>Ga0111539_10000039_pt1 | contig 139160 bp, 108 predicted proteins | sample RhiMethybrSRZTD1_FD_79667 | JGI IMG/M metagenome (GOLD analysis project Ga0111539, IMG submission 79667) | Populus rhizosphere microbial communities from Tennessee, USA - Rhizosphere MetaG P. TD hybrid SRZTD1 (version 2) (version 2) | ecosystem: Host-associated > Plants > Roots > Rhizosphere...
AACTCCGGGTGGGCGAGCACGACCTTCGCCGTCTCGAACTCACTCGCCATCACCGGCGGCTCGACACCCTTGGGCTCGACGACCGAGAGCACGCGCCCCGCGGTGAGATCGGCGACGACCTCGAACACGGTGGCCGGCGTCATCGCGACCAACCGGGCCTGCCGCGGCAGCACCTGCCCTGGCCGCCAGTCCATGACCGCGGCTTTTGCCGGCTCGTTGAGCAGGATCGACGCGAACTGCGCGTCCGCCAATCGCGCATCCATCCGGGCGATGCGACCGGCGGCACGGATCTCGTCAGGCGTCAGCGGATCGAGCGGATGGGCCCATGCGAGCGCCGGTACAACAATGATGCCGAGCGCGAGCGCAAGGCCCGTCAGATGGTGTCGGGTTGCTGCAACACAGCTGATCGCGAGTAAGATTCGCCGCATACTTGTGAGGCGACATACTACCTTGCGCCGGCCGGTCGTCGTACTGCCTATGCGTTCACTCCTGCGAATCGTTTCAACCATCTGCATGATCGTGCTTGTGGCCGACACACTGCTCGGCGCACAGGTGCGCGCCCCACGCAAGCGCCTGGGCGCGGCTGCCATCGAACGTCGATGAGCGCATCGACGCGCGCCCGGACAGATGTTCGTGTCGCGGACATCGCGCGTGAAGACGAGGCGGTTGCCGACACGCGAGACCGCGGGACTGCTCGCACCCATGCCGCCGTCGCCGAGCTCGTCGACGATTTGGTACGGACCCAGGCGGGTACCGGGAGCGAGCGTCATCGGGTGGCGAGGATTATGTCCGGGCGCTGGGATCGGCGACTGCTGACGCTCGGCTGTCCTGCAGGCCTCTGGTTAGAGACTCTGCGGCCCGGGGCGCAGCTGCCGCCGCTCGCTCACCAATCGAAGGTAGCGCCGTGCGGCGCGATGGGTGAGCCACAACGTAATCGCACCCAGCACGGCGCTGATCGCCATAACCCACCAGCCGTGTGTCACGACCATGCCTGGAGGAATCGAGAGCTCCCATCCGGCGCCGCGAAATTCGCCGTTCATCCACCTGAGGCCGACATTGTCTGGAAAGACGGGCTTCATCGCGGCCACGATCAGGAGCGCGGCAGCGGCCAGATACCCGATCAGCAACGCCAGGCCGACGGCAAACCCCCGGGCGGTGTTCAACGCCAGCGCGACCAGCGCGCGTGCGGTTGCGCCGAGCCGGCCGCTGGACACCGCTTCGTCGACCGCCATCTCGGCGGAGTAGGCGCGCGCCAGGCGGTGCGGCGGCCCGAGCGCCTCGAGCAGCTGATTGAGGGCGTCGCGCTCGTTCGGCATCGGCTCGGTCTCGCGCACCCGCTCGCGAATGTGCGATTCGACTTCCCGCACGGCATCTGCGGCGACGTCGCGCCGGAGAAACGTGCGCAGCGAGCTCTCAAGCATGAAGAGATAGCCGCGAACCCTGGACTCGCCCGCTTCAGAGAGGTTCATTTGCCGCCTTCCTGTGCTGCCGCCTGTACGAGCCGGTCAATCTTGCTGGCGAACATCCGCCAGTCCTGGACCATGACCCGAAGCCGCCGCGTCCCGGCATCGGTGAGGCGGTAGTACTTGCGCGGATGCGCCGCCGATGCTTGCCACTCCGCCTGCAACAGTCCGTCGCGGGTGAGCCGCCCGAGAATCGGGTAGATGGTGCCTTCGCCGACGACGAGATCAGTGGCCTCCTGGAGATGGCGAATGATCTCGAGGCCATAGCGCGTCCCGGGCGCGACCGCCAGGAGAATGGCCAGCTCCAGGCCACCCCGTCGCAGTTGCTCTGTCCAAGAGTCAGCAGGCACGGTCATCGGGAACCCCGTAAGCATCGTGGTGCACGATACCTTGCGGCACAATGCTTTCAAAGACGAGTTCGGGACGGGTCATGTTCCCAAGACTGCTGCGGGGGTCGGATTTTTCGTGTAGGCCGTCTACGCACCTGCCGTAGGACTGCCCACACGACGCATGGGCAACGACACGTCTCGCGTCGAGCTGCTCCAGGGCACTCCCGACCTCCTGATCCTTCGCACGCTGGTGTTTGGACCCTCGCACGGCGACGCGATCCCCAGTCGGATCCGCGCCACCTCGCAGGACGTGCTGCAGGTCGAGACCGGCTCGCTCTACCCCCCCTCGATCGGCTCGAGGCGCAGGGCTGGGTCATCTCGGTCTGGCAGCCGTCGGACAAGGGCAAGCGGGCGAAGTACTACACCCTCACGGCAATCGGACGACAACAGCTGGTCGTCGAGCAGTCGAAGTGGGAGCAGCTCTCGTTGGCGATGGCCCGCATACTCCGGCTCGCGGAGTAGCGCGGTAACGCTTCGACGCCTGTCGTACTACCTTCGCGCGCTCGCCGGCCGGCGCCGGGTCGAGTCCGAGCTGAACGAGGAGATCCGTTCTCATCTGGAGCAGGAAGCGGAGGCCGCGGCATCTTGCACGCCCGCCTCCGGTTCGGTCTTCCTGCGGGTGCAACGACCGTAGGTTGTGAGGCTAGAGATAAGTTGGCAAGCGTGAGCGAAGGTTGGCGGGGTCGACGGGGCTCGAACCCGCGGCCTCCGGCGTGACAGGCCGGCGTTCTAACCAACTGAACTACGACCCCGTATAGCGATAGGTTGTCAAAGTGACCGATCGGTGTAATCCGACCGGTCCGCCTTCGCCCCTACGGGGCTACGGCGCGACATGCTTTTCGCGCGCTGTCGGTCAGCGAAAAGCATGGCCTGCCGAGACGAAGCTGTCTGCGTGAGGCATGTCCTCATCGCACGTCGCACCAGCGAAGTCTGGGCGGTGCAGGGTTCGAACCTGCGACAGCCGGCGTGTAAGGCCGGTGCTCTACCACTGAGCTAACCGCCCCCAATCCTGGCACCCTGTGGGCCCGCCAGCTGCCTGCCAAAACACAGATTATACGGCCTTCAACGAGAGCAGCGCAAGGACCGCGAGCAGGCCGATCACGGCCCGGTACTCGCGGTTCTTGATCGCGCGCGCGAAGCTGAAGCGACGTTCCTCGCTCGCCGCGCGCCCCTCGCGATACGCGGGATACGCTCCGCCGAACTTCTCCGTCAGATGCGCCTCTTCAGTGGCGATCGCTGCACTCAACGTGACGGCGAGATAGAGCGCGACGAGCACGGCGACGATGACGCTCGCTGATGCGATCGCCAGGCCCGCGCCGATGATCGTGGAGCCGAGGTACAGCGGATGCCGCGTGAACCGGTATGGGCCGGACGACGTCACTTCACGGCCCTTCTCGAGATGACCGGCGGCCCAGATCCGGATCGCCTCGCCCAGCACCGCGATGATCGCGCCGATCAGCAACGTCTGACGCGTCGGCCGCGACCACCAGATCGCCGCGAGGCCGGCGATGAAGCCGATCAGCACCCGCCGTCGCGCGAGAAAGGGCAAGATTCCGGTCATGCGCTTCGGTGAGGCAGGCTCAGAGGTCCCAGCGACTTCAGCATGTCAGATGCGACGGCCCCAGCCGCTGCTGGATCGCGGCGGTCACTTCCGCTACTGACACGTCATCGAGGCACCACGCGGACTGGCGGCACTGCCGCTGGTAGTGACAGGCGCACGAGCCGTAACGCGACACGACCTGGTCTCCCGCTGCCCATGGGCCGTTCCGATCGGGATCGGTTGGTCCGAAGATCGCCACGATCGGAGTGCCCGCTGCGCCGGCGATGTGGAGCGGGCCAGTATCCCCCGAGACCATCAGCGCCGCGGCCCGGGACAGTTCCACGAGGTCGGCGGTGGTTGTCGCGGGCGCGACGCGCGCAGCGCCGCCCGAGGCCCTGACGACATCTTCGGCGAGCGATTGTTCGGACGGCCCCCACAGCACGAACGGATCGATCCCCCGGACCTCATTGAGGAACCCTGCGACCTCGCCGAACCGCGAGGCGGGCCAGCGCTTGTTCGGCCATGCGGCGCCGGGATTGATCAACGCAAACGGCCGCCCTGCTGCCTGCATCTTTACCGATTCCACGACAGACGACGGCGAATGAGCGAGCGGAAACTCGATGTCGGTGGTGTTGACGCCGACCACCGAGAGCAGCTGCAGGTTCTTCTGGATCACATGTGGCGGCGCGTCGTTGTTCCCGACTTCCGAGTAGAAGGGCCGTGCTCCCTTTTCCCGGAGGTGCCAGATCGAGAAGCCGGCGACGCGGACGGCGCCTGAGGCGCGGGCGATCAGCGCCGACTTCATGAGTCCCTGAAAATCGAGCGCGGCATCGTAGCGAGCGGGGCGGAGCGCCTGGACCAGCTGGATCCAGGCGCCCAGGGTTGGCTTTTCCAGTGTCACGACGCGATCGATGCAGGTGATCAGCCGGGCGAACGAGCCGTGGCGCTCGTCCACCACCCAATCGATCCGGGCGTCGGGATACCCGCGGCGCAGCGCCGCGGCAGCAGGAACGGTATGAACGATGTCGCCAAGCGCGCCAAGCCGGACGATGAGGAATTTCATCCGCGGAGCCGCGCAACCAGATCGCGGGTCGAATGATCCTTCGGATCGCCGACAATCGCGATCCGGCCGCCGTAGCCGCGAACGGTCTCGCGCTCGGGCACGGTGTCGATGGTGTAATCGGTCCCCTTGCAGTGCACGTCGGGACGCAACAGCATCAACAGCGGGGTCACCGTGGGCTCGGGGAAGACCACCACGTAGTCGACACCGCGAAGCGCCGCGATCAGCTCGGCGCGATCGGCCGCGGGCATGATCGGACGCCCCGGCCCCTTCAGCGCCGCAGTGCTGTCGTCGTTCACCGCGACGATCAGCCGATCGGCCTCCTGTGCCGCTGCCTGCAGGTATCGCACGTGGCCCACATGCAGCAGATCGAAGCAGCCATTGGCGAACGCAATCGTGCAGCCGCTGGCGCGATCGCGTTCGACCTGCCCGACCAACTGATCCCGGTCAATGACGATGCCCATACCCGCGATCACCCGCGATCGGCGCGAATCGCCTGCTTCAACTCGTCGGCGGTGACGGTCGCAGTGCCGCGCTTCATGACCACCAGGCCGCCGGCATAGTTCGCGAGCCGCGCGGCTTCGTCCGCAGTGCCGCCCGCCGCCAGCGCCAAAGTCATCGTCGCGATCACGGTATCGCCCGCACCGGTCACGTCAGCGATCTGATCGGAGCCAAAAATCGGGATGTGAAGCGTGGCCCGATTCGGTTCGAACAGCGCCATCCCACGGCTGCCGCGAGTGATCAACACGCCGGCTGCGCCGGTCCGCGCGAGCAGCGTGCGGCCGGCGCGCTCGAGGACGCGGCTGTCTTCGCCGATCCTTACACCAAGCAGCGCCTCGACCTCCGATTCGTTCGGCGTGCACATGGTCATCCGCCTGTACTTCAGGAGCGAATACCGCGAGTCGACCAGCACCGGCGGCTGATGCGATCCCGGGCCTCTCAGCGTTCGCTGCGCAGTGCGAACGAGGGCAGGCGTGACCAGCCCGCTGCCGTAGTCCGAAACAAGCAGCGCGTCGGATCGCGCCAGCGCCGCAGACAGCCGGCGAGCCACCGCGGTCCGGACTTGTTCCGGCACTGGTGCCCCGGCCATGCGATCGACACGAACGACCTGTTGTTTCGCCGAGTGCACGCCTCCGGCCAGGATGCGGGTCTTCGTCGGGGTCGTCAGGTTGCGGTGGGTCACGATACTGCGGACGTCGACGTGTTCGCGCATCGCATCAAGCAGCCGCCGGCCGGCCTCGTCTTCGCCGGCGACTCCAATTGCAGTGGCGCTGCCGCCGAGCGCCGCAACGTTGTTCGCGGCATTGCCGGCGCCGCCGGGCACGATGTCGGTCGAGTCGTACTCGAGGATCAGCACCGGCGCTTCGCGGGACACGCGCGAAATCCGTCCGTAGATGAACTCGTCGACCAGCAGGTCGCCGAGAATCGCGACCCGAACGCCGGCGAATTCGTCGACGATGGAGAGGAGACGATCGCGAAGGTTCTGAGTCGCCGTCATCAGCCGTTTCGCAGGATCCAGGCGGTGGCGGCGATCAGGTCGTCTGCGATCGCAACGGGCTCGACCGGACGGCTGCCGGCCTCGCTCGTGCGTCCGTAGCCCGTCCGCACCAGGATGCCGCGGGCGCCGGCGGTCATGCCCGCCTGGACGTCAGTCCACTTGTCGCCGACCGTGAACGATCGCGACAAGTCGAGACCCAAATCGGCGGCGGCCTGCCGCAGCATGCCCGGCCCGGGCTTCCGGCAATCACAGTCCTTGCGGAACTTCTCCACTTCGGCGTCGGGATGATGCGGACAATAGTAGTAGCCGTCGATCCTTCCCCCGCCGGCCCTGACCCGCTCGTCCACGACCTGGTGCGCGCGCAGCACGAACTCCTCCTCGTACATCCCGCGGCCGACGCCCGACTGGTTGGTGATGATCACGACCGAATATCCGCCGCGGTTCAGCAGCCGGACGGCGTCGATCCCGAAGGGAAAGAAGGCCAGCCGCTCGAGCCGGTCGAGATATCCCGCTTCTTCGAGAAGCGTGCCGTCGCGATCGAGGAAGACGGCCGGCTTCATGCGCGAGCACCCGATGGGAGCCGCGGGTCGAGTCGGCGGGTCACGGCGTCGAACACAGTATCGACACTCACGCGGCGCATGCAGCGATGGTCAATCGGGCAGTCTCTCAGCATGCAGGGTCGGCAGAATACCTGATGAGTGATCACGTCGTGGTCGCCGAGCGGCGCGGTGACGCGCTCGTCCGTGGGCCCGAAGATCGCGACGACCGGCACTCCCACCGCGGCGGCCAGATGCATCGCGCCGGAATCGTTGGAGACGAAGGCGTGGCACGAGGCCAGGAGACCCGTCAGCAGCCGCAGATCGGTACGTCCGATCAGGTTGACGACGCGCGACCCGGCCGGAAGCGTCGATTCTATCTCACGACCCGCGTCGCGGTCGGCGCCGGCACCGACCATCACGCACGTCACACCCCGAGCACCGAGACGCGCGATCACCTGGGCGACGCGATCCGGCGGCCAGCGCTTTGCGTGGCCGTAGGCGGCGCCCGGCGCGAAGCCGACCAGCGGCGCGGAGCGATCGCCGACGGTCTTCAAGAGAGCGTCGACGCGATGGCGGGTTTCGGGGGTGATGTGAATCGACGATCCGCCGGGGCCTGAAGGCCCCGGCGACACACTCCCGGGTGCGCCAATCCCCGGACTCTCGGGTGAGCCAATCCCCTGCTGTACGAACCCCAGCTCGCGAACCAGATGGAGGTAGTACTCCGACTGGTGCACGCGCTGCCGCGGCTTCCGAACGGCCTGGGTGAGCAGCAGCGATCGCCCGTAGGCGCGATAACCAAGCCGCCGAGAGATCCGGGCCCGCCGGCCCTCCCAGGCCGTTCGAAAGGAGTTGGTGAACAGCAGAATCGCATCGGCGCCAGCCTCGCGCAATTGCGGCACTTCGCGTGGCTTGTCGAGGGTGAGGATCTGGTTCGGTGCCGCCGCCGTGATCTCCTCGAACAGCGGTGCCACCGAGGGCGCCGCCGCGACGATCAGGGTGCGATCGCACAGCATCGCGCGCACGGCGGCCATCGCCGGCAGCGACATGATCGCGTCGCCGAGCGGATTGGGGGCGCGGATGATCAGCCGTGCGATGTCAGCGTCCACGTCGGTCCCGTTTCCTTTCGCAATTCAAGAGAAGATTCTTAACAGGAGAGCCAGGAGATCAGGAGATTTCTTCAAACAAAACACTCCTGACCTCCTGCCCCTCCCGTAAAAGGCTTCACTGTTCTTCGGCGCTGGCGCGCGGGAACATCCCCTTCACCTGTGCCGCCCCATCGACGTCACGCCATCGGCGGTGCATCCACAGCCAGAGATCAGGATAGCGGCGCACGTACATCTCGAGGACATCGGTGCAGCGCTGGGTGAAGGCGCGGATCGCGTCCGGATCGTCGCTCCGCGGCGGCGCGACGGCGTGCTCATAGACCATGCGGAAGCGGCCGCCCGGCTGCGGCAGCGCGAAGACGGGCACGACCGGCGCACCGGTGCGCAGCGCGAGCGCGGCCAGCGCCGACGTCGTCGCCGCCGGCCGGTTGAAGAAATCGACGTAGACGGCATCCGACGTCTGAATGTGCTGGTCGATCAGGATCGCGACCGCCTGGTTGTCCGCGAGCGCGCGCAATACCCTGCGGATCGCGCCGCGGCGGTAAATGACCGAGTTGCCGGTTCGCCGCCGCACCGATTCGAGCAGATGGTGCAGCAGCGGGTTGTCGAGCGGCCGGGCGAGCACCGACATCGGCTTGAGCTCCAGCGCGTGCACCAGCGCGTTGATCTCCCAGAACCCGAAGTGTCCGGTGAACAGCAGCACGCCGCGGCCTTCCGCGTGGGCGGCCCGGACCCGGTCCTCGCCATCGAACTCGACGCGGGCCAGCATCTGCTTCGGGCTCATCGTGCTGAACTTGAGCAGCACCGTGAGCAGCCGGCCGAAGTGGGCGAACATGCCCCGTGCGATCGCGGCACAGCCTTGGCGCGAGCGCAACGGAAACGCCGCCTGAAGGTTGCTGATCGCAAGGCGGCGGTGCGGAGCGTCGAACAGGTAGAACGCCGTGCCAAGCAGCGTGCCTGCTCCCAACACCACCCGCATCGGCAGCAGCCTCGCCAGCTGGACCACCGCGGAGACGGCCCCATATTCAATTCGGTGCCGCAGCAGGACGCGATCAGCCTCGGGCGATTCCACGGGTGGTCTCCAGTTCCGATCCGATCCAGCTCCGGAACCGATCGAACGGCTCCGGGCGCAGCGAAATCGGCACGAACACGATGGGCACTGGCAGCGGCTCGAACGGCTGCAGCCGGACGTAGTCCTTTTCCGTCGTGACAATCATCGCCGCCCCCGTCCTGCGTGCATTGGCCACGATGCGATCGACATCTCGGCGCGTGAACCGGTAGTGATCACGGTAGGCCATCGTATCCACGACCGACCATCCTGTCTCCCGCAGGTCGCGAAAGAACCGCCCGGGAGAGGCGATGCCGGCGACGGCCAGAACCGGACGGCCGGCAGCTGTCGCCGCACTGGTCCCCCGATCCGACGGGATTTCACGCCGGATGTCGTAGGTGGGTAGATCGAGGCCGACGGATTCGATCACCACGCCTTCCTCGACGAGCACCGCATCGGCGGCAACCAGCGTGTCGAGCGGTTCGCGCAGGCGCCCACCGGGCAGTGTCACCGGATGCGCGACGTCCTCGCGACCGACGATGACCAGATCGATATCCCGATCCAGCTGCAGATGCTGAAACCCGTCGTCCAGCACGTGCACCGTCGCACCCAGCTCCTGTTCGGCCATGGTTCCCGCGCGATAACGATCGGGGCACGTCAGGACGCAGACTCCGGGGAGCTGCCGCGCCAGCATCAGCGGCTCGTCGCCCGCCGAATCGAGCCCGGCGCGAATCTCCGCCGCGTCACGCACGACCACTACGCCCGGCTGGTTCCGGGCACGCCCGTATCCCCGGCTCAGGATCGCGGGGCGTTCGCCCATCTCGAGCAGCATCCGGGCAATCGTGGACACGATCGGGGTCTTGCCACGACCGCCGACAGCGATGTTGCCGACGCTGATCACCGGCGCGTGAAGACGCTGCCGGAGCTGCGGCTTGGCCGCATAGCGCTCGCGCCGGCGGCGGGCAATCGCCGCGTACAAGGCGCTCAACACGGGGCCCCCGATCGGACGGGCATCAGCGAATCGCCGCGGCTCAGAGGACTCGGAACGGCAGCACCGTGCCGGGCGCGTCGGATGGAAGGAGCTGCGTGATCACGGCCAGGGTGCGGGCGCGGGCGCCACGGTTCGCCTCGACCAGCGCGCGCGCGGCCGCGCCGAGACCCGCGCGCTTGACGGGATCGGACAGGAGCTCGACCAGCACGTTCTCGAGCTCGGCGTCCGCCTGCACCTGGATCGCACCGCGGTTCTCGATGAACGTGCGGGCGATTTCGGCGAAGTTGTGCATGTGCGGCCCGAAAACGATCGGTTTGCCGAACACCGCCGGCTCCAGGATGTTGTGTCCTCCGGCGTCGACGAGGCTGCCCCCGACGAACACCACGGTGGCGACCTGATAGACCTGCGCCAGCTCGCCGATCGTATCGAGCACCACGACATCGACTCGCGGCTCGGCATCGACGGCGAGCTCGGTGCGGCGGGCCACTCGCCAGCCTCGCTGCTTCGCGAGCCGCTCGACCTCTTCGAAGCGCCCGGGCTTCCGCGGCGCGAGGATCAGCAGCGCGTTGCCCCAGATCGCGCGGATCCGCTGAAACGCCTCGAGCACGGTCTCCTCTTCCCCCTTCAGGGTCGAGGCGGCGATCACGACCGGACGATCCGGGCTGATACGGAAATAGCGGAGCACGCGATTGCGGCCGCGATCGGCGACGGCCCCGGGAATCTCCAGCGAATCGAACTTGAGCGAGCCGGTCACCGATACGCGGTCTCGATCGGCGCCGATCTCGACGATGCGCCGCGCCGACTCCTCGCTCTGCATGCAGAAGCGATCGACGTCGGCGAGCACCCGGCGGAAGAACCCGCGCGCAAGCCGGTACCGCGGAAAGGAGCGGAGCGAGATGCGGCCGTTGACCAGCGCCGTCTTGACCCCTGCACTGCGACAGGCCCGCAGCAGGTTCGGCCACAGCTCGGTCTCCATCATCACGAACAGCCGCGGCTTCACCACCCGCATCGTCCGACGCACGATCGGCGGCAGGTCGAGCGGAAAGTAGAAGACGCCGTCGACGTCGTGGACGTTGTTCCGCGCGACCTGATTCCCGGTGATGGTGGTCGTGGACAGGAAGATACGCAGCCGCGGATACCGCTCGCGCAGCTGCGGGAGCAGCGCGCGCGCCGTCAGCACCTCGCCGACCGACACCGCATGGATCCAGATCGACTCGTCCCCGTCGAAGTTGAAGGAGAGCGGGAGGTATCCCAGACGCTGGGGGAGATTGCGGATGTACTTGCGGTACCGCACCGCCTGATAGAGGAAATACGGCGACAGGATCGCAAAAAACAGCACGATCGCAACGCTGTAAATCGTGTACATCACGGGAACTCCGTACTCTAGACCGCGATTGGCTCGTGCGCAAGCCGGCGGTTCATATAGAATCGGAGGTTTCTACTCACGGAACGCGACCGGAGCGGAGCGAGCCGCGCCCTTCGACGGTGCTCAGGGCGTGGTGAGCAATAGTCGAACCGCGAAGGGCTCGCGCAGCGAAGGGAGCTTGGCGGGATGCACCCCTCGACAGTGCTCGGGGTGCCCTGAGCAGCCTCGAAGGGCAGGGGGCCCCGCCATTTGGAGGAAGAATGGCTATCAAAGTCGGAATCAACGGGTTCGGCCGCATCGGCCGCAACATCATGCGGGCCGCCATGGGCGATACCAATATCGACATCGTCGCGGTCAACGATCTCACCAGTGCCGCCACGCTGGCCCACCTGCTGAAGTACGACTCGATTCTCGGCAACCTGAACGCCGACATTTCGGCGACGAGCGACAAGATCAAGGTCAACAAGGACGAGTTCCAGGTGCTGTCGGTCAAGGATCCGGCGCAGCTGCCCTGGAAGGATCTCGGCGTCGATGTCGTGTTCGAGTCCACCGGCCTCTTCACCGATCGCGACGCGGCCGCCAAGCACGTGACCGCGGGCGCGAAAAAGGTCGTGATTACCGCCCCGGCGAAAAAGCCGGATATCACCATGGTGCTCGGCGTCAACGACGACAAGTACGATCCGGCGAAGCACACGATCATTTCCAACGCGTCGTGCACGACCAACTGCCTCGCCCCGATCGCGAAGGTGCTGCACGAGAAATTCGTCATCAAGAAGGGCTGGATGACGACGGTGCACTCCTACACGAACGACCAGAACCTGCTCGATCTGCCGCACAAGGATCTCCGGCGGGCGCGCGCGGCGGCGCTGTCGATTATTCCGACCACTACCGGCGCGGCGCTCGCCGTCGGCGAGGTGCTGCCGGAACTGAAGGGCAAGCTCGACGGCATCGCGATGCGCGTCCCGACGCCGAATGTATCGGTCGTCGATCTCGCGGCGATTCTCGACAAGAAGACTACCCGGGAAGAAGTCAACGCGGCGTTCAAGGAAGCATCGCAGGGGAGCCTCAAGGGCATCCTGCAGTATGTCGAGGAGCCGCTCGTGTCGGTTGACTTCCGCGGCAACGACCATTCATCGATTCTCGACGCGCCGTACACCTCGGTGATGGACGGCGACTTCGTGAAGGTCCTGTCGTGGTACGACAACGAGTGGGGCTATTCCAGCCGCTGCGTGGATCTGCTCAGCTTCCTGGCAAACAAAGGCCTGTAGTGCCGGCGCGCACTCTTTCGGACCTGGACGTCTCGGGCAAGCGCGTCCTGGTCCGCGTGGACTTCAACGTGCCGATCAAGAACGGCGCGATCACGGACGACACGCGTATCCGGGCCTCGCTGCCGACGATCACCTGGCTTCTCGATCACGGCGCCACGGTGATTCTCGCTTCACACCTCGGGCGTCCCAAGGGCAAGCCCAACCCTGAATTCTCGCTGCGGCCGGCCGCTGAACGGCTATCGAAGCTGCTCGGCGGGCGGCCGGTGCAATTCGCCGAGGACTGTGTCGGCGAGGCGGCCCGCGCGGCGATCGAGGCCGCCGGCAAAGGCGGTGTCGTCCTCCTCGAGAACCTGCGATTCCACCCGGAAGAAGAAAAGAACGATCCCGGCTTTGCCAAGCAGCTCGCCGCGCTTGCGGATGTTTACGTGAACGACGCGTTCGGATCGGCTCATCGCGCCCACGCCTCGACCGAAGGCATCGTCCATCACGTAAAGCAGGCCGCGGCCGGCCTGCTGATGGGCAAGGAAGTCGAGCACCTGGGGCGCGTGCTCGAGAGCCCGGATCGCCCGTTCGTCGCGATCCTCGGCGGGGCCAAGGTGTCCGACAAGCTCGAGGTGATCGAGAACCTGATCTCGAAAGTGGACGCGCTCCTCATCGGGGGCGCGATGGCCTATACCTTCCTGAAGGCGCGCGGGGTCGAAGTCGGGAAATCACTGGTCGAGGCCGAACTGCTCGATACCGCTCGTGACGTCGAGCGTCGTGTCAAGGAGCGGGGGCTGCGGTTCGAGCTCCCGGTCGATCATGTCGTGGCGGCGAAAATCGAAGCCGGCGCCCCGAGCGAGGTCGTCGACATCACCGATCCGTCGATCGAGGGTCGCATGGGCCTCGACATCGGACCGAAGACGATCGCAACCTACCGCTCGGTGATTGGCCGCGCCAAGACCGTCGTCTGGAACGGTCCGATGGGGGTGTTCGAGGTCGATGACTTCGCGAAGGGCACGATCGAGGTCGCCAGGGCCGTTGCCGAGGTGAAGGGGACGACCGTGATCGGCGGAGGCGACTCGATCGCCGCAGTCGCGAAGGCGGGCGTCACCGATAAGATCACGCACATCTCGACGGGCGGCGGCGCCTCGCTGGAATTCCTGGGCGGCTTGACACTGCCCGGAGTGGCGGCGCTGACCTAGAAGCGACAGCCACTCCCCGGGCTGAACAAAAGGAAAGGAGATCAGGAGGACACAAAATAGTTCTCCTGAACTCCTTGCCCTCCTGTTAAGGTGTTTTCACTGCGACTGGATGCTCTGATGCGTACACCTTTTGTTGCCGCCAACTGGAAGATGTACAAGACCGTGTACGACGCGGTCTGTTTCATCAAAGAGTTCCAGGGCATGGTCAAGGACTTCGCCGACATCGAGATCGTCGTCGCCCCGGCGTTCACCGCGCTCCATGCGGTGGCGGAAGCGGCGCGCCATACCAACATCGGTGTCGCGGGCCAGAACGTGTACTGGGAAAAGGACGGCGCCTTTACCGGCGAGGTGAGTGCGCCGATGCTGCGCGAGGCGGGAGCCGAGTACGTGATCATCGGCCACTCCGAGCGCCGGCGGCTCTTCCAGGAGACCGACCAGACCGTCAACCGCAGGCTGATGGCGGCGCTCGGCGCAACGCTGACACCCATCGTCTGCATCGGCGAGACGCTCGAGGAGCGTGAAGCCGGACAGACGATGGCAGTGCTCGATCGGCAGATCAAGGACGGGCTCGACGGGCTCACCGGCGATCAGGTCGCGGCGATGGTGATCGCCTACGAACCGGTGTGGGCAATCGGCACGGGCCGGAATGCGACACCCGAACAGGCCGGCGAGGCCCACGCTCACATTCGCACGCGCATCCGCCAGGGGTTCGGCGGCGCCGCGGCCGACCAGTGCCACATCATCTACGGCGGGAGCGTAAAGCCAGACAATATTCATTCGCTCATCGTGCATCCCGACGTGGACGGCGCGCTGGTCGGAGGCGCGAGTCTGGACGTGACCGGGTTCCGCGAGATCGTCACCAGAAGCCGCGGAGGAAATTAGCCCACCTGGCGACGGGCGTCGGGCGTGGTAAAATCGGCCGTTATGCTTTATTACCTGGTTGCTGCTCTGTACGTACTCGCCTGCCTGCTTCTCCTGCTGGTCGTGCTGCTACAGCAGGGCAAGGGCGGGGACATCGCGAGCGCGTTCGGCGGAGGCGGCAGCCAGACCGCGTTCGGCGCGCGTGCGGGAGCGACCGTTCTGACGCGGGCGACGGCCATCCTCGGGGCGATCTTCATGGTCGGAGCCGTGGTGCTCAGTATCCTCGGCCGGCCGGGCACCGGATCGCTGATGCGTGGCGTGGCTGCTCCGCCAGCCGCCCCGGCAAGCGCCCCGATCGCCAAGCCGCCGCTCGAGCCGACCAAGCCGGCGCCGGCGCCGCAGCAGCAGCCGACCACGCTGCCGCAGCCCGAACAGGCAAAGCCGGAAACCCAGAAGCCGGCGGGCACACCGAAATAACCGGCCGGATCCCGTCGTGTTCGCAGTCCGCGGCCCGCGGTCCGGATGCGATCGGAACACAAAACGGGCTGCGGACCGCGGGCTGCGATCAGATGACTCCCAAAAATCTCCGCATCCGATCGAGCTCACGTTCGAGTGCGCCCTTGAAGCTGCGCCCCGACGGGCCCTTTCGCTCGACGAATCCGAGATCAGAGCGGAGCTCGCCCTGCCGCATTGACACGTTGGCCCAGCCGATCACCCGATCCCGCCAGAGCAGCGGCAGCGCGTAGTAGCCCAGCTTCCGTCTGGCGACGGGGGTGTAGGCTTCGAACCGATAGGCCCAGCCCCACAACAATTCGAATCGCCGTCGATCCCAGACCACGGGATCGAACGGCGACAACAGCCGGACCTCGTCCCCGGGTATTGCCAGCCGAGGATCTTCGTCTGCGGGCCAGAACCAGTCGACAGCATCCACCCGTTCCCGGGCGAGGCGCTCGTGCGCCCGCCTCAGGCCGGCCTTCAATTCCGTGCTCCATTGAGGAACGGCGTATCGGAGCCGGCTCACCGTCGTCGACAGGCTTGGCCGCGGCAGCGGCGCGTAGATTCGGACCACGACGTCGATCAGCGCATCGACGCGCACCCGGACTTCCGCCGCACCGAGGGATAACGACGGACGATCGGTGGGGGCGTAGACGCGGATGCCGGCTCGACGCCCCGCCACCCGCAACAGGCCACGATAATGAAGCGCGTCGAGCAGATGGGTCGTGGCATTCGAGGTGCCACCCCAGTAGTTGGTGACCGTCCCGTGCGCGAAACGTTCCTGCGCTTCGCGGGGATGAACGGCGCCCCGCTCCCGTACGAACGCGATGAGACGTTCGGATCGAGTCTTCCCCGGCGAGGGCCATGCCGGCACGATGCGCCTCGGATGCATCAGCGCGTAGACGGCAGGCGTCACGAAGCCGTAGTTGATGAAGAAGTCTTCCTCGATGCCGAGCGAGGTGTAGTGGCGCTCGAGATCTCCGGCACGATAGTCGACAACGCGGTGACGCATTGTCAGGTCCTGCGCCCGCGCCGGAGCCCGGATCGGATCCGCCTGGACGAAGCCGAAGCGCTGCAACGCGCAATCGAGGGACGTTGGTGGAAACAGACTGCGGGCGACGGCGAAGCGCCGCAACTGCTCGAGGCCTGGCTGACTCATTTCCGCGGGGCAATCTCCACGGCATAGACGTGGCGGTCTCCGGCGCTCGACTCCGCTCGGGCCGGCCCTGAGCTTGTCGAAGGGCCGGGCGCGAACTGGCCAGTGAACACCACCCACTTCTTGTCCGGCGTGATGTGGACGTTCGGCTCGACACCGCCGCGGCCGGTCACGTAGTTGTGGCGCGACATGTCGACCAGCTTCTCGCGCGCCAGGGTTCCGTCCGGCTGGACGCGAAAAAGGTTGATCCACATGCCGTCGCTCGAGTACGCCACCTGTGACGGGTCGCCGCCATCGCTGGCAAACAGCGTGTCGTCGCGCGAGCTGTTGAAGTGGACGCCCCACCAGTCACGCTCCACGTGATAGCGGGTCTGCCTGCCGGTCTCCATGTTCACCCCGGCCAGCCAGAACACCTGGCTGCGCGGCGTCTGCAGATCGAACCACACCGTCGTGCCGTCCCAGCTCCACCACTCGTGGCCGTTGATCTCCATGTCCATCGTGCGCTTGTGCATCAGGCGCATTGCGCTGCCGTCGGCACGGATGGTCCAGGTGCGATCGAGCTCGTGCCATGTGCCTTCGTGGCAGTACAGAAGCAGGCCCGGATCCACCGGATTGAACTGAAGATGGTTCAGATCGCCGTACTGAAACCCGGCCTCGTACGACTCGCCTGAGGCGAGCTTCGTGAAGACGAACGACTGCAGGCCCGGGTTGAGCGCCCGCGGCGCCAACTGGTCTTCCTTCTTCACCGCGTACTGCTGATCGGCGGTGAGGTCCTCCATCCGCTTGCCGGGGAACATCCGCTGCAGCTGCGGAATGATCGGTCGCGGGGGCGGGGGCGGGTACTTGCCGTCGCGATCGATCGCGGGAGACTTTTTCAGGACCGACAGCGTTTCATCTGCGTTGATCAGGCCGGTCGCGTTCGCCACCTCACGCACCACCCTGGTATCGATGTTCACGGCCTTCACGGATCCCGGGCTCCGGCCGCTGCCCGAGTTCCCCGCCCCGGGACTGAGATAGATGTCCCGCCCGCGCCGGGCGAAGTAACCGCCCCCGGCTTGCGGGGCCACGACGTCCAGCTTCAGATCCTCGCCGCCGAGCTTGGCTACCTCGACGACGGCCACTCCCTTTGGCGTGCGGAGCATCATCCTGTCGCCGGCGGCCGAGAACGCGTTGTCGTGAAAATAAAGGGTCGAGCTGCCGGGATCGTCCGAGATCCGGATCACCCGGTGCCCGGTCGCGGGCTCGATCCAGTCGCGCCCGCCGGCCGGAGGGGGTGTTTGCAATGCGGTACCGGCGGCTGCCAGAAAGAGGATGAGTGCAACGAGTTTCATGGTTTTCCGTGGCGGTGATTATCTACGGGATCCGCGGTCCGCGGTCCGTAGTCCGGCAGTACCCCTAGTCCGGGGCGGAGTCCCTCCTAGTCGCGGGACCCGGGCCGCGGGCTGCGGGTTACGACTCAGTTAGGTCATTTGCCGTCACACAGGATTTGCACCGGATTCACGAGGAGATCACAGCGGATTCCTAGACTGAACCTTCGACGCCCCGGCGGGAGGAACCATGACTACTCGTGAATCTCGTTCGTCGCATCACGACGGTTCGGAAGATGTCGGCACGCTCTGGACCATGCACCGCCGGGAACATACCGCCCGGTGTGCCCTGATCGCGCGGCGGAACGGATGGGAGGTGCGCGTTTTGATGGGACGCGACCTGCTGCTCGAAGAGCGCTGCGAGCGGGCCGACGACGCGTTCTCGGTCGCGGAGCTCTGGAAGACGCGCATGCGGCAAGATGGCTGGCGTCAGGTTGTACCGCAAGCGTTCCGCGGCCCCGGCCAGAGCCCGTTGACGCGGTAACAAAGCGCGAATCTCTTCCCCTGTGTCCGCGTCGGCGGACGTCTTGCCTCTTTTCGAGCGACAGAACTGGCGCGCGATACACGCCTGTTGCGGGCAGAACACGCCGCCGACTCTTGCTGTACGCTGACCAGCCATGGAGCCAGCACCAGCCGAGCGACTCGAGCAACAGATTGAGGAAGTGAAAGGCCTGCTCGCCAAGCATGGCCTGCTCGAGAGCGTGGCGCGGCGGCAGCAGACGCCACGCAGGTCTATCACTCCGCGCCGCTCGGTCTCGTCATGACCGCTGCGGTCCTGCTCAACCTGCTGAACGCGGCCATCGTCGGCGTCCTTGTGCCGCTCGGGCTGTCGCAGGCCGGACGTGATCCGGCGCAGGGTTCGAGCGTCGTGCTGACCTTCGCGACAGACGGCATGGGGTTCTTCCTCTTTCTCGGGCTGGCGCAGATGTTGTCGCTTTAACACGCGGTCCGCAGTCCGGAGTCCGCAGTCCGCAGCCCGTGGGGGCAAGTCGAGGGTTTCAGGCCGCGGGCTGCGGATTGCGGGCTGCGGCTGCGGATTGCGTTACTCTGCCGTTACATCAACGCCCTGCCGCACGGTAACATCCCTACTTCGCCTCCCGTGAATCCATCGATGCCCGACTCGTCCACGCCCGCGACGGAACTGATTGGTGTGCTCGACATGGGTGCGAGCGCGATTCGTCTCGTCGTGGCTGAGATCGACACTCGGCGCAACGTGCGGATAATCGAGGAGGCCTCGCGGGGCGTGCTGCTCGGCCGCGACACCTTTTCCGGCGGCGTCATTCGCTCGCAGACGGTCGACGCCGCCATCGAAGCGCTGGACGGTTTCCGCGAGATCATGGACGGCTACGGGGTGCGGGACGTGCAGGCGGTGGCAACCAGCGCCGTTCGCGAAGCGCGCAACGCGGACATGTTCCTCGACCGCATTCAGGGGCGCACCGGCATCAGGTTCGAGATCATCAACGAAGCCGAGGAAAGCCGGCTCGTGTATATGGCGGTCCGCCACGCGCTTCGACGGCACGCGGCGCTGAAGTCTGCGCGCACGCTGCTGGTCGAGGTCGGGGGCGGTAGTACCAGCCTGACACTCCTCCGCCGCGGTCAGCCCATCCGTTCGGGCGTTTATGCACTGGGCGCCGTGCGGCTGAGGCAGCAGCTCGACCTGCGTCGCCACACGCAGGAGCTGCAGGTGGCGCTGCTCAAGCGCTACATCGCGAACGTCGTGGAGGAAATCCGGCTCGAGATCCCGCTTGATCGAATCTCACACGTGATCGCGATCGGCGGTGACGTGCGCTTCGTCGCCTCGCAGCTGACCGGCACGCAGGCAGACGCGGACGTCCGTGAGCTTGGACGCGACCAGTTCCTCGCATTCTGTGACGAGGTCGAGCGCATGGACGAAGACGGCGTCGTCGATCGCTTCAGACTCCCGGCCGTCGAAGCCGAAACACTGCTTCCGGCGTTGCTCATCTACCGCACGCTGCTCTCTGAGACGGCGGGCGCACGGATCACAATCTCGTCCGCGTCGCTCCGGGCCGGCCTCGTCCTCGACGTCGCCGAGCCGAAGAACCGGGTGACGGCGGAGGACTTCGAACACCAGGTCCTGGCAAGCGCCGAGGCGCTCGGCTACCGCTACCGGTTCGATCGCGACCATGGGCACCAGGTGGCGATGCTGGCCACGCGCCTGTTCGAGGAGCTCCGGGAGGAGCACGGCCTCGGCGATCGCGAGCGGTTGCTGCTGCAGGTCTCGGCACTGCTTCACGACGTCGGGATTTACGTGAGCCTGCGTGCCCATCACAAGCACTCGCAATACATCCTCGCGGCGTCACAGATCTTCGGGCTCTCCAACGAGGAGACCGCGATCGTCTCGAACATCGCGCGTTACCACCGCCGTGGCCTGCCGCAGGATACGCACGTGCCGTTCATCGCCCTCGACCGCACCGACCGCTTGATCGTCACCAAGCTCGGCGCCATTCTCCGCCTGGTCAACGCCCTGGATGCCGAGCACGCGCAGAAGGTGCGCGACGCGAAGCTGGTCCGGCGCGGCAGCAACTGGATCCTCGAGCTCGAGGGCGACGGTGATCTCACGATGGAGCAGCTCGCCGCCACCGCGCGCAGCGACATGTTCGCCGAGGTCTACGGGCGCCAGCTGGTCATCCGCCGGGCCGGAGTCGTGTCGTGACCACCGAGACATCGCTCTTCATCAACCGCGAGCTGTCGTGGATCGCCTTCAACGAGCGCGTGCTCGAAGAAGGCGCCGATCCGACCACGCCGGCGCTGGAGCGGGTGAAGTTTGCGGCGATTGCGGCGGCGAACCTCGACGAGTTCTTCATGGTCAGGGTCGCCGCGGTGAAGCGCGCGGTCGAAGACGAGGATGCCGAGCCCGATCCCGCCGGCCTGGCGCCGCTCGAAGAGCTGTCCGAGATTCGCCGCCGGGCCCGCGCCTTCGTCGGGTCGTTGTACGGACTGGTGAACGACACGTTACTGCCGGCGTTGGCGTCCTCGGGAATCTCGCTTCTAGTCGTTCGTGAACTCGATGATGCGAAGCGCGCGGCGCTCGGGACCTTTTTTCGCGAGGCGGTCCTTCCGGTACTGACGCCGCTGGCGATCGATGTGTCGCGACCCTTCCCGCTGCTGTCGTCCCTGAGCCTGAACCTCGCGCTCTTGCTGGAGCCCGCGCCGGGTGAGGATGAACGACGGCTCGCGATCGTGCAGGTGCCGGCCGGGCTCACGCGGCTGGTCGAAGTGGCGGGGGGCGAGGGGTACACCTTCGTTCTGCTCGAGGACGTCATCCGGACACACATCGCGCAGCTCTTTCCCGGCCAGACCATTTCCGAAACGACGGTGATCCGGCTCGCGCGCGACGCCGAGCTCGAGCTGGACGACGAAGGAGGACGGACCCACCTGGAGGTCGTGGAGCGCGAGGTGCGCCGCCGGCGCCGCAGCGACGTCGTCCGGCTGGAAGTCGAATCCTCAGCGTCGGACGAGCTCCTGGCGCTGCTTCGCGATCAACTCGATCTCTCGCCAGAGGAAGTGTACGCGGTCCCGGGACCACTCGACCTGCGCGTGCTGTTCGCCCTCACCGAGCTCCCCGGATTCGACGCTCTGCGCGAGCCGCCGCTGCAGCCGGCCAGCGTGCTCCGCGATCACGAGCAGACCAATGTGTTCGAGGTCCTCGACAACCGCGACGTGCTGCTGCATCACCCCTACGAGGCCTATGACCCCGTGATTGCCTTCGTGGCGCAGGCGGCCGACGATCCCGACGTGCTGGCGATCAAGCAGACCCTCTATCGAACCAGTGTGGGCTCACCGATCAGCGCGGCGCTGCAGCGCGCGGCAGAAGGGAACAAGCAGGTCACCGTGCTGGTCGAGCTCACCGCCCGCTTCGACGAAGAGCGCAACATCCAGTGGGCCAGGGCACTGGAGCAGGCAGGGGCGCACGTGATCTACGGGGTCAAGCGCTACAAGACCCACGCGAAGATCTGCCTGGTGGTCAGACGAACTCCTCACGGGCTGCGGCGTTACGTGCACCTGGGAACCGGGAACTACAACGAGCGGACGGCGAGGATCTACACCGACTTCGCCCTGATGACCTCGTCGCCGACCATTGCGGAAGATGCGAGCGCGTTTTTCAGCGCGCTGACCGGCTACTCGGATCCACCACGGCTCAAGAAGCTGGTGATGGCTCCGACCCACCTCCGGCCGCGCTTCCTGAAGCTGATCGAGCGCGAGCGGCGGCGCGCGGAAGCAGGCCAGCCGGCCGAGATCGTGGCGAAGATGAACTCGCTGATCGATGAAGAGATCATCGCGGCGCTCTATGCGGCATCCCAGGCCGGCGTCGTCATCAGGCTCAATGTCCGGGGCATCTGCGCGCTGCGACCCGGGGTCCCGGCCGTCAGCGACACCATCGAGGTGATCTCGATCGTGGATCGGTTCCTCGAACACTCGCGCGTCTACTACTTCCAGAACGGCGGTGACGATCAGGTGTATCTGTCCAGCGCCGACTGGATGACCCGCAACCTGGACAAGCGCGTCGAACTGATGTTTCCGATCGAGGATTCGGGCCACAAGAGCAGCGTCCTCTACGCGCTTCGCGCGATGTTCCGCGACAACGTCAAGGCCCGCTGCCTTCGCGCGGATGGAACGTACGAGCGCAAGGAGCCCGCGCCCGGCGAGCAGCCGTTCCGCGTCCAGCAGCACCTGCAGGATGAGGCACGGCGACGGACCGCCCTCGCCCGTGAACGCAAGGGCGTGACGTTCTCACCCGAAGAAGGCCGCTAGGGGGACAGTCCCCCCTCCCTCAAAAACAGCTTGAACTCTTAGCTGACCATATCGTATATACTGTGCATATCATACATGCACAGTGACCTGGTTATTTCCCAGGCCGATCGGCGGCCGATGTATCTCCAAATCCTGGAGCAAGTTAGGCGTCGCATTGCGATCGGGGACTGGCAACCGGGGGACGAGCTCCCGTCAATCCGTGGGCTCGCCGCGTCGGTCCAGGTCAGTGTGATCACCGTGAAGCGCGCATATCTCGAACTGGAACGAACCGGAATCATCGTGACACGACAGGGGAAGGGGTCGTTCGTGGCCGACACCGCGGATCTCAGGACCCGCCTGCAGCACGGCGAGCTCGACGAGCATCTCTCATCCGCGATCGAGGTCGGCCGCCAGCTTGGCTTGGGCGCGACGGAGCTCGAAGGGCGTCTGCGCAAGCTGTGGGACCGGAAGGCGCCCGATGTTGCCGGGAAGGACGAAAGAGAACGATGACCGAGCGCCTGATTGAGGTCGCGGGCGTCGAGAAGGCCTACCGCTTCTTCCGCCTGACGAACGTGAGCCTCGAGCTCGAAGCCGGCCAGATCATGGGCTTCGTCGGTCCGAACGGTGCCGGCAAGTCGACGCTGATGCGGATCCTCATGGGCATGGCCAGGCACGATCGCGGCTCGGTGCGCGTGCTCGGCCATCCGATCCCCGAGCAACAGGCGCCGGCAAAGCGCGACATCGGGTTCGTCTCCGAGGACATGCGCCTGCACGGCAACGTGAGCCTCGCCTGGCACATGAAGCTCATTGCCTCGATCTACCCGGCCTGGGATGCGACCTATGCGGACGTCCTGCTCGATCGCTTCAATCTGCACGCCGAACAGCAGATCAAGGCACTGTCGCATGGAGAGCGCGTGAAGGCGACGCTCCTCCTCGCCCTCGCCAGGCGCCCACGGCTGCTGCTGCTCGACGAGCCGACGACCGGGCTCGACCCGGTTGCGCGGCACGAGATCCTGACCGAGCTGATGGCCGTGGTCCAGGACGAGCGGCGGGCGGTTCTCTTCTCGTCTCACAATACGCAGGACGTCGAGCAGATCTCCGATCAGATCGTGTTCATCGATCGCGGCCGGATCATCGACGCCAGCGACAAGGAAACCTTCCTGGATCGATGGCGCCGCCTGCACCTGGACGTTCCTGCCGGCGTCGAGCTGCCGGCTCTCCAGGACGTGGTCGAGACGAGGACGAGCGGACAGATCGCGATCGTCACGACCAAGGCCTATTCACCCGGGCTGGAAACCATCTATCAGCGGGCCGGCGCCCAGGTCCGTGACATCCAGCGGATGACGCTCGAAGAAATCTTCGTCGCCAACGTGATGAGCAATCGACGGGAGCAGGCAGCATGAATGCGACACTCGTGCGCCGGTTGATCCTGATGGACCTCTACCTGATGCGGTGGCCGGTCGCCGGCTCGCTCCTCGCCGGCAGTGTCGCGATCGCCATGATGCCGCTCGGCGCGGTGTCGTCGTACGTCGGAAGTGTCTGCCTCATCTGCGTGCTGGTGATCCTCAACATCGTGCTGGTGATGACCTTCATCGTGCAGGAAAAGAAGGACAAGGTTCAGATCTTCATGCTGAGCCTGCCGGTGTCGACAACGCAGTACACCGCGGCCAAGCTGCTCGCAAACGCGACCGCTTTTGCCGGGTGCTGGGTGGCGCTGACGATCGCGGTCGTCGCGGTCATCGACGCCTCAGCGCTGCCGAATGGCACCCTGCCCTTCCTGCTGGCCGTGCTCGCGTATCTGCTGATGTATTACTGCGTCCTGCTCGCCGTCGGCCTGGCGTCCGATAGCGCCGGGTGGCATGCGACGGTGATCACCATTGGAAACGTCTCAGTCAACTTCCTCATTCCCTGGCTGTGGTCGCGGCCATCGATCTACCAGAATCGCAACAGTCCGTTCGCGGTCTGGAGCGGGGACATCGTGGCGGTTCTCGCCATCGAGATCGCCGTAGCCATGGCCGCGCTCGGGCTTGCCCTTTACGTTCGCTCGTGCCGAACGGATTTCGTGTAAGGAGCGCTCATGTCCACATCAACCGAACGACTGCACGCCCTCGACGCGGTTCGCGCGTTCGCCCTCCTGCTCGGGGTCGTCTTCCACGCCGGTTTCTCGTTCATCCCCGGACTGATTCCGGGGCTGTGGGCGATGACCGACAATTCGCCCAGCTCGACGATCGGCGTCCTGCTTTTCACGGCGCACATCTTCCGGATGTCGCTCTTCTTCTTCGTGGCCGGCTTCTTCGCCCGGATGCTGTTCCACCGCGGCGGCGCGCGCGGCTTCTGGGTGAACCGATCGAAGAGAATCCTCTTGCCGCTGGTTGCGGGCTGGCCAATCATCTTTCCGGCAGTGGCAGCGGTATGGGTGTGGGGACTGACGCGGACGTTCGGCGGCACGCTCCCAGCGGCGCCGGCCAACGCGCCCGCGCCTCCGCCCGGAGCATTTCCGTGGACGCACCTCTGGTTCCTCTATTACTTGCTCGTGCTCTACACCATCGTGCTGACCGTCAGGGCCGCCTGGCTTGCGATCGATCGGGGCGGATGGCTGCGGCGGGCGACCGATGCATCGGTGCGATGGCTCGTCCACACGGGCGCCACTGCGGTCGTGATCGCGTTGCCGGTTGCTCTGGCGTTGTTCTTCCGTCGCGAGTGGGTCGCCTGGTTCGGAATCCCGACGCCCGATCACTCGGTCATACCTGAACTCGCATCGCTCGTCGGATACGGCACTGCCCTGTCGTTCGGCTGGTTGATTCACCGGCAGGCCGACTTGCTCAATGTCTGGGCCCGTCAGTGGACCTTGCATCTTGCGGGTGCTCTCGCGGGTACGGCCGTGTGCCTTTCGCTCGCCGGCATTGCGCCCGTATTCGTTCCGATCGCGACCGGTGGCGTGAAGCTCGCGTTCGCGCTCGCCTACTCACTCAGCATCTGGTGCTGGTCGCTCGCCATTCTCGGCCTCGCAACCCGATTCCTGTCGCATGCCAATGGCACCATCCGGTACGTCGCCGATGCTTCCTACTGGATCTACCTGGTGCACCTGCCAGTCGTCGTCGCGCTGCAGGTGGCCGTCGGCCGGCTGCCCTTGCACTGGACCATCAAGTTTCCACTGATTCTCGTCGTCAGTCTGGCCATTCTGTTCACGAGCTATCGATATCTCATTCGATCGACGTTCATCGGTCAGCTGCTGAACGGCCGTAAGTACCCGAGATCGGTCCCACGTGTCCTGCCTCAGGGTAACGGGGATCCGCATCGACCGAACCTGACCACGCCGGAGCAGCGGCCCCTGGCGACCCTCAGCGGCGTGCACAAGCGGTACGGCAAGACCGTCGCGCTGGCCGGGATCGACCTCGAGGTTCGATCGGGAGAGCTGCTGGCTGTTCTCGGGCCGAACGGCGCCGGAAAATCAACTGCCATCTCCCTGTGGCTCGGGCTCCTCGAGCCTGACGATGGCAAGGTTCATCTGCTGGGTGGCTCTCCGCTCGACGTCGAATCACGGCGCCACGTCGGCGTGATGATGCAGGAAGTAGGATTGACGCCCGAGCTGCGCGTCCGGGAGCTGATCGACCTCACTGCGAGCTATTATCCGAACCCGCTCACGACCGCTCAGACGCTCGACGTAACGGGCACCGGGCCGCTGGCCGACCGGCTGTATGCGAAGCTCTCTGCCGGCCAGAAGCGACAGGTACAGTTCGCTCTCGCGATCTGCGGCCGGCCCCGGCTCCTCTTTCTCGACGAGCCTACCGTCGGCCTCGACATCGAATCCCGCTCAACGATGTGGCGGGCGATCCGGACGATGATCGGCGAGGGCTGCTCGATCGTGCTGACGACGCACTATCTCGAAGAGGCGGAGGCGCTGGCCAATCGCGTTGCCGTGCTGGCTGGAGGTCGTCTCATCGCCTGCGGCAGCGTCGATCAGATTCGTTCGGTCGTGTCACGCAAGCAGATCACCTGCTCGACGACGCTGACCGAAGAGCAGATTCGCACCTGGCCGGACGTCGTCGGGGTCCGCGGTGATGCCGGCCGCGTCGAGATCACTGTCGTCGACAGCGAAGACGTCCTTCGACGGCTGCTGGCGTCGGATCAGTCAATCCGCGATCTGGAAGTCCGGCGCGCCGGCCTTGCTGAAGCATTCATCGAAATCACCCGGGAGGCTGCGTAATGAACGCCATGTCGTTGCCGTCGCTCGTCGAAGCGCCCTGCGGTGCCCAGATGCCAATCCGTCGCATCCTCCGCTCCTATGTGAACGAGGTCAGGTACGAAACGCTCCGGATGTTCCGCTCTCCGGGGTTCTCGATTCCCTTCCTGTTGCTCCCGGTTCCGGTCTACCTGTTCTTCGGCGTGATGCTGGCGGCACCGGCAGTCGCACACAATCCCGGCGTCGCGAACTACCTGTTCTCGGGTTTCTCGGTCTTTGCCGTCATGGGCCCGGCCTTGTTCGGGGTGGGCTGCGTGCTGGCGATAGAACGAGAGGCGGGGCTCCTGAAGCTCAAACGGGCGTTGCCCGCACCCGGCGGGGCGTACCTGGTTGCCAAGGCGACGACGGCCATGGTGGCTGCCGGCGCTGCGATGATCACGGTGCTCGTGGCCGGAATCGCCGCAGGCAAGATCACTCTCTCGGCGTCGCAGTTGCTGATCATGACCACAGTGCTGGTCGCCGGCACCCTGCCTTTCGCCGCGATTGGGCTCTTCATCGGTGCGCACACGTCCGCCAACGTTGCCCCGGCGGTTGCCAACATCGTGTTCCTGCCGATGCTGTGGCTGTCCGGGCTGTTCATCCCGCTGCCGAAGTTCCTCGAACGCTGGGCCGTGATCTGGCCGGCGTTCCATCTTAACCAGGTCGCTCTGGGATCGGCCGGTGTCTCCGAATTCAGCTTCATGGCACCGGGAATCTCGGCTGCGGTTCTGGCGGGGTTCACCGTGATCTTCGGCGGCCTGGCCATTCGCCGCCTGGCGCGGAAAGGTTAGCGAAGTAAAGACGAGCGTCGCAATCCGCTCAGGTCGAGCGGCCGATCATCCTCAAGCAGCGACAGGTAGTACTCGAGCAGGGGTCTGTCATCGGTCAGGATCGGACCGGCTCCGATGAACCGGCGGAGGTCCTCGGAACTCGCGACGTGGTGTCCGAGGAGACTCTCCGGGTCGCGAAAGCCTGCAGCCGCGAGCGACGGCTGCAGTGCCGCCGCGGCGAACCGGTCCGCGAGCTCCGCTTCCTCGATATCGAGCGGGCGGATCGATCCGATCAGCAGCGAACCGTTGACCCAGACGCTCGTTTCCGGAAACACCTGCTGGAAGGTCCGGGCAATGAGCTCGTAATGAAGCCGGGACCGCAGCCCGATCCACTGAACCATCACTCCGCTGTCGGTCAGCGCGCGGCGTGCCAGCGTGAAGTACTCGCGCGAATACAACATGCCGGCCCCGGCGTGGGTCGGCTGAATGACATCCGCGGTAATGACGTCATACCTCGATCGCCCGAGCAGCAGATGATTGCGGGCGTCATCGACGTGAAGCCTGACGTTGGGCCGCGAGAGCACGTTCTCGTTGATGTGCGAGAACCAGCTGGCGCCCTTCACGACGCCGCTCGCGAGCTCGACGAGGTCGACGTCGAGCTCCGGATGCAGGCTGACGGCCCCGGCGGTTGCGCCGCCGCCCAGACCGATTACCAATGCGTGCACCGGCCGGGGGTGCAGGAGCACCGGGAGATGGCCGATCTGGCGGTGCAGCATCACGACATCGCGCCCGTCGCTCGCCTGGTGGAGGCCGTCCAGATACAGCTGCCGCCCTCCCATCTCGCGCAGGTGCACGCTGACGGTTGTCTGCACGCCTTCATCACGCATGAAGACATGGCCGGCAGCAGGATATCGCCGGGTCAGGCCGGTCGTGAACGGGTCTGGCGTGTCATCCGCGAGGGAAGCAAAAGCACCAATCGCGAGAACCGCGAGCACGCTGCTGATGAGCGGCGCCCGACGAATGTCTCTGATCAGTAAGAGAACGCCGGTGGTGAGGCTCACACCCGCCATCAGCAGGAGGCTGCGGGCACTGCCAAGCTGCGCGAGCAGGACGAACCCGGCGAGCAGCGAACCGACCAGCGCTCCGGCCACGTTCCCCGCATAAAGAACGCCCAGCTGGCGGCCTGCGCTCCGCGCGCGGCCGGACCACAGGCGTACCCCGACTGGAAACGCCATTCCCAGGCAGAGCGAAGTCGGCAGGACGGCGATCACGGTGCCGCGCATCAGGCCGGAGGCTGCCGATGCGGGTTCGTAGAGAGACCCGTGCACCTGTGCGCCCGCGACGGCAGCAATCCCGGCTGCCGCGTGCAGCGCCCCGAATGCCCACAGTGATGGCGCCCGGCGCCTGAGAATCGGCGCAGCGACCAGGCTGCCGGCGGCGATGCCGATCAACACCGCAGCCAGCATCGCTGTGAACGCATAGGTCGTGGCGGGGTAGTACAGCACCAGGCTGCGGAACCACACCACTTCCAGCGCAAGCGACGCGAGACCGGAGAGCACGAAGGCAGCAAAGATCAGCGAGCGCGCGGGAACAGGCGCCGCTGCCTCTCGATCCTGGTTCACACCATCGTCCTGCGCGACATCCCGAGCCACTGCGAGTGTGCGGCGCGCCATGAAGATCGCCGCCGCACCGATCGCGACGTTCACGCTTGCCGCGATTCTCGAGGTCGCACTCATCCCGAGGCCGCCGATCAGGACAAAGCCGGCCAGCAGGCATCCGGCGACGGCACCGGCCGTGTTGATGCCATACAGCAGACTCAATCGTGCCGCGACGCCAGGCGCATCGGTCACGGACGACTGGAGCACGAGCGGGAGGGTGGCCCCCATGAGAACCGTGGGAACGAGCAGAACCGCCGCGGAACAAACGAATCGCAGGACGGTCGCCAGCGCGCGCGACTCGAGCCCCGGGGCCAGCGCAACATATCCTGCGGTCACCAGGTCCAGGGCCAGGGGCGACAGCAGCGCAGTGACACCGATCAGCGCTTCAGCCGCCCCGAACCACAGCAGCGGCCGCCGCACCCGCTCGGACAACCGGCCAGCCGCCGCACTCCCGATCGCCAGGCCCGCCATGAATGTCGCCAGAACCGTGCTCGCCGCATAGACCGTGACGCCAAAGATCAGCGAGAGCTGCCGCAGCCAGAGCACCTGGTAGATGAGTGCGCACGCGCCGGAGAGGAAGAAGAGGACCGCGAGGCGCGGAAACATCGGCGGCATATTCTAGCCGTTCGGATTCGACGGCGATGTGATTGCGCTCCGCCTTCGCACCCCATTTGGGCTCGCGAAGCTAGCCGAAGCTCGGATTAGGTTGAATGCGAGGGCTGAGGTCCTCCTTCGCGGCTGCGCCGCTACCGAGGACAACCTTCGCACCTGATCATGAGCGAAGGTTGGTGCGAAAGGGGGGATTCGAACCCCCACGTTCTTGCGAACGCCAGCCCCTCAAGCTGGTGCGTCTGCCAGTTCCGCCACTTTCGCAAGGAGGGTGGGCGCCTTTTTCAGGCCCGGACCGAATCCATATTGTAACAGCACTCGCGCTGAGCCGGAACGGGCGGCGGTCACGCCTTTCACGGCGGAGGCGACGGCCGTGACCGGAAGAATTGCCTGTCTGGCTCTGCTGATATGGAGTTGTCACTCGGAGGCGGCCGCGCAAGGCTTCGAGGCTGGCGCCGGGATCGAGTGGCCTGAGCGCAATTCTCGGCGTCGGGTTCGGGACGGTCAGCAGCCTTCTCGTGGAATCCTGCGAACCTGCCGGTTGCGAGCGGATCCTTCCGGCACGGGGATCCCGGGTCGGACGGATAGAGAGCCGGGTCGGCAACCTTACCTTCCTCGCCGGATTGTCGGGTCGCGCCTCGCGCCGGCTTCAGATCTCCGGCGGCGTCCGGCTGCACAACTTTTGGGGCGAGTACTGGTCCACCACCGAAGCGTTCACCTCAGTGGGCCTTCGCTTCGGCGCATTTTGAGGACTACTTCTGCTTCGGCTGCCTCGTCGAGCCGTCTGCCCGCCCGTTCGTGTCAACAGCCTGACTAAGTATTAACGTCGAACTAACTCGTGGGTTTTCTATAAGAAAATGACTAGAAGCTATCTCATACACAGCCGCCATCGGATTCAACACCATCGGCGCCATTGGGATAGTCAATACTGGGCGACTAGTCAGGAGTTTCGGCGAGCCACTCGGCACTGTCGTGCACCATACATACGGAGACCGCATGAACGATCTTCGCTTCGTTTTTCGTCAACTGCGCTGCGCTCCGACGTTCACGGTTACTGCGCTGACCACGATCGCGATTTGCCTCGGAGCGAACCTCGCGATTTTCGCGGTGATCGATGCCATTCTGCTCCGTCCGCTTCCGTTTCCACAATCCGATCGGCTGGTCGTGATCTTCAACAGTTATCCGAAAGCCGGAGTCGAGCGCGACGGCTCCTCGTTGACGAATTACTACGAACGGCGCGGCAACATCCCGAGCTTCTCGAGCCTTTCCATCTTCAGGTACGGCAGCGAAGTCGTCGGCGACACCGGCTCGACCCAGCAGGAAAAGGTCATGCGCATCTCTCCGGACTTTTTCACGACGCTTGGCGCGGGCCCGGTGATGGGGCGCAGCTTCAACGAGTCGGAGACGATCACTCCGATTGAGAACCACGGAGCGGCCATCTTGACCGACGCCTACTGGCGCGAGCGCCTCGGTTCGGATCCGCAGGTCCTCGGCCGGGAAATTCGCGTGAACGGAGCGCCGAGAAAGATCGTCGGCGTCCTGCCGCCTGACTTCCGCTTCCTCTCCTCGGACGCGCGGATCCTCCTGCCGTTGACGTCCAGGTTGGAGCAACGGACTGCGCAGGAGCGCCATTCCGGGGGCGGCGGCACTCACATGATTGCGCGACTGAAGCCGGGCGCGACGGTCGCCAACGCCCAATCACAGATCGACGCGCACAACGCCGGCGTCGAGAAAGATAATCCGCGGGCAACGATGATGGCCGAGGCCGGCTTCCGCTCCCCGGTGCTTCCGCTCCATGCCGATCACGTGCGCTCGATCCGTCCAACCCTTTTGTTGATGCAGGGCAGTGCGTTGGTCCTTCTGGCAATGGGTGCGGTCAACCTCGTCAATCTGCTTCTGATTCGCGCGAGCCGCCACATGAAGGACATGGCGATTCGTCGATCGATGGGCGCGAGCCGCCGGCACGTGGTGGGTCACGTGATGGTTGAGACCCTCCTGCTCACCGCGCTTGGCGGATTGCTCGGCCTTGTGGTGGGCGCCTCGGGAATTCGGCTGCTTGAAGTTCTTGGTGCGGATCGCTTGCCGCTCGGGGCGCGCATCGGGTTCGATTTCAGGCTGGCGGCGACTGGCGTCGCCGGCGCGGTAGTTCTGGGAGTCGTCATCGCGGTGCCGATCGCCTGGTTCAACCTCCGCAGCCATCTCGAGAATGCGCTCCGATCGGAATCCCGCACGAGCACGATCAGTCGCGCCGCCCAGCGCCTTCGCCAGGGATTGATTGTCGCGCAGATCGCGCTCGCGTTTGTTCTGCTTGCGGGTGCTGGGCTGCTTGGGCTGAGCCTGAAAAACCTGATGGCGGTCTCTCCCGGCTTTCGCGCCGATCATGTGCTCATCGGGCAGTTCACCCTCCCTTATGGTCGATTCCCGGGCGGATCACTTCAACGCGTCGCGGTCCTCGACCGCTTGCTTGACGCAATCGGAAAACAGCCTGGGGTTGCCGCGGCCGGAACCATCACAAACGTGCCGCTGAGCGGTGACAACGGCAAGACCGCGATAACGCCCAAGGGCTATGTCCCGCAGCCGGGCGAATCGCTGCAGGGTCACTATTTCTATGGCATCAGCGGCGACTACTTCCCGGCCCTCGGCATTCCGTTGCGCAAAGGACGGTTCCTGACGTCAGCAGATTCTCACCGGCCGGAGCGAGTCTGTGTCGTCGATGAAGACTTCGCACGGCGTTACTGGCCAAAGGCTGACGCGCTCGGTCAACGCGTGTTTCAGGGCAGCGATTCAGACGACACCTTACTGTTCACCGTTGTCGGCGTCGTCGGCGCGGTGAAACAAGCGGAGCTCGCTGAACCGCCGGGGCAGGGTGCGGTTTACGTGCCTTACCACTATCAGGACACCAACGTCTTTGTAGTGACGCGGACGAGCCAGCGCCCGCAAGCGTTTGCCGAGTCGCTGCGACAATTGGTGCGTGAAGCCGATCCGGAGCTGGCGATCGATGACGTCCGGTCGATGGAGACGCGGATCGCGGATAGCCTCGCCGCGCGACGCTCTCCGGCCATATTGGCCGGGATCGTCGCCGGCGTCGCACTGCTCCTCGCGACCGTTGGAACCTACGGCGTCCTCAGTTTCACTATCGCTCAACGCCGGCACGAAATCGGCGTTCGCTTAGCGCTCGGTGCGCAGACCCACCATATTCGGACGCAATACCTCTCGCTGGGCCTGCGGCTGCTCACGGGGGGGATTGTCCTTGGTGTGATGGGTGCGTGGGCCGCGGGAAAGGGCATGGAGGGCGTCGTCTTCGGCGTTCCGAGCCTTCACATCGCCACGCTTCTTGGGACCGCGCTTGTCATGATGGCCGTGTCAATCGTTGCCTGCCTTATCCCCGCGCGTAGCGCGTCGCGAATCGACCCGATGATTGCCCTGCGTGCCGACTAAGGGCGGTTCCGAAGCTTGCGGGGTTTGTGAGATGGCCTCTTAATCCGATTCGCGCTTCAAATCATTGATAACTTGCCTGCAAAGTAAGGTGGCGCATAGGATCTACTTCATGACTGACAAGCTGAGTAGCAGTGATCTTCGTCGTTATGCCATGCTCGGAGCCGAAGCCAGGCTGGCCGAGTTGAACAAGGAAACCGCAAGTATCTATCAGGCGTTTCCGGAGCTTCGGAAACAACGAGGAGCGCGCAGTGTTCCTGCTGCGGCGGGAGTCGTAGCGCCCAGGACGGGTCGGAGAAGGCGCCGGCGCACGATGTCAGCGGCGCAGCGCGAGGAAGTTCGTCAGCGGATGAAGCGTTACTGGGCGCAGAGAAGAGGCGCAAGCGCAGGAGCGCAGGGCGAAGCGGCTGGCGCAAAAGCAGGCCGTGCTGCCGGAAAGCGCGGGCGCCGCAAGATGTCGGCGGCGGCGCGGAAACGGATTTCCGATGCTCAGAAAGCCCGGTGGGCCAAGCGGAAGAAAGCCAACGCATAGGTTGGCGGTCCTCACTTAGAAGATCCGGCCTACGCCCATAAAGGTTCGCCAGCCGCCGTTGAAACCGATACCGGCCCCCACCATGACCGGTCCGATGAGCGTGTCGAGTACGAGACCGGCACCGAATTGCGAGTTGAAATCCGCGTCGGTGTCGGTGTCGAATACCGAGCCGTTCTCGAACCAGCCACCCACGAAGACCGGGCCGCCAAGGAAATCGGGCAACCGTTTGACCTGCCGCATGTAACCGATCGTCCCGAGCAGCACGTGATCGCCGCGGTGCTCGCCGATGGCGAAGGCGTCGAGCCGAAACGGCCGGCCCAGGCTGAATTGTTCGGTGGGCAGCGGCTTGTCGTCGAACGATGTGCCGGCGGAGACCACGAGGAACAACCGGCTGTTCCGGTGGACCGACCAGAACGATGAAGCCGCCGCCTCGAACTGCGTCAGGCCCTTGTTGGTCCTGGCGAGATCCGGCGCTTCTACTGTCGGCGAGGTCAGAAACTGGCGCGCCTGCGCGAGCAGGCGCCATCCTTTCGACGGCACGACAGGACTGTCCTGGCCATCGTGCTCGTACACGATGTGGGCGATGCTCTCGCCACCGCTCAGAGTCGGCAGACCCGGATCACCGGCGCGAACATCAGCCGACAAGTAGCCGATGTCGACGCCACCAGCAAGCTCGCTGACCGGGCTGAGATTGACGCCGAACTGCCCTCCCACCACCGCCCGGCGCTCGCGATACTGGGCCACGACGACTTCGTCGACGACCAGATCGAAGGTACGTTGGCGCAGGCCGGTATACCCACGCCCGAAGAGACCGGAGGACCCGATCGGACGATAGAGAGTCGCCCCCAACGAGGGATCCGATCCGATGCCGGCATCGAGGCGAAGCTCGGACCCTGGCCCGAAAGTGTCGAAGCCGAGATAGCGCGCCGCGAGCTGGAACCGGAAGTCGCTGGAGGTCGTGTTATCGAGGTTCACACCGAGCATCACGAATGGCGGTGCGTGAGCCTTCTGCCGGGCGCGAATCAGCAACCCTTCCTGTCCCGGCGGCCCCACCATCTGCCAGGTAATCCCCTGATACCGATCGAGTCCTGACAACGCCGACAGATCCCGTGCGAGTGCGGTCATGTCAGGCGAGTTACCGACGTGTGCCGCCAGGGCCTTGCGTGCAATCGCCGCGTCCTTGGCCGTCATCCCGGACGTGGCCAGAAACTGGGCCGGCGGCAGTGCCGGCCCCTTCCGCCCGTTGCGGCGCTCCTGCCAGGCGCGGTACGCATCCGGATCGAGGGCCAGCGGCAGTAGTTCTTTTTCTAGTCGCGCCGCCGCCTCGTACCCGCGCTGAATGAGATCACTGCTCCGGCGCCAGTCGAGCGATCCGAAACCTTCGACGTCTACCTTGATGGTGTGATCGGCGCCCTTGACCACCTGGCGCGTACTCGCGCGCATCATCGCGTCGACGGTACTGCTCATCAGGCTGAAGAGCGAGTAATCGATGTCCGTCGGTTCGAGGCCGACATCCACCGCGATGACGACGGTCGCCCCCATGTCGCGAACGACGTCGGCGGGCACGTTGTCCAGGGCGCCGCCGTCGACGAGCACGCGTTTCTCGGTTTCGATTGGAGGAAAGACGCCGGGCAGCGACATCGTGGCGCGCATCGCCTGCGCCAGCGATCCGCTGCCGATCACGATACGTTCCGCCGACACGAGATCGACGGCGACACAGCGGAACGGCGTCGGCAGATCGTCGAACGACGCGATCCCGTAATAGGGGGCCGCGATGCGCGCCAGCAGGAGGTCGACCTGCTGACCGTCGTTGAGGGCACTGGGCGCGACGAGTCCGCCCTTCAGACCGAACTCGAGCCGTGACGGATAGCTGCGGCCGTCACGTTTCCGGCGGAGATTCTTGAACTCGAACGACGATGCGCTGAACATCGCATCCCAGTCGGTGCCCTCGATCATCGCGCGCAGCTCGGGGGCCGACATGCCGGTCGCAAACGAGCCGCCCACCAGTCCGCCCATGCTGGTACCGGCCACGAGATCGATCGGGATCCGGTGCTCTTCGAACCACTGGATGACGCCGATGTGGGCCAGGCCGCGAGCGCTGCCACCCCCGAACGCCACACCGACGACCTGCCGCCCAGCCGGAGGCGTCTGGGCCGGCGCCTCGATCCGCCCCAGCCCAATCGCGAGAACCGCCAGTACAAGAGAGCGGATGGAGAGGCGCCGCTGCTTGGAACTCATTGCTCCGAGCGAAGCAATCCTGAAACCAGCCTGCACGGCGGGATGGCGTGTGATCTCAGGATCGCGATCGGCGGGCCCACGACAATTCGTGGCTGACTACCCGCCTGCCGGAGCCGACAGCCGGCTGCATGGCCGGGATTTGCGCATCTCAGCAAGGCATGCGCTTTGAAAGCAATGCTGACTTGCTCCAAGGAGGCCGACGTGATCGTGTTCCCGATTCTCTTGACCGCGGCAGTGTTGACCGCGACGCAGCACATTGGCACGACCGCGCCGGAGTCGTTCCGCGCCAACGCGCAGGTGAAAGGCTCGGACAGCGCGGGAGCGGCCACGGTCGTCATCGCCGTGACCCGCTACAACGCCGAGAAGGATCGGGCCGCACTCCAGCAGGCGTTGAAGACCGGCAATGACGCCTTCCTCGCGGCGCTGCGCAAGATGCCCGCCGTCGGATCGATCACGGCGGGCGGCAAGAAATTCCCGGTCCACTACGCCTTTCAGCAGACCACCGACAAGGGACGCTCGATCGTCGTCGTGACCGGAGAACCGGTCTTCTTCGTCGGCGGCGGCGCCGCGACTGCCAAGCCGCGCGAGGGCTACGACGTCGCCGTGGCGCAGTTCCAAGTCGACAGCGTCGGACTCGGTAACGGCTCGATGGCGGCAGCCGCGAAGGTCAAGCCGGGCGGTCCGGCCGGGGTCGAGATCGAGGACTACGGAACCGGCGCCATCAAGCTGGTTACCGTGACACGGGATCTGAAGTAGCGCCCGTCCGCTGGAACGTCGCGTAGTTCTGCCGCGTGATCCGCATTTCCCGCACTTCACCAGGGCCGCCGACCTCGCGGCCCTGGACGCCGTTGACCATGTAGCGGAACGCGCCGGCGTCTCCGACGCGCAGCAGGAACTCCTGACGGGCCTCGATCACCTGCCGCTGCTCGGGTGATACGAGCGCGTACAAGATGCGCTTCCCATCCGCGGTGGCCTCGACCCACACCATGCGAGTCGGAATGATCTCGACTTTCATCAACACGCCGGGCATCGACGCAGTCGCACCGCCGGTACCGGCGATGTGCGCGACACGGAGCGGCTCGGGTCCCGCGTCGATCGGCGCACCGGGCGCGACGGTCCGGCCCGCGGTGCCGACTGGCTGTTGCGCGCCGTCCGCAGGCGGCCGCTGACTCAGGTAGATCCACACGCCGACAATCGCAATCAGTACGACCATCGCGACGGTGACATTGGATTGGTCCGCCCTGGAAAGATCCCAGGCGTCGGTTCGATATTTGAACGCCTCCGCCAGCGGCGGTGCGTCGCCGCCGAACTCGGTCTGGTAGCGGGCGGCGATCGTTTCGGGAGGCAGGCCTACTTCGCCGGCGTACGCGCGCAGGTAGCCGCGGGCCAGAAGCCCGCCGGGGATTGACGCGAAATCATTGCGCTCGATGGCCTCGAGCAGATGCCGACGGATCTTGGTGCGCGCCGACATGTCGTCGATCGACAGGCCGGCGAGCTCACGCGCATGCTGGAGATCAGCGCCAAGGGTAGCCATCACACGACCTCGTGCGGCGCGGCCCGGCATACCTCTCGACGTCCGTTCGAGGACCCGTTCAGGATCGTTCGTATGCCTGCAATCGCCGCGAGCCGCCGGACGACGTCCGAGATCTCACACGTCCTCGGTGCGGACGTCCGGCCCTGTTTGATTCATCTGACGACGAACGACGAGGAACCCGGCCGTGGCCGCCCTCGCCGCGAGCCGCAGCGTGAGGCGCGGGCACAAGCCACGGGACACGCTGTCGGTGAAAACTCTGAGGATCTCTTCGATTGCCCGTTACGGTTGTGAAGGTCATCGATCGCTCAGCGGCCGCGAAGGCCGGATGATGCACCTGAATCCGAGGTGACACGTCGACGTATCGATCGGCTCGGGGAACCGCGCCGCTGGTCGATATCGACGGCAATAGTTGGGTGCGCAGAGATGCGAGCCGCCTTTGATCACCCTGCGCGGGATCCTGATGCGCGGCTGGCGTGGATCGTAGCTGTCCTCCATCGGCCCGCCCCTCGGGTTGCTCGGAATGCAGCAAGGGGACGTCTTGCCATGGGCCTGGCGCGGTGTATACCAGTCGGTGGTCCACTCCCAGACATTGCCGGTCATGTCGAAGAGCTCGTATCCGTTGGCGGGGAACGCGGCCACCGGGGAGGTTCCCTCGTATCCGTCGGTCCGAAGGTTCTGCCACGGGAATTCTCCCTGCCAGAAATTCGCCATCGGCCGGCCCTCGGGCATCAACTCGTTGCCCCACGCATATTCCGCGCCGTCAAGGCCGCCCCGGGCGGCGAACTCCCATTCCGCTTCGGTGGGGAGTGACTTCCCCCTCCAGCGAGCATACGCCTCCGCATCGGCGTATGCCACGTGGACCACCGGGTGGTCCGCACGGCCACGGATGGTGGAATTGGGGCCACGAGGGTGACGCCAGTCGGCGCCAAGGATGTATTTCCACCAGTTGGTGAAGTCGCGCATGTCGACCGGTCCGCCGGGCTTCTTGAAGACCAGCGATCCCGGGTTCATCAATTCGCGTTTTCCCCCGGGATACTGGGCGGGATCAGGAGCGACCTCAGCCACCGTCCGGTGGCCGGTGGCCTGCACGAAGGCCTCAAAGTCGCGGTTGGTCACGGGGCACCGATCCATCCAGAAGCCGTCTACCGACGCGGGCTGCGCAGGCGCCTCTTCCGGATAGTGTTCGTCCGATCCCATCCGGAAAGGGCCGCCCGGAATCCAGACCATGGCCGCTGGCGGGGCCTCCAGCACGGCCGGGCTGGAAACGAGGGTCGAAGATTCGCTCATGAACCGTTCCTGGCTGCTGAGACTTGCGATCAGGACGCGAAGCATGCCCCGCCGAACCTGGCCTTACCGCCCGGCGGGAAAAACCGGTTGACTCACGGCATGTCGTGCCACGGACGAGCGGCTAGTCCAATCGCGCTTTACGGCCGGCCGGACGAGGCAATCTCTGGGTGGCCCTGAACCGGTGGACGACCGAGGCCCGCTCGGCGAGCAGGTGTGCGTACATGGGGTGCCGAAAACGGTACGCCTTGTCGGGTCCATGCGACGTCACGCCGCCGTTGGCCGAAGGACGCAGCATGCATCCGCGCGGCGCCAGCGACGCCAGGACCTGCGCGACATGGGCGACATCCGCGCCCGCCACCTCCGCCACCGCTGATGCCGTGATGTCGGTTCCGACCAGCGAGGCTGCTTCGAGCAGCGCGCGCGCGTCGGGATCGAGCCGATCGATCTGCCGGCTCATCGCGTCGCGAAGCACGTACGGCAGGACCTTGACCATGGCGTCGGTATCGAATCCCGGCGAGGGGTCGTCGGAGTGTGCCGGCAGCACGCCGTTTTCGATCAGGCCGTCAACGGCTGCCACCATCATCGACGGGTTGCCACCGGTCAGATCGTGAAGCGGTGAAATGAGATCGGTCAGTCGATCCGGACCGAACCTCGCGTCGAGATAGCGCGCGACCTGCGCGGAGGTGAGCGGCTCCAGGTCGAACGTGCGCGCCCGCGAGGTGGAGCGCATCAGGCGCTGCAGCGATTCCGCCTTCCCATCAACGAGTCCGCCGGCGCACATCGTGGCAATCATCAACCATTTACCGGCGGTTTCAGTGCGCGCGAGCTGACCGACGATCCGGTGCGCCGCTGTATCGGCCCACTGAAGATCCTCGAGCACGACGATGAGCGGCATCTCGCACGCGAATGCGTCGAGCATCGCGCGCAGTTCCGCGGTCAGCGCGCTCACGGTCGGCGATGGCATCCTGCCGGGCGCACGGACCAGTGCCCACGCGGGCGCCGGAACGTCCGTCTGGAAACCGTCGGCCGACGACGAGGGTCCTTCGAGGCGCTGCACGAGATCGGCCAGCGGAACCAGCGGGTGCGGCTCGGCGCTCGTTTCACGGCACTGGACCCGAATCGTCCGCAGCGGCGTGCCGGCGGCCGCAAGGCGCAGGAAGACGTCGCAGAGCGCGGTCTTGCCGATGCCGCGCTCGCCGTTGAGGATCACCACCCGGCTCGATCCCGCGCGGACGTCTTCGAACGCTTCGGCCAGCACCGCCAGTTCGCGATTGCGATTGAGGAACACTCCATGGGTTCGATCCTCGGCGGCCACCGGACGCGGAGTGAGGCCTTCGGGCACGAAGGCATAGCCGAGACCCGCCTCGCTTCGGATGAAGCGGGGATTGCGGGCGTCTTCTTCGAGGACCGAGCGGATTTCGTGGACGAGAACCTTGATGTTGTCCGGGAGCACGTGAATGTCCGGCCACACCGCCGCCATGATCTCGGCCTTCGACACGAAACGGCCGTTGGCCGCCACGAGGCAGGCAAACAGGTCCCGCGCCTTGGCGGTCATGTGCACGCGCCCGGAGTCACGCCAGAGGGTCCGGTCGGCCTGACGGAAATGGAATGTCCCGAAGTTCATGGGCTCCTAATCTGTCGCTGGCTCTGCTGAGGATCAATTGGGCCAAGGGCCCAGCCACATGCGCCAGATGACTACGTTCATGCGCGTCGGCATCGAGTCTTCAGCCGCGCGCGTCAACCCGTGGGGTAAGCCGGTCCACCCAGGTCACGGTATGTCGTGGTGACCCCATGCGCTATTGGACCTAAGCCGTCGCCTAGTTGGCCTTTAGTCCATGCCTGAGGCGGGGAGCTGGCATTCCGGTGACGCTAACTTGGCTTCTTGCCGGAGGGCTTGAGCCGGTCCGCCATGCGGACCAGCACCGCGACGGAGTCCGCCTCCATCTTGTGCATGACCTGGGCGCGGTGGACTTTGATGGTCTTCTCCGTGGTGCCGAGTTCCGCGGCGATCTGCTTGTTGAGCTTGCCGGTCACGACCATCGCCATGACCTCGCGTTCCCTGGGCGTCAGGGTATCGTAGCGGGCTCGGAGCCGCTTGACCTCGTCGTGCTCCTCCTGCTGGCGACGGCCCTGTTCCAGACCGAAGTGGACCACGTCGAGCAGGGCCTGGTCGTCGAAGGGCTTCGTGAGCACTTCGAGGGCCCCTGCCTTCATCGCGCGCACGGTCAGCGGCACGTCGGCGAACGCAGTGACGAAGATCACGGGTAGATCGTGCCCAGCCTCCCGGAGCAGCCGCTGCAACTCGAGGCCGCTCGGGCCGGGCATCCGCACGTCCAGCACGACACAGCCCGTGAGACCCCGCTCGGCGCGTTTCAGGAAGTCCGCGCCGGAGGCGAAGGTTTCGCAGTTCAATCCCACCGATTCGAACAGCCGAAGGATCGCCACGCGGACCGAAGGATCGTCATCGACGACGAACACGGTCGGCTTCAGCGGATCGCTGCTCATCTGACGGAAATGTCCCGGGGAGGACTTGTTCGTTCCGGAATAGACGTCCATGGCATGCCGATTCACAATTACGCGTCTTGCCGAGCGAGCGCGACCACGAGGGCCTCAATCATACTCGCTGAGGTAATCGACGGAGCAACGAACGACGTCCTCTGCGGTCCGCAGCGGCGGCCCGCGAGATGACGCGGGAATCGGGGGCAACTCTCGGCTCTGGTATCGGATCGGTTTTCCGCGCTGAATACTTGCCGCGTCCGTCCCGACCCTGTTTCCCCGATTCAGCAAAAGGCGCTCCACGAAGTTGGCGCACTCACACAAGCACTGACGGCCGGTTTTCGCGATTCCCCCGCCCCGGGCCGGGGGCCACTCCGGCGGACCGGATTGGGAGCATCACTCCGGCAGGCTCCTTGCTCGAACCGCACCGAACATTTCCGGTCAAATCAGGAGCAGCCCAATGATCACCGTTCCGCTTTGCTATGCGATTCTCGTACTCGCCACCGCCAGCACGCCCGCGCCGCAGCTCCGGGAAGCCCCGGGGGCCGGCCAGACCGTGAAGTCGACGCCGGTCAGCATCACCGCCACGATCGAGGCCATCGATCAGACGAACCGGATCGTCACGCTCAAGGGGCCAAAAGGAAATCTCGTCGATACCTACGTGGACGAGAGCTACAAGCGGTTCAACGACCTCAAGGTCGGCGATCAGGTGAAGGCGCAGTACTACGAGTCGCTCGCGGTGAACATCCGGAAGCCTGGCGATCCTGCACCGACAGCGGGCGTCAAGGACTCGATTACGCCGCGCGAAGGCGCCCCCGGCGCCACCGCATCGCGTCAGCTCACCGGCAGCGTCACCGTGACGGCCCTCGATCCGAACGTGCCGTCGATCACGGTGAAAGGCCCGAAAGGGAACGTGTTCTCGATGAGGGTGGAAGATCCGAAGCGGCTCCAGGGCGTCAAGGTCGGAGACACGCTCGACGTGACCTACACGCAGGCCATGCTGATCGCTGTCGATCCGATGAAGTAGACCGGTTCCCCTGCCGCTGTCACAGCGGCCGTGTCCCAGGGTGGCATCATGTGGTGGTCGCGAGCTTTCGTCCTGCTTGGCCTGCTGGCGGTGCCGTTCGGCGCGCTGCAGGGGCGGCAGGACGAGCAGCCGGTCCTTCACAGCCGGGTCGACCTGGTTTCGTTGTCGGTGAGCGTCACCGATCGGACGAACCATTACGTTGCGGATCTCGAACAGCGGGACTTCGCCGTGTTCGAAGAAGGCACGCCACAGAGCGTGACCTACTTCAGGAAGACCGAAGCCCCGCTGGTGCTGACGCTGCTGCTCGATTCGAGCAGCAGCATGCGGCTGAAGCTCGCGACCGCGCAGCGCGCAGCCATCGGCTTCGTCGAACAGCTGACAGCTGCCGACGTCGCGAGCGTTCTCCAGTTCGGAACGCGGGTGACAACGCTCCAGGAGCTCACCGGCGACCGCGGCATGCTCGTCAACGCCGTCCGTCGCGCGGTGGCCGACGGACAGACCGCTCTCTATACGGCCGCGTACGTCGCGCTACGGCAGCTGGGGGGTGTGACCGTTGCCGATCAGGGCGGCGGCATCAGGCGCCGCGTTCTGATCATCCTCTCGGATGGCAAGGACAACGCCAGTGTGGTGGGCTACACCGATGTGCTCGACACCGCGTCGCGCTCGGACACGGTGATTTACAGCATCGCTCTCCGGTCTCTCGACTTCTTCGACAGCAGTGATGACGACAATTCCATCTTCCTGCTGCGGCAGCTGGCGGAACGCACCGGCGGACGGATCTTCATCGTGCGGGACGCGCAGGAGCTGAGCGAGGTCTACCGGCGCATTCATGAAGAGCTGCAGCACCAGTACACGCTGGCCTACACCTCCAGGCGGCCGGCCGACGGCTCGTGGCGCCGGCTGCGTGTGCAGGTCACGCGTGCCGGCGTTCTCGCTCGAACGAAAGAAGGGTATTTCGCGCCCCGTCGTTGATCCCAGGCGAGCGGCCGTCGACCCGGCGCCCGTGAGCTATGCCACCGGCCTGATGATCGCGCGCTGAAGGGTGAACTCGAACACAGCGCCGCCCGACGGATGGTTCCGGACCCGGATCGATCCACCATGGGCCTCGACGATCGATCGAACGATCGACAACCCCATACCCATGCCGCCGGCCTTCGTCGTGTAGAAGGGCTCGAAGATGGTGTGTTCCGCGCCGATTCTCACGCCCGGCCCGGAGTCCTGCACGCTGACGTGCACGGGTCCGTTTTCCTCGGCCCGGCAGCTCACGTGGATCACGCGGCCTGATCGGTGCTCGTCGCTCATCGCCTCCATGGCGTTCTGCAGCAGGTTCAACACGACCTGCTGCAGCTGAACACGATCGCCCTTGGTGTAAATCGGGACGCGATCGAAGCTCAGTGACAGCGCGACGTCGCGGATGATGGTCTCGCTGCTCAGGAGGTCGGCGACCTCGCGAATCAGCCCCGACAGATCGATCCACTGCATCTGCAGCTCGCCGTTGCGAAGCAGGTCGCGTACCCGCTGGATCACGTCGCTGGCGCGCCGATCGTCCTTGACGATGTCGACCAGGATGGCGCGCACCTCTTCGAGATCGGGCTCGGTCCATTCGAGGATGCGGCCCGCCGCCTGCGCGTTGGTCATGATCGCGGACAGCGGCTGATTCAACTGGTGAGCGATCGACGCGGTCAGCTCGCCCACGGTCGCGACCCGCGCCACGTGGGCCAGATCCTGCCGGCTCCGCAAGGCCTCGAGCTCGGCCCGTCGGACGTCCGTAATGTCGGCACGCGTCACGACGGCCCCGCTCCGCGCGCCGGTCAGCGGAACGACCTGGACCGACCACCATCGGGTCTCGGCTCCAGTCTCCGACGTGTGCTCGAGGACGATCCGCGGCTGGACACCGGTCAGGACCGCCGACAACGCGTCGGCAATCCGTGCCGCGAGCCGGTTCCCGGACGATGCTGCCGAGGCCAGAGCGTCGAGGAACGAACTGCCCACGGCGATGTCGACACAGCCGGCAGCCTGTGCGAGCTGCTGCCAGGTCTGGTTCTGCGCCACCACGATCGAATCGCCGTCGACCACCACGACGCCGGCGGTCAGCGACTGGAGGATGGAGGTCTTCATCAACTCGCTGGTCCGGAGCGAGTCCTCCGCCGCCTTCCGTTCCAGGATCCCGGAGAGCACATTACCGACAAGGCGCAGGCTGGCCCGGAGCTCGGATTTCATGAGCTCGCGTTCCGCTGCACCGCACACCAGCGCACCAATCAAACCGTCGGATCCCGCGAGCGGCTTGATCAACACCGTCGTCAGAGACAACCCGTCGAGCGACCCGCGATCGACCTTTGCCTCCTCCGGCAGGTCTCTCGCCCGGATAACCGTCGGGGACTGGAGGGCAGAGATCTGCGCAACGCTCCACGGCAGATCGAGATCACACTTGGGCGGTGGCGCGGTGTGATGATCCGAGCTCCTCCAGCAATGCGCGGCTGGACGGCCCCAGACGCCATTGCTGACGATCAGCACGCCGAGACATTCGACATCGAGGAACGATCCGATCCGCGCCAGCCAGGAGTCGAGCGCATGCTCCATGCGGTTGCTCGGCAGCTGCACGAACGCCCGGGACAAACCGGACAAGAGCTCCTCGAACCGCAGCCGCTCCGCCAGCATGTTCTGAGAGTGACGGCGTTCATCGATCAGCGTCGAGAGGCTCAGCAGGGTCACGGCCGCCACGCTGAGTGAAAGCGTCATCGCAGTAACTGTCGCAAGGGGAGGAAGAGGAAGGATCGGCCGAACCCCGTGCACCAGCTGCCAGGAATTGATCATCGTGACCAGCAGCATCGTGACGCCGGTGCCGGCAACCCCGAAGCGGACGGCCGCCCAGAGTACGAAGGGCAGCTGCACGACTCCCGGCGTCTGGATGAATATCGCGTGAACCGCCGGAATCGCCGGCAGTTTTCCCGCGTAGTCGAGCACGCAGATGCCGAGCAGGCCGGTCACGATGACAGAGGCTTCGATCAGCCGCCCCCACGATTTCTGCCGCACCCACTGCCGGGCGCCAACCACCGCCCCGATGATCCCGGGCGCAACCGTCAACTCCGCCAGGATGTTGGCGAACAACCGGAAGCGCCACACCTGCCAGTAGGGCTCCCCGAAAACCCCGTTCACGACCGCGGCGTCGGCGAACGAAGAGATCAGCGGAGCCGCGAGGCCCGCAGCGAGGAAGAACGCCCGGAGGCGGGTGAACGTATCGAATCGCGGTATTCCGTCGCTCAACAACCGGAAGCCGCCCGCGGCGATCAGCGCTTCGGAGCAGTTGGTGAAGAACAGCGCGACGATGAGCGGCAGAGGCCATTCGGTCTGCAGTTGAACCGCCAGGTGCGCCGGCAGCGCGGCCGCCAGCACGATCCACCATCGATCGCGACGGGTCAACAGGAGCGCCGCCGTGAGCATGGCGTTGGGAGGCCAGACCACCGAAGGCGTGGCGGAGGGCAGGCGCAGCTGAAGGCCGATGAGTGAGCCGAGGTAGTAGCCGAGGCAGACCGCGACGGCGAGGCCCGCGGGAACCAGGCCGTTCAGGGCTGCAGCTCGTCGTTTCAGTTCGAAGGCAGTCATTCAGGCACGGACGCGCGGCCGCCCGGCTTACCGTCGGCCGGCGCCTATTCTAGCCAGCTTGCAGGGCTTGCGTGTCGGGCTTCCCTCGCGCCCGGGCGACGGAAGGCTGGAAGGGGTGCCGCTGGCGCCTGGCCGTGTCAGCCACGACCATTCGTGGCACCGACCGTGAGATGCCCACGGCCCCGCCACAGGAACTGTGAGGGCGGCGCGCAGGGGCGTGTTCCGGCGTCGGAACATGCGTTGCATTGCGGTCATCACCGCGATGCTTCTAGCTTCACTCAGCTTTCGCGCGCAGCCGCACAAACGGGCCGAGGCGCTCAGCGCCGTGGATTCGCTGGTGCAGCGTATGCGGGGATCGACCGGATGCGCCCGGACCCGTATCCTGATCGACACCGAGGACGCAAACGCCTTCCTGATTGCATCGGAGTGGTCGGACCACGATGCCGCCGAAGCGTTCTTCACGTCGCGGGAGTTTCAAATCTTTCGCGGCGTACGGATCCTGATGCGCGACGAGCCGCTCATCGTGCTCGACGACGTTCGAAGCCGGATTACCCGGCTTCTGCGCAATTGATGATCGGGAACTCCTCGGGAGCGGCGGCTCACCGCGGCCGCTCAATCCCCAGTTTCGCCATCCGGCTGCGAAGCGTGCTCGGGTTCATGCCGAGCAGCTTTGCTGCGCCCCCGCCGCCCTCGATCCGCCAGCGAACCGTTTCGAGAATTCCCTGGATGTGGCGGCGCTCGACATCGGCAAGCGTGACCAGCTCCGCGGCCTGGCGTGGTTGCAGCGCCGGCATCCAGGCGTCCCCGAGCGTGAGGGTCGGACCCGGCGACAGGATGATCGCGCGCTGCAGCACGTTCTCGAGCTCGCGGATGTTCCCCGGCCAGTCGTACCGCTCGAGCGTCTGCATGACCGAAGCGGGAATCGTTTCAATCGGCTTGTGCAGCGTCTTCGAGAGATTCTTCACGAGATGGCGTACGAGCGCCGGGATGTCCTCGCGGCGATCGCGGAGCGATGGCATCGTGATGGGAAACACATTCAGGCGATAGTAGAGATCGCTCCGGAACCGGCCCTGACGCACCTCTTCGGCGAGATCCCGGTTGGTCGCCGCAATCACCCTGACGTCGATCTCCACCGTCCGCGGGCTGCCAAGACGCTCCAGTTGCCCTTCCTGCAGAACCCTGAGCAGCTTCGGCTGCAGTTCGAGCGGCAGCTCGCCGATTTCGTCGAGGAGCACCGTGCCGCGATTGGCCATCTCGAAGCGGCCGACCTGCGACGCATGCGCGCCGGTGAACGCCCCGCGCTCGCGTCCGAACAATTCACTTTCAATCAGGTTCGCTGGCAGTGCCGCGCAGTTCACGATCACCATCGGGCGGCCGCGCCGCGCGCTGCGCTGATGGATGGCCCGCGCCACGAGCTCTTTGCCGGTGCCGGTCTCGCCGAGCAACAGGACAGTGGCATTCGTGGGAGCCACCTGGTCGACGCGGAACATCACGTACCGCAGCACGTCGCTCTCGCCGACGATGTGATCCTGATCGAGATCTCCCTCGACATAAACCGACGTCGGAGCGGAAGGAACGCGCCGCAGGCCGGCGCTCGAGGATTCGTGCTCCTGAGGAGCGGCTGGGAAGGTCACGGTTACCTCCAGTCTGCGCACGGGGCAAACAGCCAGTCAGGCGCGACAGCTGGGGGCCCTCCCCACCCCGCCGGCCGCGGCATTTCACCGTCTGGCCCCTGTGCAGAACCGGCAACCACGATAGATCGCGGAGATGCCGTCCGGGCATCTTTTACGATGAGGCGGCCCCCGTAAAGTAGGATTCTGGTAAGTACTAACCCTTAGGCGCTAAGGCGGACGGGCACCTGACAGGCCCTTGAAGGAGCCTGAGACGGGAATTGCCGCTTTTCCGTGGCCTTTCGGCCACTCGGTCTACCGCCGCACGGAGAACGGGTCCTTCGCTGCCCGTGCGAGCTCCGGGCGCGAAGGCGCGGCGAAGGTCATGATGGCGGCGCCGAAATCCGCCGACCGGATGTCTGCGATGACCTCCGCATCCCACTCAGGCTGTGCCCGGATGGCTTCCCAGATACTCGAGACATCAGCGGGAGCGCGGACCGTTCCGATGAAGTACAGGCGCCCTTCGTGTTCCTGGGGAGCCGAGTCGATCTCCGCCTGTTCTGCCAGTTCAATCGCCTTGCTGTATTTCTGCTGCAAAGGGATCATGGCGCGCTCCGCCCTCTTCATGTGCCGGTTCGCGAAATGACGCAGACGCCGCGATGGGCCGTGGATGGGCTCGAGCTCGGAAAACGGCGCCGGCTCGCCGTAAGTCGTGACGACGGAACGGACTGTAGGCCGGAGCCGTTCAGCGCCCTCCCCCACCTGCCTCCGGAGTGTGAGCGGTTTGCAATCCGAACGCCGTCACGCGCTCGTGGGCTCTACGACCTCGCAGGCATCGAGACGGTTGCCGTCCAGATCCCAGAACGAGAAAGAGCGCAGGCCGGGGGCCTCCCGGAGCTCGGACGTGACAACGCCGCGGCCCTGGAGATGGAGCCGCTGGCTGCGGGCATCGAGCGCCTCGAAAATCGGAAACGTGGCGGCCTTCTCGTCGAACGCGCCATCCTCGCCCGCGCGAAGCTCCCATAACGTGAGGCTGGCGCCGCGCCCCACGTTGAGGACCGCCAATCCCTCCGACGGATCCTCGAAAACGACTTGAAGCCCGAGCGATGATCGGTACCAGGCGACCGCCGCCTGCCGACTCCGGACTCGAAGAACGATGCTGTCGATACGGGTGAAGGATCGGGCTGCTGACATCAGGGACGCCGCTGGCGAGAGATAGCTGGGGAACGTGGCCATTTCGAATGGTGAACACGACCACTATAGAGGCAACCGTCCGGGCGCCGCAGTGATCGACATCACAGCGCGCAGGCCGTGCCGCCAGCCTAGACGGCCGCCGCGAGCCGGGTCAGTTTTTCATCGTCCACGACTTTGACCGTGCGCCCTCGCTGGAATTCGACGAGACCGCGGCGTTCGAGCTCCGTGGACGCCCGGCTCGTCGCCTCGCGCGAGAGTGCAACAAAGTCGGCGATATCGGAGCGGCTCATCACCAGCGGGATCAACTCCTGGTGCGACTCGGCGCCAAAGAGATGGGCCCGGAGCATGACGAGGAACATCGCGAGACGGCCGGGCGCGTCGCGCCGTGCGATCGCGATGGCGCGGCGCTGCTGCTCGCGGAGCTCATGGGTGACCTTGCACAGAAAGATGTACTGCAGGCCGACGTCGTGGTGAAACGCGTCGGTCAGCTCGGGGAGTCCGATGCGGTAGAGGCTCGACCGCGTCAGTACCTGCGCGGTGTTGACGTACTTGCCCTTCTCGGCGAGGCCGAAGATATCGCCGCGGAAAAGAAAGTTGGCGATGCGGCGGCGTCCGCTCGGCAGATCGCGAAACGTCTTCACCGCACCATCGGCCACGATGAACAGCCACTTCGCGGGGGAATCCTCTTCATACACGATCGTCCGGCCGGGAAGCCGAAGCCGCGTGGCGATCTGAATCAGCGCCTGGCGCTGGCGCTCGGTCAGGAGAGGAGTGCCGTGCGGAGGCAATTCGAGGTACGGCGTGACGCGAATGGTCGGCTCGCGCTCGGCGATCTTGGGGTCAGGCCGTTTTGTCACTGCTTGGCCTCGTCCGGGTAGATTTGCTTCCAATCATGTTTCATATCGACGACCACCCACCGGCGGGCGGCGGCCTCGTCGAGCCCGCGCTCCAGTCGCCCGATGGAAGATCCCCGATCGTAGGCCCATTCCCGCGCAGCATCGGTGTGATGGACGATGGCGCCCAGACGCGGGCCCGGTCCCGACGTCACCCACTCGAGCATCTCGAAGTCGCCATCGGAGTTGCCGAACGCGGCGATCGGCCGCCGGCCGATCACCTGCTGAATCCCGACCGGCTTCCCGGCCTTGTCGTCGATGTGATCGACCTCGGCGAGCCGCCGCAGCACGGGAACTCCGCTGCGCAGCTCGTACTTCATCCTGGCGCGGCTGCCGATCACCTGCTCCGGTGGAATGCCGTAGACCTGCTCGGCCCATCCGCGCATGAACTCGACACCGCCGCCGGAAACGATGAACGTCTTGAACCCGTTCGCGCGCAGGTACGCGAGGAGCTCGAGCATCGGCTTGTACACCATCGCCGTGTACGGCCGGTTCGTCCTCGGATGGCGTGCCGACGCCATCCAGCTGCTCACTGCTTGCGCGAATTCGTCGGTGGTGTTGCCCACGTGTGTCGCCGCAATGAGCGCCAGCATCCCGCGCTCACCGGTCGCCGTCACCGCCTTCATGTCGCCTTCGAGCACGCCCTTGAACGGTTGGCGTGTTTGCCACTCCGGATGTCCTGATGCGAGCGCCTTGACCCTGTCGAGCGCGAACGCGAACTGAAAGTAGATCGGCTGTTCCGCCCAGAGCGTGCCGTCATTGTCAAAGGTCGCAATCCGTGCCGCCGGCGGCACGAATCCCGGGCTTCCCTCCCGGGTGACCCGCGCGACGAAGTCGACGATTGCCCTCCTGGAGGCGCCGTCATTCCACGATGGAAGCGGCGAGGAGCCGGTCGTGGCGGTCCCGGCGGGTGCAGACTCCGGTAACGCCGTCTGTGGTTCCCGATGACAGCCGGCGATCACGACGACGGCCGCAACGGCTGTCAGCGGCCCCCACCACCGACATCGACCGTTGAATTCTTTTCGCGTGAGAGTCCGTCGTCGATGGCGCATTGCTCCGGCGCGTCGAGTCCCGGGCGGCGGCCGTGGACCGACTTCCACCGGCGCCGACCTCCGAACAGTGCCGTCTCTGCAACTCCGGATCCTGAGGGAGGGCCGGTGTTTTGCGCCTTTTTCGGAGCTCCGGGACTGGACCCGCGATATCTCGCGGTTTCTGGCCCCCGGTTAGTTCCGCATGGCTTTGAAAACCTGCATCACTCTCCGATTGGCTTAACATGGCGCGCAGGAAATCGGGAGCAAAGCAATGCGTCGCGGGGTTGGAATAGCGTGCGCCATCGGCGCCCTGGTGATCGTCGCGCTGTTCGCAATCACGCTGTGGCTGGGCCGGGCCGCGCCGCCCGCCTCTGAAGTCGGCTCGGCGCCATCCTCAGTCCCGGCGACCACCACGGTCCCGGCGACGACCACGGCTCCACCGACCACATCAACGGCCCAGGCTCCGAAGCCTGCGCCCCCCCCGCCATCCGTCCGATTACCGGAGGATGGCCCGCGTACCGGTGCGGGCGCGTCTCCGTCTCCGCCTCTGAAGGCACCAGACGGAAGCACCATGCCGGCGTTCCCGTGGCCGCCACCCCGATACTCTGCGTTCGCCACGATCGTCCGGGAGTGGGTCGCGGACGGGAGTTCGCCCACGCTGGGGTCGGCAGCCCGGCGTCTCGAGTCGGCGTTCGACCGCGCGGGCTATGGAGAGCGGAGTTACTACTGGGTGCCGGGCGGGTTCGCGCTCGTGTCGCGCATCGAGCAGATCCGCGCCGACGCCACACCGATCGAGCCGCCGGCACGCTGGGCGATCGACTCGCCACGGGTGCGCGCCAGCTTCATCGATCACATCCGCGCGTTGTTCAACGCACCCCCGGGGTTTTACCGGGTGATCGTGTTCGCGGTTACCGACCAGGACTTCGCCGCCGGCCCGCGTCCACCAACCTCGTCGGAAGCGCAGGCCTGGGCGTCGTCCGGATCGCTGCGACTGCCCGCCACGCTTGGAGACCGTCCGTACACTCAGGATCACTACACGACAGCGTTGATATACGAATTCGAACGCCGCGCCGACCGGACGGAGGCCGAAATGCGCACACCCAGCAACACGCCCGGCCAGGTACACCTTGAAAGGACCGGCCTGTGGCAGGCGCTCGCACAGCGGTGACATGACTGACGCTCTCGCCCGCGCTGACAGCCCCGCACTCCGCAGGCTCGCGCAGCTTTCGATCGTCTTCACGATGACGAACCTCGTTGGCACCGCCGCGGCACTGACGCGCCTGCCGAATGCCGCCGATCTCGGTCAGTGGATCCTCATCGGCGTGGGCACTCTCTCGAGCCTGCTGGCGTTCGTCTTCGGCATGCTGATCAGCCTGCGTCACCCGCGTGCCCGGTGGGCCGGGTTTGCGGCAGTCGCAGTCGCGGTCCCGGCGGCGGCCTTCTTCGGTCTGCTGGCGTATGTGGTCCCCGAGGCGTTCTGGATCTTCACCGCCTGGACGGTGGCGCTCGTGTCCTACGCCGCAGTAGCAAGCCATCGCCTGGTTCGATGGCCCACCGGCGCCCTGTCAGACGAGCCGATATCCAACCTGTCGATCTTCATTTCTTACAGACGTCAAGACAGCCGCGACACGGCCGGCCGGATCCTCGACTACCTGCGCCAGGCATTCGAAGAAGAGCGCCTCTTTCTCGATGTCGATCGTCAGATGGCCAGCCAGGACTATCGGGTCGTGATTGAAAAAGCACTCGAGCAGGCCGACGTGGTGCTGGCGGTGATTGGGCCCGACTGGGTCACCGCGTCGGACCGCGAAGGCCGGCGGCGGCTGCTCGATCCGGAAGACATGGTGAGGATCGAGCTCGAAACCGCACTCAACCGCGACCTGCGCATTGTCCCGGTCCTTGTCGAAGGAGCCAGCATGCCTCGAGCGCAGGACCTCCCCCCATCGCTGGAGCCGTTGTGTTACCGCAATGCGCTGCCGGTCCGGCCCGATCCTGACTTTCAACCGGATATCCTGCGGCTGGTCGCGGCGCTGCGCGAGATCGGATCTGCCGCCTGAAGCGCAAAGATATCGTTCTCGTGCCTTCAATTCCTCAATACTGCGACGGCGTCGACACTCGCAGCGCGACGCATCGGCACGAGCGAGGCCAAGCCGGAAGCGAGGATCAGCAGGAAGGCGGCAGCGAGCAGCGATACCGGATCGAGCGGAACGGCGTCGTGCACCAGGCCCTGCAGAATCCGTGAGCCTGCTGCGGCGGTCGCGAGGCCAAGGAGCGTCCCGACGCCTGCAAGCCATGCGGTCTCGACAAGAACCAGACGACGCACGTTGGCGGCACTCGCGCCAAGCGCGATGCGCAGGGCGATCTCACGGTCGCGCTGGCGGACGAATGCGGTCATGACGCCATACAGCCCGACGGTCGACAGCACCAGCGCCGTGCTCCCGAAGAGGCCCAGCAGAAATGCGTTGAAACGGGGCCGGGCCAGCGGCGTCTCGAGCATTCGTGAGAAATGAGAGACGCGCACGATCCTGACGTTCGGATCGACGGCGCGGATCTGATCACGGGCGAGCGACGCGACCAGGTCGAGCGGAGCCGTCGTTCTCATCACGAACATTTCCGCGGTGACCAGGAACTGTGCCGCCGGTAGATAAAGCGTAGGGCTCGCCCTGGCCAGTTCCCGGTAGCGTGTCGACGCGGCCACGCCGACAATCGTCAGCCATCCCTCGCCGGATTCAGGACCGCCGAACCGGATCCGCTTGCCCACCGGATCGTCACCGGGCCACGTCTGCGCCGCAACGTCGTCGCTGACGATCGCTACCGGCAGCGCCCCTTCCCTGTCCGCATCCGTGAACGCGCGGCCGCGCACCAGCTCGATCTGGAGCGTACTGAAGTAGTTCGGGTACACCGACTCCAGGTTCAGGGAGGGATTGACCGCCGCCCGTTCGATGCTCTGCCCCTCGGCCGTGAACTTCGGCACATCCCACCCTTCGGAGAACGGGACGTTGTTGACTGGTGTTGCCGCCGCAATCGCAGGCGAGGACTGGAGGCCGGCAATCGCTCTATCCAGGAACTGCGCGTGACGCGCTCGATTCCCGAAGATTCCCGGCATCGTCAGCTCGACGAAGACGAGTTGTTCACTGGCGAAGCCCTTGTCGACTGACTGCAGTCGCAGCAGGCTGCGGGTCAGCAGTCCCGCGGCGGCGACGACGAGAATCGCGATCGCAACCTGCGCGATCACGAGCGCGCGCCGGACATTTCGCGCAGCGGGCGGGGTCCCGCCACGTCCCCCCGCCTGCAGCTGCGACGCGAGATCGATTCGACGCAATGACCAGAGCGGCGCCAACGTCGCGACGCAGCACGCGGCGCAGGCGATAAGAATCGTGAACGCGACCACCACCCCGTCGATCCGTATCGAGTCCAGGCGCGGAAGCCCGCCCGGAACGAACGCGAGGATTCCCTGCAGGCTCCAGCGCGTCACGGTGATCCCGACGAGCGCGGCAACGAGGCACAACGCCAGGCTTTCGACGAGCACCTCGCGGGCGATCCGGCCCCCGCCTGCGCCAACAGCCTGACGGATCGCCAGTTCGGCGCGGCGGCCTTCGCCCCGCATCAACAACAGGTTGGCCACATTGGCGGTCGCGATCAGCAGCACGAGCGCGACTGCCGCGAGGAGCGCCGTCAGCACGGGCCGTACGTTGCCGACGACTGCCTGCTCGAAGCTCGTGACGACCGGGGTCAGACCGCGTGTCATGCCGGGACGGGCCTCGGCGTCGAATCGCCGTGTCAATGCCGACAACTCGACAGCCGCCTGATCGAGCGTCACTCCGGGGCGAAGCCGGCCGACGAGATCGATCTCCTGCCGCGCGGCGTCCCCGAATGGCCCGTTGGTCGAGAACGATCGAGTCGTTCTCCAGAGCTCGACGCCGCTCGGGAAATCCAGGTCCGGGGGCATTACTCCAACGATGGTGAACCGCCCCTGGTCGATGCTGATCCTCCGGCCGATGACGTCACGTGCCTGCCCGTAACGGCGCGTCCAGAGCCCGTGGCTGATTACGACGACGAGCTCGGCTCCTTCGACGTCGTCTGACGCGGCAATGGGGCGTCCGAGAAATGCTCTCACCCCGAGGACATCGAAGAATCCTCCCATCACTGACGCGCTCATGACGTAGCTCGAGACGCCGTCCTCGGTCACCACGATGCGCCCGGCGCCGTTGCCGTCGATGCCGGCGACCATCTCGATCTGCTGGCTCACCCTGCCAAGCGCCTCGATCTCGCGCGCCCCGAACGGATGATGGGTGAAACCCGACGATCGGAGCTCCTTCCAGGCGACGATCAACCGTTCCTGATCGCGCACGGGCAGCGGCCGCAGCAGCACACCGCGGACCAGCGTGAACATCACCGTCGTGCCGGCGATGCCGAGCGCGAGGGTCACGATGGCTGCGGCGCTGAACGCTTTCGCTCGCGTGAGCCCCCGCCAGGCCAGACGCAGGTCACAGCGCAAGTGATCGAGGGACATGGCTCAGTCCTCCCGCAACCTCGCGATTGGATCGATGCGCGCGGCACGGAGCGCGGGACGTGATGCCGCGACGGCCAGCAGAGCACGAAGACGAAGGCGTAATCGGCTGCTCATTGATGTCGGATGTCGACACTATGCCGCCTGACGTCGAAATGTCAAACGCGGGCGGGTGAAAGCTTCGACCTCTGGCGTTTCAGTCATTCTTTCCGGCATCAATCATGCTCACCTCTCAGTATTGCCCGTGAGGCGGGCGAACACCGTATCGATTGACGACATGGCTGCCAACAACCGTACCGCTGAAGAACAGATTCGCGCCCGCCTGCGCGAGCTCACCGACGAGCTCCGTCAGATGCGGCGCAAAATAACCGAACCGCCGGAGCGGTCCTCCGCCAATGATGCGCGGGGACGCCGGCTGCCTCGGCCGCCCCGTCCTCCTGCATCCTCGAAGCGCTGACTCCTTACCCGGGGGACGAAGCTGTCATCGCTATCTCAAATCTGAATCCCCGCTCGCGGATCCAGCCGGCAAGGTCGCCAGTTTCACGCCAAAAGCCCCGTTTTCCCCGCGTGGTACGTCGCTTGCCCGTTGAAAACCCCGCAAATGCCTTGGAAACGATGTGAGGGTTGCACGAGAGCCATCTCGAGCGTGGCCCAGACCTGCGAATACTGCGGACGCGCGTGCAGCGACGATCTCGGCGGCCTGTCGGAAGGCGTGAGCGAGAAGGACAGGTTCGCCTGGCCGCCCGCCGACCCGCAGCCCGGGTCGACGACCAGCTACCCCCTCAGCGATTCGCCGGAAGGCTTGCCGGCGCTCGAGCTCAATTCGTCGTTCCCGTTCAGTGAGATCCCGGACGAGCCGCTGCACCGACAGCTGGCACCTGAACCTGTGCCCGCGGCGGAGGATCCGTTTCTGCGGGACGAGGAACCTGAGCTCTTGGCGCCTGTGGCACCCGAGGGTATGCCGCACGCAACAGGGGGAGCGGCCGAAGCGTCAACCGCTCCACCTTCGAGCGCCGGAGCGAAGAAGTCCGTCGGCCCGCGCCAGATCGTGGTGGGAGGCGTGCTCATTGCCGCATCAGCGCTCATCTTCACGATCCTCAGCATGCGTCCATCGGCGTCACCCGAAGCGGTCGCGCAGGCCGGGGCGCCGGCACCGGCTGGCAGGCCCGCTGCGAATCGAGCGCCTTCAGCAGCGTCGAGAACCGCCGCAGCAGGGTCGGCTACGGTGACTCCGAAATGGCGTCAGGTCACCGGCGGCCGCTGGACCGGCGGTGACAAAAAGAGCGTCGCGTTCGAGCTCACGGCAAACAACAGGATTCACATCTGGACACGCGACGTCACACCGCTGCTGATCGTCCGCTGCCACGGCGGACAGGTGGAACCGTTCGTCTACACGCAGTCGGCGGCCCGCATGGAGCCGCAGGACGGCGACCACACCGTCCGGGTGGCGTTCGACGACGGGCCGGAGGTGACGGAGCGGTGGCCGGACTCCGACGAGCATGACGCGCTGTTCGCGAAGGACTCGGCCGCTTTCGCACAGCAGCTAGCCGCCGCGCAGACGCTGCGCTTCGGGTTCGAGCCGCACAATGCCCCTCCCGCGTCGGCGCGGTTCGACGTGAGCGGGATCAACGGGCTGCTCAGCGCCTCGGCAAAACCTTGCGGGTGGAAACACTAAGAGCGATCTCGACAAGTCCCAAGCTCCAAGTTCCAAATCCCAACGCACTCCCAATTCCCAACCCTCAAGAACTCCCAACGGCGTACGTTGGGAGTTGGAGGTTGGGAGTGCATTGGGACTTGGAGCTTGGAGCTTGGGATTTGACACCCTGAAAGAAAAAAGCCGGTCCCCCGAAGGGAACCGGCCTGAAAAAGACCCCTCCAACCGTGATTACCAGGTCATGCGGACGCCGAAGCGCAGCACGCGCGGGGCGACGATGGCCTGGATCTGATTGGCGTTCGCCGCGTTCTGGGTGCCGCGAATCGCCTGCACCGTGTTCCCGTTCGTCAGGTTGAACACGTCCAGCGACGGCACGAATTTCACCGTCGCGAGGCTGATCGGACGCTCCACGTGGAAGTCGACGTTGTGGTAGTTCGGCAGCCGGACGTCGCCGACCGGATCGAGCACCACGAACACCGTGCCCGCGCCCCGCAGCCGGCTCGGGCTCAGGATGCCCTGCTCGAACGGATAGCCCTGCCGCGCGTTGTAGAACCCGGAGACGTTGACCCGCCACGGCAGCTCGTAGAGGCCGCTCAGCTTGAACAGCCACTTGGTGTTGACGTAGACGTTGCCGATGCCGCTGCCTGATGTCAGGTAGTCGTACTGCCCGCCGTCCCGAACCACACGATTGGTCGGATCCTCGGAGATCGGGATCGTGCCCGCCGTACCGCTCGACTGGTTCCCGGCGCCGGCGAAATCGTTGTGGTGCACATCGGTCGTGTTGTAGGTGAAGCTGGTGTTCATCATCCAGCGGGCCGACATCCGCTTCCGGCCGGTCAGCTCGATGCCATTGAAGATCCGCTCGTACCCGGGGATATTCGACAGCGTGATGATCGTCGGCTGCTGGATCGTCGGCTCGTAGTAACTGACGGTCGGGCACCGCGACGCCTCGGTCCGGAGACCGTCGCTGCCCTGGCATCCGGTGGTCGGCGTGAACGACACCGGCACCCACTCCGAGCTCGTGAAGTTGACGCGATCGTTCCACTGGAAATTGCCGTACTTCCGGTAGATGTAGTTCGCGCCGACCGCGAAGCCCCTGCCGATCTCGCGATCGACGCCAACGATGAACTCGTCGGTCGTGTCGTTCTTCAGGTTCGGGTCGACGGAGTTGGCCGAGACCGTGTTGGCGGGATTGGCCGCGGACCAGTTGGTGCTGGCGGAGAGCGGCGTCGCATTCAGCCGAATCTCACCGTCCTCGGCTACCTGGTTCCGGTTTGCATCGTTCCAGCCATACCGAAGCGTGGTCGAACCGACGGGATTGATGGTCGACGCCACACCGCCGTTGCCGACCTGGCCGTAGTACCGCGCGTAATTCGCGCGCGCGAGCGTGCGGCCGTCGCCGGTGAGGTTGTAGGTCAGGCCGAGCCGCGGGGAGAAGTCGTTGAACGCCACGCCGGGATCAGCGCCGGGGAAGTTGATCCCGGGGAGCCAGGGACCACCGAGCGGATTGGCGACGATGCTCGACGCCATCGCCTTGTCGCGGTTGTAGTCGTAGCGCAGGCCGAGCTGGAGGGTCGTCCGGCCCTTCGTGATCGTGTCCTGCACGTACGCCGCGTAGTTCAGCAGGTCGTACACCGAATTGCCATCGCGGGTCAGGTCGACCTGGCACCACCGGGTCGGATCGTCGGGATTGGCCGCGGCGAGCGCCGGGCAGTCGTTCTCGGTGGCGGTCGGGAACCGCACCGTGCCGTAGCCGCCGGTGTGATTGATCGATGTGGTGTTCGAATCGCGCCAGTAGCCGCCGAACTTGAACGAGTGATCCGCGCCCAACACTGCCGGCAGGAAGTAGGTCGAGTTGAGCGTCACGCTGTTGACCGGACGGATGAACACGCTCTCCGCCGCCGAGCGGCCGTTCATGCCGGTGCTGACCACGAACGTCGGCTGCGTGGTGCGCAGGTCCGGCGACTGGAGGCCGAGCGTGAAGTTGTTGCCGACGTGTGCGTACTGGACGTCGAGGAGCAGGCGATCGCTGACCACCCACTGGTTGCCGAACTTGTAGGTCGGGTTCGGCCCGGTGTTCCAGAGGTACTTGCCGAAGCTCTTGTCGACGGCCTTCTGCGGCGTGGTGGTCTCGATCGGGTTGAGATCGCTCGCGCCGCGCGCGTTCCGTTCCTTCTTGTTGAAGTTGTTGAAGATCGACAGCCGGTTGCCCTTGAACAGCTGCACTTCGGCCTTCAGGTTGGTCTGCTGCAGGAGCGTGCGGTCGGTATTGAGACAGGTGTTGACGTCATCGATCGAAGCGGCCAGCGCGACCGCCGTGGTCTTGAACGCCTGGCATTCCGCCGTCGGCTTGTAGAAGCCCACCACGCCGACGTCGACTGTCTGCTTGCCGAACCCGCCCCACACCCAGGCGCGGCCGCGGGAGATCGGCCCGCCCATCTCGAAGCCGTAGTCCTTGATGTTCTGGATCGGGTTGCCCGACGTCGCGCCCTGGCGCCGGAGATCGTCATTGATGTTGTTCGCCTGAACGCTTTCGTCGGTGAGGAAGAAGCGCGACGACCCGCGGAACTTATCGCTCCCGCTCTTGGTCACCAGGTTGATGCCGACGCCGCCGGTCTGCTGCGTCACGTCGACGCCGCCGGTGTTGATCGTCATTTCCTGGAACGAGTCGAAGTCGTAGTAGGCGGGTGACGCGCCGGTGGCCGACATGTCGGTGATGTCGACGCCGTCGAGCGACCACTTGTTGTTGGTCGGGTTTCCGCCCCGCGACACGTAGTTGGACTGCTGGCCGGACATGTTGCCGCCGATGTTCTCGCGGTCCATCGCGATGCCGGCGGTCTGCTGCAGAATGACCCACGGATCCCGCGCCGAGGGAATGCTCTGCAGCTGATCGAGCGTAAAGGTCTGGCGCGTCCCGGTCTGCTTGGTGTCGACGGCGGGAGCCTCGCTCGTCACCGTGACGACCTCCTGCACCGAGGACACACCGAGCTGCGGGCTGATGTTCGCGCTGGCGTCGACGGTGACCTGGATGCCTTCCTGAACGATCGTCTTGAAGCCGGCGATCTCGAACTTGAGGTTGTAGGTCCCGACCGTCAGCCGCGGGAACTGGTAGGTCCCTGTCTCCGAGGTTGTGGCCGCCTGAGGCTGCAACAGACTCGGACCCGATAACGTGACCGTGACGCCCGGCAGCACCGCGCCGGACTCGTCAGTGACCTTTCCAAAGATTTCGCCCGTCTGGGATTGAGCGTTCGCCGTGGCGACGCCAATTACCAGCGCGAGTGCCGCTACGAACGCGGTCGCACGCAATCTCATCATCTTCCCTCCAGAAGCCCAGCGAAAGAGGGCGCATTGAGCATGTTGGATGCCACGAACCGCCGCGGGACGAACGGCGGAGGGAACCCGCGCAACATCTTAATTCTGTTGAGGAATTTTGGGCCCAGACGTGTGACCACTTTTTCGTCACCGCCACACGTGATCCGGTCACAGGCTGCTAGCCATTCAACTGGTTGGATTTGTGTCCGGTCCCCTGTACGGCCGGCTGGGCAGAACCCGCCAGCGGCAGGGACGAACGGCAGTCGTCCGGGCCCTCCAGAGCGCGGTCAGGATCAGAGATTCGCGGATTAGCGACTACACTTACCGGTCGCACCCGATGCTTGGACGAGTCCTCAGTTCCGCGCAGGCCGGCCTGCTCCTGGTCATTATCTGTCTTGCCGCCCTGCTCACCCTGTTTGCCGGCACACACGCGGACCGCGTCACCGGCGAGACCGTCAACAACTTCCTGAACTCGTACACGCTCATCCAGACCCTGACCGACGCCAGCTTCTTCGCCATCATGGCGGTCGGCGCAACCATCGTGATCATCTCGGGCGGCATCGACCTGTCCGTGGGGTCGATTTACGCGCTCGCCGGCGTGACGACCGCGATGGCGCTCCGCGCCTGGGGACTCGACGGAACGGACGCCGTCATCGCCGGGCTCGCGATTTCGGTCGGCGTCGGCCTCCTCTGCGGCGTCCTCAACGGCCTGATGGTGGTCGGGCTCGGTGTGCACCCCTTCATCATCACGCTCGGGACAATGTGGGTATTGCGCGGCATCGCGTTCGTGAGCAGCAACGCCGAGAGCATCGGGCTGCCGCGGGCGCTGACCGGGCTCGCCAAGGCCCCGCTCGGCCTCGCCGAGTCTCTCTACCCGGTCCCCACCCTCATCATGATCGCGGTCACCGTCGCCGGTTCCATCTACCTGCAGCGTACGGTGATGGGCCGCCACGTCTTCGCGATTGGCGGCAACCCCGAGGCGAGCCGGTTCTCCGGCCTGCGGCTCGGGCGCATCACGATCGGCGTGTTCGTGATTTCGGGCCTCACGGCGGGCATCGCGGCCGTCATGGGCGCAAGCTTCTATGGCTCCGCGTCGTGCGTGGATGCGACCGGCTACGAGCTCTACGTGATAGCGTCGGCGGTGGTCGGCGGCGCCAGCCTGTCGGGAGGCAAGGGCAGCGCCGTGAACGCGATGCTCGGCGCCCTGCTGATCGTCCTGATCCGGCAGTCGATCCGCACGCTGCACTTCGACCAGAACTACGAATGGATCATCATCGGCTGCGCGATCATCGTGGCCGTCACGCTGGATCAGGCCAACGCGCGCCTGGCCGCCCGACGACTGGCGCGGGCGGCGGGGAGATGAACCACCAGCTGGTGAGAGTCTCGAGTAAAAACCGGAGAGAAACCACGATGCTCAAAAAGACCACCGCCGCCCTGACCCTGGGGATGGCCCTCGCACTTGCCGGATGCAATCGTCAGCCCGAACAGCCGCAGGGCGCCGCGCCGGCGACGGGCGCTCGTACGGCGGGCATCAAGATCGCGATGATCGCGAAGAGCTCCACCAACCCGGTGTTTCTCTCGGCCCGGACCGGTGCCGAAGCCGCCGCGAAGGAGCTCTCGGCGAAGCACAACGTGCCGATCGAGATCATATGGCTGACCCCGCCGGCTGAAGACGGGCAGGTCCAGGCGCAGCGGCTGGCCCAGGCGGTCAACGAAGGCGCGACCGCCGCCCTCATCTCCTGCTCCGACGCCGGCAAGGTCACCGGCGCCATCAACGACGCGGTCGCCCGCGGCGTCCCGGTCATGACCTTCGACAGCGACGCGCCCGAGTCGAAGCGCTTTGCCTTCTACGGCGTCGACGACCTGAAAACCGGACAGGCCGTGATGGACGAGCTCGCGACGCAGATGGGCGGCAAAGGCAGCATCGCCATTCTCGCCGGCAACCAGAACGCGCCGAACCTTCGCAAGCGCGTGGACGGCGTGAAGGAGGCGGCGAAGAAGTATCCGGGTATCAAGATCGTCGAGACCTTCTACCACGTCGAGACGCCGCAGGACGCGGCCGCCGAAGTGATCCGCGCACAGAACGCCTATCCGCAGATCCAGGGTTGGGCGATGATCGGCGGCTGGCCGCTCTTCACGCAGACGCTGTTGACCGACCTCGATCCCAAGAAGGTCAAGATCGTGGCCGTGGACGCTTTGCCCGCCGAGCTCGCCTACGTGGACAAAGGGCTCGCTCCGGTCTTGCTGGCGCAGCCGACCTACCTGTGGGGCTACGAGTCGGTCAAACGGATCGTCGACAAGGTGCACCTGAAACAGGACGTGCCGACGATCATCCCGATGGAGCTGGTCCGGGTGTCGAAGGAAACCCTCGGCAGCTGGGCACGCCAGCTGAAGGAGTGGGGATTCACCGACGTGCCCGAGGAATACGCGAAACGACCGTGACGACCCCGCCTGCCGTCGCATTCGAGCACGTCACCAAGCGCTTTCCCGGCGTGCTGGCGCTCGAGGACGTCACGTTTTCGATCGCAACCGGCACGTGTCATGCGCTCTGTGGTGAAAATGGCGCCGGCAAGAGCACGCTCGGAAAGATCCTCGCGGGGATTTACCGGCCGGACGCCGGTCAGGTCATGGTCGAGGGCCGCGCCGTTGACTTCGGCGGCCCTCAGGCGGCGCTCCAGGCCGGCCTCGGCATCGTCCACCAGGAGCTCGCGTTCTGCGAGAACCTGACCGTCGCGGAAAACCTCTGCCTGGGGTCGCTGCCCGCCACCGCGACATTCGTCTCACGCCGGGAGATGGCGCAGCGGGCGGAGGAGATGCTCGGCGCGACCGGGGCCAGGCTCGACGTCCGGCGCCGGATGCGCGAGCTCACGATCGGACAGCAGCAGGTCGTACAGATTGCGGCCGCGATCGGGCGTGGCGCGCGCATCATCGTGTTCGACGAGCCAACGAGCAGCCTGTCGCAGCACGAAGCCGATCGGCTCTACGACCTGATCGATCGTCTCCGCGCGCGGGGTGTGACCGCGATCTACGTCTCGCACCGGATGGATGAGATCTTCCGGCTGTGCGATGCGGTCACCGTGCTCCGCGACGGCCGGCACGTGGACACCAGGCCGATCACCTCCCTCGACCGCGCCGCTCTCGTGGAAATGATGATCGGCCGGCGGCTCGAGGAATACTTTCCTGCACACGTCGAGGGGAAACCGGGCGAAGAGCTGCTGCGCGTCGAAGGACTGACCAGTCCCGCAGGCTTCAGGGACATCTCGTTCCACGTGCGCGCCGGCGAAGTGCTCGGCTTCGCCGGGCTGGTCGGTGCCGGCCGGTCGGAAATCGCACAAGCGCTCTTCGGCCTCGATCATCACGCCCACGGCCGGATTCATGTGGCCGGACAGCCGGTCACGCTCCGCAGCCCCGAAGCGGCAATGGATCACGGCATCGGGCTGGTGCCGGAGGATCGCAAGCGGCAGGGGCTGGTGCTGTCGATGAGCGCGATGAGCAACACCACGCTCGCCACGCTGGAGAGGCTGGCGCGGCTGGGATTCATCCGACGCGCCCAGGAGCGGCTCCTGGCGCGAACTTACTTCGAGCGCCTGCGCGTGCGTGCCGCCAGCCCCGACGTGATTGCCGCCGGCCTCTCGGGGGGCAACCAGCAGAAGCTGGTACTCGCCAAGTGGCTCGCGGCACAGTGCCGCATCCTGATCCTCGACGAGCCGACGCGCGGTGTCGACGTCGGCGCAAAGGCCGAAATCCACGCGCTGATCGATCGGCTCGCCGCCGATGGCTGCGCCGTGATCCTGATCTCGAGCGAGCTGCCCGAAGTCCTGCACCTGTCGACGCGGATCCTGGTGCTGCGCGAGGGGCGAATCGCCGGCGAGCTCTCGCGGGAGGAAGCCACGCAGGCGGCGCTCATGCGGCTGATGGCGGGGGTGGCGGCCTGAAGACAGTGTCAAGGCAAAAGGGAAAAGGCAAAAGGCAGAAGTCCGCTCGTCACACACGCCTGTTGGTTTTGCCTTTGGCCTTTTCCCTTCTGCCTTGCGTTACATCGACTCCACATCGAAGCCGCCGTCCGGCCGAATCGTCACCTGCCACAGCTCGTCGAAGCCCTCTTGTTTCGCCGGAACCACCAGACGCTTGGCGGCGGTGAAGATTGCGACCGGTGGGACCCGCGCGGTCCCCTCGCGACCGCGGTTCCGGCCGACACAGTCGCGTGCGGTCGCCGCGAAGTAATAGCCGATCACTCTCGCGCCGAGCCGGCGCGCCTCGCCGATGATTTCGGCACGGTCGGCGACAGCAGGGTTGGTGTTGTCGACCACGACCGACTGACCGGCGCCGAGCGCGGCGCGCAGGTCACGCGCCTGACGGGCGCTCTTGTTTGCGCTCCCCGGCAGGAGATCCTTGCTGATGTGAGTGTGAGTCGCGGCGAAGCGCTGCCGGTAGAACGTCGACTTGCCGGAAGCCGGAAGCCCGATGAACACGACGCACTCAAGGGACACGGCCGACGGCAGGATTCAGGAACCGAGTCGATAACGGCCGAGCCTCTCGAGAATGGTGGTCTTCAAATCCGCTTCCGAGGTCGAGGTCGTCAGATCGATGTCGGCATCCGCCACCGCATCGACCAGCGAGCGCAGCAGTTGCGCACGGCTGATGGCCGCCCCGCTCTGCGCGCGGATGTTCGCGGCGAGCCGATCGAGAAACACGATCTGACGATTGAAGAGCACGACCGTAACTTTGGTCCAGGCTTCCTCGTGTACCGGCGGGCGCCCCGGGCGGCGCGTCCCCGACGAGGCACGTTTCGTTCGCGCAAATATGTCTGCACTCTTGAGGGGAACCGACTTGCGCCGACGCGTCATGCAGGGAGTCTCCGGAGTGTTGCGCCGGCCGCGCGCGGCAGATTATGGACGTCCTGAATCCACCGCGCGTCGAGAAGGACGAGCCAGCCCGTATTCGACAGTGACGCGGTAGTTTACTGCAACCCTGATGCGCTCGCGCAACCCCTCGGATGACACTGTTTCCGTCCCTAATAGACGACGCCCCGGGGGAGGGTAGGAACTGCCCGATCAGACGCGGACCGGCCGCAACCGCTCGAGCACTTCGCCGGCCAGCCGGCGGAACGCGTCGGCCGCCTTCGATCGCGGAGCGTGGCCGAAGATGGTTTTGCAGACGCCGGGCGCTTCCTGTAGCGACCGGCTGACGTGTATTGCAGTGTGAAAGATTCGGTCGCGGTATTCGGCCCTGAGGCGAACCATCAGCGGGTCGCGGGCCTGCCCCGCCATCGTAATCAGCACCCCGAGGATCCGGGCACGGGTGCTGAGCCGCCGGCGAACGGTTTCGATCGAGCCAAGCAGGTGACTCAAGCCTTCGAGGGCGAGCGGTTGAGGCGGGACCGGGATCACCAGGCCGTCTGCCGCGACCAGCGCGTTCACACCGACGAGCGAAAGACTGGGGGGGCAGTCGAGCACCATCAGCTCGTAGCGGGAGTGCAGCTGCTTCAGGGCCTGCTTGAGGGTCGACTCACGCCCCTTGACGTCGCCGAGCGCGAGATCCGCGCTCGCGAGCTCGATCGAGCCGGTGAGGATGTCGAGGTTCGGTGTCGCGGTGGTACGAACGGCCTGCTCCACCGGGAAGTCGTGGAGCAGCACGCTTGCCGCCGAAGGACGCAGACGGCCGCGGCGAACGCCACACCATATCGAGGCCGAGGCCTGACTGTCGAGGTCGACGAGCAGCACGCGCCGGCGCGACTCCGCGAGCGCAGCTCCGAGGTTGACGGCAGTCGTGGTCTTGCCGACCCCTCCCTTGTTGTTGACCACCGCGACGATCAGGGGCAATTTTTCCGTCATTCTATCCCGAACCACACGCGTCGTCCCGCACGATTGTGCAATGGCAGTGCCCGCCCGCCGCGCCGCTCCTGATACTGTGATTGAACGGCAACAGAACTCGGCCGCGAGTGAGCGTGGCTGATTTTCGAACGGCAGTGGGGATGCGGCGGGATGGGATGGTTTGACTGGTGGCGGTCGAATGGGGCCGCCGAAGCGTGGACGCGGCAATGGAAGAAGGATTGGGCGGCGGCGGTCGAGGACCCCGATGCGGCAACCGCCGCGGCGCTGCGAGCGCGGCTCGAAGCCGCCGGGCTCGAAGATGAGCGCTTCGAAATCGAGCGGGAAATGCTCGAGGGGCTCGAGGCCGTCCTCGAGCTGGGGAACACCGTCGCCGCCCGCGGTCCCGAGACCATCGTGACCGGCCATCGTGCCGTGGGCGCCGACCGCTGCTACTTCAGCGCCCCGGTGAGCCTGCCGGACGATCCCGGGCAGCCCAGCGGCACGCTGCTGCTGACGAACCTCCGGGCGATCTTCATTGGCGGATCGCGGGCCGTGACCGTTCCGTGGCATGCGGTCGGGCGATCGTTCCCGCAGAACCGTGACCTGGTGCTGATCCGCACCGATCGGGAGGACCTGCACCGCTTCAGGTGCAACAGCTTCGCGGACGCGATGCGGGCCGCATTCCTCGCCCGGCACCTGTCGAAGCGGCGCGTATAATCCTCGCCATGTCACCGACTGCGCCCGCCACCCGTACGGTAAGGGTCGGCATCGAGCGCCTCCTCGACGAAGACCGTTCGCTCGTCGCCGGTGCGCGCGTGGCCCTGGTCTCCAACCCGGCATCGATCGACGGCCGGATCCGCCATGCCGCGGGCATCCTCGCCGACGATCCGGGGATCAACCTCGTCGCGCTCTTCGGACCACAGCACGGATTCCGTTCGGATCTGCAGGACAACATGATCGAGACGCCGCACGCGCGGGACAGGCAGCGCCGGATTCCGATCTATTCGCTCTACAGCGAGACCCGCGAGCCCACGGCGGAGATGCTGCGCGATATCGACGTGCTCGTCATCGACCTCCAGGACGTCGGCACCAGGGTCTACACCTACATCTACACGATGGCCAACTGCATGCGTGCCGCCGCTCGTCACGGCGTCCGCGTGGTGATCTGCGATCGCCCCAACCCGGTCGGCGGCACTGCGGTCGAGGGGGCGACCCTCAGGCCCGAGTGGGCGTCGTTCGTGGGTCAGTTCCCCATCCCGCTGCGCCACGGGATGACCGTCGGCGAGATCGCCCGCCTGTTCAATCAGGAGTTCTCGATCGGCGCTGCGCTCGACATCGTTCCGCTCGAGGGCTGGCGCCGCAGCATGTACTTCGACGACACCGGCCTGCCGTGGGTGATGCCCTCACCAAACATTCCCACGCTCGACAGCACCATCGTCTATCCGGGCGCTGTGCTGTTCGAAGGGACGATGCTGTCGGAAGGGCGGGGAACGACGCGCCCGTTCGAGCTGATCGGCGCACCGTGGATTGACGGCGAATCGCTCGCCGACGCGATGAACGCCCGCGGCCTGCCGGGCGTGTACTTCCCGGCGACGTTCTTCGAACCCACCTTCCAGAAGCATGCGAAGCAGACCTGCGGCGGATGCCAGCTGCACGTCCGCGACCGCGAGGCGTTCCAGCCGGTTCGTGCAGCGGTCGAACTGATCGATGAATTCCGCCGTCAGAACCCGTCGGCGTTCGCATGGCGTCAGCCGCCCTACGAGTACGAGCACGACAAGTGGCCGATCGACATCCTCTACGGATCGGATCGGTTGCGAACGACGATTGACAGCGGGGGCGACATCTCCCGGCTGATCGCGTCGTGGCGGGACGACGAGGACGCGTTCCGGAAGATGCGGGAGAAGTATCTGATCTACTGAATCAGATCGCAGTCCGCGGTCCGCCGCCCGCGGTCCGGTTCCTGGCAGCGAACGACGGACTGCGGGCCGCGGGCCGCGGACTACGGATCTATTTCGTCACCGCGGCCCGCGCCTCTCGAATCTGTCGCGCATGTTTGTGCGCGTGCTCGGCGTAGATGCGAAGCCAGGTTTCCACCGTATAGCGTCCGCTCTCGCTGTGCGTGCCCTCGCGGAGCCAGTCGGCTGCCTGCAGACATTCGAGCAGTTCGGCGGTGGTCGTACGTGCGTAGCGGAACGCCTCGAGCGACGATTCGTGCGGCCGCTCGTAGTGCAGCCGCCGCGCGAACTCTTCCTGGTCGTAGCCCTGGATCTGCGGATGATCCTCCGCCAGCAGGCGTCGCAGCCTGATGGCTGACGTCATCTCGCTGTCGGCGAGATGGTGCACGATCTCGCGCGCGGTCCAGCGGTTCGGCGCCGGGCGTGCATCGAGCTCCTCCGGCGTGATTTTCAGGAGCGCTTCCGCAACCGCGGAATACCCGTCGCGATACTGGGCAATCAGTTTCGTTCGTTCTTCCGTGTCCATAAAAGTCCTCGACTGCAGCTACCCTCTGGTTTTTGCTATCCCCGGCGCCTTCTGCTCCTGCGCGGTCTGCGGCACCATGTGATGGGTCTCGAGGAACTTCTTCAGCTCCTCGAACGCCTCATCCGCAGAATCGACGCGGCAGAGGAGATCGAGATCGGACTCGTTGATCGCTCCCCAGTCGGCCAGCGGCCGCAGGTCGAACACCTCGTTCCAGTATTCGCTCCCGTACAAGATCACCAGCAGCTTTTTCGACAGCTTGCGGGTCTGCGACAGCGTCAGGATCTCGAACATCTCGTCGAGCGTCCCGAAGCCGCCAGGAAAGATCACCAGCGCCTTCGCCAGGTAGGCAAACCAGAACTTCCGCATGAAGAAGTAATGGAACTCGAAGTGGAGGCCCTTGGTGATGTACCGGTTGGGCCCCTGCTCGAACGGCAGGCGGATGTTGAGACCAATCGTCTTGCCGCCGGCTTCGAAGGCGCCGCGGTTCGCGGCTTCCATGATGCCCGGGCCCCCGCCCGAGGTGACGACGAAGCGCCGGTGCGGATCCTCGAGCGACAAGCTCCACGTGGTCAGCCGATGGGCGAGCTCGCGGGCTTCCTCGTAGTAGCGCGACCACTTGATTGCCTTCCGGCTGCGCTTGAGCAGCCGCGCGTGCTCGGCCGTGCGGCGGCCGCGCTTCTTTTGCAGCACCTGCAGCGCCTGCTCGGCGTCTTCGCGGCTGTGGACTCGAGCCGATCCGAAGAACACAACCGTGTCCTGGATGTTCTCCAACCTGAACCGCCTCGCCGGTTCCAAATACTCCGCCAACAATCGGATCGGACGCGCGTCGGTGCTCTCGAGAAACTCGGGGTCGTAATACGCGAGCGGCTGCTTGGGCATGCTCGAAAAACTGTATCATTTTCAAATCGATGCTCCCGGAGGCCCGCTGCATGCGTCGTTCCCTGATCCTGCTCTACAGCATCCTCGTATTCCTCCCACTCGCGATAGGCACAGCTCCATACGCAACCGCCGCATCAGATGCGGGTCACCAGAAGTCAACCAGCGGCTGGACGCTCCCGCCGGACGCCGCCGACACGAAGAGTCCGCTCACCATCGACGACAAGGTCCTCGCGGCCGGCAAGAAGGTCTTCACCGACAAGTGTCAGAAGTGTCATGGACCGAAGGGCCTCGGAGATGGTCCGGATGCCGATCCGGATCACGCGGAGGAAATGAATCTCACCAACCCGAAGCGGGCGGATCGCAACTCCGATGGCATTGTGTTCTACAAGGTGATGAACGGCCGCCGCAGCCCGAAGATGCCAGCGTTCAAGGACGAGTTGTCGAAGGAGCAGATCTGGTCGGTCGTGGCGTACGCGCAGTCGCTTCGGAAAAAATAAATCGGGGTCCGGGATCCGGGATCCGGATCCCCGGACCCCGGCCCCCGACCATTCAAGCGAACCGTTGCAAATTGATGAAATTCGCGTCGGTCAGATCGAGCTCGTCGCTGACGTTCACGAACACGCCAATCGCGCCGCTTCGAGCCAGGCCGCGCTCGACGAGCAGGCGCTCGAGCTCCTGCAGCTGACTCGCGGGAGTCAGGAGGGGCGTCACTCCCCACAGAATCGAACAGGCGCCCACCACGTCCGGGCTCGTCGTCGCGGCGAACACCGGCGTCAACGGGCGCAGCGACGACAACAACCGCGCGGTATGACCGGCGCGCGTGACTGCCACGATCGCGTCCGCCGCGGCTGTCTCGGCCAGCGTGACCGCCGCCTCGCAGACGGCACGGCCGTGGCGGCTGCCGGCGGGATGGATGCCGGGAACGATCCTTTCTGCCGGAGGCTCCATCTCCGCATCGCAGATCACCGCTGCGAGCGTCTCCACTGCCCGTACGGGATACGCGCCGACCGCAGTCTCACCGGCGAGCATGATCGCGTCCGCGCCTTCGTCAACGGCATTGGCCGCGTCGCTCACCTCGGCGCGGGTCGGCCGGGGCTCGACCCGCATCGACTCGAGGACCTGCGTGGCGAGAATCGAGGGCACGCCCGCCGCCCTTGCGCGCCTGATGATGTGCTTCTGCACCCGCGGGACTTTTTCGAGCGGCATCTCGAGACCGAGATCGCCGCGGGCGACCATCACTCCCTGCGCGACTTCGAGAATGCTGTCGAGATTCTCGACCGCGGCGGGCCGTTCCACCTTGGCGATCAGCGGCACGGTCCGACCGGTCTCCCGCATGATGTCCAGCGCGGCACGCACATCGCCGGCGGTCTGGACGAAGCTCATCGCGACGAGGTCGACGCCGAGCGCGAGCCCGAAACGAAGATCTTGCGCGTCCTTTTCCGTCAGCGCGGCTGCCGCGAGCGCGACGCCGGGGGCATTGATCCCCTTGTGCTGTCCGAGCGGACCACCATTGACGACGACTGTCCTCAGCCCATCGTCGCGCCGCTCCTCCACTCTCAGCTCGATGCGGCCATCGTCGAGGAGCAGCCGATCGCCGGACTTCGCCGAGCGGACGAGGGGTTCGTAGGTCGTGAAGATGCAGTCCGAGGTCCCGACGCTCTTGCCGGCGGCGATTCGCAGCGGCTGCCCGGGAACCAGGGTGACCTCTCCCCCTTCGAGCGCTCCGGTGCGAATCTTTGGTCCGCTCAGGTCCTGCATCACCGCCACGGTGCGGCCGGTCTCAGCGGCCACCCGGCGGATGTTCTGATACGCAGCCGAGTGCGACTCGTGCGAACCGTGCGAGAAGTTCAGCCGGAAGACATCGACACCCGCCAGAAGCAGATCCCGCAGGATGGCAATCGGACTGGACGCCGGGCCGAGGGTTGCGACGATTTTGGTGTGCCTCATGATTCACTACGTCGGGGCTGGGAACTGGAGGCTGGGGGCTGGGGCGCGGCCCAGGGATCCACCACCGCCTTCGTTATCCGCATGGCTTCGGCGTCGGCCAGCGCTTCGTTGATGCCGGTCAGCGGATAGACGCGCTCGCCGACGTCGCGCCATGGCACGTGCGCCGCATGACGCTCGAGAATTGCGAGCGCACGCAGGAAGTGGCCGGGCTCACTCCCCCAGCACCCTCGAATCTCGAGATGCTTCCGGTTGATCTGCCGATGCGCATTGATCGTCGAGGGCCCGACGTCCGTGTAGTGTCCCGCAATCACGTAACGACCGCCATCACGCACCAGATCGAGACCCTCTTCAACGGCCCTTGCCGAACCAGCCGCTTCGATGACGACGTCGAAGCCTTCGCCGTAGGTGTGGGCGCGCGTCGCGTCGAGACGTTCTGCAGGGGCCGACGCCCCGAGGTCGTAGACCTGGTCGGCACCCATGCGGCGCGCCAGGTCCAGGCGTGAGGACGGGGCACCGATCACGGATACCAGTCCCGCGCCCCCGAGACGCGCGAGCGCGACCGCGCTCAGGCCGACCGCGCCCGCGCCCTGGACGAGCACGCTGTCGCCAGGCTTCAGCGCCGCACGCTCCAGGATGTGGACGGCCGTGAGCAGTCCGCAGCCTGCGCCGATGTAGTCGTCGAACGAGACCGCGTCCGGCAACCGCGCCACACCGACCCCAGGCTCGAGGTAGATCGCCTGCGCCCACCCGCCGAACAGTCCTTCAGTCGCGGAATCGGTAATCCCGTAAACACGGCGTGCGGAGCAGCGCGTCGGGGTCCGATGGACGGTGCAGGCGCGACACCGGCCGCAGGTGCGATGCACGTCGAAAAACACCGCACGGTCGCCTTCACGGAGGTTGTTACCGTCGATCCCCTCGAGCGGTCCGCGCACCGCCTCGAGCGTTCCCCCTGAGACGTGGCCAGGAATGATCGGATAGGGCACACCAGCCAGCCGACCATGCCAGAGGTGAACGTCGGTGCCACATACTTCGGCGCGCGCGGTGCGAAGCAGCGCCCCTTGCGGAGGAATATCGGGCCGTGGGAACTCTCTGATCTCGACAGGCTTTCGCGGCGCGGGCATGACCGCGGCCAGGATGCGGGCATCCACGGCCGTACGTTACTCTGTGGGTGTGCACTCCCGCATCTCTTTTCTCGTCGTCCTGATGCTCGGTGCCGGGTCGTCGCTCGCGAGCGCGCAGACCTACGAAGTGCCCAAGCCGCGCAAACACTTCATTACCTTCAGCTACGACTGGATCTACACCGAGCCGCTGCATTTCGCGGAGCATCCGCTCTCGGATCTGCTCGGCCGCGAGGTCGCATCCGTGCAGCGCGAAGCCTACGAATACCGCACCCGCGACGACGCAACGCTGATCGATGTCGTCGAATTCAGCCGCCGTCAGATCGGCTTCGGCGCGTCGGTTTATCCGCTCGGGATGAGCAGCGGTCCGACGCTGATGCTTCGCGGCAATATCGTGCCACTGCCGCGCATCCAGGTCGAGTTCCAGGGACCCGCACCGTTTCCCCGCTATGCGCTGCTCGATGGTCGAGCCTTCGACGGCGCCATCGGCCTGATGATGGCCGACCGCTCGCCGGGCTGGGGACTGGGCAGTCATGCGTTCGTCGCCGGCGGCGTCGGCCGCCTGACCACCGATCTGGGCGACGGCAGCCGCATCTTCGCGGAAGGCGGCGGCGGACTCGACGTGGGTCCGCTCGGCGTCGAGCTCGGGGTCAAGTTCGCGTGGAACAAGCTCGCGGATCCCGTGGAGCACCGCTTCCTGACGATTCCGATCACCATTCGCGCCACGGTGACGTTCTGATCATGACCGTCGAATCCTGGCTCGCTTCCGCGGTTGCCGACGCCGAACGGCGCGGACTCCCCGCGCTGAAACCGCTCCTCGAGACCCTGGCACGGTCCACGGAAGCACTACGGCGCGCGGCCTCCGGGATCGCCGCCGGGAACCAACCGGGCCCAGGCCCTGCGGAGAAGACGCCATGACCGGGCTGGGCCTCCGATCCATCAGCGACGTCTCCGTCCTCGTTCGCGAACGGTCCCTTTCCGCGGTCGAGCTCGTGCGTGACGCGCTGGCGCGCGCAGAATCCAGGCCGGAGCTGAACGCATTCACGCTCCTGATGCGTGAATCGGCACTCGCAGACGCCGAACGCGCCGATCGCGAAATCGCGAGCGGACGGTATCGCGGTGCGCTGCACGGCATCCCGATCACGATCAAGGATCTCGTCGATGTCGCCGGCACGCCGACGACCGCCGGATCGCGAGTCCCGGCTGCCGTCGCGACCGCGGACGCACCGTCCGTGCGACGGCTCCGCGACGCCGGGGCGATCGTCGTCGGCAAGACGAACCTGCACGAGTTCGCGTTTGGCACGACCAGCGACGAGACGGCGTTCGGGCCCGTTCGCAATCCGATTGATCCGTCGAGATCGGCTGGCGGATCGAGCGGCGGATCTGCGGCATCGATTGTCGAAGGTATGTGCTTCGGATCGGTGGGCACCGACACGGGCGGTTCCATCCGCATTCCGGCCGCCGCCTGTGGCCTCGTCGGGGTGAAGCCGACTTTGGGCGAGATTCCCTGTGATGGTGTCGTCCCCCTCAGCGGGACGCTCGATCATGTCGGCCCGCTCGCACGGTCGGTTGCCGACGCTGCCCTGCTGTTCCAGGCGATGGTCGGCGCCAACCTCCAGTCGGTCGTGCCTGCTGCCGGAACGCTGACGCTGGGAGTTCCCCGACCCTATTTCTTCGACAGGCTCGAAGCTGGGACACGGGCCTGTCTCGAACGGGCGCTGGGCCGCGTACGCGATGCGGGTCACGAACTGCGCGAGATTTCGATCGAGGACGCGCCGATCACGCCGGACGTGTACCTGCACATCTGCCTGCCGGAAGCCTCGTGTTTCCACGCAGAGACTCTGGGCGAACACGCCGAGCTCTATTCGCCGGGTGTCAGGCTGCGGCTGGAGATGGGGCGCTACATCCTCGCCGAGGATTACGTGCGGGCGATGCGGCTCCGGACACACTTGAGAGCCGCCGTCGATCGTGCGCTCGAAGGCTGCGACGGATTGCTGCTGCCGGCGCTTCCGATCCCGGCGCCCCCGATCGGAGCGACCACGGTCAACGTCGGCGAGACCGAGATGCCGGTTCGCGCGGCCATGCTGAGCCGCACGCAATTGTTCAACCTCACCGGACATCCGGCGATTGCGCTGCCAGCGGGGCGCGCCGCCGACGGGCTGCCCCGGGGCCTCCAGATCGTTGGTCCGTATGACCAGACGGCGCAGCTGCTGGAGGTTGCGGCCGCTCTCGAGCGCGTCATTTGAGTGGGGTCAGCTCTTGTATTTCAACAGCTTTGAAATGTTGAAATACAAGACCTGACCCCAGAGTTCACCAGAGTTCACGCGAGGCCACATCGGGTGTTATCACGGGTATTTCACGAGTGGGAACGGCGTCTGGCCGCGGCGGCCACTGATCGGGTGATCCGGCCCTTCGAGTGGGGCGCCGACTGGCTGCACGACGACACGGCGGACGGGTCCGAGGAAGATCGGCTCGAGCGGTGGGCCGCGGCGATGCTCGCCGAGAGCGATCGGTTCTACGCGCTCGAGGCGACCGATGACTACACGCTCGCCGGGGATCGGCTGACGTTCCCGAGCGCGATCCGGACGCCCCACCCTGAAAACAACGTCGTGCGCGCCAGGTTCTTTCGGAATCAGACGCCCAGGGGGCGACGGCGGGCCGTGGTGGTGCTACCGCAGTGGAATGCCGGCCCCGACGGCCACGTCGGGCTGTGCCAGCTGCTCAACCGCTTCGGGCTCACCGCCCTGCGGTTGACACTGCCCTATCACGATGCGCGGCGTCCTCGGGAGCTCCACCGCGCCGACTATATCGTGAGCTCGAATATCGGCAGGACGATGCAGGTGTGCCGGCAGGCGGTACTGGATGCGAGGCGGGCGATTGCCTGGCTGGCGCGCGAAGGATACGAGTCGATTGGCATCCTCGGCACCAGCCTCGGATCGTGCCTGTCGATGCTGACGGCCGCGCACGAGCCGCTCGTGAAAGCGGCCGCGCTCAATCACATCTCACCGTACTTCGCCGACGTCGTGTGGGAGGGGCTTTCCACGGCTCACGTCCGTCACGGGCTCGAGGGACACATCAATCTCGATCAGCTCCGGCGGATCTGGCTGCCGATTTCGCCGCTCCCGTATCTCGATCGCGTCAGGAACAAGCGCATCCTGCTCGTCTACGCGCGCTACGACCTCACCTTCCCCGTACGGCTGTCACGGATGCTGGTCGACGAATTCCGCCGCCGCGAGATCGACCACGATCTCCACGTCCTGCCCTGCGGCCACTACAGCACGGGCGTGACGCCGTTCAAGTGGATTGACGGGCTTACGCTCTGCCGGTTTTTGAATAGGAGCTTGTAAGCAGCGGTTCAAAGAAGCTATCTAGTCACTACAAATACTTGAGCAGCCCCTGGAACGCTTCGTAGAGGGCGGCGCCGAGCGCGCGGACCAGCGGAGACACCTCTCCCTGCGCGACCGCGTCGGCGACCGTGACCGGCTGGGTCACCAACAGCCAGATCGTGGCGCCGGCGAGCGCGACAGCCATGACGCCGACCACGCCGACGAGGCTCAGGCTGATGCGTGCAACGGTCATGCGTGATCCCGGTCACAGTCTACACCCGCGCCGGACGCAGAGCCCGGCCGGCAATTTTGTCTTGGACGCTCGGATCTTCCCGCGGGTTCCGGGCTAGGCGATGGCCGCTTCCGAACGCTCGCCGAGGTCCAACCCCGCAAGCGTGGGGCTGACTTTCTCGCGATCCCCGACGATCACCGTGAGCAGGCGGGCAGGGTCGATGTGATCGTGTGCCACGCGTGTAACATCCGCTTCGCTGACGGCTAACACCTTTGGCACGAAGGTAGTGAAGTAGTTGTCGGGCAGTTCGTAAAGGGCCAACTGGACGGCGGCCCGGCCGAGTTGCTCGGACGTTTCGAAGTTGCGGGGATACCCGCGCGTAAGCGCCGCCCGGCCGAGCTCGAGCTCCGCGGCCGTCACGAGCCGCTTCCCGCGGATGCCCTCGATTTCGCTGAGCGCTTCCTTGACCGCGTCGGCCGTGACGTCGGACTGCACGCTGGCCTGGAATACAAACGGGCCCGGTCCCTTCCGGAACTCGAAGCTCGTGCGGGCGCCGTAGGTGAACCCCTTCTCCTCGCGCAGGTTCATGTTGATCCGGCTGACGAACTGCCCGCCGAGAATCATGTTCATCACCAGCAGCGCGTGGTAGTCGGGCGTGGTCCTGGGCAGGCCGACATGGCCGATCCGCAGCTCGGATTGGGCGGCACCGGGGCGGTGCACCAGCACCACGCGGCCGGCGTCGAGCGGAGGCACGTCGAGCGCGGCCACATCGAGCAGGGGCGCCTGTGTCGTGGCGGGCGTCGTCCAGTCGCCGAACGCATCGGCGACGAGGGCGGCGAGCCGATCATGGGACGCATCGCCGACGACGATCACCGTGGCATAGGCCGGGGTATACACCCGCCGGTGAAACGCCACGACGTCCTTGAGCAATAACGCCTGCAAGGACCCTTCGGCGCCAATCGGCAGGTGTCCGTACGGGTGATCGCGATAAAGATGATGGGTAAAGATGCGATCCGCCACGGCCGGCGGCAAATCGCGCAGCTGCACCAGGCGATTCAGACGCAGCTCCCGGACCCGGTCGAAGTCGCGTTGATCCAGCCGCGGATTCCGCACCATCGACGCGAGCAGCTCCAGGGCGCGCGGGGCATATTGCTCCAGCGTCGTGAGCTCCAGGAGCGTCGCGTCGGCGCCGATCTCGGTATCCAGATGGGCGCCGATACGCCCGAGCGCTTCGTGCACCGCCAGCGCGTCGAGATCGCCGCTGCCCTCATCCAGCAGATCGCCGGTGATGGCCGCGAGCCCGGGCTGGTGCTGCGGATCCTGCGACGACCCGATCGGCATCAGCACGAAGCAGGTGATGAGCGGCACTTCGTGGTGTTCGATCGTGCAGATGCGCAGGCCGTTGCCCAGCGTGGCCCGGCGCATTTCCGGGAAGTTGAAGCTGAGTGGGGGCCCCGGTGCTGGCAGCGTCGAGCGATCGACCGCCATCAGGCCACCACCGCCGGCGCGGCGTCAGCCAGCGCAACTGCGGTGCGCCCCTGGGGAACGACGCTGAGAATCACCCGTGAATCCGGCCGCAAGTACTCCGCGCCGGCCTGCTGCAGCGAGGCCGCGCTGGCGCTGCGATATCGCGCAAGATCGCGATCGAAGTAGTCCGGCTGACCAAGGAACACGTTGTAGGCGTTCAGCTGATCGCCCTTGCCGCCGAACCCGCCAACCGTCTGCAGCCGATAGACGAACTGCGCTTCTGCCTGTGCGCGGCAACGCTCCATCTCGATCGCGGTCGGGCCCGAGGCGATGAAGGCCTCGATCTCCGCGGTAATCGCGCGCTCGAGCTCCACCAGCGTCCGGCCGGGAGCCGCCGTGGCGACAACCTGGAAGAAGCTGCCGATCTCTCGGGAGTTCTGCGACGCCGCCACTTCGGTAGCGAGGCGCTGCTCGAACACCAGCGTCCGGTAGAGCCGGGACGTCTTCCCGCTCGCCAACACTTCGGCGACCAGATCGAGCTCGGCGTCCCCGGGCGCGAAGAGCGCCGGCGAATGCCACGCCATGTAGATTCGCGGCAACTCGACGCGATCCTCCAGGACGAGGCGCGTTTCGCCATGCCGCGGGCCGAGGAGCGGCGCCACGACTGGCGGCACCGGATCGCCGGCGTCGAGTTCGCCGAAGTAGTCCTCGGCGAGTCGAAGGGCCTCGTCGGGCTGCACGTCGCCAGCAATCGAGAGGGACGCATTCGATGGGCGGTAATAGGTCCGGAAGAACTCGCGGGCGTCGTCAATCCTGGCGGCGCCGATGTCCTCGGCCGCACCGATCGTGAGCCAGTGATACGGATGATGGGGCGGATAGAGCGCCGCAACGATCGCCATGCCGGCGAGCCCGTAGGGCCGGTTCTCGTACTGCTGCCGCCGCTCGTTCAGCACCACGTCGCGCTGATTCTCGAACTTGGCGTCGGTGAGCGCCGGCAAGAGGTAGCCCATCCGGTCCGATTCCATCCAGAGCGCCAGCTCCAGCGCGTTCGACGGCACGACTTCCCAGTAGTTCGTGCGATCGGCGTTGGTCGACCCGTTCAGAAGCGCGCCCGCTTCCTGCAGCGGATGAAAATAACCGCGATCGTAGTGTTCCGACCCCTCGAACATCAGGTGCTCGAACAAATGAGCGAAGCCAGTGCGCCCCGGCCGCTCGTTCTTGGAGCCGACGTGATACCAGACGTTCACCGCGACAATCGGACAATTGTTGTCCGCGTGGATCAACACGTCGAGGCCGTTGTCGAGCCGATGGCGCACGAAGGGGATGTTCATAACAGCGTGACCGAAGTCACTGTCGCATCGTACTGCAATTACGCCCGCCGTAAACGGCGAATGCCGGTAAGAAATGGTGCTACTAGTGACAATAGGTGAGCAGAGACACGCGAGAGTTCCCGGGGCGTCGTCGCCGAACGCGGCAGAGTTCGGGCACTCTACCGATTACGGATCTGTTTATTTCGCCGGCGCCGCAGCAACGGGCTTCACGGTTCCGCAGGTCGGCATGGCGGTCCCGTAGTAGGGATTTCGCGTACCTTCTTCGCGCTGAATCCACGATTTGCTGTTCATCGGGCAGTAGCCGACCTTGAGATCAGAAACGAGGTCTTTGCTGCCATCGGCCTTTACGCGCGCAATCAGTGCATCGCTCAACGGACCGAACGCCTCGCGAGCCGACTTGACATCCTTCGCCGCCGCGAACGCTGCCGCGGCCTTCGCCAGCTGGCCGCCATCTTTGCCGAGCGCGGCCGTCTGCGAAGCCAACGTTCCCGCCGGCCCCTTCACGTCCGCGAATTTGTCCTGTGTGAGCAGCGCGTGAATGTCGAGATAGGTTTTCACGATGCCGCGGAGCGACTCGGTCGAGGACGCCGCCTGGGGCGCCGGCACGGCGAGTACTCCGGCACAGGCGAGCACGAGGGCGGAGAACGTCAGGGCAACGGTTTTCATGATCGAGTCAGGGCTCCCGGTCGCCTCACGGAGCGACCTGCTTGAATCTGGATGATGGATTACGACACCGGCGTGAGCGGAATCGGTTTCTTCGCGTAGGCGGCAATCGACAGCTGGGCCGCGAGACGTTCTGCAGCGGCCCGGAACGCCTGCGCCGCCGGGGAATCAGGCTCGCCGACGACGATCGGGACGCCTGTGTCGCCACCGACACGAATCGGTTCGTAGATCGGCACGCGGCCGAGGAACGGAATCCCCAGCTCCGCCGACAGCGCTTCACCGCCCCCCTTGCCGAAGATGTCCGTTTCGTGGCGGCACGTCGGGCAGACGAAGTGACTCATGTTCTCGACCAGACCGAGCGTCGGGACATTCAGCTTCTGATACATGCGGACGGCGCGGCGCGTGTCGGCCACCGACACGATCTGCGGCGTGGTGACGACCACGCTGCCGGCCACCGGCACGCTCTGACTCAGGCTCAGCGCGACGTCGCCGGTTCCGGGCGGCATGTCGACGACCAGGTAATCGATATCCTTCCAGCGGACCTCGCGAAAGAACTGCTGGATGACGCCGTGGAGCATCGGGCCACGCCAGATGACCGGGGCGTCGTCGCCGGTCAGGAACGCCATCGAGACCAGCTGGATCCCATACTGCTCCGCGGGGACGATCTTCTTGCCGTCGGTCGTGAGCTGGGTGGAGATGCCGAGCATGATCGGCACGTTCGGGCCGTAGATGTCTCCGTCGATCATCGCGACGCGGCCACCGCACTGGCTGAGCGCGATGGCCAGGTTCACGGCCACCGTGGTCTTGCCAACCCCGCCCTTCCCGGCGCCGACCGCGATGATGTTCTTCACACCCTCGACCGGCATCTTCCCCATTTCCGCCGCGTTGGTGGTCCGGACCTGTGCCGTCATCTCGACATCTACGGCGGTCACCCCGGGCAGCGCGGCCACGACCGCCCGCGCCTGGTCGCGCATCTGATCCTTGACGGGACAGGCGGGTGTCGTGAGCTCGACCGTAAAGGCCACGCGGCCTCCATCGATCCGCAGATTCTTCACGAACTTCAGCGTGACGATATCGCGATGGAGATCGGGATCGCGGACGGCTCTCAGGGCGTCGAGGACGGCGGCTTCGCTTACGGGCACAGGAGGATCATATCAACTCCCAACGATCCAACGGTCCAGCGATCCCAAGAGGGCCAATCGAGCGAGGCGGGGTCGAACGGGTTCCCTTGGATCGTTGGATCGTTGGGAGTTGTCGTTGATCAGACCCGGTGCTCCGCCATCTCTCCGGCGACTGGCACCTTGAACCGTTCCCCCTGATAGGCCTTGTACATGAGCATCAGCCAGAGCACGGCCGAGACGGGCGGAATGACGAAGATCGCGAGGATCCATCCAGGAGGCCCGAGCGACAGGGCGATCATCCACGCGAGCGACAGGCCGCCGAAGGCGATCGTGGATTGCCAGGCGTGAAAGCGGACGAACTTGTTGGGCTCGAAGATCAGGAACACGATGCCGGAGACCCAGCCGATCGCGTACGAAAGGGCCGCCGCCAGGTTGGGGTCGAGGCCCCAGACCGTGCGGCCCGGATCGGTTGTCTCCGTGGTCTGCGGTTCAACCATGCGGCCTGTCCGCCCGATATCCGGGTCCCGACCGTGCGGGCTCGAATTGCAGCCGCGCCTCGTTGTGGAGGAGAACCCAGAACGCGTAGATCCCGAGCGCGGTGCCGAAGGGCAGAATGAAGAGATTGGGTACCGCCAGCGCGAGCGTCGCAAGGCGGCCCGCGGGCTGGCGCCGTTTGAGGGCGTTGCCGGCCCAGGTGTTCACCGCGCCGGAGGCCAGCAACAGCAGGGCGCAAATCAGGAACGCAACAGCGGTGACGGCGGCCGCGACTTCGTCTCCCTGGGTGGTCCATCCGATCGCTGCGGCGCCGGCCGCGAGCATCAGCGTGGACACGCCGAGCAGGACGCCCAGGGCGCCCCAGACGCGCTGCAGCACCCAGAGAAGATGTAGGTGAGAGGACACGGCAATCGCATCCGGTCAGCGGATGCTGATGCGTACCTCGATGACCGTGGAGGGAGAACCTGGCGGGGTGACGCTGAACCGGAACGTGGCGCCTTCGCGCACGCCGGCCGGAACCACGACGCGAACGGGATGCGTGGCGACCACCTCGCCGAGCCCGCCACACGCGCCGCACCACTCTGTCCAGACTTCGCCGCGGCCGCCGCAACGATTGCAGGTGCGCCGCAGCGGGACCTCGAACGGCACGTTGACGCCATTGAACGCTTCCCGTGCCGTCAACACCATTTCCGCCGAGAGCGTGACTGGCGGTGCCGCCGTGAAGAACGCGTCGCGCATGCGATCGAGCACGCTCGAAACGGACGGGAAATCGATGGCGATCTCGTCGGAGAACCAGGGCGCGTTGGTATCGGTGCCGCCTCTGACCACGCTGGCATCGTAGCGGCGCCGGAGCGCGGGATCGCGAAGCACGTCGTACGCGCGCGTCAGCTCCTTGAACGCCATCCCGCGATCATCGCCCGAGATGTCGGGGTGATAGCGGCGGGCGAGCTGCCGGTAGGCCCGTTTGATTTCGTCGGCACCGGCGTCCGGTGCGACGCCGAGCACGTCGTAGTAATCACGCATCGCCTGATCGAACCCTGCAGACAGAGTGCCGTCCTTCAGGGGCGAAGTCAATAACGGTCCGCGAGAGATCGCGAGCCTCTCTGAACCCGCCGCTTGGTACAATTCGCGCATGAAGGAATGCCCGCTTTGCGGGGAAAGGATGCGTCTCAGTGTTCGGGAGATCCGCGACGCGATTCCGGGCAGCAATGAGGCCCCGGTGCGCGTGACACGCGAGTGGATCTGCCCGGAATGCGACTATTTCGAGGAAGCGGAGGCCGGGGAGGGGTAGCGCGGGGTCAGCGGGCGCCGAGGGTCAGCAGCAGCTCGTTCCGGACCTGTTCGTCGAAGTCCGCGAAGTTCAGCTCCTTCTCGCACTCGTCACAGAGCACTTCGATGACGGCCGGACGCCCCTCTTCGCTGGCTTCGACGCGCGAATCCTCGCGCAACTGCACGACATGCATCTGCAGGGTCTTGACCAGGAAGTTCCGGTCGTTCCCACAATTGGGACACGTGAGCGGCATCTAAGCGGTACTCCTCTCGACAGTTACAAAGTTCGAATTCTACGGGACCGCATTCCCCTGACGCAATCAGATTTGCGGAAAAACGCGATCGAGGGTGACAGCCGTGCCGTGCCAGGCCCGCGTTTTTCGCGGGCCCAGCCACAAAAAATATTCAATTGCGGAAGAGTAGAAATGAATGAAGAGCGGGCTCGAAGGGGGATCCGGTGCGCGGATTACTCGTCGGTCTCCTCGTCGTCGAACTCCGATGGATCACCCAGGCGCAGGATCTGGCCGTTGGTGTGGCCGTTGAGAATGCAGTGCGGTCCCTTCGCCTCCAGTGAGACTACTGCTACATCCCAGGGCCGCGCCCGATAAGCCGCTGCGACACACCCGCACGGCAGACCTTCAAGCGCTTCGAGCTCGAAAATCGTCGGCGTCGGTTTGACGTAATTCAGCGCCCCCGCAGGAACTGCCATTCTGCACCTCCCGTCGCTCGCAACGTTGGCTCCCTCTGCAATCCAGGCGCCAAGTGATCTGTTAGACCGACATCAACCCGGAATGGTTCCCCCCAGCCTAGAAAATGTTGGTCCGCTTACGTTTAGTCGCCAGGCAGGTTTCGAGTTCCGTCGTCGTGCCGGCTGACACCCAGAGGAGACAAACCCTCCGGCGGGGGGCACCTGCTCGGCACCCACCCCAGCCGTTCAGCGGGAAGTCGCTCACTTCGATGGAGTTAGTTAGGCCCCCAGCCAGAAGTCCGGTTGGCACCCAATCCCTGCCCACCGGAGGTGCCCGACAACCAATGGAGACGCGGCGACACACCGGGCTCGTGGACGCTCACAGTTGTGTGATCGGTGGCCCGTTTTGAAGCATCTCTCCGCCTCCGCTCTCCGCCTTCGCCTCTCCGCCTTCCGGTGGAGGCTACGGCGAGACAGGCTGAGACGGCGAAGCCAATCAGGCAACTAATTAGGTGAGAAAAAAGGCATCAGAGATAGAGGAGTAAGCCTGAGACGGGAACTTCGTCCCCGTGAAGCCCGCGCGCGGCTCGGACGTACAGGTCCAGCTGCCGTTGATGAACTGAGCGCGCGCGTCCCGTTTTCAGCTCCAGCACCAGCAATCCATCATCTTTTTGCACCAGGCAATCGATCGTTCCGCGCACGATCCCGGCGGTCTCGGCGAGCGAGAACGGGACTTCGTAGAACCGGGCCCGGCCGCTCAGCGCCTCACGGACGTCCGCGCGCGTGTGAGCGTGCACCCAGACACGGGCGGCGTCTGCGGCGAACGCATCGGGATCTTCGAGCGCGGGCAGCTCCTCCTCTCGAAGCAGCCGCCGGCACAGAGCGGCAGCGTGCGACGGATCCGCGCTCGCGAGCGACTCCGCGTGCTCGAACAAGCGATGGACGATGATCCCGAGCAGCCGATCGGATTGGGAACCACGGTCGAGGGCTGTCATCTCGTGCGGGCCCTCCGCGATGACCTCACCGGCTGAGATTCGGGTGCGCGACGAAGCCGCCGCAGGTGCTCCGAAGTCATCGAACGAACCAGGGACTTCTTCCCGGACGACGGTCGACGTACCGGCGTCTGCTGCCATCCCCGGGCTGACATCGGGACGGCAGAGCCGCCACGAATAGGCGCGTCCCGAGACTCCTGTCCACCCGACCGTGTCGACCTCCGGGAAAGTGCTGGCGGCGCCGCCGATCACCGTCCTGAACGAGTCGGGCAACACCTCTGCAAGGCTGCCTCGTCCCGGAACGAAGACGCCATCCTTGAGCGTGGACGACAGATACAGTCGATCCCGCGCGCGCGTGACGGCGACATACAGCAGGCGGCGTGTTTCGTGACGTTCCCGTTCCCGCTCCGCCTCGTCCGTATCCGAAATGAACGGGCCCACGCTCACCGACGGTTCCTCGTGAATATCCACGGAAACACGGACGGGCTTCGGCGGGCCGGTCGCCCCTTTCGCGAGGTTCACGACGAACACAATCGGAAACTCCAGTCCTTTCGCGGCGTGCACCGTCATCAGGTTCACGGAATCGAGTGCCTCGATGACTGCATTCGACTCGTCGCCACCGGTAAGTGACATCAGATGCTCGGCCACGCGTGGCAGGGTGGCGTACCCCCTGTTCTGGATGCGGCGCACGAGGCCGCGAACCTTTTTGAGGTTTTCCCACGCCTGCCGCCGCCGCGGTCCGCGAAGCTCGAACGCATACGCGCTCTCATCCAGGATCCGATCGAGCAGCTCGGCTGGCGGTATCCGATCCGCGATTGCCAGCCAGCGCTTGACGGCACGTCGGGTGTGATCGAGAACGCGCCGATCCTCATCGTCCAAAGCGGGGTCCCGGTCTTCAGACCCGGACGGCTCGTGAATCAAGGCCGCCGCCAGGCCGGGCGCCAGGCGCGTGACGGCGATATCGGACAGCCGCACCAATCGCGATCGCATGAACGCCGCCGCGCGAAGCGACGACGAGGGATCCGCGAGGTACCGGATCAGCGCGACGACGTCCTTGATTTCGTCTGCATCGAAGAAGCCGAGGCCTTTGTAGACATAGGTCGGGATGCCGCGCAGGTTCAGCTCGTGCTCGAACTCACGATGGCTGGAGCGCGATCGGAAAAGAATCCCGATATCGCCTGGCCGGGCGCGCCGCGCTGTACCGGTCGTCTTGTCGCGAACGGTGCCGGTGCGCAGTATCGTCTCGACTTCGTCCGCGACGGCGGCCGCACATTCCTCGACGGTTTCGGCCACGGCGAGGCCGAGAACGGGCTCGCGAGACGTGCCACCCGCGGGCGGCTCGGTCACCGGGAAGCGATCCCGCTCGTCGTAGGTGAACTCACCGGGGGTCCCCGCGGGCTGGGACATCTCCCCGAACAGGTCGTTGACGAAGTGCAGCAGTTCAGGAACCGCTCGAAAGCTGCGCGCGATCGACCGGCGGGCTCTGCCGCCCGGCCGAAGGCCGTCGATGAACGCGGCGGCGTGCTCGAGGACTCCGACCTCCGCGTCACGGAACCGGTAGATCGACTGCTTTCGATCCCCGACGATGAAGATCGAAGGGCTCGTGGCCACGCCCAGTCCCTCTCCCCACGCCTGGACGAGCAGCGAAACGAGCTCCCACTGGGCCCGGCTCGTATCCTGGAACTCATCGACCAAAACGTGGTGGTATCTGGACTCGAGACGGAAGCGGCTCTGCGAGAACTCGTCCATCTTCCGCAACAGCTCGACCGCCTTCTCCAGCACGTCCGAAAAGTCGAGGACGGACCGTTCGTCGAGCGCCCGGCGGTACTGGTCGAGGGCGATGCCGAACATCCGCCGCACTCCGCGCGCGAGCACCACGTTGAGGTCGCGGTTGAAGCCGAACATTGCCGCCTCGACAACGGACGCGGTCTGCATCACCGCATCCCGATGACGCCTCATCGCGTCGCGGGACGGGTAATGTGTCGCGTTGTACGGGTAAATCGTGCTCCCCTTCCGCGCCTTACCGTCGTTCGTCAGGAAGTGGCCGCTGACGCGTTCGAGGACCGCGCGGATCGTCCGATCCGGGGCGTCCCGCAGATCGCCGAGCCGGCGCGCGTCGCGCACGAACAGCGCGTAGCGCGGGTGGCCGGTCGGACCGTCGGCGATGAAGCGCGCGAGGCCGCCGGGAACGGTCGCGAGCGCACGCTGAAGCGCTTCGGTTGCGCCGGCGCAGATCCCGGCCGATGTCAGATCGCGCGGGCCTCGCACCAGGAAGCGATCGAGCGCGGCCCACGCCACCAGCCGTCGATCGAGCAACGTGGCCAGTCCTTCCCGCGTCCGGGAAATCCCGAGCTGCGCGAGCACCAGCGCGACGTCGCCGTCGCCCCGCGCCACGTTCACCAGAATCCGCATGGTCCGGTCGAGCGACGACGCGATGAGCCGCGGGACTTCGGTCTGATCGGCGAGGTCGAACGCAGGATCCACGTCCGCCTCGAGTGGAAACTCGCGGAGCAGCGAGAGACAGAACGCGTCGATGGTGCTGATCGCAATCTCGCTGAGGCGATCGCGGAGCTCCAGCCATCGCCGCCGGTCGAGGGCGGATTGCTCCGCCGCATGTCGCAGCTCCCGGACGATGCGTTCGCGCATCTCTGCGGCGGCTTTCCGCGTGAAGGTGATCGCCAGGATATTTGCCGGATCGATCCCCGACCGCAGCAGATTCAGGTAGCGCGCCACCAGCACCGACGTCTTCCCGGTGCCGGCCGACGCTTCGAGGACGACGTTGTTGCGGGGATCTGCCGCGAACCCGCGCGCCTCCCCGTCGGCGTCGAGCGGTGGCGGGACCGGCGGGGGCGCCGCGGTGTCCGGCGCCGGAGCCTCCGGCGCCACATCGAACAGGGAGGGCTGCGACAGGCGGCCGGTCCGCCCGGCGGGTCGCTCACTCGTCACCGACGTAGTCCTTGCGGCAGACGTGCGGGAAACCGCAGCGCGTGCAGGTCCACGGTTCGTCCGGGCTCGGCGGGTACTCGCCGGCCTCGATTCGAGCGATGGCGTCGAGGAATCGCTGCTGCCCTTCGCGCAGTGCGGCGTCGACGTCGCCGGATTTCCCGGCGAGATCCACGAACGCATTCTTCTCTTTGAAGGCGACGTAACCGGCCCGCGCAATCGGCATGCGCTCGCCGCGCTGCCGTTCCAGCTGCTGCTGGGCGCAGATGCCGTAAATAGGCAGCTGCAGCGCGCGCGCCGACTTCGGCGCGCGGCCGAGCTTGTAGTCCACGACCCGCAGCGTTGCGTCATCGAGGACATCGATGCGATCGGCCTTGCCCCTCACGCGCACCGGCTGCATCCCGACAGCGCCCTCGAACGTGAATGTCCCCTCGAACGGATACTCGAGCAACCGCTCGGTCACACCGATTCCCTGCTCGATCTCGACCGCAAACGCCCGGCCTGCCAGTCCCGGTGCCGCTGCGGATCCGAGCAGGTAGGTGCGTTCGAGCGCGCGATCGCCTTCGGGCAGCTCCTGGAGATGCCGTTCGGCGACGTCTTCGAACAGCGCGAGCGCTTCGTCCAGATCTTCAGCGGAGACACCGGTCCGGCCGCGCTCGCGCCACGCTTCGAAGAACGACTCGAACACGACATGCAGCAGCTGTCCGCGCTCGAGCGCCGAGAGCCCGGACTCATCCTCACGTTCCTCTTCGAGCTGGAGCACCTGGCCGGCGAAGTACTTGAAAGGACACTCCAGGTAACGTTCCACGCGGCTCACCGCGTAAACGATTCCCTCACGTGCTCCGACGGTGCCGTGATACCGCGGATCCGAAGGGACACTGCGGCTCGTGCGAAGTGAGAGCCACTCCGCTCCCCCGTCCGGCGCGGCGTCCTGTCGAACCGGCGCCAGCGACAGCGCTTCGTGGGTAAAGACGCGGACGAACGGGTCTTGATCCGACCGCTCGACGGCCAGCCCGGATGACGCGACGTCTTCCACGAACGGCGACGGAGAGACGATCGCATCCTCTTCGAGCGTGAACGACGACACAGCGATCCTGCGCTCCGGCAGCCTCAGCAGATCGCCGAATCGCGCCCGCGCGCCCGCCAGGCGATCAGCGTCCGGAGGCCAGCCAAGATCGCGCAGCAGCGAGGAGGGATAGAAGATGTTGCTGCCGCTCCGCTCCGGCCAGTCGGATTCCACCACGCCGACCAGATGGATCTCATCCATCCTGGCGAACGCGGCCGCCTCTGCATCGAGGAGACGTACGCCATCGGTGCCGGTGCGAGGTGCAAACGTCTGCGCTTCGATCCAGCGGTGGATGGTCGCCGCCAGGTCGGCAATCGGGCGCGGCCGATCGTCGTACCGGACGTGCGCCTCCCGGAAGGACAGCAGGGCGGCAGTGACCGCGCCGCGTCCCCGCAGATGACGTTCGAAGACATCGGTCGATGGATCCGGCGGCGTCTCGTACCGCCCGATGAAATCGAGCAACCCGGTGATCTGCTGCGACGCCGAAGTCGAATCGCGGATTTGCCGAATCGCCGGCGCAAGATCGAGTGCGGCGTGTAGTGCAACTTCGCCCGAGCGCCACTTCGCGGCCTCGCGTGACGCGCCAGCCGATCGCGTTGCCGCCATCGCACCGAGGCGCGCCAGCTCCTCCCACCCGCCCAGGAACTTCGACTCCTGCAGGAGGCGATCGAGTGCGGCGACATGCGACCGTTCCACCATCCGATCCGGCTGGCGGGGATCGCGGAAGGACCAGTGCGGCGACGAGAGCAGCCCGATCAACGCCGCGCGGGTGGCGTCCTCGGCTGCGACCACGAAGAGCAGATCGAGCGCCGCAGCGAAAGGCTCGGCCGCCAGCGGTAGCGCGTCAGAGGCCTGATAAGGAATCCTGGCCGCGGTGAACACCTGGCGCGCGAGGTACAGGTACGGCAGCGGCCGCTGAAACACGACCGCGATTCGTTCCAGCCGGATCGGTCCGTGCTCGCGCGCGCGCTGTTTGATTCGCCGGGCGGCTTCGGCGAGCTCTTCCTCGCGGTCGCGACACACGAACACGACCGGACCTTCGAACTCCTCCTGCAGTGGCGGCCCAGCCAGCACCGGCGCAGCCGATTGCTCCGGCACCCGCTGTTCCTCGATTTCCGGCAGCGCGTCGTGCAACCGCTGCAACCAGCCGGCGGCGAGCATGGCTTCGGTCGCGACAACGTCTATGCGTTCGAGGCCGGCGACTCGCGAGAGGAGATCGAAGTCGACCGGCCACAGGCCTCTCGTGCCGGCCGCCTGATCGACGACCGCCAGGACCGCCTGCTTGTACGGAGACCGATACCCGTCCGAGAGCAGCAGCGTGCGAAGCGCATGCTCGTCGATCCTGCCGCTGTCGGCGATCCGGCGTTCGAACGCGGCGAATGTCGCCGCGAGGAACCGGGTCTGCTGCAGCAGCCGCTCGGCACCACGATCGGTTTCGCGCCCGGCCTCCAGCGTGTCGCCGATGACGCGGTCGAGCGCGTCGATGGTGCGGCCGCGGCGGCGCAGCTCATCGTAGAACCCGAGGATGGCAACCAGGAGCCCTGGCCGAAGACTGAACGGCGGCTGGGCGCCCGCGGCTGCTGCGTCCTCGGCCGCCAGTCGCAGCAGCACCTCGCGCTCGAAATCGGTCAACAGACGCGGAGAATCAGCGAGATGCTCGTACAGTCGCGAGTAGAGCTCCTGACGCGTCACCACAGCTGGCATCGCCACCGTTCGCGGCCCGGCGCCGGACAGCGTCAGGTCTTCAATGGTTCGCCGCAGCTCCTCTGCGGCGCTCCGGCTCGGCACGATGATGGCGGTGCCGCGAGCGTCCCATCCCTGAGGCACCACGCCAACGATCGCCGACTGAAAGGTCTGTAGATCCGAGGCGCGAAGCAGCCTGGTGACGCGGGGAGTGATCAACGTGTTGGTTGCGGGGCCCGGGTAATGCGTCGGAGCTCGAGCGTGGCCTGGTCGAGCATCATGAGCGAGCCCGCGGCCGCCGACGAGGCCTGCCAGGCAGTATCCATGTTGCCGGACCGCACAGCGTCCATGCGGGCCGAGGCCGCACGCATCGCCATGCCCGAGGCAGCGACGAGCGTCGAATGCGCGGCGGCAACTTCAGGGGGCGGCTGCACGCGCGACAGGTCACGCTGAGCCGCCGTCACGAGATCCGACAATTGACGCAAGGCCCCGGGTGACGGCCCCGCGAGCTGGCGTACGGCGACCAGCCACTCCCGGACGCCAATCATCCGATCCATCCCGGTCCGGATTTCGCGCCAATACTTGTCGAGAACTTCCTTGCGGACCACCCACGCGTCCTGAGCCAGGCGGAGACGACGGGCGGCATCGAGCTTCACGTCGAGCGTAGCGAGGAGCGCAGCCACCTCGGCGGGTCGGGCGCGCTGCAGCCGGACGTCTTCGTCGAGCACCCACCGGATCACGCTCTCGAGCGATCGCACGTCGGCGCGGCGTTCGAATACGACGGCTCGGGCGAGCGCGCGAGCGCTGAGCTGCGAGTAGTCTCGATCGTGCGCCAGCTCGGTGGCCAGCTCCGCGGCGGCGCGCGATCGGACCTCCGACATCCAGCTGTTCGCGAACTCCGGTCCGGCGGCCGGCGCCAGGACGTCGAGGATCGCGCGGAGGATCGATACGCGCTGCGGGATGTCGGCGGTGAGCGCTGCGGCAACCAGCCCGTTCTCCAGGCGATCCCGGAAGGTCGGCGCCGGCAGCAGGTCGACCTCCGGGATCACGGGCTTCGTCACGTTCGCGACCAGCGCCAGATCGAAGCTCTTCTGCCCTGCCGCGACTCGCAGCTCGGACACGACCTGATCGAGCCACGTGGTCATCTGCTGAAGCTCTTCGGCCTTGTAGCCAAAGTGGGTCTGCGGCCATTCGACCAGTTGTTGTCGTGCCGACTCCGCCAGGACCAGCCGGCGCGCCGGATCGTCGGTCGACCCCACCTTGTACAAGGTGTCGGAGACGTCCCGGGTGAGCCGCGCGAAATCGGATTCCCCCTGCGTCGCCGCATAGTGCCTGGCGCGGGCCGCCTGGGCGTACGCGTTGGTGCGCTGCCACTCGACCGCGGTCTCGGCAATCGAGATCACGTGGAGAACCGGGCTGGCGTCGGTGCCACCGATCGGAATGGAGAGGACGACTCGATCGGCGACGCGCGCGAACTCTCCATAGCTCACGAGCACGCCGCCGTCCTTCAGGAACACGCGGTAGAGCACTGCCGATGCCCCGTTGCCGGCGGCTGCCACACCTGCGCTCGCGCCGACAAGGGCCGCCGCGATCGTCGTGGCGATCAGGCGCAGACGGATGCCGACCGGCGTGCGGACTCGATCAAACATCGAAGCTCAGAAGCGTAAAGCCCGTCACGCAAGGCGTCAAGAACATGGCTGTTGAAAAGCTGTTGAAGGATCGTGGAACCCCTGTGGACAACATGCGATCATCCACTTATTTTTTCGACGAACGCGCGCAAAACCTGGCCGTTGCACTCTGTTGATGCGGCTTCGGTTTTCCTTTCGCTTGAACGGTTTCGGCGAGTCGCTAGAATCCGTTGTCGCTTCCACCCACAATTCAGTCCTTCAGCGGACGGCAAAGACGTGCATCGTTTCGAAGAGGTCATCAATGGCCGCGAGTACCTCATCGAGGTATCCAGCGTCGGCCTCGGCAGGTGGCGTGCGCAGATTGCCAGGGTCCCTGGCGGGTGCGCGGCGTTGATGCCGTTCTACGGAAAGACACCGGACGAAGCGGCCGGGCAATTGAGCCGATGGCTCGCGCTCCTGCACGGCCAGGCCCACCAATCGCCTCTGAGTCGATGATCGAAATGCCGTTGATGCTGTTTTAGTCCTCGTCGCCCGTCTCTCCTTCGAGCAGGTGCGGCAGGGTCGTGTCTGCTGCCGGCGTCAACACTCCCGCCTTCATATAAGTCAAGAGCTTGCCCCGAGTATAGGCGATATCGAGGTTGCGCATCGTCAGCTGGCCGATGCGATCCTGCGGTGAAAACGCCGAAGCCCCCTTCTCCATCGTCAGCCGCTCCGGGTGATAGGTGAGATTGGGGCTGACCGTGTTCAGGATCGAGTAATCGTTGCCGCGGCGGAGCTCGAGCGTCACCTCGCCGGTGATCGCGCGCGCCACCCAGCGCTGGGCGGTCTCGCGCAACATCATCGACTGCGGATCGAACCACCGGCCCTGATAGAGCAGGCGCCCGAGTCGGCGGCCGTTTTCGCGATACTGCTCGATCGTGTCCTCGTTGTGGATGCCGGTGATCAGCCGCTCGTAGCCGATGAACAACAGCGCGAGCCCGGGGGCCTCGTAGATGCCGCGGCTCTTCGCCTCGATGATGCGGTTCTCGATCTGATCGCTCATACCGAGACCATGACGCCCGCCGATGCGATTGGCTTCGAGGATCATCTGAACCGCGTCTTTGTACTCGAAGCCGTTGATCGCCACGGGCTGCCCTTCCTCGAACCGCAGCGTGACTTCCTCGGCCTTGATCTCGACGTCCTCGCGCCAGAACGGCACGCCCATGATCGGCTCGACGATGCGGACGTTCGAACTGAGCTGCTCGAGGTCCTTGGCTTCGTGGGTCGCACCGAGGATGTTGGAGTCGGTCGAGTACGCCTTCTCGGCGCTCATCTTGTAGACCAGGCCTGCCTGTCGCATGTACTCGGACATCTCGGCACGGCCGCCCAGCTCGTCGATGAACGTCTGATCGAGCCACGGCTTGTAGATTCGGAGCTTCGGGTTCGCGAGCAGGCCGTAACGATAGAACCGCTCGATATCGTTCCCCTTGAACGTGCTCCCATCCCCCCACACGTGCACGTTGTCGTCTTTCATCGCCGCCACCAGCAGCGTGCCGGTGACGGCCCGGCCGATCGGCGTGGTGTTGAAATACGGGACGCCGGCGGTGGAGATGTGGAACGCCCCGCACTGGAGCACCGACAGGCCTTCGCTGACCAGCTCCGCGCGGCAATCGATCAGGCGGGCCTTCTCGGCTCCGTACTGCTTTGCACGCCGCGGAATGTCATCGTAGTCGGGCTCGTCCGGCTGACCGAGATTCGCGGTGTAGGCGTAAGGTATCGCCCCCTTGGCCCGCATCCAGTGGAGGGCGGCACTGGTGTCGAGACCGCCGGAGAACGCAATGCCGACTTTTTCGCCGATCGGCAGGAACTGAAGAATGTTGGCCATCGTAGCCCTCAATCATACCGATACACCGTTCGGCAGGCGGGTTAGCCGGCATTACAGGAGGCTAAGAGTTCAGGAGCTGTTCCTGAAAGATTTCTCCTGATCTCTTTGCCCTCCCGCGGAAGATCCGTAAGACTGACCCTCTGTTCACCACGTCCAGCTGCCCGCCGGTGGCGGCCAGGCACCGAGCAACTGTCGCAGCAATATCACCTGCCCGATGTGATGGGCGTTGTGCGTCGCGACGTGTACGAGCACGTCACGCTTCGTGTAATGCGCAAGCGGCGGGAACTCGATGGCAGGCGTGAGTGGTGAATCGAGCGTCTCGCCGGCGGCGTCCGCCCAGGCGGTGAGGCGTGACAGACCGTCACCGAACTGCTGCTGCAGCGCCGGCCAGGATCCGGGCGTCACCGCAGGCCACCCCTCTGCCGCGTGCTGCGCCATCGCCGCGGCCGCGCCTTCCGCGCGCCGGATGAACCAGCCCTGCCAGAAATTCAGATGCGCCACGATTTCGGCGATTGAATGCGTGGCGCCCTCGACACGGCGATCCGCGAGCTCGGACGACAGCCCTTCAAGGGCGCGCGCCGGTGCGAGGAACCCGATTGGTTCGGTGAGCAGCTCCTTGGCGTTCATGACCAGGGATCGTACTCGACAATCCCATCAGCGATTCGCGACTACCCGTTTCATCGCCGCGCCGGAATGAGATCGGAAGCGTGCCTGCAACGTGCGCACGATCGGCTGACCGAGCTTCGCGAGCGTGGCCCGGGGCCAGGAGGTGGCGCGAATGTGATACGAGACGATTTCCGTTGCGGGATCGATGAAGATCTCGAACAGCTCTTCACCCGCCTCCGCATGATTGGTGAGGGTGCCGTAGGCGTAACCGAACCGGGTGCCGTCTGTTGGTGATCCGGCCCCGTAGACAACCCTGCAGCCGTTCAGGGACCAGAACCCGAGATGGCGGATCAGGACCGCGACGACGGTTCCGGCGACGACCGGCGCATTCGGCGGGTGCGCTTCGACCCATCCGATGTCGAACTGCTTCCAGGCAATGAGCGCCGCGCGCGCACGCGCGAAATCGGCAGGGCCACGACCGATAGCGATCGTCAGTTCGTCGACGTTGCGACCTGTGCTCCCCAGGCTGAGAATTCCAACCGGCTCATACGACAACGCCAAATCGCGAGAGTCGCGAAGGAACTGCTGGATGGTCTCGGCCGAAGGGCGTCGCGCAAGGAACATCGGGCGTTGACGAAGTACAACATATCGCGGGCAATGAAAATCGTCATACCAGGTGGGTCCGGACAGGTTGGGACAATTCTTGCGCGTGCCTTTCACGGCAGCGGCGATGAGGTCGTCGTCCTGAGCCGGCGTCCCGAGGCGCAGCCATGGCGAGTGGTCGCGTGGGATGGCGCAACACAGGGCGCATGGCAGCGTGAGATTGACGGCTGCCATACGGTGATCAATCTGGCGGGGCGCAGCGTCAACTGCCGGTACACCCCCAGACACGTGGCGATTCAGCATCGATGTGGCGAGTGCCTGGGAACGCACCTTCGATGAAGCGATCTGCCCCGGCACGCGTAAGGTGGCGCTCAGATCGGCGATGACGTTGAGCCCCGATCCCGGCGGCGTGTTCGACACGCTCCTCGGCCTCGCACGCCGTGGTCTGGGTGGCCGGGCCGGAGACGGGCGGCAATTCATGTCGTGGATCCACGACGCGGATTTCATCGCGACTGTTCGATGGCTGATCGAGCACGATGAGATCGATGGGGCCCCGGTGTAAGAACCGGCCTACATTGAACGTGCGCGGTGGCCGTGGCTGCAGGCCGGGCTGTTCTCCTGATCAGCTAGTTCCAGCCAGAATCGGTCTAAAACTAAGGAAGACGATCCCCGCCTGCTGATGGGCTCGAGGAAAGGAGCCGGCATGTCATTCACACGAACCCTGGCGCTGAGCCTCCTGCTGGGGCTGACGGCCCCCGCGGCGGCGCGGGCCGACGGCCTGTTCGTCCCGTTCATCGGCGTGAACTTCGGTGGCAATTCCGGCAGGGCGCTGTCGGCGGCGATCGATGCCGAGCGCCTCGATTGGGGTATGAGCCTCGCCTATATGGGAGGCGGCGTGCTCGGGCTCGAGGCGGACATCGCGAACAGTCCGGATTTCTTCGGCAAGACCGACCTCGGCGGCAGCAGCGTGCTGACCGCGACCGGGAATCTCGTGTTCGGCATACCCATCGGCGGCCAGCAGGGCGTCGGATTGCGTCCATACGTCCTTGCGGGTCTCGGCGTGATCCGGTCCAAGGTCGACGCGTTCGGAGAGACCCTGAGTCGCGATGAGAACAGCCTCGCCTGGGACTTCGGCGGTGGCGCGATGTTCTTTTTCGGGACTCACGCGGGACTGCGACTGGACGTGCGGTACTTCCGGACGTTCAGCGATCTGGGATTCGATTTCATCGACGTGGTCGACCGGCCGCGGAACCTGGACTTCACGAGGACTTCGGCCGGGCTCATTCTCCGGTTCTGACAGCGTCGCTTTTCGAACGCCGCGCGCATCCTTCCGGCTCCGCCTTACCCGCGCAACGCCGTCGTGGGTGCCAGCCCTGCTGCCCTGCGGGCCGGCAGCCACGACGCGACGCCGGCAATGATCACGAACACCGTTCCCATTGCGACGAACGTTGCCGGATCGCCTGGCTTCACGCCGACCAGCATCGTCGTCATGCCTCGCGTGAGAACCAGGGCAGCAGCGAGACCGAGGGCGATACCGGCGGCACTCAGCCGCAGTCCTTCGCCGACGACCAGTCGCAGGATGCGATTCGGCGACGCGCCGAGCGCCATGCGCACTCCGATTTCGGCCGTTCGCTGTCGAACCACGGTGGACAGAACGCCGTAGAGGCCCACGCTGACGAGCAGCGCTGCCATCACCGCGAAAGTGGCGATGAGCATGAGCGAGAAACGCGTCCCTGCCTGGGCGCGCGCCACCAGTGTGTCCATCGGCTGCAGGTCGACGATCAGGAACTGCGAGTCCCACCTCCGCGACCGCCGCACGCACCGCGGCGGTGAGCGCCGACGGATTGCCGGGCGTCCGCATCGCCCAATACTGTGCACCGAAGTCGAGGAAACCATCGGCGAAGAAGACCTGCTCACGGCCCGGTTCCGCGAGCGACGTCGCGCGCTGATGTCCGACGACGCCGATGATTTCGACCCACTCGGGCTCCGCCGTTCGAACGCGAACGAGGATGCGCTTTCCCACCGCGGGCTGATTCGGGAACGCCTTCGCCGCCAGCACCTCGTCCACGACCACGAGGTTGCGCTCGGGATGGTTGTCGTCATCGGTAAAGGTCCGGCCAGTGAGCAGCGGCACGCGCATCAATTCGAAATAACCCGGGCGAACCATCTGCCAGTCGGCTGCCTGGAACTTCGAGGTATCGGCGAGCGCGTCTTCGAGCCCCCACCGGAGCGGACTGAAGCCACCGGCGAGAGGAAGCCGGAACGCGACCGTGACACCCTCGACGCCGGGAATCGCGCCCAGGCGATCTTCGAGCTGTCGGGTGGTGGCCCCTCGCTGCGCGGGCGGTCCGCCGCGACCGCCGAGAAGCTGAAACGTCAGCAACCCGCGGGGATCGAAGCCCGGGTTGACGCGCTGCAGCTCGACGAAGCTTCGGAACATCAGTCCCGATCCAACCAGCAGCACGAAGCACAACGCGACTTCGATTACCACGACCGCGTTGCGGAACCTCCGGCCGCCGCCCAGCCCCCATGTTCGTCCCCCGCCGCTCAGCGCCGCGAGGAGATCCATGCGGAACGCGTTCCAAGCCGGCACCATCCCGAAGACGAACGCGGCTCCAAGCGTGATCGCCCCGGTGAACGCAAGGACGATCGGATCGATCCGGATCGTCTCCGCTCGCGGCAGGTTGGAGGGAGCAATCGCCAGCAGCTCACGGATCCCCAGCGAGGCCAACGTCAGGCCGAGCACGGCACCGATGCCGGTCAGGAGGAACGCCTCGACCAGCATCTGCCGGACGATCCGGGAGCGCCCGGCACCGAGCGCAGCGCGCATGGCGAGCTCCGGTGCGCGGAGCGACGCACGAACGAGGATCAGGTTCGCCACGTTCGCACACGCGATGAGGAGCAGGAAAATCACCGCGCCCATCAACGCCAGGATCGCGGGACGGACCTGTTCCACGAGGGTCTGCTGCATCGGCTCCAGCCGGGCATAGAAGCCGGCCCCCTTGGCGATCGCAAAGTCGTTGCGAATCCTTGCCGCCACCGCCTCGACTTCCTCCTGCGCCCGCTCGAGCGTCGCACCCGGCTTCAGCCGGCCGATTGGCCGCAGACTGAAGGTGTTGCGGTTCGCGTTGTCGTAGCCGAGACGATTCGCAATCCAGATGTCGGGCTTCTGCTCGACGTTGGTGCCGGGCGGCAGGTGCAGCTCGAACCCTGGCGAGAGAATCCCGACGATCTCGGGACGCGGCCCCGTCGGCAACCGTGTGCCGACCACTCCTGGATTTCCGCCATAGCGCCGCTGCCAGTAGTCGTGGCTGATGATGGCGACGGTCGGGAGCGGAGGGCCCGGCGGTGCCGGAGAAGCGCCCTGCGATACCGCCGCGGACGGCTGCGGCCGGCCGTCAGCGTCCTCGAAGTCGCGGCCGAGCGCGATTCGAGCCCCCATCAGCCGGAAGAAGTTGACCGTGATAATCGCGACCCGGATCTGTTCCGGTGTACCGTCGGCGGCCGGCAGCACCTGCCGGGCCGTTCGGAACGCCGCCATGTCCTCGATCGATCCAGCTGAGCCGTCGCGAATGTCGACGAAGTTCTCGTTCGAGAACGGCATCCCGAAACTGCTCCTCGCGCGCAGGTCCATGTACAACACGACGAGCCGGTCGGGATCTTCGTAGGGCAGCGGCCGAAGAAGAACCGCGTGGGTTACGCTGAAGATTGCCGTGCTGGCGCCGATGCCAACGGCGATCGTCAGCGCCGCCGCCACCGTGAACACGGGACTCCGGCGCAGGGTCCGAACGGCGAAGGCAAGATCGTGAAGGAACATGCGGCACACCCTATCCATTACGCGTGACGACTTCAACGGACAATAGACGTCGGGGCTGGGGGCTGGGGGCTGGGGGCTGGGAACGCCGGCGACACTCAGGGGTCACCAGCCGCCTGGATTTCTCCGGTTGCCTCTGATTACCGCCGCCCTTCCCAGCCCCCAGCCCCCAGCCCCGAGCCCCGGCTCTTGCACGCGGCAGCGTCGTCATTGAAAGATCGTCTGACGCGCACGCGCCGCACATGAGTCGGAGGTCCAATGGCACACTCCACGGCAGTTGAAGTGCCCACACGCCCGTTCGGGCGTACGGGAATCCCGGTTTCGATTCTCGCGCTGGGGGGCTGGCATATCGGCCTGCCGAAGACGGAGCGCGAGGCGACGCGGCTGGTCCATGCCGCCATCGATGGCGGCATCACGTTCATGGACAACGCGTGGGACTACAACGACGGTGTGAGCGAGACGCGCATGGGCAAGGCGCTCGTCGGGCGCCGCGACAAGGTCTTCTTGATGACCAAGGTCTGCGTCCATGGCCGCGATGCCCGCACGGCGATGAAACAGCTCGAGGATTCACTGCGGCGCCTGAAGACCGACTACCTGGATCTCTGGCAGATCCACGAAGTGATCTTCGACGACGAGCCGGCGAAGTACTTCGCGCCGGGCGGTGCCGTCGAAGCGCTCGATCGCGCCCGCCAGCAGGGCAAGGTCCGGTTCGTCGGATTCACCGGGCACAAGGATCCTGATCTGCACCTCGAGATGCTGGCGCACGACTACCAATGGGATGCGTGTCAGCTGCCGCTCAACTGCTTCGATGCGTCGTTCCGCAGCTTCGAACAGCGCGTGCTGCCGGAGCTGAACCGCCGCGGGATCGCGCCGATCGGGATGAAGAGCCTCGGCGGTGACGGCCGGCCCGTCAAGGCGAAAGCCGTGACAGCGCAGGAAGCGATCCGCTACGCGCTGAGCCTGCCGATCGCCACGCTTGTGAGCGGCATCGACACGATGCGCGTCCTCAAGCAGAACCTGGCGATCGCGCAGGGATTCCGTCCGATGAGCGACCGTCAGCGGGAGGCGTTGTTGCGGCGTACCTTGCCGAAGGCTATCGACGGCCGGTTCGAGCTGTACAAGATCTCCGCGGCGTTCGACGGCAACGAGTCGCGCCGCCAGCACGGGCTGCCGCTGATGGACGAGCTCACAGCGTAGACGGCCAATTCCCCGGCACAAGCCTCAGACACGCCCGGCGATTGCCGCCGTCCAGTAGTCCGAGCCGGTCCTCTTCAGAAACAGGAGCGTCGCATCGCGTGGTCGCTCGTGGGCGATAGCGAGATCCTGACCGTCACAAACGCGGGCGGCCCGCGTTATACCTATGACGGCCAGCAATGGACACACCAGAGGGCGCACGGCAGTCGGCGGCAGACCTGTTCCACCAGCACGGCGCGGCGGTGTATCGCTTCGCCGCCGTCCTGCTCCGCAATCATCAGGATGCCGAAGACGTGGTGCAGGAGACGTTTCTCAAACTGCTGCACCACCTGACGGGGGGCGGAAACACCGACAACCTGCGCGCCTGGCTGTTCACGGTCGCGGCGCACGCCGCGCGCGATCGGCAGCGCCGACGCACGAAGTGGATCCGCTGGGCGCCCGTGCACGAAATCTCCATCGATCCGCCGGAGCTTCCCGACGAGGACGGGCGGCAGAAAGCCGCGCGCGAAGCGATGCAGCGTCTGCCGCCGCGCGATCGATTGCTCCTGGCGCTCCGCGCACACGGGCTGTCGTACCGGGAGATTGCAACGGCCGCGGCAATCCGACCCTCGTCGGTCGGACGACTGCTGGCCCGCGCCCTCGACCGATGGACGCGGACGGTATCGGGCGCGCCGCGCCTGAGCGCACGCACGGAAGGACACGGACTCCTATGACCTGTTTGACGAGTACTCAGATTCAGGCCGTCGCCGACGGCGAAGCTGCCGACGATCTCCGCGCGCATGTCGGAACGTGCGAGCGGTGCGCGCAGCGCGTCAGCGATCGCAAACGCACGACGGCTTCACTCATCACCTCGCTGAACACCGACGCCCGCATGCCGCAGGATCTCAGCCGGCGGATCGCGACCGCGCTCGCGGCGGCGCCCTCGTCCGGCGCGACACGACTGCGATCGCCGACGGACCGCGGTCGGCCGCGCCGCCGCGCATTCTGGAGTGGCGCGCTCGCCGCCGCCGCGGCGGCGCTGGCCTTCCTGTTCATCGGCCAGCTGATCAAGGAGCCCGGCACGGTGTCAGCCTCCGCGATCCTGGCTGAATCCGCCACTCGCCTGGACACTGCGGCGACGAGAGGCGTGGAACTCCTCGAGTACGAGCTCGTCCTCGACGGCATGCCGCGCGAGCTCATGCCCGATCAGGCCAACGGGACGTACCGGGTGAAGCAGGTGATCGACCATGACACTGCCGGGCGGTTCTGCTTCACCAGCTACGATCCGTCCGGACAGCTGATTTCGTCGATCGCGCAGGACCCGCGGATCGGCCGGCGCGTGATCGTCCTGCGGTTCGACGGGCAGCCGTATCGGTTCGATTTCACCCTCCCGCCGAATGCCGCGCTGTCAATCCCGGAGATCGAGCGCCTTCACATGCAGGCGTCGGTGCGGATGATGCAGGCAAGCGGCAATCAACAGCTGCAGATCGTGGAGACGCCCGACGGAAAGGCCTATCGCATCGAGGTACCGAAAGTCAGCGGCGCGACGACCACGGCGGTCTGGGATCTCACCGAAGCCAGGGCGTTGATCGACGCCGACGACTATCGGGTTCTCGAGCTGTCCGTGAAGGGCGCACTCCTCAAGCAGCCGTATAGCGTCTTTTTCCGGGCGATCTCTCGCAGCGTGATGTCGCAGGCCGATGTGCCGGCGGAGCAATTCGAGGTGCCCGATGTCCCGGCCGCAATCCTCTTCGAAGGCGAGGGGACCGCGGTGCCGGCTCGCGACGCGATGGTCGCCGCGCTGCGCGAACTCGCCCGGCTGAAGCAGACCCGGTAAATGGCGGAACCGGCGATCCACGTCGACGGGCTGACGAAGTACTTCGGCGCCGTCATCGGCGTCGAGGATCTGTCGTTCCGGGTCGAACGCGGCGAGACCTACGGCTTTCTCGGCGCCAACGGCGCGGGAAAAACGACGACCATGCGGCTGCTGCTCGATCTGCTGCGGCCGACGAAGGGGATCGCCGCGATTCTGGGCGTGGATTGCCACCGAAGGAGCCTCGACGCCCGTCGGCTCATCGGGTACCTGCCCGGCGAGCTTCCGGTCTACCCCGATCTGACCGCCGGGGCGTACCTCGACTATCTCGCGCGGCTCGACGGCCGGGCGGTGCCCCGCACGTATCTCGACGCGCTGCTCGCACGCTTCGACGTCAGCGGTATCGATCTCCGGCGGCGCCTGCGCGATCAGTCGCACGGCATGAAACAGAAGATCGGCATCATTCAGGCGCTGATGTCGCGCGCGCCGGTCCTGATTCTCGACGAACCGACGGCAGGCCTCGATCCGCTGATGGTGCAGGCGTTCCGCGACACGCTCGAGGATCTCCGGCGCGAGGGGTCGACGACCGTGTTCCTGTCGTCGCACGTCCTCGGCGAGGTCGAGAGCACGTGCGAACGGATTGGGCTCGTTCGCGCAGGACGCATGGTGGCGACCGAGACGATCGAGAGCCTGAAGCAGAAAGCGCCACGCACGGTCAGCGTCGATTTCGTGGACGCCACTGGGGAGCCACCGGCGATGGCCGGCATCGTCGTCCGGCAGCGCACTGATCGCCGATGGGTACTCGAGATCTCGGGCGCGCTCGGTCCCCTCATCCAGGCGTTGTCGTCCTCGCCCGTTCACGATCTGCAGATCGAGCCGTTCAGGCTCGAGGACTACATCGCGCGGCTGTACGGCGTCGAGGTTCGGCAGAAACAGCAATGACGCTCCTGCCCCTGCTTCGTCGCACCCTGGTGCAGGCGCGCTACGTCCTGATCGGGTGCTGCGGCCTCCTGTTCGTGTTCCAGCTGGTCATCGTCGGTCAGGCATCGGCAATCGAGGAACAGAACTCGTTCAGCCGCCTCACCGAGCTCGTGCCGGCGTTCCTCCAGCGCGGCCTCGGCAATCGGGCGATGCTCCTCGCGACGTTCAAGGGGACGGTGGCCTTCGGTTATTTCCACCCGGTCGTCGTCGTGCTCATCGCGGTCCTGGCGATCTATTTCACCACGGAACCCGCGCACGAAGTCGAGGCCGGCCTCGTCGATCTCGAGCTCGCGCGATCGGTGCCGCGGCACACGATCGTCACCCGATCGCTCGTCGCCGCAGCTGGGGCCGTGTGCATGGCGGCGCTGCTGATGGCGCTCGGGACCACCCTCGGCCTCCGCGTGTTCGCGCAACCGTGGTTCGATGCCCCGCCACCGCGCGTGATCGCGCTGCTCCTGCTCCACCTCGCATCGGTGGCGGCGTTCTTCGGAGCGCTTGGTCTCGCCATCGCCTCCGGCGCGCGTCGATGGAGCACCGCGTTCTTCACCGCCGCCCTTGCCACGGTCGTCCTGTATCTGGTGGACTTCCTCGCAATCGGGTGGCCCGTGATGCGCTCGATCTCCTGGATCTCGCCGTTCCGGTACTATCCTGCCCTGGCAATCGTCGCCGGCGATGCGCCCGCCTGGCGCAACGTCGGGGTCCTGCTCTCATCGGCCGCAGCACTCGCCGCCATCGGCTACTGGCGGTTCGAGCGGCGCGACCTGTAAGCGGGGTACCAAAGCTATCTCGCCGTCTCAGGCGGCCGGTTACTGGCAGATATCGGTCTTCGGCGCCTCCGGGATCGAGAGCTTCCACTTGAGCGGCGTCACGCCGGGCTCCAGCGTATCGGCTTCCCAGATCAGGTCGCTGATGCACGTGTTCCCATCGTCATTTGGATGAACGCCCATCCCTGACGTGGTCTGGCTGCGATCGATGAGGACACCAATCGCGGCGGGATCAAGATAGAACGGAATGGCAGTCCCATCGTCGCCGGCCTTGAACCACGCCTCGGAGCAGCCGAAGTTCACCTTCGGTGAGTTGTGATCATGGACGGCGCCGTTCTCTTCCGGGTGCTCCACCTTGGTCTTGATCTCCACCTCCATCTTCATGCAGTGGTCGCGCATCTTGGTGTAGGTGTCGACGTAAACGAAGCGGCCGTTCGATCCGATCGCGAACGGCTTGACGGCGTTTTCGATCGTCGTGTTCAGTTTCTTGAACACCTGATCGATCAGCTCGAGCGCAGGCGGCAGCTGCACCCAGCGCGCGACACAGGTCGGGATGGTGTCAATCAGCGGCGTACAAAGCAGGGTGACCTTGAGACCCGCGTCGAGCGACTTGGGATAGGGATTCGAGTAGCCGGTCACCGCGACCACGAGCTTCGGCCGGCCCGCCATGATCACACGGTATTGTTGAAAGATCGTCGTCAGGTTCAGGTTGAGACTGTTGAAGAGCGAGGTGTTGCCGAGGATCGCGGCGGCGCAGGAGCTCGCGCCGCTGAAGTCGTGATCCTTCACCTTGTCGAAGCACGACGTCACCAGATCGATGATCGTGGTGTTCTCCTCGCCGACAGTCAGCGTGATCAGATCCGGCCGCAGGTTCCAGGTCTGCGCCAGCTGTCCGCCGGTGATGTAGGTGGACGACGTCGTCTCGTTCTTCGACTGGTTGTAGAGACACCACGGTCCCCAGGTCTTGAGGTGATCTTCGAGGAGATGATTGGGATAGCGTTCGGCCTCCTCGATCTCGTGTCCTGCCGGATAGTGGTCGCCGCCGGCGACGTAATGCCGAGCACAGTCCTCGGCCTCGAGCACGGCGGGCGTCCACGCCGGCGGCGGATCGAAGTTCGTACCCGCAATGCCGAGCCCGGCCGCTACGACGAGGCTTCCCGCCAGCCGCGCGAATGACGATCTCATCTGAGTCCTCCGACTGTGGACGGATCTGAAGACCCGGCCTTGCATGAACAGGGGTACGGGATGTCGGGGCGGGTCTTCAGAACCGCCCAGGCCAGGACGGATGGCGGCGCCGGGCACCGCCATCCGTCACGTGCCACTAGGGCTGCCTGTTGACGAGCAACACCAGCGTGTTGTTTGTGTCGAGGAACTCCGTCACCAGACCGCCGGGATCGCCGATCCCGACGGCAACGACGTTGGGCGACGTCACGCCCTGGAAGACGACGGTCACCGTGACGGCCTGACCTGGTCCGAGATTCCCGAAGCAATTCGACTGCAGCGCAGTGGCATTGTTCGTCTTGTCCTGGCACGTGACCGCCCCCGGCACGGTCGGCGTGACCGTCCGTGTGGCGCTGGTGTGGTCGCCAAAGACATCGAAGGTCAGGAGGAGTTCGCCGTTCGCCGGATTCGGATCGAGCGATGTGCTGGTGTCACCGATGTTCACGAGCGTGAAACTCATGGTGACCGTGCCGTTGTTCGGGTATGGATCCGGCGTGCCAATGAGCTCCGCCGCCACCAGGTCGATGCAGGGCGGACCCGGACAAGCGTCGCCGAACACCGTCGTCACTTCGCTCTGCGTGTTGTTGACGACCTCGATCGTTTCCGGAATCTTGTTGTCCGGATCGACCGTTGCGGTCATGTTGAGATCGAACGGCGCGCCGGCCGTCACCGTGAACTTGGCCGTGATCGTCGTGTCGCCGCCCGCGGGCAGATCGCCGCGGCAGATGATCTGGTGATTGGCGTTCTGCGGATCGCAGTTGAAGCCGTTCGATCCAGCCGCGCTCAGGAAGGCCGCGCCGGTCTGCGGTCCGTCGAGCCTGACAACTACCTGCTCGTTGGTGTTCGCGGTGTCCTCGCTGCCACCGTTCACCACGACCACGGTATAGGTCAGCATCTGGCCGTGCTGGACCGGATCGGGGTTGTCGACAATCGTCGAGAGCACGAGGTCGATACCGCTCCCGCCCACGGAGTTCGTCGCGATGGCGGTGTTGTTCTGGGTATTGGTCTCGTTTTCGTGCGTGTCGTCCGGCCCGGGATCGACCTGTGCCGGCGCCACCGTCGCGGTGTTCACGAGCGGCGCCGTGGCGCCGCCGTCGTAGGTCGCGTTGATCGTGATGGTGGCCGATGCACCGACGGCCAGCCCGTTCCCACCGTTCGGAGCCGGCGGTTCGTGGCACGTGATGACACCGGCGGCGTGCGTACACGTCCACAGATCGGTCGTGTCCGTGTTCAGGAACGTCGTATGCGGCGGCAGCGTGTCGGTGAGGGTCAGCGGTCCTTTCGCGTTCGCCGTGCCTGAATTCAGAACGGTGACCGTGTAGACCAGCAACGTGCCGGTCGTGACCGGTCCCGACGGCGAGACGGTCTTGATGACGACGAGATCCGGCTTCAGCTTCGGCTGCTCGCCCGTTGTCGACGTAGAGGCGGTCGAACAATTGTCGGTTTCGTTCGACTCCTCGATGGTGTCGTCCGGATCGACGCACGCCTCGTTGTCGAGCGATCGTCCGCCCTCGGCGGTCTGGAAGACGTCGATCGTGATGGCTACGGTCTTGCCCTTCCCGAGATCCCCGATGCACTCGACGAGATTGATTGGATTCTCGGAGATCGTGCAGCCGAAGTTCGGCTCGGCGGTCGCCGCCAGCGGGATGAGGCCAACCGGCAACTTGTCGAGGACCTTCACCCCGAACGCATCCTGGCCGGTGCCCCCCACTTCCTCGTTGGTGACTTTCAGCTCGTACTTCGACACCTGGCTCTGATTCGACTGGGTCGGTCCGTGCTTCTCGATCTTCAGGTTGACGACCGACGCCACCGTCGTCGTTGCGGTGTCGCTGTTGTTGAGTTCGTCGCCTTCCTGAATCGTGTTCTCCGGATCCACAAACGCCTGGTTGAACAGCGAAGTGTTCTTGTTCGGTGCCCTGACCTTCACCTCGATCGTCCGTTCCACGGGCACGTCGGGGTTGTCGAGCAGGTTGTCGGTGCCGTCGAGCGTGCCGCCGGTGCAATTCACGACGCCACCTGCGCCGGCGCAGGTGAACGCGGCCGACGCGGGTCCGGCCGTTACATCGTCAGCCGAGACGAACGTGCCTTCAGCCGGAAGCACGTCACGAACGGTGACGTTGACCGCTGGATTGGTGCCGAGGTTGGTCACCTTGAGGGAGTAGGTGATGACGTCGTTCGGACGGATCGTCGTCCCCTTTGGAGTCTTCGCGATCGTCAGATCGTTGAACGCCCCCGGGCCGCCATTCTCCACGACCGTATCCTGGAAGGCGATGTTGTTGTCCTCGTTAATCTCCGGGATCTGGTTGAGCGGATCGACCCGGACCTCGTTGTGCATCGTGCCCACGGTCGGCGTTGCGAACACCTTGATGACGATCGTCGCGTGCTGAGCTCCGGCCGGGGGCGCCGAGTAGAACTCGCGGTTGGTGCCGGGCAGCGAGCCGCCCATGCAGTCCACCACGTTTCCGTTCTGCGAACACGTGAACCCGCGGTCTCCCTGCGCCGACCTGAGAATGGTGTTGGCCGGCAGCAGGTCGCGGACGTGGATGTTCGACACCTCCTGCGGCCCGACGTTGTCGATGAGAATGGTGTAGGTCTGCGAGCCGCTGGTTGCAATCGGATCGAATCCCGGCAGCGGCGCGTTGGTGACGGGGTGGTTCTGGTTGTCGAGTTTCAGGATCATCAGGTCGACACCAGTGGCCACCTGGGTTCCCTGCGTCGCAGTGTTGTTGGTCTCGTCCGCTTCGAAAATCGCGTTGGCCGGATCGATCGTGACGGTGTTCGAAATGGGTCCGACACCTCCCGGAGCAGCGACCACGAACGTGATCGTCCTGGTCGAGGCCGGCGGGAGCGTGCCACCAGAGCAGGTGACGACGTTGCCCGCGCCGGCGGCGCAGCCGCCCGCAGGGAATACGCCGCCGGGATCGGTGTAGTGGTCGAAGACCACGCCGGCCGGCAGCGGATCGCGGAGTACAACGTTGTTCGCCGGGTTGATCCCGCTGTTGCCCAGCACGAAGCTGTAGACCAGCCCGCCCAGGCAAACTGGCGGCGCGAGCAGCGGCGGGTTGGCCGGTGCAGGCTTCGACCCGCCGTTGGCGGTCGTCGTCGGCCAGGAGGCCGCACACACCGGATCCGGGGAATCGGCCTTGGTGACCGTCAGGTCTACGGACGGCCGCACCGTCGTCAGCTCCGTATCCGTGTTGCTCGTGCCGGTGTTCCTGATGTTACCCGTGACAGTGGCCGTGTTGATGATGGTTGAACCGGCGGAGGCAACGATTTGACCGCTGACCGTCATCAGCAGGGTGCCGCCTGGATCGAGCGAGCGGATCGTGCAACGCGCCTGCGGCGCTTGGACCGTGCAACCGCCAAAAGTGCCGATCGTTCCGCCCGTTACGATCTGGCTCGCCTGAACCGTCGCCGCTTCCAGGCCCTGCGTCCCATCCACCACGACCACGTCGTCGGCACGGAACGTGGACGTGTTCGTGACGAGAATCCTGTAGGTGATCTGCTGTCCCGGCGTGACCGGATCAGGCCCCGCGCCATCGCTGAAGTCCGCTCCGGGGGCGTCGGTGTCGGTCTTGTCGATCGACAGCGACCCGCCCCCCACCGGGTCGATGACTGCAGTATTCACGAGCGCCGAGGTGTTGTTCAGCTCATTGCCTTCCTCGATGGTGTTGTCGGGATCGACGGCTGCCGTATTGGTGATCGTCCCGACGACGGCCGGCGACGTTGCGTTGATCGTGATGGACGCGTTCGCGCCCTGGTTCACCGCCCCGCCCTGACAGCTCACCGTGACCGGCGCGCCGGGGAACGGCGGCGCCGCTTCGTCGTTCGTGCAGACGAACAGGCTGGTTCCGGTATTCGTCACGGCTGACACGCCCGGCGGCAGCGTATCCGACACCTTGATGCCGGTAGCGTTTGCGGTGCCCAGGTTGTTGACGGTCAGCGTGTAGGTCAGCAGCGACGACTTGACGACGCTGGTCGGGCCGGTCTTGGCAATCGTGAGATCGGGCAGGTGCGAGCCGCTGCCGCCGTTGACCAGCGTCGTCGCGGTCGCGGTACTCGTGAAGTTCTGCGCGGATTTCGTCCCCGAGACCGAGACGGTGTTGTTGATCGTCGTGCCGTTCGCGGCTGTGACGATGCCTCGGATCGTCACGACCCATGTACCGTTTCCCGGAATCGTTCCTGCGTTGCAGGTCACGAGGTTCACGGTCTGCTGGCACGAGCCACGCGTGCTCGTGAGTACGAGCTTCGGCGGCACGCCGATTCCACCGACGCCATTCACCTGATCCGACAGCACGACGTTGGAGATCTTGGCGCCGCCAGCGTTGACGATGGTGATGGTGTAGGTGAGCTCCGCTCCCGACGCGATCGGATCCGGGCTGTCGACGTGGCTGATCGTGATCGGGCTTCCCGGGTCGGCAAGCGCGATGGTGAGTGCCGCGACTGTGCCGGCAAGCGCCGCGGCCAGGGCGAGGCGCCGCCTGGTGGGGCCGAACCCCGTGTCGGTTTCATGGGCCGACAGGGCAGAAGTACGCGCGATCATGACCAGCCTCCAGTCATCGGTCCGTACGGAGTTGTCGAGGTGAGCCCGCGAATGATCTGCGCCGCGACGCGTGCAATCAATTGGCGGAACGGCTGATTTTTCGTGGAGGAAGCGGACCGGGACTTACGCCGATCGTCGTACGACCGGCAACGTCGGGACGGGACGTAGCCCGTGATAGGCCGCCGCCAGTTCGGCGCGCCCGTTCACACCGAGCTTCTGGAAAATGCGGGTGAGATGCGCTTTGACCGTGGCCTCGCTGATGCAGAGCAGCGTCGCCAGCTCCTTGTTGCCGGCGCCGGTGGCGGCGTGCCGGAACACTTCCCGCTCGCGGTTGCTCAGGCGCTCGTCGAGACGCGGAGCTGGCTTGATGGCGATCCGCTGGCGGGAGGCGACTGCGCGGTGAACGCAGGCGTCGAGCCAGCGCCGGCGCGCCCAGATGCCGCCGTCGTGCACGACGTGGATGGCCTTTAACAGGTCCTCGGCACTCGAATCGCGCGAGAGAACGCCCCGCACTCCCCTGCCGAGCGCATCGACGGCCCACTCGTCGCCGTCGGGAGCATTCACGACAATGAGATAGGGACGGTCGCCACGATTCGGCTCCGCGGCACGTACGCTACCCGTTCGAGCATCCAGCAGGCAGACGTCGAAGCGGGTGTCACGGGCGGCCTGATCACCGCACACGGAGACCTGAAACGAAGGATCCCCACGGAGAATCCGGGACAGGCCGTCGCAGAGCAACCTATCGCTGTTCACCAGGGCTATCCGCACCGAGCCCTACTCTTTCCCGCAGCGAAGCCGTGATTCCTGCACAGGTCGGCCGGGTGGGTCAAGTAAGAAACATGGGTCGGGACGGCTTTCGCGCGCAATTTTCGCGTCTGGCACAGAAGGCAGGTGAAGAGTGTGCGCTTATGGCGCACACCCTGCTCTCGTCGTTACATCGGTTCGATCGGTGCGGCGATCCGATGGTTCTCCGCATCCCGCCGCAGCTCGATCAACCCTTCCAGCGTGCGCTCGGGTCCCGGCGCGCCCTGCGGCGGCGTCCAGTCGAGCGACGAGCCTGACGCGATCAGCAGGCGTGCCACACCGACGTGGTCGGCACCGCGACGCTTCGCGCTGCCGCGCCCTTCGACGGCCCACACCAGGGGCGAAGCCGAGAACATGCCATCCTGCGCGTTCACGTCGGCGCCGTACGTCAACAGCACCCGCACTGCCTCGACGTGACCACCCATCGCTGCACGGTGCAACGGGGTCACGTTGTCCTTGTCCTTCGCCTCAGGGTTGAAGCCGCACCCGAGCATCGTCTCGAGCACGGCGGCGTTCCCGCTCTCGGCCGGGCGGTGCAGCATCAAATGGTGCTCGGGGCCGAGCCCGGATCGAAGCCCGGGGTGAGCTGCTAGGATCGCGTCGGCCGCACCGCGATCGGCACGCGCGCATGCGGCGATGAAGCGCTCGAGCGCCGACAGCTCGTCGGTCGCGCCGTGAGCGAGCAGCCAGGCCGCGATCTCCCGGTTGCCATGGAGCTCCGCGACCTTGTGCGCTGTGGCGCCGTCGGCGCGACGTCGTGATACGTCTGCGCCGTGCGCAACCAGCCGCTCGACCATCGGCACGTCCCAGCGCCGGGCGGCCACGTGCAGTGGCGCTTCTCCTTGGTCGCCCCACCCGAGGTTGGCGTCGGCGCCGTGATCGAGCAGCCACGCCGGACCCTCCGGATTGTCGCTCCATCCCATCATGTAGACGAGGGGCGGCACGCCACCGGGAATGCCGTTCACATCGAGGTCGTAGCGATGCAGCAGTTCGAGCGCCGGGAGATTGCCGCCACCCCCGGCGATGTGCGCGGTGACGCCGTCGGTCGGATTGGCGCCGGCGTCGAGCAGCGCTTCAGCAAGCGGCAGGTGTCCGACCGCGCAGACCGATCCCCACAGCGCGGTTCGGGGGAGCTCGGGGTGCCAGTTCCAGCGATACTCGGCGTTAGGGTTCGCGCCAAGCGCCAGCAGTCGGCGCGCGATCCGGACGAGGGCGTCGAGGCGATCCGGAGAGCCCACGTGCATCGATGTGTGGCACACGTAGAGGATCGGCTCCCAGTCCTGCGGTCCGCCCGGCTGGAGCGCGAGCTCAGGATGACGCCGGAGGCGCTCTTCCACGGCTGCAGCGTCGCCGAGAACCAGCCCGGTGTGCAGCGTGGCCGAGGCCAGTCGCGGATGGAGCGCGAGCAGGCGCTCGGCGCGACCGGTCGCGCCGCCGGTGGCACAGCGGACGAATTCGTCGACGGCCGCGTCGAACGACAGCAGCCGCGACTCGACCTCTTCGCGCAGCGCATTCCAGGACGGAAATCCGTGCTCGCGCGCGATCGCCGACTGCGCATCGTGCAGCGCGAGATCAGCGGCGTCGATCCGGTCGGGAGACGTGCCGGCAAGCGAGGGCAGCACCGTGAATCGCCGGAGCGCCTCCGGATCGCGCGCCTTCGCCGCCTCGAGCAGCGATTTGGCCTGCTTCTTCAGGTGTTCGAGATTCGGACGGGCGGGCAGCTCGCGTGACGGCATACGACCTCCATGCTTCAGCCCTGTGGTTCGCAGACAGGCAGCACGGCGGTGCGTGGCCGTTCGGTGGAGTGTTATGACGGTGGGCTGAGCCCTTCGCGCGAACCCGCAGGCGCCCGTTCAACGCAGGCAATCACACTAGTCCTGACGTTCGGCCGTGTCAAATGATCTGGCCGGTTGATCTTGCTACTCTTGTCCGGCACGTCCCATGGACCCAGCGAGTCACCAGCAGACCCTGTTCGTCCCCAAGCCTCGAGCTACTTCCGTCGTCGACCGCGCGACCACGGGTCTGCCACCGGACCTGCTCAATCGCGCGGCCAATCGCCTGCAGATTCTGGCGTGGCTCTACGCCTTCACCTTCTTCATGGCGGACTTCTTCCCGTCGCTCCTCTTTCCGCCTGTGCGCGCGGTCCTCCTCGAGCGGGCGGTGAACTGGGCGCCTGGATTCATCTCCATCGTCGTGGCGGTATCGGTGGCGCTGATCATCCGCGCGGCCCGGCCGCGGCCCGGGACGGTCATGGCTCTCGCATTGGTGTTCGAAGTGGCCGGCAGCTACGGCATCGCGGCTGCCGAGTTCCTCCACCAGCTCGTAGGTACTGGTCAGTCATGGATAGGCCTGTCCTGGGTCGCGGTGTGGATGTTGCTTTTCAACGTGATGGTTCCGACCCTGCCGCGCCACGCGGTCATGGCCGCGCTCGCCGCCGTCACCTCGGTCCCGGCGATGGTGCTGCTGTCGCTCCGGATGTTTCCGCTCGAGCCGCCGCCAACCGCGGTGATGATCTTTTTCGCCTTCGCCTTCCCCTACATTCTCGTCGTGGTCATGGCGTACGTCGCGGCTCGAGTCGTCTATAACCTCGGCACCGAGGTCACGCGGGCTCGCGAGCTTGGCAGCTACCGTCTCGAGTCTCGATTGGGTGAAGGAGGCATGGGCGAGGTGTGGAAAGCGAGCCACCGCCTGCTCGCACGGCCGGCGGCGATCAAATTGATCCGATCGTCCGTGGCGGGACACGCCGGCAGCTCGGACGAGATGCGCCGACGATTCGAGCGGGAGGCACAAGTCATCGCTCAGCTCAGATCGCCGCATACGGTGACATTGTTCGACTTCGGTGTGACCGAGGAAGGATCATGCTATTACGCGATGGAACTGCTCGAAGGGATCGACGCCCACGCGCTGATCAAACGCTTCGGCCCGATTCCAGCCGAACGCGTCGTCCATGTCCTTCGGCAGGTGTGCCATTCGCTGTCCGAAGCCGAATCGCGCGGGCTCGTGCATCGCGACATCAAGCCTGCAAACATCTTCCTGAGCCGGTATGGCGAGGACCACGACTTCGTGAAGGTACTCGACTTCGGGATCGCGAAGGCCGTCCACGAACCATCGTCTGATACGCAGCCCGCCATCACGGTGTCCAACCTGATTCAAGGCACGCCGGCGTTCATCGCGCCGGAGCAGGCATTGGGGGGCGACGACGTGGACGCGCGCGCCGATATCTACTCGACTGGGTGCGTGGCCTATTGGCTGCTGACCGGTCAGCTCGTGTTTACCGGTGAAACGCCGATGAAGCTACTCCTGGCGCACGCGCACACGCCGCCGGAGCCGCCGTCCTCGAGAACCGCGATCGCCGTCCCCCCGGACCTGGACGCGCTCGTGCTGTCCTGCCTGGCCAAGAATCGCGAACACCGGCCGGGATCGGCGCGGGATCTCCTCCAGCGGCTCGACGCGATCCCGCTCCAGCACCCCTGGACCGACACTCGCGCCCGCGAGTGGTGGAACGCGCATCTGCCGTTGTCGCCCGCGTCGCGCGTTGAATGTCTGTCCCGTTGAATGTGTGGCTTCCGGCTCTAGCCGGAAGGCTGTGGCTGCCGGAACTCCTTGGAATTTTTTGTCATCGCGGGATCCGGGATCCGGCCCCCGGACCCCGGATTACCCCCTCTAGTTGTCGTAGTACAGATAGAACTCGTGCGGATGCGGGCGCAGCCGGATCGGATCCAGCTCCTTGTCCCGCTTCCACCCGACCCACGTCTCGATCAGGTCGTCGGTGAACACGCCCCCGCGCGTCAGGAACTCGCGATCCTGCTCCAGCGCGTTGACAGCTTCCTCGAGCGATCCCGGCGTCGTCCGGATGCCCATGTGCTTCATCTCGTCGCGGGTCATCTCGTAGATGTCGCGATCGAGCGGCTGACCCGGGTCGATCTTGTTCTGGATCCCGTCGACGATCGCCATCAGCATCGCCGACCACGCGAGATAGCCGTTGCAGCTCGGATCCGGGCAGCGGAACTCCAGCCGCTTGGCCTTGGGGCTCTTCGAGTACATCGGGATCCGGATCGCCGCCGAGCGGTTCCGTGCGGACAGGGCCAGGTTGACCGGCGCCTCGAAGCCGGGGACCAGCCGCCGGTACGAATTGGTGGTGGGAGCGGCGAACGCGAGGATTGCCGGCGCATGTTTGAGGAGGCCGCCGGCGGCGAACAGGCCGAGCTCACTGAGACCGGCGTAACCCTCACCTGCGAAGAGCGGCGTGCCGCCGTTCCAGAGAGAGACGTGCGTGTGCATGCCGCTGCCGTTGTCCTCGAAGATCGGCTTCGGCATGAAGGTCACCGTCTTGCCGTGACGCTTCGCGACGTTCTTGCAGATGTACTTGTACCACATGAACTGATCGGCCATCTTGAGGAGCGGCTGGAACTTCATGTCGATCTCGCTCTGGCCGGCCGTCGCGACTTCGTGATGGTGCGCCTCGACGATGATCCCGACCTTGCGCATCTCGTAGACCATCTCGCCGCGCAGATCGTGGAAGGTGTCGGTCGGGCTCACCGGGAAGTACCCGCCCTTGAAGCTCGGCTTGTAACCCAGGTTCGGCTCCTCGAGCCGGCCGGTGTTCCACGCGCCCTCCACCGAATCGATCTGGTAGTACCCGCGGTGCTGATTCTGTTCGTAGCGGACCTCGTCGAAGATGAAGAACTCCGGCTCGGGCCCGACGTAACACGTGTCCGCAATGCCGGTCTGCTTCAAGTAGGCCTCGGCTTTTTGCGCGATATGGCGGGGGTCGCGGCTGAACGGTTTCCGGCTCAACGGGTCGATGACGTTCGCGATGATGCTGAGGGTGGGCCTGCTGAAGAAAGGATCGAGCCGCGCCGTGTCCGGGTCGGGCACCGCCATCATGTCGGATTCATGAATCCCCATCCATCCCCGGATCGACGATCCATCGAAACCGAGCCCTTCCTGGAAGGTGCCCTCGTCGAGCGTGTCGATGGGAAACGAGCAATGCTGCCAGCTTCCCAGCATGTCGACGAACTTGAGGTCGAGCATCTCGGCTTCGTGTTTCTTGGCGAGCTTGAAGAAATCGTCTGGCGTCATGGGCAGCTCCTGTGTGTCCCGCGAAAGCAGACTGTCAAGGCGGCCGGCGGTGCTCCGGCAGGTTCCGGGAAGCGCAAGAATAGTTGATCTGGCCGGAATCGCGATCTCCCGGATTCAACCTTTTCGGCGAACCGGCCATCCAACTCGCGATCGGGCGTCGGGTGAACGACCCAACCGTCAGGAAGCCTCATGAAGACACAGACACTTCTTGAAGATGCGGCACGAGACCTCCGTCACGGCGTTCGAGTGCTGCGACGCTCACCCGGGTTCACCGCGGGGTCCCTGGTGACCCTCGCGCTCGGGATCGGCGCGACGGCGGCGATTTTCAGCGTCGTGCGCACAGTGATGCTGGAACCCCTGCCCTATCGCGATCCCGATCGCATCGTGACGGTGTGGGAAACCAATCGCGGCGCCACCAGCCGCAACGTGATCGCCCCGGCGAACTTCGTCGCGTGGCGCGAGCGCAACAATACCCTCGAGCACCTGGGGATGGTCGGACCCACGGGCCTCACCATGATGGTGAACGGTCAGCCGCTCGAGACGTCAGGGCTCACAGTATCGGCCGATGTCTTCAGCGCGCTCGGGGTGCAGCCCATCCTCGGCCGAGCCTATACGCCCGAAGAAGATTTCGGCGGCAACAGTGCTGTCCTCGTGCTCAGCCACGAGTTCTGGCAACGGCAGATGGCAGGGCGGACCGACGTGCTCGGGATGGCCGTGGCTACCGATCGCGGCCCCCGGACGATTGTCGGCATCATGCCCCCAGGCTTCACCATCGTCGGCCAGAAAGCTGACTTCCTGGCGCCTTACGGCGCGACGCTCGAGCAGCTGCGCGGGGTGCGCGGCCGCGGCAGCTCGTATGCGATCGCCCGTCTCCGGGACGGCGTCACCTTCGAGCAGGCCTACAGCGACATGCGAAGCGTGTTTTCCCGGCTCGAGAAGGAGGAGCCGGAGCGCAATGCGCGTCGCACGGTGATCGTCCTGCACCTGCAGGAGCAACTGGTCGGAGAGCTCCGTCCGGCGTTGTTCGCGCTCATCGGCGCCGTCCTCATGGTGCTGCTCGTGGCGTGTGTGAACGTGGCGAACCTTCTCCTGGCGCGGAGCGCCGCCCGCGGGCGCGAGATCGGCGTCCGCACTGCGCTCGGCGCCCGGCGCGGACGGCTGGTGCGGCAGGTGCTCGCCGAGAGTCTGCTGCTTGCCAGCACCGGCGGCGCCGCCGGCCTCGGAGTCGCCGCGCTCTGCCAGCGCGGCCTGCTGGCCCTGGTGGGCGATCGCATTCCGGTCCCGCGGCTCGACCAGGTCACGCTGGATCTGCCGGTGGTCGCGTTCACCATGGCGGTCGCGCTGACCACCGGGCTTGCGTTCGGCATCGTACCTGCGTTCGTTTCCACGAGTCACGCCAACGAGGCCCTCCGCGATGGTGGACGCCACGGCGGCGGCCGTCGGCTGCACCGCGTACTCGGCACGCTCGTCGTCGCCGAAGTGGCGCTGTCGCTCGTCTTGCTTGCAGGTGCCGGGCTCCTCATGCGCAGCCTCGTCAAGCTCCAAGGCACCGATCTCGGCTTCCGCGCCGAAGGCGTGCTCACCGCGGCCGTGCAGCTGCCGTCGACGCGATACGATTTCGCGCAATCCGACAGGTTCTTCCTCGAGGCGCTCTCTCGTATTGGCGCCCTGCCCGGAGTTCAATACGCCGCCGGCGCATCCTGTCTGCCGATCCCCTTCGCGTGCATCGGGACGAGTTTCTGGCGCGTCGATCTCCCGAAGCCGCCGGAGGGGCAGGTGGCGTCGAGCCACGTGCGGCCGGTGACGCCCGGGTTCTTCAAGACGCTGGGTATCCCACAGGTAGCCGGGAGGGACTTCTCAGACTCCGACACGTCCGAGTCGCTGCCAGTGGCCATCGTCAGCGAGGAGCTCGTCAGGCAGCAGTTCCAGGACGGCAGCCCGCTCGGCCGTCGCCTTCGGATTAACGTCGACCACGTCAACGGCCGCGAGGACATGGAATGGACGGTGGTCGGGGTGGTCGGCAATATCAGGTCGTCGCTGGACGGTCCGGTCCGGCAGACCATCTTCATCCCGCGCACGCAGCGTCCTGGCGCAAACCTCACACTCTTCGTACGAAGCCAGCAGGAGCCCACCCTGCTCGGGAACAGCGTGACCGGTGTCGTTCGCGCGGTGGAGCCGGAAGCGCCGGTGCGCGTGAGCACGCTCGAAACCGCCATTGGCAACACCATCGCCCGCCCGCGAGCCATTTCGATCCTGCTCGGCGCCTTCGCGCTGCTTGCGCTTGCCCTCGCTGCGATCGGCGTTTACGGCGTGATGGCCTACTCGGTGCGGGAGCGGACCCAGGAGATCGGGGTCCGGATGGCACTCGGCGCGACCGCGCCGGATGTGTTTCGTCTGATCCTTGGTCAGGCGCTTCGCCTGGTTGCCACAGGCGTCGTCGTCGGGCTGGCGGCTGCCGCCGCGCTCACGCGCGTGCTCGCGCGCTTGTTGTTCGAGATCGAGCCGCTCGATCCGTGGACGTTCGCCGTGACCGCGCTGGTGCTGTTGACCGTCGCGACCATCGCTTCCTGCGTGCCCGCGCACCGAAGCATGCGGCTGGCGCCAGTCGACGCGCTGAGAACGAACTGATTGGGGATCTGAGATCGCGCGGTCAAAGCTCGGAATATTCACCAGTTCGAACGCAAGGGCCAGTTCAACGGTCGTGCGCGTGCGTCGTTGGTGCTTGCTTGTTTTGCGAGCGCTTCGGCGGACCGCCGTCGCTGCGCCGCACCCCTTGACCTTTGGCGGATACTGAGCGCGCACCCTTGACGGCTGCGGGCGCGCGGCCCGGTGGGCTCACATGAGGGCGCTCTCCCCGATCGTCACCGACCGCGAGCTGTGCTGATGGAACCCTTGAAGTCGCGATCTTCAGACGGTGCTGGCACCAGCGGTCCACGCGGTCGCGCGGCCGCCGGATATTTGGTGATCGCGCCATATCTGATCCTCGCGCTGAAACGCGTCTACTCGGAATCGACGGGCGTCACCGTGTTGAGAGCTGTGGCCCTCCTCCTTCTCACGATCGTTCTCAATAACCTGGCGAGCTTTGCTGCGATCAGAATCACGCTCGCGCTCGTGTGACGACCGTCGGGCGGGCCCTTGGACCCGCCCGGTTTTCAGACTCGCCCAGAGCTGCCCAAGGTGGTTACAGTTACGCCGCCGAGAGCGCCAGCACAATCTGCTCGAGCAAGGCGATCAGCGGGGACACGGTGGCGCCGTCCGCCTGAGCGCGCCGCAGCTCCTCGATCGACTCGCGCACCAGCGCGATCGCCGCCTCGATCTCGCCACCGGTGAGCTTGTCGAGTGCACCGTTGTTCGACGAGCCTTGAACATTTCCCGCAAGCAACCGTCGCGCAAATGTCAAGTGACGGCGGACTCCGGGAGTGGTCGCGCCGCCGAGCAACGCGTCGATCTCAGAGATCACGTAGCCAATCGCTGCGGCTGGCGAAATCACATCCAGCTTCATCTCGACCTTTCCGGCATCCTTGTCCTTGTCGGTCACCGTAAGACCGATCGTGTAGCTGCCCGGCGCCTGGAACTTGTGGCCTTGGGCGACGTTGCCGATCCTCCCGCCGAAGGCATCATTGAAGGCCCGGAAGCTTGCACTCTGATCGATCGCACCGTCGCCCCACGCGATCGCTGCGGTCTGGGTGTCGGGCTTTCCGGGATCGATGAACGACGCCTTGACGGAGTATTCGACCCCGGTGACACCGAACGGCGCACCGACCCCCATCACGGTCCCCAGCGGATCCACGAGCGCGAATTCCTGGATCGTCGGGGCAACGTTGTTCACGCGCAGTTCGACCTTGCGCGGGGAGCTCACCCCGAGCGCCGTCGTGTCGGTCAGATGCTGCGCCCGCACCGGAATCAACACCGTGCTCGGTCCATCGAGCTCGGCTGCGGAGACGGGCGCGGTCTCGCCGATCGTCTCGTAGGTGTCGTTCTGATCGAGATCCCAGCTGACGGTGACCGGCGACGTGTAGTAGGTGCCGCACGTGAAGCCCACGGCAGAGATCATGTCGTTCATCGATCCCGGAGCGTTGTCGCTCTGCACGTTGTCGAGATTGGTCTCCGCCGCCACGGTTCCCTGCCCGACGAGAGTCTTGTACCGGCCAGGGAAGTCGTCGTCCCGGATGGTGTGTTGAGACACCTGCATCGAGCAGTCCTGCGGCGCGAACCAGCGCCAGGAACTGGCCGCGTCGTTAAAAGCCGGCAGCAGCTTGACGAAATCGTCGTAATCGTCCTTGTTGCGGTCGTCGTAATCGATGACGAGCTCGGCGTTGAAGTTCTTGTCGGAGAGGCCAAGGCCGTCGTCGTAAAAGAGCTGGAGCCAGGCGCGTGTCAGCGGCGGGCGCCCACGTCCGACCAGCGTGCGGGATCCACCTTCGTCCACGGTGAACACCGGCGCGTCGACGGTGGGTCTCAGCGTGGGATTGTCGGGGCGCACCATTTCGCGGTGCCGCCATTCACCGCCCCTCACCGTGTGGCGGTCGTGCTCGTCGATCGGTCCCTGGTTGGTGTGCTCGGTCGCGTACACGATCAACTCGCCCGACGGACTGACGTATACCCCGGTCGAGCCCGCGAAATGCGACGTGTCGCCGGCAATCGAGTTGCTGGTGACGTGCTTGCGCTCGACGTGCGACAACAGACGGTCCGAGGGTGTGCCGTAGCGATCGACGTGCACTTGATACAGATCGAGGAAATCGTGGCCTCCTCCCGGTTCGATCGCGGGCTCGTCGTTGAACGCGCCGATCAGGAACAGCGGACCGTCGAGATCCTGCTGCCGCACGAAACTGAACATCTGATGACTCTGCGATCCGCAGCAGGGCCAGGTATCGGCGCCAGGATCGTCGAGCTCGACGCCGCTCCAGAGGCCGATTTCGTCCCAGACGATATCCGGCGACGCCAGGTCGGTAGAGCCGTCTTCCCTGGTCGCCCGTGAGCGATACAGCCGGACATTCTCGTTGTCCTTGCCGGCGAGCAGCATGATGTAGCGGACGCCCGGCCCAATCGGATTCCTGACAGGCGTCAGGGCGACCTGCCCGACCGCGAACTCCTGGCTGCCACGCGGGTCGGGATCGAACTCGCTGGTGATGAACGGCGCCTCCGGGTTGGACACGTTGATGAACGCAACGCGGTTTTCCGGATCGCCGTCGAGAGGCTGGCTGAGCGGAACGGCGAGGATGTCCCCGACCAACTGCATGCCGCCCGGATGTTTGTATGCCGGCCAGCCGTTGGTACCATCGAAACGTATCAGTGTCACGGTCGTGTCGCGCGAATCCGGCAGCGTCGACTTGAACGGCGGCGGGATGATGATCGGGGAATCGCGCACCAGCCGGTTCGAGCGAAGGCGTTCACCTGTCCTGTCGCGCGAGCCCATCCGGACAACCAGCAGGTAGCCTGCTCCGTCGCGATTCCGCGAGACGAACAGATACGGCGTCCCGGGACCGTTCTTCCGCACCACGCCCTGGTAGTGGTAGTCGAGCAGCGTCGGCGAGAAGTCGTCCGGGCTCCTGAAGCCGAACGGTTCGGGGCGCAAGGCGAGCTGGTTGAACTGCGCCGCCGCGTCCTGGACGAAATAGATCTCGGGCGTGTTGCTCTGGGCGTTCGCGACGGACGCGAAGCACAAGGTACTCAATACGGCCAATCCTGCGGCGGCGTGTCGTGCACGGGACATGATCAGTCAACCTCCTGCCTGAGAGATCGGATTAGCCAGGGGAAAACAGACAGCGCCCGTTCGAGTACGCTGAGAGCCATTGATGAAACGACACGCGGTTCTGCTGCTCCTCGCGTTCACGAGCTCCGCTCAGCCCGCGACTGCCCCGGCGCTCGTTCGCGTGGCGCGCATCTGGGACGCCGGCGCACACAATGCCTTCACCGACCTCATTCGCTGGCGCAACCGCTGGTACTGCACGTTTCGGGAGGCAGACGCCCACGTCGGCGGCGACGGGCGCATCCGTGTGCTGGTCTCGGCCGGCGGCGAGGCATGGACGTCCGCCGCGCTGATCGGCGAAGACCGCATCGACCTGCGCGATCCGAAACTCTCCATCACGCCGGACGGCCGCTTGATGATCGTTGCGGGCGGCTCGGTCTACGAGGGCAAGCGCTTTGTGAGCCGGCAGCCGAGGGTGATGTTCTCCTCCGACGGAAGCACCTGGAGTGCTCCGGAGCGCATCCTCGGTGATGGCGACTGGCTGTGGCGGGTCACGTGGCAAGAGGGCCGGGCTTACGGGGTCACATACAGAACGGAGCCTGGCGCATCGACCGAATGGACGGCAACGCTGGTTTCGTCCACGGACGGACGTACGTTCGATCGGATCACCACCTTTGCCGTGCCCGGCCGGCCGAACGAGACGACGGTGCGGTTCATGCCGGACGGGGAGATGGTGGCCCTGGTGCGGCGGGAGGGCGGCGATCTCAAGGCGTGGCTGGGTCGCAGCCGGGCGCCGTACACGTCTTGGACCTGGCGCGAGACGCCGCAGCAGATCGGCGGTCCGAATTTCATCCGCCTGCCTGACGGCGCCCTGTGGGCAACCGGACGCAGCTATCCCGGCGGGCCCAAAACCGTCGTCGGACGACTGAGCCTCGACGGCGGCTACGAGCCTGCGCTGACACTGCCTTCCGGCGGCGACACCAGCTACCCCGGGATGGTGTGGCACGAGGGTCTGCTCTGGGTCAGCTACTACGCGTCGCACGAAGGCAAGACCGCGATCTACCTGGCGCGCGTGAAGCTCCCCTGATGGAGTGGAAGTGCGAGATCAGGCGCCTGAAAGGCGGTGATACAGCCACGCCTTCGCGATGACCCATTCCCTCTCGACGGTCGCCGCCGAGATCTCGAGCGCGTCGGCGATCTCGTCGATCGTCAAGCCTGCGAAGAACTTCAATTCCACCACACGGCATTGCTGCGGGTCGAAGCTGGCCAGCTCGTGGAGCGCGATGTCCAGGGCGATGACGTCGACGTCCGTCGGCTGAACCTCCGGCGCGGTCCCGGCGGACTCCAGGCTGACCATCGTCGCCGCCGCACCGCGCTTGTGGGCGTGCCGGCGGCGCGCGTGGTCCACCAGCACCTGACGCATCAGCCGGGCCGCGATCGCAAGGAAATGCGCGCGATTCTCGAGGCGGAGGCGGCCGGCATTTACGAGGCGCAGGTAGGTCTCGTGGACCAGGGCCGTCGCCTGAAGCGAGTGACCGGCCTGTTCGCGACGCAGGTGAGCACGCGCCACTCTCCGCAGATCGGCATACACCAACGGCAGCAGGCGGTCGAGCGCGACAGGGTCGCCCCCCCGCCATTCCGCCAAGAGGGCGCTCACGTCGTCTGGAGGTCCCGTCCCGGTCATTCGAGGCGCCACAGTATGCCGGAGAAGGGGGTGGCTGAGGGAAATTCCCGACGCCCTGCGCAATTAGCCATCAGGACGGGCCCGCCAGCGTGGTCGCGGGCACACGTCGCCACGTAGAATCAGCGCACACTCTCGAGGGCTCACAGGTGATGCCGTTCACATTCGACGAATGGGCTCGTGTCAAGGCTGTCTTCGATCGCGCCCGGCCTCTGCCGGTTCCGGAGCGGAAGGCGTTCGTCGCCGCCGCGTGCGCCACCGACCCGACGGTGCAGGAACACGTGGAGAAGCTGCTGGCCGCTCATCAACTCGCAAGCGGTTTTCTGGAAACACCAGTAGTCCTTCCAGACGATGGACCGGTCAGGGATGTCCTGGAGTGGCAAACGATCGGCGGCTACGAGCTGATTTCGCTCATCGGCGCCGGCGGCATGGGCGAGGTTTACAAGGCCTATGACGCGAAACTCGACCGGCCTGTCGCTCTCAAGCTGCTCCCGCTGCCATTCGCGGCGAACCCGGAATGGCTGCGGCGCTTCCGTGCCGAGGCGAAGGCGGCCTCGTCGCTGAATCATCCGCACATCCTGGTGGTCCACGACGTCGGCGACTTCAACGGTCGGCCCTTCATTGTCATGGAGTTCGTCGAAGGACAGACGATCCGGGGGCGCATCGACAACGGGCCCGTGCCGGTGAAGGAAGCCATCGCGATCGCAACCCAGATCGCGAGCGCGCTGGCCGCCTCGCACGCGCGCGGGATCGTGCATCGCGACATCAAGCCGGAAAACGTCATGCTGCGGCCCGACGGGTACGTCAAGGTGCTCGACTTCGGGCTCGCGCGGCAGGTCGTCACCAGCGAAGGCACGTTGAGCGGCACGGAGTCAGGCGCGCTCGTTGGCACTTTGCGCTACATGTCCCCGGAACAGAGCCGCGGTGAACCCGCCCAGTCGGGCAGCGACGTGTTCTCGCTGGGCCTTCTGCTTTTCGAGCTGATCAGCGGCCGGCACGCCTTTCACGCCGACTCCACGATCGGTGTGCTGCATGGCATCCAGTCTGCCGCGCCGGTTCCCTCAGGCAGTGGCCCCGAGCTGGACGCGCTGCTGTTCGAGATGCTGCAGAAGGATCCCCGGCGCCGCCCGCCAGTCACGGATGTCCTCGCACGGCTGGCGGCTTTCGCAACCCGCGCCCCGCTGGTGGAGTTCGTGTCGCGGCGGCGCAGCAGCGTCGGCCGGGAACGTGAACGCTCCGACCTGCGAGCAGCGTTCGACGCGGCTGAGAGGGGCAACGGCCAGCTCGTTGCCGTCTCGGGTGAACCGGGCATCGGCAAAAGCACGCTGGTCGATGACTTCCTGGCGGAGATCGCGACCCCGGTGTGGATCGGCCGTGGCCGGTGTTCGGAACGCCTCGCCGGCGCTGAAGCACACCTGCCATTTCTCGAGGCGCTCGACAGCCTGATCAAGCGCGATCCGACTCTCGCGACCGTGATGAAACAGGTCGCGCCGGGATGGTTCGTGCAGATCGCACCGATGTCCCCGGAAGAATCCTCCGCCGCGAGGCTGCTCGCGGATACCAGGAGCGGATCGGCCGAACGGCTGATGCGGGAGATGGCGGCCCTCCTCCAGGAGCTGGCGTCGTCACGGCCGTTCGTGTTGTTCCTGGACGACGTCCATTGGGCGGATGTCTCGACCATCGACATGCTTCGATTCCTTGCGCCCAAGGTTGCCGACTGGCGCGGGCTCATCGTCGTGACCTACCGGCCCGCTGACCTTGCGATCAACCGGCATCCGTTCCAGCGGCTGAAGGCGGATCTGGGGGCCCATCGCATCCTGCGGGAAGTTCCGGTCGCGTTTCTGACCGAGCGAGAGGTCGGGCAATACGTCTCGTCCCAACTGCACGGGGCCCCGAGCGAGGTCGCAGCGCTCATCTACCGGAAGACCGAAGGCAGCCCGCTCTTCATGGTCGATCTCGTCCGGTACCTGCACGAGCGCGATATCCAGGATGGCTGGACGGCTGAAATCGAGCGCAACATCCCGGAGTCGCTCCGCGGCATGATCGAGCGGAAGCTCGAAAGCCTCGACGACGAGGAGCGTCAGCTGCTGCGGGTCGCGGCAGTCCAGGGTGTCCAGTTCGACTCGGCCATCGTCGCGCAGGTGCTGGGAAGGGATCCTGCCGACGTCGAGGACTCCCTTCAGTCGCTCGATCAGGTCCACGGGCTTGTACAGTTGCTGCGCGAGCAGGAGCTCCCGAGCCGTCTCTTTTCGCTCCGATATCAGTTCGTTCACGCGCTCTATCAGACCGCCCTCTACGCCTCCATCTCGCCCACGCGCAGGTCCGTGTGGAGCGGCAAGGTCGCGGAAGCGTTGGAGGCCGGGCATGGCGACCGGAAATCCGCGGTCGCGGCCGAGCTTGCACTGCTGTACGAAATGGCCAGGGATCCCTGGCGCGCGTCCGAGCATTTCCAGGCCGCTGCGGAAGTTGCGTCCAGTCGATTCGCAATACGGGAAGCGCTGGCGTTTGCGAAAAAAGGCCTGGCCTGTCTCGCGCTGGTTCGCGAGCGGCCCGATGTGGAAGCACGTGAACTGGCGCTTCAGAAAGCCCTGCTCCACCCTGTTGGGGCACTCGAAGGTTTTGGAACCGTCGCAACAGAGCGAGTGTCTCGACGCATCGTCGAGCTCGCGGAGCGCCTCAAAGATCATGGCTCGCTGTTCGCCGCGCTGGATGGCGGCGTGATCGTGCACATGGTCCGGGGAGAATGCCGGGAAGCGGCGCGCATCGCTGACCGCATGATCGAGGTCGCCGCCGAATCCGGCAGCGAAGTGCAGCACATGAACGCACTCATGTGGGCGATGATTGCGAGGCATCATCATGGCGACCTTCACATTGCACAGCAGCATGCGGATGCGTGCATCCAGATGGGAACGCGGTCGAATCAGTCGGCGCGGTTGACCACGATCTTCGATCCGGTTGTGGCTACGCTGAGCGAATCAAGCCGTAACCTGTGGATCCTCGGAGACACGCGCGACTGCCTCGACCGCGCAGCACGCGCCGTGGCATTGGCCCGGGATATTCGTCACCCGGATTCGCTGTCGTTCGCACTGGTCTTTCACGCCTGGATGCACGGCTATCGGGAAGACTGGGAGACGTGCCTCCGCTCGGCCTCGGAGGGCATCTCTTTCGGTGGTGCGCACGGACTCGTGCAGACGTCGGCCTGGCACCACTGTGTTCATGGGTGGGCGCTGGCACGAACGGGAAGAACCGCGGATGGTCTTGCGCAGCTGCAGAACGGGATTGAAGACTCGCTCCGCATCATGGGACACGTGGCCATGCCGCAGTTCGTCGGGATGCTGGCCGAAGTCCTCATGATCCGCGGCGAACACGCGCGTGCGCTCGATGAAATCCAGCGCATTCTGCTGCTGAACGAATCGAAGCGGGACCTGTACTTCAACGCCGAACTCCATCGCTTGACCGCCGAATGCCACGTTACGCTCGACGAACCGGAGGCGGCGAAGACCGCACTCGGCCGGGCGATCGAGACTGCACGGTCCCAGGGGGCCTTGACGTTCGAGTTGCGGGCAGCAACTGCGTTCGCGCGTCTGTTCGCCTCTAGCGAAAACGCCGCCGCCCCGCGGGCGTCGCTACAAGGGGTGCTCGAGGCGCTTGGCGATGCCGAGGAAACGGTGGACGTGCGCCGCGCGCGCGCGTGTCTGATGGACCTCAATTGAGGGGAGCGACCGGCCTTTGCAGCCGGGAGAGAAAGAAAGATCGTCATGAACCGCGACAGGAACCGCCAATGGCGGCTCGCCCGTAGACCCGAGGGGTTCGCCAAACCAACGGACTTCGAGTGGGTCGAGTCGGCCATTCCCCGCCCGGGACCGAATCACGCGCTGGTGCAGACCAGGCTGCTGTCCCTGGATCCGACCAACCGCTCGTGGATGTCCGAGCGGGCGACCTATATGCCTCCGCTGCCTCTCGGGGACGTGATGCGTGGACTCGGCGTCGGGATGGTTGTCGAGTCGAACATTCCCACGTTGGCGACCGGGACGCCGGTCTACGGCAGCTTCGGCTGGCAGGACTTTGCCGTCGTCGGGTCACAGGATCTCATCGTGCCACTGCCGGACGATCCGGCCATTCCCTTGACGATGCATCTGGGCTTGTTCGGCCATATCGGAATGACGGCCTACTTCGGAGTGATCGACGTTGCGAAGCCCAGGCAGGGGGAGACCTTCGTCGTGTCTGCCGCGGCCGGTGCGGTCGGCTCGCTCGCCGGGCAGATTGCGAAGATTCTGGGCTGTCGCGTGCTAGGCATCACCGGCACGGCCGACAAGGCCCGATGGCTCGTCGACGAGCTCGGTTTCGACGCGGCCGTGAACTATCGAGAGGAATCCTCACTCGTTGACGCGCTCGAACGACATTGCCCGAATGGGATCGACATGTATTTCGATAACGTCGGCGGAACCACTCTCGAGGCGGTGCTCCATTTGATCAAGCTGCGGGCCCGCCTCGCCCTCTGCGGGATGATTTCGACCTACAACGAGGCCGTGGCCCCCGGCCCCCGAAACCTCTTCGAAGTGATCATCAAGCGAGCCCGAATCGAGGGCTTCCTGGTCCTCGATTACTGGAGTCGCGCGGCCGAGGCGATAGAGGCGCTGGCCCGATGGCATCAGGAAGGCCGGCTCAAATACCGGGTGCACGTCATCGACGGGCTCGAGCACGCACCGGCTGCGCTGAACATGCTGTTCGAGGGCACTAACCAGGGAAAGCTCATCGTCCGGCTGTCCTGAATCCTGAAGGGATAAGGCAAAAGGCAGCCTTTTCCCTTGCCACCGATGCTTTTCGGCAACCTGCTAAGGTTCGTACATGACGCGGGCGATGGCCGTCTCGAGGCTGCGTGGCCGCCTCGCGCGTGCGAGCTTCAGGTCGTACGCGGCTTCAGCCACACTGACGGCGACAGCCAGCGAAATCCGGCGAATATCGCGGAGCGGCGGATAGAGTGACCCGCTTTCGAGGTCGGCTCGCGTCACCAGGTCCGCGAGTGTCCTGGCGGCAGCCAGGAACAGCTCGTCGGGAATACGCCGCGCCCGGCTGGCCAGCGCGCCAAGTCCGATGCCCGGGAACACGTAGGCGTTGTTCCCCTGCCCGGGCCGGTACTCCTTGCCGTCCACCGTCACCTTGCCGAACGGACTGCCACTCGCGAACACCGCCCTGCCCCGGCTCCACGTGTAGGCCTGTTCGGCCGTGCATTCCGCCTTCGAGGTCGGGTTGGACAGTGCGAACAGAACGGGACGCGGGTGGTGCGCGCACAAGCGCTCGACCACGGCGCGCGTGAACGTTCCCGGCGCGCCAGTGGCGCCGATCAGGACGTGCGGCTGAAGTGCGTCGATCGCCTCGACGAACATGAGTGGCGAATGTTCGTGTGCGTACGGAAGATTGTGCGACATCAGGTCCGTGCGACTCTTCACCACCAGGCCGTTCACGTCGACGAACCACAATCGCTTCCGCGCGTCCGCCGGCGTGAGCCCGGCATTCACCAGCGCCGAAGTCATCAGGTCTGCGATCCCGGTCGCGGCTGATCCTGCTCCAAGGAACATGATCCGGAGATCATGGAAGGGCCGGCCCGTAAGCCGCGAGGACGCGTAGACCCCCGCGAGTGTTACCGCCGCCGTGCCCTGAATATCGTCGTTGAAACAGAGCACGCGATCACGATAGGTGTTCAGCAGCGCGTAGGCGTCGGGTGTGAGAAAGTCTTCGAACTGGATCAGGGCACGCGGGTACTTTTTCTGCACAGCGCGGACGAACTCGTCCACCAGTGCAAAGTACGCCGCCCCGGATACGCGGCGTTTCGGATAGCCGATGTAACGCGCATCGTCGAGCAAAGTCTGATTGTTGGTGCCGACGTCGATCAGCACCGGCAGGCAGTGCCTGGGCGGAATGCCCGCACAGGCCGTGTACAGCGCGAGCTTGCCGACCGGGATGCCCATCCCGTTGGCGCCCAGGTCACCGAGCCCGAGAATGCGCTGCCCGTCGGTCACGACGACGACCCGGATGTCCTTCTCGGTCCAGTTGTTCAGGATCTTCGCGATACGCCCCTTGTCGTCTGGCGTGATGAAGAAACCTTTGGGCTCCCGCACGATGTGCGAGAACGCCTGGCAGGCTTCGCCCACGGTCGGCGTGTAAATCCATGGAAGAACTTCTTCCAGATTGTCGATGACCGTCCGGAAGAACAGGTGTTCGTTGCGCTCCTGCAGCGAGGACAGCGTCATGTATCGATCGAGATCGCGTGGCAGTTGCCGGAGCGTGTCCATGACGCGCTCGACGAGTTGTTCCGGCGTCGCGACGGCGTGAGGCAGCAGCCCCTGGAGTCCAAGACGGAGACGGTCCCGGCGCGTGAAGGCAATCGACTTGTAAAGGGACTTGTCCCGCAGGATGCGGATGGATCGATGGGCGGACATCAGTTCAGGGTGAGGAAGAAACGAATCGCGACGGTGTTCAGGAGGTCCAGGAAGAACGCGCCCACGAGCGGCACCACGAGGAATGCCACGTGAGAAGCGCCATGACGCTGGGTCACCGCCGTCATGTTCGCCATCGCCGTTGGCGTGGCGCCGAGGCCGAACCCCATCAGCCCGGCACAGATCACGGCGGCGTCGTAGCTGCCGCCGAGCGCGGGGAAGGCGACGAACAGGGCGAACGCGACCGCCAGGATCACCTGCATGGCGAGAACGAAGAACAGCGGACCCGCGAGGCTGGCGAGCGACGACAGCTCCATGCTCATCAGCGACATCGCGAGGAACACCCCGAGCGAGACCTCGGCAATCAGCGCCAGCGCCGGTGTGCGGCTCGGCCAGGGGACGCGCGGCGCGAAGTGGTGCAGCACGTTGGTGAACAGGACGCCCGCCATCAGGCACGGGACGAAGAGCGGCAGGTTGACGCCGCGGCCGACCATGAGCTGCTGAACGAGAATCCCGACGATGCCGCAGACATGGATCGCGAAGATCGAGTACAGAAATGAGAAGTAGTCGATGGGTGGCTGAGAATCGCCATAGTGCACGCCGACTTCGGGCTCATCGTTCACCGGGCCTTCGAGCCGGTGTCGTTTCACCAGGAAGCGCGCCAGCGGACCCCCGGTAACGCTGGCGAGCACCAGCCCCACCGTCGCGCAGAGGACCCCGATCTCCAGTGCGTTCTCGATGCCGTCTCTGGCGGCAATCACGGGAGCCCAGGCAATGGCGGTTCCGTGCCCCCCGAGCAGTGAGATGCTGCCGGCGAGCAGGCCCATGGACGGGCTCCAGCCAACAACCTTCGCCAGTGCGACGGCAAGGGCGTCCTGGAGCACCAGGAACAGGCTGACCAGAAGACACAGGACGACGAACGGACGTCCACCGGCTTTCAGATCGCTGAAACGCGCATTGAGGCCGATGGTGGTAAAGAAATAAACGAGTAGCACGTCGCGAATGTGCAGCTCGAAGATCACCCGATAGCCGGTCGCCAGGTAGAGGGCCCACAATCCGACGGCGACGAGCAGGCCCCCGGTGACCGGTTCCGGGATGTTGTACTCGCGCAGCGCGCCCACGCGCTGGTTGAGCGCCTTCCCCACGAACAGCACGAGGATCCCCACGGTGGTGGCGAGAAACGCGCGGACGAAAACGACACTTTCAGGCTGCAGCTCGATCATGCAGCACGCGCAGGAACGGCGACGCTCGTCATGAGGGTGGCCCTCCGGGGGCACGAACCGTGCCAGTGGCTCACACGCACGCGAACTGCGGGACACGTCACCAGTCGCTCGAGAATCGCCCGGGTGCCTCCGGGATTCCGGAGCCACGGCCCGCGCCGAAACAAGTGCCGGTCCTGCCATGTCAAATGGACATCCAGACGAGGCCAACGGATTGGCGGATCGGTTCGTCTCAGGGAAAGGTCGGAATGACCGCGCGCCGGCGGTCAGCTCGGCCCAAACCGATCGTGGATACACCCGGTGCGACGAGGAGATGCCCCGATGCGCCTCACGGAACGGCTCGAAGATCTGCGCAGCGACGTGCGGCTGGCGGTCCGCCAGTTGCTCGCGGCGCCAGGGTTCACATCGATGGCAGCGCTCACCCTGGCGCTGGGCATCGGCGTCAACAGCGCGATCTTCGCCCTCGCGGATGCAACGCTGATCCGGCCGCTGCCGTTTGGAGGGGCCGGACGGCTGGTGATGCTGTGGGAGAACACGCCCGGGTCACCGAGAGCCGGCGTCGCGCCGCTGAATATGCGCGACTGGATCGTACAAAGCCGGTCGTTCGACGGCATCGCGTTCGTTCAGAAGGGAATGGGTGGGGGGCCGCTGCTGACGGCGCCGGACGGCTCGATCGAAACGGCGGAACGCCAGAGCACCAGCGCCAATTTCTTCGACGTGCTCGAAGTTGCGCCCGTTGTCGGCCGCACCTTCAAGCCTGAAGACGACGGTCCGTCCCCGCGCGTGGTGCTGCTCGGTGAAGCCGTGTGGCGCCGCCGGTTCAGCGCCGATCCATCGATCGCGGGTCGCGCCGTTCGCTTGAACGGTCAGCCGTACACCGTCGTCGGCGTGGTCCCAGACAACGTGCAGTTTTCACGCCCGGCTGAGATCTGGACGCTGTCGCCTCAGTTCCCGGACGTGCCCGTGCTTCGCGCCATGCGTGCCTTCGACGTAGTCGCGCGTCTGACGCCCGGTGTGACGATCGAGTCGGCACAGGCCGAGCTGGCGGTGATTGCCGAACGGCTCGCCCGCGAGCATCCCGAACCGAACCAGGGAACAAGCGTTCTCGTCGAACCCGTTCGCGCTGGCATCGTCGGCACCGATCTGCAGACCACGTCCATCTTCCTCCTGGGTGTGGTGGGCTGCGTGTTGCTGCTCTGCTGCGCGAACGTCGCCAACCTCCTGCTGGCCCGGGCGACGGCGCGCGCGCGGGAGATCGCCGTGCGATCCGCTCTTGGCGCCGAGCGCGGACGCATCGTCCGGCAGCTGCTCACCGAGAGCCTGGTGCTCGCCGCTCTGGGCGGCGCGTTGGGCATCGGCGTCGGAGCAGCGATCCTGAAAGGAGCGCCCGCGTTGATTCCCCCGGGGTTGCTGCCGGCGGCGGTGACGCCCGCGTTCGATCTGCGAGTCGTGCTGTTCGGGCTCGCAGCGGCGCTGGCCGTGGGCGTGGGTTTTGGCCTGGTGCCGGCGTGGCAGGCGACAGGGGCGTCGCTCGTTGGCGTGATGTCGTCCGAGAGCCGGTCGGCTACGGCCACCGGGAGCCGGCTCCGGAGTCTGCTCGTGGCAAGCGAAGTGGCCGCGGCCGTCCTGCTCCTGTGCGGCGCGGGCCTGCTGCTGCAAACGGTGCTGACGCTGATCAGCGGCGACACCGGTTATCGCTCGACGAGCGGGTCGGTCCTGTCGCTGGACTTCAGCGTGCGCACGGGCAAGAACTCACGATATCCGAGCGAGGAGGCGATCACGAAGTTCTATGACGCAGTCGGACGCGACGTCGCTTCCCTGCCCGAGGTGCGCAGCGTCGGGTGGGCGTCGAGCCTGCCGTATGGCACGAGCGAGCTTGGCCGGTGGGCGTTCGGGATCGTTGGCGATCCGCAGGTCGCCGGACGCGATCGACCGACGGCCGAATACACGACCGCTGATCCCGGATACTTCCGGACGCTCGATCTCCCGATCGTGAGCGGCCGAGGCTTCAACGAGCGGGACACGCTGCACAGCCTGTCGATCTGTCTCGTGAACGAGGGGTTCGTACGCCGGCATTTCAAGGCCCGCGACCCGATTGGCGTGCGCCTCTCACTGACGCCGCCGAACGGGCCCGCACAGGTCCGGGAGATTGTCGGCGTGGCACGGCAGACCAGCGGACAGCCCGATGCGCCCGAGGAGCTGCTCCAGGTCTATGTGCCCCTTGCGCAGTTTCCGACCGGTGATGTCTTCATGGTCGTGCAGCCATCGGTGGGCGCGGCCAGCGCGTTGACCCCGCTCGTGCGACGCGTCGTCGCGCGAATCGATCCCGAGGTGCCGGTGCGGCGCGACCGGACCTTGGAAACGCTGGCGATTGAGTCGACGGCCGGCTATCGCTTCAGAGCGAAGATGGTGGGCACGTTCGCGGCCCTCGCCCTCGTGCTGGCGATGGTCGGGGTCTTCGGGGTACTCGCCTACACCGTTCAGCAGCGGCAACGCGAGATTGGCGTGCGGATGGCCCTCGGCGCGACCGGCGCGCGCGTGATGTGGCTCGTGTTGCGTGACGCCGGCGGGATGATCGCGACCGGCGTCGTTGCCGGACTGGTCTTCGCGGCGTTGTCCGGACGGCTGCTCGCGGCTTTCCTCTTCGGCGTCGATCCGCTCGACCCGTTGACGTTCGTCAGCGTGCCCGCGGTGATCCTGTTCACGGCGCTCATCGCCGCCGCCGCGCCGGCCTGGCGTGCCAGCCGGATCAACCCGGTCGAGGCGTTTCGGCACGAGGGGTAAGTTCGGTAGGTTCCGGGTTCGGGGGTTCAGGGTTCGGGGTTCGGTTCAGGGTTCGGGGTTCGGTTCGGGGTTCGGGGTTCGCGGTTCTGGGGTCGCATCGGTTCACCAGGACAGCGGGGAGGGGCTGAACCCTGAACCCCGAACCTGGAACCGAACCCCGAACCCTGAACCGAACCCCGAACCTGGCACCCGGAACCCGGAACCGACACAGTCTAACGTCCGTGAACATGATCCTCGCACCGCTGCGCGTCGCCCGTGCCGATGAAGCCCCCGCGGTCGCTGCGCTCGTCAACGCGGCGTTTCAGGTCGAAGCCTTCTTCAAGCGCGGCGATCGAACGAACCCCGCTGAAATCGTCGATCTGATGCAACGAGGCGAGTTTCTGGTGCTCGACGAGCCGGGCGTCGCGGGTGACGCGGGCACCGGGCTGGCGGCATGTGTCTACGCCCGCGTGACCGGGGATCGTGGGTACTTCGGGATGCTCTCGATCGATCCGCGGTTGCAGGGACGCGGACTCGGCCGATCGATGGTCGCCGCCATCGAATCCCGCTTTCGTGCGCAAGGCTGCCGCGCGGTCGACATCCACGTCGTCAACCTCCGCGAGGAACTGCCGCCGTTTTACGAGCGGTTCGGATACGTCATCTCGGGCACCCTGCCGTTCCCGGACGACGGCTCGGCGACGCAGCCGTGTCACTTCATCGTGATGACGAAGTGCATGTAGTGTGATCCGGCGTCAGCGTTTCGGGACCAGCCGCGCCATGCACTTGATCAGAATGCCAGCCGCGTCGAGATGCCGAACGTGCGCGGCTGGTTCGTCAGGTAGCCGATGCGCGCGCGCGTACCCCGCTCCTGGTCTAACGCGAGCAGCGCCCGCTCGTTGGTGACGTTGTTGATGTACGCCGACACGTCCCACTGGTTCCGCTTCAGACCCACGCGCAGGTTGAGGATGTCGTAAGCAGGTAGCTCGGGATCATAGGTGAAGGTGGTGGCGGTGAGCGGCGCGCCGATGGTGTTGGCCCCGAACGAGAGCAGGTTCAGCGTGCCGAGATCTTCGTCGCCGACTTGCGTGAAGCGGGACCCGATGTGTCGGTAGATGCCGGTGACGTAGGCCATCGCGGCCGGCATGACCTCCCATTGGTAGGTCGCCGCCGCGGCGAGCTGGATCTCCGGCACCGTCGGCAGCCGACGTCCCTTCTCGATTCCCGAGACGATGGTGACCGCGCCGGAGGCGTCGGTCGAAGTCAGCGTCGATCGCAGCTCCGAGTCGGTGAATGTCCCAGAGAACGCGAAATCGAAGTTGCTGTTGGGCGCCGCCTCGAACTCGAACTCCACGCCCTGGCTGCGCGCGGAGGGCACGTTGAAGATGACGCGCGACGAGCACGAACCCGCCGTGACCGTCGCCTGAAGGTCGTCGATGTCCATGTAGAAGCCGGCAATCCCCAGTGCGCCGAGGCCGTTCAGCACCCTCGACTTGACGCCGACCTCGTAGTTCCACACCTTCTCGTCGTCCCAGGTGTCGCGGCCGCCGAACGTCTGGAGATCCTGTGACGTACAGAGCGGGACGTTGAGCGGATCGTTGATCCCGCCGAGGCGGAAGCCGCGCGAGATCTGCGCGTTGAGCTTGGTGAGGTCCGACAGCTTCCAGGTGGCGATGAGCCGCGGTGCGAGGCCGTTGGCGTCGGTAGACCCGGGCTGCGAGACGAGCGACGTGCCGGTGTTGTCGTTGGCGAACAGGCCGTCGAAGATCTGCTCCTTGTCCTCGCTGAAATGGTAGAAGCGCAGGCCGCCGGTCAGGCTGAAGGTCTCCGCGATGGGCACGGTGACCTCGCCGAACAGGGCGAACTGATTCAGCTTGTAGCCGAGATCCGAGAAGAACAGGACGTCCTTCGGCGCGCGCAGGCCCTGGGTCGGGATGCCAGTGAGCGATTCGAACCCGGCGACGAGCAGATCCTGGCCGTAATCCCGATTGGTATGGCTGAAGAACCCGCCGGCGACCCAGGGGAAGCGCTCCCGCGTGCCGGCTACGCGCAGCTCTTCCGTCCACACCCCCGCCGTCGTGGCATCGTCGAGCGGCGCATCGAGGGTGTAGACGTTCTCCGGGAGTCCGATGGTGCCGCCGGTGATGCTGGAGGTCAGCGCGCCGGCGTCGCGGACGACCAGGAGATCGCGGTGGGTATACGAGGTGATCGACGTGAGCTGGAGATCGTCGAAGCGGTACTCGAGATTCACGTCGCCGAGCACGAAATCGTCCGTGAATTCCTCTTCGAGCTGGGTGAACTGGCGCCGGTCGCCGAGCGTCACGGGCGGACGCGTGGTAGTGAAGGGGTTGGCGAGGATGTTGTACTCGTCGCTCCGGTTCCAGCCGTTCATGCCCACGCGCTGGTAGACGAGGCGCGGCGTGACCGTCAACCGCTCGTTGGGCGCGAACGTCACGGCCGCCCGCAGCCCGCTCCGGAACCCGTCGTTGACGGCCTCGTCCGTGCTGAGATCCGGCTGGACGGCATCGATGTAGCCTGAAAGCCGATCGTAGTACGAAGCGAGGCGCAGGGCGGCTTTCCGGCCAAGCGGCAGGTTGAAACCGAACTTGCCGGTAAAGCCGGCGTTCCCGCCGTCGACGCCGCTGAGTCCGAGCTCGGCGAACGTCTTCGTGATGCCGATCTCCGGCTGGTTGGTGATGTAGCGGACCGTGCCCGACAACGAGCCCGAGCCGAACAGCGTGCCCTGCGGCCCGCGCAGGACCTCGACGCGGTTGGTATCGAACAGATCGAGATCCGGCGTGAAGAGCGACAGCGAGATGACCGACTCGTCGAGGTAGACGCCGACTTGCTCCTTCACGCCAGGCTGATCGCGAACAATCTGGCCTGCCGAGATACCGCGCATCGCCACCTGGCTCTGCCCCGGCCCCAGGTTCTGCACGGTGAAGCCAGCCACGTTTGCCGCAATGCCTTCGATGTCCTCTACGCCGCGCGCGCGAAGAACTTCCTCGGTCGGCGCGGCCACCGAGAACGGCACATCCAGCACCGTCTGCTCGCGCTTGGTGGCGGTGACCGTGACCTCCTGGCTGAGTGAAGGCTGCAACGTGAAGTCGAGCTGGCTCGAGCCGCCAGGCTCGACCCGCAAGACCTGAACGACACGCTGGAAACCCGCGAGCGTGGCGGCCACGCTGTACATACCGCCGGGAAGAGCAAACGCATAACTACCGTCGGTTCCCGAGGTCGCGGTTTGAGAGGCGTTTGTCGCCTGATTCGTCGCGGTCACCGTGACGCCCGGCACGGGATCGCCGAGCGCGTCCCTCACGACGCCGCCGACCTTGCCGCCCTGGGCGAAGGCCGCGGACGAGCCCGCGGTGAGCAGCACTAACGCGAACGGTAACAGAAGAGGTTTCCGCTGCAGCGTCATGAGGGCCTCCTTCCCGCGGTATCCGTAGCTCGGTCCAGGACGGATCCTGAACGGCCCTTATGCTAACGCACCGATATCCCGCCTCGACCCCGCTCGAGCTGGCTCATCAGTACGCAGCCAGTCCCTCCACCGTTCGAAACGGCCGCGCCGATCGTTTGAACCATTAGAGCGGCCGTCGACCGCAGCAACAACCCTTCAAGGAGCGGCATCATGGCTGGCCAATGCACTTTCGCAGCCTCGCGACGGCTCCGTCTGGTCGTCCTGCTCACGCTCGTCACCGTCCCCGGTTGCGCGGGATCGTCGCCACTGGCGCCTGGGAGTGCGCCGCCGACGATCAGCGGCTACGTCTACCTTTCGTTCACGCCAGACACGGGCGAGCCGCCACTCGAGGACGTCCTCATCACCGTCCGGGACTCGACCGGCGCGGAAAGGACGACCGTGAGCGGTCGCAGTGGTTACTACAGCGTACGAGCGGCGACGGGCACGGTCGTCGTGACCGCGTCGAAACCGGGATACGAGACTCGCCAGTCGCGATTCGACGTTTCGGAGAGCACGGTGCTGAATTTCAGCCTGAAACCGACCCTGGAGTCACATCCGCTGGACTGACTGTGAAGCCTCTGACGGACCGGAGACTCTAGTGGCCTGTATCCGGCCACTACTCACCCCGAAGCGTACAGATCGGGTCGATCGATGCCGCGCGGCGCGCCGGGATATAGCCGGCGGCCAGCGCCGACAGCGACAGCACGGCACCAAGCGCGGCAATGATGCGGGCGTCGACCGCCGCGGTGCCGAGCAGGCCCCACTCGATCACGCGTCCCAGCAGGACCGAGAGCGTGATGCCGAGGACAACGCCGATGGCGGAGAGGCGGACCGTGTGCGACACCGTCAGCCGGACCACGTCCGCCCGGGTGGCGCCGAGCGCGATCCGGACGCCAATCTCGTGCGCGCGCTGCGCGACCATGTAGGCCATGACGCCGTAGACACCGCCCGCCGCGAGCACGAGCGCGAGCGCTCCGAGCACCCCCATCACGGCCGCGATGTATTGGAGCCCCAGCGTGCGCTCGCGCAGCGCGGCGCGGAGCGTCATCACGTCGTAGACGGGCTGATTCGGATCAACGGCGCGGACGGCCGCGCGAGCCGCACTCGAGAGCGCGGCCGGATCGCCCGACGCCCGCACCGCCAGGCCGAAATTCCCCGTCGGCGACTGGGCATACGGGACGTAGGCCGTCGGGTAGTTGCGGCGGTCGAACCAGTCGTGCACGACGTTGCCGCAGATCCCGACGATCGTGAGCCACGGTCCGGTGCCGAGCTTCATCCGTCGTCCGAGCGGATCTTCGTTGGGCCAGTAGCGTTCCGCGAGCGATTGGCTGATCACGGCCACCGGCTGCGCGTCTTCGCGGTCGGCCGCAGTGAAGCCGCGGCCGCGGTGCACGGGGATGCCGAGGACAGGGAAGACGCCAGGCGTGGCGCTCCGGAAATCCACGTTCGGCGGAAACGCGGGGTCGGCGTTCGGCCGGCCTTCGATCTCCAGGGTCCGTGAGCTGTTGTTGCCGCGTGCCGGCAACATGTTGATCACCGCGGCCGCGTCGGCCCCGGGCACTGCGGCCGCGCGATCGAGCACGCGGGTGACGAAATTGCGCCTGGCCTGGTCGTCCTCGTACGCCGCGGTCGGCAGGACCATTTCCATGGCCAGCACTCTGTCGGGATCGTAGCCCTGATCGCCGTAGAGAAACCGGTGCGCTCCGATCGCGCCCATCGCCGACGCCACGAGCAGCGGAAGCGCCAGCGTGATCTCCGCCACCACGAGGGCGCGCCGGATTCGCTGACGCGCGCGTCCGGCCGATGCGCCGCGCGCTCCCTCTTTCAGCGTGTCGGCGAGCCGCGGCCGTGTGCACTGCAATGCGGGAACGATGCCGAACAGCAGCGCGGCGGCCAGGGCGATCGCGGCCGTCACGGCCAGGACCCGGAAATCCACCTGCATCGACCACCACCCGGGCACGAAGCGCGCAATGCTGGCGGGCATGGTTCCCTTCAGCGCGTCGAGGGCGATCCAGGCGAACAGCACCGTCGGTGGAATGGCCGCAAGCGCCAGCATCGCGGACTCGATCAGGAGCTCGCGCACCACACGTCGTCGATCGGCGCCCATGGCGAGACGGACCGCGATATCCCGCTGCCGCTCCGCGCCGCGCGCGAGCAGCAGGTTCATGACGTTGGTGCAGCCGATGATCAACACGAAGAAAGCGGCCGCCTGCCACAAGGCGAGGATCGGTGTGATGCCGGGGTCGACCATCCCGTCGGAGAACTTGTAAACCCGCACGCCGCGATCGCGATTGGTGGCCGGATACTGCTGCTGGAGCCGCTCGGCGATGACGGCCATCTGCGACTGCGCCTCTCCCAGCGAGGCGCCCGGCGCGAGCCTTCCGATAACTGTGAGGTACCGCCTCGTCCGCTGCTCCGCTGCCTTGGCGTCGAACGCGAGGGGCGCCCAGACCTCGGCGCCCATCGGAAAGTCGAATCCCTCCGGTGCGATGCCCACGACCTCATACGGTTCGGCGTCCAGCGTGATCGTGCGTCCGACGATGGCCGGGTCCCCGGCGAAGCGCCGCAGCCACAGCCCATGACCGATGACGGCAAGCCGATGACGTCCGATCGTCTCCTCTTCGCCAGCGAAGCCGCGGCCGAGTACCGGCTGCACCCCCAGCGCGGGGAAGAAGTCTGCCGACACGCGGAAGCCCTGCACCCGTTCCGGTTCGTCCCGGCCGACCAGGTTGACGTCCCACCAGGCGAACGCCGCCATGTGCTGAATCGTGTCGCTCTGACGTTTCCAGTCGAGAAAATTCGCCGGGGCGACCTGCTCGCGACGGTACTCGGAATCACGGGCGCTGTCGGACAGCAGCAGGATGCGGTCCACGTCGGGGAACGGGAACGGCCGGACGACGAGGGCATCGACCATCGCCAGGACGGCGGCGTTCGCGCCGAGCCCGAGCGCGAGCGTCAGCACGATGAGCGCGGCCAGCGCGGGACGTTGCAGGTTCGATCGCAGCGCGTATTTGATGTCGAAGCCGAGCGTGCGCATCAGGGAGTCTCCTCGCGGCGCCGAAACCTGGCGGCTGCGTTCGATGCGGATGCCGCGCCACAGGGTGCGGACCCCGTAGCGAGAGGCCAGGCGAAGCGCCTGCGTGCTGTACCAGACCGATGCGGCAACCCGGCTGGTCGCCACGCGCCGTGCGTGCTCCTCGTGCAGATCACCGAGGATCGCTTCGGCCCAGCGCGGTCCGAGAGCGGCCGAAAGCAGGCGTTCCGCAACCCGCGGCGGACCCGGCATGGGGCGGCTCATGATTCGAGCAGCCCTTCCAGCCCGCCCCACAACTGCAGCAGCGCCCGGCGCGAGGATCGCAGCGCCGCCAGCCCGGTTGCGGTGACCGTGAAGTACCGTCGCGGCCGGCCCCCGCGCTCCGCGAGCGGCTCGCCCATCCGGGATCGCAGGTAGCGCTTCGATTCGAGCCGCTCCAGCGCGGTGTAGAGCGCGCCGCGCGCCACGCTTCGGCCCGTTCGCACCTCAATCTCCTCGCGAACCGGAATCGCGTAGGCGGCGTCACCAAGACGCAGAACGGCCAGGAGGACCACTTGCTCGAACTCGCCGAGATACAGCGTCGTCATTCGTGGTTGCCTGCATTGTAGGCAATACGGTGGAGTCCGCGGGTTTGTTCTGCACCAAATCCCAAGTTCCAAGCTCCAAAGCACTCCCAAAACGCAAAACTCCAAAACCCTCAGTGACAGTTGGAGTTTGGAGGTTGGTTTGGAGGTTGGGTTTGAGTTTGGACGGTTGGGAGTGCCTTGGGATTTGGAG
>Ga0111539_10000040_pt1 | contig 136085 bp, 116 predicted proteins | sample RhiMethybrSRZTD1_FD_79667 | JGI IMG/M metagenome (GOLD analysis project Ga0111539, IMG submission 79667) | Populus rhizosphere microbial communities from Tennessee, USA - Rhizosphere MetaG P. TD hybrid SRZTD1 (version 2) (version 2) | ecosystem: Host-associated > Plants > Roots > Rhizosphere...
TCCCGCGGGCGAGATCGTCGAGATCCCGGACGACAACCTCCGCGCCGAGGCGCGCGATACACGCATGCCGTGGACGGCCTACGTGCCGCCGGGCACGCTCAACCGCGGCAAGCAACTGGTTACGAAGTATCAGTGCGCGACCTGTCACGGTGCCAGCCTCGAAGGCATCGGCCCTGTGCCAGCGTTGGCGGGACGCTCGCCGAGTTACACCATGCGCCAGCTCTTCGACATGAAGACCGGTGCGCGGCGTGGCCCCTGGTCCGAGCTCATGAAATCGATCGTGACCAGCATGTCGGTGCCGGACATGGCGGCGGTATCCGCGTTCGCCGCCTCGACGCCGGCGCCCGTAGCCGCGCGCCCGAGCACGACCACCGCAGCGCGCTGAAGAACGAAGAACTAAGAACGAAGAACCTTCAGGCGTTCTTCGTCCTTAGTTCTACTGAAGCACAAACTTCTGCACGCGTCGATTCTCGGGGCGAAGCGGTGTGACCTCGGTCACATAGAGATTGCCCTTCGAATCGGCGGCCATGTGGTGAAGTGTGCCGAACTGACCCGGCGCCGAGCCCCATTCGCCGAAGGCATCGAGCAGGGTCAACGTGCTCCGCTCGAAGACCATCACCTTGGCCTGGCTGCGATTGCCGACGTATAGAAACCGCTGACCGGGATCGGTCGAGAAGGCGGTACTCGCGGCGGTCGATCCATTGCCGCACTCGGGAGCTTTGCACTCGCGTCCGATGAACACTTGCGTGATGTACGTGCCATCGATCCTGAAGACCTGGACGCGCTTGCCGCCGCGATCGGAGACGTAGACGCGACCGTCCTGCGACACGCGCGCGGCATGCACGGGCTGCACGAACTGCGACGCCCCGTTTGGATCGGCATCGGCGTTCGCAGGGTTCGGTGCATCGTCAGTCGGCCGGTTGCCAAAGGCGCCCCACATGCGCTTGAAGCGGCCGGTATCCGCATCGAAGACGATGATCCGTCGATTGCCGTAGCCATCAGCGACGAACAGCTCGTTCGTCGCCGCGTGCACGAACGCGTCTGCCGGTTGATTGAGGTTTTCAGCGTCGCCGTTGCCGCGGCTCTTCCCGGCGTGGCCGATCTGCATGACGAAGCGGCCGTCCTTCGTGAACTTCAGGATCTGGTGGTCGTTCGTTCCGTTGCCACCGATCCATACGTAGCCCTTGGGATCTACGTAAATGCCATGCTCGGACGACGGCCACTCATAGCCGGCACCGAGACCTCCCCACGCGCGCCCGACGCGTCCGTCCGCCGTGAACTCGATGACCGGTGGCGCTGCCTTGCTCTTCTCGTCGGCGCCGAGCGTGCTCGGCCGCTGCAGGACCCAGACGTGATCGTCTCCGTCAACAGCCACGCTGGCGACCTGACCCAGCTGCCACTTCGCAGGAACCTGCGGCCACGACGGATCGACGCGAAAGACCGGCACATCGCGCGCAGGCCGCGCCTGCGCAGAGACGATGACCAGCGCAACAACCAGCCAACGGCCCAGCGGCATGATGGCGGCGATTATGAACCTGATCGGGAAGTTTGGGTGGAACAGGCCCGCGGTCGTCGAACGACCGCAGGCCCGTTGCTTCGGCGGGTCGGCCCGCATCACACATCAGCAAATCTAGCCGCGCGCCGAAGATCGATTTCTACGAAACCCTTAGGGCAATGCCCGTACCGATGGGAAATGGCGTCGCGCAAGCGAATTCGAGCCACGCGACGCGCAGTTCGTAGAAGTTACAGTGACGAAACGTCAGTGCTGAGTAGCGCAGACATACTGAGCCTGACGACCGCTAGCCCTGCTTGCGGCTCGACGCGCTTGGCTGCTGCGCTTCCGACTCGCGAGTGAATCCGCGCGAGCGACGCCTCGTCGTGATGCTCAGTCCGTTGTGCACGTCGTTGACTCCCGGAATGGCCCATGCCAGCTCGCCGATGTCGTGCTTGACGCGCTTGTTCGGGACCGATCCGTTCAAAGAGATTCGGCCGCCTTCGCAGCGCACTTCGGTTTCACCGGCTCCTGGCATGAGCTCGATGGTGTCGTACAGCAACTCTTCGACGTCTTGATCGTTTGCCGGTCCCTGCGGCTGGCCGCGTCTCATCGACATCGTCGCGATCACCGCCGATGCGGGGATGCCGACGGGGACGATGACGGGGGTGCCAATGTTTCCAGTCGTCATCGGTGCCAGCCCGGCACTGGTATAGCCGACGCTCGATGGTGTGAACTGTCCGATGCCGCCGGCGAGACCATAGCTGCTCATGGTTCCGGGCATGGCCTCGGCGCCGCCGAACGAGGCGCCGAATGCTGGCCACACCGGTCCCGGCGTGACTCCAGTCCAGCCCGGCGTCACCGATCCAAAAGGTCCCTGTGTCATGTGATTGCTCCTCCTCTACAACGCTGCTGGGGCACGATTCGAGAACAGGCCCACGGTTCTCACCGCGGGCCTGCCGGCGGTCGGGCTACATCACATAGCCAGGCGGGCCGCCGAAGAGCGGTTGCTGCGCAGCCTGAGTGCCGAACCATCCGGACTGTCCACCGAGAGACGGAGTCGAACCGATCGGACCGAAGGACTGCAACTGTGGCTGCAACAGTGGATACGGCTGTTGCGGATACGGCTGTTGCTGATGCGCCACGAACTGAATGAGGTGCTGAATCAGTTGCATCTGCTGTGGCACGAGCTGCGCGAGCTGCTGAAGATGCTGTTGCTCGGCATATTTAATGTGCAGCAGCTGCTGTAGCGCCTGCACGACTTGCGGCGCCTGCACTCCGACCGAACCTCCTGCGGTCCACGGATTGCCATAGAGACCAGCCGCCGCAGGATTGAACGTCGGTGTCCCGATTCCTAGTGCTCCACCCATGTGTTTCCTCCTCGATGACGTACACGCCGAATCTCATGTCGCCGGCAGAACGGTTCGATTGGCAACGTGAGACGCGCGATAGCGTCTGGCAACGGTCGTACCCATGCGAAGGGTCTCCGTTGCCAGCAAACCTACGTGTTCGCTGCGAGGCGGGAAAAAAGTACGAGGGTAGAACGTCAGTGCTCAGTAACCGACGAATACTGAACGATGCTACTTGCCTTCAGCTTTGAGCCTCTCCTGTTCGAGTTGGGCACGCGACACAAGGCCGAACCGGGCACCAGCTGCGGTCGTTGCCGCGGTGACGTAGCCGCCATCACTGCCGTCCTTGAGCGGGGCGATGTAGACGGTGATCGTATCGCCGACCTTGATCATGTTGTCGCGGTAGCCGGCGCGATACATGTTGTTGGTGCTGTGGCCCTCGAACTCAATGTCGCGCTCGCCCTTGGCGTCCTTCACATGAAGGACCAGCTGCATGTGCGGATTGATGGCGATGAATTTCTTCACGACGCCGGTCACTGGTGTGCTCTTCGTGAAATCGAATTGAATGGCAGAGTGGTGCGCGGCCAGCGATGCGCTATAGATGACAACGGCCGCTGCAACGAGGACGAGTGATCTCATGATGTGTTATCTCCTCTACTTTGCCTTCTTCTCGAGCTGCTCCAAGTGCTTGATCCAATTCTCTTCGGCACACTCGTACGGAAGCAGATGCCCGTTCGGCACCTTCGCCCATTTCTTCACGCTGGTCACCGCGGCCGTATAGAACTCGGGATCGGTCATCGTCATCTCAGCTACGAGCACGGTCTCGCCCTTCACGCCTTTCTCGAGGTGGTAGCGCTCGACGATCTTGGCTTTGCCGCTGTGCGCAAAGCGCTGATCGACTTGCTCGACGAGGTTCGTGGTCTCGACCACGAGCGTGTTGCCTTCCCATCGCCCGTTCGAATACCCATTGCGTCCGGGTAGCCGGTCCGCCTCAGGGACGATCCGATCGCCAAGGTAGACGCGGCGAACCTCGTTGTGCGCTTCGTAGACGATCATGATCTGCTCGGGACGCTGATGGATCTCCATCGGATAGCCGCCCGAGCCGAGCATCGATCCCGGCATGCCCGTGCCGAGACAATAGCCCCCTGGTGTGTCGCCGGTCGGCTGAACCAGAGCCTGATACTTCGCGACCTTCTGCTTGGCCACGTCGGTCATCGGCAGCGGAGGACCGCCACCGCGTCCGCCGCCGCCACCCGGCCCCTGTCCCGGCTCGGTGTAGGTGGTCCAGACGCCGGTGAAGTCCGGCTGCTGCGCGCGAAGTTCGATGGCGCCGAACAGTATGAGGACAAGGGCCCCAGCGGCCATCCGCGAGGCCGCCCGAAATCGTCGCTGCATGGTCATCTCCGTCGGTATCATAGCGCCGCACCATGCCATTGAGCACGGGCGCTCGATTCGGGCCGTATGAAGTCCTCAACCTGCTGGGTGCCGGTGGCATGGGCGAGGTGTATCGCGCACACGACAGCAAGCTCGGTCGCGACGTCGCGCTGAAGATCCTGCCGGCGGCGTTTCGCTCCAACGCCGAACGGCTTGCCCGCTTCGAACGCGAGGCACGAGCGCTCGCCGCGCTCAATCATCCAAACATCGCGACCATCCACGGACTGGAGCAGCACGACGGCATCCACGCGCTCGTCCTCGAGCTCGTCGATGGACAGACGCTCGGCGAGATGATCGACGGCTTCACCGCTGCGCAGCGCCGCATGCCGGTCGCCGATGCAATTGGCCTCGCACGACAGATCGCCGACGCGCTCGATGCCGCGCATGAGCGCGGAATCGTGCATCGCGACTTGAAGCCGGCGAACATCAAAGTCACGGCCACTGGCCTGGTCAAGGTTCTCGACTTTGGCCTGGCCAAGGCCATGGATTCGGCCTCGTCAGGTGAACTGTACGTTCAAGACCTGTCGCATTCACCGACGATGTTCGGCGCGGCGACGCAATCGGGCGTCATTCTCGGGACCGCCGCCTACATGAGTCCCGAGCAGGCACGCGGCAAGCCAGTGGATAAGCGGACCGATATCTGGGCCTTCGGTTGCGTGCTGTACGAGATGTTGACCGGGCGAACGGCGTTTCCGGGAGCGACGCTCTCCGACACGATCGTCGCGATTCTCGACCGTACTCCGGACTGGTCCGCGCTATCAGCGGGGACACCCGCGAGCGTGTCACGGCTGCTGCGTCGATGTCTCGAGAAGGACGCGCGCAAGCGACTGCGTGATATCGGAGACGCACGAGTCGATCTCGAGGACGGACCCGACGTCGACGTGCCCGGTGCGCTCGCGTCTCGATCGCCGGCTCGCCATGTGGAGTTCCAGCGACTGACCGAGGCCGAAGGGTTCAAAGAAACGCCTGCCTTGTCGCCCGACGGCAAGATGGTTGCCTTCGTGTCCATCGTCGGCGGCCGGCGTCAGATCTGGATTCGTCTGCTGGCTGGCGGTAGCCTGCTGCAGCTGACACGTGACGACGCCGACCACAGGTCTCCACGATGGGCGCCTGATTCGAGCACGCTGTTGTATTTCACTCCCCCGGCCAGTGAGTCGGAAGACGGCGTGATCTGGGAGATCGGCGCGCTCGGCGGATGGCCGCGGCAAATCATCAGCGCCAGCGTCGCCGGCGATATCAGCCATGATGGCCAGCACATCGCCCTGCTGCAGCCGTACGAGTCGCAGCTGGCGCTGGTCATCGCATCGAGAGACGGATCGCGCACCCGCCGCGTCGCGCTGGTGCCCACCGGCTACTACGCCATGGTCCGCTGGGCCCCCGACGATCGCTCGATCGCGCTGCAGCGGTCGAATCAGACCTTCTCTGGCTCCATCGACATCTACCAGGTCGATACCGGGGAATCGCACGAGGTCTTGAGCGGATCGCGGCTCGAGGGTTTTGCCTGGCTGCCCGACGGCTCAGGGCTCATCTACAGCTCCGCACGCGACAGCACGCTGTTGTACCCGCCGATCTTCAACCTGAGCAGCATCCGGCTCGACGGCGGCGGCGACCGCCAGCTGACGTTCGGCGATCAGTCGTATGTCGAGCCCGACGTGCACGCCTCGGGCAAGCTGGTGGCCGGCCGCATCACCAGCCGCTCGGACATCTGGAAAATCCCCGTCGGCGGAGCACCGGCTGAGAACACACGCGGCGCAATTCGCGTGACGAGACAGACCGGTCAGGTGCAGGTGCCGTCGGTCAGTCCCGACGATCGAGAGGTCGTCTTCGTGTCCGATACTGGCGGGCACACGAATCTCTGGATCGCGCGAACCGACGGTTCAGGTACACGCCCGCTCACGACGGACACCGATCCGTCGATCGCCATCGGCGTGCCCGTCTGGTCACCGCGTGGCGACCAAATCGCGTTTGTCAGGTTTGGCGCCGGCCTGCCGGCGACGTGGACGATTCGCCCCGATGGCAGAGGGCTCCGCCAGGCCGCGCGCGGATGGGGGCCGGCCTGGTCGTCGGACGGCCGATGGCTCTACTACTGGCGCCTGGGCGTCGAGCCTGGCGCCATCGAGAGGATCCCGATCGACGGCGGCGAGCCAGAGACATTGCGGGAAGACAGCACTCTCAACGTGACGGCAGTGTCACCGGACGGCGAGACGTTGTACCTGACGCGGTCCGCCTTCCCCCTTCGCGGGATCTGGGGAATGGGATTCACGGAGTACATTCGCGCCCGGCCGTTCGACGGACCGGGTGAGACGGTCGCCCGAGTGGCCGGCGAACGAGTGCCGGCGAGGGTACCGAACATCGCTCTGTCGCCGGACGGAGAACACCTCGCGGTGCTGCTGATCGACGGCGCAACGACGAACATCTGGAGGTTGCCGGCCTCCGGGGGCGCAATGAGCCCGATCACCGACTATGGGGATCGCTGCACGCTGATCGCGCGCAACGTCTCATGGTCGCGCGACGGTCAGCACATCTACGCGGCGGTGGCGGAGCGTCAGACGGACGTCGTGCTGCTTGACGGCTTAGTGTAGAGCGCACGCTTTAGCGTGCACGGCGAGCGTGCGCGGTCAGCGTGCCGGGCGTGACGTCCACGCGCGCGACTGCTCCTTCACGACATCGACGAGATTGCCCATCCCGAGATTGACGTCGATCAGGTGCAGCCCCCAGTCTGTGAGTACCTGAGTGCCCACCCGCAAATCGCCACCGATATTGTCGACGCGCGGATCGGCACTATCGCTGTTGACCGTGATCTCCAGATAGGTTGCGTGCTCGTTCGACGTGCACCGCGCGCTCAGCAGCCCGGGCACGCTCACCCATGGCGTTTCGACGGGACGTTCCGGGGACACCCAGGGCGGAGCCGGAGCTGCACCCACGATCGTGCTGCCCCCAGCCGCGAGATAGGCGTGCAGCGTTGCACTACCGCCGGCCAGCGCCGCCGGATTCGTGCAGGCCGCAACCATGCCCGGCTCGCTGACCTTCCCGAATCTCGTGTTTGCCGGCGGCGGTGAGGTGGCGCGGAACGAGACGTAGCTCACGACGCAACCGACCTGACCGGTCTTGCGGCAGAGAGGAATCTGTTTGAACGATCCGCCGACGTCCTTGCCCTGCGGAACCGAGAGCGTCGCGCCCAGCAGAATCGCCGACACCAGGCGAGACTGGATTGGTTTGCCATCGATCTCCTGACGAATCAACTCGGACAGGATGAACGAGCCCTGCGAGTGACCGATCAGGACGACTCCGCGTCCGCGGTTGTCGTGCTCCAGATAGTGCCGCCACGCATCCCGCACATCGTCATACTGCGGGCCCTTGCTCAACGCGAAGCCGCCGCCACCACCAGCGAGCGCCGTGCGCAGGCCGGCGAGCGTGACCTGACGATAGAGCGGCGCGTAGGTACGGCACGCCGATCCGAAGCGCGCGAACTGCTGTCGAACGACACCCAGCTCGGCGGGATCCGCCTTCATGTCGCTGAAGGGCGTCGTGTCGGTCGAGACGGTTGGATACACGTAGAAGCAGTCGATCGCGGCGTTCGGATTCCCTTTCCACTCCTCTCGCGTGAAGCTGCCGTCGGCCTTGACGATCGTCGTGTTGAGATCGACGGCGCAGGCATCCTGTCTGCCTGGACGACACAGCCAGCTCGCATCGCTGCTGTAGTCGTTGGGCGTCTGCGACGCCTGTGTCTGCGGCACCGCCGTCTGCGGCGGCGTCGTCTGCGCGGCAGCGGCGCCGGCGAGGCAGACACTCACAACGACGAGGATGAAGACGTTTCTCTGCATGACTACTTCTTCTTCTCGGTGGGATCCGCGCCATCGGTTGGCGCGCCCGTTCCAGACGAACCGAGGAACAACTTGCGTCCGTCCGGATAGGTGATGTTGCGGCCGTTGGCACGCTTCAGCGTGTGGTCGCGCGCCTGATAGCCATCGACGACGATCTCGGTGCCAACCGGCAGCGAGTCTCTCTTGATGCCCGCGCGCAGGAGCGAGTTGGGACTGCCGCCCTCGACCATCCACACTTCGGTCTTGCCATCGGGCTGCTTCACGGCGATGTGAATCCATGCGTGCGGGTTGACCCACTCGACCTTGACGACCGCGCCCTTGAGCAGCACCGGGCGGTTGGCGTCGAACTCGCCGCCGAAGGCGTGATGCGCACGAGCGGGGACCGCGAAGGTCAGGGCGATTGCGGCGGCAACAAGAATGATTCTGTTCATCGCACTCTCCGTCCGGCTGAAGCCGGACACTACGTTATTTCGCAGTCGCGTCGCGCTGACGCGCGCCGCGCAGGATGTTCTCCAACGCGTAGTTCGCCTCGTGGCAGGCGTACTCGAAGATCTGTTCGTTGGTGGCTGGCCAGGTGAACTCACCCGTAAACGGCGCCACCCACGTGCCCGGGTCCTCGACGGTGAAGCGATACAAGAGCGCGTTGTCGGCCACCCGTGTGAAGCGCTCGATCACATGCAGATCCTGGCTCGGCCCCTGCAGCCGGTCCTGCGGCTTCGCGCCCAGGCTCTCAACCATGAACAGTCCACGTCCTGGCGCCGCCTGAACGGCGTAGCGGATCTGATCGGCGTTGAAATTGGTGGTGTCCACGACCAGCGTGTCGCCTTCCCAACGGCCCACCGAGTCGCCCATCCACTTGCGAATGTGCTTGGGCAGATGTTCCGCGTTCATGCGCACGACGCGCGCGTCGTGCACCATCTCATTGAGAATCAGGATCGTGGTTGGCGTCTGCACGATCTTGTGCAGGTTGTTGTAGAAGTAGTTCGGCAGCGCGGGCGGCCCAGCCGTCGATCCGAATCCGAGCAGACACCGCTCGCCGAGCGGACGCCGCTCGGGATCGTCGTAGGCGCCGGGCGCCGTCTCGAGACCGCGGTCGTTGTTCGGCTGCCCTGCGCCAGCCAGCAGCCGCGCCGCAATTCGCTGCCTCGCTGCGGGCGTCATCTGTGGAATCCGGCCGTCCGGCGGATCCACGATGATCGACGTGCGGATCTCGCCGTTGACGACCGTGAACGTCGAGCCGGGGTCGAGCCAGAAGGTGTTATAGCCGCCGACGTTCCCCGCCGCACCCGCTGATCCATCGCCCCCCTGTGGCGGTGCCGCGCGTTCGCCGCTGATCGGCTTGGCGCCCTCGTCCACCTGCGTCTTGACCGCGCGTTCCAGCTTCGCCACTTCCTCACGGGTCAGCACGGCCTTCATCCCAGCCGGCCGCTCGAGCGGCGTGAGCGTGGCCAGGTCGTAGGTGCCCTGCAGATCGGGATGACCGTCGGCCATGCGCTTTGGCGAATACGGTTTCGCGCCCTGCCCCGCCACCGGTATCGGCTCTGCGATCGACAACGCGAGCACGAGCCCGGACATCATCGTCACGACGATCCATCGATGCTTCATACGAATCGTGTCCTCGTTCTTCGTTCTTAGTTCTTCGTTCTTAGTTCTTCGTCCCCAGCGGCTTTTTCCGCAATTGGCCGTACATCAATTCCTCGACGAACTCGACGCACTTGAAGTCCATCAGCTGCGCATTGCGCTCTTGACGGCGATAGAGCGGCATGGTCATTTTCCACGGACGCGTAAAGACGTTGGGATCCTCGATCGTGGCTTCGTAGGTGATCACGTCGGCGCTCGTCCGCGTGTAGCGCTCGACGACGTGCAGCGCATCGCTATGGAAGTTGCCGGCGCGATCGAACCAAGTCGAATCGTTCAAGCCGGTGACATCGACGACCAGCGTGTCGCCCTCCCACTTCGCCACTGACTGCCCCATCCACGAATCCACCGGCGCGGCTCCGGGATTCTTCAAATGAATGTCGCGAATCGCGCCTGCGTACTGATACGCGATCATCAGCTGACTCGAGCTCTGAAGGATCTGGAACGGATACGGCATGTACGTAGCGCGCGGGACGCCGGGCAAGTAGCACTTGATCTCGGGATCGCGCGACAACCACTGCCGCTGATTCTCCTGCTTCGTCTTCAATGCCTCGGGACGGTATGGCAGCTCGCCGTCCACGACGCCGACACCGGGCGGCACGGCACCGACCGCACCGAGCGCGAGCACTGGCGCGTCGGGCACGGGGCCGTACGGACCGTCGCGCAGCGCGAGCGCCGGCCGCGCAGCGTGCATCTGGATGTCGTAGTTGGCTTCATTCATCGCCTGCCAGATGCCATTGAGATCGGGATGCCCGTCGGCGAGCCGCGGCGGACGATAGCCCTGCGCATCAGTGGTCACCGGCCACATGGCGATGGCCAGCCACGCGCCAGCGAGTCCAGCCACGAACGCCGGCAAAATATTTCGAGCTAGCTTCAGCATGGTTCGCTTTTGCCCCTTGCCTTTTGACCTTTGCCTTTGAGCGCTCATTCCAGCGCGAATACCCAGATAGCGCCACCCTCCGGAACTTCCGGGTACTCACCAGGGAACAGATTGTTCAACGTCGCCTGCATGCCGCGCGAGTCGCCGCCCCACCCTGTCTCGACGGCAACGTACTGCTTGCCATCAACTGAGAACGAGGACGGCGGAGCGAGGGCGCCCGAGTTCATCGGGAACTCCCAGAGCAACTTGCCCGTTGCCGCATCGAACGCATGGAACTTGCGATCGCTGGTGCCGCCGCTGAAGACCAGACCGCCCGCGGTCGCCAGCATGCCGCCCCAGTTCGGCGACTTCTTGTACTCGTGCGTCCAGACCCTCTGGCCCGTGTCCACGTTCCACGCCTGCACTTCGCCGACGTGGTCGGCGCCTTCCCGGATGAACGGACGGCTGCCGCTGACCCCCACGAACGGCCGGCCAGGTGTGTACTGCGGCATGGTACCCAAGTTCGATCCACACAGGTTGTTGTTGGCGGGGATGTAGATCATCCGCGTGCGCGGGCTGAAGGCAATCGGCGGCCAGTTCTTTCCGCCGTGCACGCCGGGACAGAAGTCCGCGCGCGTGCCCGTCATCGGCTTGCGCTCGGGATCGACGTCGGGCCGTCCACTCACTGGGTCCACGCCGCGAAAGACGTTCTGAAAGACGAACGGCTTGCCTTCGACGAAGCGGATCGGGCCGCTGCTGCGTTCGAGGAACCAGATGTAGCCGTCACGCGCAACGTCGATCAGTCCTTTGATCGTCCGCCCGTTGCGTCGGTAATCGACGAGGATGGGCGGCGACACTTCGTCCCAGTCCCACGAATCGTTCTGATGGTACTGGTGATAGCCCTTGATCGCCCCCGTCGCAACATCGAGCGCGATCGTGGAGGTCACGTAAAGGTTGTCGCCGGGCCGCTGATCGCCGATCGTCGGACCGCCGTTGCCGGTGCCCCAGTAGGCGAGGTCGGTCTCGGGATCGTAGTTGCCGGTCACCCACACCGGCGCGCCACCGGTCTTCCACTGATCGCCCTTCGGCCACGTCTCGCTGCCCGGCTCACCCGGTGCGGGCACCGTGTATGTGCGCCATCGCTCCTTACCGGTGTCGAGATCGAACGCCGCGACGAAGCCGCGAATGCCGAACTCGCCGCCCGACGCGCCGACCATGACCACGCCGCCTGCAACGAGCGGCGCCAGCGTCGTGTAGTAACCCGCAGCGTTATCGGCAACGACCGTCGTCCAGACCTCGCGACCGGTGCGTGCGTCGAGCGCGACGAGCACCGCCTCGCCTGCCGCGAAGTACACCTTGTCGCCGTGCAGCGCAACACCGCGATTGGTTTCGTGCGGCACGGACATCGCCGGCGTGCGTGGACGCCTGTAGCGCCACAACAGGTTGCCGGTCTTGACGTCGATCGCGATGACCTGATTATTGGGACTCGTCACGAACATCACGCCGCCGTTGACGAGCGGCGCGGCCTGGTGCACGCGCGCTTCGGCGGTCGAGAACACCCAGACCGGACGAAGGCGTGAAACGTTGGCCGGAGTGATCTGGACGAGCGGACTGAATCCCCAGCCGTCGTAGGTGCGGCGGATCATCAGCCAGTTCTCGTCTTCGGGATTCTTCAACCGCTCGGCGGTCACCGGCCGGTAGTCGCGAAGCACGGCCGGCATTGGCGCCGGAGCCGGTGGGGCGCCACGCTGCGCCGATACAGAACCGAACGCGGCGCTAAAGACACACGCCGCGAGTGCTCCGGTGACAGAGGTGCGCAGAAGAGTTTTTGGTGCTTGGTCCTTAGTGCTTGGTCCGTCCTTCGTCCTGAGTGCGTCCTTCGTCCCTGGTCCGTCGATCGGACCAAGGACTTTGGACCCGAGGACGGACCGTGGCCCAAGAACCAAGGACCAGGGACCAAAGAGCGCGCTACTTTGATCTGAGAAGCGCCGCACGGCGCAAGGATACATCCGCCGTGGCACAATCCCACACGACAGGGAGAACCTTCCCATGCGTTTGACGATTTCTTGTTGCGCCCTCCTGTTCATCACGTCCTGCAGCTCACCCTCTGATCCTCCGAAGCCAGCGCTGACGTATCCCACGACTGCCACGGGCAACGTGGTCGAGGACTATCACGGCACGAAAGTGCCCGATCCGTATCGATGGATGGAGAACCTGGACAGTCCAGAGGTGGCGGCGTGGATCAAGGCCGAGAACGCCGTGACCGAGCCGTATCTCGCGTCGCTGCCACGGCGCAAAGCCCTCAACGAGCGGCTGACGGCATTGTGGAACTATCCGCGCGTCGGCCTTCCGCTGCTCGAAGGCGGACGTCTCTTCTACCGCCGGAACGCCGGACTGCAGCGGCAGTCGCCGATCTTCATGCGCACCAGTGCCGATGCGCAGCCGACGCTGGTCATCGATCCGAACGTGATCTCGGAGGAAGGCACCGTCGCGCTGTCCGACTACCGGCCGTCACCGGACGCGAAGCTGCTGGCATACGGACTGTCCGAAGGCGGCGCTGACTGGACGACCATCAAGGTGCGCGAGATCGAGTCGGGCAAGGACCGTTCGGACGAAGTCCGCTGGATGCGCTTTTCCAACATCTCGTGGACGAAGGACTCCAAGGGCTTCTACTACTCGCGCTATCCGGAGCCTCCCAAGGGCAAGGTGCTCGAGGCCGCGCTCTCGGGACACGCGCTCTACTACCACCGCGTCGGGACGCCGCAGTCCGCCGATCAACTCGTCTACGAGCGCAAGGATCTCGCCGGCTGGATCATCATCGGCAATGTCAGCGAGGACGGGCGCTATCTGTTCGTGCTGATGTACGAGGGCTCAGGGAACAACAATCGCCTCTACGCTGCGGACCTCGGCGATCCGAAGTCTCCAAACCTGAAAGCGTCGATCAAGCCGGTGATTGAGGCAGACGATGCGGAGTACGCGCCGATCGGCAATCAAGGTTCCCTCGTCGTTTTGCGGTCGGACAAGGATGCCCCCAATCGCAAGGTGATCGCCGTCGATCTGAAGAGTCCGGCACCGGCCGCGTGGAAGACCATCGTGCCCGAGCAGCCGCAGGCGATCGAAACCGCCGGCGTCATCGGCGGACGCGTGGTCGCTCAGTATCTCGTGGACGTGCAGAGCCGCTTGCGGCTCTACGGTCTCGATGGCGCCGCGCAGGGTGAGATCGCGCTACCTGGCATCGGCTCGGTGGGCGCCATCAGTGGCCGCGAGGATGCGCCGGACGTCTGGTACACGTTCACGTCACCGCTGACGCCATCGACGGTGTATCGATACGACCCGACGGCGAAGACGAGCACACCGTTCGAGGCGCCACAGCTGCCGATCGACCTGAGCGGCTACGAGACGAAGGCGCTCTTCGCGACGTCGAAGGACGGCACCAAGGTCCCGTTTTTCCTCACCGCGAAGAAGGGCCTCGCGCTCGACGGCAACAACCCGACCATGATCAATGGCTACGGCGGCTTCTCGGTCAGCACGCTGCCGGTCTATGCGCAGGACGTGCCGGCATGGCTTGAGATGGGTGGCGTTTACGTTACCGCGAGCATGCGCGGCGGCGCCGAGTACGGCGAGGCGTGGCACAAGGCAGGGATGCTCAAGAAGAAGCAGAACGTCTTCGACGACTTCATCGCCGTCGCCGAGCACCTCGTGCGCGAGAAGTACACATCGCCGGCAAAGCTGGGCGTCGTGGGCGGATCGAACGGCGGCCTGCTCGTCGGAGCGGTCGTGAATCAGCGACCTGATCTCTACGCAGTGGCCCTGCCCGCGGTCGGCGTCATGGACATGCTGCGCTACGACCGCTTCACCGGCGGTCGCCTGTGGGTGCAGGAGTACGGATCGTCACAGAACCCGGCACAGTTCCCATTCCTCATCAAGTACTCCCCGGTGCAGAACGTCAAGAAGGGCGTCTGCTATCCGGCGACGCTCATCACCACGGCGGACCACGACGACCGCGTCGTGCCGAGCCACTCGTTCAAGTACGCCGCGGCGCTGCAGGCGGCGCAGAGCGCGGCGCCAGCGCCGTGCGCGAATCCGGTACTGATTCGCGTCGAGGTTTCCGGCTCGCACGGCTACCGTCCGACGGACAAGCTGATCGCCGAGCGCGCGGATGTATGGGCGTTCGCCGCGCACGCCATGGGGATCAACTAGCTGCTTAGAACGTCGTTCGCGTGCCCACGAAACGTGATCAGGGAAGTTTCGTCGCTTTAACCTTGTCGGCTTGTTCGACCCGAAATGCGCGGAGCTTGTCGCGAAGATCGGGGCGCGAGTTGGCGAGGATCGCGACCGCGAAGAGTCCCGCGTTGGTCGCGCCGGCCTTGCCAATCGCGAACGTGGCAACCGGAATGCCGCCGGGCATCTGTGCCGTGGACAGCAGCGAGTCGAGTCCGAGCAGCGCGCTGGTGATCGGCACGCCGAGGACGGGAATCGTGGTGTGAGCGGCGACAACGCCCGCCAGGTGCGCCGCGCCACCGGCCCCGGCGATGATCACCTCGAGGCCTTTGGCCTGCGCCCCCGACGCGAACGCTGATGTGACGTCCGGCGTCCGATGCGCCGACATCACGTGCTTCTCGTTGGGCACGCCAAACTTATCCAACACCTCAACGGCATGCTGCATCGTCTCCCAGTCTGACGATGAGCCCATGATCACGGCCACAAGCGGGTTGCTCACAGTTGATGGTCTCCGGTCTGTAATCTCTCGTCTTTGGTCTTTGGTCTTAGGTCTCTGGTCTGAAGCCCCCAGTCTACAATGGGCGCCGTTCGACCTTTTGAAAGGAGCGCGCCGATGCGTACGCAGTTACTGGCGGGCGTGCTGATCCTTGGTTGTGTGATTGGGCTCACCGGGCAGGGACGATCCACAGCGTCGTGGACGCCGGCACGAACAGCGGACGGTCAATTCGATCTCGAGGGCGTGTGGGACTTCAGTACGATCACGCCGCTCGAACGGCCGACCGGCCTTGGCGACAAGCAGACGTTCACGGACGCCGAAGCCGCGAACTTCGAGCGCGAAGAGAACATCCGGCAGAACCGCGACCTGATCGATCCCAAGAAAGGCGGCGGTCAGTACCTTCCCGGCAGCGTGATTCCGTACAACGAGTTCTGGTACGAGCGCGGTTCGAAGATCGTCGGCTCCAAGCGCACGTCGCTCATCGTGGATCCGCCTGACGGCCGTATTCCGCGACTGACACCGGAGGCGGCGAAGCGGCTCGACGAGCAGGCCGCGGCGGCGCGCGATGAGCAGCTCGGACTCGTCCGAGCCGACTCGCCGCAGTCGCGTTCCCTTGCCGACCGCTGCATTCTCGGCTTCAACGCCGGACCGCCGATGACGCCGGGCGCCTACAACAATCACGTCCAGATCTCGCAAGCGCCAGGCTACGTGACGCTGGTCGTCGAGATGGTGCACGACGCGCGCGTCATTCCCGTTGATGGACGTGCGCACCTGCCGCAGAACATCCGGCAATATTCGGGCGACTCTCGCGGACAATGGGACGGCCGGACGCTGGTGATCGACACTACCAACTTCCTTCGCGAAACGAGCTTTCGCGGGTCGAGCGCAAACCTGCACCTGATCGAGCGGCTGACACGCATTGACGCCGACACGCTGCTCTACGAGTTCACCGTCGAGGATCCGAAGACGTGGGCGCGCCCGTGGACGGTGGCCGTACCGATGAAGAAGGTGGAGTCGCCGATCTACGAGTACGCGTGCCACGAGGGCAACTACGCGCTGCGCAACATCCTCAGCGGAGCGCGCGCGCAGGAGAGTAAGGAACGCCGTTAAGGCGTTCCGGCAGACAGTGTGTGGCGCGCGAAGCGCGCCATAATGAAGCACTCATGACCACCGCGAAGATCATCTATACCTATACCGACGAAGCCCCCGCACTCGCCACCTATTCGCTTCTGCCGATCGTCCAGGCCTTCACGCGCGCCGCTGGCGTGATCGTGGAGACGCGGGATATTTCGCTCGCCGGCCGCATTCTCGCCGCATTTCCCGATCGGTTGCCTGCGGATCGGCGGCAATCAGATGATCTCGCCGAGCTCGGCCAGCTCGCCAAGACGCCGGACGCCAACATCATCAAGCTGCCAAACATCAGCGCCTCGATTCCGCAGCTGAAGGGCGCGATCAAGGAACTGCAGCTGCAGGGCTACCCGGTCCCCGACTATCCGGAGGATCCACAGACCGACGAGGAGAAGGCAATCAAGGCTGCGTATGCCAAGGTGCTGGGCAGCGCCGTCAATCCGGTGCTGCGCGAAGGCAACTCCGATCGCCGGGTGGCGACCTCGGTGAAGGAGTACGCGAAGAGCCATCCGCACTCGATGGGCGCGTGGAGCAAGGACTCGACGTCGCACGTCTCGCACATGGCCGGTGGCGACTTCTTCGCCAACGAGCAGTCAGCTGTCGTCGCCACGAATGGCAAGCTGCGGATCGAGCTCGCCGACGCCTCGGGCCAGACGAAGGTCCTGAAGGACGGCGTGGCGGTCAGCGAAGGTGACGTGATCGCCGCATCGGTGATGAGCCGGCGCGCGCTCACCGAGTTCTTCGCGGCACAGACTGACGATGCGAAAGCCAAAGGCGTGCTGCTGTCGCTGCACCTCAAGGCGACGATGATGAAGGTGTCCGATCCGATCATGTTCGGACATGCCGTGCGTACGTATTACAAGGACGTCTTCGACAAGCACGCGGCGACCTTTGAGGAGCTCGGCGTCGATCCCGACAACGGCATCGGCGACGTCTACGCCAAGATTCAGCAACTGCCGGCAGAGACACGCGCCGCGATCGAGGCGGACATTCAAGCGGTGTACGCCGCGCGGCCACCGCTGGCGATGGTCGATTCGAGCAAGGGCATCACCAACCTGCACGTGCCGAGCGACGTGATCATCGACGCGTCGATGCCGGCGGCGATTCGCGCCTCGGGGCAGATGTGGGGACCTGACGGCAAGCTCCACGACATGAAGGCGATGATTCCCGATCGCTCGTACGCGGGGATCTATCAGGCGACCATTGACGACTGCAAACAGCACGGGGCGTTCGATCCGAAGGCGATGGGAACGGTGTCGAACGTCGGGCTGATGGCGCAGGCCGCCGAGGAATACGGATCGCACGACAAGACGTTCGAGATTCCTGCCGCAGGCACGGTGCGCGTCGTGGACGGATCAGGACGCGCCATATTCGAGCATCGTGTCGAACCGGGCGATATCTGGCGCATGTGCCGGACGCGCGATCTGCCAATCAAGGATTGGGTGAAGCTCGCCGTCACGCGCGCACGGGCGACGGGGCACGCGGCGATCTTCTGGCTCGACGAGCAGCGCGCCTACGACCGCAAGATCATCGAGAAGGCCACGCAATACCTGAAAGACCACGACACGACCGGGCTCGACATCCAGATTCTGTCGCCAGTCGATGCCATTCGCGCGACGTTGAAGCGGGTCCGCGCCGGGCTCGACACGATCTCGGTCACCGGCAACGTCCTGCGCGACTACCTGACGGATCTCTTTCCGATCCTCGAGCTCGGCACCAGCGCGAAGATGCTGTCGATCGTGCCGCTGCTCGACGGCGGCGGCCTGTATGAAACCGGCGCCGGCGGGTCGGCGCCGAAGCACGTGCAACAGTTTGTGCAAGAGAACTACCTGCGCTGGGATTCGCTCGGCGAGTACCTCGCGCTGGCCGTGTCGATCGAGGATCTCGCGACGAAGACGGGCAACGCGCGAGCCAAGGTCGTCGCTGACGCGCTCGACACGGCGAACGGCAAGATCCTCGACAACGACAAGTCGCCGCAGCGCAAGGTCGGCGAGCTCGACAACCGCGGCAGTCATTTCTACCTGGCGATGTATTGGGCGCGTGCACTCGCGGATCAGACGCGCGACCGCGAGCTCAGCGCGAGGTTCGCGCCAATCGCGCAACAGCTCGAGCAGCACGAGAAGACGATTGTGTCTGAGCTGAACGGCGTGCAGGGCCGGCCCGCCGAAATCGGCGGGTACTACCATCCCGATCCGCGACAAACCGCGGCCGCGATGCGGCCGAGCGCAACGCTCAACCGCATCGTGGATTCGCTGTCGTAGTGTCCGGCTTCAGCGGACGTAGTGTCCGGCTTAAGCCGGACGCTACGGCTACGCAGGGATCTTCAGCACCTGACCCGGCTTGATCTTGTCCGGATCGCTGAGCTGATCGCGATTGGCGTTGAAGATATCCATGTACTTGTTCGGGCTGCCCAGCTCGCGTTTCGCGATCTCGCTGAGCGTGTCGCCCGATTTCACCGTGTAGGTCTTCATCGACGCTTTGGCCGGGGTAGGCTGCGGGATCGACTGCGAGCCGCCGCCCTGCTGCCCTTGCGGCTGCGCTCCAGCCTTTACGCGGATGTCGGCCATGACCTCCTTCTGCCAGTCGGGAACGGACTTGATCGCGTTCCAGATCCGGTTCTTCTCATCCTCAGATTTGACCGTGCCGTGAAAATGGAGCTTGCCGTCGCGCTCATCGGCTGAGCCTTCCATCCCAATCTGCTTGGCAGTCGTCACTGCCTGGCTGTACTTGTCACGGAGTCCCATGTGTATCTTGTCCTTTCCGAGTCGTTGCCGGCGGTGCGTTCGTGCAAGCACGGTGCCTCGGGGAAATGAAGGAAAATGAGGACTCGTCTGGAGGCTGCATGCGCCGCTCACTCATGACGCTACTCATCGTGGCGTGCACCATTCCGCTTGCTGGGCAATCACCAGCGCCGACTCTGCAGGTGCCCTACACGCAGTTCCGCCTCGCCAATGGACTCACCGTCATCCTTCATCGGGACACGAGCGTGCCGGTGGTGACGGTCAACGTCTGGTATCACGTCGGCTCGGCGAACGAAAAGCCCGGCCGCACGGGATTCGCGCATCTCTTCGAGCACTTGATGTTCGAAGGATCGAAACACGTGCAGGAAGGCGTGTTCGACACCTTGCTCGAGAGCGCCGGCGGCAACAACAACGGCTCGACGAACAACGACCGAACCAACTACTTCGAAGACGTGCCGTCAAACGCGCTGGACCTCGCGTTGTATCTCGAGTCGGATCGCATGGCGTATCTGCTCGACACCATGACGCCGCAGCGCGTCGATGGTCAACGCGACGTCGTCAAGAACGAGCGGCGTCAGAGTTATGAGAATCAGCCGTACGGCATGGCGTCGATCGAGATCGACAAGATGGCGTGGCCGGCGAACCATCCCTACAACTGGCCGACGATCGGCTACATGGAAGACCTCACGGCCGCGAGCCACAGCGACGTCGTGGAGTTCTTCAAGAAGTACTACGCGCCCAACAACGCGAGCCTGGTGATTGCCGGCGACATCGACATCCCGCGCACGCGCGCCCTCGTCGAGAAGTGGTTCAACGAGGTTCCGCGCGGCGCCGACGTGGAGCCGATCGCGCCACCGGCGGCGATTCTCACCAGCGTGCAGAAGAAGACGCTCACCGATCGCGTTGCGCTGCCGCGGCTCTACCTGACCTGGCTGACGCCGCGCCTGTATGCGCCTGGAGACGCGGCACTCGATCTCGTGTCGTCAGTGCTCACCGGCGGCAAGAACTCGCGCCTCTACAAGCGGCTGGTCTACGACACGCAGATGGCGCAGGACGTGACCGCGTTCCAGCAGTCCGGCGCGATCGGCAGCGAGTTCCAGATCATCGCCACCGCGCGGCGCGGTCACACGGCTGCCGAACTGCAGAAGGTCATCGACGAGGAGCTGGAGAAGCTGCGTCGCGAACCGCCAGACGCGCGCGAAGTGCAGCGCGCGATCAACCAGATCGAAGCGTCGTTCTACCGGCGGATGGAGCGCGTGAGCAACAAGGCCGACGCGCTGAACGGCTACTACGTCGCCGGCGGCGGGCCTGACTACTTTGCTGAGGACCTGGCGCGCTATACCTCGCTGAGCGCCTCTGACGCGCAGGCCGCAGTCATCCGATGGCTGCCCCCCGACCGACGCGTTGAATTGGTGGTCGAACCGGAGGTGAAGAAATGACCGCCACGCAGCGCACAAAGACGGATCAGCCACAAAGAGCACAAAGACCACTAAGGTTTGTTGTGGCTGCACTCGCCGCATCCAGCTGTCTCACAGCAGCCGTGATGGCGCAGAGCGCTCCGGATCGCAGCAAGCCTCCCGCGCTCGGAGCACCGCCGCGGTTGAACCTGCCAGAGATCCAGAAGCGCACGCTCTCCAACGGTCTCGCCGTGTGGCTCGTCGAGTCGCACGAGGTGCCGCTCGTGCAGATCAATCTGCTGGTCAAGGCGGGCGCGGGCGATGACCCGGCAGGCAAGTTCGGGGTCGCCAGCCTCACGGCGGCGATGCTCGACGAAGGCGCCGGCTCCCGCAACGCGCTGGAGCTGGCCGACGCCATTGACTTCCTTGGTGCGTCACTCGCCACCACCGCGTCGTTCGATGCCTCCGCGGTGCGCCTCAACGTTCCGGTCGCGCGGCTCAAGGACGCGCTCCCGCTGATGGCCGACGTCGTCCTCCGTCCGTCGTTCCCGGACGCAGAGTTGAATCGCCTGCGTCAGGAGCGGCTGACGGCGCTCCTCCAGGCCAAGGACGATCCCGCATCGGTCGCGCCAATGGCGTTTGCGCGGACCGTCTTTGGAGCGACCCATCGCTACGGCACCGGCGCCGCTGGAACCGAGGCGACGCTGAAAGGATTCACTGTTCCCGATCTCAAGAGCTTTCACGCCTCGATGTATCAGCCAGGCAACGCCGTGCTGGTCGTCGTCGGCGATGTGAAGTTGGACGCGATCGTTCCGCAGCTCGAGACGAATTTTGGATCGTGGAAAGGAACGAGTTCGCCGCGCAAGCCGGTGCCGCAAGCGGCGCAAGTCCCGCAGGGACAGATCACCATCGTCGATATGCCCGGTGCCGCGCAGTCGCAAATCCGCATCGGCTGGGTTGGCGTGCCGCGATCGACGCCCGACTACTTCACCATCGAGGTGCTGAACACGATCCTCGGCGGCTCGTTCACCTCGCGCCTCAATCAGAACCTGCGCGAGGAGCATCAGTACGCCTACGGCGCCAGCTCGCGATTCGACATGCGGCTGTCGGCCGGTGCATTCCAGGCGGCGGCCGGCGTGCAGACGGACAAGACTGCCGAGGCACTGCGCGAGTTCTTCAAAGAGCTGAATGGCATCCTCAAGCCGGTCCCGGCCGAGGAATTGACGAAGGCCAAGAATTACGCGGCGCTCAGCTTCCCGAGCGAGTTCGAAACGAGCGGCGACCTGTCGGCGAAGATGGAAGAAATGATCGTCTACGGCTTGTCCGATCGCTACTTCGGTGAGTACGTGGACAACCTTCAGAAGGTCAGCGCTGCGGCCGTGCAGAAGGTCGCGACGACCTACATCCAGCCTCAACGCTTCGCGGTGGTCGTCGTCGGGGACCGCAAGGTGATCGAGGCCGGCGTTCGCGCCTTGAACCTGGGCCCGGTGAGAGTCATGTCCGTGGACGAGGCGGTGGGACAATGAGCGGCTCGGTCGACTTCCTCAATCTGCTGGCCTATACCGATCACGAGCGCGCGAAGTGGAAGGCGTGGCTCGCCGCCGATCCCTCGTCCCGGTTGGCGATCCCGTTTCAGACCGGCGCCAGGTTCCCAACCGTCGGCGGCCTGCTCAATCACGTCTTCTGGGTCGAGGAGCGACACCTCGCTCGCTTGGAAGGCAATCCAGTCCCGGATACGACTGGCATTCCAGACAACGACCTGAGCGCGTTGTTCGAGTTCGGTGACCGCATTCGCGCCAACCTGCGGCGCTTCGTGACCACGTCTGACGACCGTCATTTGGGCGAGCCGATCACGTTCAACCTGCGCGGTGGTCCGCCGATCACGATCTTGCGAAGGAAGCTGGCGGCGCACATCCTGCTCCACGAGATCCGCCACCTCGCGCAAATCGCCTACGCCGTCCGCGTCGCCGGTCTCGAGCCGCCCGGGGAGCACGATTACTTCTTCGCGCCGGTTGATATGGCTGCTGGGGTGTAGGTCCTTTGGTCCTTGGTCCTTAGTGCTTGGTACTAGGTCCGTCCTATGGTCCTGAGTCCTGTGGTCCCGCGAATGGACCCAGGACCAAGGACTCGGGACGGACCAAGAACCAAGGACCAAGGACCGTCTAGATCCGCTCGAACACGCCCGTCTCCCGATTCTTCCTTACCCGATCCCACGGGAAGTGCTGCCCGTTCATCGCGATGTACACGCCGGACGGCAGGACCTCCGCGAATGACAGCGCGCTTCCGAGGTTGAACAGTCCATCCGAGCTGCCGAACGCGTAGGGCACCATCGCGCCGGTCAGCACGACCGTCTTGCCGATAACGCCGCTCGCCACGTCCCGCGCCGTCTCGACCATCGTGTCGGTGCCGTGCGTGATGACGATGCGCGTCTCGGGCGAGCGGGCACAGGCGTCCACGATCCGCGCGCGGTCGGCGTCGGTCATGTCCAGGCTGTCGATCATCATCAGCGTCTCGATGGTCGTCTCGACGCGCGAGCGACCGAGCCGGAGCATCTCCGGCAGGTGCGTCGCCCCGAACGACAGCCGCCCGTTGATCTCGTCGTACGTCTTGTCGAACGTCCCGCCGGTGACCACGATGCGAATCACGCGATGTCCTCCACATCGAGCGGCTCCCCGCAGAACGGGCAGCGGGGGATGCGGCCAAAGAGCGGAAGCCCGCTTGTCTCCGAGCTCTGGTACTCGCGGGCACGCGAGAATCCTTCGTCACAGCTCGGGCAGCGATTGCAATAGCGGAAGTACAAAACGAAGGTCGCCGTAAGAAGTGCGAGCCCGGCACCCACTGCCACGGTGCCGAACCCCGAAGCCACCGTGCCACGGTCAGCGCCGGCGGCGATGCACAACAGCACGCCGGCGACAAACGAGGCGCGCGTCGCTGCTCGCATCCGGCGAAACCGTGTTCCCGGTGCGGTGTCGCCGCTCACAGCGAAGGCCTGCGGAGCGCATGCCTGGTCACTTGCTCGAAGGCGTGTGCCAGTTGCAGCACGCTCCAGTCGTCGCGGTGACGCCCGACGATCTGCACGCCAACCGGGAGCCCGGCAGACGTGAAGCCGGCGGGAACCGAGATCGCCGGGTTCGACATGAACGTGATGTAGAAGCACGAACGCATCCAGTCCACATAGGTCGTCATTGGCGTACCGGCGATCTGCGTCGGGTACGGCACGTTCACGTCGAACGGCACGACCTGGGTGACTGGCAGCACGAAATAGTCGTAGCGTGCGAAGAACTCGCGGCTCTGATCGAACATGCGCGCCTGCCGCGCCATGGCGCGGCCGATGTCGGCGCCGGTCATTTGTTCAGCGCGTGCGACTTCAAATTTGATCGTGTCCTTGACCCACTCGGGTCGCTCGCGAACGAGCGGCGCGTATTGGGCATGGTTCTGGGCAAAGCGCAGCGTCGTGAATGCTTCATCGACACCCGCGAAGTCCGGTTCCGCCGGTTGGACGAGGCAGCCCAGATCAGTGAACACCTTCTGGCTGCCATCCACAACGCGGCGGATCTCGTCTTCGACCGGGATGCCGCCCAGTCCATTCCACCACGCGATGCGAGTGCCCTTGAAACTGCGGCCGAGCGGAGACCGGAAGCGAGCGCCGTCCTCTGCGATCGACAGCGGGCTCTTCGGGTCCGGGCCGGCGATCGCGCTCAGAAACAGCGCGAGGTCCGCGACCGAGCGCGCCATCGGCCCTGAGACCGACAGCGGCGACCACGAGCTCGAGTCCGACGGGACGCGACCTGGCGAGGGCCGGAAGCCGACGATGTTGCAGAACGCCGCCGGGTTGCGAAGCGATCCACCGGTGTCGCTGCCATCGGCGATCGGCACCATGCCGCAGGCAAGAGCCACCGCCGCGCCGCCGCTGCTGCCGCCGCACGTCCTCGACACGTCGAACGGATTGCGCGTCGCACCGAACACGGTGTTGAAGGTCTGCGACCCAGACCCGAACTCGGGTGTGTTCGTCTTCCCCAGCGTGATCGCACCGGCAGCTCGCATCCGCGTGACGATCGGTGCGTCGCGATCGGGCACGCGGTCGCGGTAGAACGGAGATCCGCGCGTCGTACGAATACCGGCGGTGTCCACGAGATCCTTGTGCGCAACGGGCAGGCCATGGAGCACGCCGATCGGGCCACGCTTCGCCATGGCCTCGTCGGCGCGAGCCGCGTCGGCCATCGCGCGATCGGCGACCAGCGTCACGATCGCGTTGACGCGAGGGTTGACCTGCTCAATCCGCGCGAGGTGCGCGGTCATGACGTCGCGGGCCGAGATCTCCTTCTTGCGGAGTCGCGCGACCAGATCGACGGCGCTCGAGTAGAACAGATCCGCATGCGCGTTCCTCGTCTGTGCCGACGCTGTAGCTGGCTGGACTGACGCCGGCAGCGCTGCAGCGGCGAGGGTCTGACCGAATTCCCGACGGCTCATGGACATGTGTGCGCCTCAACTCTCCGAAGTGACCGGTGGCGTGCCGCGATCGTCAAGCCAGATCGTCAGCGCGCCGACGATGAAGAACAGCTGCACCGGCAGCAGCACGACGATGGAGACCATCATCAGACGCAGACCTCCCATCATCGGCACGATGATCAACGCCAGCAGCGCCGCCAGGTGCGCGTTGCGCCAATACGCGGCCAGGCGCGAGCCGGATGCGCGGGCCAGGACAATCGTGACGATTGGCGGCACGACCGTGTAGAGCATTTCAGGCAGACCGCTGCTGACGCTGGCGATCCCCCCGCTGCCGGTCGAGGACAACCGTCGCAGCATCGACGTGGCTGCCCAGTACGCCCAGAAGCCGAAGACGAGCGCATCGAGAACCAACGCAACGCGCGCGAGCAGTCGTCGCCGTTTGTCCATCAATCCGGCGTGCTCCTGGCAATGAAGAGCCCTCGACCGGTGAGCCCCTCCGGATCATGCTCGACGGCGAGACCCGCGTGACGAAACGCCTGCATCAGCTCCTCGGTCGTGAACAGCCCCAGCTCGTGGACTTCGTTCACGCGTCTCGTCGTCCCGTGTTCGTCGATCTCGTACTCGAAATGCAGCCGCGACAGCGAACCTTCCACCTCCGCACGAGAGTGGCGTGACACCCGCACACCACTGGCTTCGGCGGAATGGGTGAACGTCCCGCTGGTGTCGAGCACGCCATGCAGAAGCCACGGCTCGACGATGATCACGCCTCCCGGCTCGAGATGCTCGCGAAAGCAGACCAACGCGCGCTGCACGCGATCGAGCGTACGGAGATATCCGATCGAGCTGAACAGAGAGAGCACGGCATCGTAGCGATGCGGCAGCGCGAAGTCGCTCATGTCGGCTTCGAAGAATCGGCCGGCGGGATGTTTGCCTGATGCGATGCGCACGAACGCTGGATCGATATCGAGACCATCGACCACAAAGCCTTCGGCCGCCAGCCGCCACGTGTGCTCGCCAGTTCCGCAGGCCACGTCGAGCACCGTCCGGCACTGCGGATGAACCCGTCGCAGCAGCGCCACGATCTGCGCGACTTCACTCGCGTAGTCCTTGAAGGCGGAGTAGATCAGGTCGTAGTACTCGGCGAACGTGGGGAACATCCGCTCGAAGTATACCGACGACGTCCGCCTGAAGGCGGACACTACGTAGTGTCCGGCTTTAGCCGGACTACGGATTGAGCCAGTACGCGAGCTTGACGAGCAGCGCGTTGGACGAGGGCGTTGCGAAGATGTCGCCGAAGTCCTGACCGTAGTGGAAGCCGTTCGGCGGGCCAAGACCTTCACGACCCTGCTGCCAGACGACGAACAGCGTCGAGCCGGGCTTGTACTCCCAGCGCATCACATTCGTCGTGCGGAACGAGAGGACTTTGAAGTCCGGCTGCGCCCCTGCGTAGACATACGGATCGAACCGATCGTCGTAGCGCGGGGCGCGACCGTTCACCAGTTCCTTGAACTGCGTGTAGTTGCCCGACGACACGAACGGCTGCGCGTAGACCTGCACCGACAGGTTCGGCGTCACGGTGTAGTTGACGCGCGTCGTCATCGAGCTGGTCATCTGGTCGAGACGCGCAAAGACGTAGTGCGTGCCATCCCCTGTCGTCTCCGAGGTCACCCATTGCGAATCATCGAGGCCGTTGTCGAAACGATGAGAGAACTCCATCGACAGCGCTGCGGTCGGACGCAGCGAAACGCCCGGCTCAATCGCCCACCCGTTCGATCGGCTCGTTCGGTAGAAATTGAAGTTCCAGTTGAAGCTGACCTTCTTCCGATCGTTGGTGCTCAGGTAGTACCACCCGTTGACGTTGGGCAGCGTGTAGGCGCCAGGTCCGCCGCGCGTCATGCGGTCGTCGAAGTTGCGGGCGTTGTAGTTGAGGCCGCCGCCCGAGTTCCACAGGTTGACGAACTGCGCATGCAGGTTGATGTTGCCGCCGAGCGACAGCCGATCGCCGTCGAAGTTGTGCCCCGACCACTGATTGAAGTTGAGACGGATGTTGCGCGTGTACTTGCCAGGCTTGTCCCAGCGAATCTGCAACCAGCTGTTTTGCGGGATTTCGTCGGCGCGACGCTGGAAACCGAGGTCGTTCACTTCGAACCCCGGCGAACGGTAGCCGATGTTGACGTTCATCCGCGTCCGCTCGCCGGCGATCTGGCCGAAGCTCACGTTTCCCGAATGACCGCGCATCGACGTGGCGAGTGGATCGAGCTCGACGTGATCGGCGTCGGGCCGTTGGAAGCTGTGCACGTTGTTCTGCTGCAGCGCGTCGATCGCCGCCACGCTGCCATTGACCTGCGACCCGGCCCAATAGCCGTTCAAGCCCCAGCGCTTCCCCATCCGCCAGTTGTAGTCGATGCCGCCGGTCAGCGCCGACTCGGGAAGAAACGACACCGAATCGACGAGACTGCGGTTGGTGGTGGTGAGAATGAACCCGAGCGATGACTGATCGCTGAACTCGCGCCGCGCACGCGACACCGCGTAGAACGTCCGCGGCTCGACGACTTCGCTCCATCGCGTGCCGCTGGACACCGCAACCGCTTCCTCAGTATCGGTCGCAGCCGTGAGCACGCCAACCGAGAAGTTCCGCACGCGTCCAGTCAGCTTCGCCGCGCCGAGAATCGTCGAATTCCGCGGCACCGCCGCGAACCCGCCGTCCGGCATCGCCGGATAGCCGCGCGGCTGGCGGCCGATGCGACGCGAGTAGAACAGACTGCAGTCGCGGCAGTCGAAGTTATATGTGCCGGAGCCTTCGATGAAGAAGGGGCGCTTCTCCTGGAAGAAGGTTTCGAACGCGCTCAGGTTGACCACCGCGGGATCGGCCTCGACCTGACCGAAGTCGGGGTTCACCGTCGCGTTGAGCGTGAGCGCCGGCGTCACCGCGTACTTGAGATCGGCGCCAATCGACGCGCCGGGATCGGGTGTTTTCTGTAGAGGATTACCAGGCTGCCTCGGCTCGGTCAGCACCTGCGCCACGGTGTACGGCACGAGCTCGAGCCGCTTCGATGCCGTCCCGATGTTCACGCCGCTCAGTGTGCCGAACGACGACACCCACCCGCTGGCGCTCTTCGAGATCAGCGGCCAGGTGGACGTCTCGTTGAGACGCGCCACTTGTCGCGAAATCGCAAAGCCGAGCTGCCCGTCGCCCTTGCCGGTGAAGCGCAGCTGCGAGAACGGGATGCGGAACTCTGCCTGCCATCCTTCTTCGGTGCGCCGGACGACGACGTCCCAGACCGCATCCCAGCTGTCGTCGGAGTCGTTCTCGTTGAACCAGTAGGCATCCTGCTTGACGCCAAGCGGATTGACACTGAACTGATACGCCGTGCGCCGGTCGTAATACGAGTCGATGAAGAGCTGAATCCAGTCCGACGCTGAACCGGCGTCGCGACGCGTGAGAAAGCCGATGATGCGTGATGGCTCGGCATCGAAAGCGCGCACGCCGACATAGATGGCAGACGAGTCGTAGACGACGCGTGCCTCGGTCTTGAAGCTGGGCGCTGCCCCCTCGAGCGGATCGCGCTGCACGAAGGTCGTCACCGGCACCGCCTGCTGCCAGCCGGCGTCGTTCAACTCACCGTCCAGCACGATGGCTGCCGTGCCGGCAACGCTGGTCGCCGTCATGTTTGTGGCGCCCCCAGCCTGGGCGTACGCGGAAATCGCAAAGATGCAGGACAACAGGAGGGCGAGCACACTTCTGACGATGAGGGTCACGACGCTAAATAGACGCTTATTCTGGCACTTTGGTTTACGTACGGGCCGGTGGACTTACCCGATCGGGTTAGAGGGCCCGACTGCGCTCGCGCAACCGGGCATCAGCCGCGGCCAGGCCGTCGCGCGTTGCCGTCAGCCAGCGGCGATCGGTCTCCAGGGTTCGCCGCGCCTCCTCGATTGCCCGTGACGTTTCCGATGACGCCGGTCCGCCGAGGGTGCGTCTGACGTCCACGAAGTGCTTGGGGCTGATGATCGTTTCGATCTCGGCATCGGAATACTGCAACGGCGAACCCAGAATCTGCGAAGACACCTCCGCGAGGGCGGCGCCAAGCGCCACGTCCGGATGGTCTCGCCGCGCCGCGAGCAGACCGCTGACGATCGTATGCGCAGTCTTGAACGACAGGCCACGCGTGCGAACCAGATGATCGGCCAGTTCAGTCAGCGTCGTCCCGCCCTCGGCCGCCCGCGCCTCGAGACGAGCGACGTTGAACTCTGCGGTCCGCATCGCCGCATCGACGAGCGTGACCGCGCGAAGGGCATCCCGGAACATCGACGCTACGAGCGGCTGCAGATCGTCCTCGGTGTCCACGATGTCGCCGAACGGCGTGTTGTGGACGCTGAGCATGATCGCGCTCGCCTGCCCGAGCGCCTTGCTGCCAATCGCGCGCGCGTGCTCGAGCGCCACCGGATTGCGCTTCTGCGGCATGATGCTGCTCGACTGCACGAAGCCGTCCGCCAATCGCAGATACCCGAACTCCGCGGTGCACCACAGCAGCAGGTCCTGCACGACGCGTCCAAGTCCCGCGAGCAGCACGGCGCTCGCCGATACGCTCTCGAGCAGGTAATCGACGGTCGCAATGCTCCCGTACGTGTTGCCGGTCGGACGATCGAATCCGAGCAGCTCGCTTGTCAGATACCGGTCAATCGGAAAGCCCGTTCCCGTGATCGCGCACGCGCCGAGCGGGCTGCGATTCGTGGACGCATACGCCGCCTGCAGACGATGCACATCGCGCTCGAGTTGCTCCACGACGCCGAGCAGATAGTGGGCGACAGTGGTCGGCTGCGCCGGCTGTGTGTGTGTGTGCGCGGCGAACAGCGTGGTTCGATGCTGCGACGCGAGGTCCAGCAGACAGCCGCGCAGTTCCAACACAGCCTCGACGAGCGATGCCACGAACTCCCGCTGCCGCATCCGATACATCGTCATGTCGATGTCGTTGCGGCTGCGCGCCGTGTGCAGGCGGCCGGCGACGTCCTCGCCGCAGGCGCGCACGAGAATGCGCTCGATGTAGAAGAAGAGATCCTCGCAGGTGCCGTCGTAGGCCGCGCACTTCACGGCCTCGAGTGAGATGCCGTCGAGCGCGTCGCGGATCGACCGCGCATCAGCGGCGGTCACGATGCCGCGGTCGGCGAGCATGACGAGATGCGCGTAGTGAATGGCGAGGAGCGGCGACAGGAACAGCGCCTTCGCATCCTCGAAGTTCTCGTTGAGGACCTGCGAGACGTACTCCGGGTCGAACCTCACGAGTGGAGTATAGCGCTCAGGCCGCCCTCACGCCCTTCTTGGACGGGGCCGCCGTAGCGCTCCGGGCGTCGATCCCCAGACGGCCGACGACGTGCCGGGCGAGATCGGCGGTGAGCAGCGCGCGGCACACGTGCTCGCCGACGCCGAGGCGTGCATCGAGGACTTCCACCGTCAGCTGCTGCGCGATCGCGTCCGACATCCACAGCGGGCTCACCGGCGCGCCACGATGCACGAGGTGCGCGGTGCCGATGCTGGCACCGGACCACGTGACGTTGAGCAGGATCTCGTCGGCGCCTTCGGCGTCGGCAATCGGGCAAAGACCGGCAGCCAGATCGACGTCGCACGTGATCTGCGTGATCGGCGCGCGCCGCGCTTCGGCGCGTGCGGAAGACGACGAGGTTGACGAGCGGACGATGGCCGCCGGCTCGAACACTTGCGTGTAGGCACCGGACAACGGTGTGCCCGGCTGCCAGAACGCGACGTTGACGCCCGCGATGTGATTCCAGTCGCCGGTCATGCGCGTCCATTCGCGACAGAACGGCGCGCCGGCGGGAAGCCCGGCTCGCATCGGACGCTCGATCGTGCGCGGCAGCGTCAGGCCGGTCACCGTCATGACATCGGGATCGGCGAGGAACACGGCGACAAGACGCGAGACCCACTGGCGGTCAACGACCGCGTCGCCACGCGTGAGCGCCAGCACGTCACCGCGGCACTCGGCGATCGCTCGGCGTGGTGCCGAACCCGTGCCAGGCGCGGAGGTGTAGCGGATGTTCGGGTACTGGTCGCGAACCAGCGCTTCGACGCGCGCCCGATCGTCCGACGCATCAACGAGCACGAGATCGAGCGTGGCGTAATCAAGGGCGGCGAGCGAGTCGAGACACGGTTGCAGCTGCGACGCAGGAGTCCGGTTGCACACGGCCACCGTGACCAGCGGACCACCAGGAAGGGCCGGCGGCTGCGACAGGAGCATCGATCCCACATCGATGGCGCGCGGCGGAATTCCACTGTGCACCGCCCGCTCGGCCAGGGGCAGCGCGCACGACCAGGCGTGCTGCTCGAGCAACTGGCGAACCAGTGCCGCGCGGTCCAGACGGCCTTCCGTCACAGGGGCAGCCCCCCACCCCAACGGCCGGCCGTGGAGCCGGTAGAGGACCAGGGCGCCCACAAAGTCGCCGATGTCGCTCAATTCGGTGAATTTGCCGCTGATTTCGAGATCGAGAACCGCCGTAGGTATCCGCATAACGAGCCGCTTTCTTCTCCGGATACCTTATCGGTGCAAGAGGGGTGCCGCTGACCCCCCTAGCCCGGGCGGGGCTCCAGGCGCCAGCCGCTGGCCGGCTCGGCGCCGAGAGTGACGTCCAGGGAGAGCAGACGGTCACGGCGTGCCACGAGCATCGAGATGCGATCGCCGGGCGCGTACTGCTCGAGCCGTTCGTCGAGCCGTTCGGCGCGCACGCGCACCTCGTCGATCGCCACGATCTCGTCGTCAACGTTCAGCCCGGCGCTGAAGGCGGGTGTGTCCCGTTTCACTTGCGCGACGACCAGGCGACCGGCATCCACTTTGGTGGTGGCGCCGATCCACCCCTTTGGTTTGCCGTTCGGCAGTGCGGGGGCGGCGGGCTTGAACTGCAGTGTGAAGACGTCGAGCGCGTCGGTGTAATCGAGCTCGTCGGTGCCTTCGATCGCCGAGCGCCAGAACGTCCCGAGATCCACACCAGCGACGCGTTCGGTCAGCGCACGAAACTCGTCCGGCGTGAAGCCGCGCGTGCCCGAGTAGCGTGAGTACGCCTCGCGCATCACCTCGTCCAGGCTGCGTGCGCCGCCGGTCGCGCGGCGAATCGCGGCATCGAGCAGAAATGCGACTACGGCGCCCTTCGTGTAGTAACTGATCGACGTGTTCGGCGTGTTCTCGTCGGGCCGATACAACTTGATCCACGCGTCCATCGACGCTTGGGTGACCGATCGTACCGCGCGCCCGGGCGTCGTCTGCAGCTCTTCGATCTTGTCCGACAGCGAATCGAGAAACTCCTGCGTGGACGATTGGCCGGCGCGCAGGACCAGGACGTCGCCGTAGTAGTCGGTGATGCCTTCGACGACCCAGAGTGACGGCGTGGTCACCTCGCGTTCGTAGTCGAACGGCCCGAGCTCAAACGGCCGCAGCCGCTTGACGTTCCACGCGTGAAAGAGCTCGTGACTCGCCAGCTCGAGCCAGCGCAGATACGCCTTGCGCGTCCGCGTCGTCCAACGGCTGGTCATCAGCACCGACGAGCGGGCGTGCTCGAGACCGCCGCCGGCCTCGGTGATCAGGTTGATGAAAACGTATCGCTCGTAGGGAAACGAGCCCCAGAATTCCTTGTGCGCACGGACGATGGCCTCGAGGTCTTTCACGGCACGCGGGCCATCGAAGAAGGTGGCGTCGCCAACGTTGGCGAGCACGTGCGGTGTGCCGTCCACTGAGAATTCGTAGACCTCTGGATTGCCGACGAGGATCGGCGAGTCTACGAGGGTGTCGTAGTCCGGCGCGCAGTACGTAGCGTCCGGCTCCTTGACCGCCGTAGCCTCGGCGGAGGCGGTTAGCCGGATCGGCTCGAGCGCGGTGATGGATCGCGTCCATCCGGATGCGGGAACGATCGTTACTTCATGCGGGCGTGACACGCCGCCTGCCCCGAGCTCGGTCGAGGGGGCGAGCGTCAGGAACGTCGGCGCGCCGTTCAGGAACGCAAACCCGGACTCGATCCAGTTCGTGCGCACGGACATCTCGCGGCCGTAGACGCGGTACGACACGGTCACGAATGGCGCACCTGAAGTCGCGATCCGCCAGCGATTCTTGGCTGTCTTTTCGACGTGCAGACCGCCACCATCCGGAGCTTCTGCCGTGACCGCTTCGACGTGCCGAGAGAACTCGCGCACGAGATACGAGCCTGGCGTCCACACGGCCATCATCAACTCGATGCTGTCGCGGCCAGCCGAGGGCACGTCGGCGCGAACGTGGACGTAGTGCGTGTGCGGTGCGGGGAAGCTGACGGTGTAGCGGATGGGATCCATCGGGTCTTTGGTCTTTGGTCTACAGTCTACGGTCTACGGTCGAGATCGCGGAGACACCCTAACCAGAGACTAGAGACCAGAGACCAGAGACCGGAGACCAGAGACTCGAGATGCATCGAATCGCCGCGCGGCAGGCGCGCCACGAACCTGCTCCCCGCATCGATGGCGACGCGTCGGTCGTCAACGCCTTCCTGAGCGACGCCGCGCACGTTGCCGGCGGCTTCGCCGCCGGGGTCGCGTTTCCGAAGAGTGAGGGCGAAGTGGCGGCGCTCGTCAGGGATGCCGAGTGCGTGCTGCCCGTCGGCGCGCAGTCGTCGCTGACCGGTGGCGCCACGCCTCGCGGCGAACTGGTGCTGAGTACGCGTGCGTTGTCAGCGATCGCGGAGACCACCGACAACACTATCCGCGTCGGCGCGGGCGTGCCGCTCACACTGCTGCAAGCGGCACTGGCCGCACAGCGCCTCTATTACCCGCCCGTCCCGACCTTCGACGGCGCGTTCGTGGGCGGCACGATTTCGACCAACGCCGCCGGCGCGGCGACGTTCAAGTACGGCTCCACCCGTCCATGGGTCGCCGGCATCACCGTGGTGCTGGCAAACGGCGACGTGCTCGATCTACGCCGCGGCGACGTGACCGCGTCAACCGAAGGCCACTTCGAGATCGTGCTGTCATCGGGGTCAGTCGTGACAGTGCCCGTACCGACGTATCGCATGCCGGACGTCGCGAAGCTCTCGGCGGGGTACTTCGCCAGGCCTGGCATGGACCTCATCGATCTCTTCATCGGCTCGGAAGGCACACTTGGCATCGTTGTCAACGCAACGCTCCGTGTCATCTCACGACCGAGTCGTGCGGTCGTACTGATTCGGTGTGATGACGACCTGCAGGCGGTCTCGGTGACCGGCGCTCTGCGGAACGACCCTGGAGTGTCGGCCATCGAATACGTGGATGCCCGCGCCTTACGCGCAATGCCCGATGAGGCGTTCGCGCGCGCGGGCGTGCCGAGACCCGCCGGCCAGTCCGCCGTCCTGTTGATGGCGCAGATCGAAGTCGGACCCGACCAGAGCGAGGCGCTCGAGGGCCTGCAGGACGTGCTGGACTCGTGCGGCGTGACCGACGAACCGGTCGTCGCTGTTCCGGGTGATGAGCGCGGCGCGCAGAAGTTGTTCGAGCTTCGCGAAGCGGTCCCAGCCAGCGTCAACGCGCTCGTCGCGGCGGCAAAGGCGCGGTCACATCCGGACATCGAGAAGACGGCCGGCGACATGGTCGTGCCCTTCTCACGACTCGCGGAGTCGATCGCGCTCTATCGTCAGGCATTCGAAAGCCGCGGCCTGGATTACGCGATCTGGGGACACGTCTCCGACGGCAATCTCCACCCCAATCTCATTCCGCGCACCCATGACGACATGATTCGCGGACGAGAAGCGATCTTCGAGATCGCCCGCGGCGTGATTGGCATGGACGGCGCGCCGCTCGCCGAGCACGGCGTCGGCCGCAGTACCCTCAAGCAGCGACTGCTACGCGAGCTTTATGGCGATGACGGCATCGAGCAGATGCGCGCGGTCAAGCGTGCACTCGATCCCGACTGGAAACTCGCGCCAGGAGTACTGTTCCCTGCAGGATAGGAACCGGGCAGCGCCGCACCTAGACGAGACGCCACTTGTATTGCCGTCGCGAATCCGGGTTCCGGTGGCCGGACCGCGCTGCGACGCCGTCGTCGGCCGCTGGACGATCGGGTCGCGCTGGTTGACGGGATGAGCGCTCAACCTCGCTGACCCCCCCTGGCTTCGCGCGCGGTCAGGCGATCCGTGTCGCCCTGACCTCCACACGGATTCGCCACGGCAACACAAGTGACGTCTTGTTAGCGACTTCGACGCGCTGCGGACATACCGTGTGGCGGACGCGTGCGACCATGCCGAGCTCGCCGCGTAGCCGGAAATCGGCCGCAGCGATTCAAGTCGCTGAGCAGGCGATTCCGCCTTCTCCACGCGGCTAGTTATTGAAGAACGCGACGAACCCGCGGTGCAGATGCCACAGATCGACCTTCGATGACACTTCAAACGGCGAGTGCATGCTGAGCAGGCCGACGCCGACGTCGATCACGTCCATGTTCTGACCGGCAAACCACGCTGCGATCGTGCCGCCGCCGTAGCCGGCGTCGTAGCCATGCGTTTGCCAACGCACGCGTTCCTTGTCGAGCAGGCCGCGAATTCGCGCGAAGAACTCCGAGTTCGCCTCGCGGCCGGCGCCGTACTCCTTGATCACCATCCCGTATCCGAGCCGCGAGGTGAGCACCGGATTCTGCGGCTGCGGAAACAGCGGGTCCTGTGCCGTTGTGCAGTCTGAGACCAGCACCTCGGTCCTCGCGTAGGCGCGACGACGGGCGACATCGGTGGCGTCGCTGCCTTTCTGCGCCGACATCACCTCGGAGATCAGCGTGTTGAACCACTCGGAGTTGACGCCGGTATTCCATGACCCGACTTCTTCGTTGTTCACCGCATACGCTACCGACGTCAACCGCGGCGTCTTCACTTCGGCGATCGCCCGCAGGCTGATGTAGGCCGTCGATCGATCGTCCTGGCCGTAGGCGCCGACCAGCGCGCGATCGAGGCCGACGTCGCGCGGTGCGGTGGCGGGCACGATCTGAATGTCCGCGCTCAGCAGGTCGCGCGCGGTGATGCCGTACTTCTCGCGCAGCATCGCCAGCACGCGGTCGGTCCCCGACCGCTGCCCGGCCGCCACGTCCGGCGGCATCGTCGCGATGATCGGATCGAGCTCCTCGGTCCGGATGACGTCCTGCTGTGTTCGGCCGCGGAAGTCGCGATCGACGTGCGGCGCGAGATCCGAGATCAGCAGCACCGGATCCCCTGGATCGCTACCGACCTCGATCCACGCCGTCGTGCCGTCAGCCTTGTCCACGCGTCCAGTGATCGCCAGCGGCACATTGGCCCACTGGTAGTTCTTGATTCCGCCGTGGACCTGCGTGTCGATCAAGACCGCCTGCTGGCTCTCGCGGAACGGCTTGGTCTTGAACTCGATCCGTGGCGAATCGATGTGCGTGTTGACGATGCGCAGGCCGTTCTCGATCGGCTCCGAGCCGGCGACGAACAGGACGATGGTGCGGTCGCGATTGACGGCGTACCACCGTGTGCCCGGCTTCAGGCCCGCGGCCGCCTTCGGATCCCATTTGCGAAAGCCGTTCTGCTCGGCGAAGCGAGTGGCCTCGCGCACGAACTGCATCTCGGACTTCGCCTTGCCGAGGAACGACTTGAAATCTTCGGCATAGCGCATCACGTGCTCGCGCGCCTGCGGGTCGAGCTCCGGCCATGCGTTGGTGAAGCCGACGTCCTGCGCGCGAAGCGTGGTCAATGCCAGCACGAGTGCAGTGGCGAGAGAGAGGAACGTTTTCATCGGCTAGGTCCTTAGAAGGATCGCGCGGCAGAACTCAGCCACGAGTCACGGAACATGCGTTGAGCTTCGGCGAGCACCTGCCCGGCTTCTTCCGCGGGCACGAGCTCGAGCGATGGATCCTCAGCGAGCTTGATGACCGTCGTCACGCGCTCGCCGTGACGGTCATAGACCACCTGCAGCGAATCGCCAGGCTTGCGCGCCGTGAGCGCGCGGTCGACGTCGCCGGATGTCGTCACGCGGGCGCCGGCGAGCGAGACGATGATGTCGTCGCGCTCGAGCCCGGCCTGAAACGCCGGCGTGCCAAACAGCACCTCGGAGAAGATACGCGCGCCGGTCTGCGTGTCCTGCGTCCGTAATGGTCCGGCCCAGGCGCGGGCAGTCGCGCGCGGCCGCAGAATCAATCCGGCCCGGGCGGCGAGACGAGCATAGTCGGCCACCTCGCGACCCTGGATGTAGCGCGCGAAGAAGTCGTTGGCGAATGACGCATCGCCGGCGACGGTGGCCAGCGTCGTCTTGAGATCGTCGATCGTGTACGGCGTTTCGACGTGACCAGGCGTCTTCGTGCCGGGCCGGCCGAACTTGTCCCACAGCGCGCGCATGAAGTCGTCCAGCGTCACGCGTCCGTCGCTCCGGTCGCGCAGCGTCAGATCCAGCGCGAGACCGATCACCTGTCCCCAGGTGTAGTACGAGATGAACGTGTTGGCGAAGTTCGTCCGATCGTTCGAGACCGTTCGGTCCACGAACGGCGCCATCTGACTCATCTCCACGGCGCTTCGGAGCGTGCGGCCGGGGCTGTTGACGACGATGTCGATCGCTTCGCCCATGTCCTGCGCGAAGGCGCGGACAGTGGCCAGGCCGCTGCGCTTCTTGATCAGCGCGCCGTAATAGTTCGTGAATCCTTCTGCGAGCCACAGCTCACCCGAAATACTCACATCGTCCAGATTGAACGGCTCGAGCGACTGCGGGCGGATGCGCTCGACGTTCCACGCGTGAAAGAACTCGTGCGAGATCGTGTCGAGTAAATCCGAGCGGCTGGTGCGAAGGGACGAGGACGATGTCAGGACGGTGCTGTTGCGGTGCTCCATGCCGTCGCCGTTGGCCCAGGGCAGGTAGTCGGCGATGAAGGTATAGGTGTTGGTTTCAAACAGCGGGTACTCGCGAAAGACCTGCCGCGCTTCGCGCACGATGGCCTGCACGTCGCGCGCGAACGCGTCGAGCTCGGCGTCGGTTCCTGTGTGATGCACGGCGAGGCGGAACACTGGCGTCCGATTCTCGTCGGTCACCGTGAACGTGCGAAGCGAGAACGGGCCGAACTCCGCTGGACTGTCCATGAGGTACTGCAGGTTCGGTGCGCTGTATGAAAAGGAATCAGTCCCGAGCTGCAGCTGCGTGGCGACATTCCATGACGTGCCCGGCGGACGTTCGAACCGCACGGTCATCGTCCGCCGCTCCATGCCTCTGGCCCACAACAACGCCGCGGGCATGTTGATGTGCGCGTGGGTTTTGTCCACGCCGAGATAGGTGCCGTCTACTCGATCACCGAAGACGCGGTACTGCATGCGAACGGTGCCCGAGTGGCCGGTGATCTCCCATTGATTCGGAGTCGGGCGCGACACGGCGAGCGGCTTCCCTGCGGGATCGCTGACACGCACGTCGAAGACGTTCTTCGCGAACTCGTGCATCGAGTACCGTCCGGGGGACGAGCGACTCATGTGCACCTGCAGAGGACCGGGCGGGACGTCGGGAAACGTGACGTCCACCTGCATCATGTGGTGCTCCCGCTCGGGAAACGACAGCCGGTACGCCACCGGCGCCTGCGCGTGTGCCGCTGTCGCGACGGCGAGAACGAGCACCGAGATGCGAAGCGGGAGCATTGGCGGATGCTAGCACGCACGTTCCAGGCGGGTCTAAAGACCCGCCTCTACGACATCCGCTATCACGCGTTGTAGGGGCGGGTCTTCAGACCCGCCCAAGTTCCCACGCGCGGATGATTCTGCGGCACGTGCAGAAGCGACCGAGGTGACAGATCGCGATCCTCGTGGCGACGAAGTCGATCCGCTCAACGAACGGCGGCTCCGCGGCATGACCGAGGGTGATGTGCGGCGCAAAGCGACTGAAGCTCGATTCGCGCCGGAACTGGCTCACCCAGCGGACGTCGCGGTCGCGCGCCCGCCTTCGCGCCAGCGGCGCTTCGGCGGGGCAGGCGTCTTCCAGGAAGGCCGTTGCGTCGCCCGTGCCGACTTCGAGCGCTTCGGTGGCACGGAGCAGCTGTTCGTGAAGGCCGACCAGCACCGGCGTACGCTCGATCGACATCCAGACGGAGTTACTGCCCTTGCCTCCTCCACTCACGCGGAGTGGGAGCGGTTCGTGGCCACTCACGACGCCTTCCACCAGCGCGATCAACGCGTCCAGCTCCGTCACTGGGACGAACTGCTGCGTCAGCGTGATATGCGGCAGATGATCGGCGCCGAGGAGCAGTCCGTGTGACTCGTGCACGGGCAGCGCGGCGCTGAGCGCGATCGCGCGCTCCGACACGTCAGCCGGCGGAAGGATCGCGACGTCAACCGCGATGACCATCATGCCGTAGTGTCCGGCTTTAGCCGGACGAGCGGCAGTGGCCTTCCGTGGTCGTAGCGGCGAATCGTCGTCATCACGACGTCGGCCATCATGTCGAGGAAACGGGGATCGTCGTTGACCGCTTCGGCGCGTGTCATCGCCAGGCCCACCTCGCGGCAGACGTCTGCGGCTTCGCGATCGAGGTCGTAGAGCACCTCGACGTGATCGCACACAAAACCGACTGGACAGATGACGGCGGCGCGCAGGCCATCCTCGCGCGACCGGCGCAGATAATCGCAGACATCGGGTTCGAGCCACGGATCACCCGGCCGCCCACTCCGGCTCTGATACACCAGCGTCCAGTCGCTGACGCTCGCTTCGCGCGCCACCAGCCGCGACGAGATCTCGAGTTGCTCCTGATACCGCGACTGCTCGGCCATCGACACCGGGATGCTGTGGGCCGTGAACACGAGCCGCGCCTCGGCTCGCAAAGGCTCCGGCAGACGCGCGATCGCGTCACGGACATGCGCGGCGTTGGCAGCGATCCACAGCGGATGATCGAACCAGCTGCCGGCGAAGGTGACCTCGACGTCTTGGAGGTCTCGCGTCAGTTCCGTTCGCGCCGCCAGCACGTTCTCTCGATACTGCTGACAGCTCGAATAGGAGTGTTGCGCCGCGGCGATGAACCCGACCGCGCGCCGCAGCCCAGCGGAGTGCATCTCGCGCAGCGTGTCGGGCAGCAGCGGGTGCCAGTTGCGCATCCCGACGTACACCGGCAGCGGGTGGCCCAGCGCCGCCAGCCGCTGCTCGAGCCCGTGCGCCTGGCGACGCGTGATTTCTGTGATCGGCGAGACGCCAGCGAACAGCTCGTAGTGGTGCGCGACCTCTTCCACACGCTCAGGACTGACCCGCCGGCCGCGAAGCACGTTCGCGAGGAACGGTCGAATGTCGGCAAGGCCTTGCGGGCCGCCGAAGGACACGATCAGAACGGAATCGAAGGGCAAAGACGAAGTCTATAATTTCAGCGCCGATGTCTGCAGCGAGCCCCACGATCCTGCTCTTCGTTCTGGCGCAGTGGCTGAACTATCCGGCTGCCGGAATTCCGCGCCTCCCGGACGGCAAGCCCAACCTGTCCGCACCGGCCCCCACACGTGACGTGAGCGGAACGTGGATGGGTCCGACCGGGACGCTCGGACCCGGCGGTCCGCCGCGCTACGCCACCTATCTCGCTGCGGATCTCCCCGAAAACTCCGTTCCGCTCAAACCGCATGCTCGCGAGATCGTGGGTGAACGGTTCGCGCAGCTCGGGAAGGACAACCCGTTTTCGCGGTGCCTGCCGGCCGGAGTCCCCGCGGCCTGGATGCAGCCCGCGCCGATCAAGATCGCGCAGAACCGCGGCGTGACCTTTGTGCTGTACGAAACACGCGGTATGTATCGCCAGATCTTTACCGACGGTCGCCCGCTGCCGAAGGATCCGAATCCGTCCTGGATGGGCTACTCAGTGGGTCGCTGGGAAGGAGATGTCTTGGTCGTGGAGTCGATCGGCTTCAACGACAGAACCTGGCTCGATGGCATCGGGCATCCTCATGGCGAGCGGATGCGCGTGATCGAACGGCTCCATCGACGGGACTTCGGTCACCTCGAATTGGAAGTGACCATCGATGACGACGAGTTCTACGAGAAGCCGTGGACGGTCAAGGTCGTACTCGAACTCGCGCCCGACACCGAGCTGCTCGAAGACGTGTGCCTCGAGAACGAGCGCAGCGCGCCGCACATGATCGGCAAGTAGATCGCCTTACTCCGAATCAGGCACAGGCACTCGCGACGAGAACAGTCCTCGCATCCACTCGCGCACCTTTCCCGCGCACGGCGGCAACGGATCGCACGCCAGCAGATACAACACGACCGTCGTCAGCAGAATGAGCAGATAGCTCAGGATGACGAGGTTCGTCGTTTCCGGCTTCAGTCCCGTGAGTCCGGGCAGGTTCGTGTAGACGAACAGCACTGGGTACGCGAGGACAAGACAGAGCGTCAGAAACGACGTGCGAAGGAGCGCGTCCCGAATCCGTCGCGGATTGCGCAGCCCGCGTGCGACGCGCTGATACGCCGCCATCTCGTAGGTCTCAACCGGTGTTCTGAAAATCGTCTGCGTCAGCACATACACCAGGGCGACGCAGAAGATCGCCGCGACGATGCGCAGCTCGACGTCAACGTTCAAGGCGTAGAGACCCGCCCAAACGAAGTACACGACGATGCTGAGGTTGGTGAGTTGGACGGCGAGCCAGACGTTCGTCCTGCCTGTCAGGCGTTGAAACCCGCGACAGGAGTGTTCGATCAGATTCAGCAGCACCGAATCGATGAACGCCACTGAGAGAGATGGACACCATTCGCCGCGAAAGGTTCAACACTCGCGTGCAGAGGTCAGCTGAGGTCAATTCTGCGTTATGCTGCGCGCCATGCGCGCCGTCGCGGCACCGATCGTTCTTGCTCTTTTGGCCGGTGGCCTGGTTTCCGCAAGGCAGGGGCCCGGGGTCCAGAGTTCCTCACCTCGCGCGCTCAGCGATGCGCTCGTAGACATCGGCGGGCGGCGCCTTCATATCTCGTGCACCGGTACCGGTAGTCCAACGGTGATCCTGGAAGCCGGATTAGGGGATTCGTCGGCGACTTGGAAGTCTGTCCAACCCCCTGTCGCTCAGGTCACACGAGTGTGCTCGTACGATCGCGCCGGGAAAGGCACGAGCGACCCAGATCCACGCAAGGAGTTTCGGACAAGCCGGGCCGCTGTCGACGATCTGAGCCGGCTGCTTCGCGCCGCTCCCGTCAGCGGACCGTACGTTCTGGTCGGGCATTCGCTTGGTGGCGCCTACATTCGACTCTACGCCACGCGCTTTCCGAAGGACGTTGTCGGGATGGTGCTCGTGGACGCCAGCCACGAGCATCAATACGATCGCTTCAAGGCCGCTGGCTTTCAACAGCTGCCGCCGGCCGGGCAGAATTCCGAACGCACCGACATGGTGGCCAGCCTGGTCGAAGTCGGTGAAACACCGTGGCGGGCTGACATCCCGTTGGTCGTCCTGAGCCACGGCCGGCGTATTGCGGACGTCCCCAACGTCAGCGCCGAGGTAGCCAATGCCATTGAGACGGCATGGGCGGACTTACAACGCGAATTGGCCAGTCGATCGCCCCAGGGCCGGCTGGTTATCGCTCAGAAGAGCGGACATTATGTGCAGACCGATGAACCTGAGCTGGTGATCGGGGCCATTCGTGAGGTTGTGGTCGCCGCCCGACGAGCGGCGGCTGGCCGTTGAAAATATGCCCATCCCGGCTTGACGCCCGGTCTACGGATCCCTCAGACTCGATCCAGCCTGTCCGCCGTAGCCACGGCGCAGGCGGAACCCCAATTCCGTACGGAGCCTCGAGCATGCCGAGATACCGAACCCTTCCGGCGGCGGTCACTATTCTTGCGCTGAGCGCCTGCGTGGGCGCGTACTTCGGACGCACGGCGCTTGCCGCCCAGGATCCGGTCTCCGAGCAGTACAAGATCTTCACCGCCGGCCTCAAAGCCGTCGAAGACGTGTACGTCGGCGAGGTCGAATCCGACCGCGTGATTTACGGGGCCATCACCGGCATGCTGCAGACGCTCGATCCGCATTCGAGCTTCATGGATCCCCGCTCCTACGCGCAGACGCGCGAGCGGCAGGAAGGGCGCTACTACGGACTCGGCATCACCATCCAGGTGATCAACGGCGACGTCATCATTGCCTCGGTGTTCGAAGACTCGCCAGCCTACGAGGCCGGACTGCGCCGCGGCGACGTGATCGCCCGGATCGAGACCGAAGAGACCAAGGGCTGGACCAGCGAGCAGACGGTTGGACGCCTCAAGGGCCCGCGCGGAACGTTCGTCAACATCTCACTCCGCCGCGCCGGCCACGACAAGCTGATCGACCTGCGCGTGCGGCGTGACGAAGTGCACATCCCCACGGTCGCCGCCGCGGTGATGCTCGACGACAGCACCGGCTACATCAAGCTGACCGAGTTTGCCGAGAACAGCGACCGCGAGCTCGGACGCGCGCTCGGCGACCTCACCAAGCGCGGCATGAAGCGCCTGGTCTTCGACCTGCGCGGCAACCCAGGCGGACAGCTCGATCAAGCCATCCTCATCTCGAGCCGGTTCCTGCCCAAGGGCGACATGGTGGTCTACACGCGTGGCCGCGTGAACGGATCCGATCAGGACTATCGTGCCCAGGAGCGCAGCGACTACTTGACGGTGCCGATGATCACGCTGGTCAACCGCTCGAGCGCCAGCGCCTCGGAGATCGTGTCGGGCGCGCTGCAGGATCACGATCGCTCGCTCGTCATCGGTGAGACGACGTTCGGCAAGGCGTTGGTGCAGTCGGTCTATCGTCTCAGTCGCGGCGCCGCGGCGCTCATCACCACCGCGCGGTACTACACGCCCAGCGGCCGTTTGATTCAGCGGCCGTGGGACGGCACTTTCGATGAGTACCTGACCTACACGATGCGGGATCAGGACGCCAACAAGGCGCACAAGGATGCGGACCTGAAGTACACGGACGCCGGCCGCAAGGTCTATAGCGGCGGCGGTATCGAGCCCGATCGGCGCTTTGACGGTCCGACCGAGGGCTTCAACCCTGGTCGCTTCGCGCGCACGATCTCCGCGCGCGGACTCTTCGATCTCTATGCCCGCCGCTTCACGCGCCAGGGCGACGCGCGCATCCCGGCACCGACGTCCGGGCCGAGTCACCAGGTCCCCGCGAGCTACCAGGTGACCGACGAGATGCTGAACGAGTTCAAGCAGCTGGTTCAGCAGTCGCCGCTACGGTTCGACGAGGCGGGGTGGCAGAAGGATCGGCCGTACATCAGCGCGATGATCCACAAGGAGATCGACCTCGATCTGTTTGGCGCGGCGACGGCGTACGAAAAGCTCGCCAAGCAGGATCCGCAGCTGCAGTTCGCGCTCAACTACTTCGGCGAGGCGGCGCAGCTGTTGAACATCGGCAAGAATTCAACAGCGACGCGCGCGGCGCGACTCAATTAGTCCTTGGTCCTTGGTTCTTAGTCCATCCCTGGTCCTAGGTCCGTCCTTTGGTCCTGGGTCCGAAGGACCATGGACCAGGGACTTCGGACGGACCAAGCACTAAGAACAAAGGACCAAGGACCATTCATTTGACCGGCAGCAGTGCCTTCCGGTCCGGCGGCAGTTGCTGGTCAGCTGCTGTCAGTAAGAATCCCGCCATCGCGTAGTCGCCCATCGTCGTGACGATCTCGACGGCGCCCTGCCGTCCGAAGAACTCCACGGTCTTCGCCCACAGCTCCGAGCTCACCTTGTGATCGCGGAAGAGCGCGCGCGCCAGACGGATCACGGTCGCGTCCTTCTCCGGCAATCCAGCAACGTCCTTGTTGAACTTGACCGCGTCGATGACCGATTGCTCGAGCCCGGCGCGAACCGCCGCGGGCTCGTGTCCAGACCACTCGTACTGCTGATCGAACTCGCGAGCGGCAAGGAGCGCTGACAACTCGAAGTAGCGGGGTCCGACGACGGTTTTACGCAGGTACTGATTGAGTGCCTGAATCGGTTCCGCCGCACCAGGGCTGTACATCGACACTGGCGCAGGCCCGGTTTTCGGCATGCCGCGGCCGCCGGCAAGCGCATCCCAGACGCGTTTGCCTTCGGCGTCGAGGCTGTCGCGCTGCAGCGGCGGGAGCCGTGAGTACGACTCCGGATGGATATCCGACGGCAGCTTCGATTGCGCGCCCAGCATGGCAACTGACGACGCGACGACCGCGAGTCCGAACAATCTGGTTCGCATGATGCCTCCCGGTCCGGCTAAAGCCGGACACTACGGCGCGATTACCCGCCGTGCTGAATTTTGCCGCCGTGGGCCGACAGCATCAACTTGACGAGCTCCTCGGTGACCTTCGGCTCGAGGCCTTCCGTGTGTCCCTTGTCGAGACGAACGACGTCGGCGACGACTTTCCGGTCCTTGCAGTTGCGGAAGGTCAAGATAGCGGCCGTGCCGGGACGCGGCCGGAGACCCCACCCTTTCGACCCAGGGTTCTGACGCGTGCCGTCGAAGACGTAGCCTGCCTTGGTGTCGATCACCTCGCGGCGTTCCGTTTCTGCCGAGCACTGGTACCTCTGCGCCCGCAACGACGTCTTCGGCAGCTCGTTGATCTCATGCTCACCCGTCTCGAAGATGAAGGAGAAGTCGCACATCGGCGGCGCCGGCGGTGTAAGTGCGCCCGCGGGCAGTCCCCCCGGCGGGGTTGCGCGGCCGGCCGGTGGCGTCGCACGCCCGGCCGCGGCAGCAGCTGTCTGCGCCGGGACGCCGAAGTTTGTGGCGCGTCCCGCCTGACCGCCGACCCGGCCCCCGGACAGACTCAGGAAGCCATCGACCTTCGTCGCGAAGAAGTCGCTGCAAATGATCCGCGATGAGGTCAATCCGCCCTGCGAGTGCCCGGCAAGCCAGAACGCCTTGATGTTCTCGCGGCCGATCACGTCGATCACCGAGGAAACGATGTTCTGCAGGTAGCCGTCGTCTTCAGCCGACCATACGCGGCGTGGAGAGAACGGCGTGGCCACGACGAGCCGGTACTTCTCGGTGTAGTCGAGCAGCGGGAAGTAGTGGCGCTGCCAGTTGCCATACGAGCCGCCGCCGTGGAGGCTGAGGATGAACGTCACCTTCTCGCCGCGCTTCAGGTCGCACGGATAGTCGAGGAAGTAGGTGCGGCCGGTCTTCTGTTCGACGACCGCACCGCCGCTGGTCACGACCTCGGCTGCGCAGCCGGCGTCGGGGCAGTGCTGCACCGGCGGCCGTGCGCACGGCGCGCCCGGCAATGTCAGCGGCTCCGCAGCCAACGCGCTGGTGGCCGAAAGAGCGATGAGAGCGAGCAAGGATTTCAGCAAGCGCATCGCGAGGACGATAGGCGAGAAGAACCGGTCATGGCGTCAATTTTTCGTCCAACATCGGCTACGACCGAACCATTGACAGCCCGGAGTCCCAGGTCTAGAGTCCGCTGCGATGGATCCGGTCACACGGCGCGCCTTCATCAAAGGTGTCATCGCAGCCGGCGCGACGGCGACGTCCGCCGCCTATCTCTTCCGCGGCCCCGGCGCGCTCCTCGGCCAGACCTCGGCGCCCGGCTCCGTCGAGCGCCTGATTACGCTGAACGTCAACGGACAGATGCGGCGCGTGGACGTCATGAAGCAGGAAACGCTCGCCATGACGCTGCGCTACAAGCTGGGGCTCACGGGCACCAAGCTGGGGTGCGACCGCGCTGAGTGCGGCGCATGTACCGTCCTTATCGACGACGTTCCGCATTACTCATGTTCGATCCTCACGCACACCGTGCGGTCGCGTCCCGTCGTCACGATCGAGGGACTCGCCAGCGCCACAGGCGAACTGCACGCCATGCAGCGCGGGGTGCTCGACGAGCAAGGGTTCCAGTGCGCTTTCTGCATGCCCGGCTTCATCATGTCGGCCGTCGGCTTCCTCAAGGTCAATCCCAACCCCACGCGCCAGGAACTGGCCCACGGCGTCTCGGGCAATCTGTGCCGCTGTCAGGACTACGACAAGATCCTCACCGCGCTGATGAAGGGCGCGGAGTACATGCGAGGGCCGTCCAATGCCTGATGGGAAGTTGATCGGCACGAACTACTTACCGCCCGATCACATCGCCAAGGTCACCGGACGCGCCAAGTACGCCGAGGACTTCCGCGCCGACGGCATGCTCTTCGCGAAGCTGCTGCTCAGCCCGATGCCGCACGCGCGTGTGCGCGGTATCGATACCAGCGCCGCGCTCGCCATTCCCGGCGTCAAAGCCATTCTCACCGCCGACGAGGTACCGGATCTGAACGGCGCGGAGAAGGCGTTGACCAACGAGCCGCTCTACACCGGCGAGCCGATTCTGGCGGTCGCGGCCGTGAGCGAAGAGATCGCCGCATCTGCAATCGAAGCGATCCAACTCGATCTCGAACCGCTCCCCTTCGTCGTCGATCCACTCGACAGCCTGCGGCCCGGTGGTCCCAACGCGCGGACGAATGGCAACGTCTGGGGCGCGCCGCGCCCACCAGCACCGGGCGCGCAAGGCCCCGCTCCTGCACCGGTCCCCGAGACCGTGAAATGGACAGACGCCGACTTCGCCGATGACGAAGGCGATCCCGGACGGCTGCCAATGGGCAAAGCGCCCGAAGAGTGGTCGTTCGGCGATCTCGATGCCGGCTTCAAGAACGCCGAGCTCGTGCTCGACGAGAGCTTCATCGTGCAGTCCACGGGTCACCACCCGATGGAAACACGCAGCGCGATGGCCTATTGGCAGAACGGCAAGCTGTATCTGCATGCATCCACGCAGAGCGTCGCGTTCACGCTGGCCAATGTCGCACGCTGGGTCGGCGTCCCGCCATCCGACGTCGTTCTGATCTGCGAGTACACAGGCGGCGGATTCGGGAGCAAGGGTGCAGGCGCCGTGTCATCGGCAATTCCGGCGCTGCTCGCGAAAAAGGCGAACGCGCCGGTGATGATGCGCATCAGCCGCGAAGAAGAGAGCTACATCGGCCGCGCGCGCACCAACATGTCTGGCCGCGCGCGCGTCGGTTTCGCCAAGGACGGCAGGATCACCGCGCTGGATCTGTTCATCGTCCAGGACTCGGGCGCGTATGGCCCGATGGGCGACCATCGATCTGCGGGCAACGCCGCCTCGTTGATCTATCAACCCGGCGCGATGCGCTGGCGAGCGATCAACGTGATCACCAACACGCCGCCGCGAACGCAGCAGCGGTCGCCGGGCCCGATGCAGGCCAACGGCATCATGGAGCCAATCGTCACCAAGGCCGCGAAGCGGCTCGGTCTCGATCAGGTGGCGATCCGTCGCATCAATGCTCCTAAGGGCAAGGCCGTCTACGGACCGCCGGGCCCGAACGGGGTGCGTCCGCATGCGACCAGCGCCTTCGTCACCGAAGCGCTCGACAAAGGCGCGCAGGTGTTCAACTGGGAAGAGCGCAAGGCGCGCAGCGGGAAGCGACAAGGCAGCAAGGTGCGCGGCATTGGTGTGACCGTAGGCCCGCACGGCTCGGGATCGATCGGCTGGGACGCCATTATGACGTTGCGTCCCGACGGCAAGTTGTACGTCCAGTCGGGCGTCGGCAATCTCGGGACGCACTCGGTGTTCGATCTCGCGCGCGCCGCCGCTGACGTGTTGGCGATGCCGTGGGAGAAAGTCGAAGTCGTGTGGGGCAACACCGGCAAACACCTGCCCTGGACGTGCCTCTCGGTCGGCAGCCAGACGACGCACGCGATGACTCGCGCGAATCACGCCGGCGCGCTGGATGCAAAGAAGAAGCTGCAGGAGGTCGCGGCAATGGATCTCGGCGGCTCGCCCGACGACTACGAGCTGGGCAATGAGCGCGTCTATCGCCGCGGAAATCCCGGACGCGGTCTGAGCTACACGCAGGCCGCTCGCCGCGCCATCGAGCTGGGCGGCCGCTTCGACGGTCACGTCGTCCCGGACGATGTGAATCAGATGACGAAGACGTCGGCTGCCGCCCTCGTCGGGCTGGGGCTGATGGGCATCGCCAAGGACAATTTCCCGCGCGACGGCAACACGTTCTCGTTTGTCATCGGGTTTGCCGAAGTCGAAGTGGACGTCGAAACAGGCAAGGTGACGCTCGTTGACTATCTCTCGGTGGGAGACGTCGGAACCGTCGTCAACCCACGAAGCCTGATCGCACAGCTCAATGGCGGGAGCTGTCTCGGCATTGCGCATGCGCTCTGTCAGAAGTGGGTCGTCGATCCGCAGTACGGCGTCACGCTCGCGCGGCGGTTCCACTACAACAAACCGCTGACGATCCTCGACATTCCCAACAAGCTGCAGGCTGTGGCGCTCGACATCGCCGATCCGGAAACGCCGGTGGGCGCGCGCGGCGTTGGTGAGCCGCCGGTTGGCGCCGGCTACGGCGCCGTGCTCAATGCGATCGCCGACGCGATCGGCGTGGACGCATTCCGCCGCGCCCCGGTCACTGCCGACATCGTGCTGATGTCGCTGGAGCACGGACGACGGATGCACGAGCCCTTGCGGGCTCACCTGTAGAGAACGTCTATGGCTGTCATTCGCGACGTCATGCCCGCGTTCGAGTTGTTTCAGCCGGCGTCGATCGACGCCGCGCTCGAACTGCTGGAGCGCCATGGCTCGAGCGCCTGGGTACTCGCCGGTGGACTCGACAGCTTCGACTGGCTGAAGGATCGCATCAAGCGTCCGAGCGTCGTCGTCGATCTGAGCGCGATCGCGGAGTTGAAGGGCATCCGCACCCGTGGCGACGGTCTCGAGATCGGCGCAATGACGACGCTCACGGAAGTCGTGCGGCATCCGGTGATCAAGGAGCGCTACTCCATCCTGCTGAAGGCAGCCGAAGCCGCCGCCTCTCCACAGATCCGCAATCAGGGCACGATTGGCGGCAACGTCTCGCAGGACACCCGCTGTTGGTACTACAGAGCCGGATGGTCCTGCTATCGCGCTGGCGGCAACATCTGCTACGCCGACACGCCGACGGCGATCAATCGCGAGCACGCGATCCTCGGCGCGGACCGCTGCGTCGCCGTGAATCCGTCCGACACGTCCCCGGCGCTGATCGCGCTCGAGGCAGAGATGGTCATCCGCAGCCGCGACGGCGAGCGGGTCGTCTCCGCCGAGCACTACTTCGTCGGTCCGGGCACCGACATCACGCGAATGACGGTACTGCGCACCGGAGAGCTACTCACCGCCATCCGGCTTCCCGGAACGTGGGCCGGCGCGAACTTCTATTTCGAGAAGGTGGCCGATCGGAATGTGTGGGACTTTCCGCTCGTAAACGTCGCGGCGGCGGCCGTGATGTCCGGCGATACCGTGACGCGCATGCGCATCGCGGTCAACGGCGTCGCGGCGACACCGCTGCGTCTGCCAGCGGTCGAGAACGCGGTCCGCGGCAACAAGCGTGACGAGACGACGGCGGCCGCAGCCGGTGAACTTGCGATCGCTGGCACCGTTCCACTTCACCACAACGCCTACAAAGTTCCGTTGCTGCGCAACCTCGTCAAACGCGCGGTTCGCGGGACGGAGTCCTGACGCATGGACTTCCTGACCTGGGGACGAAGTCCGTGGGGCCAGTCCATCCTCACGCATGTCTCATGGGACCTGCTCTGGGCGTCGCTCTTCGCCGGACTGGCGTTCCTGATAGCGCACGCCAGTTACATGGTGCTCTCCAGGCATCACAAGCGCGACGCGCTCGAGACTGACCGGCTCGAAGCTGCGCGCGCTGATCTGCCCGAGCGAATTGGCCGCCACTCTCTCGCCGCGCGGCTCTTCCACTGGGTGATGGCGGCGGCGATGTTCGTCCTGCTCTTCACCGCCTTCCTGCCGATCGTCGGAATTCAATTCGCGTGGGTGACCTGGCACTGGGTGGCGGGACTCGTCCTCACCGCTTCGATCGTCTTTCACATCGTTCACGCGACCGTGTGGATGGACTTCTGGTCGATCTGGGTCGGCCCGAAGGACGTCCCCGAGCTGAAGGCGGAACTGCTGCGCGAGCTGGGACGTGAAGTGGACGGACCGAAGCCCGGCAAGTATCCGCTGGGCAATCGTCTCTATCACCTGGCCATCGTGATCGCCGGCCTGCTCGTCGTCGTCAGCGGCACGGTGATGATGGTGCGGATCCGGACGCCGCTGTTCACGCGCAATCCCTATCTCCTCGGCGACTCGACGTGGGGGGTGACCTACGTCGCGCACGGGTTGGCGGGCGTGGCGCTGGTCGGGCTGGTCATCGCGCACGTCTACTTCGCCGTGCGGCCCGAGAAATGGTGGATCACGAAGTCGATGGTGCTGGGCTGGATCACGAGGCGGCAGTATCTCGAGCACCACGATCCGCAGCGCTGGATCGCCCGGTGACGGATCTGGCCGCGCGGTGCAACGCGATCGAAGAGTGCTACGAGTTCATGCTGGCCTATGCGGCGCAGGGAGTGGTCGACGAAGCCGGCAGTCCCGCGTCGGGCCAGCTTCGGACGTTTCTTCAGCGGGCCGAGCAGGCGCTCGATGGGCTGGCGGGATCGTGTCGTGCCGCCGTCGATGAGAGCGGTGTTCAGCCGGTCGATCGCTATGTGGCGTTCATCGACGTGCTCGATCGCGACGCGCGAAGCGCGCTGGCCGCCGTTCGGCTCGTCCTCGCGCAGCCCTCGATCGGCTCGCAGCTCATCGACAACCTGAACGCGTCGATTCATGTGCGCGCATTGCTCACTGATCTGTTCCTGATCGACGAGATTCTGAAGACACGCGCCCGCCACCCGATTCACCAGACCTGAAGACTTCCAACTATGAAATTGAGCGGCGGTGGCTCGGGATCAACGTGAGGACAATTCCACTGACCAAGACCACGCCACCGACGATTGGCGGCAAAGCGACACCTCGGCGTTCTTTGGTCTGCACCTTGACGGCTCCTGTGTTGACGATTGTGTCGCTGTCGGTCCAAAACACTCCACCCCACAGGAGGATGACCATTCCGAGCGCCGCGAGCGTCAGCCCGACAATTCGTCTTGGCGACATGAGTTTCTCCATCGACGGCGGATGCAACCTGGGGACCAACATGTCAACACCCGGGTGTTGGAATCGACTTTTCGTCTAGGATCGGGGCATGTTGACGCTGCGCAAAGCTGAGGATCGCGGCAAGAGCGACCTGGGATGGCTCAAGAGCTATCACACGTTTTCATTCGGCGGATATTCCGATCCGAACCACATGGGCTTTCGCGCGCTGCGCGTGCTGAATGACGACCGCGTTGCGGCGGGCAAAGGGTTCGGCGCGCACGGTCATCGCGACATGGAGATCCTGTCCTACGTCCTCGAGGGCAAGCTCGCGCACAAGGACAGCATGGGCGAGGAGCACGTGCTGGGGCCGAACGAGGTCCAGGCGATGAGCGCGGGCTCCGGCGTCATTCACAGCGAGTTCAACGGCTCCGAGACGGAAGCCACGCACTTCTTCCAGATCTGGCTCATCCCGCAGACGCGCGGCATCGCGCCGTCGTATCAGCAATTCGCGTACGACCCCTCTGAGAAGCACGGTACGCTCAGACTGATCGCTGGGCCAGACAAGAACACGAATCCGCCGTCAGCGTTCATCCATCAGGACGCGCGCATGTACGCGGCGGTCCTCGGCAGCGGCGACACGATCACCTACACGATCCCGAAGGGACGTCATGCGTGGGTGCAGGGCGCGGCCGGAGAGATCGACGTCAACGGCATGGCGATCAAGGAGGGCGATGGTCTCGCGGTCAGCGACGAAGCGTCGCTGACGATTCGCGGATCCGGCGCCGGCGGCGGCGAGTTGCTGCTGTTCGATCTCGCCTGATTCCTGATCCCTGATTCCTGATTCCTGTTCTTATGGGAGACATCAACGCGCTCGTCGTCTTCTACTCGCGCTACGGGAAAGCCGAGAAGCTCGCGCTCGCGGCGGGGCTCGGCGCGATCCAGGCCGATGCCAACATCCGCCTGCGCCGCGTCGCCGATCATGCCGACACGGCGATGATCGCCGCCGACGCGAACTGGAAGAAGAACCTCGATCGCATGAACCGCGACTATGTCGCGCCGCGGCCTGCCGATCCGGTGTGGGCCGATGTCATCATTCTGGCGACGACGGCCGATCCATCGAGCGAGCTCGAGGCCTACGTCGCGTCGCTGTCGTCGCTGGGATCGATGAGCGGGAAGATCGCCGCGCCGCTCGCTCAGGGCAATCGTGAGTCAGCGCTGAAACCGATCTCCAGCGCCGCCGAACACTGTGGGTTGGTCGTCGAGGCGTGCGGCGATGGCGAAGACCCCATCGACACCGCGCGACTCTTTGGGCAGCGCGTCACCGAGATGGCGCGCGCGCTGAAACACAGGACGTAGAGCGGAGGCTTTAGCCTCCGCGGACACGCGCACGCTAAAGCGTGCGCTCTACGTTGCAATCGGCCAATAGACCTCGGTTCGCCAATCCGCGGGATCGGGATGATCGGCGGGATCGGTGATGTACGACTCCCACGGCGCACCACCGGGCCGAACGCCGTTCGCGTCCATCCATCGCTCCATCGCGACGTAGGTTTCGGGAAGCTGATCGTAGAGACCACCGTGCATGCCGATCAGGACCGGCCCGCCCGGCAGCGTGGCCGCTTCGATCGCACCCTCGCCTGGCGCCGCCGCAGCGAGCGGCTTGCCACATTCGATCGTCATGAGTCCTGGTCCCGTCGAGAGGTATCTCGTAAACGGTTTGCCATCCAGCGGGAGGCCAACTTTCTGACAATGGCCGTACACGCCGCCGAGCGAGTTGCCGATCGCCGTCTGCAGCTCTGCACGAGAGGTACGGCACCGCATGATGAGCACGGGCTGTGGGGTCAGGTCGCGTCGTTCGATCGAAAGCGTGGACATCGCGGGTCTCCGTACCGAATGCGGGTGATTGACGGTCAGATGAAAGAGCCCGACGCACGGCCCGGTCGCGTCGGTGATCGCGCGGTGTCGTGCGCGCACTTCCGGCGATGCGCCGGCGAGTGCGGTCGAGCGATACTCGGCCGGCGTCCGGCCGAAATGGCGGCGGAACGCGCGCGTGAACACTTCGTGGCTGGTGAAGCCGGCAGCGAGCGCGACATCGACGATCGACTCGTCGCTGGCCAGCAGCCTCGCAGCCGCGCCCTCGAGCCGCAGGCGCAGCGTGTACTGCTTCGGCGTCTCGCCCACCATTCGCGTAAAGGCGCGATGGAGATGAAACGGCGACCAGCCCGCGCGTGCGGCCAGCGCCTCGAGCGACACATTCGCGTCGAGACGGCGGCGAATCGCGCGCAGCAGCTGAAGCAAATCTCGCTCGGTCGGCATCGGCAGCGGAAATGATAGACGAGGCCGGAGTGAGGCTTCTTGACGTTTCTTGCGATCGCCGACGCGAACTATCGCGTCATTTCGATGTCGAGGCCGGTGTTGCCCGCCAGCGTCACGCTGGATTCGAACAGCCGGTAGCCGGACTTCGATGCATACAGGTACGTCGACGGCTCGCCCGCGAGGCCGCACAGCGCATAGCGCCCGTCGGCATCGGTCAACGTCGTTGCCGCGACCCAGCCGAGCCCGCCCAAACCGTCCAGCTCGACTCGAACATCCGCGAGCGGTATACGGCGGCCATCGCCGGCTACCTCGAACACCAGGCCCGACACCAGCGGCGTACGAGCGAGCAGTTCAGCAGGGAGATGCGAACCCAGCTGCTGACGATCGGTGACGAGGTGAATGTCCGCGGCCACGTCAGTATCGGCGCGCACGACGACTTGACATGGCTGGTATGCGCCAGACAACGACCCTTGGAGCCGCACCTGAGCTCCCTGGGGCACCGTGAAACTGAAACGCCCGCCGCCATCAGTTGGCATTGGACCGGTCGTGCTGCCCACTCTTGGCTCCTGAACCCAACCAAACATCCTGCCGTTCGCGTCCGGCCTGACGCCGCCGAGGTCATGAACCCAGACAATGCCAGACACCGTCGCGCGCGGGCCAGCCGGAGGTAGCGGAGCAGGCGGCGGCCCGGCTGGCGTGGAAGATATGGGGTTGACGGGAGGCGAATCGCTGCATCCGAGGGCGAAGACCATCAAGACGCCGGCAAACAGCCTGGTGAAACGAGCGTCCATATCGCACCTCATGTAACTGTCCAACGCTTGGTGTAGATTTTCCGAACACCCCGGATACGACATATGACCACACGGCTGATTGTCCTCACGGTCTTCCTCTTGTTCCTCGGCCGCGAGCTTGTGTCCGCGCAGGCGATACTCGCCGGCAACTGGAATCCCTACCGGAACCACGAGGACGAGCAGGATCGCGGACCAGGACCGGATCTTGGCGACTACCTCGGCCTCCCGATCAACAGCGCCGCGCGGCTCTTCGCTGACAGCTGGGATGCCTCACGCCTGACGCTGCAGGAGCACCAGTGCCGCGTGCACGTGGCGCCGTATATCTACCACGGCCCGCTGCAGCTGCGGATCTGGGAGGAGAAGGATCCCGAGACGCAGCGCGTGATCGCCATCAAGAACTACATCAGCACCTACGAGCAGACGCGCACGATCTGGATGGACGGGCGTCCGCACCCCTCGCCGTTCGCGCCGCACACTTTCATGGGGTTCTCCACCGGCGCGTGGGAGGGCAACGTCCTCACCGTCAAGACGACGCATCTCAAGCAGGGCTGGCTGCGCCGCAACGGCGTACCCGAGAGCGATCAGACGACGCTCTACGAACGATTCATTCGTAACGGCAAATACCTGACGCACGTCGTGATCATCACCGACCCGGTGTATCTCGCCGAGCCAATGATCCGCACCACCGATTTCCAGATCGCGACGCAGGACAACGGCAACTGGCTCTGGCCGTGCGAGTACGTCGAGGAGATCAGCGGCCGCGTCAAAGGCGAGGTGCCGCACTACCTCCCTGGCGAAAATCCATTCCTGCTCGAGATGGTCAAACGCACCGGCGTGCCCGAGGCGCCGACGCGAGGCGGACCCGAGACGATCTATCCGGAGTATCAGAAGAGGCTGAAGACGGTCAGTCCCGCAGACGCGCCGCGAGTCAGCCAGGCCAAGAGTCCCGACAGCGGGCAGCTCGAAACGCTGCACGTCCAGGGTAACGTCCACCTGCTCGCCGGCGGCGGCGCAAACGTTCTCGTCCAGGTCGGCCAGTCGGGCGCGATCATGGTGGATGCGAAGTCAGGCACGCTGACCGATCGTATGCTCGCCGAAATCACGCGTCTGACGCCGGTGAACAAGCCGGTGCGCTACATCCTCAACACCAGCGCCGACCCGGATCACGCCAACGGCAATGAGAGCCTGACGAAAGTCCTCGGCTCGCTCTACAACTGGACGATCATCAACACGCCGGGCGGTTCGCAGACCGCGGTGCAGATCATCGCGCACGACAACGTGCTCAGCCGCATGAACAACCGTCCGACCAGCGGATGGCCGACCGAAACGTTCGTCGGCCGCGAGAAGGAACTGTTCTTCAACGGCGAGCCGGTCTTCATGTACCACGTGCCCGCGGCGCACACTGACGGCGACAGCATCGTATTCTTCCGCCGTTCGGACGTGATCGCCACCGGCGACATCTATCGGACCGACAGCTATCCCGTGATCGACGTGCAGAAGGGCGGCAGCATCCAGGGCGTGATCGACGGCCTGAACCTCGTGCTCGATCTCGCCGTGCCCGAACATCACGAAGAAGCCGGCACCTTCATCGTCCCCGGTCACGGGCGAATCAGCGACGAGTTCGACGTGCTCGAGTATCGCGATATGGTGACGATCGTGCGCGATCGGATCGCGGCGATGATGAAGAAAGGCATGACGCTCGAGCAGGTCAAGGCGGCGCGGCCCACGCACGACTACGACTCGCGCTACGGCGCGACGACCGGCGCGTGGACGAACGACATGTTCGTCGAAGCGGTGTTCAAGAGTCTGAAGCAAGGCAGTTGAAGGCCGCCCTCGCCGTTCTTCTTGTCCTGATCACCAGCCCACCAACGGCGTGCCGATCCAAATCGCCCACTCCTGAGGAGCAGGGAGGGGCGTTTGCGCCGACCAGCGATCGTCTGCTCTCTACAAATAGTCCGACGAAGGACGAAGACCCGAGCGTCCTGCGCGCTCGCGACAACACGGTCTTTGTCGCGTGGTTCTCGGATCGCGACGCCGGCAATGCCGACATCTACATCACCAGCACCCGCGGCGGGACGGACTGGACGCCGCCGGTTCGCGTGACGACGAGCCGCGACGGCGACTTCTACCCGAATCTTCTGCAGGACGACCAGGGCGTCATTCACCTCGTCTGGTTCAGATGGGACGCGCCTTTCCGCGGGCACATCGTGCACAACACGTCTGCCGACGGTCAACGATGGGATCCTGCGAACGAGACGGTGGTCACGACCACTCCTGACGTGGACGACTGGGTGCCGACGATCGCGCAGGCGGCTGACGGCACGCTGCTCGTCTACTTCGTGAGCGCGAGGCGCGATCGATCGAGCTCACTGAACAGAATCTACGTGACCAGCGCAGCGCCGGGTGGCGCATGGACAACTCCCACGCCACTGTCGATCGCGAGCGCCACCGAGCACGACCACTTGCCATTTGCTGCGCGAACCGGCACGCAGATGACGCTGGTCTGGGTGCGCACTGATGCGGCGCAACCGACGCCGTGGACGGCGACGAAAGCCGACGTCATGTTGTCGTCTTCACCTGACGGCCGCACGTGGTCGGCGCCACGGCGTGTGACCAGGGATTCATCGTCAATCGTTCACGTGTTTCCGGCGCTCTACACGTCCGCCGATCAGTCGTGGTTGATCATGTGGCTCTCCACGCGACTCGGATCGCCGCGGGTGTTCGAGATTCCGCTCGCTACCGCCGATCTGTATCCACAGGCCGCTGCGGAGAACGCGCTCCTCGGCTCCGGCTACTCCCACCGCATCGTCGAGACGCCTACCGCGCGTGTGTATCTAGGGGTGTGGGTGCAGGGACCGGAGGGCGCTCAGGACATCTACTACCGCTATTTCCGGCGATAAATCGAGGGGCTTGACAGCGTTCCGCACATGTGCCAAGTTCTTAGCACTGTGCTAATTTCTCAGCACCGAGAAGACCACCTGGGGGCCCTTCACATGAGCAGAGTCGTTCACCGCGACCTGAGCCGACGCGAACGCCAGATCATCGACGCCCTTTACAAGCTGGGCCGCGCCTCGGCCGCCGACATCCGCGCCGAGCTGCCGGCAGCGCCCAGCTACTCCGCCGTTCGCTCGCTGCTGCGCATTCTCGAAGAGAAGGGTCACATCCGGCACGAGCAGGATGGTCCGCGCTACGTCTATGCGCCGGTGGTCGGACGCGACAACGCCAAGCGCTCGGCTATGAGCCACCTGCTGCAAACCTTCTTCGACGGCTCGACGTCTCAGGCCATGTCAGCGCTGCTCGACGTCTCGTCGTCCCGTCTCGACGACGCGGAGCTCGATCGGCTGAAGAAATTGATCGACCAGGCCCGCAAACAGGGAGCTTAGACATGGAGATCGCGGACGTCCTCCTCAAGGTGACCCTGGTGCTCGGCACCGCTTATCTCGCCACGCGTGCGCTTGCGCGAGGCTCGGCCGCTGCGCGGCATCAGATCTGGGCCGTTGCACTTCTCGCATCGCTGGTGATGCCCGCGCTCGCCGCTGTGGCGCCACAGTGGAAAGTCGCCGTCCTGCCGGCGCCGGTTGCGCGCGTAGAGGCGGGTCTTCAGACCGCTTCGATCGACGAACCGGCACCGCGGGCGACCATTGCCGATCCCGTCTTCGAGCCGATTCCGGCGCTCACACCAAACGTCAGTCTCGCGTCGCAACCACAGGCCTCGGCATTCGAGTTGCCCACGACAACGATGATCTGGATTGGCGGAGTGCTGCTCGTGCTCGCGCGGCTGGCGTTCGGCACCGCTCACGTCTGGTGGATTGCGCGTCGCGCAACGCCGGATCCGGATTGGGCGCCGCTGGGCCGGGATCTCGCGTGGATCCTCGGCATCGATCGCCCGATTACATTCCTCACCGGGGACGAGGATGCAATGCCGATGGCGTGGGGACTCGTGCGCGCCCGGGTGTTGCTGCCCGCGGAGGCCGACGACTGGCCGATCGAGCGCCAGCGCGTCGTGCTGCTCCACGAGCTCGCGCACGTGAAGCGCCGCGACTGTCTCACGCAGATGCTCGCGCACGTCGCGTGCGCCGTGTACTGGTTCAACCCGTTGGTGTGGCTCGCCGCGCAGCGATTGCGCGCCGAACGCGAGCGTGCGTGCGACGACCTGGTACTTGCCGCCGGTACGCGCGGCTCCGACTACGCCGATCACTTGCTCGACATCGCCCGCTCGCTGCGCAGCGGTGCCTGGCCAACCTGGTCCGCCGTGACAATGGCGCACCGCTCACAACTCGAGGGAAGACTTATGGCGATTCTCGATCCTGCTGTGCCGCGTCGCTCACCCACCCGTCGCGCTGTTGCCGCATTCGCGGGCGTGGCGATCGTCTCGATTGTCCTGCTCGCCGGCGTGCGTGCGGTTGCGAAGGCGGCCGATAGCGAAGCACAGGGACGTCCATCGTCGCCAGCCTCGCCCGCGCCAACACCGGCGCCAACACCGGCGCCTGCACCGACGCCAGCGCCCATGGCCGCTCCCATGCCGCCGGTGATCGCTCCAACGGTGCGCGTGCCGCGCGTCGCCGTGCTCCCCACGCCGATGCCGGCGCCAGTGGTGCCGCCGATACCACCGTCGGTCGTCGCACCCCTGCCAGCGCCGGTAATGGTCCCGACACCGCCGATGCCGCCGGCCCTGCAAGCACCCAGGATCGAAGTCAACCTCGATAACACGATCACTGCCGCATTCGATAACGTTCGCTGGACGTTTGCGGAGCAGCAGACGAACCGCGCGCCGGCCGATCCAAAGATCGCTGCTGCGCTGACTGCCGCGCTGAAGGACGAAAACCAGGAAGTGCGTCAGCAGGCGCTGAGCGCGCTGGTGCGAATGGGCGCCACCCTTCCGCCCGACACGATTTCGACGATGCTCAAGGACAAATCGGCGGATGTCCGTCAGCAGGCGGTCTCTGTGCTCGCCCGGCAGCGTGACCCCAAGAACGTGAGTCTCTTGACCGACGCTCTGAAGGACTCTGATGCGGATGTGCGCCAGCAGGCGGCGTTCGCGCTGGGTCAGCTCCGAAACAGCAGCGCCGTGGATCCGCTGATCGCCGCGCTCAAGGACACCGATCCGGAGGTGCGTCAGCAGGCCGCGCATGGGCTCGGCATGCTCCGCGACGCGCGCGCCGTTGACGCGTTGATCGCTGCGCTCAAGGACGCCAACGCCGAAGTCCGTCAGCAGGCCGTCTTCGCCCTCGGCCAGATCCGCTAACGAGTTCAAGACGCCGTAGAGCGCGGGCTTCAGCCCGCGGATCCGCGGAGGCTGAAGCCTCCGCTCTACGGCGTATAGCTCGCGCCGAGGTGCTGATTTCTTAGCATGGGAGCTGGTTATGCCGTTCTGTGTGGATTTCTTCAAATCAACGGTGGCCGCGCTGGTGGCGCTCGTCGATGCCGCGATGACGCTGGTCAGCGCGCTCGTCCACCCAATCCCCGGTCAACCGCCGATCATGTCGTCGCAACCGGCGATTGCGTTGATCTCCTACGTCGCGGGACAGGACGCCGCCGATCTCGCCACGCGATTGCGCGACGCCGATCCGCGCACGCGTACTGTCGCCGCGTGCGAGTTGCAGCGCATGGGATCGGCCGCGCAGCCCGTGATCGCGGCGCTCGTCGAGCGGCTCGCCGATGCCTCGCCCGTCGATCCCAAAGTGTGCGGTGAGGATCGCTATTACTGGTCGAAGGACATCGAGCCGCAGACGACACCCGGCGAGGAAGCCGCCGCGGCGCTCGTCGCGATCGGCTCCGAATCACTGCCGTCGCTCATCGCGGCGTCCCGCGCGCCTCAATGGGTCGCGCGGCGCAACGCCGTATGGGCGCTCGGCGCGCTTCGTGATGCCCGCGGTGTGCCGCCGGCGCTGGTGGCGCTGGCGGATCGCGAGCCGCCAGTACGCCGCATCTCGGCATGGGCTCTCGGCGCACTCGATGCCGAGGTTGCCGTCACGGCGCTGATCGATGCGCTGGGCGACAGCGATGCCAGCGTCCGATCGCAAGTCGCGTGGGCGCTTGGGGCGATTCGCGATGAACGCGCCGTGGACGGCCTGATCAAAGCACTGAAGGATCAGGACGAGCGCGTGCGCATGCAGGCGGCCTGGGCACTCGGCACGATCCGCGATCGCCGCGCGAGCGACGCGCTTGCTGGACTGCTCAAAGACCCCAGCCCCAGGGTCCGTCGTCAGGCGGCGTGGGCGCTCGGGACAATTGGACGGTAGCGCCGCAGCCGTGCGTCAGGACTCGGCGAGCGTCGCTGGCGGTCTTACGTCAAGACTCCGCCAGCGACCGCATCGGATTGATTCGCACGGCGCGCATCGCCGGGACGACACAGGCGAGCAGCGCAATCGCGAAGAGCAGCAGCCCACCGGCGACGTAGGTAGGCGTGTCGGTCGGTGTCGTTTCGAACAACAGCGTCTCGACGACTCCCGTCGCCGCTAGCGATCCGACCAGTCCGATCGCAATCCCTGTGAGCGCCAGCATCGCGCCATGACGCATCACCATGACCAGCATCGCTCGCGGCGTGGCACCGAGCGCGAGACGCAATCCGATCTCGGACGTACGCTGCGTGACGAAGTACGCAATCACTCCGTAGATGCCCACCGCCGCCAGCAGGAGACCGGCCATCGCCAGCAGTGACAGCAGCCACGTGTTGAATCGAGGACCCGCGAGATCCGCCCCGATCGCGTCTTCCATCGTGAGCACTTCGTACAGCGGGAGTGTGGCGTCCACGGATCGCACAGCCGCGCGCAACGACGAGGTATACGCGCCAGGATCGTTCGCGGTACGCACGACCAAGGCCATGCTGCGCTGGAAGGCGGCCCATGCGAGCGGCGGGGGCTGCGTGTAAGGCAGGAAGAGCTCGGGCATCGGCGGCGTGTCTGGACCGAAACTTCGCACGTCACCGACGACGCCAACGACCTCACGCCATTCAGGGACATCAGGCGCGTGGGTCCACGTTGACAGCCGCTTGCCGACCGGATCTTCACCTGCCCACGCCATGCTGGCCAGTCGCTCGTTGATCACGACGACGGGTGGAGCGCCCGGCGCCATATCTTCGGATCGCATCGTCCGGCCACGTATCAGACGCATGCCAATCGCTTCGAGGTAATCGTCCGTGATCAATCGGATGGCCGGACTCGGGGCCGTGCCAAGGTCGAATGGCTTGCCCTCAACCTGCATGCTGGCGTCGGGTCCGCCCCCGGTGAGCGGAACACCAGTGGAGGCGCCGGCGTGTTGGATCCCTGGCACCGCGCGCGCCTGCTCGAGCATGCGGCGAAATGCGTCCGCCACTGCGTCATCGGTGGCGTATCGAGGAGTCAACGCGACGCGGGCGTTCAGCACGCCTTTCGTGTCGAAACCGAGTGGCACGTGTTGGAGACGCCAGGCACTGCGAATGAACAGGCCCGCTCCGACGAGCAACACGACCGCCACCGCGATCTCGCACACCACGAGTCCGCCGCGAAGACGGTCACGGCCTACCGCCGGCAACGAACTGCGGCTACCATCTCGCAACATCGTCGCCAGGTTTCCTCGGGAAGCGCGAATCGCCGGAACCAAACCGACCGCCACTCCCGTGACCAAGGTGATGGCGAGGGCAAACCACAACACCTCTGGATGGAGGCCAGCATCCTGCAGACGCGGTACGATGCGCGGACCGTACGTCACGAGCAACGGGATTCCGACATAGGCGAGGCCGACGCCCGCGATGCCACCCAGGACCGACAGCACCACACTCTCGGTCAGCAACTGGCGGACGATGCGCCATCGTCCGCCACCGATAGCGGCACGAATCGCCATCTCTCGCCCGCGCGTTGTCGCGCGCGCCAGCAGCAGATTCACCACGTTCGCACAGCCGATGAGAAGGACGATGACAACGGCCGCCAACATCACGTACACAGGCGTTCGGACGTCGCCGAGGATGATGTCGTCATAGCGCTGCACGTTCACCGAGCGGCCTTCCATGTTTCGCGGTTCACGTTCGGCGATGCCTCGTGTGACGCGCTCCATATCCACTTGCGCAGCGTCTCTCCCGACGCCGGCTTTCAGCTTGCCGAGCACCGTGAAGGAATGCGAGCCGTAGTTCGCGCGCTGTTCGGCTGTGAAGACGAGCGGCGCCCACAGCTGCGGCGAAAACTGCGTCAGGTTGTTCTCCGGCCCAGCTATCCCAACAACGGTATGCGTTTGGCCGTTGAGCGTGATGGCGCGGCCAACCAGCGACAGATCGCCAGCAAAGCGACGCTGCCACAGGCCATGACTCACCACGACGACGCGCGCGTCACCAGTAAGATCGGCCTCCGTGAACACGCGCCCGGCCGTAGGCGGAACGTTCAAGACGCGAAAGTATCCCGGTGTGACACGTGCACCGCTGACGCGCTCGGGCTCGCCGCCGCCGGACAGATTGAACGTGGCGCGGGTGAGCGCCGCCGTCTGATCGAAGACCGTGCCCTGCTCGGTCCAATCGTGGAAGTGGCCGACTGAGGCGCTGCCACTGCGAAACTGCCGCCACGTTTCGTAGACAAACACCAGACGATCGCTGTCGGCGAATGGCAGCGGGCGGAGCAGCACCGCATTCAGCACGCTGAAGATTGCGACGGTCGAACCGATGCCGAGAGCAATCGTCACGACAAGTACCGCTGTGAGAAGTGGGCTGACGGTGAGCTGTCGGACGGCGAAGCGAAGATCGTGGCGCCAGTCAGACCACCATTGCGTGCGCCGCATCGCATGCTCCCGTTCTTCTGCAAGCGTTCTGCAGATCGTCTTGACGTGCTGAATGTCGCCGAAGCCGCGCAGCGCTTCCTCGCGCGCCTGCGTTGGCGACAAACCTTGCGCGCGGAGCTCCTCGATGCGCATCTCGAGATGGAACGCGAACTCATCGTCCACGTCCGCGGCTGGATCGGGGCCGAAGAAGCGCAGATAGCGGCGCCAGAGTGGAGTACTCATGATGCTGGCTGCTGTTTGGCGCTCAGCACCCGCGCGACGGCCTGAGCGAACGAGGACCAGATGTCGGAGTTCTTGAGAAACTGGCGACGACCTTCCGCCGTCAGGCGATAGAACTTTGCGCGTCGCTGATTATCAGAGAGCCCCCACGACGCATCGATCCAGCCCTTCTTCTCGAGCCGGTAGAGGGCTGGATAGAGCGAGCCTTCCTCGATGCGCAGCTCATCGCCGCTCAGCTGTCCGATCCATTTGCCGATGCCGAAGCCGTGCATCGGTCCCCAGCTGAGAGTTTTGAGAATGAGGACTTCGAGGGTTCCGTGGAGCAGTTCAGTTTGCATCGGCATATGTGTCTTACCCTAGATTATCTAGGTCGCAAGGCACACACGATAGATCGCCTTCCCTAGATAGTCAAGGGGGCGGCGATCTCACGCTCGACGGTTGTTGGACTCGACGTGTTGGAGGCCCGCCTTCGCCCCTTTCGGGGCTACGGCGAGACAACATTCGCACGTGATCATCAGCGAATGTTGGCGGTGAGGCAGGGATTCGGTGCCGATAGCGACGGGCGAAGCCCGTCGCTTCAAACGGGAAGACGAGCCGAGCCGCCAATGAGCGACGCGCAGCGGAGCGAAGTTGGCGGTGAGGCAGGGATTCGAACCCTGGGTAGGACTTTAAAGGCCCTACAACGGTTTAGCAAACCGCCGCCTTCAGCCACTCGGCCACCTCACCAAGGACGGCGACGCCAGAACGGTAAGTATGGCATGGATCGGCGAAGGTGCGGGCCGTCACGCCTGCTCGGGCTCGCCGAGCGCGCCCTTCCGCCACGTCGCCGGCGGCGAGCCCGTCGCGCGCTTGAATGCGCGATTGAACGCCGCTTCCGATTCATAGCCCACGCGCCGGGCGACCTCCTGAATGTTGCCCGTCCCCTCGCGCATCATCTGCTTGGCCAGCTGCATCCGCCAATTCGCGAGATAGCGCATCGGCGTCTCACCCACCAGCTCGGTGAAACGCTGCGCCAGCACCGAGCGCGACGCGGCGACCTCGTGCGCGAGGTCGTCAACGGTCCAGTCGCGCATCGGATTCGTGTGCATCAGCCGCATCGCTTTGCCGACCTGCGGGTCGTTCAACCCGGCGAGCCACCCACGCTGACTGGCCGGCAGGCGGTGCATGTACTCGCGAAGGATCTCGACGAACATCAACTCGGTGAGCCGGCCGAGCATCGCCGCGTTGCCAGGACGAGCGACTCTCGCTTCGTTGATGGTGAACTTCAGCGTCGTGCCCAGCCACGTGCCCGATCCCGGCGGCACGACGGTGGGATGGCTGCCGCCTCTGTCCACGGCTTCGATGGCCGAATAGTCGTCGCGGCCTCGCACGTACAACATCGTCGGCAGCGCCTCGATCAGCGGAGCAAAGCGCTGGTCGCAGTTCAGATACCCACACACGAAGCGCGACGTTCGTCCGCCGCCGCCGTACGAGAGCTGCGGCGGGTCATCGTGGGTGCCTGGCGAGAAGATGGTTGAGAGCGGCGTCCCCTTTCCCGCCCCCTGACTGCGCATAGTGTGTTGATCGCCACGCGGAAACACGACGACGTCGCCACTCTCCATCGTCGTCGCTGGATGTCCCTGACAGAGGACCTCGCACTGGCCATCGACGAGGATGTGAAAGAGCACGACACATTCGGCTTCGGGCATCACGGCCGACGCCAGCATCTCGGGAATCGGCGACTCGATCGCCCACGGCGACGAGAAGTCGGCAGTGAAGAACACAGCTCCCGACAGACGCACGACGCGCAGCACGTCGGACAGCACATCCATCTCGGTCTCTCGATCTCCCCAACGGTCGCCGCTGGCGGAACGGTCAAGGATTCCAGAGCCTCAATCAACTGGTCAAGCAAATCCGGCGTTTCGGACAAGCCGTGCAGTGTCCCGGTCATTGGACGCGTCTCCAAGCCGAATCACGATGGGCCTCGTGCATCGAACGCGCTTCATGAGGAGCAAGACCATGCCACTGCTGACGCCTGATCCGACGTTCTACCCTTCGCCCACGATGGCCATCCAGTCGCCACCGGAGACCTACGCGTACGTCGCGCTCATCAACGCGGGGAACCACGGGGGCGCTGACGCGATCGGAGTCGTGGACCTCGATCCCACTTCAAAGAGCTACGGCCGTCTGGTCGGTCAGACCGACATGCCCAACGCCGGAGACGAGTTGCATCACTTCGGTTGGAACGCCTGCAGTTCCTGCCTCTGTCCTTACTCGCCGCATCCGCACATGGAACGACGCTATCTCGTGGTGCCCGGCATCAACTCGTCGCGCATCCACATCCTCGACACGAAGCCCGATCCGCGCCGGCCGCAGATCGTGAAAGTGATCGAGCCGGAGACGATCGCCAAGCGCACCGGCTACGCGTCGCCGCACACCGTCCACTGCGGACCCGACGGCATCTACGTCTCTGCGCTGGGCGCACCCGACGGCAACGGCCCCGGCGGCATCTTCATGCTCGACCCCGAAACCTTCGATGTCAGTGGTCGATGGGAGCTCGATCGAGGACCGCAACAGTTGATGTACGACGTGTGGTGGCATCTCGGCATGGACACGATGATCACCAGCACGTGGGGCACGCCCAACATGGTGAAGAACGGCGTGAACGCCGAGCAGTTGCTCGCCGGCAAGTACGGAAAGTCCCTCCACGTCTGGGATCTCCGTCGTCGTCGTCACCTGCAGGAATTGATTCTCGGCGACGAGCAGCAAATGGCGCTCGAGCTGCGGCCCGCGCACGACCCGACGCGCAACTACGGGTTCGCCAGCGTCGTCGTGTCGCTGAAGGATCTGTCCTCGTCGATCTGGTTGTGGTACCGCGATTCGACCAAGCGCGGGACCGGACCGGACAACGCGTGGGCCGTCAAGAAGATCATTGAGATTCCGGCCGAACCGGCAGACCCAGAAAAGTTGCCGCCGTTCCTCCAGGGTTTCAAAGCGGTCCCGCCGTTCGTCACCGACATCAACCTCTCTCTGGACGACCGCTACCTGTACGTCTCGTGCTGGGGCACGGGTGAGTTCATTCAATTCGACGTGACCGATCCCTTCAAGCCTCGCAGGGTGAGCTCGATCAAACTCGGCGGCATCGTCAATCGGACGGCGCACCCGAGGAAGCCGGGACAACCGCTCAACGGCGGGCCGCAGATGGTGGAAGTCAGCCGCGATGGCCGACGCATCTACTTCACCAACAGCCTCTACACGCCGTGGGACAACCAGTTCTACCCAGATGGCATTCAGAGCTGGATCGCGAAGGTCAACGTGCAGCCAGGAAAAGGCATGGAGCTCGACCCGGCGTTCTTCGTCGAGACCGGCGCCATGCGGACGCACCAGATTCGCCTCGAAGGCGGCGACGCCTCGTCTGACTCGTACTGTTACGCCTAATTCGCGCGGGAGGATCTCATGGACTGGCATGCGATGGTCGTTCTCGGCGCCTATCACGGCATCAACCCCGGGATGGGATGGTTGTTCGCCGTCGCGCTTGGGATGCAGCAGCGCAGCGCGCTCGGCGTCTGGCGCGCCCTTCCGCCAATTGCGGTTGGTCACGCAGCCGCAGTCGGCGTCGTGCTGCTGCTCGCAGCGGTTGCTCGAGCGGTCGTGCCGCTCGACGCGATGAAGGTCATCGTGGCGCTGATGCTGATGGCGCTGGGACTCTATCGGTTATGGCGCCATCGTCATCCACGCTTCGGCGGCATGCAGGTCGGCTTTCGCGATCTGACGGCATGGTCATTTCTGATGGCCTCGGCGCACGGCGCCGGGTTCATGGTGCTGCCGTTTGTCATGCGCATGCCCGCGACGCTCGCCGCCGCCGGTCATGACCATGCGCACCACATGGCCTCGACCGGGGCGAGTTTCGGAATGGCCGGCGCGACAGCCGTCGGCATTCACACGCTGGCGTATCTCGCGGTGATGACGCTGGCAGCGTGGATTGTGTATCGCAAGCTCGGTCTGAGCCTGCTGCGCACAGCCTGGTTCAACATGGACTGGCTGTGGGCCGGAGCTTTGGTCGTCACGGGCATCGTCGTGCTGATGACGTAGTCATGCGCGCCACGCGCCTCGTCGCGCGGCGATTAACGTGCGGTGTCGTACAGTTGCGGACACTCCAGCCCATCCGCAGCGCCGGCACTCTCGACATACAATCCTCGCCTCTTCCCCACTGGTCAGTGGTAAATCGTCACTAGTCTGTCGAGGTCGGTCACACTCGACGCGGGGGAAAACTATGCGACGCATAGCACTGCTCACAGCCGTTGCGCTGTTCGGCGTGGTCCACATTCGGACGAACGCCGTCACCGACGGCAGGCTCGACGGGAACGCGCACCCGGCCGTCGTCCTGTTGCTGATGGAGGTCAATCACCAACCGGCGTTCCGGTGCAGCGCCACTCTGCTCTCGCCGACGGTCGTGCTGACGGCCGGTCACTGCACCAGCAACTTCCCTGACAGTCCGTACACAGGGATGCGGGTGTTCACTGAGTCGAACGTGCAGGCCGGCATCGGGAAGACCAACAACTATCCGTTCGCCGGTCCGAATGCGATTGAAGCCGTGTCATGGGCGTCGCATCCGCTCTACGAGACAGGCCCTTTCGTTCTCCATGACGTGGGCGTCGTCGTGCTGTCGGCACCGTTCAACCTTCCGGAATCGCAGTACGGACAGCTTCCGGAAGTGAATCAGTTCGATGGGCTGAAGACGAGGCGCGGACAGCAGGACGTCACGTTCACCGCCGTTGGATACGGATTGCAGGAAAGCTTCCCCGATCCGGCGCTCTTCCTGGCCACCAACACCAGGACCCGCATGTCGGCAACACCGCGTCTGCTCCAGATCAACGTGCCTGGCTTCACCGGTTCGTTCTCGATGCTGCTCTCGAACAATCACAGCACCGGCGGCACATGCTTTGGTGATTCGGGTGGACCCAACTTCTACGGTTCGGGACGCACGGAGACGAAAATCATTGCCGCCGTCACCTCATTCGGCATCAACGGGAACTGCGCCGGAACGGGTGGCGTCTTCCGCATGGATCGGCAGGACGTGCTCGATTTCGTGGGGAGCTACTTGCCTTAGGTAACGGAGAGTACGGAGCAACCTCCGCTACCTCGGGATCAGCGCACCTGGAACGACGAGATCTGATCGCTCCAGTTGATGGCGCCGAGATCCGGTGCATCGCGCTCCAGCCGCAGCCGCTGCCCGCGATAGTCGGCATCGCGATACACCTCGACGCGCGCCCGGCCGAACACGCGAATCGAGCTGATGCGATCGTTCCAGCCGTTGCCGTTCAAGTTGCGCTCTTCCTCATCGGCGTTCCAGCACTGCGAGCGGCCGCCGTAGTTGATCTCCTCGTAGACGCAAATGCGATCGCGGGACGGACGGTTGTCGCGGTCCTCATCGCGATCGCCACGGCCGAAGCCGAATCCGCGACCACGGCGATTGAACGCCACGACTTGGAATGAGTCGATGCGGTCGTTCCAGTTGCGGCGGCCTTCCATCACCCGGAGCCGCAGATCGGGAACGTCCATGTCGAATTCGTCCGACGCACCCATGAATTCGCTCATGTCGTAGACGATCACGCGGGCGCGACCGTAGATGCGGATCGACGAGATCTCGTCGCCGCGATTGCGCAAGTCGGCGAGCTCGTCGCCGGGTCGATAGCACCAGGACGGCCCCTGATACTCGACGTCGCGATAGAAGCAGACGCGATCGGGGTCGCGATTGTCGTTCCGGTCATTCCGCTCGCGCCCCTGCGCGAACGCGGGCGCGGCGGTCATCGACAGTCCCACAACCATCAAAGCGGCGAAAGCGCGATGCTTCATGACGTCAACCTCTGGATGGGGTTAAAGCCAAGTGTATGCCAACCTCAGCATGCGCTTCTGTGCGTGTTCCTGCGCGATTCGACGCCCGGCGCAGAGGACAATTTCAGGCCGGTTTCGCCGATCGCACGACGGCAATGCCGGCAAAAACCAAGGCTGACGCGACGAGCGTCCGGGTCGAAAACGGCTCCGACAAGAGCACCGTCCCGAGCACCACGGCGATGAGCGGATTCACATACGAATAGAGCGAGACGGTCGCGATGGGAAGGTGCTTCAGCGCATAGACGTACGCCGAGTAGGCGACGAGCGACCCGAACACCACCAGGTAGAGAACCGCGCCCGCCGATCGGGGAGTGAACGCGAGCCGACTCCATTCACCGGTGATCGTGGCGATCACCAGGAACATGAGCCCGGCAATCAGCTGCTGCATCGCCGATGTGGCCACCGGCGAGGACGATGCGGTGGTGTGTTTGGTGTACGACGTCCCGAGCGCCCAGCCGGCGCACGCCAGTTGCAAGGCGATCAGACCCGCCACGAACCATCTACCGCCGTCGCCCGTAAAGAGCTCAGGCCAGACGAGCACGACGATTCCGGCAAATCCGACGGTCAGTCCAAGCAACGTGCGGGCGCTCGGTCGCTCACCATCCGGACGCATCGCTTCGACGAGGACGTTCCAGAACGGCACCATGGCGACCATCACGGCGGCCAGACCACTCGCCACGTACTGCTCCGCCCACACCACTCCGCCGTTTCCGATCACCAGGAGGAGAAAGGCGGCAATCGCCACTGAGCCCCACGTGCGTGGCGACGGCAACTTCCGGCCGGTCAGGCGCAGTCCGATGATCAGAATCAGCCCGGCAGCCACGAATCTCAAGCCGGCGAGCAGCGCGACCGGCACCGACTCGAGGGCGACGCGGATCGCGAGGTAGGTGGTGCCCCAGACGACGCAGACGACGATCCAGGCGACGTAAGCGAACGCGTGAGATGGACGATTGACGAGAGACGATTGACTCATTGAGATCGCCGGATTGAGGGCACGCGACGAGTCCAGCCACTCAATCCGTCAATCGTACTTCGTCAATCGTCAATGCTTGTCGTACTGACGCTGTTCGCCAGGATGACGACCGAGCGCGGCTCGACGCGCACGCGCTCGCCGCGAACGAAGCGCCGTCGCGACACGCGCGGCCGGCTCTTTCGCGTGTCGAGCAGCACACGCCATCTGGCATCGGGCACGGATCCCGAGAGGGTGTAATCCAGTGGCTGATCGTGGGCGTTGAACAACAGCAGAAAGCTGTCATCCACAATGCGCTCGCCTTTGGCCCCGGTGCCGGCGATGGCGCATCCGTTCAGGAACACCATCACGCTCTTCAGCCCACCCGTCCACTCGTGCTCGGTCATCGGTACGCCGGAGGCGGTGAGCCACGCCACGTCCGGGCACCCGCCTTCCTCAGACGGCGGATTGCCGGTGAGCCAGTGCTGGCGCCAGAACGTCGGATGAGCGCGGCGCAGGCGAATCAGCTGGCGCGCGAACTCCAGCAGATCGGTATCAGTCGCCTGCCAATTCACCCACGAGATCTCGTCGTCCTGACAGTAGGCGTTGTTGTTGCCGTGCTGCGTCCGCCCCAGCTCGTCGCCGGCCAGGAGCATCGGCACGCCCTGCGACAGGAGCAACGTCGTGAGCATGTTGCGCTGCTGACGAGCGCGCAGCACGTTGACGGCAGGATCGTCGGTGGGACCTTCAGCCCCGCAGTTCCATGATCGGTTGTGCGATTCGCCGTCCTGGTTCTTGTCCCCGTTGGCCTCGTTGTGCTTTTCGTTGTACGAAACGAGATCGCGCAGCGTGAACCCGTCGTGCGCGGTGATGAAGTTGATGCTCGCCTCGGGCCGCCGGTTGCGTTTGTAGAGATCCGAGCTGCCGGCGAAGCGCGACGCGAACGTCGCGACCGACTGATCGCCGCGCCAGTAATCGCGCATCGCATCGCGATACTGGCCGTTCCATTCGCTCCACCGGGCAGGAAAATTGCCGACCTGATAGCCCCCGTCGCCGACGTCCCAGGGTTCGGCGATCAGCTTGACGCGGTTGAGCACGGGATCCTGCTGGATGACGTCGAAGAACGATGAGCCGTGGTCAACGTGGTGATACTCGCGGGCCAGCGTGGATGCCAGGTCGAACCGGAACCCGTCGACGTGCATCTCCTGCACCCAGTAGCGCAGCGAATCCATGATCAGCTGCAGCACCGACGAGTGCGTCGTGTTCATGCTGTTCCCGGTGCCGGTGTAGTTGCTGTAGTAGAGCGGCTGATCGGGCTGGAGCCGGTAATAGGCGCGGTTGTCGATGCCGCGAAAGCTCAACGTCGGCCCCTGGTGGTTGCCTTCCGCGGTGTGGTTGTAGACGACGTCGAGGATGACCTCGATGCCGGCGCGATGCAGCGCGCAGACCATCTCGCGGAACTCGCCAATGTGCGCGGCCGGGTCCCTGCGGCTGGCGTACTCGGGATGCGGCGCGAAGAACCCGATTGAGTTGTAGCCCCAGTAGTTCTTCAGTCCGCGGTCGATCAGGAAACCTTCGTGCACGAAATGATGGATCGGCAGCAGCTCCACGGCCGTGATGCCGAGCTGCTGCAGATACTTGACCGTGGAGGGATGTCCGAGCCCGGCGTAGGTGCCGCGTATCTCTGGCGGCAGATCCTCACGCAGCTTGGTGAAGCCCTTCACGTGCAGCTCGTAGATCACGCTGCGATGCAGCGGGTGGCGTGGCGGCGAGTCGGCGCGCGGCCATCGTTCCTTCGAATCGACGACCACCGATCGCGGCACGAACGGCGCGCTGTCTTCCGTATTGGGCTCGGTTGTGGCCGACCCGTCCGGCGCAATGACGTGCCCGAAGATCGCCGGCTTGTACACCGCGTCGCCGACGATCGCCCGCGCATACGGGTCGAGCAGCAGCTTCGACGGATTGCAGCGCAGCCCCTCTTCCGGCCGCCAGGGCCCGAACACACGGAAGCCGTATTGCTGCCCGGGCCGCAGCCCGGGCACATAGCCATGCCAGCAGAACGCGTCGCGCTCGGTCAACGGCAGCGCGGTCTCCGTTCCGTGTTGATCGAACAGACAGAGATCGACTCGCTCGGCGACTTCCGAGAAGATCGAGAAGTTCACGCCGGCGCCATCGAAATACGCGCCGAGCGGAAACGAACGGCCCGGCCAGACGGCCGCGTTCAGCGTGTCTCGCCCGGTATCGACTCGGCTCGGAACATCCACGCGCAATTCGGCTGTAGCGCCCATAGTCCTTCCTGGGTAATGGCGGCGACACCAGCGCCGCCGTAGACCGCCCGCTCACTGCACCACGCCATCGTCCAGTGCCGCTGCCGCGACGGCGGAGCGAGCAGGGGATCGTTCATCCGCAATGTCGTCCGGCGGCCAAGGTTGACGAGAATCAGCCGCTCCTCCTCACCCGCTGTATATCGCAGCAGCACGACGTCGTGCGTGAGTGCCGATGTCGCCACCTGCGTGGCCGGCGTGCCGAGTCCTGACAGGACGACATCGGCGCGCCGCAGCGACAGCAGATCGGTGTGCAGGAGCCTGGCCTCTTCCGACCCCGGATGACCGCACCAGTTGATCTTGCACGCGCGATATGACGATTCGTCAGCAGGATCCGGTAGCACCTCGCGTATGTCAGCGTCTCTGAGCGGAGGGAACTGCGACAGGAATTCGAGACGGCCTTTGCGGACAGCGTCGGCCAGCTCGCCCTCGTGATCGGCAAAGTAGGTGAAGTGCGACGTGGTCGCACACTCCTGGCCCTGGAAGAGCATCGGGACGTTCGGTCCCAGCAGCAGCAGCGACACCATCGCCCGCCACCGCGCTCTGTCTGACAGCTGGTGCAGCCGGACACCGCGGCCAGTGTTGGCCACCTGGTCATGATTCTCCAGGAAGCAAACGAACGCCGAGCTCGGAGACGCTCGCGAGTCGGTGCCACGCCGCTGCTTCTGCCACGAATACCACTGGCCCTGATACAACAGGTTCCAGCGCGCCATTGCCGCGAACTCGTTCGCCGTGCCGTCGTAGTCCGCGCAGTACGCCTCGTTCTGACCGGTCAGCGCGACAAACGCCGCATGGTGCCAGTCCTCGTTCCAGATGCCGTCGAGACCGCCTGGCCCGCGCTCCCCCACGTCCTTCAGAAACGCGACGTTCTGCGCCTCGTTCTCGCCGACGACGAACAGACGCCGCGGTTGCGCGACCTCACGCGCATGGCGCGTCAGCTCGTGGACGATGTGCTCCGGCGACTGATCGACAATCGAGTGGAGGGCATCGAAGCGGAGGCCGTCGAAGTGGTACTCGTCGATCCAGTGCCGCACGTTCGCGCGCATGAAGGCCCGTACTGCTTCCGAATGGGGGCCATCGACGTTGAATCCACGGCCCCAGTCGGTGTCGTGCTCGGCGAAATACCAATCGCTGAACTCGTGCACGACGTTGCCGACCGGTCCAATATGGTTGTAGACGACGTCGAGGATCACGGCGATACCGAGGCGATGCGCATCGTTGATGAACACGCGCACATCGTCGGGAGAGCCATACTCGTGGAACGGCGCAAACAGAAAGACGCCGTCGTATCCCCAGCCAAACCGTCCCGCGAACTCCGCGAGGGGCATGATCTCCAGCGTCGTCACGCCCAGATCGGCGAGCCGCCCGAGCTGCGCACGCGCGGCGCCCCACGTGCCCGCCGTCGTAAAGGTGCCGATGTGCATCTCGTAGACGACGTTGCGATGCCGAGGCGGGGCACCCTTCCAGTCCGCATCGGTCCATGGGAACGACGACGGATCGACGATCGCCGACGCGCCGAAGACGCCATCGGGTTGATAGCGCGACGCGGGATCCGGGCGAAGGGCGTCCCTCAGCTTGAACCAGTAGCGCTGGCCGGCGCGGGCGCCAGGGACGGCGACCGAAAAGTAGCCGTTCGGCCGCGCCTCCATCGGAATGTCGCGATCGTCGAGGCGAAGCGCGACGAACTGGTGCTTCGGCGCCCAGACGGTGAATGTGACCGCGTCCTTTGTGACACGAGCGCCGAGATCGATCCCAGACGTATCAATAAGTTCCGCGTTATCTACTGCCATGGGAGCCTTCAGGTGGTCTGCAATTGAATGAGGCAGCGCAGGACTTCGGCCACGCTCCAGGCCTGCGCGACACAGCCGCGCGGCGCGTGCGGCGGCATCGCGTCGAAGATCTCGCTGATGCTGCCGATACAGGCTTCGCTCAAATGGCCGTCGAACGCCTCGAGAAGCTTCGCCGCCTGACGCTGGCCGCCCGGGTGCACGCGCAGCCACGCGTCAATGTACGGCCCGATGAGCCATGCCCACACCGTGCCCTGGTGATACGCGGCGTCGCGCGCCCGCAGGTCGCCGAAGTACTGCGCCTTGAAGTCCCGATGACCGGGATCGAGCGTCCTCAGACCGAAGGGGGTGAGCAATCTGGTGGTGACCGCATCGAGGACGGACGCCCACCGCGACTCGTCGAGCACGGGATAGCGAAGTGAAAACGACAGGATCTGATTCGGCCGGCACGCGGAATCGTCACCAGCCTCGCCATCGACGATGTCGTAGAGGTAGCCGCCGGACTCGCACCAGAATCGCTGATTGAAGGACTGCCTGGTCTGCCCGGCCAGCTCCTCGATCTCTCGATCGCCGACGCCCAGCTCGTTCCGCCACTCGGCCAGCAGACGGAGCGCGTTGTACCACAGCGCGTTGATTTCGACCGGTTTTCCGCGGCGCGGTGTGACCACCCAGTCCTGCACCTTCGCGTCCATCCACGTCAGCGGCAGGTTCGGGTCGCCCTGCGTCAGCAGTCCGTCGCTGTCCACCCGGATCCCAAACAGCGTGCCCGCGCGATGGAACCGCACGATCTCGTCGAGCGCGGGCAGCAAGTCGCGGAGCGTCTCGACGTCGCGGGTCATCGACACATAGCGGTCGATGGCGTGGAAGAACCACATCGTCGCATCGGCGGTGTGATACAGGCCGTGCTGATCGCCTTCGGGAAACAGATTCGGAATCAGGCCCTCGTGCAGGTGCTGGGAGAACGTGAGCAATGTGTCACGCGCCTCGGCCGCCCGGCCGGTGGAGAGCGAGAGACCCTCGAGGCTGATCATCGTGTCGCGGCCCCAGTCGGTGAACCAGTGATAGCCGGCGATGATGCTGCGGGCGTTCTCGCCCGCGGCACGCGCGCGGGCGGTGTCGGCGGTGCGCGTCGCCGGCTTGATCACGAACTGATCGGCCGCCAACACCAGTTCGGCAGTCACACTCTCGGGTTCCGGATTTCCCGCCGCGACGAGCAGCCGGGTCCGCCGCTCGAGCTCCGTCGTCCACGCGTCTTCCGGCGATAGTGCGTCGATCACACTCAGACGCTCCGTCGAGGCAATGAAAGTGACGCGCTCCTGTTCGGCGAGATCGAGCTTGTAGTAGCCGGGTGTCCACGTGCTGCCGTCGGCGGCGTAGCCGCGCTGCGCCTCGAGCTCGTAGTGAAGATCCTCGGTCAGCGGCTCCACGGTGAAGGTCGCGAGGTGATCGCGGATCGCGAACCTGATGGTCGGGACCGTCTCGTCGGCATTCACCTCGAGACACCGCTGATGCGCGGTGACGACCGGCTCCTGCGGAACGGTCCGGTCAACCGGCGCTTCGTGCATGCGGATCGAGACCTTGGGCCGAACGCCGAAGCGGATCGGGTCGGCGGCGCGAATCAGCGTGTAGGTGACAACGATCGAGTTCTGCTCGTTGGGCATGAACAGCCGCTTCTCGAGCACGACGTTGTCGAACGTGTAGCGCCACACCGGCATGCCACCGACGAGCGCGAATTCACTCACCGTGACGGGCGACGAGTCATCACGACGGCTGAGAAAGCCGACGGCGCGATGAGAGAGCCGGATGCGCTCATCGAGATGGGCGAGAAGCGAGAGGCGGCCGAGCGGGGCGGGAAGCGCCGCGACGAGCAGCGAGTGATAGCGCCGGGTCGGTGGTCCGGCCAGCGTTCCGGACGCATAGCCTCCCAATCCGTTGGTGACGAGCCATTCCCGGCTGATGAGGTCGCGCTGATTCCACCCCGCGGTTGGCAGGCGCCGCTCGACATCGGCAGCCGTTGAACGCACACTGTCGAGCTTCGACATGGGTGAGCGAATCGACAGTTCCGCAAGCTTGATGCCGTTAGCTGCGAGGCCAATCGACGCGGGTCGGGAGGGTTCTGGGTGGCACGCCCAATGCGAGATCCGTGCTCGTGCCCCCCGATCTCGAACGATCTATCCCTAGCAGCACATATCGTGTGCAACTGTCGGCCCGTTTTACCCTCGACGGCCTTGCCGCTCAGGTTCCGTACATTGCGCGGCTGGGGGTTAGCCATGTGTATTTGTCGCCCATTTACTCGGCGAGGCCCGGCAGCCCACACGGCTACGACATCGTTGACTACGGGTGCATCAATCGCGAGTTGGGAGGCCAAGCCGCCTGGCGTCGATTGTCCGAGGTCCTCCGCGTCCACGACATGGGAGTCGTCCTCGACATCGTTCCGAACCACATGGCGGCGGATCCCGAGCACAACAAACTGTGGCGCCAGGTCCTTCGTGACGGCCCGTCCAGTCCGGCGGCGCGCTTCTTCGACATCGATTGGCGGCCGCTGACCGGCCTCGTGCGTGACAAGGTTCTGCTGCCGATCCTGGACGAACCCTATGGGCAGGCGCTCATGAACGGCGCCGTTCAGGTCGAATGTAGCGACAACGAGTACCAACTCCGATGCGGTTCGATGCGGCTGCCGCTCGCCCCCTCATCGCTCGATCCGCTCGTCGCTGATCAGCCGATCGAGGAGGCCATCGCGGCGATCAATCGCAACCCGCACCTCCTGCACGAGCTGCTCGAGCAGCAGCACTACCGGCTGGCGTACTGGCGGCCGGCGAATGACGAGATCAACTACCGGCGGTTCTTCGGGATCAACGAGCTCATCGCGACGCACGCCGAAGATCCCGAAGTCTTCACGCGCAGTCACGAACTGGTCCGCAAGCTCGCTGGCGAGGGCATCGTTCACGGCGTGCGTGTGGATCACGTCGATGGTCTGCTCGATCCAGTCGGTTACCTGCGCAAGCTCCACACGGAGCTCGAGGCCGTCGCACCTTCGCGGCCATGGCTGGTGGTCGAGAAGGTGCTCGATCCATCGGAGCGCCTCGGCCGCCACTGGCCCGTTGACGGCACGACCGGCTATGACGCGCTCGACGCCCTCAACCGGCTGTTCGTGAGCGGACGTGGCGTCCGGCTCCTGCGCCGGCTGTTCCAACGGCTCGTCGATGAAAGCATCTCCTTCCGCGAGGAAGCGCAGCGCAGCAAGCGTTTGATCATGCACGGCGCCTTGTTGAACGGCGTCACGATTCTCGCTCACGAGTTGAAGCGCGTGGCCGACGCCTCATGGACGACGCGTGACATCTCGCTCAATGCCCTGCACGAGGCGCTTGTCGAATTCATTGCCGCGCTGCCTGTCTATCGCACGTATCTCGGCACTGGCTATGACCGCGAGCCCGAACGCGCCATCGTGGTCGAGAGCCTCGAGCTGGCCGAACGCCGCAATCCCGCAATGGACTCGTCGGCATTCGCGTTTCTGCGATCGCTGCTGCTCGGTGAGCTGGTGGACGATCCGGCGCTCGCGGCGCGGCGCGCCTCGCTCGTGAAGCGGCTGCAGCAGTACACGAGCGGTGTCCACGCGAAAGGTGTCGAGGACACGGCGTTCTATCGTGACAACACGCTGCTGGCGTTGAACGAAGTGGGCGGGAACCCTGCCGATCCGTCGCTCACGATCCGCGAGTTCCATCAATTCAACGAACAGCGCGCCCGGGCGTGGCCGAACTCGATGACCGCGACCTCGACGCACGACACGAAGCTGAGCGAAGACGCGCGCACACGAATCGCCACGCTGAGCGTCTTCGCCACCGAATGGACCGACGCCGTTCGCCGATGGATCTCGCTCAACGCGGCCCATCACGCGGTGTCACGGCGTGGATCGTTCCCGGCCATGCGCGACGAATACCGCTTGTATCAAGCGCTCGTCGGCATGTGGAACTGTGAGGATGTCAGCGGCGACGGACGAGTGTCGGAGGAGCTGATTGAACGGCTCACTGGATACATGAAGAAGTCCGCGCGCGAGGCACAGCTCTTTACCAGCTGGATCCGGCCTGATGCCGGCTATGAAGAGGCGCTCGATGCATTCGTACGTCGTCTGCTCGCCGACGACGAGTGCGCGGAGTTCCGGCAGTCGGTCGCCTCGTTCGTGAAGCTGATCGAGCCGGTCAGCCACTGCCATTCGATCTCGCAACTGGTCCTGAAATGCCTCATGCCGGGTGTTCCGGATTTCTATCAGGGCAGCGAGGACTGGCGGTTCACCCTGACCGATCCCGACAACCGGCGGCCCGTGGACTTCGAGCGCCCGTCCGAGCGGCTCGCGCACTCGTTTCATTTGACCGCAGATGCGGCGAGCCGCGATCTGAAGCTGCAGTTGACTGCCACCCTGCTCCACTTCCGAGCTGAACATGCGAGCTTGCTGCGAGAGGGTAGCTACCGGCCGGTGCGAGTGCGCGGAAGCCGGTCCGGGTCTGTGGTGGCATTCGAGCGACGCGGCCCGAAGTCACGGGTTATCGTGGCAGTTCCACGGCTGACCGCCGCGTCCGTGACCGGCGGCACCGTTCAGCTGGATCAATCATTCTGGCGGGATACGGAGATACGATTGCCCAGCTCCGACGGCCGATGGAGTAATCTCCTGGCCGGCGATGAGCTGGTGCTGGGATGCGGATGGTGCCGGATGGCGGTTCTGGGCTCAACACGACCGTGGGTCGTGCTGTATCACGCCCGGCTCAGGCCCGGACGTAACCACTCGCTGTGAGACGGAGAAAGCCGCGGTCAACCAGAGCCGCGAGCACCGATGAGGCCGTCTCGACATCAACGCCGATCAATCGCGCGGTCTGTTGTGTCGTCAGACGAAGACCGGGCATCTCGCGAAACTCCGCTGTCAGGCGCACCGCAGGCGTAGACGTGGTCTTCGGTTCGGGGGATTTTGGATATCGAGGTCCGTGCATAGCCGGGATCCCCATGCACGTTTCATGCTTATGAATAACGTCTCGACTGATCAGCTGTCCGTCGCCAGCGTCGATCGCGATTTGATCGAACGTCTCTACGCGCGATTTGCATCCGTCTACAACGCGATCTTTGGCCCGATCCTGCACGCGGGACGGGAGGAGGCCATGCGTGAGCTTCCGTTGAAGCCGGGCGACGAGATTCTCGAGGTGGGTATCGGCACGGGACTGACGGCAACCTTGTATCCATCAGACTGCCACGTGATGGGAATCGATCTCTCAGAGCCGATGCTGAAAGAGGCGGCGCACCACGTCGAATCGCATGGCCGCACGAACGTGAGTCTGCAGAAAATGGACGCATCGACCCTGGCGTTTCCCGACCAGTCGTTCGACGTGGTGTATGCCGCCTACGTGATCAGCGTCGTTCCCGATCCTGTCGCGGTTCTCAAAGAGATGCGTCGAGTCTGCCGTGAGGGCGGGCACATCATCCTGCTGAATCACTTCTTGAGCACCCGCCCGGTGCTGTCGGCCCTGGAGCGGTGGCTCTCGCCGATTACCGCGCGAGCAGGATTCCGTTCGGATCTCGATCTGTCAGTCCTCCTCGCTCAGGCCGGACTCGAGCCTGTCTCCGTCAAGAAGGTCAATACTCCGAAGATTTGGTCTCTCGTCCAGTGCCGCCGCTAATCGAGGGTCCTTGGTCCCTGGGCCTTAGTTCCCAGTCCGTTCTTAGTCCCGAGTCCTTCGTCCCGGACCACGGACCAAGGACGGACCCAGCACCAAGGACCAAGCACCAAGGACAATCCGATTCACGATCCGGCTCGTAGCCTTCACAGACAACACGCACGCCCTGGCGCCATGCCGGGCGCTGGAGGTGGACTGTGAAAGCAATCTGGAGGCTGCCCGTCGCGGCCGTCGCCCTCGCCGCATTGGCCTTCCCTGCCGTGCAGGCGTCGAGCCATCGCGAAGCGCCGCTCATCAGCGCTGACCCGCTGGCCGACAACACCGACGTCTACGCGTTCGTCAGCCCGAACGCACCCGACAAGGTGACACTCATCGCGAACTTCATCCCGTTCGAGGCGCCGTACGGCGGCCCGAACTTCTTCAAGTTCGACGACAACGTGCTCTACGAAATCATGGTGGACAACGACGGCGACGCCGTCGAAGACGTCACATTCCAGTTCAAGTTCCGCACCGACGTGCGCAACCCGAACACGTTTCTCTATAACACCGGCCCGATCACCTCGCTCGACGCCACGACATTCAACGTCCGGCAGTTCTATTCGGTGACCCGCATCGACGGGCCACGCCGCCGCGGGCCGGGCACCGTGCTCGCCACGGATCTCCCCACGCCGCCGGTCAACGTCGGGTTCCGCTCGACGCCAAACTACGAGGCGCTGGCCGCTGCGGCCGTTCGCCCGCTGCCGAACGGCGCACAAGTCTTTGCCGGTCAACGCGATGATCCGTTCTTCGTGGACCTCAATGTGTTCGACTTGCTGGCAGTACCGCCGGCGGACACGAAAAACTTCGACGGCCTGGCTGGCTTCAACGTCCACACCATCGCCATCGAGGTGCCGATATCGACATTGACCGCCAACGGCTCGCGTCCTTCATCGGCCTCCGATCCGAACGCGGTGATCGGCGTGTGGTCCACCGCAAGCCGGCCGTCGGTCACCAGCCGCGGCGGCGGGCAGGAGCGGCACAACGCCAACTACGTCCAGGTATCGCGGCTCGGCCATCCCCTCGTCAACGAGGTCGTGATTCCGCGCGGCGTCAAGGACACGTTCAACGCGCTCGAGCCGACTGGTGATGGGGCGGCACTCAACTTCGTCACCGATCCGGAAGTGCCGAAGCTGCTGCAGGCGCTCTTCAACATTCAATCGCCGCCGGCGCCGCGCAACGACCTCGTCACGATCTTCTTGAGGGGAATTCCGAACGTCAATCAGCGGCCGAACAATACGCCGTCGGAAATGCTGCGCCTCAACGTCGCGATTCCGCCGACGCCGAATCCGAACCCGCTTGGTGTCATCGGCGGCGACGCGGGTGGCTTCCCCAACGGCCGCCGTCTCGTGGACGACGTCGTGGATATCTCGCTGCGAGCGATGGCCGGCGCGACGCCGCTGACGCCTAACTTCAACAACGGCATCAACGCTCAGCTGGGCGACGGCGTCGCGGGCAATGACAAGCCGTTCCTCACGTCGTTTCCGTTCGTGGCCACCCCGCAAGCGGGCAACACGCCTTAGTCCTTGGTCCTTGGTCCTTGGTTCTTAGTCCCAAGCGGACTACGGACGAAGGACCAAGGACGGACCAGGGACCAAGGCCCAAGTACCAAGGACCAACTTATTCAAGGAGTTAGTCATGCGACGTCTCGTCGTGTTCGCTATCGTTGCCGCTGCGCTCGCCATTCCGTCGATTGCAGCAGCCCAGACAGAACCCACAGAATCTCGCGGCTGGTTCGCGTCGCCGTTCATCGCTGCCACGTTCGGCGGAGACACGACCGAGAGCGCCCCGTTCTACGGCGCTTCTGCCGGTTGGATGGGCGGCCATCTCGGATTCGAAGGCGAAGTTGCCAACGCGCCGGACTTCTTCGAGCCGACGGGGTTCCTGACCTACCGCCGTGTGACGACGGTGATGGGGAACGCCTTCTACCGGTTCTCGACCAGAGGCGTGCAGCCGTACGCGGTGGGCGGTGTCGGCTTCGTGCGACCCCATCTGGCCGAGGCCGGCGAGCTGGCCGTGCTCGAGGTCAACAAGCTCGGCTTCAATGTCGGCGGCGGCGTCTTCGGCCGCATCTCGGACCACACCGGCGTACGCGGCGACCTCCGATACATTCGAACGGCTGGCACGTCGGAGTCGGACGCGAATCCGTTCGGCCTCGATCTCACCCGCTTCGAGTTCTGGCGCGCATCAGCCGGGCTCGTCGTGACGTTCTGAGGCGCCGCCGTGAGACGCACGCAGTTGGGTGTCGCGTTGAGCCTGGTGGCGGTCATCGCCACCGCGGCCTGCTCGCACACCACTCGACGGCCGTCAGCGCCCGTGACTCCGCTGCTCGGAAGCGGCCAGCTCTCGACATCGCGGCACGATCTCGAACGAACGATCGCGGCGATGCGAGAGCGGGTCGCCGCCGCGCCCGATGATGCCTCGTCCGCGGTCGTGCTGGCCGACGCGCTGCTGCGTCAAACACGCGTGTCGGGCAACGCCGGCCTCGCGAAGGACGCCGAGCGCGTGTTGCTCGCCGTCCTCGAGCGCGACAGCGAGCGATACGACGCGCGCCGGATGCTCGCGGCCGCTTACCTGTCGCAGCATCGCTTCGCCGACGCGCTTCGTGAGGCCGAACGCTGCCGGACGATGCGGACCGATGACGCGTGGGTGTGGGGAGTCATTGGCGACGCGCACATCGAGCGCGGCGAATACGAGGCGGCATTCGACGCCTTCGATCGCATGGCGTCGATCAAGCCGACGGCGGCGGCCTATGCGCGTGTGTCCTACGCGCGCGAGCTGCAAGGCGACCTCGAGGGTGCGCTGCAGACGATGCAGATGGCGTCAGAGGCGACGAGCCCGCATGACCCAGAGTCGCTGGCCTGGCATCACGCGCAACTGGGCCACCTCTATCTCGAGATGGGCCAGCTCGGACGCGCGCGGCGCGAATTTCTCGCGGCCGGTCATACGTTTCCCGGGCATCCGTTTGCTGAAATCGGCCGCGCGCGCGTCGCCGAAGCCGCCGGCGATCTCCGCACAGCCCTCGACATCGTCATGGCGATGCTCGAGACCAGCCCGACACCCGCCGATCTCGCGTACGCCGGCGATTTGATGACCAAGCTCGGTCAGCGCGAAGGCGCCGAGCGGCAGTATCGGCTTGCCGAGGCCGCGTGGCGAACGGACGCGCCGGAGCCATCCCGGCTCGCGCGGTTTCTGGCCGAGCGAGGACGTCAGCTGGACGAGGCGATCACCATTGGCGAAAAGGCCCGCGTCAATCGCAACGACATCTTCACGGCCGATGCGTTGGCCTGGGCCTACTTCCAGACCGGTCAGCTCGACAAAGCCAGGTCGATGATCGCCCTCGCGCTTCGTACGGGCACACGCGATCGCGTAATCCGCGCGCATGCCTCGGAGATCGCGCGTCGATGAACCCTCCACGTCGGTGTCTGTGCGTGCTCGCCGCTTTGCTGCTGAACGCCACAACGGGGAACGCGCACACGCTTGCGGGGACGATGATTTCGATCGCCCTCAACCGTCCGGGCATCGTGACGGTGACGATCGCCGCCGAAGCTGACCCGATGATCGCCAAGCTCGAAGCGCTCGGCGGCGTGGCGTCCTCGATGCCGATGACGAACGACGAACGTCGCGTGCGGCTCGAGTCGCTGTTTCCCGTCCTGCGCGCACACATCGACGGCCGGCTCGGCGACAAGCCGCTGGACCTCACACTTCGCGATGTCATCGTCGATGACACGGCGCAGGTGGAAGTGCATGTGACCGCGCCCGTGCCACAAGGACCACACACACTCACCTGGCGATGCACGTTCATCTTTGGCGCGTACCAGCTGGCGGTCGCGACTGGTGACGAAGGCGATGTCATTCAATGGCTTCAGGGTCCGCAGGCGAGCACACCAGTCGTCGTCGAGCCGTCACGGGCAGATGTTGAGATGTTTACGGCAACGCCGGCACACATCCGCATCGGTTACAGCCTCGCGATGGTCGCTCTCGTCGCGTACATCCTGACGCGCCGCCGGCTCGATCACGGGGGGCGGTGGTGGCAATCGTCGCGATACTCTAGATGGCGACTTGAATGCCTGAACGTCTCGCCGGACAGGTCACTGCCCTCTTTCTCTACGAAGCCGCGGAGGTCATCAATCTCGCGACAGTTCCAACGCTGATTGCGCCAACCGCAGAGGCACGGCTCAGTCCGAAGGCGACGACGCCCTCGTACGTGCAATACCGGCAGCCGCCGCTCACGCTTCACGGTGATGCCATTGGCCTGCACGACGCGATGGGGTTTCGTGTGCGCTTCAAGCTGTATGACTACGGCGTCATCTCGGTGGCGCTCGTACGCCCGCTCCCTGATTCATGGCCCGAGCTGATCGAACGGGCGCTGGCGTGGCAGGACGATCCGCGGTTGGCGGCTACGTCCGAATCCCTGTGCCGCGACCTCGTCAGCCGCCTGTCGTCGGCGATGACGGCGCCGCGAACGCAGTTCGTCGCCGAGGACTACATCGTGTACGCGGTGACGGCAGCGGACGGTGGTCCGCCGGCGGATTTGCTGATCGAGCAGCACGGGCACGACATAGCCAGGCTGCTTCGCGGCGAGCGCGAGAGCCTGAGCCGGCAGGAGCGCGAGGAGGTGCTGAGACATCGCCTCTCGTACCTGGAATGCGACCTGGTTGTGCCGACGTGGAACGCTGCGTTCGTCTACGACACCGAAAGTGGTGGACAGGCGGCGGTCGAGATCCTCGAGTTCGCGAACTCACAGCTCGTGGAGTTCCGCTACTACGACGAGCTGCTCGACCGCGAGCTGGAGCGGATCTACGCCGACTTGCAGCGTCCGAGCTGGTTCAAAGGATGGTTCGGGAGGCGCTACACGCGCCCTGCCCAGCAGGTGCATGCGCTGTTCATCGACGTCAACGAGCTCACCGATCGGGCCGAGAACGCGCTGAAATTTGCCGGTGACGTCTATACGGCCCGCTTATTCACGCTCACCGGCATCCGGCTCGGCCTCGATCACTGGAAGGCCAACGTCAGCGACAAGCTCAAGACGCTCGACGATATCTATCGCTTCGCCGTCGAGCAGACGGCGATGGCGCGCGGCGAGACACTCGAGATCATGATCGTGTTGATCCTGGTCTTCGAGCTGGTGCTCTTCTTCATGGGCATCATGAAGTGAACGAGGGGGCTAAAGCCCCCGCGCTACTTGCTGATGGTGACGTAGCGCTCGAGCCGTGCGACTTCTTCCTTGCTGACGTACTTGCCAATCTCCCGGCGGAAGCGCTCGATGCCGTCGTAGGGACGATACTCCTTGAACTCGCGCAGCATTCGGTTGCCGAGTCCAGGAATCGTCAGCAGGTCAGCGTCGCTCGCTTTGTTCAAATCGAGCGGCACGAACACGTACTGCTCCAGCCGCGCCAGCTCCGCATCGTCCACGTACTTGTCGATCTCGCGATGGAAGACAGCGAGCGCCGCGTACGGGCGGTACTCCAGGAACTCGCGCAGCATCCGGTTGCCAACGCCGGGGATCAACAGGATCTCGTCGCGCGATCCCGCATTCAGGTTGATGTGAACGAAGATGTGGCCGTAGAGCGTCGTGATCTGCTCGCGGCTCAGCCCGGCGCCGGTCAGCGTCTGATCGAGCGCGGTGATCGACAGGAACGGGCGTTTGGACACGACCGTCTTGGCCAGCGCGGGAGTCATCCCCGGAAGCTTGGCGAGATCGGCCTCGTTGATGGTGTTGGCGTCAGCGATGGTCACAGACTTCCCGACCTGCGCGTACGCAGGCTGTGCCTGACCAGCCACGGCGACGATGAGTGCAACGACTGCGAGAGCGCGGGTCATGCCTGCTCCTCCTTCGATCTGAGTGAGTCCGGCTAAAGCCGGACACTACTTTTCAGGGGTGCGATCGTAGCGCCGGATGGCGATAGGTGAAAGCCAATCCGACGACCCCGAGCAGCGACATCGAACCCGGCGCCAGTACGGGCGTCGCACCGGTCAGCGTCTTCGAGATCAACGACATCCCGGCCCGCGTCGGCGCCATCTCCAGCTCGAACGCCTCGTTGCCCTTGTAGTGCAGGAACACACCGATGACCCCGCTGGCGACAAAAATCACCATCAGCACTTGAAGCGCGCGGACTGCCGAAGGTCGTGGCGCGACGAGCGACCACGCGGCGACGAGAATCCCGGCACCAAGCAGCAGGAGCGGCGCAAACTGCGCCGCCATCTCATCGTGGCCGATGAGCAGCAGCTCGAGCAGCGTCCCCGCGGATCCCGCGAGAAGGCTGCACAACAAAATTTTGCGGATGGTGGCGAGTGGTTGCGGGTCCACCGTCGGAAGGTACCACAGTGGGCCCGTTCCTAAGGTTCCGTGAGTTCCGTAGGTTCCGGAACCTAAGGAACCCTTGGAACCTCTGGAACTTTATGCGGCCCCGAGGATCGAGTCCACGAGCTGGCGCCACTGCGCGACGATCTGCGGATTGGCTTCGAGCAGCTCGGCGCCACAGGAGATCGAACCCACCGGCGTGTATCGCGACCACACCGGCTTTGCGCGGAAGACGCCTTCGAAGCCGGGGATCGCCATGCGGAACTTCGCCGGAATGGATTCCGCCGGCGGCAGCTCGAGACGGATGCCGCCGTAGCTGATGTCGATGACGCGGGCCGAGCGGCGCGCGACGTGGAACACGAGACCCTTGATCGGTTGCTTGCGCGGCCATCGCCGCTGCGGGCCGACCTCGTTGAGCAACTTCGAGATGTGCCCGGCGAGCACCGCCTCATTCACCGGTCCGCCGATGTAGGCGGCGCTGTGCCGCTCGGCGTCCTGCGCGATGACGGGATCGTGAACACGATCGAGCAATATCGACCGCATCTTCGGCCGCGAACTCTGACTGCGAATGACCAAATGAAGACCGTTGAAGCCACCGAGACGAACGTCGGTGATCAGAAGGTCGGGCGCGATCTGATCCAGTTTGCGAATCGCCGGTTCGAAACCGGGCGCAAAAACAACTTCGTGGCCGCTGTCTCTCAACAGCGTCATCGCGGGCGAGTTATCCGCCCTCATGGCGACAACAAGGATCTGAGCCATGCTGCGTGTCTGTTGGCCTCGGGGATTGCCCTGTATCGAGCAAGTGATGTGCCGCTCGAAAAGCCAAGCCCAGCCGCAAAACACGCGCATGACGCGCGCAAATCGATTGCAGAATCGTTCGATCAGCGACGAGATTGTTCGCCACGTGACTTGCACACTTTCAGTGCCGACGTCTGAATTAGCGTGCAGCTCTCAGAGTTCTGGCCACACTGGCCAATGAATTGTGCGAATCATCAGATAATGACCGGATGCCTCCGCGCGTTCGCTTCGCGCCATCACCGACCGGCTACCTGCACGTCGGCGGCGCGCGCACCGCGCTCTTCAACTGGCTGTACGCGCGCCGGCACGGCGGCGCTTTTGTGCTGCGCATCGAAGACACAGACGCCGAGCGCTCATCGACCGACATGGTCACTGGCATCCTCGACGGATTGCGCTGGCTCGGACTGACGTGGGACGAAGGCCCGGAAGTTGGGGGACCACACGCGCCGTACTTCCAGGCACAGCGATTTGACCAACACCGCGTCGCGGCCAGGCGTCTCGTTGAAACAGGCCATGCCTACCCATGCTTCTGCTCCGTCGAGCGCCTTCGCCAGGAACGCGAACGCGCCGAGCAGCGCGGCGAAGCGTGGCAGTACGACCGCACCTGTCTGGGGCTCTCCGCCGAGCGCGTGAAGGAGCTCGAGGATGCTGGCACGCCGCGCGCGATTCGCTTCAAGGTGCCAGCCGGCAAGACCGGGTTCGATGATGCCGTGCACGGACGCATCGAGTTCGACGGCGCAAACATCGAAGACTTCGTCATCCTGCGATCGGACGACTCCCCCGTCTACCACCTCTCCGTCGTCGTAGACGATGTGGAGATGGGGATCACTGACGTGATTCGCGGGGACGATCACATCTCGAACACGCCCAAGCATGTGCTGCTGTTCCAGGCGCTCGGCGCGCCGGTTCCCCGATTCGCGCACGTGCCGTTGATTCTTGGCGGCGACAAGAAGCGCCTGAGCAAACGTCACGGCGCGACGTCGGTGACCGAGTATCAGCGCCAGGGTTACCTGCCCGAAGCGATGGTGAATTTCCTGGCGCTGCTCGGCTGGTCCCCTGGCGACGATCGCGAGCTCATGGCGACCACCGATCTCATCGCGAGCTTCTCGCTGGAAGGCATCAGCGGCGGCAATGCCGTCTTCAACACCGAGAAGCTCGATTGGATGAACGGCCAATACATCGCTCGCATGTCGATGGCGGACTTGTCCGCCATGCTGCGCCCGATGTTCGACGCCAACGGGCTTGGCGGGGAGTCGCTCGTCCAGGATGTGGCGTCATTCCACCGCTTGCTCGATCTGCTTCGTCCGCGCGCCAAGCGGCTGACCGACTTCGTCGAGCAAGGGCGGCCGCTCCTCGTCGATGCGGTCGAGTACGAGCCGGAGGCGGTTGAGAAACATCTGTCCGCGCCGGATCTCGCCGAGCACGTCGCCGCGCTCGTGGACGCGTTGACACACACGACGCCGTTCACTGAGGCAGAGGTCGAAGCCACGGTGAGAGGCGCCGCAGCTGCGCGCGGCATCAAAGCCGGCGCGTTGATTCACGCGACGCGCGTGGCGGTGACCGGGCGCACCACGAGCCCGGGTCTGTTTGAAGTGCTGGCGTGGCTCGGGCCCGATCGCACGCGCGCGCGGCTCACACGTCTGCTGGAGTTCCTCGCCACGCAACGTAGTGTCCGGCTTCAGCCGGACGAGCCGTAGTGTCCGGCTTCAGCCGGACCTCCGGTACCACTCTTTCTTGAATTGAATCGCCTCCAGGATCTGTTCGAGCGTGTACACGCTCGATCCGGAGAACGCATAGTTCTCGATGCTGGCGACCAGTCCCGCCCGCACCGGATCCTCGAGAATGTAGCGCGCGACGCTGACTGCCGCCTCCTCGCTGCGAAGCGTGTGCTCGTAGCCATAGCGCTGCCACAAACGGTGTTCGAACTTGGCCTTGTAGTGAAACCCGGAAAACTGCTTCGCCCGCGCGATGAACCGCTAGCAGTCGGAGTCTTCGGTCTTGCCTTCGGTCAGAAGATGAACGTGGTCCGGCATGTAGCAGTACGCGAGAAGTGCAACGTGCTGCTCCTCCGCGGCGGCGCGCTCAATCTGCGTACGAACTACCGATACTGCTTCGTCGGTTACGAAGCACTTTCTACGATGATCGGTACAAAACGTGAGGAAATACTGATAGAGACCAAGGTAGTTAAACCCCTTCAGGTGTTCCGGCCTGTCAGTGAACATGCCGCGGTAACGGCAAGCTCTGTTCCCTCGTCCGGCTGAAGCCGGACCCTACGTCTATGTCCGGCTGAAGCCGGACCCTACGTCTATGTCCGCCTGAAGGCGGACACTACTTCGTCGTCCGGCTAAAGCCGGACACTACAGCGTCGATCCGTGTGATCGCAGCGGCGAGCCGCTGCTCGTGCGGTCCGGACACCAGCAGCATCGGGGCTCCCATCTTTGCGAGCTCGCCCTCGAACCGCTTGTGCATCCAATCGCGGATCGACTCGCCGTCGCGAATGTCGTCGGGCACGAAGGGCGTGTCCACGTCCGTCAAGATGTACAGGTCGTACCTTCGGCGCGCGGCAATCGCCAGGACGTCGGGAGATGCCGCACCGAGATAGCGCTCGTGCCAGATGGCCGTGGCAAACGCATCGGTGTCGCAGATCAACACCCGGTTGGCCAGGCGCGCGAGCGCATCTTCCATGCGAACCTGCTCGGCCGCGATGAACGTGAACTCGTCGCTCGTCCACAGTTCACCACGCGGACGTCGGGCTTCCGTGTACAGCCGGCCAAACTCCGGCACCCACGTCGTCTGGTAGTGCTCGGCGAGCGCCATCGCCAGCGTGGTCTTGCCCGTGGATTCGGCGCCGACGATGACGACGCGCGTCATGCCGCCGCAGCGCGGTCTCGAGACATGTCGCGCCACCAGTCGCGCCAGCCGGCGACGCACATCGCGAAGAAGATGACGTACAGCAGAGCGGTGACATACAGACCGCGATCGGCGTAGAGCCAGACGTAGATCACGTCAGCCGCCATCCATATCAGCCAGTGCTCGATCACCTTGCGCGTCATCAGGTACTGCGCCTCGACGCTGAGCACGGTCGTCAACGCATCGAGTAGCGGCGAGGCGTCGCCGACGCTCCGCAGATACGGTGTGAAGATGGCGGTCGCCACGACGCCGGCTACCGCGTAGGCGATCGCGCCCGCCCTCGAGATGCGCGTCACCAGCAGCCGTGAATGTGCCTCGCCGCCGAACAGCCACCGATACCAGCCGAGCAGGCATAGCGCCGCAAACAGCACCTGCAGCGACATGTCGCCATAGAGGCGATGCCGGAAAAACAGCACGAAGAGAAGGACAGCGTTGGCGACGCCGAACGGCCAGTTCCAGGGATTCTGACGCACGGCCAGCCACACCGACGCCGCGCCCGTCGCGAATCCACCAATCTCGAGCAGCCGATCGACGGTCACATCAACGAGTCGATGATCCCTCGGCCGATGCGGAGCCAGGCCTCCGACTCGAGGAAGGCGACACGCACCGCTCCGGCAAAGAGCCAGACCGTTGCGATGAGCGAGGCGGGGTGGACGCGGCCGCGTCTCTTCCAGTCGTACGCCATCGTCAGGAACATCGGCGACAGCCAGACGAGGGCGCCGACCAGCGGCGAAGGCATGAACGACATACGGCCGACCGCGGCGAAGAGCAACGCCACAGTCGCGCCGACCATGAGGCGTTTGTGGATCTCCGGTTTGCGGCGGTAGGCAACCGCCGCCGCGAACAGCGACCCGAAGAGCACCATGTCGCCAAAGATGACGAGCAGGAAGCCGGCGGCTCGATCGCGTGTCCACTCACCCGCCGACAGATGGATCACCGGCGCAGCGACGCCGGCGATCAACCCCATGACGAACACGAGGACGCCATAGCCAATGCCCCACGACCCAACGGTTCGGTGCGCACGAATCCGCCCGCGCGCGGCGAGTACCACTTGCGCCATCAGCAGCGCCATCCAGCCGACGAAGATCAGGCCATGCACCTGGATGACGGCCGGCCGTGCGATCTCACCGCGCAACGCCGGACCAAAGTACGACGGCCAGAAGCCAACGAGCACGAGCGCGCACATGAACGCGCCGAGGCCGACATAGAACGGGCTGCGGGCAGGCCGCGCGTGAGCGGAGATGCGATCGGCGGGTGCTGAGACAGTCGCCATTACGTCGCCGGCGTGGACTGGACGTCCGACTTCCTCATCAGCCGGACAACGAGCGTGAGGAGCACCAGCACCGCAAGGATGAGCACACCCCAGAATACCTGTGGTGACATCAGCATGACCGCCGCAGGTGGTGGCGCTGTCGCTTCAGGAGCGGGCACGATCTCTGTGGCCATGGCACCTGTTAACTGTGGAGCGATGAGGGCCAGATCGTACTGCGGCGGGCTCAAATCGTCACGTCCATACGCCAGACGCAGCGCCGCATCCCGCGCGCGGAACAGCCGGAGCCGGTACGACGGCAGCAGGAGCCGCGGCGGGTCGATCGGAATCGGGCTGTTGTCGCCCTCCTCGATCGTGACCAGCAGTTCTCGAGTCTCGAGCGGGCGTACTGGGAGTGTCAGGGCCGGGGCTGGCGACTCTTGATCGGCGTGCACCCATGGCGACGCGGCGAGCGTCTCGAACCATGGATCCCGGCGGCGCCGAGTGACGCCGTGCTCGACACCGATGCTGACCGTCCGCGTGAACACACGCGCCGAGGTTGTCAGGACCAGACGGGCGGATGGCAGCTGCTCGAGCGGTATCTGCACGCGGTAGACGCTGAGCGCCGGCTGCGATCGCAGCGACGGGGGAACTGTCGTGACACGCTGAATGGTCAGATCAAGCGACAGCGGCTCACTGGCGCGCTCGACCAGATACGGCACCTGCCGGCTCGACGCGTCGAGCACGCGCACATCGGCGAATGCGCCGCTCTCGCTGTGGGCCAGCACCGGCGCGTCGAGAGGAACGGTGACGAGCCCTGCCTCGCCAGACGGGATCGGCCGCAGATACCGGAACGTGCCTGGATCGAGCGTCGAGCCAACCGTTGGCAACGCCGGCACCGGTCCAACATTCTCTGCCTCGGCGCGCGGCCGCGCCTCCCCCCACGCAGCATCCATCGTGCCGGTGATCGACAACGACTGCCGGACCGCCTCGAGGTGATATCGCGGCGTTTGCAGCGTCGCGTTGCCGTATCGCGCGACGAGGGTGTCGGCGTTCGATTCGAGGTAGATCCACGGCAGCTCGGCGAAGACGGCGGTGATGCTGCGAATCTCAGTCGGCGGATTGTTTCCTTCGTCGATGACGAGATCGAGCAGCGGCTCGGACGGCGTGTCGATCGGGATTCTCATCGACGAGGCCGTGACCTCGTCCTGGACGACGCGCCTCAAGACTGTTCGGCCGAGGGGATTCGGTACGACCTGACCGCCCGCCAGTCGCGGCTCGAACACCGTCGCCTCGGCCAGAAATCGGGTCGCGGCGACGTCCACGTCGAGCGCGACGATCGGCAACCGCGCGCCCGGCAAGCGAACGCGGAACTGCCCACGCCCGGGTTCGCCGGGCCGCCGCTCGAATGCGAGCGGCGTGGTCAACATCGGCGGCGGAATGAAGTTGTGGACCTCGCGCGCGGACGCGAAGTTTGGCCGCACCACCCGGCCGCTCCTCGTGTCGTCCCACGTCACGCGCACGTAGCGATACGTACCAGGCGTGAACGCCAGCTCGGTTTGCACCATCCGCTGTTCCGGAAGACTGAAGACCGTGCCTTCGTCCACCAGCAACGTCCAGTGTGCACGGTCGCCGCTGCCTTCAAGGCGGACGCGCTTGAGAAACGGCGGCGGTATGCCGTCAACGCGGAAGCGATCGATGGTGATCGCCTGTCCGAGGTCCATTTCGAATCCGCTGGTCTTGAGTGTGGGCGTCTCGACCGGGGCCACGGGCAGCGTCTGCGCCGATCGCCACATCGGCTGCTCGGGTGGATTCGGGACGAGCAGGTACGGCACTTCCTGACCGTTGGCATCGAAGAAGCGTAGATCGCTCAGTCCCATGTCCGGCGTGCCGCGGATCGGGAATGGACGGCTGCCGACGAGCAGTGGCACGTCGATCGCCAGACGACGAGCGCCGGCGCCACCGGTCTGTACCGGGCGCTCGTATCGAAACGGCGTCTGCGATGACGTCTGCTGTGCGGCCGGTGCCGCGGTCACCATCGCTGCCACGCCGAACGCGTAGAGCGCGGGCTTCAGCCCGCGCGGCCACAGGCGAATCATGAGCCTTCCTTGTGCTGCAGGACGAATTTCTGGAGCGCCAGTGCGACGAGCGAGAGCGAAATCGCGAGACCGACAAACGACGCCACTTGCGCCAGGCCCTCGAGCGATCCCATGTCGTAGAGAAACGCCTTGAAGGTCGTGACGGCGATCAGCGCCACGGCGGCCATGCGGCCGGAACGGCTGTGCAGATAGATCCCTGCTGCGAGCATTCCAAGTCCGAAGATCAACCAGCCGATCGTATAGGTCAGATCCTGCGCGATGCTGACACCGAACCGGAACGTGATTTCCGGACCGGTCGCGTAGAAGTCGGCGATCTCGATGTTGAGGAGCATGAACAGCAGGATCACGCCGGCCGCCGGCAGCAGCGTGGACGCTTTGGCCCACTCGGCGGCAAAGAGCAGACGATCGTCGGTGCGCGAGAACCACCAGGCGGCGACGAAGAATGCGACGCTGGAGATCAGATAGGCATAGAGATACCAGTTGAGCACCCGCATGCCGCGCGGTTCGTAGATGAAGATCTCCGGGTTCATCGCCAGCCTGACGAAGACGACCGACAACAGCGCCATCGCCCAGTACAGCAGGCCGCGGTGCGGGATGCGTCGATAGAGCCAGGCCAGCGCCGCGCCTTCGAGCGCCCAGCCAATCGTGATCCACTGCTTGTCCAGTTGCAGTGGAATGGCAACGGTTGCGAACGCCAGCGCAGAGCCGGCGACAATCGCCAGGCGGCCGAGGTCGCGGTCGCCGCGCGGCTCGATGCGAAGGAGCGCACGCAGCAGCTGCGTGAGCACCGCGCCCTCGAACACCGGCACGGCGCCGACGATCGACGACAGGCCGCCCTGCAGCAGCGCCATGCGGGCGGCAAAGAAGAAGAACACGCTGCCGCCGATCGCGGTGATATAGGGATCGCGCGACTCGCGCGCGCGCGATCCGAGCACGAACGGGTACACCGCAAATACCAGATACTGCGAGAGCGCGAGCGTCATGACCTGCGTCCACTGCGCCGCCTCTCGATGGCTGTCGTACCACACGACCGTCGCCAGCCACGCCGGAATAACCGCGGCGAGACCGATCCACTGCCACTGGCGCACCCACGCCAGCCACAGAATCAACGACAGGTTGACGACGTGGAGGGCGCTGAGCAGCGCGAACGACGGCGGGTTCGCCAGCGCGGACGCGGCGATCAACGTCAGCTCGCCGATGAACAAGGCGGCGAGCACCGCCACTGACGAGGCGACGCCTTCGAGACGCCTGGTGATCCAGAGCCAGGCCAGAGCGTAGGCGATCACCGCTTCCGCCATCACGAGTGCGATGAGGCTCCAGTCGTCGCCAAGCGACACCTGCGACCAGGCCGAGATGATCCCCGCCGCCGCGATCGTCGCTGCGGCGTGAAGAATCGCTCTGCGGACGAAGAGCGCTGTGGTGCTGACCGCCAGCGTCATCACCAGCAGCGCGCCGAGCGCCGGCCACGGCGGCGTGGACCACTCCGGATTCATGAACACAAACAGCAGGAAGCCGTGACCGACCAGGCCGAGCGAGGCCGTCGTCGGGACGCCGAGCGCGTCGTCGCGACGGCCACCGTCGCGAACCATCTCGGCGTGCGCCCAGGCATGACCGCCGAGCATCACCAGCGTCAGGCCGACGAGCACGGTGAGCGATGGCATGATGCCGACGACGGCCGCGGCGTTGCCCCACCACACACCGAGCACAATCCACGAGAGCAGACTGCCGGCGGCAGAGAGCGCGGGAAGACGGCCCGCGGCGCTCTCGACGAACAATCCGGCGTTGAGCAGCGCCAGGAGAAACGCCATGCCCCAGAGGCCAGCGGCCGCGCGGGGGCCGGCCGCGAGAAACAGCAGCATGACCAGGCTGCCAAGGACAACCGCGCCGCCACCCCATGACGGCTCGAGTGGCTGTCGCATCCGTCGCGCGACGATCGGCACGCCAAGATAGAAGACGCCGAAGATCGCGTAGAGGACCACCGCCGTGCCAAGCTGCTCGGTCAACAGGTGTGTGGCCGACCACGACGCCTCGGCAGCCAGCGCAAAGAACGCCGAGATGAAGAAGATCGGCGACGCCGGAATTGCCAGCGCGCGCCACGCGAGGAGCGCGAGCAGCACATATAACGCGCCGAACAGCATCCACGGTGATGACGCGGCGGGATCGATGCGCGCCAACACTGGAAACACGAACAACAGAATCGGCGCCGCATAGATCGCTTGGGCGGCAATCCCCTCGAAGGGTTTGTTGAACCACTCGGCAATCATCGGCGCCAGCAGGTACAACAGCACGAACACGCCGGCGAACAGCGTGGCCATCGTCAAGGCGTTGCCCGGATATCGACCGAGCCAGATCGCGAACACCACCAGCGTGGTGACTGCGGCGACCGCGTGCATCAGATCCTCGCGCCGCGCGATGGCGATGGCGAGTAGGCCGACGTCGAGCAGGAGCAGGAACCCGAAGAGCATCGACGGATTGACGCCGAGTTGCGGGACAGAAGCGAGATAGATCGCAAAGAGCAGCGGCATCAGCGCCGCCGCCACACCGGTGCGCTCGAGCACGAGCCCGGTCTCGACGCTGGCGTCGCTCCGCTCCATTCCGCGACGACTGAGGATCAACGCGACGAACGACATCACCGAGAACACCAGGAAGATGCCCATCGCCAGCGACACTTGATTCGTGTTCGTGGTGAGGAACTTGAAGACCCATCCCCATTGGTAGATCACGGTGAGGATCAACGTCAGGATGGTCAGCAGCGGCCACCCCTTCTTGAACGCGACCCACGCGAGCCCCGCGTTGAGCAGCAGCAGATAGGTGAACAGCGAAATGGGACGGTTCTCGCCCGTTGACAGCAGTGCAGGCGTGGCGAATCCACCGAGCAGGCCGAGGACCGCGATGAACCGCGACTCGTGGCGAATCGACAGCAGCACCGCGAGCACCGTCACGAGGATGAGCAGACCGAACGTCACGGGCGGGCCAATCAGATCCCAGAGCGAGTGCGCCGCATAGAACGTCGCGAACAGAATCGCGATCGACGCGGCATCGAGCGCGTTGGCTGTCACCTCGTACTTGCGCGCGGCTTTCAGTTCGCACACGACGAGCAGCGCCGTTGCGACGATGACGCCGATTGCGACGCGGATCGGTGGTCCCAGCCAGCCCTGCTCGATCGAGTAACGCAGGAAGAAGATCGCGGCGAGGACGAGCGCGATGCCGGCAATCGCCGAGAACAGCTTCACGCCGACGAATGCTTCCCAGTCGATCGCGAAGGCTGGCGCCGGCGGCGGCTCAGGCGGTGGCGGCTCGCGGCGCGGCGGCCGTGGCGGTGTTGGCGGTGCCGGAGGCGTTTCGCTCTTCGTTTGAAAGGCAGGGACCGCTGGCGGCAGCGGCGGTCGCTCCGACGGCGGTGCCGGCGTATATGGCGGCACCTTCTCTTTCGGTTCGATCAGCGGCGGCTTTTCGATCGCGACCCGAGGCGGCGCGGCCGGCGCCGGCGGCGCGATCGGGGGCGACACGATCGGCGGAGGCGGCGCAGCCGACGGCTTCGGTTCCGGCTCCGGGAGTTTGCCTTCAGCTTCGGCCTCACCGGGCTTCAAGCCCTCGCGGCGCAGACGACGGAAGCGCTCGGTCAGCGTCTGCAGTTCGTCCTGCTGACGTCTGACGTCGTCTTCCAGCCTCGCCATGCGCGAGCGGAGGCCGAGGACGATGGGAATGCCGATCAGGACCAGTATCCAGAGCAGAAACATCGCGTGCTCGCTTTCCTCTGCGGGTACTCGAGTCGGCCGGGGTCTGGGATCTGTATCGGAAACGTCGGCTACAAGGATGCCATCGAACGACGGTGGTGTGGTGAATCGTATTTACGAGTCGAAGGCCTGCAGGCGTGTCAGTTGCGCGCCCTTGCGTGGCCGAGGAACGAGCCGATAGAATGGGAAGTTCCTGCCCGCAGAGATCTAGCGGCCTGATACTGGGAGGTCGTTCAACGGTAGGACACGTGGCTCTGGACCACGTTATCGGGGTTCGAATCCCTGCCTCCCAGCCATTTGCAACTAGTCGCCGAGAGTTGCTTCCATTTGCATCCGTTCGCCGATTTCTTCCAGGAGGGCGGCTGACCCGCGGATAAGCGGGCTGAGAACACGGTCTTCTCACGCCTGAATCGGCTCCCTCTCGGCTGTGGCGAGGGATCAGTCAACACTTGGCGCGCGTGCTTTGGCTTCATCAAGAGGATTGTCCTCTGATCACGGCGGTCACTCCGCTCGAAGGGCATGCGCAGGATCGATGCGCGCGGCGGCCCGCAGGGGTCCCAGCGCGGCGACGATGGCCGCGGTCAACACGATTACCGCGCCGAGGACGAACGGGCGCACACCGAATTCCAGGATCGGGGCTGAAGCGACGGCCAGCCGGGCAAGGCCAGCTGCGACAGCCAACCCCACGGCAAGACCAATCAAGGCCGTACGAGACGTCTGCAGCAGCATCTCCCACACGATCCGCCAGACGGTGGCGCCGAGCACCATTCGGACGCCGAACTCACGTGTCCGCTGTGCCACGAGGAATGAGACGACGGCGTGGGTCCCCGAGTACGCGAACAGGAGACCGATGATGCCGAGAATCAACGCGACCGCGGAAAAGAGTCTGAATGCCCACGACGCTCCCCCGATCATGCTCTGCATCGACGCCAGTCGGATTGGCGTCTCGCGCGCAACGTCGTCCAGCGCGGTCGTCACCGCCTTTCGCAGCGCGTCGGGGTCATCGGAACGGCCCCGCACGAGCAACGCCATGTCTTCGGCGCCCTGCGCGTCGATCGGGAAATAGACACAACTGGCATCGATCCCATCGGTCATCGAACCATTGGCAACGTCCTCTGCCACGCCGATGACCTGGAGGCGACCATGCGGCAACGGCCGATCGCGACGCTGCGCGGAGCTCTCGGTGATCTCGAGTGTCTGCCCGAGTGGGTCGAGCCCCGGCCACAGTGCCTCGGCCGTGGCTTTGCTGACTACCACCACTGCCGCCCTCGCGGCGGCCTCAGCGGGCGTAAACGTCCGCCCGCGCAGGATACGGATATCGAAGAGCCCGAAGTATTCGGGCGACACACCCATGTAGCCGATCTCTTTGCCGATGTTCGACGCCGAGGCCGTCACGGCGGTCGTGCGTAGCGAGAACCCCAGCGGCGGTCGCCACGAGACGGCCACCTGATCGACCGCGGGCTCGAAGCGCAGCCTCGCCGCGACCCTGGCTCGTACCGCCGCGGTATCGATTTGGAGAACCGACACGCTGTCGTACCTGAGATCGACCGGCGGATTGGCGAGACGGGAGGACTGGTCGACCAATCCCATCGCTCCGACAAGAAACAGGACACAGGCGGCGATCTGCGTGGCCACCAGTCCCGATCGCAGACGGGACCCCCGTACGTCCGACGAGGCCTGACCTCGCGACGCGGACGCCAGCCGCATGCGAACGAGGCGTCCCGCAGGCGCAAGTGTGATCAGGACCGCGGCTAAAGCCGACAGCGCGGCGAGAAACGCGATGACACGAACGTCTGGATCGAGCGGCATTAGTATGTTCTCGATTGGCTCCATGCCAGCGGGCCACGTGGCGACGAGAACAGAGGGAAGGACACGCGCCAGTCCCGTAACCAAGGCCAGACCCACTGCCGCGGCAGGAACCGCGAGCACGAGGCTCTCGACGATCAACTGCCGCGCCACGTGCCACCGCCCCGCACCCAGGGCCAGGCGAACGGCAATCTCCGGCTGCCGAGCCAGCGCTCGCGCCAGCATCAGGTTGGTCACGTTTGCAGCCGCAATTAGGAGCACCAGCCCGAACGCCGACATGATCAGCGTCAACATCGCCACGGCGTCATCGTCCAGGGGCAACCGAGTGGCGAGGGAATCAAGGCGCACGGCCACGGGTGCCGCCTCTGAGGGTGGAGGAAAACGCCGTCGCAGCCACGATTCGAGCCACGGTCCCATGGACGAGGGGCTCACGCCTTCTCTGAGGCGTGCGATGACGACCAGCGATGCGGCTTGAGGCTCCGACCAGGGAGCACGGCCCGGAAATGCGTCCGCCATCGTCAGCGGGACGTAGAAGCTGACGAGCTCCTGGCCAGCCAGGTATGCGTACGGCTGCGTGACGCCGACCACCTCAAAAGGCTGTCGTCCAAGCTGGATGCGTTGCCCGACGATGGCTGGGTTTCCGCCATACCGGGATCGCCACGCGTTGTGGGTCAGCACGACCACCGCTTTTCCGCCGCGCGCCGCCGCGTCATCGGGCCGCAGCAATCGGCCGAGCGCTGGCCGCGCGCCGAGCAGCTCGAAGTAGTTGCCGCTCACGAGCAGACCCTGGGTCGTGACGTCCTCCTCCCTGAACGCCGCATTCTCGGTCGCTGCCAGTTGCGCGAGGCGGTCGGCCTCCGGCTGCAGCGCCTCGTAGTCCATCAGCCGGAACCACTGGCGGCCTGTGACCTCGGTCTCCCAGATCAGCCGATGCAACGCCCGCGGGCTGGGCAGGTCGATCGGCCTGAACAGATAGGCGTTGAAGACGGTGAACGCGGAGCCGACCAGTCCGAGTCCCAGTCCCATGGTCAGCACGACCGTTGCGGCGAACAACGGTGCCCGGACGAGGGTTCGTACGGCGAATCGAAGATCACTCCAAAGCGATTCGAGCATTCCGATGGTGTTCATCCGGTAGATGTCCTCGCGGATCCTGACGTGGTTTCCCAGCTTGATGTGCGCACGCCGGCGCGCCTCATCGGGCGAAATGCCGCGGGCGATGTTCTCGTCGGTTTCGATGTCGAGGTAGGAGGCCAATTCCTCGGCCCGATCCGCGTCCCATTGAGATCTACGGAAGAAGCGGCGCCACGTCATGGCTGCGAGGCCCCCATCTCAGACGGCGTGGGCGACATACCGCGCAAAGAGCCGGTCACTGCCCAGGCTACTCCGTTGACGGATTGAGAATCCTGCCGATCGCGCGAACGACTTCTTCCCAGCGCGCCGTCTGGGCGATCAATTGCCTGCGGCCGGCAGGCGTGAGCCGGTAGTACCGCGCCTTGCGATTGTTTTCGGACGTGCCCCAGAACGACGCGATCCAGCCGCGGTTCTCCAGCCGGTGCAGCGCTGGATAGAGCGAGCCGTGCTCGATCTGCAGCACGTCCTCGGACCCGCGCTCGATGGCGTGAGCGATCGTGTGTCCGTGCGCCGCGCCCATCATCAGAACCTTGAGCACGAGCATGTCGAGCGTGCCCTGTGGGGTCTCGCTCTGCAGGGGCGACTCACGCCCGGGCACGGCCACTTCGTTGATCGGATGATGATCTATGCATGATTACGCCTTCGAAATAGCCCATACGAGCTATCACAATAGTTTGTTCAGAAGATTATCTATTGGAGCGCGGACGCCCGAACGTTGGGCATAGCCGGCGTCGCCGGCGCGCTAGGCGCGCCAGCAAAAAAGGACGAGCCTTGGGGCTATTCGCCCGTCAACGACACCTCTGGCTTCTGACTGCAGGTTCTCTTCGTCGTAGGTCTCGAAAACGCCGCAGTGTCTAGCTGAGAGGAAATCCTCGCGGTTCTTCAATGCGAATTGAAGGAGAGACACTCCACGCGAGTGACATCGTGAGTGACATCGTTCCGGAAAAGGTCACAAACATTAGCGAACGGCTGCGAACGCTTGCAAAAGGGCACGCGAGCCAAGCGCAAGAATTCGAAAGAGTTGGCAAGAGCCGGCGAACAGTGGCAAGCGGACGCAAAGCGTTTCGCGAGAATCCCTGCCTCCCAGCCAGCCTTCGCTCGCCTACGGCGAGCTTCGGCTCGGCAAGCCGAGTCCGAGTTCGTCGAGGTCCCCGAGCCATATCGAGTCTCCTTCGCGCGAAGGCTGTCGCGCCGTAGCTCGCGAAGCACCCGCGAGCGAAGGCGGACAACTGCTCAGAAACTGCGACTTGTGCGACCGCTGCCGATTCCCTGAATCTCGTACTCTCGAATGGGATCCTGCAAATTGTGCGGAAACGCTTCGGTTCCGTGATGGCCTGGCGGATGCGATCGCGACCTGCATGTCACGGACAGAACGACGTTTCGTTTACATCTTGCAAAGCCAGTCGGAGCCCACGCGTCATTACATAGGAATCGCCAGCAACCCACATGAACGACTGGCATGGCACAACTCGGGACCCTGCGGTTACACCGTGGCACACCGTCCTTGGTCGATAGCGGTTTCGATTGAGTTTCGGAGCCGACTCTAGAAACGAAACCCAAGCTTTCCGATGAACTCGTTGGTCGTGTTCAACGGCTCATATGCGCCGAACTGCTGCTCCACAGTGATGCGGTTGACCGTAAACGTCGCCGTCTCATAGTTCACGGGCGAGGCGCTGACGTTCCAGTGGATGTACTCAGGCTCCAGCGACCAGTGCCTGGTTATCTGATATTTTGCCCCCGCCCGCAGCGCCCACCCTGAGTGCTGATCGAACGAGATATCAGAGAACCCTTCGATCGTGAACGCGGGTGCGATCGGTGTCGCAGGCACAGCTCCACCGCCCAATTGCGTGTCGCGCGTCCGTTGCCAGCCATGCAGCAGGAGGTCGTATTCGACGTTGACGCTCAGCGCCTTGTGCGAAGCGACGATGGTGCGTGCGGTGATGCCGACCGGCAGGTACAGATAGTCGTCCGTCCGGTATCCGGCGACACCAGCGATGCCATTCGACAGATGACGAATGCCCAGGCCGATCTCAGGTGACCATCCCCATGTGCGGCCGATGAAATCCTTGCCGACCAGGGCACGACCTTCCACGTACCAATCCTTGTCGCCACTCTCACTGCACGGCGACGGGTCACCAAGATCGAGCGCGTACCCATTTGGTGACCTGCTGTCAGGCGTGATGAGGAAAGGAGAACACCAGCCATCGTAGGTGGTGCTGCCAAAGAGGCCTCGCGCATCGGCCTGGAGAAACCAGTGCCGGCCCGAATTGAGTGTGATCGTGCCCGTGTATCCGCCGCCGAATTTGGGGCCGTGGATCGAGATACTCGTATCGCCGGGCTCGACGTACTTGTAGAAGCCCACACCGACATTCACTTCATGCCCCGGCGGCGTGGCCAGGCCGCCGCTGGCGTCAGAGGTTGAACCGGACGTTTGCGCGAACGCTTGGAATGGAATGAGTGCGAGTGAACCAACAACCAGGAGTTTCTTGAGACGACATGGCACGAAACACTTCCTTCACGTGGCAGTCGTGCTGGCTCTTTCGATTCTGGCACACCTCGGGCCAGTGAGGTGCCGCGTGGTGGCTTGACTATATTCTGGACTCCAGAATATAGTCCGCCCTCCATGGAATTTGCGGGCGCGATCCGCGAAGCGAAGAAGGGCACTGCCGAGCTCGTGGTCCTCGCGTTCCTCGACGACGAGCCGCGACACGGCTACGAGCTGACACAGCTGATCGAAGAGCGCTCGGGCGGCGCATTGACGTTCAACTTCGCATCCCTCTACGCGACGCTCTACAAGTTGGAAGAGCGCAAGTGGATCCAGGGCCGCTGGGTCGAGAAAGCAGGACAGCGCCGTCGCCGGTACTACAGGATCACGCCTGAAGGCCGCTCGGTCCTCGCCGCGCAACGCAAGGAGTGGGGACAGTTCTTCGAGCTCATTCGCCAACTAGCGGGAGTCGAACATGCGTGATCGCGACTTACGTGAATGGCGAACATTGATCCGCGAGCGCGCCGATCGCGAATGGCGTGAGCTGTCGCCCGATGTCGTGGACGAGCTTGCGTGTCACCTTGCCGAACTGCATGCCGCCGCGCTGACAAATGGCGCAAGCCAGGCCGAAGCGCGGCATCGCGTGCTCGACACGTTGAACGCCGCCTCCTTCCTCGAAGTCTCGAGACGGCCGCGCGCCCGGCACCGGCCCACTGGATACTTCCAGGACGTACGGCTTGCCGTACGCCAGCTGCGCGCGTCTCCGATCGTCTCGGCGGTCGCGATCCTCTCACTGGCGCTCGGCATCGGCGCCAACACTGCGATCTTCTCCATCGTCAACAGCCTGCTGCTGCGGCCGTTGCCCGTTCGGCAACCGCAGCAGCTCGTCACGCTGACCACAGGCAGCTGGACGAATCCCATCTGGGAACAGATTCGGGACCGGCACGACCTCTTCGACAGCGTGTGCGCCTGGTCGGAAACTCGATTCAATCTCGCATCCGGGGGCGAAACCGAATTCGTCGATGGCATCTGGGCAAGCGGCAGCCTGTTCGAGACGCTAGGCGTTGACGCGATTCTCGGCCGCACGTTTAGGGCGTCCGACGATCGACGTGGTGGCGGACCGGACGGCGCAGTCGCGGTGATCAGCTACGATTTCTGGCACCGCCGGTTTGGCGGCGCGGCCGACGTGATCGGGCAGACGCTCAAAGTGGAACGCGTGCCCTTCACGGTGATCGGTGTGACGCCGCCCGAGTTCTTTGGTCCGGAGGTTGGACGCACATTCGACGTCGCCATTCCGATCGGCACGGAACCGATCATCAAGGGGCGGGGGACTTGGCTCGACGAGCGCTCCACCTGGTGGCTCTCGATCATGGCGAGGCTGAGACCGGACCAGTCGATCGATGCGGCCAACGTGGCTCTTCGTGCCGCGCAGCCGGCGATTCGGGACGCGACTGCCCCTGGCTGGAACGGCTACATCAACGAGCCGTTCTCGCTTGAGCCAGCGGCCACCAGCAAATCGGCGCTCCGTCGTCATTATGAGCGTCCGCTCATCGTCGTACTCACCATCGCGGCGCTCGTCCTCTTGATTGCCTGCGCCAACATCGCGAACCTGTTGCTGGCGCGCGCCACCGCGCGTCACCACGAATTCAGCGTGCGCCGCGCGCTCGGGGCATCACGCTGGCGCCTGGCGCGGCAGTTGCTCGCTGAGAGCACGGTTCTATCGGCCGCGGGCGCGATAGCGGGCGTGGTTGTCGCGCGATGGGGTTCTCAGTTTCTCGTGCGGCAGATCTCAACCAGCGGCCATCGCGTGTTTTTGGATCTCTCGCTCGACACGCGGGTGCTCGTCTTCACCATCGCCGTGACCATCGCCACCACGCTGCTGTTTGGTGTGGTGCCTGCGCTGCGCGTCGCCGCTTCGGAACCGATGGAGGCGATCAAGGAACACGGACGCAGCCGTGCCGCCCGACGTGGCGGACTCTCCGGGAGCCTCGTGGTTGCGCAGGTCGCGCTCTCGCTCGTGTTAGTGGTTGCGGCAACCCTCTTCGTCCGCACGTTCACGTCGCTGGCGACGCTCGACCTCGGTTTCGAGCGCGACCGTGTGCTCGTGGTCGATATCAATGCCGAGCGAGCGAAGATCGATCGGACCGAGCGGCTGCCCGTCTTCGCGCGACTGCTGGAGCGTGTGCAGGCGCTGCCCGGTGTCGCCGAAGCCGGGCTCTCCAGGATTACGCCAGTCAGTGGACAAGGCTGGAATGTCTCAGTTGATGTGTCGGATACACCACGTTTGGAAGGCCGGCAAGCCCAGACGTTCAGGAATGCGATCACACCGCGATGGTTTGCGGCGATCGGCATGCGTCTCGTGGCCGGCCGGGCGTTCACGGACGCTGACCGAAAAGGCGCGCCACCGGTCGTGATTGTCAATGAGGCCTTCGTCAGGCGATTCCTCGACGGCCAGGATCCCGTCGGTCATACCGTGCAGCGGCGCGTGATGTTCAATCGGAACCAACCGAACGAGCCTCCGCCTCCGGCGCAGGAAATCGTTGGCGTCGTGGCTGATGCGATCTACGACAATCTACGCGAACAGATCCCACCGACGATGTTCGAACCACTCGCGCAGAGCGAAATGTCGGTCGTCCCGCAACTGGCCCTAACTATGCGGACAGCAGGTTCACCGATGTCTGATGTCCGCAGCATCGCGTCCGCGATCCGCGACGTCAATGCCGATCTGGCCATCACGTTCCGACCGCTCGCAGACTTCGTGGACGCAAGCGTCGCGCGGGAACGGATCGTCGCAATGCTGGCCGGATTCTTCGGCGGCCTGGCGCTTCTGCTCGCAGGCCTTGGCCTGTTCGGGCTCACCTCGTACACCGTCGAGCGGCGACGCCCCGAGATCGGCATTCGCATGGCGCTTGGGGCGGCACCGTCAGGCGTCGTCGGACTCGTCCTGTCGGGTACCGCCGGTCTGGTTGCGCTCGGGATTCTCCTCGGCGGTACCTTGAGTCTGTGGGCGTCGCGGTTCGTCGGGACGCTGCTCTACCAGATCGAACCGCGCGATCCAGTGACACTCGTCAGTGCCGCAGCAATGCTTGCTGCCATCGCAGCCATTGCTGCTGCCTTACCCGCGTACCGGGCATCGCGTATCGATCCGACAACCGTGCTGAGAGAGTCACAGGTCTAAGCGATCAGCTTCACGACACCTTACCGGCCAATTTCGAGTCACCTCGTCGCGCCGCCTCGATAGTGGCGATGTCGATCTTCTTCATCGGCATCATCGCCTCGAAAGCCCGTTGCGCCTCAGCACCTCCGGCGGCAAGCGCGTCGGTCAGCACGCGCGGCGTGATCTGCCAGGAGAGTCCCCAACGGTCCTTGCACCAACCGCATTGGCTCTCCTGGCCGCCATTGCCGACGACGGCGTTCCAGTAGCGGTCGGTCTCTTGCTGAGTGTCGGTCGCGACCTGGAATGAAAAAGCCTCGCTGTGCTTGAACGTCGGGCCACCGTTCAGCCCGAGACACGGGATGCCCAGAACTGTGAACTCCACCGTCAGGACTTCGCCCTTTTTGCCGCCCGGGTAGTCGCTCGGCGCTTTGCGCACCGCGGTCACTCTACTGTCTGGAAAAGTCGCGGCGTAGAAACGCGCCGCCTCCTCCGCGTCCTTGTTGAACCAGAGGCAGATCGTGTTCTTTGGCGTCATGCTCGTGCGCTCCTTCTGCTCGGCCGCGGGCCGCGTCGAGCCACCTCACTGTATGCAATTTCCCGGGCAGTGAACGGCCGTCGAGCTTTCCGGCGAGGAAATCGTTGTGACCAACAACGTTCGGCCCATCGCTGGACCGGCAACTCGGCAACGATTACCATCCCGTCGTCAATCGTCCACCCGAATCCGAGGCCTCTACGATGATTGCGGACTTTCGTCATGCCGTCCGTTTACTGTGGAAATCCAAGCGGATCACCGCCACCACGCTCGTCACGCTGGCGCTGTGCATCGGTGCGACCACGGCGATCTTCTCGTCGGTCTATTCGCTGATGTTGAAGCCGCTGCCGTATCAGGAGCCAGAGCGGATTGTCGAGTTGTATTCGTCCGCGGTGAAGGCCGGCCTGAACCACATGCCGGCCAACGTCCCGTTCTATCTCGACTACTCGCGGAACGCGACCTCCTACGAGAGCGTCGGGCTGTGGACCTTCTTTTTCAGCCTGGTCGGAGAAAAGGATTCTGTCGTCCGGACTCCCGGTGTACGGATGACGGCCGAAATCTTCAGCATCCTGCGGCTACAACCCGTGCTGGGCACCTTCTTCACGAAAGAGCAGAACAAACCAGGCGCCGACAAGGTCATCGTGCTCACGCAGTCCCACTGGCAGACGCAGTACCAGGAAAGTCCAGAGGTCATCGGCAAGGAAGTGCGGATCGACGACGAGGCGTACAAAGTGATCGGCGTCGCGCCGCGGGAGTTGGAAGCGTTCGATGCGCGTATGAAGTTCGTCGTGCCTTTGAGCTGGCCCGCGGCCGCGGAGAATCCGCAGGGTCGTTACGGCGTGGGCATCCAGCTGTTCGGACGCCTCAAGCCGGGGGTTACGGCCGCCCAGGCGGACGCCGAGGCCAAGGTCATGGAGAAGCGCTACGTGGACGCGGGACCACCACCATTGAAGGCGTTCGTGGAGCGCTCCGGCATGACGATGAACGTCGGCGGCGTGCAGGAGCAGCGCGTCCAGCCGGTGCGGCCGATCCTGCTGATGCTACAGGGCGGCGTCGCGTTCGTGCTGCTGATCGGCTGCGTCAACGTGGCGAATCTTCTGCTCGTACGTTCCAACGCCCGCCAGTCCGAGCTGGCCATTCGATCCGCGCTCGGGGCCGCGCGCACGACGATTGCCCGGCAGTTCCTCATGGAAAGCCTGCTCTTGACGTCTCTCGGCACTCTGTTGGGGCTGGTGGTGGCCTGGGGGCTGCTCCGGACGACGAATTACTACCTCGCGAAGATGCTGCCCCAGTCGCTGCCGGCATCGCTCGACTGGCGCGTGCTCGCGTTCGCCGTCGCGCTCACCGCCGTAGTCGGTGTGCTCGTCGGCCTCATACCGGTGTTTCACATCCTCCGCATGAATCTGGCGGCGGTGATCCAAAGCAACTCGAGGGGCTCGTCGTCGAGCCGCGGCGTGCGCGCGCTGAGCGGTGCCCTCGTCGTCGCCCAGGTCGCGGTGGCGTTGATGCTGCTGACCGGCGCCGGCCTGCTGATCCAGAGCTTCGCCGAGGCCCTGAAAGTGGACACCGGACTCGAGGCGACGAACGTGGTCACCGCGCGCATCGCGCTGACGCGGGAACATCGCGCCAGCGACGAAGCCTCGAACTCGATTCGTGAACGGCTGTTGCAGGCGATGAAAGAGATTCCTGGCGTGACGTCGGTGGCGCTGTCCTTTTCGACGCCCTTCCAGGGAGGACTGCCGATCAACGCCTTCACCCTGGAGAATGACACGCTGCCGCCGGGTTCGCCGCAGCCGGGCGCCTTCCGAGTGATCGTGACGCCGAGCTACGCCCAAACGCTGGGGCTGAAGTTGGTGGAAGGGCGCTTCTATGAAGAAGCGGATCTGGCTCCCGGCCGGCGCGTGTTCGTCGTCGATGAGAGCTTCGCACGGAAGTTCTTCCCGAAGGGTTCTGCCGTTGGTGGACGGTTCGCCTTTGGCGGTCGGCCGGCAAAACCTGAAGAGTGGCCCGTGATCGTCGGAGTCGTGAAAGACGTGCCGCACAATGGCGTCGAGGAGAAAAGCGGCAACCCGTTCATCTATCAACTCCTGCAGCCGGGAGGACGTCCCGGCGGATTGACGATGTTCCTGCGGACAAACCGGCCGACGGGTGACGCGGTGTCGGCGTTGCGCAACAAAGTGCGCGCTATTGATCCCGCGAGTCCACTGTTTGACGTCGGCGTCCTGCAGGAAGCGGTGGATTCGTCCTTCGACAACCGTCGTGCCGTGATGCTTCTGCTTGCCGCGTTCGCTGGACTGGCCGTGTTCCTGTCGGCTCTCGGCATCTATGGCGTGCTGGCCTACGACGTATCGCAGCGGACGCGCGAGATTGGCGTGCGCAGCGCCATCGGTGCGTCGCGGGGGCAGACCGCCGGCCTGATCCTGCGACAGGGGTTGTGGAAAGGAGGCATCGGCGTCGTGCTGGGCTTGATTGGCGCCGCGCTCCTCAGCAAGTCGATGACGACCCTGCTCTTCAACGTCCGGCCGACAGATCCCGCAGTGTATGGGGTGGTGTCGATCGTGCTGATCGGCGTGGCGCTCGTCGCCAGCTACCTGCCGGCTCGCCGCGCGTCGCGGATCGATCCGCTAGTAGCGTTGCGTGATGAGTGAGGATTCGTTTCCCAAACGGAGTGTCAGCTTGACTGGATGGTCTTGGCGACTTCCCTCAGACGTTGGACTTGTCGCTCGAACTCGGCCGGGTCAACAGGTTTGGGCTCCCAAGGTAGTGGTCTTCCGGGCGCAGGGTCGTCAACGTAGCGCGGCACAAGGTGGACGTGCAGGTGCGGTACTAAATTCCCGAGTAGCTGGTAGTTCATATGGCACGGTGCGAACACGCGCTCGATCATCCGCGCAACCGCTTGAACGTCGTGCCAATACGCCGCGACTTCCGCGGCAGTCAAACTCGTAAAGTCCGCGACGTGTCGGTCGCGAAAGATGACGATCGCGTGGCCAGGAGCGATCGCATGGCGCTCCAGGTGTCCGTCGCCGGCGGTTCCCACATAATCGGCTCGCCGAGCTGGTTCCCACAAAACCAGCAACCCACGCCTCGTTTCCGGGCGTCCCAGTCCTCCGGCCATGTTCGTGTCATTAACAGAGCCTATACACCTTTTCACACACCAAAGCCGAAGAGTGGGCTTGGCATCACGGAATTGGGTGTGTCACGCCGACACGTCTCATGCCAACGGTCGCCGCCGTGCCGCTAACCCACCGACCCATTGCTGCTTAAGGCTCCTGTGGAAATTCCGCGCATGGCGGGCATCGGGTTTGCCGCAGACACTCGGCAGCAAGGAGGTCATCGAATGCCGGTGAAGAAATCGGTCCGCCGGAAGAAGTCGACTCGCATCAGCGGGCTCGCGTTTGTCGAGAGATCCGTGAAGTTCGCGAAATCCGTCAACCTCGCGAAGGCCATGCATCTCAAGAAACTCACGAACCTGACGACCGGAATGGACACCGCGATTGTGCTGCCGCTTGTGGGCCTCGTCGTTGTGGCAGTGCTGATCGGCGCCCAGACGCGGTCGCAGCACAACGCCGACGAGTCGACGGAAGCGGTCACCGCACAAGCCGATTCCGCGATCGTGGACGGATCGGGCGTGCCTCCGATCGAGGTTGCGCACGACGGAGAACCGGCAGCACGGAACCAGGTCGCAGAGGCAGCACCCGTGACGATTACGGGATGCCTCGAGCGCGACGACGAGACGTTCCGTCTGAAGGACACCTCCGGCGCGGACGCACCACGCTCGCGAACCTGGAAGTCGGCGTTCCTGAAGAAGGGGTCGGCGCCGGTTGAGGTCATCGATGCGTCGAGGCGTTTGAAGCTGACGAATCACGTCGGACAGCGTATCAGCGTGACCGGCACGATGAGTGACGGCGAGATGCAGATCCGCTCGTTGCGGCGTGTCGCGGCGTCCTGCAAGGACACCAAACCGAAAGTGAGCGCCTGACCTGCCTAGAGGGGCCGCGGTCTGCGCGCAGGCCGCGGCCTCGCACCGAGTACTCCGAAGCCGCGTCGCGCGCTCACCTACCGGCGTGCTGCGCTGACAGCGGCCACCGCTGCGATGAGTTGATCGGGCTCCACAGGTTTCGCGAGGTGTGAGTTGTATCCGGCGTTGAGCGCCTCATCGCGTTCACGAAGGGTCGCGTACGCGGTGACGGCAATCGCAGGAATGGTGTGCGCCGGCATGGCCGGAAGACCGCGGATCGCGCGTATCAGCGACAGTCCATCCTGGTCAGGCATGCCGATATCCGAGATGAGGACATCGAAGCGCTCGCGCTGCAGCAGGTGCAAGGCGTCTCCGGATGACGTCGCCGTCGTCACGTGAACGCCGTGCCCCTCGAGCACGTAACGAATCAGTTCGCGTGCGTCGTCGTGGTCGTCAACCACCAACGCGCGAGTCCCCCGACACACGGCGATTTCGGCCGCTCCAGCGCCTGGTGACTCCGACCGCTCGGCCTGCTGCGCGACGGCGCGGACGGGCAACGTCAGGGTGAACGTCGCTCCCTGACCGACTCCACGGCTGTCGGCTCGGACGTCGCCGCCATGCGCTTCCACGAGATGGCGGACAAGGGCGAGGCCGAGGCCCAAGCCTCCGTGTGCGCGAGCGGGCGTACTGTCGGCCTGACGAAACCGATCGAACACGTGCGGCAAGAACACCGGATCGATGCCTTGACCTGTGTCCTGGATCACGAGCTCGGCGCTCGATTGGCGACGTCGGAGTTGCACCTCAACCCGCCCGTCGGCAGGCGTGAACTTGATCGCGTTCAACAGGAGATTCCACACCACCTGCTGCAAGCGGTTGGCATCGCCGGTCACGAGGAGCGGTGCGTCGCGCTCGACCTCCACGTGAAGGCGCAAGCGGTTGCCAGTGGCGACCGGCCTGACGGCATCGACGGCACTCGACACGACGGACGTGAGATCGACCGGTTCGGATTTGAGGGAGAGCTTGCCGCTGATGATGCGCGAAATGTCGAGGAGATCGTCCACGAGCTGCGCCTGCGCGCGGGCATTCCGTTCCACGGATTCAAGCGCGCGCTTCTGGACGTCGGGTCGCATCTCACCGGCACGAAGGATCAGGGACCATCCGAGAATCGCATTCAGCGGCGTCCGTAATTCGTGCGACAGCGTCGCCAGAAACTCGTCCTTGGTGCGATTCGCTTGTTCGATATCGTGATAGAGGCGGCGGTAGCGCTCTTCACTTTCGCGCACCTCGATGAGATCGGCGGCTTGGCGAACCAGGATGTCGAACAACCGCAGGTCACGCTCGCTCGGCTCGTGCGGCTGTCTCCAGTGCGTGGAGATCATGCCCACCAACGCGCCGCTCCGCGACAGCAGCGGTGTCGTTTGAACAGCGCGAATCCCGGTGTGCACGCTCATCGCGAGATCCCGGGTGCCAGCCATGAAGTCACAGGTCTCGACGTCGGCCACGAGAATGCGCTTGCGGTAGCGTAGGGCCATGCTGCAGGTGGTATCGGAGTCGATACGCACCGACGTCCAGAATTCTGCAGCCTCGGGTTTGAAGCCGCGAAACGCGAGCAGGCGCAACTCACCGCGCTCGCCACGCTCCGGATCGAACATCTGCAGGCTCGCGAAATCCGAGCGCATGATCGCCACAGCCGCGTCCAGGATCTTCTCGTAGAGCGCCTCGAGATTTCCGTGCTGCACCATCTCGACGCTGACGTCTTGGAGCAGCTTGCTGTCCGCCAGCTCAGACTCGAGGGCGGCTCGACTCTCGCGCAGCGCGTCTTCCGCCTGCCGCCGCACCTTCGCGTCGTTGTCTCGCGCAATGATGATGGCGGCCGACTGGGTCATCAGGCCCGCGAGCTCGAGATCCAGTGGAGTTGCGTCGCGCGGCTCACGACCGTAGACCGCGAACGAGCCGACGAATGTGCCTGTCGCGCTATGAACCGGGAAGCTCCAGCACGCGCGATACCCGAATCTGTTGGCGAGCCAGAGCCACGGCGCCCAGAGTGGTTCCTTCGTGACGTCGCTGGTGAGGACCGGCCGCCCGGTGTGCGTCGCCAAGCCGCACGCCAACGACTCCGGACCGATTTTGAAGCCTTCGACAGCCGCCGCATACTCCTGCGGCATGCCGACCACGTGGTGGAGCGTGGCGCCTTCGGCATCAGCCAGAAAAAATGCCGCTCGCACGCCATCGCCGAACCAATCAATCGCCGTGCGCACGAGTGCATGAAGCGAATGCTCGAGTGGTGCGTCGTTGAGAGCCGCCTCGAGAGCCTCGCGCTGCCCGGCGAGCCACGCTTGGCGAACGCTGGACGGTTCCTCAGTTCGGCTGAGGTCGACGATTGCAGACATAGAGACCCCTCCCACAGGGACCAAAGGGCTGGCAATTGGAAAGGAGGCGCTGATTCTACAGCCGCACCGTCGTGTGCAAGCACGACCGTCGGCGTTTTATTTCACCGAGCGGGACCCGAGCTGAGCGGTAGTAATCGACCGCTGAGGTTTAGAATCCCCTCGCGAGAGGGACACATGGACAGCCCGATAGGACGACGCGACTTCGTGAAGATCGCGGGCGGCGCGACGCTGGCGCTGGGGTTTGCGCAAGCCGCTCCAGCTCCTGGACCTGACGCGGCCGAGCGAGACCTGGTGCTGCTGGCGCTCGACGCCGCCAAATCCGCTGGTGCGACCTACGCAGACGCGCGCATCACCCACGGCCTCTTCGAGGCTGTCGGCACCAGGGAGCGACAGATCACGAACGTCACGAAGACAGAGACTTACGGAATCGGCGTGCGCGCGCTGGTCGGTGGATCTTGGGGATTTTCGGCGACCCGCGATCTCAGTAAGGACGCCATCGCCCGCACCGCTCGCGACGCCGCACTGATCGCCGCATCCAACGACAAGGTCGCGCCCGTGCCAATGAGACTGGCGCCGGTGACGCGAGTAGCCGACGGTCGGTGGATCACGCCGCACGAGATTGATCCGTTCACGATCCCGATCGAACAGAAAGCCAACCTTCTCCTCACAACGAACGCCGAAGCGTTGCGAGTGAAGGGAGTGCGATTCGTGTCGTCGAGCATCCTGTCGGTCAGGGAACGTCGCCTCATAGCGACGACCGACGGCTCCATGATCCAGCAGACGATCATCCGACTGAATCCCGATCTGACCATCACGGCGGTCGCCGCGGACTCGTCCGACTTCCAGACACGCGGACGTGTCGCCGCCCCAGCCGGTCGCGGTTGGGAGTACATCGTCGGTCTCAACCTTCCGGGGAACGTCCAGCGGTGGGCGGAAGAGGCCGCCATGAAGCTGACCGCCACGACGGTCGAGCCGGGAACATGGGACCTCGTGCTGCATCCGTCGCATCTGTGGCTGACGATTCATGAATCGATCGCGCACCCGACCGAGCTCGATCGCGCGCTCGGATACGAGGCCAATTACGCCGGCACGACCTTCCTTGCGCCTCCCGAGAAAGTCCTGAAGACATTCAAGCTCGGTCAAGAACTCATGACCGTTCAGGCCAATCGGAACGAACCCGGCGGCTGCGCGACGGTTGGCTGGGACGACGAAGGCGTCGCGGCGACGTCCTACCCCATCATCGATAAAGGCGTCTTCGTGAACTACCAGAGCGCCACCCGCGACATGGTCGGCTGGACGTCGTCAATCACCGGTGTGAAGGCCAGCCCAGGCCATGCCTATGGCCAGGACTGGTCGGCGATCCCGTTCCCGCGCATGTCAAACGTGAGCCTGATGGCGGCGAAACAGGACCTCAGCGAGGAGGACGTGATCGGCGCAACCAGGCGCGGCATCTATATCGAAGGGGACGGTTCCTACTCGATCGATCAGCAGCGATACAACTTCCAGTTCGGCGGACAGGTCTTCTGGGAAATCCGCGACGGTAAGAAGGCGCGCATGCTGCGCGACGTCGCCTACGTTGCGCGCACGCCCGAATTCTGGCGGTCCATGTCCGTCATCGGCGGTCCACGGACGTACAGCCTCGGTGCGTCGTTCAGTGACGCGAAAGGCCAGCCGGGTCAATTGAACGCCGTTTCGCACGGATGTCCGATCGCGCTCTTCAGAAACGTCACCGTGGTCAACACGGCCTGAGGCTGTCATGCCTGAACCCGCTCAGATCCAGGAATCGCGACCCGATACCCGCAGTCGCCATGGCCTCTCGGCCGATGAGATGCGCTCGCTGTGCGATCGCATCCTGAGTGTTGCCAAGGCCGATCACACGCGCGTCAACATCGAGTCCGGCATGCGCGGCTTCACTCGCACGGCGACGAACCGCATCACGACGGCCGGCACGACCAACGACGTCACTGTCCGGCTCACGAGTGTGTTCGGCAAGCGCATCGCGTCGGTTGAAACCAACCGCCTCGACATGGAGTCGCTGGCCCGCACCGTGAAAGAGTGCGAGGACCTCGCCCGCATCTCGCCGGAGAATCCGGAGTACCTGCCGGAGCTTGGCGCTCAGCGATACGCCGTAGTAAACGGCTACTACACCACCACCGGCGATCTGACGACCGAGGCGCGCGCACGCGCGGCGGCACTGGCCATCACAGCGGCAGAGACCTCGAAGACCGTTGCCGCAGGTTTCATCGACGTTCGTGCAGGCTCGCAGGCCGTCGCCACGTCCAAGGGACTCTTTGCCTACGACTCGGGGACCGGCGTTGCGTCAACGCTCACGGTTCGGACCCGTGATGGCTCCTCATCGGGATGGGCCGGCGACGAAGGGTCGGATTGGACCACGATCGAGTCGCCGCGAATCGCCGCGGATGCGGTTCGCAAGTGCCAGCAGTGGCGCGGCAAGACGACGCTCGAACCGGGCAAGTACGACGTCGTGCTGGAGCCCACCGCGGTCGGGATGCTGATGCTGCGTATGCAGACAGGCGCCTTCGATGCGCGCCAGGCCGACGAGGGCCGCGCCTATTTCTCGAGAAAGGGCGGCGGCAATCGTGTCGGCGAAAAGCTCTTCGACGAGCGGGTGACGATTGTCAGCGACCCGGCAAGTCCTAACGCGGAGACGAGTCCATTCACCGGTGCAGGCCTGCCCGTCAGTCGCGAAGTCTGGGTCGAGAACGGCGTGCTCAAGAACCTCTCGTACTCGAGATTCTGGGCCGATCAGAAGCAGGTTGCGCCCAAGGCGCCTCCGACGAACCTGATCATGTCAGGAGGAGATGCCAGCCTCGACGACATGATCAAGTCGGTGAAGCGTGGCGTGCTCCTGAGCCGCTTCTGGTACATCCGTCCGCTCAACCCGCGCGTCATGTCTTACACAGGTCTTACCAGGGACGGGACGTTTCTGATTGAGAACGGGAAAATCACCAGGCCCGTCACCAACTTCCGGTTCAATCAGTCACTCGCCGAACTGCTCCAGAATGTGGAGATGCTGGGCCGTCCGACGCGTGTCGCCGCGAGCGAGGACAGCTCGGTCGGCGTGCCGATCGTCGTGCCGGCGCTCACCGTCAGGGGATTCTTCATGTCGAGCGTCAGCGACGCAATCTAACGTCGGCGGTCGGGCCAGAGGTAGAGTCTGGCCCGAGCCCTTTGCGCGTTATTCGTCGGGCGAGCGGAAGCGAACCGTGTGTCCGTCCGCGTAGGTGATCGCTGACAGCAGCCCGACCGGGCTCTTGCCGTCGATCGCCGGCACAATCGTGACGGTGATTTCATCCCCAGGCTTGAGGGCATTGGGACCCTCTTTGAGACCGAGCCTCGCGATCTGCTGGACGCTGCCGCCAAGGAAGGTCCACTCCGTAATCGAGCCGTCCTTGTTCTTGACGTCGAGTTTCATCGACGAGTGAGGATTCACGAGGCGAAATGCCTTGAACGCCCCGACCACCTTCGCTTCTTTGCCCAGCGCATACACACCCGCCAGCGAATGATGCGCGTATACCGACGCACTCGCGGCCAGGAACGCGCCCAGGACGACGAATTGCGCAATCCGATTTGTCATCGCTCTACCTCGCAGCAGATAAGCACTCGTACTGAATTAATGCCGAATCTGTGAGCCGGCGGCTTCGGTTTCGAACGACGTCTCGCAGTTGCCACGCTCCGGGATCAAACCCGCGTTCCCGCCCGCGTTGCGCCGAAGGATCCGTGTCGGGAACACCAGCGGTTCCACCAGGACCTCCGGGTCCTCGAGCGTCAGGTCGTAGAAAATGGCATCGCCCTCACGCCTGAACTTCTCGACGATATGCATCTGGTCGGTGTGGAAATACCCGCCGCGCCCGATCCAGGTCGTGTCAACGAAGCCGATCGAGTCGAGCACGAGCGTGTCGCCCTCCCAGCGTCCGACTGTGTCGCCGAAGTACTTGGTCGCGTACTTCGCGTCCGGGCCGTGCTGACGGCCATCGATCGCGACGACACGGAATTCCGGGTATCCGCCACCCGCATCAGGGAATTGGCCGTAGAGAAACGTCACGTCGCCCTCCGTCTGGAAGATGCGCCGCGGCGGTCCCTGACGCGGCAGCCCGAGCGGCTGGCAGGTCATGACTGGATCTTCCTTGTTGGTCCACATGTCGAGTTGCTGGACCTTGTCCCAATGCTCCGGCTTGTAGAGGGGACGACCGAGCATGCCGAACCGCGAGGGCGAGTAGAGCTCGAAGTCTTCCGTCTGGTTGGTCTCTCGCCTGCATGCCACTTGTGTGGGACCGCATCGCCGGTTGCCGTAGTTGCCGATCCAGCCGATGTTGAATTCGTTCCAATTGCCCGTCAGGTCAGGATGCCCGCCGATCCGCGGTGTGGGCGCCGTCGTGTTGGTCGGTGGCTCGTTCCTCGCCCACACGATGGTCGGTGCCTTCGTAGTGACATTCATCGCCTTCTGCACGCTGGGCGGTACCGGCGCCACGACGTACACATTGCCGGTCTCCGTCTCGCTCGTCGTCAGATCGCGAACGACCGCACCGTTCTTCCGCTCGGTCAACCGACCGGCGTAATACACCTCGATCTTGTTCAGCGGATTGTTCCAGTCCTGATAGTTGCTGTAGGTGAATTCGGTCGTCGCCGTGCCCTGTGTGACCACGACTTTCTCGACCATGTATTTCGCATCGAGCGTGGCCGTTCCCGTCGCGCCGGCGACGCCTGGAATCGGGAAGGTCAGGACTGGCTTACCTACGGCATCAAACGCGAGCGTGGTGTTGCCGGACTTCATCACGCCATCAGCGATCACCGTTCCCGGGTTGGCTCCCAGTCTCCACGTGTCCATGGTTCCTGCGAGCGCTGACTTGGCAGCGCCCTGCGGACTCGCCCAAATCCGGATCAGTCGTTCCTGTACTGCCGCGGGCATCGCCGCGACCTTGCCCTTGGTGCCAGCGATCTCCGCACCGCGCGTGTCCTCGTTCCACGCGTACTGCCAGCTGACCACCTCGATGTTCGAGTAGGTCTGCTTGTTCGGCCGTGTGCAGGTGTACTGAATACGCTGGCTGAACGTCTGGTAGTTCGTGCTCTCGCGGAACTTGGACAGCGTGCACGGCTGGCCATCGACCTGAATCGTCCCGCCCTTGGCCTGGTACTCGAGCGTCGCGACCATGTCACGTTCGTCGGCGCCTTTCAGCATGCCCTGGTGCCACATCCAGTTGAAGAGGACCGCTCGCAGGTCCTTGGCGTCAGCGGCGGGTGTATAGGGTGCCCCACCACCACGGCCCCCGCCCTGTGCGCCGGCCGGAGCCTGCCCACCACCCCGCCCTTGAGCACCGGGCGCGGCTTGCTGGGCGCCAGGCGCCTGCTGCGCACCGGCGGTCGCCACGCCGATCGCGAGGAGAAGGGCGAACGCGGCCGTTGTCCACGTACTCCGTCGACCAAACTTCATGGTGGTCCTCCGTCTTGTGCGGTGAGCATGCCGATCCGCAATGATGCGGTCAAGGCCCAAAATCAGGGCGCCTGTTCACGTCCCCCGGCATTCGCGCGCGTGTTCGGTCCACCCCTCGGATTCGTTTACCTCAACATGGGAAGCGGAGTTCACGATCGTCTTGCACACGATCGGGCCTACTCGACGCGACTCCCAGTCCCTCCCTGGTTATGTCGAAACGCTCCGACAGCGATCCCGAGACTACGCCGGGAACGCACGCGCAGGCCGACGGCATTGGCGGACCGACGCAACGAGAGGACGAGCTCCGCGCGCGCATTCGCGAGGTGGAAACGCTGCTCCGAGAAGTGCACCACCGGGTCAAGGGCAATCTGCAGGTCGTCGTTTCCTTGCTCACCATGCAGGCCAGCGCCGCGACCGATCCGATAGTCAGGCAAGCTCTCGAAGAGGCGGCCACCCGGGTTTCGACGGTGGCGTTGGTACACGCTGACCTGTCTGAAAGCGCCACGCTCGCCGCTGTGGACCCGAGCACCTTCATCCGTCGTCTGGTGACCAACGTGCAGCAGATCTTCGGCGAGGCCGCAGCGACAGTCTCAGTCGGGTTCAGCCTCGACGACTTTTCACTCCCCATTGAGCTCGTCACGCCGTGCGCGCTGATCCTGAGTGAGCTGGTCTCGAATGCCTTCCGCTATGCCTTCAAGGGGTCACGCTCGCCGCGCATCGAAATTCGTACCCACGCGCATGACGACATTGCCACGATTGTCGTGCACGACAACGGCCCAGGGCGTCCGGGTGCGAGGCATGGGAGTGAACCGCACGGACTGGGTCTGCCGCTGATGAAGGCGATGGCCGTCAAACAACTTCGCGGAGCGCTCACGGTAGAGACATCCGCGAGTGGCACCGAGTTCACGTTGACGTTCCCCTGCGCCGCCGGAGGCAAGTATGGACGCCGCCCGAGTGATGATCGTCGAGGATGAAGTGATCGTAGCCGAGGATCTCAGTCGCGGCCTGCGCGCCTGCGGCTATGACGTCGCAGGCTACGCAGTCAGCAGTGACGAGGCCATCGACCTGGCCCACAGCGTGATGCCTGACCTGATTCTGATGGATGTGGCGCTCGGCGACGGGTTCGACGGCATCTCCCTCGCACGCACGATCGCAAATCAGATCGACGTTCCCATCGTGTTCGTGACGGCATACAGTGCCGACTCGTGTGTGGACGAAGCCGTTCGCGCAGGAGCTGCCGGCTATGTCGTCAAGCCGTTTCAAATTCGGCAGGTCACGGCCGCTATCAAAGTGGCGTTACAACAGCGTGGTCGCGGTAACGCCGGCGTTCAGAACCAGTGCCGCGCCGAACTGGCTCCCGGCCCGTTCGCCGCTCGATTGCAGCGCGTGCAGGCGCTGCTCGCGGACGACATGGCGTGGACGATCGCCAATGCCCCTGGGAGCCCGAAAGCGGTGCGCATTACCGCCCGCGAGCGGGAGATTATTCAAGGATTAGTGTGCTACCGGCGGCTCTCGACGGTGGCGTCAGAACTCGGTATCAGCGTCCACACGGCGCGGAACCACCTCAAGTCGACGTTTCGAAAACTGAACCTGCACTCCCAGGACGAGCTGCTGCGGTTCCTGCTCGAGGGCGAGACTGCGTGACACCCGCGTGAGCTGACGCGCCCGGCCGCATCACGAACGACACAAACACTTCACGGGGCTAGAGCAGTGTCCTCGACGAGCGTCGCAGAATCCGCGTCGTCGCTCCGGAAGAGACCAACGACGAAGCTGGCCAATCGACGGTCATTGAATACTGGAGCGGCCACTACAAAACCGGAGCCGCCGGCACGCAGCTCGCTGCGATCCACGACCGTCGGGGATCGTTCGACAGGACGACGGATCAACACGTCGCAGGCTTGTTCAACCGACTGAAGGTCTGCCAGGGACAGCGACGTCGACGATCGTGTCTGAATCCAGCGGAGCCCGTGCTCCCGATCGACGAGGCCAATCGCGAACAGGCCGACGAACCGCCGCAAGTGGACAGCGGCGAGCGCCACCGGGTCGCTCGCAGCCACGCCCCTACGGCGGGCGCCCTCGGCATCGGCGAGCCGCCGGAGTGCGTCAATCAGTGCGGCTTCAGGTTCACTTCGCTCGCAGCTCGACCCGCACGCGCTGGCGTGAGGTCTACGAGAATCGCCAAGCGATTCGACTCGGACGTGCCACTGCCAGAACCACACGAGAGCCACCCCAAAGAGCGCTGGCACTGATAACCATCGTCGTCGCGGGACCATGAAATTACGTGGGCACGATCATGCGGGCGAACTCGTCGACGAGTTGCTCGCTATGCCACCCTTGCTTTGCGTGCCGCTGCAGGACGGCGAGCGCCTCTCGTGGAGACGCCGTCCTTTGATATGGGCGTGGCGACGTCATCGCCTCGAACACATCGACGAGGCCGACGATCTGTGCCGACAACGGGATGTCGTCACCCCGCAGACCATCGGGATAACCCGATCCGTCGCGACGTTCATGATGATGTCGAACGATACTTCTGACCGGCTCGAACGAACGCAGGTTCGAAATGAACGATTCACCGATCACCGGGTGCGATTGAATCAGCATGCGCTCATTGGGATCGAGACGGGAGGGCTTGAGCAGCACCGTGTCTGGAACGGCGAGCATGCCGATGTCGTGGAGAAAGCTGCCGCGCCTGAGGACGTGAATCTCGTCGCCGCTCAAGCCGATGCGCCTTCCGAGCATAGCGGCATGATTCGCCATCCGATGGCAATGCCCCTCACTGTAGCGATCGCGTGCCTCGATCATGGTCGACAACGCCGTCATCACCGATGCGGCGTGCTCCAAGTCGTCCGTGTACCGTTTCTGACGAGCCAAGACGCGAAGCTTTGCGATCAGCTCGCGCAAGTCGATGGGTATCGAGACGATATGGTCGGCGCCGGCCTCGATCCACTGGAGCCGCTCCTCAACTGAGCCGCAGTCCGGAACGAGCAATACCACCGGAAGCAGCCGTGTGCCCTGGTCCCGCTTGGCCAATCGGCACACTTCCGTTCCGTCGAGTCCCGGCAGATTGTGATCGAGCATCGCGGCGTCGAATGGACACCGCCTCAGACGATCTATCGCCGCCCAGCCATCGTTGACATATGACACGGCGAAGCCGTCTTGAGTGAGGGACTCAGACAGAATGGCCGCACGAAGGCCATTGCCGGCAAGCAGCACGCTCGGGGACATCGCCGGCTTCGCCAGGCTGAGTGCCCCGTCATTGACCCGTCCTGCATGACGCGCGCGCATCGCCTTGCCTCCAGTGACAATGACTATCGGGATCGTGGCCCGTGTCCAAGATGACCCAAAGTGGGTTAGTGGACTTTCGGGACCTCGGAGATCGACTGACTTCCAGCACGACGAGCGAAGGCCCCGATCAGCTGGTGGCAGGTGTGGTCCCCGCGGTGTGCTGTTTGCACACTTCAGTCAGTAGGGAGTCAGCCATGCCAGCAAAGCCCAGCTCGAAGAAACGATCGACGAAAGAGGCCAAGAGCGATCCCGCTGTCTCGTACAACGACTTCAAGGAGTACGAGGGGCAGCGATACACGGGAATGAAGATCGGCCGCAGTCACAAGTGGTATTACGACCAGGGCGAGTGGAAGGAAACGAAGATCACTCCAGACCTATGGCAGATCGGGTACGCCGTGACCAAGCGGCGCGCGGGACGGGCTCCGGAAGGATCCGGTGTCCCCGTGGGCACCGAGTATCACTGGTACGTCCTGGCCCATCAAAACACAACCAAGCGAACCGCGAACGACTACACCACGTCCCTGACCGGCCTGAAGTTCAAGATCGCACACCGGCGCGCCGGCACTGAGAAGTGGAGCGCGACACCGCGGACCCAGCGCAAACGCATGATCATGTTCTTGCGAAATGTGCTCGCCGACCTCGAGAAACAGACCGACCGCGAGGGCACCGTTGTCAGTGCACGGACGACAACCGCACGTGAGCAGCGCGACCCCCGGAGGCCGCGGGTAGCCACCAGGCGGGCAGCGAGCCGACAGCCCCGGGGCTCAGCGGGCCGTTATGCCCGACGCATCACTCGCGCGCGTTCTGCTTCTTGATAGCGCGGCGACGGTCTCGCTGGTAGCATACGGCACTCATTGGCGGCGGCCGAGCGTCTCCGGAGTCGCGACGTCGTGACGGAGTCTCGTATGCGTCGAAAACTGCAATGGACGACGGGAGTCCTGCTGGCAGTGTGCTGGGCAGCGGCGCCGACGCTCAGGATCGTCGTGGCAGCCAGGGCGAGCGGTGGATCGAAAACGATAAATACACGATCGAAGCCAAGGCGCCGGCGGACTCGGGGATTACCAACTTCAATCACACGCTGTTCGACATCGAAGACGAACGGCTGCGCGAGATGCTGCAGGCGCTGCTGATCGATCGATTCACGCTGCGCGTGCGTCGTGAAAACCGGACGAGCGATGTGTATCAGTTAACGCGGACCAGCAAGCCGTTCACGTTACAGCCGGCGAAGCTCCCCGAGGGACGAGCGCCGTCGTCCATGTAAGGCGACATTGGCTATGCCGGCGGCAGATGGACGATGCAGTTCATGACCATGGCGCAGTTGGCAAAGTTTGCGTCGACGACAATCGTGGGTGCTCCTGTTGTTGACCTGACGAACGTGAACGGCTCGTTCGACTACAAACAACCGGTGCCAGATCAGGAACCGAAGTACACCGGGATCGAACACACCGACTCTTTTCTACGGATGCTGGGCGACGTTGGTCTTACATTGAAGCGGTCGAGGGGGCCTGTCGAGTGGCTCGTGATCGATGGCGCCACGAGACCGACTCCTGACTAATGCAAAGGATCGTCGTTTTGTGATGTGATTGCGCGCACGAGGACACACTCATGACGAGACGCCAATGGATGGTGATGGTTGCCCTTTACGGGAGCGCATGCCGCACCACCCCGAGCTCGGCGACGGTGACGTTGGCCGTTGACGGGATGGTTTGAGAGGGATGTATCGTGGCGGTGCGGTCTGCACTGCTCAAAGTACCAGGGGTCACTCGCGCACAGGCGAGTCTCGAGACCCACGAAGTGATCGTGACGTTCGACCCGCGCGTGGCCGTCGTGGACACTCTGGTGACCACTGTGAATGAGACCGACGGACCGTTGGGAACACGGATGTACCGCGCCAAGGTCAAAGCGGGACCCAGCCCCGCGTCAGTGCGGTGAGGGCGGCGCGAGCGTGCTTACCCAGTTCAGGAGGACGTGCAGCGTCAGCTCGGACGTCTGAGACGAGCGCTGCACCATGACGAAGCGGCCATCAGGCATGACGTCGTAGTTCGCCGCATCGAGAGTACCGCGGACGAAGTCGGCGTCGAACAGGCGGCGGGCAGCGGACTGGAGTTGCCCTGCCGCATCGATGGCCACGGCCATCATCGTCGTGCCCTGACGGTAGAAGAGCTCTCGTCCGCTCGATGCCCACACCGGCTCGCTACCACCGTCGAGTGACACTCGCCGAGCTCTCGCCGGGTTGGAGAGCGGCGTCACGTACACTTCGCTGCGTCCGCCCTCGTTGGAGACGTAGGCCAGCGATCGCCCATCGGGCGAAAGCTTCGGCGACGTCTCGTCCGCGCGAGAGGCCAGCAGGTCCCGCGGCGTGCGGTCGCCAGCCGCGAGGAAGAGGATGTCCCGACCTGTCGCCGTACGTTGCTCCGTGAAGACCAGCGCGCCATCCGGAGCGAACGATCCAGGAAACTGCTGGTTCTCGTTCGCCACGATTCGTTCGGAACGACCCGGTTCGCCGATGATCGTCGTGAACAGGTTCAGCACACCCACGCGCGTCGAGCCGAACGCCACACGCTTGGCGTCACGCGTCCATGTTGGAGACGTCGCGCCCGAATCAAACGTGACCTGCGTCGTTGTGCCCGAGGTGACGTCATACAGCCAGAGGTCGCGCGTCGGCGCTTCCATCGCGACGATCAGCTTCTGTCCGTCGGGTGACACTCTGGGAAACGCATACGCACCGGGAGGAGCCGCGAACGCGGTACTGCTGCCATCGCGACCCACGGATACGAGCCGCCGCTCAGATGCGCCTGGTCCGCCCGGGACGAAGACAGCCGTCCCCGATCGCGCCACACTCATCTGCACAGCACCGTCGGCCGACTGCCGAACGTTCTCGAGCACGGCGACGGGAGACCCGCTGATCGTGAGGCTCGAGGCATCCAGGGCGACGTTCATGACGCGGCCGTTCTGCGCGTAGAGCAACGAGCCGTTCGACAGATAGTGGGGATTGGTTCCACCGCGGACGAGCATCGTCCGCTTTCCGGTCGTGATGGACTGCGCGACGATTTGTGCGTCGCTCCAGCTTCCCGACGTGCTCGGCGTGCCAACGGTGAACAAGACCGTCTCACCGTCGGGCAGCCACTCCGGCCAACGATGGCTGAACTCGCCTTGCGTGGCGTCGAGCGTCGTGAGCCGTTCCGGCTTGCCTCCGGCGGCCGACACACGTGAGAGCCCAGAGCCAGTGGCAGCAGCGAAGGCGATGAGATCGCCAGGTCCCCAGCTCCCGCCGAGTCCCACTGGCGCTGCGCACAGCGTGACCGGTGGGCCGCCTGCAAGGTTGACCTTCTTGAGTTGCCCATCGGCAAAGAAGGCGACCCACTGACCATCCGGCGAGAAGAACGGACCGACGGCGTTGGTCGTCCCGGGAATCGGCAGCGGATCGATGGAGTTCAGCGAGCGCTGGAACAGCTCTGTGCGGCCGCCACGGCTTGCGACGAACACCACACGTCGTCCGTCAGGCGCAATGATCGCGCTCGGGAAGTCGAGCCCCGCGAGCGGCGTGGTGGAGGGCAACGACACCACAAAACGCGCTGGCGAAACCGGATCGGATGGCGGACGTGTCATCGAAATCACCAGCGCGCCGAGTCCGAAGCCCGTGGCGAGCACGCCGATTGCCGGCAGAACCTGGCGCCACGTTCGATCCTTCGGCGCATTTACCGACTCCGTATGCGTGGCTGCATCCTCGAGTTCGAGCCGGGCGTCGGCGATGTCTCGCAACCGCTGTTTCGGATCGCGCTGCAGACATCTGCGCAGCACGCGGGTGACGATCGCTGGCACATCCGGTGGAATCGCCGCCCAGTTCACCGGACGTTCCATCACCGCGGCGATCGTGTCGGCCGTCGTGTCAGCGGCAAACGCGGGCCGACCGACACACATTTCGTAGACAACGCACCCGAAGGCCCAGATGTCCGTGCGGCGATCGATCTCCTGCCCTCGCGCCTGCTCTGGACTCATGTACGCCACTGTGCCGGCAATGACGCCCTCACGAGTTTTGACACTGGCGGTCAGGAGATCCGAGTGCGATCCGCCCATGCGCCCGGTCGCTTTGGCCAAACCGAAGTCGAGTACCTTCACCACGCCATCCGGCGTCAACTTGATGTTGGCCGGCTTGAGGTCGCGATGGATAAGGCCCTTGTCGTGGACGCTTTCGAGTGCAGCGGCCACCTGGCAGGCGATGCGCACGACGTCGGACCCAGGCAGCGGACCGGTGACCAGGCGTTGCGCGAGTGTCTCGCCGGGAACCAACTCCATGACGATGAAGGCCACGCCATGGGCGTCACCCAGCTCGTAGACACTCGCGACGTTGGGATGACCGAGCGCCGCGAGCACGCGGGCTTCACCGCGGAACCGCTCGAGACGGTTCTCATCGACGAGATGCGGATGCACGAGTTTCAGCGCGACGTCGCGCTGCAGTCGGCTGTCGTGCGCGCGATAGACGGCGCCCATCCCACCCTCGCCGAGCAGCTCGAGGATTTCGTAGGTCCCTAATCGACTGCCGGTGGTGACTGACAGCGCGCTCAAGGTGAGAGGGGGTGACAGGGCCGCGCCACACGCGGATTATAGCGGGGAGTACCCGCGTGCTATCCTCCTCGTCGATGCGGGTTTGTCTCAGCCAGAGGGTGGTCGCAGCCATTGTCGCGGTGGGCCTGGCAGGCGCGTGCCGAGACGCCGCTGCCCCCGGAGTCGAGAAGAGCGCTGCCTCTTCGGCAATCGCGTCGCCTCGTCCGCTCTCGGTCGGTGAGTTGGCGCCCGACTTCTCTCTGCCGGGCACCGATGGGAAGCAGTACAGCCTGTCCAGCTATCGAGGTCGGCAGGCCGTCGTCCTCGCCTGGTTCACCCACGCGTTCTCAGAAGGTTGAACGGCCCAATGCAGCTCACTCCGTGAGAGTGGCGATGAGATCCGCGCGTTCGACGTCGCGTACTTCGGGATCAGCGTGGACCAGCCAGAGACCAATCGGAAGTTTGCGCAGTCGCTGGGAGTGGACTATCCGTTCCTGAGCGATCCAAGCAAGACGGTCGCGACGGCCTACGGCGTGGTCGATCCGGATCAGCCCTTCGCGTCCCGCTGGACGTTCTATATCGGCAACGACGGACGCATCACGTACATCGACAAGGATGTGAGACCCGCGACGCACGGGCAGGCCATTGCCGCAAAGCTCGCCGAGCTGGGGGTGCCGCGGCGCTGATCCGGCGATCATGGGCGAACAATATCCTTCTTGGTGCTCTCGACGATCTTGATCAGCTCGTGTTGCTCGGACGCCGGAACCTTGTACTTGTCGAGCGTCGCTTGGAAGTCCGTCATCATCGACTGCCATTGACGCTCGTTGATATTCAGCTGAGCGTGCGAGTCCTTCATCGTCCGGCCGGTGTACTTGCAAGGGCCACCGGTCACCTCGCACACCAGTGCGGTGACGTGGAATTTCAGGCCGGCCTTTGGCACGCGCGCCCGCGCCTCGCTGATCGCTGGATTGGCATTGAGCGTGTCGTTGACAAGCAGCCGCTCGATGAAGTCGTCCACAACCGTCGCTATCTTGTACACCCCGCCAAGCCGGTCGTACAACGACTTCGGAGCCGCCTGGGCCGACGCCGTGCTGACATCCAACCGCGCCATGACCAACATGCCAAGGAACAGGTACGAAACCGCTCGATGCATCGTGACCTCCTTCACGCGACTGCGCGCCGCATTGTCGTGAGCCACCGCGAGGACGCGCGGGCGGTCGAAAGGGTTCCACACGCGTTGGCCTGGAACCATTCAGCGGTGTCATGCGTCTTTGCAGCAGCCGTGAATGCCGATCACCAAGGACCTCTTTGAGTCGGAAGTGCTGGCCATCCTCGGCCGCCTGAATGGCGTGGCGCGGCGGCTCACGCGCAACGATGCCGACGCGGAAGATCTGGTCGCCGAATCGATTGCCCGTGCGTGGGGCGCGCGGGATTCGCTGGCACAGACGAGCGCGTTTCGGGCCTGGATGTTTCGCATCCTTCACAACACGTTCGTCAGCGAGCGGCGGCGAGCGATGGCGAGACCGCAGGTCGAGCCGCTGATCGAAGAGGACCGTGGCGACCAGCATCCGTTTTCGATCTTCGAGCGGCTGCATCAGCCGTTTCTGTTGTGGTTCGACAATCCGGAGCAGGAGTTTCTCGACAAGCTGATGCGCGGCGATCTGGAGCGCGCGTTGGCGGCACTCCCCGAGCACTATCGCATCGTCGTGATCCTCGCCGATCTCGAGGAGTTCACCTATGGAGAGATCGCCGACACGCTTCAGATCCCGATAGGCACGGTGCGCTCGCGACTCGCGCGGGCGCGAGGGACGCTTCAGGAGACGCTCTGGGGACTGGCCCGTGATCGCGGGCTGCTCGCGCGAACCGTACTTTGAGAGAGGACCGAGCCGTGGCAGCGAACGACATCAACTGCGAGGAAGCGCTGAAGCGCATCTTGGCATTCATCGACCACGAACTGGCGGACGCCGAGCGGGAGGGCCTCGAGCGACACCTGAGTGCGTGCCGAAGCTGCTTCTCTCGAACGGAATTCGAGCGCCACTTGAAGGGCAAGTTGCGCGACCTCGCGAGTCACGACACCCCAGGCACGACACGAGACCGCATCAAGGCACTGATTAACACGTTCTAGATCGCGGCGCAGGAGGACAGACGATGGTGGCGATTCTTGGCGAGAAGAAAGAGTTCATCTTCAGGGCCGTCGAGCAGATGTACACCGACGTCGCCACACAACCTGAACGAACGTTCCACTTCCCGACCGGCCGGCTGGCGTGTCTCTTCGTCGGCTACCCTGCCGACCTGCTCGATCGGATTCCCGCCACCGCGACTGAATCATTCGCCGGCGTGGGGTATCCGTTCGCGACCGATTCGGTCCGCGCGGGCGATACGGTGCTGGATATCGGCAGCGGCTCGGGCACGGACACCTTCATCGCGTCGATACTCGCCGGTGAATCAGGCGCGGTGTATGGGCTCGACATCACGCCGGCCATGCGAGAAAAGCTCCTGCGAAACGCGCAGGCCATGAACGTGAGGAACGTCCACGTCCTCGAAGGCAATGCCGAATGCATCCCGCTGCCGGATGCGAGCATCGACGTCGTCACCAGCAACGGCGTGTTGAATCTTGTCCCTGACAAGCCGTTGGCGTTTCGCGAGATCGCGAGGGTTCTCAAACCGACCGGGCGTCTGCAGATCGCCGATATCGCGCTGCGCGTGCCCGTCTCAGAGAAATCACGCTCGGATCCACAGTTGTGGGCGGAGTGTGTCGTCGGCGCCATCGTCGAAGAAGACTACGTATCGCAGATGCGAGCCGCCGGCCTCGACGTCGACATCGTCCAGCAGATGGACTACTTCGCCGGGAGCATCAGCGCAAACACTCGGAAAGCCGCGCATGCACTTGGCGCGCACGCCATTGTCATGCACGGGAGAGTCGCCGGCCACTAGCGATGCGTGCTCAGTAACGTCGCACAAAGATATCGGCCGTCCACATCGTCGTCGAGCGGCGCCGCGCGAGTCGGAAGCCGGTCTGCTCGATCAGTTCCTGCATTTTCGTGGGCGGGTGAACGAATGTCCGGAAACCGGACTTTCGTGCTCGTCTCGCGTTCTCGACCCACATCGCGGCCCGGACAAACCAACGGTCGCGTGGATACGACAACGCGATGGCGCGATCGGCGTGTCGCATGGCCTCCTCGAGCATCGGCTCGCACGACGGGTAACAGCAGACGACTCGATCGAGGGTCACGAGGTCAACGGTGGGAAGGTCTTTCGACAGCTCTAATAGGTCGCCATAGACGATCCTCACTGACCCGGATCGATTGCGACGAATCGCTTCTTCCCTCGCTGCCCTGACGTACGCAATGGACGCATCAGCCACGACAGCTGTGTCCATTCCGCGCTCCAGCAACTCGAATGTGAGCGCGCCGACGCCGGCTCCGATGTCGAGCAGTGAGCCGTGATTGACGCCGAGTGCAACCACACCGTCGCGGAGAAGACGCGTCGTAGGATTCACCTGCCCCGTTCGATAGGCCTTCAACTCCTTGGCTGCCTTGTCAGATGTGAACTGAAGGTCGGCCGCGTTCCGAAAATCGCAACACGAGCGAGGCATCACGCGCGAGGTCAGGCGACTTGTCTGGTTATCGTCTGCGGTCGTGTTTCGGACATTCGCGTCGCGACGACAACGCCAGAGAGGAACGTGAGAACGGCGACGAGCTGTATCGCAACCGGCAAGCCAAACGCATCGGCAGCCGCGCCGGCCAACAGCGCGCCGGCAACGTATCCGGCGTCACGCCAGAAGCGATATACCCCGAGCGATGTCGCGCGCCAATCGGGATGTGCCACGTCGCCGATGACCGCAATAAACGTCGGGTAAACCATTGCGGTGCCGATGCCCAACAACACGGCCCCCGCGGCAAATCCATTGAACGTGTGGGCCATCGTGACGCCGGCTATGCCGACGGCCTGCGTCCACATACCAGAGACGATCAGCCACTTACGGCCAATGCGGTCGGATAGGGCGCCCGTGGCCAACTGCGCCAGACCCCACGTTGCGGGGTAGATCGCGACGAGAACGCCTATCGCAGCCAAATCCATCCCTGTCGCGGCGAACAGCAGCGGAAACAGACCCCACGTCATTCCGTCGTTCAGGTTGTTGACGAATCCGGCCTGGCTCACGCTCGAGAGGCTCCGGTCTGTCAAAGTCGTACGCCAGAAAATCTCGCGAGATGGAGTGTCCGCAGCCATGCGATCCGTTCCGCGATCGCGACTCCGGGCCTCGAGCGCCGAATGTCCCCAGGTCTCACGCACGAAGAGGGACAGCAGGACACCGGCGATCACGAACGCCACGCCAAGGTAGAAGGGCTCCGGTCGCAGGCCAGCACGCGACGCGATCCATCCGGTTGCGTACGCGGCCACCGCGACGGCCACGTATCCGGCGCACTCATTCAGCCCGGTAGCAAGGCCGCGACGAGCCGGGCCCACCAGATCGATCTTCATCACGACCGTCATCGACCAGGCGAGGCCCTGGCTGACACCCAGCAGCGCATTCGCGACGAGCACCCAAGCCCAGTGCGGTGCCCAGATCAGCAGGACGGGCACCGGGGCGGCCAGCGCCCAGCCCCACATCAGGAGAGGCTTTCGACCGACCCGATCAGCGAACCGGCCCGCGGCGTAGTTCGTGATGGCCTTGGTAAGACCGAAGACTGCGATGAATGACAGCATCGCGGTTCGACCGGTCACCTGAAAGTCCTGCTCGGCCAGCGCCGGCAGAATGGTTCGCTCCATGCCGACCATAGCGCCGACGAATCCGTTGACCGCCACGAGCAGCGCGAACTGACCGATGTTCTCGTGAAGGCCGAGGCGAGTGTGCGAAGAGACGCGTTTCGTGGAAGCGCTCACGCCCGTGTCTCTACTTCGGCAACACCTCGATTCGACGCCAGGATGCGCTCCATCTCCGCCGGTTTCGCGGGCACCTCTGCCAACGCGGCGACGAATGCGTCCTGATCGAGCGAAAGAGTCGGGTTCCAACGCCGCTCGAAGGCGATGGTGCTGGATGGTTTTCCGCTGAGCCCCGTCCCGCAGAGCGAGCCCGAGAAATGGCCTGGATAGATCTCGAGATCGTCGGGCAGCGTGAGCAGCTTCTCGTGAATGCTGGTGTACAGCTGGGCCGCGTTCTCGCGCGCGTGACCGGGCAAATCGGGCCTGCCGACAGCACCGACAAATAGCGTGTCGCCCGTCAGTACGAACCACGGATCACTGCCACGCTTCAGATCGGTGACAACCAGCGACACACTCTCGGGAGAATGTCCGGGCGTATGCACGACGCGGATCCGCGTGTTCCCGAGCTCGATGTCCTCGCCATCGCGCATCGGCGTGAACGCCACAGTGACATCAGCCAATTCATGCAACCGATAGACGGCATCCGTCGCCTTGGCGAGCGCCACGCCGCCCGATCGGTGGTCGGCATGTACGTGCGTGTCGATCACCTGCGTAATCCGCATCTTCTTCGCGGCCGCAAACGCGACATACGAATTCACGTCCTCGGCACGTGGATCCACGACCGCGCAGCGGCCGACGGTGCCGCAGCCGAAGAGGTACGCCGCACACCCAAGGTCGTAGTAGTAGAACGGCCTGAAGATCATCATTGCCTCCTCTGACCAGCCGAGTCGCCCGGAAGACCGGATTCGACCGGCAGGCCCGCGGCGCGCCATTCCGGAAATCCTTCCAACAACCGGCTCGCTCGTCGTCCACGGGTCTGGAGAAACTCGACCGCTTGATCGGCGTAGACGCAGTACGGGCCGCGGCAATACGCGACGTACTGTTTGTTCGTTGGAAGCTCCCTCAATCGGCGACGAAGATCCGCGACTGGCATTGAAATCGCGCCGGCGATGTGACCCGCTTCGTACTCACTCGGCGGCCGCGTATCGAGGATCACGACGTCGGCCGATCGCGAACGCTTCAGCAGTTCGTTCATCGACACTGGTTCGACGACGTCGCGAGTGCCGAAGTGATCGCGCACGAGCCGATCGAGCTCGGCCAGCCGCCGTTCCGAGACCGTTCGCACCGCTCGGCACAGATCGGACACCGCGGCATCCGCCAGACGGTAGTGGACGAACTGCCCCTCCTTCCGGGTCTCCACGAGCGACGCTCGTCGTAGCGCCTGGAGGTGTTGGGAAACGTTGGCGATCGTGAGGCCCAATTCGCCTGCCAGCGAATCGACGGAGCGTTCGCGCTGGGCGAGCAGCTCGAGCACCTCGAGACGATGCGGACTGCCCAGCGCCTTGCCAACGCGGGCGAACTGGGCGTAGAGACGACTCTTGAACTCGCGATGGGCGTCAGCAGTCATCATGTATTCAATAGAATACTTGAATACTGCTTGTCAACGTTCACGAGCGAACAGATCGAAAACATCCCCGCCGGTTGGCGCGCTCGCGAAACGTACGTCGTACGAGCACCTGACGAGTTCGAAGAGATCTTCGGAGCTCGCCGAGCCAGAGAAGCCGTTCGAGATCTATTCGCGCGCACGACTCAGGCGCATGAAGTAGCGGGTCCACGACCTCGTTAATCTCCGCTCGCGTGGGCGAGAAACGAAATGGTATCGTGCGTCCGGATTCGTCAAGACAAAGGACGCTTCCATATGCCCCTGAGGATTCTCATCGTCGAGGACCATCCGGCGTTCCGTCGTCTCATCAGTACAGCACTTCAGCAGCGGGCGGAGTTCCAGACCATCGAGGCAGCGGATGGGTTGGAGGCGGTTCAGAAGGCCGAAGAACTGCAGCCGGATCTGATTCTGCTTGATATCAACTTGCCGAAGCTGCATGGATTCGAGGTCGCCAGACAGATCCGGACGCTGGCCCCGCAGACACGACTGCTCTTCCTCAGCCAGGAGTCGTCGCCGGATATCGTACGAAAGGCGCTCAGCTTGGGCGCCCATGGTTACATTCAGAAGTTATCTACCGCGACTGATCTGATACCCGCGATCGACGCCGTGCTCGATGGCCATCAGTTCGTGAGCAGCAGTGTCGCTTTTGCAGAACCGGCTGCTCCCGCCCCACGGCGTCACGAGATTCTCTTCTGTTCGAATGACACAGCCATTGTCGATGGCTTGGCCCGGTTTGTTGCGGCCGCCCTGAGGGCCGGCGATGCCGCGATCGCCTTGGTGACGGAGTCCCACCGGACACGTCTTCTGCAGCGGTTGCGCGCGCACGGCGTGGACATTCAGGACGCCATCGAGCGTCGCACCTACCTGTCAATGGACGCTGACGTCGCACCTGAGCCCATCCGGTTTCTCGAGGCGATCGACGGTCTGCGTGCGGCCGCCGTTACAGCCGGCAAGGAAAATCCCCGCATTGCTTTTTGTGGAGAACGTGCGGGACGGCTGTGGGCCTCGGGCAGAACGGCTGAGGCGGCTCAGCTCGAGCAACTCTGCAGCGAGCTTGCGCGTGACATCGACATCCTGTGCGCATACCCGGTGCCGTACACGGAAGACGATCACGTGCTCACCCGCATCTGCGCGGAGCACACTGTTATTTCTGCCAGCTAGCCGCTGGAACGCGGAGTGTGTATGACAGAGGACGCGTCATCTATGCTCGTCGCGACCGCTGGCGCCGATCTCACTCGGGCGGAAGAACTCCGATTGAGGTACGCCGCGATCGTGGAGTCCTCGGATGACGCCATCATCGCCAAGACACTCGACGGTGTGATTTCAGCGTGGAACGCGGCTGCCGAGCGGATGTTCGGATATACCGAGCACGAGGCCATCGGGCAGCCGATCACGATGATCATCCCGGCGGAGTTGTACGACGAGGAGCGCGACATTCTGAGGCGCCTTCGAGCCGGTGAGCGAGTCGAACATTTCGAAACTGTCCGGCTCACGAAAGGCGGCGAGCGCATCGACGTCTCACTCGCGATCTCGCCGTTGCGAGACGCCGCGGGCAGGATTGTCGGATGCTCCAAGATTGCTCGCGACATCACGAAGGCCAGGCTGGCCGAGGCCGCGCTTCGGCAAAGCGAGCAACGGCTGGCACGCGAAGTGGCGGGCGCCAAGACGCTCCAGTCGATCAGCATGCGTCTGATTTCAGAGTCGAAGCCAGAATCTTTGTACGCGCAGATTCTCGGCGCGGCTATGGAGTTGATGGCGTCCGACGCAGCCAGCGTCCAAATGCTCGCGGCCGACCACGCGTCACTGACACTCCTCGCGTGGAAGAATTTCCACCCTGACTCCGCGGCGTTCTGGCAACGGGTGGCGGTCGGAGCGGGGAGCACCTGCAGCAAAGCGCTGCGCGACAACGAAAGGGTTGTGGTGGCCGATATCGAGGCGTGCGAATTCATGGCCGGCACGCAGGATCTGCAGGAATATCGTCGCTCCGGAATCCGTGCCGTGCAATCGACGCCGCTGCGATCGCGAGCCGGCCGGCCTCTCGGCATGCTCTCGACGCACTGGCACACGCCGCATACCCCGACCGACGATGAACTCACCTTCTTCGACGTGCTCGCCCGGCAGGCCGCGGATCTGATCGAGCGCACTCTCGGCGAAGAGGCCCTGCGCGAAAGCGAAGAACGCTTCCGCCTCATCGCGAATACCGCCCCGGTCATGATCTGGATGTCGGGCGCCGACAAAAAGATCACGTATCTCAATCAGACCTGGCTCGATTACACCGGACGGCCATTGGATGCGGTGTTGGGACAGCGACGGGCACAGGTCCTCCACCCAGATGACGAGGCGCGAAGCCGCGAGATGTACGAGAAGGCCTTCGAGCAGCGGGAGGCTTTTCAGATGGAGCATCGGCTCCGCCACCACGACGGGGAATATCGCTGGGTGATGAGCGCGGGTGTGCCGCGATACGACGTGGACGGGTCGTTTGTTGGTTACATTGGCACGGGGGTCGACATCACCGAGCGTAAGCTGGCCGAAGAGGCACTTTCCAGGGTGAGTCAGAAATTGATCGAAGCGCACGAGGAGGAAAGGGCTCGAATCGCGCGCGAGCTGCACGATGACGTCAACCAACGGCTGGCGATGGTGAGCATGCGTCTCGATTACCTGAAGCACAGTCCTCCGGCTTCCACCGATCTCAAGCAGCAGATCGGGGCGGTCAACCAGGAGATTGCGGATCTAGTGGCCGATATTCAGGCGCTGTCGCATGGCCTTCACCCCGCGAGACTGGAACTGCTGGGGCTGGAAGCGGCGGCGGCTGGGTTCTGCGAAGAGTTCTCCGATCGGCATGGTGTAACGATTGACCTGCACGTCGAGAACATCCCGAAAGCGCTGCCTCGGGAAATCTGCCTGTGTTTCTATCGCGTCTTGCAGGAAGCCTTGCAGAATGTCGTCAAGCACAGCGGGTCGCGACATGCCGACGTCTCTCTGAACGGTCACATCGACATCGTCACACTTACCGTCAAGGATGCGGGCGCCGGCTTTCACCCGCACGAGGCGATGACAGGGCGCGGGCTCGGCCTGACCAGCATGCAGGAGCGGTTGAAAGTCATAGGCGGGCAGCTGTCCATCGACGCGCAGCCGGAGCGCGGCACGACGATTCACGCGGTCGCGCCTCTGCCTCTCCCAACGAAGTCCGCAGAAGCCGTTTGATCTTCCTATCTGCATCGCGGCACAGCGCCAACGAGCGCCCCCGTCAGCGCTTGTTCACCAGCAAGAACGTGATCGTGTCGTCGGCGTCGTCGAAGATGTCGA
>Ga0111539_10000041_pt1 | contig 131679 bp, 128 predicted proteins | sample RhiMethybrSRZTD1_FD_79667 | JGI IMG/M metagenome (GOLD analysis project Ga0111539, IMG submission 79667) | Populus rhizosphere microbial communities from Tennessee, USA - Rhizosphere MetaG P. TD hybrid SRZTD1 (version 2) (version 2) | ecosystem: Host-associated > Plants > Roots > Rhizosphere...
CCATCCGCTCCGGCGGAGCAGCGCTTGTCGCAGGCGCTTGATCGGGATATCGCCGTTCTTGCGGCGGCCTATCCAGTCGGTAAAGCGGGGATAGCGCCTGCGATGGTCGAGGACGATACCCTCCGACAACTGTCCTGCGACGTAGCTGAAGTTGCTGTATGCCCCCAGCAATATGTCGGCGGTCACCATGTTGTGCAGCGTCTCGAAGGGGTCTTCGCTGATGTGGAGATTGCAGCCGCTTTCAGCGAAGCGGCGAAACTCCTCCACTTTCCCCTCCGAATAGAGGTTGAACGTCAGTCGGCGGCCGAACGGCGCGAGCGCCCGCTTCAAGCGCTCGATCTGGCGGAGCGTTTTCTCGTCGGGAGTATAGCGATTCGCATTCTTCATTCGGCTCACATCGCCCCGCCGCACATGAATGGCGATTGTGAGGCCGCCGGCTGGACCGCGATGCGATGGGATCGACGTTTTTGGACTGCGCCAGTATTTCGCGCGCAGGTCGCTGCGCAACGCGTCACCTACCTCGGCGGCGGCTTCGTCCGGCAGCCCGAACAAGGATTGGACGATGACGATTGGCCGGTCCGCATAGGCCTCAGGGTCCGTGATCGCAGCGGGCAGTGGAACCAGCTCCGCATCTCTCGGCGTCAGCGTCTCGCCATCGCCGAAATTGAAGAAACGCTCCCAGCGCTCCGCCCAAGCTTCCGGCGCTCCCTCCGCGTGGGCCATGCGGGCCAGCGGCGAATGGAGGTAGCGGCAGCCGGCGTAGCGCGCCAGCATCATGGCGGAGATGACCGCGATGGCCTGCTGGCCTGCGCCATCAGTCCTGCCGCGACACGTGACCGCGATGTCGGGGCGGAGACGGCGCTCGGCAATCAGCCGCGCGAGCATGGCGGCAGCGTGGCCGGAGAGACTGCCGCGTCTGCCGGGCCGTGCAACGGCGTCGGAATCCCCCTGAAGGATCATGATGAATTGATCTCAACCGGCCGTGGCGTCAACAAGTGGAATGTAAGGGCCGGGAAATTGGTGGACCCGATCAGAATCGAACTGACGACCTCCTCATTGCGAACGAGGCGCTCTCCCAACTGAGCTACGGGCCCACCCGGTCGGTTGAACGGGCGGGAATATGAGGACGAGGCGTCCCCCTGTCAAGGACAACCGGACCGTTTCCGACCCCGCCGGACTGGGCAGAAGGCCCGCTCTTTCAAACTGTTAGCGGGCAGCCCGCGACGGTTGCAGGGCGCCGCCGCCTCCCTTGCGTCAAGACCTTGGCGCGGTTAGGTTTTCGCACCATATTGAAGCCGCGGACGCGCCCGGTGTCCGCTTTGAGGACAGTGACCCCCTTCCATGATGGCCATCGGCAACCTGATCAACACCGTTATCTGGCTCTATACCCTCGTGCTCATCGTGCATGTGGTGCTGAGCTGGCTCACCGCCTTCAATGTGGTGAATACCCGCCATCCGCTGGTGAACGGAATCGGCCAGATCACCTATCGGCTGTGCGAGCCGGCGCTGCGCCGGATCAGGCGGTTCCTGCCGAACCTGGGCGGGCTCGATCTGTCGCCGGTCGTGCTGATCCTGGTGCTGCAGTTCGCGCGCAACCTGATCATGGAATACATCATCTATCCGAACATGATGTAGCGCCCGGCTGGAACGCCCATGCCGTTTCGCGCCTGCCCGTCCGGCGTGCGCGTGCGCCTCAAGGTGACGCCAAAGGCGAAACGCGAGCAAATCGGCGGGCTTCTGGACGAGCCCGACGGCGGAAAATCGCTCAAGGTTGCGGTGACGGCAGCGCCCGAGGATGGCAAGGCGAATGCCGCATTGATCGCGCTGTTGGCGAAGGAATGGGGTGTCGCAAAATCGGCCATTTCGGTCGTCTCCGGCGCAACCGACCGGCGGAAGCTGGTGGAGATTCGCGGCCCATCCCAGGAATTGCTGACGAAGTTGCAGGGCTGGCTGGCCGCCCGAAAAGATTAACGAGGATTTCATGTCCGACCGCACATTGACAGACCCCAAGGTGATCGACGGCAAGGCCTTCGCCGCGAAGCTGCGCGAGAAGATCGCGGCCGGCGTGAAGACATTGCAGTCGCAGCATGGTTTCACGCCGGGGCTGGCAGTGGTGCTGGTGGGCGAAGATCCGGCCAGCAAGGTCTATGTGCGCAACAAGGGCGAGCAGACCAAGGAATCCGGCATGGCGAGCTTCGAGCACAAGCTGCCGGCCACCACCACCCAGGCCGAGCTGCTGGCTCTGATCGACAAGCTGAACAAGGATTCCAAGGTCAACGGCATCCTCTGCCAATTGCCGGTGCCCAAGCAGATCGACCCGCAGGCCATCATCAACGCCATCGATCCGGACAAAGACGTCGACGGCTTCCACGTGGTGAATGCAGGGCGCCTCGCGACCGGCGGGCAGGGTCTCGTTCCCTGCACGCCGTACGGCTGCCTGCTGCTGCTGAAGGACCGGCTCGGGGACTTGGCCGGCAAGCATGCGGTGGTGATCGGCCGCTCCAACATCGTCGGCAAGCCGATGGCGCAATTGCTGCTGAACGAAAGCTGCACCGTCACCATCGCGCATTCCAAGACCCGCGACCTGCCCGGCGAGGTGCGCCGCGCCGACATCGTGGTGGCCGCGGTCGGCAAGCCGGAGATGGTCAAGGGCGATTGGATCAAGGACGGCGCCGTGGTGATCGATGTCGGCATCAACCGGATCGAGCGCGACGGCAAGGGCAAGCTGGTCGGCGACGTCGATTATGCGAGCTGCTATCCCAAGGCCGGCGCCATCACGCCGGTGCCGGGCGGCGTCGGCCCGATGACCATCGCGCTGCTGCTCAACAACACGCTGATCGCGGCCTGCCGCCAGCGCGGGGTGACGCTGCCGGAGTAACTCTAGGTCGGCACAATCGCTTCGGCGCAGATGCGCCACCCGCCACTCGAATCGCGGCGCAGCACGAGCATGGTCGTGACATCTCCCGCGCTGGTGCTGCAGGTTTCCAGGACATAACCCAGGTCGCCTGACCATTCAGTATGAAAGGCAGTCAGGCTCGCGATCTCCAATCCGCTCAAGATGTCTTCGGCGGTCAGTGCTTCGATCGCCTTTCGTCCTCGCAGCCGCGGCCGACCGGGTGTCAGATACACCGCATCCTCGGTATAGACATCGACGCTTGCCGCGGCATCGCCGCACCGGTAGGCCGCCAGGAAGCGCGCTTCGAGCGCGATCACGTCGTCTTGGAACGCCATGGGTCTCCTCCCCGGTTGTGGGCCGCTCCGAACTATCGCACTGTCTGCGCCTGAGAGCGTCCATTGTTCGCGAGGTTGACATGGCAACCGTGCGCTATTTCGTGACCGACGTGCAGCAGGCGGTCGATTTCTATGCCGGCACGCTGGAGTTCACCGTGCAGCAGCAGTTCGGCCCGAACATGGCGATCCTGCGCCGGGATGACCTGACCCTATGGCTGGCCGGGGCGAACGCGTCGGCGTCCCGCCCGATGCCGGATGGGCGCAAGCCGGAGCCGGGCGGCTGGAACCGCTTCGTGCTCGAGGTCGCGGACCTGACGGCGACGGTGACACGGCTGAAGGCGGCGGGCGTGACGTTCCGGAACGACATCGTTTCAGGTCCCGGCGGGCAGCAGATTCTGGCCGAGGATCCGTTCGGGAACGTGGTGGAATTGTTCCAACTGACTTAGCCAACGGACCATTGAATTCATTGGGAATTGTCTAGCTTTAACCCTTCCTAAGGGGGGTGCCGATAGCTTGGAGGCAGACAAGTCCTTCGGGGTGGAACTGTGCTCGAAACCAACCGCAACAAGAAGCAGCGCCGCAAGATCGCGGTCAACCTCGACACCGGCGACGGCGAGGAGCTGGTCTACATGTTCGTCTTTCCGACCGAGCGCGTGATCGACACCCTCAACGACGATCGCGAATTCCTGCCGTTCGAACGGCCGGACGGTTCGCTCACCATCGTCGCGAAGAAGACCATTCTCCGCCTGTCTCCGCTGGAGATCGGGCGCCAGGTCGATACGCGCGACCCGTACGATCTGCTCGGTGTGCCGATGACCGCCAGCGACACCGAGGTGCAAGAGGCCTATCACCGCGCGGTGGGCGCGGTGCATCCCGACCGCGTGCATTCGCTCGGCCTGCCGGCCGACTTCCTGGAAATGGCCACCCGCAAGGCCGCGCAGATCAACGATGCCTTTCGCAAAATCAAGGCGGTGCGCAAAGCGGAAGCCGTCAGTTCGTAGCGCTCAACCGGCGTCGCTCAGCCAGCACTCGAAAGTTCGCCGATCATGTCATTTGGACGCAGAACAGCGATCTCCGAGATCGGCGCCGTCTCCAAGATCTACGTGCGACAGCGCGCGTTCGACTATGGCGAGTTCGACCTGATCGAGGCGGTCGACGGGTTTGTCGACCAGATGAAGCAGTGGCTGTATCGCCCGGAAGAACTGCCGCGAGAAGCGATCTACGCCAATGCCGTGCATGAATTTCTGTGCAGGGGCGGGTCGCAGTACGTCAGGGACACCCGCTGGAAGCCGGATCGGATCGCCGCCGTGCGCGCAGGCCTGCAGGCGATGGGTGCGCTCGACTACCTCGAGTATTTCGAGTGGCTGGTGGCCCAGGTCGAGGCCTTGAAATCCGATATCGACCGCCTGTTTCGACATGGCGGAAAATGGGATGCCGCGATCCGCGGCGCGCTGAATCACCGGTCGAGAGATTTGCAGGGACTACAGAAGGCAAGACCGATCATTCCGCTGATCGCCGGATATCTGGCGAAGCTGCCCAATCTGCAGCCGCTGGACGATCAGTCCTTTGACATGAAGATGTACGAGCTCGTCGAGTCCGTCCCCGACTATCGGGCGCGCCTTGAAGCATCGATGCATGACGGTCATTGGGTGGCACAGATGGTGTACCTCCTGTGCCTGAAGTCCGGCCAGCGCTACCATCGTCATGCCGGTCCGCCCACCCTGATCGATCTGGCAGACAGGACTGGGGCGATCGGCGTGATGCTCACGCGCGGTGAGCACAAGATCATCCAATACCCGGATCGCGCCGAACTGCGGGACATGAGCGGCAATCTGGTGGCAGCCGCCTCCCTCAATGAGACCAGGCTGGAATCCCGACCGCTGAACTAAGGCAAGTGTGTGCTGCGGGAAGCCTGGAATTTCATCCTGGCGAAAATCGCTTGACCCTTTCGCCACCGTGATGCTCCCATGGCCGCTCAGGGAGGAGCGGCCGACTCAATGGTCCGCGGCGATAACAGGCTTGGCCAGTATGCGATGCTGGCGCCGCTGGGGATTTCGGCGGTGCTGGTCGTCCTTGTCTCGCTGGCGCTGATCCTGGCCCTCAGCGTGCAGCGCACCGATCCGGCTCTTCTGTTCACCGAATTCTCGCTGACGGCCTATCGCGAAAGCGTGGCGCGGCCGCTGTTCTGGATGGTGCTGGGGCGATCACTGCTGATCTCGGCGGCGGTGACCATCGCGACCTTGCTGCTCTCCTACCCCGTTGCCTATTTCATCGCGTTCAAGGCAGGGCGGCACAAGGCGCTGCTGCTGGTGCTGATCTCTGCGCCGTTCTTCACCTCGTATCTGCTGCGCATCTTCGCCTGGAAGATCATCCTCGGCTTCAATGGCGTGGTGAACTCATTCCTGAAGACGCTGGGCCTGATCGAACAGCCGCTGCAGTTCCTGGTCTATAACCCGTTCTCGGTCGTGGTCGCGCTGACCCACGCCTATCTTGCCTTCGCGGTGCTGCCGATCTATGTGGCGCTGGAGCGGATCGACAAATCGCTGATCGAATCGGCCAGCGACCTCGGCGCGCGGCCGTTCGCCAATTTCCGCCAGATCACCTTGCCGCTCTCGCTACCCGGCATCATCGCCGCGGCGTTGCTGATCTTCGTGCCGACGGTCGGCGACTACGTGACGCCGACCTTGGTCGGCGGGCCGGGCGGCATCATGGTCGGCAATCTGATCCAGTCGGAGTTCGGCAAGGCGAATGACTGGCCCGCCGGCTCGGCCTTGTCCATGGCGGTCATCTTCTCGGTCGGCTTGCTGCTGGCGCTGATGGCCGGCGGCGCGAAGCTGGCAAGAAGGCCGGCATGAAGGTCCCCTATGTCATCGATGTGGTGGAGCGGCGCTGGCTCACGGTCTATGTGCCTTTGTTCGCGCTTTTGCTCTATCTGCCGTCGTTGCTGATCCTGCTGTTCAGCTTCAATGACGGCGTCTATGTGGCCTTTCCGCTGAAGGGCTTTACGACGGCTTGGTACGAGAAGCTGGCGGCCAACGACGCATTGCTGCGGGCGGCGCGCAACAGCTTCGCGGTCGGCCTGTTCGCGGCGACAATCGCCACCATTGCCGGCACGCTCGGCGCCTTCGCGATCGTGCGCTACAAGCTGCGCATCGCCAAGGCGATGACGGTGCTGGCCAACCTGCCGCTGCTGATCCCCGCCATCATCCTCGGCATCGCCATGCTGGTGCTGCTGCGCGCCATCGGGTTCGGCAACTCGCTGTGGGCGATCGCGGTCGGGCACGTCGTGGTCTGCGCGCCCTTGAGCCTCTCCGTGATGCTGAGCCGCTTTGTCGATCTCGACCCGGCACTGGAAGAGGCGGCGCTGGATCTGGGTGCCAATGAGCGCAAGACGTTCTTCGTCATCACGCTGCCGCTCAGCCTGTCGGCGATCGCCGCCTCGTTCATCCTCTGTTTCACCACCTCGTTCGACGAGTTCGTGGTGGCGTTTTTCCTGTCGGGGCCGGAGCAGACGCTGCCGCTCTATATCTGGGGCCAGCTGCGCTTTCCGACCACGCTGCCGATGATCCTGGCCCTGGGAACTGTGGTGCTGGGCGCGACTCTGGCGCTGGTCGTTTTCAGCGAATGGCTGCGGCGGCGCGGACCGAAGGTCGCAATGGATTAAGCAAACCGCTTCGCCGCCGATGCGGGCGACGACGGAGCCGGAGGGAGGCACCCCGCTTGGGAGAGAATCATGAAATGGCGCAACAAGGTCGGCCTGATGGCCGGCACTCTGATCGGCAGCGGGCTCATCGCCATCGCCGCGATGGCGGAGGACCAGCTCAACTACTTCACCTGGAGCGGCTATGAAGTGCCGGACCTGCAGAAGACCTTCGAGGCCCAGCATCCCGGCGCCTTGGCTTCGACCCTGTTCGGCGACGATGATGAAGCCTTCACCAAGGTGAAGGCGGGCTTCAAGCCGGACCTCGCCCATCCCTGCTACGACAAGCTGGAGCATTGGAAGGAAGCCGGCCTGATCGAGCCGATGGAAAAGGCCAAGATCAAGAACTGGGACAAGGTGTTCCCGATATTCCGCTCGCTGCCCGGCGTGGAGGACGGCGACAAGGTATGGATGGTGCCGTGGGACTGGGGCAATGTCTCCATCACCTATCGCACCGACCTCATCCCCAATGCGGAGCAGAGTTGGAATCTGCTGTGGGACCCGAAATACAAGGGTCAGGTCGCGACCATCGATTCGATCCATGACACGCCGCTGGTGGCGGCGGTGCTGGCCGGCGTCGATCCCTTCAACATGGACGACGCGGCGATCGCCAAGGTCAAGGACGTGCTGGTGAAGCAGCGCGACATCGTGAAAATGTACACCACCGACATGACCTCCGTGGAGCAGGCGCTGGCGTCCGGCGAGCTGGTGGCGGCGATGACCTGGAACGCCTCCGCCGTCGCGCTCAAGAAGCAGGGCGTGCCGGTCGAATACATGACTCCGAAGGAGGGCATGCTGACCTGGGTCTGCGGCTACGTGATGATCAAGGACACGGCGCACAAGGACCTCGCGTATGACTTCATCAATGCGCGCCTGGACAAGGAGCCGGGCCAGTGGCTGGTGGAGAATTACGGCTATGGCAGCTCCAGCAAGGATTCGATGGGCGCGGTCGCGCCGGCGACCCTGGAAGAGCTGCGCTTGCCGGCCGATCCCGACGCCATGCTGAAGAAGACCATCTTCATCGAGACCATCCACAACAGCGACAAGATCTCGAAGATGTTCGAAGCGGTCAAAGCGGGCGGGTGACAGGCTTCTGCTGACGTTCTCTCTCCCGCCATGGTCGGACTTGGTCCGACCATCCACGAGTTTCCATCGGCGAGGCCACATTGCGTCAGGCAAACTCGTGGATGGTCGTGCCAAGCACGACCATGACGAATAGGGATCGATGATAGCGACGATCAACTAGAAGAGCGGACGATCATGCCAAAAGCCAAAACCGCACTGCAGAAGAAAGTGCCGTCCGCGACGGTTCCGCGCAAGACCGCATTGGTGTTCAAGCCGGCCGACGACCCGCTGGCCGATCTGGAGCTTAAGGTCGGCAAGCATATCCGCGAGCTGCGCCTGGCCAAGGGCGTCTCCCTCACCGAGCTGGCGGCCAAGGTGGAGGTCTCGGTCGGAAACCTGAGCGAGATCGAGCGCGGCCTGTCGGTGCCCTCGATCCGCACCTTGTGCCTGCTCTCGAAGGCGCTCGACATCGGCGCGGGCTGGCTGCTCGATCTCCATGCCGAGAACGGACCGCCCGGCGACCTTTACGTGGTGCGGGCAAGCGCGCGGCAAAGCATTGTCTACAGCAAGGCGGGCGTGGTGAAGCGGCTGGCCTCGCCCTTGTCGCCGGGCCAGTTGCAGATGCTGGTGGTGGAGATTGAGCCCGGGGCAGGCTCGGGCGAAAGCGGCTATTCCCACGCCGGCGAGGAATGCGGCATCGTGCAGGAAGGCATCCTCAATCTGTGGATCGAGGGCGAGAGGCACACGCTGAGCCAAGGCGATTCATTCCGTTTCGTCTCCACCAAGATCCACCGCTTCGAAAATCCTGGAAACGTCTTGACGCGCGTCATCTGGATCACCTCGCCGCCGCTCTATTGAAGCAGCGCCCCTTGGATTCATTGGGTATTGCGGCGCTTTACCACTTTGTAAGGATGTGACGCCAAGCTGGCATGGGGAACTTCCATGCAAGCAGGGCCGATCCTTTGCTCGAGACCGCGCGCAACAAGAAGAATCGTCGCAAGATCGCCGTCAATCTGGATACCGGCGATGGCGATGAGCTGGTCTACATGTTCGTTTATCCGACGGAGCGGGTCATCGACACGCTGAACGACGAACGCGCCTTCCTGCCGTTCGAGCGGGCGGACGGTTCGGTGACCATCGTCGCCAAGAAAATCATCCGCCGCCTGTCGCCGATGGAGGTCGCGCGTCAAGTCGATGTGCGCGATCCGTACGATCTGCTCGGCGTCACGCTGACCGCCAGCGAGGACGAAGTGCGGGACGCGTACCATCGCGCCGTCGCGGCCGTGCATCCCGACCGTGTGCATTCCCTCGGCTTGCCCGGCGATTTCCTGGAACTGGCCACCCGTCAGGCCGCGCAACTGAACGACGCCTACCGCAAGATCAAGGCGGTGCGGAAGGCGGAAAGCGTGGGCAGAGGCGAACCGGCGGCGGAATAGAACGTCCTGGTAACTCATGCTTAGATTGGCTCAGGACATTTTCACTCATCCCGGAATTCCCGGCCTGACGTCGGACGCGCGCCCGCAATCATCCAATGTGCGGGGGGCGCCGTAGTTACTTGGGCATTGTCTTCGTCCCGGGTCGCTCGTGTCATACCTCGTCCTGGCGCCTATTCCGTGGCTGCGCCTGCTCTAGACTAGTCCTTCTTCTCGGTCGACGCCGGCAGGCGCTCTGCTTCGAGCAGATCGAGCTCCAGATCCTCGATCGCCAGCACCTGGTCGACGCGCTCGCCGTCGTTGGAGAGCGGGAACATCGCGCAGACATAGGGCTTGATCACGCCGTCGGTGAACTTGATCTGGCACAGGCCGAAGACCGGCACTTTCTCCGCGACGATCTCGTGATAGACGGCGGGCCAGTCGGTGCCGACCTCCGACACGAAATCGAGCTCGTCCAGATAGTGCCCGCTGTAATCCATGCCGGCATTCTCGACCGCGCGCGTGCCGATCAGCTTATAGAGCACCCGGAACGGTTCGTATTCCAGGCGGCTCAGGATCACGTTGGGCAGCAGGTCCTTGATCTCGGATGGCTCGATGTCGGAGCGCGACGGCATGAGGCGGTCGCCCTTCTTGTCCAGCCAGTATTGATGCATGCGCCGCGCGCGGGTCGAGGGGACTTCCTCGATGCCGCGATAGCGCTCCATCCCGCCTCCGTCCTTCCTAGCCGCGGCCGCGCTTCAGCAGCCGCAGCCGCAGGGCATTGAGCTTGATGAAGCCCGCCGCGTCGCGCTGGTCATAGACCTGGTCTTCCTCGAACGTCACATGCGCAAGGCTGTAGAGGCTCTTCGGGCTCTTGCGGCCGACCACGATGGAATTGCCCTTGTAGAGCTTCATCCGCACCGTGCCTTCGACATGCTCCTGGCTCTTGTCGATCAGGGCCTGCAGCATCTCACGTTCGGGCGAGAACCAGAAGCCGTTATAGATCAGCTCCGCATAGCGCGGCATGATCTCGTCCTTGAGGTGCGCGGCGCCGCGGTCGAGCGTGATGCTCTCGATCCCGCGATGGGCGTGATGCAGGATGGTGCCGCCCGGCGTCTCATAGATGCCGCGCGACTTCATGCCGACGAAGCGGTTCTCCACCAGGTCCAGCCGGCCGATGCCGTTGGCCTTGCCGAGGGCGTTGAGCCTGGTGAGCAGAGCGGCGGGCGAGAGCTTCTCGCCGTCGATCGACACGGCATCGCCCTTCTCGAACCCGATCTCGACATAGGTCGGCTTGTCGGGCGCGGCCTCGGGCGAGATGGTGCGCTGATAGACGAATTCCTCCGGCTCGTGCCAGGGATCTTCCAGCGCCTTGCCCTCGCTGGAGGAGTGCAGGAGGTTGGCGTCGACCGAGAACGGCGCTTCGCCGCGCTTGTCCTTGGCGATCGGGATCTGGTTCTTTTCCGCAAACTCGATCAGCTTGGTGCGGCTGGTCAGCTCCCACTCGCGCCAGGGAGCGATCACCTTGATGTCGGGGTTGAGCGAGTAATAGGTCAGCTCGAACCGGACCTGGTCGTTGCCCTTGCCGGTCGCGCCATGAGCGACGGCATCGGCGCCGGTCTCTTTCGCGATCTCGATCTGGCGCCTGGCGATCAGCGGCCGCGCGATCGAGGTGCCGAGGAGGTACGTGCCTTCATACAGCGCGTTGGCGCGGAACATCGGGAAGACGTAATCGCGCACGAAGGTCTCGCGCAGATCCTCGACATAAATTTTCTTTATACCCAGCAGCTCGGCCTTCTTGCGCGCCGGCTCCAGCTCTTCGCCCTGGCCGAGATCGGCGGTGAACGTCACCACCTCGCAGCCATAGGTGGTCTGCAGCCACTTCAGGATGACGCTGGTGTCGAGCCCGCCGGAATAGGCCAGCACGACCTTGTTGATATTCTTGGCCATTAGGTTCCTCGATGCGAAAAACCGGCCGGAGTATAGGGAGAACCGGCGCGCTCGCAAGGGTCCCGGCACGCGCCGGGCCATACCAATGAATGGGGGGAACCATCGGCAGCTTCAATCAGTTGTTAAAGAGTCGGGAGGAGCATGACTGGCAGGTCGCCGTCCCAAAGGGGGCGGCAGAAAGGCCCCCAAAGGGGCGGGAGTTTGTGATGGCCAACAAAGATCGGCGTGCGCGCGACCTGTTTCCGGAATTCGATTTCTTGAGCGCATTCCTGGCGGTGTTCTTTGGAACGCAGATGGAACTAAAGCCTATCCCGGTCAAAGTGCGGCGGCGCTAGTCTAGCCTCGCTTTCGCTCCCCCGTGGCGGGAGCCTTGCCATGTGAATCATGGTCGGCGGCCCGTATGGCACGGGCGCTCAATCGGTGGCGGACCACGCCGCCAATCTCCAACGCATGACGATGTGCCGGGCTAGGGCGCTTTCCGCGGCCCCCAGATGATACCGAATCCGCGTTACCTCTTCAGCCGGTCCAGCAGCGCCTTGCATACCCAGATGGAGCCGGCGAAAAACAGCAGGAGCGGCAACACCAGCAGCAGGATGCCGAGCATGTCGGCATAGAAGCCGTCGGCGAAAAACGCGAGGAAGCAGAGGCCGCTGCCGATGAGGCCGAGGATGCTGCCGATCATCACCAGGACAGTGACGACCTTCAGGGCGCCGGTGTCGCTTGCCGGTGATCGAGGTGTTGCCGGCTCGACCGACTTCGGCAATCCGCCGGGCGGTGTCTCGGACATGGTTCCCCCCTATTGCGCGGCGCTTGGCGCCTGATCGGGCCAGCCGAGCTCGTGCCGGATGCGGCGGTCGGTACCGTCGCGGTAGAACAGGTTGTAGGTATCGAACGGGATGATGCGCTGTTCCGGCGTCACGAAATGGATGCAGGATCGCTTTACCTGCGAGACGCAGAAATTGAAGCGGTCCAGGAACTGGATGCCGAGGACCCGGAACACCCGGTCGTAGCCGACCGCATCCGGCACCTCGAATTGCGGCAGGCAGCACAACAGCTCGCGCAGCTTGAGGTCGGTCATCTCGCCTGCCGCGGACAGCGACATCAGCTGGAACAACCGCTCCTTCAGCGCCGGATACTTCTCGTACGCGATGGTGTTGGGCCCGTCGCGCAGCAATTCGGCGCGCGGCAGCAGGCTGGTGATGGGCGTCAGTTTCTTGCCGTCGCGCAAGGCATAGCCGATGGTGATGGATTCGGGATTGCAGGGCAGGGGGATGATGTCGCCGGCGGTAAAGCCGCATTCCTGCTCGATCAGGCCGCGGCGGATATCGCTCAGCAGGACGCGGTCGCGGTTCTTGTCGAAGCCGAGATTGCGGCCGGCATCCTGCACCGGCTGGAAGGTGACGCCGCGCACGCAGCTCCAGCTCAGGGCGTGGCGCACGATCTCGCCGATCTCGTCGTCATTGATGCCCTTCTTGAGCACCGCGACCAGCGTGGTCGAGATGTTGTGGCGTTCCAGGTTTTCCAGCGCCTGCTGGCGCACGGAACGCAGATCGGCGCCACGAATCTGCATCAAGGCGTCGCGGCGCAAAGAATCGAACTGCAGATAGACTTCGAAGCCCGGCGTGAATTCCGCCAGCGCCGCCACGAAGTCCGGCTCGCGCGCTAGGCGGATGCCGTTGGTGTTGAGCATCAGATGGCGGATCGGGCGCTGCTTGGCCATGCGCAGGATCTGCAGGATATCCGGATGCAGGGTCGGCTCGCCGCCGGAGATCTGCAGCAAATCGGGCTCGCCTTCGCTGATGACCAGCGTGTCCATCATGCGCGCGATGGTGGGAAGGTCCAGGTGCTTCGGCCGATGCGGCGCGGAATCGGCGAAGCAGACCGGGCAGGTCAGGTTGCAATGTTCGTTGATCTCGATCAGGGCCAGGCACGAATGCTGCTCATGATCCGGGCACAGGCCGCAATCGAACGGGCAGCCGTAATAGGTGCGCGACTGGAACTTGAGCGGGATGTCGCCGGGCTTCAGCCAATCGCGGCAGCTTCGGTAGTAATCGGCGTCGGTGGAGATCAGCGTCTTCTGGACGCCATGGGTATCGCAACGTTTCTGGAAGTAGACGCGATCATCCTCGATCAGGATCTTGGCCGGCACCGGATGCAGGCAGGTTTCGCACAAGGACTGGGTCTGGCCGTAGAACAGGTATGGCTTAAGCGCGCGCTGCATGAACCCCCCGGCGACGCAACAGCATATGGAGAGCGTAGCCGAAGAGCAGGATCGCGCCAATCTGGAATAGATCGAGTCCCGCGAAGATTTCGCCGTAGGGCTTGGTGAACTCGATCAGGAAACGCTGCGCTGTGTAATAGGCGATGAAAACATAGAAGCCGACCGCCGCCACCGCTTGCGGCGCGCGGCGGAACCAGGCGAGAAATCCGGCCAGGAAAGCCAGCATCGCCAGCGATTCATAGAACGGAGATGGATGCCGGCCGATCCCGTCGCCGAAATCCCACGCCCAGGGCAGCGAGGTGGGCGCGCCATAGGTCATGTCGTCCAGGCCGGCGAACTGGCAGCCGATCCGGCCCAGGATCATGCCGATGCTCAACGGCACGACATAGACGGCGCCGGTCGAGCCGCCGCGGCTCTTGATGCGCTTCCAGACCTCGACCCCGACGATCCCGCCGAAAATCGCACCGAACGCGCTGCGCCCGATCCCGGCGATGCCGGTGAAATAGAGATTCGCGGTGCCGAACCAGAACGCTCCAATGAGCGCCGCGAAACTCAGCACCGCCCAATAGCTGAGTTCGTGCTGCGCACTGGCGGTATAGCCGGCGGGCCTCAATTGATACCGGTAGAATAGCCAGCCGCCCAGCGCACCAAAGGCAGCGGCGAAGAGGTCGGTGAGAAGGTGTAGATGTGCGGGAAGAGTCACTGTCCTCCCCGCCGCTCGATGAGCCCCTTCCCCCCTTGTGGGGGAAGGTTGGGATGGGGGGTGACGCCGCACGATGCCTGACTATTGATCTCAGCAACGATCGTTCGCCAGACGCCATCCATATTGCCCAGCACCTCGTTATTCCAGAACCGGAGGATTCTATAGCCTTGGCCGCGCATGAAATCGTCGCGCCGAGAATCATAGGCGCGTGCTTCCGCATGCTGTCCGCCATCAACCTCGATGACGAGCATCGCTCTCAAGCAGGCGAAGTCGGCGATATAGGGACCGATACGAACTTGTCGGCGAAATTTATGACCGTCCAGTTGTCGCAAGCGCAGGTAGCGCCAGAGGGTCCGCTCGGCGTCTGTCATGTTCCTTCTGAGCCTGCGAGCATGTGCGTCAGGCATTGTGCGGCGGCACCCCCCATCCCGACCTTCCCCCACAAGGGGGGAAGGAGTTCCTTACTATAGGGGAGGGGGCGGAGTTAGGAAAATGCTTTGCCGAGTACTTCGCCGAGCCGCTTTGAGAAGGCAGTGGGATCGCTGAGCGGTTCGCCTTCCTGGATGCGGGCTTGATCGAGCAATAGCCATGATGCGTCTGCGACCGCTTCGCCCTTGCTGCTCGACACCGCCTTGGCGAGCGCGGCGATCACAGGGTGGCTGCCGTTGATCTCCAGCACGCGGGGCATCAGGGCGTCGATGCGCTTGTGCTGCTGCATCAGGCGGGCGAGGCGCATGTCCATGTCGCCTTCGTCGGCCACCAGGCACACCGCGCTGTCGGTCAGACGCTGCGACAGGCGCACATCTTTCACCGTATCCTTCAGCGTCAGCTTCATGAGCGCGAGCAGGTTGTCGATGCCGGCGGCGGCAGGCTCGGGCTTCTTGTCCCCCGCCTTGGCATCGCCCTTGATGGCATCGAGATCGGCACCGCCGCGGGTCACGGACTTGAAGCTCTTGCCGTCGTACTCGCCGACCGCGGGTACCCAGAATTCATCGACGCCATCGGTCAGCAGCAGCACTTCGATGCCCTTGGCGCGGTAGCCTTCGAGCTGCGGCGAGCGCGACGCCGCTTCGAGCGAATCGCCGGTCAGGTAATAGATCACGCTCTGGCCTTCCTTCATGCGGCCGACATAATCGGCAAGGCTGACCAACGCATCCCCGTGCGTCGAGCGGAAGCGCGCAAGCTTCAGCAGCGCCTCCCTATGCTCGACATCTTCATAGAGCCCTTCCTTGAGGACGGCGCCGAAATTGTTCCAGAAAGCGGCGTAGGCGTCGGGCTCGCTCTCCGCGCGCTTCTTGAGATATTCGAGCACCTTCTTCACCAGACCATGGCGGATCTTGGTCAGCACCGGATTCTGCTGCAGCATCTCGCGGCTGATGTTGAGCGGCAGGTCCTCCGAATCCACCAGGCCTTTCACGAAGCGCAGCCACAAAGGCAGCAGTTCCTCGCAATGGTCGGTGATGAAGACGCGCTTCACATAGAGCTTCAGCGATTGCTTGCGGTCGGGATGGAACAGGTCGAACGGCTTCACGTTCGGGATGAAGACGAGGCCGGTATATTCGATCTTGCCCTCGGCCTTGAAATGCAGCGTGCCCCATGGCTCGTCGAAGGCGTGGGCGACGTGGCGGTAGAAATCGCGGTACTGCTCCTCGGTGATCTCGGATTTCGAGCGGGTCCAAAGCGCGGCGGCCTGGTTGACCTTCTCTTCCGTCCCGCCCTCGATCAGCTTGATGGGCAAAGCGATGTGGTCGGAGTATTTGGTGATGATGGCGTTGATGCGTGCTTTCTCGAGGAACTCCTCGGCATCCGTCTTGATATGCAGGATGACGTCGGTGCCGCGGCTGGCACGCTCGGCTTCGCCGATCTGGAATTCGCCCCTGCCGTCGCTGACCCATTTCCAGGCCTTGGCCTCGCCGGCCCGGCGGCTCACCACCGTCACCTCGTCCGCCACCATGAAGGCGGCATAGAAGCCGACGCCGAACTGGCCGATCAGGGATACGTCCCCCTTCTTGTCCTGGGATTTGTCCTCTTCCAGCGCCTGCACGAATTGCGCGGAGCCGGAGCGCGCGATGGTGCCGAGATGCGAGATCAAATCCTCGCGGTTCATCCCGATGCCGTTGTCGGAGACGGTCAGGGTCTTCTTGGCCTTGTCGATCGCGACGGTGATCTTGAATTCCGGATCCTCGCCGATGAGGCCGGGTTCGGTCAGGCTGAGATAGCGCAGCTTGTCGCAGGCGTCGGAGGCATTAGAAATGAGTTCGCGCAGGAAGACAGCGCGGTCGCTGTAGAGCGAGTGGGCGACAATGTCCAGGAGCCGCGACACCTCGGCCTGGAAGCCGAGCTTTTCCATTTTCATGGCCTGATCACCTTTGGACAAGAAGCGAGAATCCGCGCCGTCATATGCGCGATTGCGGGCGGCTCTTCAAGGGGTTCTCTCGTTCGTCTGGCCAGCAAAGCCCCTTGGCAGGCCACGTGGATTTGCGGCATAGCTGAGCGGGGGCCGACCGATTGTTTTGAGGAACCCATGAATTTTTGGAAAACCCTGGCATTGGCGGCAGCCGCCGCAACGTTCAACGCCAGCGCCTCCGCGCAGGAGACGCAACAAGCCCCGGCCACGACCGCCGCTCCCACGGCGTCGAAGCCCGAGGATTTCAAGGACTGGAAGCTCTATTGCCCCCAACCCAAGGCCGCGAACGAGCCACGGGTCTGCGAGATCCGGACGGTCATCCTGTCAAAGGACGGCAAGCCGATGGGGGCCCTGGTGGTGGCGGCAGTCCCGGAGGAAAAGACCAAGCAGATGCAGGTGATGACCAGCGCTCTCGTGCCGCTGGGGGTTGACCTGATGATCGAGCCCGCTTTCAAGGTCGACGATGGCAAGCTGATGCCGCTCCGCTATCTGCGTTGCCTGCAGCGCGGCTGCGAGGCGGCGGCGGCGCTCCCGGCCGAGCAGCAGTCGGCGATGCGCTCAGGCACCAAGGCCAAGGTGGCAGTGGCCATCGGTGGCGGCAAGAACGCGGTGTTTGCTTTCTCGCTCAATGGCTTTACGGCGGCCCTGGACGCGCTGAAGAAGTTTTCCGGCGCCAAATGAGCGAGGGCCGCGCCGAACCGATGCCGGCCGTGCGGCGCAGGATTCAAACTTACCCATCGTGAGGGCGACCGGATGGCGTTCAAGCGGTACCGTTGGCATGCCGGCTTGCGAGCCCTGATCGCGGTGGCCGCGCTGTCCATGGCGGCCCGCGCACCCGCTGACGGCACCGATGCCGCCGATGCCACAGCGGCGATAGCCGCCCGCGATGCGCTCGTCGGGCAATATCGGCACAGCACGGTATCCGCTGCGGGCAAGACCCGGCGAAGCATTGCAACGATTGCGCCGCGCGGCGCTGGACTCAGCGTGGCGTGGGAAGAGGATGAGGGTAACCTGTTCGGCGGCATCGGGATCAGCCTCGACGGTATCGTTGGCGCGGCCTACACCGAGGCGTTGAACGGCTCGTTTCGCGGCAAGGGCGTGCTCGCCTATCGCATCAGCGGCGGCACGCTGGACGGCGTTCGCCTGCCCTATGATTCCCTGGACGGCGAGCTCATCCGGGAAACGCTCGAAGGTTCGTCGGCGCTGGAAGGACGCTATTCGATCGCGCGAAGCCTGGATTCCAGTGGGCACACCTATCATTCCGGCTATGTCGAGATCGTGCATGCCGGCGATACCTATCAAATGACATGGTACACGCCGACGCGCTCCTATGATGGCGTAGGGCTTCGCGTCGGCGACGTGCTGGTGGCAAGCTATGGCAGCGGCTTTGCGCCGGGGATCATCGCCTATTGCGCCGACAAGGGCCTGCTGACCGGGATCGGCACCTATGGGCATGTCGGGACGGTCGGCGCGGACAGCATGAAGCGCGTCAATGATGGCGGCGCTGAAGCGAGCACAGAACCTTCCGTCCATTGCCGCGACATGATCGAGCGGTGGAATCCATCCTTGGCTGAGTGACAAGCTCGCTCGCAATTTTAAGCTGTGCTATGATTGTGCGCGATTTTCGCTCGAGGGCCATCGATGACGATCCGCCATTTTGTTCACCGCCTATCGGCGGCGATCTTGCTCTTTGCCGTCGCTGCCGGTCCGGCCTCGGCCGAATCCTCGCTTGCCGGTTCCTACAAGGCTGAAGGCAAGACCGCGGAAGGCCTGGCTTACGGCGGCCAGGTCGAAATCGTGCCGCAGGGGCGGGGCGCCAGGCTGGCTTGGACGTTGGACCGCGGCGCCGGCTACAGCGGTCGCGCGTTCCAAATCGACGATGTGCTGGGCAGCGTCTATTGGTCGGAGACCGAGCACTTCAATGATCCGGGCATCGTCATTTATCGGATCGACGGCGGCAAGCTGCAGGGTACGTGGATGCCGCAGGGCGGGCCGAACAACGTGCTCGGCCGCGAAGATCTGCTCGGCCCGGCCAGTTTGGAAGGGCGCTTTCAGATCATCCTCGGCGAACACCCCGGCGGTCGAACGCACTATACCGGCTATGTGGATGTGGATCGCCGAGGGGACACCTACTACTTCCACTGGTACGCGCCGAACGATTCCTATGTCGGAAACGGCATCCGGCTCGGCAATATCATGGTGGTCGGTTACGCGATCGGACGAGCGCCCGGCACCGCCGCCTATTGCATTCGCGGGGGAGACCTGATTGGCGCATGGGCGTATGGCCAGGACCCGCGCCTTGGCCGCGAGACGCTGCACCGGCGCGCTGAGATCACGGCGCCGGCCCTGAGCGAAAGCGCAGGCTCGAACTGCATGTCGACGATTGCCATCGAGTGGCAACCGGAAAGCAGCAATTAGAGCTGCAGCCTAAGCCTCCCTTACCGAGATCAAATGACAGGCGCGAGTTCCTGAAATGTTCTCAGTAATTTCCTTGCCTTTCGAGGCTGGATGGCTATATTCCCCGCCAATTCCAAGGTTCGACGGGATCGAGCCATAAAAAAGGGTGGGCCAACGGCCCGCCTTTTTTATTGGCGAAACGCCGCCGGGAATTTTGGGCCGGGGATTTGGACAGGTTCATCGAGGCAGACTGGAGAGCATGCTGGCCGAGCGCATTGCCAAGTTGATCACGCCCGCCATCGAAGCCATGGGCTTCGAGTTGGTGCGCGTGCAGGTGTCGGGCAGCCAGCGCCCCACCTTACAGATCATGGCAGAGCCCAATAGCGGCCGCGCCATGTCGGTCGACGATTGTGCGGATATTTCGCGCGCGATCTCCGCCGTGCTGGACGTCGAGGATCCGATCGCAGGCGCCTATTCGCTGGAAGTGAGCTCGCCCGGAATCGACCGGCCGCTGACCCGCGCCAAGGATTACGAGCGTTTCCTCGGCCACGAGGCGAAGGTCGAGACCAGTGCGCCGATCGATGCGCGCAAGCGTTTCAAGGGGCCGATCAAGTCGGTCGATGCGAACGCCGTGGAATTGACCGTGGATGGGGTGGATATCCGCATTCCCTTCGCCGCCATCCACAAAGCGAAACTGGTCCTGACGGACGCGCTGATCGCGCTTCATCAGGCGCCGGATAGCAACGAAGGCGAGAACGAACAAGTTAACACCGAACAAGAGGACGATTGAGGCAAAGAGTCATGGAACAACAAGCCATTGCCATTCCGCGCATGGAACTGTTGCAGGTCGCCGATGCGGTGGCCCGCGAAAAAAGCATCGACCGCGATGAAGTGCTGGTCGCCATGGAGCAGGCGATCCAGAAGGCCGGCCGTTCGAAATACGGCCACGAGCACGACATCCGCGCCAACATCGACCGCAAGACGGGCGAGATCCGCCTGACCCGCGTCCGCGAGGTGGTGGAGACGGTGGAGAACGAGGCGACGCAGCTTCCGGTCTCCTGGGCGCAGAAGCGCGATCCGAACCTCAAGGTCGGCGACCTCATCGTCGACGAGCTGCCGCCGATCGATTTCGGCCGCATCGCCGCCCAGACCGCCAAGCAGGTGATCGTCCAGAAGGTGCGCGAATCCGAGCGCAAGCGCCAGTTCGAGGAATTCAAGGACCGCAAGAACGAGATCATCAACGGCCTCGTGAAGCGCGTCGAGTTCGGCAACGTGACGGTCGATCTCGGCCGCGGCGAGGCCCTGCTGCGGCGCGACGAGCTGCTGCCGCGCGAGACGTTCCGCAACGGCGACCGGGTGCGTGCCCTCATCATGGACGTGCGCGAAGAGCCGCGCGGTCCGCAGATTTTCCTCTCGCGCACCCATCCGCAATTCATGGCCAAGCTGTTCGCCCAGGAAGTGCCGGAAATCTATGACGGCATCATCGAGATCAAGGCGGTGGCGCGCGATCCCGGCAGCCGGGCCAAGATCGGCGTGGTGTCGCGCGACAGCGGTATCGATCCGGTCGGCGCGTGCGTCGGCATGCGCGGCAGCCGCGTCCAGGCGGTGGTCCAGGAACTGCAGGGTGAGAAGATCGACATCATCCCCTGGTCGCAGGACCCGGCGACCTTCGTCGTCAACGCCCTGGCGCCGGCGGAAGTCTCCAAGGTCGTGCTGGACGAGGATTCCGGCCGTATTGAAGTCGTGGTGCCGGATGACCAATTGTCACTGGCGATCGGTCGCCGCGGCCAGAACGTGCGCCTCGCATCCCAGCTCACCGGCTTCGAGATCGACATTCTGACCGAAGCGCAGGAATCCGAGCGCCGGCAGGAGGAATTCCGCTCCCGTTCGCAGATGTTCATGGATGCGCTCGACGTCGATGACGTGATCGCGCATCTGCTCGTCACCGAAGGCTTCACCAGCGTCGAGGAAGTGGCGCTGGTCCCGACCGAGGAACTGACCTCGATCGAAGGCTTCGACGAAGACGTGGCGAGCGAGCTGAAGGCCCGCGCTGCCGCCTGGCTGGAGGCGGAGAGCGAGCGCCTGACCACCAAGCGCAAGGAACTGGGCGTGGCCGACGCGGTCGCGGAGATCCAGGGCCTCACCCCCGCCATGCTGGTGGCGCTGGGCGAAGCGGGCGTTAAGACTTTGGACGACCTTGCCGACCTCGCGGCGGACGAGCTGACCGACGAGAAGGACGGCATCCTGAAGAGCTTCGATCTGAGCCTCGAGGACGCCAACGCCATCATCATGGCGGCACGCGCCCACTGGTTCGACGGCGAAGACAAGAAATAAGGAGCGAAAGCGGCCTTGTTGCAGGCGATGACAGCGATGGCGGACGAAGTAGAAGCCGGGACGGAAGGGGAGGTGCTGGCCTCTCCGACGCTCCGGCGCTGCATCGTTACGCGCCAGGCGCTGGAAAAGCCGGCGATGATCCGCTTCGTGGTGGATCCCGAAGGCCGGGTGACGCCCGACCTTAAGGAACGCCTGCCCGGCCGGGGCCTCTGGGTCACCGCGACTCGGGAGGCCCTGGATCAGGCGATCGTGAAGCACGCTTTTTCCAAGGCAGCCAAGCAATCGGTTAAGGTCGCGCCCGATCTGGCCGAGCGGGTGACCGAGCTGGCTAGGCGGGAAGTGGCGGAATTGCTGGGTTTGGCCCGGAAATCCGGCCAATTGGTCGCCGGTTTCGAGAAAGTCGAGGCGGCCTTGCGCGCCGGCAAGGTCCGGGTCCTGGTTGCCGCCAGCGATGGGGCGGAGGACGGACGCGGAAAACTGGCGCGGATCGCTGGTTCTGGAGTAGAGATATGCGCACCTCTGACGGCGGCGGAGTTGGCCCAGGCCTTGGGCCGCGAGCATGCCGTCCATGCCGCCATCAAAACCGGCGGCATCGCGGAGAAGACGATCATCGCCTCTCGCCGCTTTACCGCCCTCCAGCAGGGGCCGGAAACCGGCGCGCGCGAACTGGCAACGAAGTCGAATTGAAGCGGACGAACTGAACGAACATGAGCGATACGACGGAAACACCGGAACCACCGACCCGAAAGCCACTGAAGCTTTCTTCCTCGGGCAAGCTCGAGCTGAAGAAGACGATCGACGGCGGGCAGGTGAAGCAGAGCTTCCCGCACGGTCGCTCCAAGACCGTCGCGGTCGAGGTGAAGAAGAAGCGCACCTTCGCACCCGGCGCCGGCGGCAAGATGGAAGCCGTCAGCGAGCTGGAGACCAAGCACCACGTACCGGGCGAGCCGACTGCGGCCGAGATCTTCGATCATCACGCTTTGACCGCGCACGAGCGCGCGCAGCGCCAGAAGGCGCTGGAGCAGGCGCGCAAGGACGAGGACCACCGCAAGATCGAGGAGATCAAGCAGGCGCAGGCGGCGGCAGATCGTCTGGAACTGCAGCGCCAGGAAGCGGCACGCCTGGCGGAGGAAGAGCGCCAGCGCGCCGAGCAGGCCCGCCGCACCAAGGAAGAAACGGCCAAGCCCGTCGCCAAGGCCGCCGAGCCGGAGGCTGAAGACGCCGCCGCCAAGGCCGCGAAGGCGGCCAAGGCTGCCGCCGCGCCAGGCTCGATGCGCGCGCACATGCACAAGCCGCAGCCGGGCGAAGTGGCCGAGGATGACGACGTCGCGAGCCGCCGCCGTGCGGCCGGCCGCGCCGCGGTCAAGCCGGCGCCGACCGCCCGCCGCGACGAGCCGAAGCGCCGCACCGGCAAGCTCTCGGTATCGCAGGCTCTGTCCGACGAGGAGGGCGCGCGCATGCGCTCCCTCGCCGCGGTCAAGCGTGCGCGGGAAAAGGAAAAGCGCCATCTGATGGCGCAGCAACCACAGGCCAAGGTCGTGCGTGACGTCGTATTGCCGGAGACCATTACGGTGCAGGAACTCGCCAGCCGCATGGCCGAGCGCGGCGCCGACGTCATCAAGAGCCTGATGAAAATGGGCGTGATGGCGACCATCAACCAGGTGATCGACGCCGACACCGCGGAGCTGATCATCACAGAGTTCGGCCACAAGGTGCGCCGCGTCGCCGAGGGCGACATCGAAACCGGCCTGCTGGGCGAAGCGGACGTGGACGATCACCTGCTTCCGCGCCCGCCGATCGTCACCATCATGGGCCATGTCGACCACGGCAAGACCTCGCTGCTCGACGCGCTGCGCCAGACCGACGTGGCGGCGCACGAGGCGGGCGGCATCACGCAGCATATCGGCGCCTATCAGGTGACGTTGGATAACGGCGGCAAGATCACCTTTATCGACACGCCGGGCCACGCCGCCTTCACCGAAATGCGCGCGCGCGGCGCCAATGTCACCGACATCGTGGTGCTGGTGGTGGCGGCCGACGACGGCATCATGCCGCAGACGGTCGAGGCCATCCGCCACGCCAAGGCGGCGAAGGTGCCGATCATCGTCGCCATCAACAAGATCGACAAGCCGGACGCGGACATAAACCGCGTGCGCAACGAGCTGTTGAGCCACGAGCTGGTGGTCGAAGAGCTGGGCGGCGACGTGCTTGCGGTCGAAGTCTCGGCCAAGATGAAGACCAACCTCGACAAGCTCGAGCAGGCCCTGCTGCTGCAGGCCGAAGTGCTGGAGCTGAAGGCCAATCCCGACCGCATGGCGCAGGGCGCGGTGATCGAGGCCAAGCTGGAGCGCGGCCGCGGCACGGTTGCGACCCTCCTGGTGCAGAAGGGCACGCTGAAGGTCGGCGACATCCTGATTGCGGGCAGCGAGTGGGGCCGCGTGCGCGCTCTGCTCGACGATCGCGGCCGCTCGGTGGATTCCGCCGGTCCCGCCACCCCGGTCGAGGTGCTGGGCCTGCAAGGCACGCCGCAGGCCGGCGATCAGTTCGTGGTGGTGGAGACGGAAGCCCGCGCGCGCGAGATCGCGGAGTTCCGCGCCCATCGCCACCGCCAGCATCAGATGGCGGCCGCCAAGCGCGGCACGCTGGAGCAGATGTTCACCAAGATCCAGGCGGGCGAGACCAAGGAACTGCCCGTCGTCATCAAGGGCGACGTGCAGGGCTCGGTCGAGGCGCTGGTCAGCTCGCTGAACCAGCTCTCCAACGACGAGGTCGGCGTGCGCGTGCTGCATGCTGCCGTCGGCGGCATCAACGAAAGCGACGTCACGCTGGCCCGCGCCTCGGGCGGCATGATCATCGGCTTCAACGTGCGCGCCAACCCGCAGGCGCGCGAGCTGGCCAAGCGCGATCATATCGACATCCGCTACTACTCGATCATCTACAACGTGGTGGATGACGCGCGCGCGGCCCTGACCGGCATGCTGGCCCCGACCCTGCGCGAGCGGTTCCTGGGCAATGCGGAGATCCGCGAAGTCTTCAACATCACCAAGGTCGGCAAGGTCGCCGGCTGCATGGTGGTCGAAGGCGTGGTCAAGCGCGGCGCCAAGGTGCGCCTGCTGCGCGACAGCGTGGTGATCCACGAAGGCGCCCTGAAGACCCTGAAGCGCTTCAAGGACGAAGTGCGCGAGGTCAAGGAAGGCTTCGAGTGCGGCATGGCGTTCGAGAACTACGACAACATCGAGAAGGGCGACATCATCGAGTGCTTCGAAGTCGAAGAAGTCGCCCGCGCGCTGGCCTAAAGCCGCCGCTTCTAAAGCCCTTAGTGCAGCGGCGGTCCCGATCGGGCCGCCGCTGATCGTTTGAGCAGAACCAAGAGACCATGGCTCGCAAGAAAAAATCATCGGCCCCGGCGGGGCAGCGGCAGTTGCGCGTGGGCGAGGAGATGCGCCATGCGCTGTCCGAGATCCTGCGCGAACATCACCTCGCCGATCCCGACCTCGCCGGCAAGATCATCACCGTGACGGAAGTGCGCATCAGCCCTGACCTGCGCAACGCCACGGCGTTCGTCCTGCCGCTCGGCGGCACGGAGACGGAGAAGACGGTCGAGGCGCTGAACCGCGCCGTCGGCTATTTCCGCGGCGAACTGGGACGCGCGGTGAAGATGCAGTTCACCCCCACCATCCGCTTCCGCGCCGACGAGACCTTCGAGGAAGCGAGCCGGATCGAGAAATTGCTGCACGACCCCGTCGTCGCCCGCGACCTCCATAAGGACGACGATACGAACGGCGGGGACGATGAGGCGTAAGAAGGGTGGCAAGGTCGATGGCTGGCTGATCCTGGACAAGCCGGTCGACCTGACCTCGACCCAGGCCGTCAATATCGTGAAGCGCATTCTGGATGCGCAGAAGGCCGGGCACGCCGGCACCCTCGACCCGCTGGCCAGCGGCATCCTGCCGATCGCGCTGGGCGAGGCGACCAAGACCGTGCCCTATGCGATGGATGCCTCGAAGACCTATCGCTTTACGTTGCGGTTCGGCGAGGCCCGCGCCACCGACGATGCCGAGGGCGAGGTGGTCCAGACTTCGGACCAGCGCCCGAGCGATGACGCGATCCGCGCGCTCCTGCCCCAGTTCACCGGCCTCATCACCCAGGTGCCGCCGGCCTTTTCCGCCATCAAGGTGCAGGGCGAGCGGGCTTATGACCTGGCCCGGGCGGGGGAAGTGGTGGAGTTGCAGCCGCGCCAGGTGCTCATCCATTCGATCCGGCTGCTCGCGCGCCCGAACCCCGACGAGGCCGAGTTCGAAGTGCTCTCCGGCAAGGGTGCCTATATGCGTGCGCTAGGCCGGGATTTGGCAATCGGATTAGGGACTTGCGGCCATATCCGGGACCTCAGGCGGACCGCGGTCGGGCCGTTCACGGAGGAAAGGGCGATTTCGCTGGAATCTCTGAAGGCGCTGGGGCATAGTCCCGCCGCTTTTGAGCACCTTTTGCCCGTTGAGACCGCGCTGGACGACATCCCGGCCCTGGCCTTGACGGCCACCGAGGCGATCCGCCTTCGGTCGGGACAGCCGGTTGGATTGCTCCACCGACAAGACCGCGACCGTATCTACGAGCTTGCTCCCGGCGGCATGGTCCGCGCCATGGCGGAGGGCAGGCTCGTAGCCTTGACGAGATTCGAGGCTGGCGAATTGGTTCCGGTGCGGGTGCTGAACCTCTAGGGAATAAGGAGAAACCCGATGTCGATCACGGTCGAGCGCAAGCAAGAACTGATCAAGGAATACGGCGATGGCGGCAAGAACACCGGCGCACCCGAGGTGCAGGTGGCATTGCTGTCGGAGCGCATCAAGAATTTGACCGAGCATCTGCAGACGCACGAGAAGGATTTCCATTCGCGCCGCGGATTGCTGGTCATGGTGGGGCAGCGTCGTCGCCTGCTCGACTATCTCAAGAACAAGCACAGCACGCGTTACCAGGACATCATCAACAAGCTGGGACTGCGTCGCTAGCAGAATTCACGAACCCGCCCTCGACGATGGTCGTAGGCGGGTTCGTGCTTTACCGATCCATCGCGCCGAAACGACCGGAGCGTTTTACAGGATCGAAGATGACAGCCGGGCCGACGCAAGCAACGTCCCGCTGCACACAAAGCAGACAAGACGTTGTTTTCGCGGGTCCGGCAGAAATCCGGTCGCACACGACTATGGATTCCGAGAAGGACCAAAGATGTTCAAGATTTATCGCAAGGAACTGATGTGGGGCGGGCGCAAGCTCACCCTCGAGACCGGACGCATCGCACGCCAAGCCGACGGGGCCGTGCTCGCCACCTATGGCGACACCATGGTGCTGTGCACCGCGGTCGGCGCGAAATCGCCGAAACCGGGCGTGGATTTCTTCCCGCTCACCGTCAACTACCAGGAAAAGACCTTCGCCGCCGGCAAGATACCGGGCGGCTTTTTCAAGCGCGAAGGCCGCCCGACCGAGAAGGAGGTGCTGACCTCGCGCCTCATCGACCGGCCGATCCGACCCTTGTTCCACCCCGCCTACCGCCACGAGACGCAGGTCATCTGCACCACCCTCAGCCACGATCTGGAGAATGATCCGGATATCGTCGCGATGATCGGCGCCTCCGCCGCGCTCACCATTTCGGGAATTCCCTTCATGGGCCCGATCGGCGCCGCGCGCGTCGGCTATATCGACGGCGCCTATGTGCTGAACCCGAAGCAGGATCAGCTGCTGCAATCGCAGCTGGAGCTAGTGGTCGCCGGCACCGCCGAAGGCGTGCTGATGGTCGAATCCGAGGCAAAGGAGCTCTCCGAAGAGGTCATGCTGGGTGCCGTGAACTTCGGTGCCGAGCAGTACCAGCACGTGATCAACGCCATCATCGATCTCGCCGAGCAATGCGCCAAGGAACCTTGGCCGCTGGCGGAGGACAACCCGGAGAAGAAGGCGGTCTGGGCCGCGCTGCAATCGCAGTTCTCCGAGCCGCTGCGCGCCGCTTATGCCGAGCAGGCCAAGCAGGCCCGCACCGACAAGATCGACGACGTGAAGAAGAAGGCCAAGGAAGCGATCGGCGGCGAAGACGCTGCCAAGACCGAGCTGGTCGGCAAGCTGTTCAAGGACCTCGAGCGCGACATCGTGCGCGGCGACATCGTGAAGACCGGCAAGCGCATCGACGGCCGCGACGGCAAGACGGTGCGCCCGATCTCCGCCGAAGTCGGCATCCTGCCGCGCGCCCACGGCTCCGCCTTGTTCACCCGCGGCGAGACCCAGGCACTGGCAGTCGCCACCCTCGGCACCGGCCAGGACGAGCAGATCATCGACGCGCTCGAAGGCGAGTTTCGCCAGACCTTCATGCTGCATTACAACTTCCCGCCCTACTCCACCGGCGAAGCGGGCCGCATGGGTTCGCCCGGCCGGCGCGAGATCGGCCACGGCAAGCTGGCCTGGCGCGCGATTCATCCGCTGATGCCCGCGAAGGAGGATTTCCCCTACACCATCCGCATCGTCTCGGAGATCACGGAGAGCAATGGCTCTTCCTCGATGGCGACGGTGTGCGGAACCAGCCTCAGCATGATGGATGCGGGCGTGCCGCTGAAGCGTCCGGTGGCCGGCATCGCCATGGGCCTGATCAAGGAGCCGACCGGCTTCGCGGTCCTCAGCGACATCCTGGGCGACGAGGATCACCTCGGCGACATGGACTTCAAGGTCGCCGGCACCGATGCGGGCATCACCGCCCTGCAGATGGACATCAAGATCACTTCCATCACGCGCGAGATCATGCAGATCGCGCTGGAGCAGGCCAAGGGCGGCCGCCTCCACATCCTGGGCGAGATGGCCAAGGCGCTGAACAATGCGCGCGAGGCGGTCAGCCAGAACGCGCCGCGCATCACCGTCATCAACATCCCGAAGGACAAGATCCGCGAAGTGATCGGGTCGGGCGGCAAGGTGATCCGCGAGATCTGCGAAGTCACCGGCGCCAAGATCGACATCGAGGACGATGGCACGATCAAGGTGGCGGCGGTCGACGCCAACGCGGCCCAGGCTGCGATCAACTGGATCCGCGGCATCGTGGCGGAGCCCGAGGTCGGCGTGGTCTATGACGGCAAGGTCGTGAAGATCATGGATTTCGGTGCCTTCGTGAACTTCCTCGGGTCTCGCGACGGCCTCGTCCACATCTCCGAGCTCGCGCCGCAGCGGGTGAAGGCGGTGGGCGACGTGGTCAATGTCGGCGACACCGTGAAGGTCAAGGTCATCGGCATGGACGATCGCGGCAAGGTCAAGCTGTCGATGAAGGCCGTCGACCAGAAGACCGGCGAAGACATCGCCCAGAAACCGCGCGAGCAGTACCAGCAGACCGGCGAGCAGCCGGCGTAAGCCGGCTTGGCTGGCGTTCGAGCTATCGGTGATTGAGCTCGCTTGTTGTCCCGTCATGGCAAGGCTTGGCCTTGCCATCCACGAGTCTGTCGACAACAGCGAGCTCGTCCCGGCTGCATCCCGTTCATTGGACAGAAACTCGTGGATGCCAAGGCCAAGCCTTGGCATGACGGGAGTACTGTAGTGCGAGACTCACTCGACATCCCCCGCATCATCGGGCATCGCGGCGCGGCGAAGGCGGCGCCGGAGAACACGCTGGAAGGCTTGCGCCAGGCCAAGCGCGAAGGCGCGGCCTGGGTCGAGGTCGATGCCAAGCTGACTTCCGACAATCATGTAATTCTGCTGCACGACGACCTGCTCGACCGCACCACCAGCGGCAAGGGCGCGGTGGTGCAGGCAACGCTGGCGCAGATCCGCGCGCTCGATGCCGGATCGTGGCTGGCGCCGGCCTGGAAGGGCGCGAAGGTCCCGACCCTCGAAGAGACGGTGAAGGAACTGATCGCCCTCGGCCTCAACTGTAATTTCGAGATCAAGCCGTGCCCGGGGCGCGAGCATGTGACCGCGGAGTTCGTGGTGCGCGAGCTGCAGCGTCTGTGGCCGGCGCAGGGGCCGAAGCCGCTCATCTCCTCCTTCGCCTACGATTCGCTGCAGGTCGCCTATCGCCTGGCGCCGGAATTCCCGCGCGCCGTCCTGGTCGAAGAGGTGCCGGGCAACTGGAAGGATCTGTGCGAGGGGGTGGAGGCGGTCGCCCTTAACCCCTGGCACAAGACCCTGACGCCGGAATGGACAAAAGCCATAAAAAAGGCCGGCTACCGGATTTTGACCTACACCGTGAACGAAACGCCGCGGGCCCATGAGCTGTTCGATTGGGGCGTGGATGCGGTGTTTTCGGACGTGCCGGGGGTATTGCTGAAGGAATTCGGGGAGTAGGACTTCTTCGCCTCACGCAAACTTCCTCCCCCGAGCCGGGGGAGGGGGCCTTGTGGAGGGTAAACGCCGGCTCGCAAAGTGCTATAATAACCCTCGGGAGCCGGCCATCTGGCCGGAGGGAGAGTAAGTTGAAAGCGCTGAACACCATCCTGATGTCGGGGCGCGAGGTGTTGCCGCTGGTCGAAGGCGGCAAGGGCATCTCGGTCTCCAACGGCGAATCCTCCGGCGCCTGGGCGCTGGCGGGGGGCGTCGGCACCTTCTCCGGCGTCAACGCCGACTCGTACGACGCGCAGGGCCAGGCCATCCCGCAGCTCTATTTCGGCAAGACCCGGCGCGAGCGGCACGAGGAATTGCTGGCTTACGCCATCAAGGGCGGCATCGCCCAGGCCAAGATCGCGTGGGAAGCCAGCGGCGGCAAAGGCCGCATCCACATGAACGTGCTGTGGGAGATGGCGGGGGCGGAGCGCGTGCTGCATGGCGTGCTGGAAGGGGCGAAGGGCCTCATCCACGGCGTCACCTGCGGCGCGGGCATGCCGTACCGCATCGCCGAGATCTGCGCGCAATATGGCGTGCATTATTACCCGATCGTCTCCTCCGCCCGCGCTTTCCGCGCCCTGTGGAAGCGCGCGTACCACAAGTTCCAGGATTGGCTCGGAGCAGTGGTCTACGAAGACCCCTGGCTCGCCGGCGGCCATAACGGCCTCTCCAATGTCGAGGACCCGACCAAGCCGGGCGACCCCTATCCGCGCGTCAAGGAACTGCGCGATGTCATGCGCGACGAATGCGGCCTCGCGGTCACGCCCGTCGTGATGGCGGGGGGCGTGTGGTGGCTCTCCGAGTGGGAGCATTGGCTCGACAACAAGGAGATCGGCCCGGTCGCCTTCCAGTTCGGCACGCGCCCGCTGATGACGCAGGAAAGCCCGATCTCCGCCGCGTGGAAAAAGCGGCTGCTGCAGCTCAAGAAGGGCGATGTGTTCCTGAACCGCTTCTCGCCCACCGGCTTCTATTCATCCGCCGTCAACAACGCCTTCATCGAGGAGCTGCGCCAGAGGAGCGAGCGCCAGGTCGCCTACAGCCAGCACAAGGTCGGCGAGCATAGCGAGCCCTTCCCCGTCGGCGCCCGCGGGCGCCTCGTGTATCTCACCGCTGCCGACAAATTGCGCGCGGAGCAGTGGGTGGCGGAGGGCTACGTTGAGGCGATGCGCACGCCGGAATCGACCCTCATCTTCGTGACTGCGGAGAAGGAGAACGAGATCCTCACCGACCAGATCAACTGCATGGGCTGCCTTTCCGCCTGCATGTTCTCCAACTGGTCGCAGAACGAGCAGGGTACCACGGGCAAGAAGGCCGACCCGCGCAGCTTCTGCATCCAGAAGACGCTGCAGGAGATCAGCCATTCCGACAAGATCAACGACCAGCTCATGTTCGCCGGCCACAACGCGTATAGGTTCGCGAGCGATCCGTACTACGCGAACGGGTTTATTCCGACGGTGAAGCAGTTGGTGGAGCGGTTGGTGACGGGGTACTAGGCCCTAATTTAGTTTATCAGGGCGTCGGAGGCCGCACTCCTCCCACAGCTTCTGAAAGAAGGGCAATAAGGTAGAGCTGATATCTTGATCGTAGCTATTGATCCTAGTTGAGAACTCGATATTGGGCGAGAATATCGGTGGAGAAAATTTGTCTCCGACGTTTTGGATCGCCATTCTGAAACCTTCAACCCCCGTCGCCCCTGCGATCACTACGAGCGGGGTTTGAACGCCTAAGCCTTCCTTGGCGGTTCTTAGATATCGAGTTAGTGCATCCTTGTACACGCGTTCAATTGCGACTGAAGGCAAATAGCTCACGACTTCGCTGGGAGAATGAAAATCATTTTTCAGCAAAGTACGATCAACTCCCCAAATCTCTCTGTTTTGAAAAACCTGTGTCGCGGATAAGACTGTGTTGTTGTGCGTATCGAGCAAGATGTCTATCGCCCCATACTTATTTCTTCCGTCAAAGTAGCCGTCTGGATGTCTCATGCTCATTGGGCCGATCCGCAATGGTCCACGTACCATTTCATATGCGTCGGCGCTTGATATCGGCTTAGCCTCGGATGTCGGTATCAGGCGTAAATAGAGCTTCGGGCCATCTGGCATCACAGGCTTGGCACCGGATCGTCCGTATCCATCTATAATTGTCAGCGGTTCATTCTTTTCGAAGAAAACGGATGGAGCCGTCGTTGATTCAATTCGCGCGAAGGGAGCAGGCTTCGGTACAATTCCATCTAGCGCGCCACTCTTGAGAATTGTGCGAATCGCTTCTGCAAGCTGTGCTGACAGAGCTTCTCGTTGCGAATTGCGCTGCGCACTATTCGCACTGGGACGCGCGGTCATCTCGGTCGAGCCGACGATGTCGGTGAAGAGGATGGCGCGGTGGCCGGAATCGAGGTGGCTGCCGGGCTGCTGGCCCGGCTGGGGCGCGGGATCCTGGATGCGGCCGAGGAACGCTTCGACCGCGGCGAGCGGCACCTCCATGATCTCGCCGGCGACGTGGCCATGGGCCTCGCGGTGCACGCATTGCGCCGCTTCCTTGTCGGGCGCATCGACCAGGCAGAAGATCGTGCCGCGCGACTGGTCGAACCAATAGGTCAGGAACTTGACCCCATACCGGTCCTGGACCTCGAGGTCCCTGCGGTGCGCGTCCGCGACGTCCGCAGCCGTCGTTTCCCACACATCGTGGCGGTCCATGAAAATCGGCATTTGTTACCTCCACAGAAAGCCCGCTCAGGTCCGCCCCGCAGCCAGATTACGAGTGTGCTGATTGCGCACGCAATAGAGGCGAGGCGCGCGCCGAGGATGCAGTGTGGCTTTACCTCCTGAACACCGGCGCATCCTGCATGATTCCCACCGCCGTCAGCAGCGGTGGCAGCAAGGCCGTGGCGAGCAGGGCGATCGCGACTGCCGCTGCGGCGATGGCGAGGATGAGCTTGTTCGGTGAGCGCGTGCGGTTGACGGCGGAAACCGTGGCGGGGCCGATCAGGCGCGGGGCGCGGGTGTTGCGTGCGCTGGCGCGATGGGCGGGGGCGGTGGTCTTCGCCGGCTGTTGCGCCGCCGGTCGCATCGTCGGTTGCGGTGCTGCGGGTGTGAGCAGCTCTTGAAGGCTCATGGAGAGGCGCTCGAACGGCGACTGGCTTGGCCGCTCGGGCGGGCCGTAGCGGTTGCCGTGATTGCGCGAGGGGAGCAAGCCGCATTCGATGAAATGCCAGATGATGCCGAACACCGGAAACAGATAGAGCATCGCCCACCGGCCGGATTTGTTGCGGTCGTGCAGGCGGCGCACGGTGCTCGCGATGTTGATCCAGAACATCAAGGCGCCCAGCAGCAGGCGGACCGGCATCGGCAGCAGCGGCGGCTGGTCGTGCAGCATCGACACGACGGCCGCGCCATTGCCGACGAACCAATAGCTCGCGATCGCGATGATTTCGATCTGCCACCATTCGCGCCGGCTGGACCTGCCCTCGATCCACAGATAGCGGCGCAGCAGCGGCTTGATGAGCTCCCACATGCGGATAATATTCCCCTTGTTCGACAAGGGTTGAGGTTGGCCGGGACAAGTTGCCGGGCGGTTAACGGGGAACGAATCCTGCCATGCCGGGGTTTGGACGGGCGGGTGCGCTCATTGCTAAATCCCAGGACCAGACTTGACCAGACCTTTGCCCAATCTTCGCCCTGGCGAAGCCGCGTCCACCGCGCCGATCCTCTACGGCGCGGCCTACAACGTCTATGTGCGCGCGGTGCGCCTCGCGCTGGCGGAGAAAGGCGTGCCGTACAGCCTGGTCGAGATCGACCCCGGCGCGGAGGAAGGGGCGCCGGCGAATTATCTCTACAGCCCCACCTTCATGCACATCCCCGCGTTCGAGCATGAGGGCGAGCGGCTCTACGAGGCCAGCGCCATCACGCGCTATGTCGACGAGGCGTTCGACGGGCCGGCCCTGATGCCGCTCGGTCCCCGCGACCGCGCGCGCGTCAACGAGATCATCAGCATCATCGAGAATTACGGCTATCGCCCGATGGTATGGAGCATCTTCATCGAACGCTGCCGCGCCGCAGTCGCCGGACGCGGCGCGGACGAAGCGAAGATCGAAGCCGCGATCCCGCAGGTCGCCGCCGCGCTCGATGCGCTGGAGCAATTTGCCGATGCGGAGGGGCCGTATCTTACTGGCAAGCGCCTCACCCTCGCCGATTTGCATCTCGCCGCCATGCTGGCCTATGGCACGCTCGCACCCGAAGGGGCCGAACTGGTGACAGCGCGTCCGCGCCTCGCACGCTGGTGGGAGGCGATGCGCCAGCGCCCCAGCATGCAGGACACGCGCTCGCCGCTCGAGGAATAGCGGCTTGGCGCGGCCGGCGCTTAGGAATTAACACTCGATCAACATTTCCCCGCCACGATAGCGCCATGATCGGCGGCTCAACTCTGCATTGCAGCCGGTTGCCTGCATTCGAGGTATTTCGAGGGGAATTCATGTCGCGCTCTGTTGCCCGCCCGGGCTTCTTTACGCTTTCGCTGTTCGCCGCATCGCTTGCCGCCGCGCCGGCCGCGCTGGCCGAGGACCCTGCCTTTTCCGACCTGCCGCCCTATCTGCTGAATCGCCTCAACCGCGGCGGCACGTTGCAGGACCTGCTCCAGAACCTGACCCAGGAATTGCAACGCGCTGACCTCGACGACAACGGCCTCGACCGCCAGGACCTCGAGATCGCCAAACAGATCGCGGCGGCGCAGTACCGTGCCAACATGATGCAGCAGATCGTCACCTACGATCTCGACGGCAATGGCGAGCTCGGGAAGGACGAGACAGCACGCGCGGTCACCTACCAGATGGGCCGCAGGTCCGGCGATGCCGATGCAGCGAGCGTGCAGAAACGCGTCACCATGATGACCGAGCGCATCATGGCGCTGGACCAGAATGGCGACGGCATCGTGACGCTCGCCGAAGGCATGCAGGCAGCGCAGCCGGAGGAACAGCAGGACCGAAGGTACGAGCGCAGTGAATCGCTGCTGGCGCTCGATCCCAACCAGGACGGGCGCCTGACCGCAGCGGAGCTGGACGAGGCCGCGCGCAAGGCATTCAACGCCGTCGACTACGATCATGACGGAACGCTCAGCCGCTCGGAGCTGAAGCTGCTGGCGCCGGCACGCCAGTTCCAGCAGCAGCTGCAGCAGGCGATGCCCTGCGACCTGCCGAAACCGGGCGCGGAGGAGGAGCTCACCGTGCTCGGCGTCTATGACGGCGTGCTGCAGCCGAACGTGACGGTTGCCGGCCAGGACGGGACCACGCAATTGACGGTCGTCGACATCGAGCCCGGCGACAAGCCGCTCTATCTGATGCTGACCTCCTACAGCGCGATGATCTGGCAGTTCCAGGGCGCGACCGACCGCATCGCGCACGCTGTCGTCGTCCGCGGCTACATCTCGGGACAGAAGCCGGAGCTGGCCGCCGCCGGAATCATCGGTCTCGATGCCGGGAAGGTCACGTTCCTGCCGCGCGGGAGTTGCGGCCACAGTTTTTTCAAGACGGAGTCGGAGGAGGCGCAGCTGATGTCGCGCGTGATCGCGCGCGTGACCGGACGCGTGCCGGACACCCTGTTCGGCATCTACTCCGCCAAGTCGATCGCGATGCCGAGCGGTACGTCGAGCGCCAAGGAAGGCGACAAGGACCTGATCATCGTTCCCGGCGGCGGCGACGACCTGGTGGTGATCGGCAAGAACAAGAACACCCGCATCATCCAGGGCGAAAGCGGCATGTCCCTGGCGGCGCACGAGGACTGGTTGGCCAAGGAGAGCAACCTCGCCACCGTCGATCCCGCCAAGGTGGTGGCGCCGGGCAAGGTCGAGACCTACGAAATCTTGCCGCACCAGTACGGCCTGCGGCAGTTGGTGCAGGAGGGCAAGCTGGAGCGCACGGAATTCGGCTACCGCATCCTGCAGCCGGTCGCGCGCTTCCCCAGCGGCCTCTCCGGCGGCCACCGCGTCACCTTCATCCTGCCGGAGGGCACGCCGATGCCCGGCGGCGATGCCGGGCATTCCAACATCGTGCTGGAGAAGAAGCCGGCGCAATAAAGCTGGCCCGTTTCACCCGGCGGCGCTACCGCTCGTCCGGATCGCGCGCGAAATCGCCGGGCAGGCGGTCGTGCGGCCCGACCTCGGTGATGCGGATGGTCATGCAGGTGGAGGCGAGGAGCCCCATTGCGAGCGTGGCCGTGACGATCATGATGAGCCTGCTGGGTGGGCGCGCGCGCTGCACGATCAGGCCGCTGGTGTCGGGCTCCGCCACTTCGTCGAAGCGGTTGCCCTGGTTGCGCGGCGGCAGGAAACCGCACTCGATGAACTGCCAGGCCAGCCCCAGGATCGGGAAGATATAGAGGATCGCCCGCCAGCCGCGCTTGTTGCGGTCGTGCAGCCGGCGGATCGAGCTCGCGGCGTTCAGCCAGAACAGGCAGATCCCGAGCAAGAGCAGGATCGCACCGCCGATGACGCCGTTCTCGACGCCCAGCATCCGCAGCGCGCGGGAAGCGAGCGTGGTCGAGGCATAGCCCGCCAGCACCAGGATCTCGATGACCCACCATTCGAGCCGGCTGGAGCGGCCCGAGATCCACAGAGCGCGGCCCAGTCTGGCGAGGATGTATGCGAGCATGCGGCCTCTATTCGGCCTGATTCATTTCGGTCGGCGCGGTCCGGCCGCCCGTCACCGGCTTGAAGAAAATCTGGTCATTGATGGTGAGCGCGAGCAGGCAGGCGATATGCACGATCCACCATTCCCGCCGCGACGAGCAGCCGGAGAGCCAGAGATAGCGCTGCAGGAGCTGATAAAGCTGCACGACCGGCGCCCGAGGAATGGCTGTTGGCGAAGCCTAGAGCATGGCCGGGCAGAGGTTGCCGAGGCGTTAATGCCGCGCTGCGTCCGGACGCGTCACGCCGCGTATTTGGCAACCTTCGCTTCGTCCCATTCCATGCCGAGGCCCGGGCCGCGCGCCGTGACCGCGCCGTCCAGCACGGGGAGCGGCTCCTTCAGGATCGCGCCGGCGCTGTCGAGATATTCGAGATAGAGCGCGGTCGGCGTGATGGGCATCACGTGCGCGCTGGCTTCGACGAAGATGTGGCTGGAGACCGGCAGGCTCGCACTCTCGGCGAGCGCGGCGGCCCGCAGCCAGCCGGTCACGCCGCCGATCTTCATGATGTCCGGCATCGCGTGATCGCAGGCGCCGGCCTCGATCGCCTTCGCCATGTCGGCGGCGAACCACCAATTCTCTCCGGTCTGCACGGGGGCAAGTCCGCTGGCGCGCACCGCGGCATGGCCCACCAGGTCTTCGGCCGGCACCGGTTCCTCCACCCAGGCGAGGTCGTATTGCTGGAGTGCCTGCAAGCGGCGGATCGCTTCCGGCGCGCTGAGCGACTGGTTGTAATCGACCATCAGGCGCGTGCCATCGCCGATGATGCCGCGTACGTCGCGCACGATCTTCACGTCGGCGGGGAGATCGCCGCCGCCGAGCTTGATCTTGATGGCGCGGAAGCCCTGCGCCAGCGAACGCTCCAGCCGCTTCGCATCCTCCTTGAGGTCGATGAGGCCGAAGCTGTCATAGGCCTGGACCGGCCGCGCCGTCCCGCCCAGCAGCGCGACCACCGGCTGGTTCAGCGCGCGGCCCAGCGCATCCCACAATGCCATATCGATGCCGGAGAGCGCCATGCCCAGCAGACCCTGCCGTCCGAGCAGGCGGAAGGCGCGCTCGCAGTCGCGGGCGCGGTCGTACGGCGCGCACGGCTTGCCCGCGAGCAGCGGCGCGAGATCCTCGGTCAGCGCCTGCAGCGCGCGCAGCGTCACCTTGGTATAGGCGAACAGGTAAGCGCGGCCCGTCACGCCTTCTTCGGTCGCGATATCGATCAGCAGCAACGGCGCCGCCGGAATCTCGCCCGAGGCCGTGCGCAGCGGCCGCGCCAACGGCGCCACGACCGCGCGCGCGGTCACCGACCGGATGGTAAGAGCGGATTCCGTCATCGCCGCCTCCCAGGCTAGGGCGCAATGCTAGGGCGGAGAGGCGGACAGGTATATACACTACTCAGTATACACCGACCAAAGGCATCGCTCATGCCCCGCAACCCCGCCGCCACCCGCGCACGCATCTATGCCGCCGCCTATACCTTGTTCTATCGCAAGGGTTTCCAGCGCACGAGCCTGGACGAGATCGCGGCCAAGGCCGGCGTCACCAAGCGCACGCTCTATTATCATGTGCGCAGCAAGGACGAGCTGGCAGGTGCGATGCTGGAGCATCAGCACGCCTTCGTGCTCGACCAGCTTGGCCGCTGGGTCGGACCGCCGGGCCCGAAGATCGGCGCGCCGGCGCTGGTGGGACGACTGTTCGACAGCGTCGTGCACTGGGTCCGGGCGGAAGCGGCGGCGAAGCGCCACTGGACGGGATCCGGCTTCACGCGCATCGCGATGGAGCTGGCCGATCTGCCGGGCCATCCGGCGCGGATCGCGACCCGCCGGCACAAAGCCGAGCTGGAGGCGGAGCTGGCGCGGCGTCTTGCGGCTTGCGGTGCCGTTCGTGCGCGTGACCTGGCCGCCCAGGTGCAGATGCTGCTGGAGGGCGCCATGGCGCTGACCCTGATCCACGGCGATGTCCGCTATGCCAGGCTGGCGGGCGCGGCGGCGCGGCGATTGGTGATGCGCCGCAAGCCATGAAGCGCTATTTTATTGGCCTTCCTTTCTGCTGCCGGGGGGTGCCATGAGCGCGAAGTCCGGGGGCGATGTCTATTACCTGGCGACGGGGAGCGCGGGCGAGAAACGCCTGGCGCTGCTGGAGGAAGTCTACGGCCCGGACGCCGCACGCATCATGCTGTCGGTCGGCATCCCGCGCGGTGGGCGCGTGGCCGATCTCGGCTGCGGCACCGGCAACACGGTGCGCTGGTTTGCCGATCAGGTCGGCGGCGAAGGCGAGGTAACGGGAATCGATCTCAGTGCCGAGCAGCTTGCGATCGCGAAGGCGCGCGTGGAGGCTGCCGGCCACCGAAACATCCGGTTGATCGAAGGCAGCGTTTACGAGACCGGCCTGCCGCGTGCGTCGTTCGACGTGGTGCATTGCCGGTTCGTGTTGTGCCATCTCGGCCATCCGATCGAGGCTGTGCGCGAGATGGCTGCGCTCGCCAAGCCTGGCGGCCTGGTGATCGCGTTCGATGTCGATCTGATGGGGCTGTATTCCGTTCCGGAGACTGAGGCCTATGCGCGGGCGCGCGAGCTGTTCATTGCCCGCACGAGCTCGCGCGGCTGCGATCACAGATTGGGGTTGAAGCTGCCGCGCATGTTCCTGGAGGCCGGCCTTGTCGCGCCGGAAACGGCGCTGGTCCATCCGATCTATTTGCGCGGCGAGGGCAAAAGACTCTGGGAGTATTCGCTGCTCGAGGCCGGCGCCTATACGGTGGAGAAGGGGCTCTGCACGCAGGCGGAGCTTGACGCGCTGGCAGCGGAACTCGCCGCGATCGCCGCAGACGAAACCATCGCCGTCGCGCAAGGCGCAATGCCGGCCACCTGGGCCCGCAAGCGCATCTAAGCGATAATCGCGCCGGCCTTGCCGTTCTCGGTCACGAAGCGGGCCAGCGTTTCCTTCTTTGCGTCGGGGTCGGTGGCATCGCTCACGACCTGGAACCGCGTCTCCATGCGCTGCGGCGTCAGATCGGCGATCGCATAGCCGCGCTTGCGGCTTTCGAAGAAATGCACATGCGGGTTCTGCGCGACGATCTTCATCATCGAATTGTAATCCGGCCCGAACGAGGTGATGGAGCCGCCGACGAACTCGGTCGCTACCGCCGGCGCCTTCACATCGTCGAAATCCGGCTTGAGGTCGTTGGCCCAGAAGGCGTGATTGTCGCCGCTGATCACCACCGGGTTGGCGATGCGCCCGTCGCGCAGCTGCGTCAGCAGCCGCTTGCGCGCCTCGGGATAGCCGTCCCACGAATCGGTCCAGATTCCGTGGCCTCCGTCGGGATGCAGGCTTTGCACGCGCGCTATCACGACCTCCTGCGCGATCAGGTTCCAGCGCGCCTTCGATCCGGCAAGGCCGTCGTGGAGCCACCGTTCCTGATCCTCGCCCAGGAAGGTGCGGGCGGGATCGCCAAGGTCAGGGCAGCTTTGCAGCGTCTCCACGTGGCCGCGGCCCTTGCCAGGTCCGTAGCACGCTTCGGCCGAACGATATTGGCGGCCATCGAGCACATGGATGCGCAGCAGGTTGCCCCAATCGACGGAATTGTAGATCCGCATGTCCGCTCCAGAGGGCCGCGAGAGCGCGGGGTCGAGCGGCATATGCTCGTAGAATGCCTGATAGGCGGCGGCGCGGCGGTTCAGGAATTCGGCCGGCGGGATCAGATCCTCGGAATAGGAGCCGGCGTAATCGTTCTGCACCTCGTGGTCGTCCCAGGTCGCGAGCAACGTGGCCGCCCCATGCAGGCGCTGCAAATCGGGATCGAGGCGATATTGCGCATAGCGGTTGCGATAGAGCGGGAGCGTAGTCGCCGCCTGGCCGTCGCTGTGATGGCGGATGGCGCCGGGCGAACGATCGACCGATTCGTAGATATAGTCGCCGAGGAAGATGACCAGCTCCGGTGCCTCGTCCGCCAGGTGGCGATAGGCGGAAAAATATCCCTGCTCATAGTTCGCGCAGGAGCAATAGCCGAAGCGAAGCGCGGAGACCGCGCTGCCGGGCGCCGGCGCCGTTATCGCGCGGCCAACGGCGCTGACCCAGGGGCCGAGATGGAAGCGATACCAGTATGGCCGTGCCGGCTGCAGCCCGCGCACATCGAGATGGACGGAATATGCGAAGGCGGATTCCGCGCGGGCGCGTCCCTTTTGCGCGATGCGCTGGAACCCGGGATCGTCGGCGATCTCGTACGCGATCTCGCGGTCGCCGCCGGTCATGCCGCCAGTCGGCTCGGCGCTGAGCGGATCGGGGGCAAGGCGGGTCCACAGCACGAATCCATCGGGCCGCGGCGCGCCGGAAGCGACGCCGAGGGTGAAAGGGTCATCCTTCCAGTCGAACTGCCGCGCGCTCGGCGCGAAGGCGTGGATCGTGCTGTTGGAGAGCGAAGCCGCCAGCAGCGGGGTCGCCGGCAATATCAAGGTGGCCGCGCCGGCCATGCGCAAGGCCGCGCGGCGGGTCAGAAGGCGTGTGCCGGACTCGTCGCCGGGCGAATCGGTCGGTGCCATCGCGGCGCACTATCCGCGCGTCCGATGACGCCCCCCTATTCACCGCCGCGACATTTGCGAGTCAGCAAGATTGCATTTCGGTTGCATGCCCGCTGCCTCGACTCCCGTCCCACTGCGAGTGAGCCTATCGGCCGGCACATGACGGGGACCTGATGGTGAGTCAGATCTCCGCTTTCAATGTGCGAGCCTCTTTCACGGTATCCTGGATTTCCTCATCCTCGATCGCGGCATAGCGGGATAACAGCAATTCCAGGCTTGCAGAGCCGTCCCCAGTGCGCCCGGCTTCGAGCAGCGTCTCGGCCTTGTGCAGCAAAGCCTCTGCGACCGCGCGCCGCAGGACGATCGGGTGCTCCTCGCCATAGCGCGCGACGACCTCGTCATAGCAGGCGATCTCCGCCTCGATCTCGCGCACGCCGGTATCCTCTGCCGCGTCCTCCGCGATCACGCCGAGGCTCATGCCCTTGTAGATCAGCGCGTCCGCCGCGACGGCGCGAACTTCCGGACGCGCATCCTCGGCAAAGCGTCGAAGCACCTCGTCATAGCACTCCATCTCTGCGGCGCCCTGGTCGGCATCGTTCAGCGTGACCGCCTTGAACATCAGCGCCTTCGCGGCGTGAATCCGCAACATCCATTCTGGTGAACCACCATATTGCCGCGCAACCCGGTCATAGTTGGCAATCTCCTTGCCGTGCTCTCCGCGCTTGCCGAGGGCGACAGCCTGACGAATCATCGTTCGCGCAACGGTGTCGGCAGTACGCCAGTGAGTATCCTCCTCATAGCGACGAACGATGTCGTCGCAAATCTCAATCACCATCTCCAGATCTTCCTGATCCCGATAGATTCCCATCTTGCGTTCGAGCGCATCGAGAACGGTCTCGGTGATGTCCGGGTTCTTGCTGCTTGCAAAGCTCCCGACCAATTCGTCATAGCCAGCGATTTCCTTGTCTCGGCGGCCGAGTTTGCCGAACAACCTGGCACGGCGGCACATCGCGCGCGCGACCAGTTTCTGAACTCTAATAGCTTTAACCTCCTTGAATCGGCGTATCAGATCTTCATAGCAATCAAATGCCTCTTGCAATCGTTCAAGAGAATGCAGGGTCGATCCCTTCATGCTTAAGGTCTCGACGATCACGTGGCGTAGATTCGGCGTACTATCGTCGCGCACGATCTCGACATCAGCACGATCCAGGAAACGGCGAAGCGACTCATTGAACACGACCAAAGCCTCTTCATCTCGGCTGGAGACTCTGAGGACGATGCCTTTGTCGAACCACACCGTAGCAAGGATGTGGGCGATGCGATCGTTGGCGGGGGTTTCGGCATCCGGGTGAGGCAGGCACGCAGCGATCGCTTGGTCCATCAGATCAAGCGCCCGCTCATTTTGCTTGTTCACGAAGCAGCAGTCAGCCAGCCCATTCAATGCGAGAGCCCGTTCATGTGGAATATGCGTAGCCGCAAGTGCCGCCTCGAATGCCGCATGCGCCTCGGCGAAGTTACGGTCATTCCGCGCCTTAGAAGCGCGCTCAAAATGCTCGTCGAAAGAAATCGGCATGGGTCGTCCTAATAGAACACGCCGCGCGCCCGGTGGCGCGGGATCGCCTTATAGCGCGCCTCCTGGCCGCGGTTCCACAGCAGGTAGTCGAGGGCCATGGATGTGATGTGGCGATGGCCCGCGGCGTGCAGATGCTGCTTCAGCAGCTCGACGGCGTGCAAGGCGGCGGCGCGGATCTCGATCTCCTCGATGGAGCCGACCTCGAGCGGGTCTTCGCGGTCGATGCGCGCGGCGAGGTCCAGGTCGTAGCTGAGCACGCCATCGACCCGCAGCACATGGGGCACCAGATTGTCGGCAAAGATGGTAAGGCGGTCGAGGTCGACGAACCGGCCCCAGCCGTCGTTTCCGAAGGCGAGGCCGAGGTCGGCGGCGGTTAGTTGCGCGCGCTTCATGAAGGGCACTTTGTGGCCATGCCAGATTTCGACGTCGTCGAAGAACGGCATGACGCGCAAGGCGGCGACCAGCCTTTCCGCCTTGTGTTCCGCGCTCTCGACCAGATTGGCGGGCTCGCTATCGAAGCGCGCCAACAGCAGCGCGCCCAGATCGTTGAGCGCTTTGGCGAACAGGCCCATCAGCTCGGCGGCCGGCGGGCTGCCGAGGTCCTGGCCGAAGATGCGCGCGCAATCGCCCTGCGTCAGCTTGGCGAGGCGCGCGGCGCCGGGCGCCCCATCCGCCTGGAACCAGTCATTGAGGCCGGCGGCCATGGTGAAGTAGCCGGAATGGCCGGGCCTTTTCCGGATATGCGGGAAATAGCCGGAACCGAAATTGATCGCATCGAGGGCGAGGATGAAGGCCACGGTATCCTTGCCATGGCCGAGATAGTGGGTCGCGGGGTCGAGCGTCGCTGCGCCGATCTCCGCGATCGGGAAGTCGCGGGCATACTGGGCAAGGCGCGCCTGGTCGATGCGCACCCGCGCCGCCTTCTCCGCCACCTGGCGGCAGCCGTCCCGGATCTCGTCGAATATGGGCATGGGCACCTGTTCTCCCTTCATCCGCACTCTACAGGCATGCGCTCCGGCCGGCCAAGCCCGGCCGCGGCGTGGACCTTCGCGCCGGTTGCGCCTATCTTCGCCGGCAGCGCGTGGGGAGGGAGGCGGCGCCATGGTGGAAATCGTCTATTACGCGGCGGCGAGCCTGGATGGATTCATCGCGACCTCCGATGGCGGGATCGACTGGCTGCCGCCGATCGAGGCCGAGGGCGAAGATTACGGCTACCGCGATTTCTACGCCTCGGTCGATGCCGTGTTGATGGGCAGCGCGACCTACGAGCACATCCTGCGCCACGCCGCCTGGCCCTATGCGGGCAAGCCCTGCTGGGTGTTCTCGCGGCAGCGGCGCTATGCCAAGAGCAGCAACGCCGACATCGCGTTCACCGGCGCCTCGCCGGAGCATATCACCGAGGAGATCAAGGGGCTCGGCGTGAAACGCGCCTGGATCGTCGGCGGCGGCAAGCTCGCGGCCTCGTTCCGCGAGCGTGGCCTCATCACCGCCTATGGCATCGGCATCGTGCCGGCGATCCTCGGCGGCGGCATCCCGCTGGTGGCACCGAAGGGCACACTGGAGAAGCTGGCGCTGACCGGCTGCCAGACTTATCCGGACGGCGTCGTGATGCTGTGGTATCGCAAGGCGGAGAGCTAGGACGATGCAGTGCTGCGCGGGCACGGGATCACCTTCATGCCGTATCGAGCGGACTCTCTAGGACTCAGAATAGGGCATGCCATCCTTGTGCACGAACCGGCCGTCGGCGTTGGAGCTCATCATGTCGATGTCGGAGCAGATGGTAACGTCGGCGGGCGCGCGCGTGCCGACTTCGAGATAGACCGCCATCGCGCCGGACTTGTTGATCATGTGATGGCCGTTGCCGGAATCTTTCGGAAAGGCCGCGCAATCGCCGGCGCGCAGTACCGTCTCGCCGCCATCTTCGATCAGCGTCAGTTCGCCTTCGAGCACATAGACGAATTCGTCTTCATGCGAATGCCAGTGGCGCTGGCTCGACCAATTGCCCGGCGGCAGGCGCATGAGATTGACCCCGAAATCAGTGAGCCCGCCGGCGTTGCCCAGCCGCTGCCGCACGCGTTCGGCACACGGCGCGTCGAATGGCGGCGGATAGCCCGTGCCTTTGCGTTGCGGCACGGCGGCGATGTCGATCTTGGGCATGGCAGTCTCCCCAGCGGTCAGCGATCGAGGTTATGCGCGGCCAGCGCATGGCCGACCTAGCACAATTCCCGGGGAGAGAAAATGTCTGCCATTGCGATCCGGGCCTTGAACCGCGAAAAGCAATCCATTCGAGTCGAACGAGTCTAGCGCTGCAGCAGCGCCTTCACGCTGGGATCGAGCGAGCTCATGAACGCTTCGACCGCGTCGGTGTAGGCGCCGGGCTTGCCGAGCTCGCGATTGATCTCGCCGTGGCGCAGCGGTTCGCCGCGTATTTCGACGCGCAGGCCAAGTGCGCCGGCCTTGGCCGCGTAATCCTTGTTGGGGTCGCACGAGAGGGCGCGATTGGCGTTGCAGACTCCAAGCCAGGGCGGGCCATCCTGCGTGAGATGGTCGATCGGCGATGCTGCCTTCCACAAGGCAGGGTCATGGCCGAATGCCTTGTCATAGAGCCGGAAATGCTCGTGCTCCATGATCGCCGGCACGTCGAGCGCGCCGCTATCGAGCGAGATGGTGCCGAGCCACGGTTTGACGCCGAGCCTGGTTGCGCGCGCCGGATCGGCGTTCAGCAGCGACACCAGGTGCGCGCCCGCTGAATGACCCATCAGGATCAACTTCGTTGGATCGCCGCCCCAGCCGGATGCCGCTTGCTGCGCCGCCGCCATGGCGCGCGCGACGTCGTCCGCTTGCTGCACGGGATCGCTGTCGGGAATCATGGGATAGTTGATCGAGACGAAGATGAAGCCGCGCGGGACCCAGCGCGCCACCTTGTTCTCGTAGACCTGCGCATTGGTCTTGTCGCCGAACGCCCAGGCGCCGCCATGCACCATGAGGATGATGGGCGCGACCTTGGGCTCGGGCGGCAGATAGACATCCATGGTCTGCAGCTTCGCCGGGCCGTAAGCGACGTCGCGCAGCACCGTGACGCCGGGCGGGATCGCCGCCTGCGCCGGCAGGCCGATCGCACACAGCAACAGACAGGCGGCGAGCCATAAAGGGCATCGCGACAAGATACTCATGCGATGGATACTTCCGCATATCGACACGGTTGGAACGCCGACGCCCGATTGAATCCTGTGATCATGTGAAACGGATGTTCATGGCGGGCAAGGCGAGGCCATGCAGCGCCGTCCGCCAGTTCTCGCCCGGCGCGACCGGGAAAGCGCGCGTCACCGTGCCGGTGGTGATGATCTCTCCCGCGGCCAGCGGCGGGTTGTGGCGGTCTTCCGCCAGCAGATCGTTGAGATGGCGCAGCGCGGACAGGGGACCGTCCAGCACGTTCGGCGCCCGGCCGCGATCCATCAAGGTGCCGTCGCGATAGAGGCTGATCTCGAAGCGGGTCAGGGCGGCGAGCCAACCCTCGGCCGGTGCGTCCGTAGTCGGGACGCGCGGCCCTAGGCGATAGGCGCCATGCAGAGCGAACGCCGCCACAGTATCGGCGGCGGCAAAGCGCCAAGCGGGGAACATGGAATGCACGATCTCGAACCCGTGTGCGACCCACCCGATGCAGTCAAGCAAGGCGGGTTCGTCCATGCCCCGCTCCGGCGCGCGGGCAAGGCCGAAGGCAATCTCCGGCTCGATCCGCGGCTCGAGATAGGCCGACAGGTCCAGGGTCGCGCCGCCGTCCGTTTCCTGCAAAGTGGTGGAATACATGTCCCCCCAGATCGGGGCATAGACCTGGTATTCGTCCCAGATGGTGCGGTTGGTGAAGCCGATCTTGCGCCCCACCGGCTGTTCGCCGCGGGCTTGCCGGATGCGCCGCAGGGCGGCGGTCACCCGGTAGGCCTGATCCAGGTCGAAACCGGGCAGGCGCGCCGCCAAGGGCGCGATCTGCCGCCGCGCCGTCCAGGCTGCCATGATTTCCTCAGCGATCCGGTCGGGGTCGATCATCGGTTTTGTCATGAGGGCGCTATCTGGCATGAATTTTCTGGGCGTCGTCAATATGATGCGGCACAGTCATGCACCGGGCGTTGCCCCACGGATGCCGCATTGGCGGCATTGGATGCGACCGATGACCTGCCGCCTGTTAGCCCTCCTCCTGCTCGGCATTGTCGGCGCGTCCGCGCCGGCTTTGGGCGCATCGGATTCGGAGGCTCGCCTCTGCCGCGACCCCGCTCTGGAGCCGCCGCTGCGGGTAGAAGCCTGCGCGCGCGCGCTGGCCTCGTCCAGTTTGACCAAGCGGCAGCAACTGGATCTGCTGACGGCCCGGGCCGGGGCGCTGGACGAGCTCGGCGATTACGGGCGCGCGATCGCGGATTACGATTCGGCCATCGTGCTGGCACCGAACGATGCGGTGCTGCATCTCAATCGCGGCGTCGCCAAGATCCACGACGGTCGCCCGGCCGATGCGATCGAGGATTATGACAAGGCGATCCGCCTGAAACCGGCCTGGCACCTGCCTTATTTCGACCGCGCGGTGGCGCTGGGCGATCTGGGCCAGCGCGCGGCGGCGCTCAAGGATTATCAGCGCGCGATCCAGCGCAAGCCGGACGATGCCTGGATCTATGTCGGGCAAGGCGATGCGCTGGCCTCTTCCGGCGATGCGACGCGCGCGCTGACGGCGTACGACAAGGCGCTGACCCTGCGTCCCGATCTGGACGATCCGCGCGCCAAGCGGGCGGAAGTGCTGCTGCGCCTGGACCGGCCGGCGGAGGCGCTGTCCGAACTGGACCGGGTGGTCGCGCGCAATCCGTCGAAGCCGCGGCTCTGGCAATTGCGTGGTGAGGCGAAATTCCAGCTCGCGCGCTACGCGGATGCGGCCCTGGATCTGGGCCACGCACTCGATCTGGCACCGCAGGACAAAGAGGTGCGTCGCGCGTTGGCCCGCGCGGAGCTCGGCGCCGGAGATTTGGAAGGCGCCTGGCACACCATGTCCCTCGCACTCGGCGCATCGGAAAACGAGGCGACAGATCTGTCACTCGCGGCTATGGTGGCGTTGCTAGCGAACCGCGCGGCGATCGCGGAAGGTCTGGTGCGCCGCGCCATCGATATCAAGCCCGGCGAGGGAAGCGCGCAGGCGATCCTGGCGCTGTATCTGCGGTATCAAGGCGATGCGGATGGCGCGCGCGACGCGGCGGAACTGGCGGTGACCTTTGCGCCGGAAGATGCCGAGATCGCCTCGGTCGCGACTCTGGCCGGCGCGGAAATGGATGCGGAAACACCGGCACCGCTGCCGTTGCCGGAGACGACCCCGGCCAAGAAAGCGCTGGCCGACTGCGTCGCCGATCTTGGCGCTGGCGATCTCGGCGCGGCGCGGGTGGCGGCGGCCGGCTGGTCGCTCTGCTATCTGGCGGCCGTGCTGGTTAGATAGGGCAGAGATGCTGTATCAATTTTCGACTTTTTAATCGGTCTAAAAAGGCGCTTCAAATCCTCGGTTTGTCTGGTAATATTTGGGCATGAACGAGACCAAGCAGACGGATCAACGACCCTTCACCCCGATCGTGCAGCGCCTCCGCGCCGCCGGGCTTCGGCCGACGTCGCAGCGGCTCTATCTGGCGCGGCTGCTGTTCGAGCAGGGCGACCGCCATGTGACAGCGGAACAGCTGCATTCGGAAGCACAGGCCGCGCGGATCGCGGTGTCGCTGGCGACCGTCTACAACACGCTGCATCAGTTCACCGCCGCCGGCCTGTTGCGCGAGCTGGTGATCGAATCCGGCCGCTCCTATTTCGACACCAACATCACCAACCACCACCATTTCTTCTTCGAAGAGAATGGCGCGCTGGTCGATATCCCCGGCGAGAATCTGGCCCTGGCCAGCATGCCTGCGCCGCCGGAAGGCGCCCGAATCAGCCGGATCGACGTGATCGTACGGGTCGCTCGCGGCAAGTAGCCGCCCGCGTCGAGGCTGTCTCCAATCTGCTGATATTTATATAGTTGTCAGCGGGTCGGGAGTTAGTTTATAATTATTCTAGAGTTCTTGACGAGGCGCGCAAAGCGTCCCATAGTCGGTTCGACGATGGGATAGGAATGCCCGTCTCCGCGTTCCGGGCGGAACCCCGGAAACCCTTTAAGCCACAAGCATCAGGGAGAAATGACCATGGCAGCTCTGAAAGGCTCGAAAACCGAAGGCAATCTGAAGGCAGCGTTTGCCGGCGAAAGCCAGGCCAACCGTCGCTACCTCTATTTCGCCCAGAAGGCCGACGTCGAAGGATTCAATGACGTCTCCGCCGTGTTCCGCTCGACCGCGGAAGGCGAGACCGGCCATGCGCACGGCCATCTCGAATTCCTCGAGGGCGTGGGCGACCCGGCGACCGGCCTGCCGATCGGCGCGACTTCCAACAATCTGAAGGCCGCGATCGCGGGCGAGACCCACGAATACACCGACATGTATCCGGGCATGGCTCGCACCGCGCGCGAGGAAGGCTTCGAGGAAATCGCCGACTGGTTCGAGACCCTGGCGAAGGCCGAGAAGTCCCACGCCGGGCGCTTCCAGAAGGCGCTCGACACGCTGGGCTGAGGCCGCGCCAGTTTCTGTGTGGGGGGACGGCGCGAATCGCGCCGTCCTCACTGTCTTCTTTCTGCACCGCTAGGGACGGAACCGATGCGCGAAGGCAGCCTTGAAGCGCCCGTTCGGCACGCGCTCGATTGGCAGAATCCCGACTTCTACGACCTGCAGAAGATCGAAGCGGAGATGCACCGCGTCTTCGACATCTGCCACACCTGCCGGCGCTGCTTCAATCTGTGCGATTCCTTCCCGCGGCTGTTCGACCTGATCGACAATTCGCCGACCGGCGAGCTCGATAGCGTGAAGCCGGCCGAGTACAAGCAGGTGGTTGATGCCTGCACGCTCTGCGACCTCTGCTTCATGACCAAGTGCCCCTATGTCCCTCCGCACGAATGGGCGCTGGATTTCCCGCACCTGCTGCTGCGCTACCGCGCGGCGGAAGTGAAGCAGGGCAGATCCGACAAGGTCTACAAGCAACTGACAGAGACCGACCGCAACGGCAAGGTCGCCAGCTTCGCCGCGCCGGTCATCAACTGGGTGAACGAGGCAAAGCCGGTACGCGCTTTGATGCAGGCGACCGCGCATGTCGATGCCGAAGCCAAGCTGCCGAAATTCTGCGGCCGGACTTTGGTGATGCGTGCCGCCGAAGAGCCGCTGCAGGTCAACGAGGCGGCGCCGGCCTATGGCCGCAAGGTCGTGCTCTATGCCACCTGCTTCTCCAACTACAACAATCCGGAGATCGGCCTCGCCGCGCGCAAGGTGCTGGCCCATAACGGCATCGCGACCGAGGTCGTCTATCCGCGCTGCTGCGGCATGCCGCAATTCGAGCGCGGCGATGTCGCACGCGTAGCGGAGCATGCGAAGAGCGTGAGCGAGGCGCTGCTGCATTATATCGAAGACGGATATGATGTGATCGCGCTGGTGCCGTCCTGCGCGCTGATGCTGAAATTCGAGTGGCCGCTGGTGCTGCCCGATGATGCGAAAGTGAAGACGCTCTCTGAATCGACCTACGACATCTCCGAATATGTGGTGGAGATCGCAAGCCGCGAAGGATTGGCGCCGGGCCTGCAGCCGCTGTCGGGCGGGGTCGCGCTGCACATCGCTTGCCATGCGCGGGCGCAGAACGTCGGGCAGAAGGCGGCGGAGATGCTGCGCCTCATCCCCGATCCCGATCTGCAGGTGATCGAGCGCTGTTCCGGCCATGGCGGCGCCTGGGGCGTGATGAAGGGCAATTTCGACATCGCGCTGAAAATCGGAAGACCGGTGGCGCGCCAGGCTCTGCAATCCGGCAAGGCGCATATCGCGTCGGAATGCCCGCTGGCGGCCGATCATATCGTGCAGGGGATGGAAAGGCTCGCCAACGGCGCCGCCTTCCCGCATGAACCCCAGCACCCGATTCAACTCTTTGCCAAAGCCTACGGGCTGATGTGACGATCATGAGCGATGCCATGCCGAAGAAAGCGATCACCCACGCCGACATCCTGCCGGCGGCGGAGTATGTCAAGCGACGCGCCGCCATGCGCGCGGAGATCGTGCAGAAAAAGAAGAACAGAAGGCTGGAGGTCGGGCCCTGCGCCACCTTCTATTTCGAATGCTACGAGACCATGCTCCAGCAGGTGCAGGAGATGCTCTATATCGAAAAGGGCGGCGAGGCGCAGATCGCCGACGAACTCAGCGCCTACAATCCGCTGATCCCCAAGGGTGCCGAGCTGGTTGCGACGGTGATGTTCGAGATCGATGATCCGGTGCGCCGCGCGCGCGTCCTGGCGCGCCTGGGCGGGATCGAGAACACCATGTTCATCAAGCTCGGCGAGGACAAGATCAGGGGCGTGGCGGAAGAGGACCAGGACCGCACCAACGCCGAAGGCAAGGCCTCATCGGTGCAGTTCGTGCATTTCCCCTTCACCCGCGCGCAGATCGCCAAGTTCAAACAAGCGGGCGAGACCGTCATCCTCGGCATGGATCACGAGAACTACGCCCACATGGCCGTGATGCCCGATGCCGTGCGCGCGGAGCTGGCCGGGGATTTTGATTAGACGCTAGGCGAAGCTCCCGAGTGTCTTCTGACGTCTCCGGCACTTACCTCCACATAACAGACTCGTGAGACTATCCTCCGCAGGAGTCCGGCTGCGGTTCATCTCGACTGGGCGACCGACTTCGCGATGCGCGACGGCGACACGAGCCGCCGCGAGTTCCGCCATATCGACAACGCCTACCATCACGAAAGCAAAGTTATCTATCGCCAGAAGCACGACAATTGCGATCGGCGATAGCTGTCAAGCAGGGGCGGCAGCGCTGCCGCCCCCAACGCCGGCAAGCGATCCGGCGCCATTGTCACAACCTGTCACTAGATTTCTATTTGAATTAAAACTAAAAAGTGCTACAATCTCATTCGCTTTATGCGCGGGAGATGCGCCAACGGATTGAACAGTTGCTGTAGTTTGCCTTGAGGGGGACTTCATGCATGTCGTATCGCGTGGCTGTGGTCTCGCTGTCGCGTTATTGGGCGCGAGCCTGCTGAGTGGGTGCGGGCTTTATTTCCATAGCGATGCCTATCAGAAAAAGACCGACGCTGCTGCCGATGCGGTTGAAGCTGCGCTGTTCACGCCCCGCATTCAGGAGATTGGCAAGGAAGCGATAGCGGTCTCCGGCGAGTACGAGGGGGCGCTCGTCCAGCGCGAGATCGCGTTGCGTGACAGAGTTATCGTTGCCGTCGTCAAGGAGCCGATTGCACTGGCCCCGCCATCCGACGTCGACCCATCGAGTCAAGCGCCATGGTACGGAGTGGGATTCCTCAAGAGCGAAACCGACCGTCGCCTAGGCGAAATCGTGGGCAAAGAGAACATCGAGCGTTACGGTCTGACGGCTTCGAATCTGCGCGGAGACATGGCGACCGAGGAAAAAATATTAACTGAAGCCAAAGACGCCTACGCGGACGAAGTGCAGGAGTATCGAGCAGCACCTTCCGCGACGAAAAAGGACGATGTCTCTTGCAAGACTGTCTTGGGCTTGCCGGCGGAGGAACTGGAGCAATTCGGCCTTGGACGTATCGCTGACCGGTGCAAGCAAATTCTCGAAAGCGAGCAAAGGATCCAAGCAAGGCTTTTCGGAGGCGACGCGAGCAAGCTTGGGCAAATATGCGAGGCCAACGTTGCCGCGGGGGAACTGCAGGAGACCTACTGCGCTGTCCGCGCGAGCGAGAGCGAGATACGAAAGGCCGAAGATGAGAAAAGGAAGCTGAAGGCCGCCATCGAAGCGCTCGCGGCCACTTTCCAGCCAAGCGGAATCGAGGATGATCCTGCGGACAACGACTTCATAGCAGCAGTCGAAAAGCTGCAGGGCTTGCTGGAAAGCGCGGATCTGCCGAAACAGGCCGGCGCATTCGGGTACGATATGCTCGCCGACATTCTGAAAGAGGCCCTGGCGTTTGATGTGTCAGCGGCGGTTGGCGAGGCAACGGGCGAACCCGCCGCGAGCCCGCCCGACGGGCAGGGCGATCCGTCAAAAGCCGCGATGGCTGGCGCCGTCATCAGGGTCGTAACGGCGGGCGTGAAGTTCGGTCGCGCCTATGAATCGCAACCGCCGTTCGACCGCGCCAACACCGTCATCATTGCTCTGGCGTCGCTTCGTCACAAGGCAGGCGTCGCGGAAATCGCGGCTCAGACCGAGCGCGCGCGCATCAACTATCTGCGGGGCCGTCAAGAGGCGCTGATCCGGGAGATCGAATTGCTTTCTGCGTCTTGGCGCCTCCAAAGGCATTTGCCGGATGGCGACATCGTTTCACTCTCCGGCGCCACTGCGCTTCAAGCTGATGCCGCTCTCGGAACCTACGTGGCTTCGATCAATCGAGGCTTGATCCCTGGTGGTGTGTTCAAGGAGCGGATCAGAAATCTGGATATCAAAGAGCTCGATGCCATCAGCGTATTGAGCGGTCAGTCGACTGACCAGGTAGCCAAGGCAGCAGCCGAAGCCCTCAGGGCCTATGGCAAAGGCGGCCTCGATCCCGCAGTCGTGTTCGGCGAGATCCTTGGTGCGCTGGCGGTCGTCGGTATCTGGATGTAGGGGGATCAGCCGTGAAAATCGCATTCAATATTGCCGTGATGCTGTTGACATCCGCCGTCGTGGCAGGTTGCGCCGGCAGAGAGGAAGCGGAAAAGACTGCGACTCTTCTCTCCGGCATTATCGCCACGCAGACAACGGCCAGCGATGCCTATGCCACGTCGATCGCGAACTACGTGAATCGCACGCGCGCGTTGAGTGCGAGCGCAATCGAGATAGCAAATCGACAGGACGCGGAAACCAGCGTCCTGGCCAGCAACCTGGATCTGACGGGCAAGGGATCTGCCACCGACATCTTCAAGAAACACACGACCATTCGGCCGGCCGAAATTCGAGCGGACCCTCTGTTGTCGGCCGTCGCGCTCAAGCCATGGTCACCGCCACCGGCGATCCGGATTTTGAAGCCGCCGTCAAGGCACTGAAGCCGATCGATGCCGGCGAATCCACCGAGGACGAAGTGTCGTTCTTCCTCAAATTGGTACAGCAGGGTCGCGACCAATGGGAGGCGCAACACAAGGCTGCTGAGGCGGCATCGGAGAACCAAGGTCAATAGCAAGCAACCGGGGGTGACTCATGAAGTGCGATCTTGAGGAGAAAGACCTGCAGGACGCCGTCAAAAACAAAGATCCCAAGGATTCAAAGTTAATTCGGCTGAGGGCCATTGCAGTCACCATCTGCAACCTGCGCGTGGCGCAGACCGATATGATCGATCGTAACGTCATCGGCCGTGGCTTTGTGCTGGACCGAATAAACGGAGCGATCGACGACCTGAAGCGTGAGCGTGATGTCATCAAAACGGCGACGAGTCCCTTCCCCATGATTCCGAAGAAGCTGCTCGACGACCTCACGAATGCAGTCAGCGGGCTGGAGCTTGCCGTCGGAAAAAGCCAAGCCGCCCAGGATTTTGCGGACGCGGCAGGCACTTTGGTGACAGCAGCAGCCAAGGTGGCCAAGTGACCGACTGACGGCCCGTCGGCAAAGCGGCGGCGGCTTGCCTCTGTTCAATCGCCCTCGAACACCTCGTCGGGATAGGTGCCCCAGAAATCGTCGCGGCGGAGCCAGCCTTTGTAGCCTTCCGTTTCGACCCGGCACCAATTATCGGTGCCGCATTCGGCGATCTGGGCGACCACGCCGGGCTGCAGGATGGCGACCGCCTTGGCCCCGCCGGTCGGGTCGGTGCGCATGGTGCGCGCTTCATCGATGACGAGGGCGGTGCGTCTGCCGGAGAGCAGGTTCTGCTGTACCCACCCGACAGTGCCGTCGCGGTCGCGGATGCGCCGCCAGGTGTCGAATTCCTGGATGATCTCCACCGGCAGCCCCTTGCGCTGATAGACCCAGAGGATGGGGTAATCCTTGCCCGGGCCGGCGCGCAGGTTGACCTCCTTGCTGTCGAGCGAGGCAAAGCGCGGCAGCGGCAAATGATCCTGGGCCAGCGATGGCGTGGCAAGCCACAGCAGCATCGCCGCCAACCCCGCAGCGAGACTGATCGACGCCTGGCCGGCGACCGATCGCGTCATGGCCCTCATCCACGCCAGCCGGCGCATGTTCCCCGCCCTTCTTCAAGATATTGAATTGCCTGATAATCCAGCATTCGGCGTTGGGTCAAGGCGGACCGGCGGCCAACGTTCAGCTTTTCCCCGCCGGCCGGCCCGTTGCTAGACAAATCCGCGTTATTCCTGGTATGGCATCGGCCGACACGCACGGCTGCTCAACGGCCGGCTTGCGCCCCAAAACGGGCCGAAAGGGGTAGGCTTTCCATGTCCTCAAAACCGCTGGTCATCGTCACCCGGAAGCTGCCGGACGCGATCGAGACCCGCATGATGGAGCTGTTCAACGTCCGGCTGAACAACGAGGACGCGCCGATGACCCAGGCGGCCCTGGTCGAGGCGGTGAAGGCCGCCGATGTCCTGGTGCCGACCGTGACCGACCGGATCGATGCCGCTGTCCTGAGCCAGGCGGGGGAGCGCTTGCGCCTGATCGCCTCGTTCGGGACCGGCGTCGACCATATCGACCTCGCCAGCGCACGCCAGCGCGGCATCACCGTCACCAACACACCCGGGGTCCTCACCGAGGACACCGCGGACATGACCATGGCCCTGATCCTGGCGGTGGCGCGGCGCATCAGCGAGGGCGAGCGCCTGATCCGCTCCGGCAAGTGGCAGGGCTGGTCGCCGATGGGCATGCTGGGCCACCGGATCCATGGCAAGCGCCTCGGCATCGTCGGCATGGGGCGGATCGGCTCGGCGGTGGCGCGGCGCGCGCGCGGCTTCGGTCTGTCGGTCCATTATCACAACCGGCGCCGGGCCAACCCGCAGCTCGAGCAGCAATTGGAAGCGACCTATTGGGAGAGCCTGGACCAGATGCTCTCCCGCATGGACATCATCTCCATCAACTGCCCGCACACCCCGGCGACCTATCACCTCCTGTCGGCGCGGCGGCTGAAGCTGCTGCAGCCCAAGGCCTATGTCGTCAACACCGCGCGCGGCGAGGTGATCGACGAGAATGCGATGATGCGCATGCTGGAGAAGAAAGAGATCGCCGGCGCCGGGCTCGACGTGTTCGAGCATGAACCGGCGGTGAACCCGAAGCTGCTGCGGCTCGACAATGTCGTGCTGCTGCCGCACATGGGCTCCGCCACCCTCGAAGGCCGCGTCGACATGGGCGAGAAGGTCATCATCAACATCAAGACCTTCGTCGACGGCCACAAGCCGCCGGACAGAGTCATCGAGTCGATGCTGTAAGAGCGCGACGCTTCTTCACATCCTCACCGTCATCCCGCCGTTATCTTGATCGCGTCAGCGCCAGCCACACGCCGCCGCCGATCAGGCAGGCGCCGCTGGCGCGGTTGATGAGGCGCACGCGGCGTTGGGTCAACAGCCTGCGCGCGCGGCCGACCGCGACGGCGTAGAAGCCGTCGCTGGTCAGCGCTACGATCATCGCGGTCGGACCGAGGATCGCAATCTGCGTCAGGTAGTCGCGATGCGGATCGATGAATTGCGGGATGAAGGCGCCGAAGAAAAACAAGGTCTTCGGATTGCTGAGCATGACCAGGAACCCCTGCAGCAGAAACCCGCCACGCGGCTTCCGTGCGGACCTGGCGATCTCGTCGATCTTGCCGGTGGAGCGGATCAGTTTCCATCCGATCCAGATCAGATACGCAGCGCCCGCGACCCTGAGCCAATCGAACCACCAGCCGATCGCCTGGATGACGGACGCAAGACCTATCACGACGGTGCCGATGCAGAAGGCGAGACCGAGCTGGGTGCCGGCTACGTTGAGCAGGCCGGCGCGCGTGCCGTGAGTCAGGCTGTTGGCGACGATCAGCGTGACGGTCGGCCCCGGCACGATGACGATCACGATGGTAGCGAGGAGGTAGGCAAAATAGAGCTCGGTCGACATGGCGCAGGCTCCCCGGCGTTCGCGATTGCGGGTCGCGACTGATGTAATTCAGTCACGACGATGACACAAGCGCAACAGGGAACACCATCCTGTGTCGCTGGTTGACTTTCTTCGTGTGTGCTTGATGCAGCACGGTGTGTTGCATAGGTTTGCGCGGGGAGCGGGGGCCTGCACAAGGCAGGGAGAGCAAAAATGCCGCTTGAGGAAAAGACCATCGTCAGCCTAGCCACCGCGACCGCGCAGGAGGTGATGGTGGAGCTCGGCATGCAACCGCATCCGGAAGGTGGGCATTTCGTCGAGACCTTCCGCGACCGGCCCTCGACCGGCGAACGCGGTGCCGTAACCCTCATCTATTTCCTGCTGAAATCGGGCGAAGTCTCGCGCTGGCACCGGATCGACGCGGTCGAGATCTGGCACTGGTATGCCGGCGCGCCGCTGAAGCTCAGCATTGCGGAGTTCGAGGGCGTGCCGCCGAAGGAGCATCTGCTCGGCTCGAACGTCCTCGCCGGCGCGCGCCCGCAAGCGGTGGTGCCGGCTCATGCCTGGCAGTCGGCCCGCAGCCTGGGCGACTGGACGCTGGTCGGCTGCACCGTCGCGCCGGCCTTCCAGTACGAGGGCTTCGAGCTGGCGCCGCAGGGATGGGAGCCAGACTCAAACAATAGAGATCAGGTTACAAAGCTGAGATAGCGCCGCAGCTCGGGCAATCCGGGCGGCGTTTCACTTTCACGATGCGGATCTGGGCCGAGAGGCCGTCATAGAGCATGAGGCGGCCGGCCAGCGTGTCGCCGAGGCCGAGTAGCTCCTTCAGCACTTCGGTTGCCTGGAACGAGCCCATGATGCCGGCGACGGCGCCGAAAATGCCGGCGGTCTCGCAGCGCGGGATGAGATCGGCCGGCGGCTCTTCGGGGAAGATGCAGCGATAGCAGGGGAAGTTCGCGCCGGCATGCGGCTTGAAGACGCCGAGCTGGCCGTCGAAGCGCAGCAGCGCCGCCGAAACCAGCGTGCGCTTCATCTGCACGCACATGTCGTTCAGCAGGTAGCGCGTGCGGAAATTGTCGGTGCCGTCGGCGACCAGATCGTACTCGGCGATCATTGCGGCGTTGCCTTCGGTCAGGCGCGCCGTGTGGACGTCGACCTTGATCTCAGGATTCAGTCGCTGCACGAAATCAGCGGCGCTTTGCGCCTTCGGCCTGCCCACATCGTCCAGGCGGTGGATGGTCTGGCGCTGCAGGTTCGAGATGTCGATCGTGTCGTCGTCGACGATGCCGATGCGCCCGACGCCGGCCCCCGCCAGATACTGGATCAGCGGCGAGCCGAGCCCGCCGGCGCCGACCACCAGCACCTTGGCGTTCAGCAGCTTGAGCTGGCCGTCCTCGCCCACTTCGTCGAGCACGACGTGGCGGGCATAGCGTTCGAGCTGGGCATCGGTGAGGTCGGTTTGCATATCGCGCAATCGCCCTTTCCTTTTTACGTCATTGTCGGGCTTGGTCTGACCATCCGCGAGTTTCGTTGGGCAATACTCACCGCTCGCGGGCAAACTCGTGGATGGTCGTGCCAAGGACGACCATGACGAAATGGAAGCGTAACGCGGACGTTGCTCAATCCAATCCCTCGAACAGCGCCGTCGACAGGTAGCGTTCCGCGAACGACGGTATGATCACCACGATGCGCTTCCCTGCATATTCGGGGCGTTGGCCGAGTTCGCAGGCCGCGGAGAGGGCGGCGCCTGAGGAGATGCCGACGGGCAGGCCTTCGAGCTTCGCGACCTTGCGCGCCATGGCGAAGGAGTTGGCGTTGGAAACGCCGAGCACTTCGTCGATCACCTCGCGGTTCAGGATCTCCGGGATGAAGCCGGCGCCGATGCCCTGGATCTTGTGCGGGCCGGGCTGGCCACCGGACAGCACGGGCGAATCTTCCGGCTCCACCGCGATCATCTTGATGGCGGGATTGCGCTTCTTCAGTACTTCGCCGACGCCGGTGATGGTGCCGCCGGTGCCGACGCCGCTGACCACCGCGTCGACCTTGCCCTCGCAATCCTTCCAGATCTCTTCCGCCGTGGTGCGCCGGTGGATCTCCGGGTTGGCCGGGTTCTTGAACTGCTGCGGAATGATGGAGTTCGGAATCTCCTTCAGCAATTCCTCGGCCCGTGCGATCGCGCCCGACATGCCGCGCGCCGCCGGCGTCAGTTCGAGTTCGGCGCCGAGCAGGCGCAGCATCTTGCGCCGTTCCATCGACATGGATTCCGGCATGGTGAGGATGCAGCGGTAACCTTTGGCGGCCGCGATGAAAGCGAGTGCGATGCCGGTATTGCCACTGGTCGGCTCGATGATGACGGAGCCCTGTTTCAACAGGCCCTTATCCTCGAGATACTCGATCATCGCGATGCCGAGCCGGTCCTTGACCGAGCCGAGCGGGTTGAAGAATTCCAGCTTGGCCACGATCTCGGCCTTGACGTTCTCCGCCTTCGCCAATCTGGAGAGCCGCACCAAAGGCGTCGCGCCGATGGTCTGCAGCAGATTGTCGTAGATGCGGCCGCGGAAGTGCGTGAGTGCGGATGACATGGGGTCGAAAGCCTTTCTTAGCGGTGTTTCAGCGCCACACTGAAAATGTTCAAATCGAGAAGTCCAACCGTTCCTGGGCGTCGGTGCGGATGCCGGCCGCCTGCGCCCTCTGGCACAGATCCTCCAGCGAAACCGAATCCAGCTCCGTCAGCATCTTGCGCTGCAGGTCGCGCCACATCGGCCGCACGATCTCCACCCCGACGCGCGAGCCGCTGGCGGTCTGGATCGGATCCGGCACGCCTTCGAACTGGCGGACAGCGCGCACGATCTCGCCTACCGTAATCCGCCGGCGCTCGCGCGCCAATTGATATCCGCCTTTCGGCCCGCGGTGGCCGGCCAAAATGCCGCTGCGCACAAGATGCTGTAGCACTTGCTCAAGATAGCGGCGCGGAATGCCCTGGCGCCCGGAAATATCGCCCGATTGCACCGGCTGCGAACCGCCATAATAGGCGATATCGAGCACGGACTCGATCGCGAACAACAATCGCTTGGATGGATGCAGCAAGATGCCAACCCCTGTCGAAAACTTTTCTTGTTCGTTCTATTGCGCGACCGCGGCGATGCCGGTCGAGCCGTAGCCGCCACTGCCGCGTTCGGTTTCGTCCAATCGTTCCACGATGTTCCAGGCGATCTGCGTCACCGGCGCCACCACCATCTGCGCGATGCGGTCGCCGCGCCGGATGATGAAGGGCTGGGCGCCGTGATTGATCAGCAGCACCTGCACCTCGCCGCGATAATCCGCATCGATGGTGCCGGGCGAATTCAGCACCGTGATGCCGTGCTTAAGCGCGAGGCCGGAGCGCGGGCGGACCTGCGCCTCGAACCCGGCGGGCAGCGCAATGGCGAGGCCGGTTGGGATCAATTGGCGTGCGCCGGGCGCCAGCGACACTTCGCCGCTGACAGCAGCCATCAGGTCAAGGCCCGCCGATTGCGTCGTCGCATAGGACGGCAGCGGAAGATCGGCGCCATGCGGAAGACGCTGAACGGAAACGACCGGATCAGGCATGCGCCCCCCGCAGATGATCGGCGATGCGGCGCGCCAGCCGCTGCGCCACCTCCTGCTTGCTCAAGATCGGCCAATCCTCGACGCCACCTGCGGAGATGAGGTGAATGGTGTTGGCATCGCCGCCGAAGGTCGTCGTGCCTGTCGAGACATCGTTGGCGAGGATCCAGTCGCAGCCCTTCTTCTTCAGTTTCTCTTCGGCATGTTTGATCACCTGCTCGGTCTCCGCCGCGAAGCCGACCACCAGGCGCGGGCGCGCTGACTTCGAGTGCGAGAGCGTGGCGAGGATGTCGGGATTGGCGGTGAGCTCGAGCGACCTGCCGATCGCGCCGTTCTTCTTGAGCTTCTGGTTGCCGGCCTGGGCCGGGCGCCAATCGGCGACCGCGGCGGCGCACACCGCGATATCGACCGGCAGCGCCGCTTCGCAGGCCGCCAGCATCTGCGCCGCGGTCTCGACATGGCGCACGGCAACGCCGGCCGGATCAGCTTCGCGCGTCGGGCCGGAGACCAGCAAAGTTTCCGCGCCGAGCTTCGCCAGTGCGGCCGCGATGGCGTGGCCCTGCTTGCCGGAGGAGCGGTTGGCGATGTAGCGCACCGGATCGATCGGCTCGTGGGTCGGGCCGGAGGTGACGAGTGCCTTGAGGCCGCTCAGCAATTTCTCATGGCCCAGCACGCGCTCGATCGCATCGAGGATGTCGTGCGGTTCCGACAGCCGGCCCGATCCTTCCTCGCCGCAGGCGAGATCGCCGCGACCCGGGCCGACCAGATGAATGCCGCGCGCCTGCAAGGTCGCGATATTGGCCTGCGTCGCCGGGTTCGCCCACATCATGACGTTCATGGCCGGCGCCACCAGTACCGGCTTGTCGGTCGCGAGCAGAGTGGTGGAGGCGAGATCGTCGGCAAGGCCATGCGCCATCTTGGCGAGCAGGTCGGCGCTGGCCGGTGCGACCACGATCAGGTCCGCTTCGCGCGACAGGCGGATATGGCCCATCTCGGCTTCGTCGGTCAGGGAGAACAGCTCCTGATAGACCTTCTCTCCGCTGATCGAGGCGAAGGACAGCGGGGTGACGAATTCCGCGCCACCGCGGGTCAGGATCACGCGGAAATTCATGCCGCGATCCCGCCCGCGCCGGACCAGCTCCAGCGACTTGTAAGCGGCGATACCGCCCGAGACAATCAGCAGGATGCGTGCGGAGGGGGTCATGAGGGCAAATTCCACAGTGCTGCATCGTATTTAATGTGGAATCACAGCGCCCGCAAGGTGGGCCCCCTTATCACTTTCCTTCCGTCATCGCCGGGCGCAGACCCTGTGATCCAAGTTATTGATCAAGCTGCATAAAGCAACTTGGGTGACCGGGTCTTCGGCCGGTCATGACGGGCCGGGCAAGGCTTATGGCGTCGTCTGCCCGCGCTCCAGGGGGAAATCGGGCGGGACGTCGGGCAGGACATAGATGTTCTGCTCGCTGCCGCTGAACAGCAGGCCGGCGACCAGCACGGCGATGATGATCCACAGCCACCAATTGCTGCCCTGGCGGTTGATGACCTGCAGCGCTTCGGGGTCGAGCCGCAAGCCGCCTTCCGCGAGATGATGCAGCAGGCGGTCCATGTTGCTCATGACGGTGGGGAAGCGGCGCACGATCAGCAGCGCCTCTTCCGCGGCTTGCGTGACGCGCGCCTCGGGCCCGCGATTGTCGCGCATCCATTGCACGATCAGCGGCTGGGCCAGAGTCCAGATGTTGAGGGCGGGGTTGAGGCGGCGGCTCACGCCCTCGGCCATCAGCATGTTCTTCTGCAGCAGCAAGAGCTCCGGCTGCACTTCCATCTCGAAGCTTTCGGCGATGCCGAACAATTGGCCGAGCACGCGCGCGAACGAGATGTAATTGAGCGGGCGTCCATGGATCGGTTCGCCGATCGAGCGCAGCGCGAGGGTGAAATCCTCGACCGACTTGATCGGCGGCAGATAGCCGGCATCGACATAGACTTCGGCCACCTTGGCATAGTCGCGCTGCAGGAAGGCGAGCAGCATATCAGCCAGGAAATAGCGCGTGCGCTTGGTCAGGCGCCCCATGATGCCGAAATCCACCACCTGGATCGCGCCGTCATAGCCGACGGTCATGTTCCCGGGGTGCTGGTCGCCATGGAAATAACCGTCGCGGAAGGCCTGGTTGAAGAAGGCGGCGGCCGCCTTGGCCAGCACGTCGTCGACATCGAGTCCGGCCGCCAGCATGCCGGCGCGATCGTCCATCGGAATGCCGGTGAGACGTTCCTGGGTCATGGCGCGCTTGGCGGTGCGGCGCCAATCGATCTCCGGCACCCGGTAGGTCGGATCGCTCAGGAAGTTCTGCCGCAGCTCGGCCGCCGACGCCGCTTCCAGGCGCAGATCCATTTCCACGCTGACCATGGCGGCGAAGGTCTGCACCACTTCCACCGGCTTCAGGCGCTTCAGGCGCGGTTGCGTGCGCTCGATCAGGTACGCCAGCCACAGCAGCAATTCGATGTCGGCCTGGAACGCCTCCTCGATGCCGGGGCGTAGCACCTTGACCGCAACCTGCCGGCCTTCCGGCCATTCGCCGTCCGGCACGGTGACGGCGTAGTGCACCTGGCTGATCGAGGCGGCGGAGATCGGCTCGTCATCGAATTGCGAGTACAGCTCTTCGACGCGCGCGCCGAGCTCCTCTTCGATGGTGGCGCGCGCCTGGAACGCGCTGAAGGCCGGTAACTGGTCCTGCAGCTTGGCCAGGTCTTCCGCCACCTGCTCGCCCAGCAGATCGGAGCGGGTGGACAGCACCTGCCCCAGCTTGATGAAAGCAGGGCCGAGCTCGCTGAGCGCCAGCGCCAGGCGCTCGCCCGGACGCTTGTCGCCGACCTGGCGGCCGAACAGGAGCTGGATGACGAACAGGACGACTGGAGCGAGGCCGGCACCGACCATCGCTTCTTCGAACGGCGCGAGCGCGCCGTGCCGCGCGAAGGTGATCGCGATCAGGATCAGGCGGCGGATGGAGCGAATGGAACGCAGCATCAGAGCGATATTTCCCTAAGGGAAGGCGGTTCTGTTCGTCAGCGGTGAGGCAGCCCGCCAGGAAGGCCGCGCAGGCCGATGCGGCACATCGACCAAGCGGCCTGACGCGGCGAATGCCCGCCGCTGGCGAACCCGCAGGGCCGGGCGCTTTTCGGCAAGGGCCGCGTCAGAGGCCTTGGCGGTAGTCCCACTACCGCCTGCGGCCTCTTCCTTCCCCTTGCCGAAAATCGCTCCGGCAGAACCGCCTTCCCTTAGGGAAATACCGCTCATACGCGCCATCCCGAGTGCAAAGCCGCGATCCCGGCGGAGAGGTTGCGATAGGAGATCTGGGAAAAGCCCGCCTTCGCCATCATGCCAGCCAGCGTCTCCTGGTTCGGGAAGCGGCGGATCGATTCCACCAGATACTGATAGGAGCCGCGATCACCGGCGACCTGCTGGCCCAGCCACGGCAGCACCTTGAAGGAATAAAGCTCGTAGGCCTTGGCCAGCGCCGGCACGGCCACTTGCGAGAATTCGAGGCACATGAAGCGCCCACCGGGTCTCAGCACCCGGCGGGCTTCGCGCAACGCGGCGTCCCAATCGGCGACATTGCGCAGGCAGAAGCCGATCGTGAAGGCGTCGAACTGCATGTCGTCGAATGGCAGATGCTCGGCATTGCCGGCGACCCATTCGATGCCGGACAGGATGCCGCGATCGACCGCGCGGTCGCGCCCCTGGGCCAGCATGGCGGGGGTCAGATCGCAGACCGTGATTCGGGCGTCGGGGGTGCGCTCCCGGATGCGGAACGCGATGTCGCCGGTGCCTCCACCGACATCCAGGATGTTCTGCCCGGCGCGCGGCGCGAGCCAGTCGATCATCGCACCTTTCCACAGGCGGTGGATGCCGACCGACATCAGGTCGTTCATCAGGTCGTATTTGTCCGCGACCGAAGAAAAGACGTCGCGCACCAGCATGGTCTTTTGTGCGCGGCCGACCCTGCGGTCGCCGAACCAAGTTTCTCGATTATCCTGCCCCTCGCTCATGGCCGGCACCATAGCTTGGGGCATGAGGGGTTTCCAACGGCAAAAGGGCGCGGCCAGACGGCGCTTGGCAGTGCTGACAGGATCGGATGTAGTGGCGTGCGAGGAGTTGAGTCGCTGATACTTGGCGCTGCAACTTCCCCCACCCCAGACCCTCCCCCAACATGGGGGGAGGGTAGGGAGGGGGCAGATGCAGCGCGGCGACCTTGGGGAGAAGCCGCGTGCCTGAATTGCCTGAAGTGGAGACCGTGTGCCGGGGCCTGGCCCTCCGAATGGAGGGCAAGGTGCTGACGCGCGTGGAGCAGCGGCGCAAGGACCTGCGCTTTCCCCTGCCGGCGCAGTTCGCGCAACGCCTGACCGGGCGGCGCATCATCCGGATCGGCCGCCGCGCCAAATACATGATCTGGGAGCTGGATGACGGCACGGCGGTCATCGGCCATCTCGGCATGTCGGGGCGCATGCTGCTCGGCCAGGGCTGGCCGGAGGTGCTGGAGCCGCACGATCACCTGATTTTCCAGGCCGAGGATGGCTGGTGCCTGCGCTTCAACGATGCGCGCCGCTTCGGCATGATGGACCTGACGCCGTTCGCCGAGCTCGACGCGCACAAGCTGCTCAAAGGGCTGGGGCCGGAGCCGCTGGGCAATGCGTTCAACGGCCCGTCGCTCGCGGCAGCCCTGAAGGGCAAGAAGACCAGCATCAAGGCCGCGCTGCTGGATCAGAAGGTGGTGGCTGGCCTCGGCAATATCTATGTGTCCGAGGCCTTGTTCCGCGCCGGCCTCTCGCCCAAGCGCATGGCCTATACCGTGCAGGGCGATCGCGCAGAGAAACTGGCGGCCGCAGTCAAAGCGGTGCTGGCCGATGCCATCGCCGCCGGCGGCTCGTCCCTGCGCGACTATGTGCAGGCCGATGGCGAGCTCGGATATTTCCAGCATCACTGGCGCGTCTATGAGCGCGAAGGCAAAGCCTGCTGGCGCTGCAATTGCGACACCGAGAAAACCGGCGGCGTGAAGCGCATCACCCAGGTCGGCCGCTCGACCTATTTCTGTTCAAGGAAGCAGAAGTAGGACGCTAGGCTTTCGCCGTGCCTGTCCCGAAATGCTTCGGAAAGATTGCGGCCAAATGCATGAGGCAGATTTCGCGGCCAACCTTGGCGCGGTAGCGTTCGGTATCGAGCGCCCAGTCGAGCCATAATCCTTCGAGCAGGAAAGTGATTCCGAGCGCGGCGATATCAGCCTTGACGGCATAGCCGCCATCCTTGATCAACCGGCTGCACAGCGATTTGACGGTGCCGAGGAACGCCGTTTCGCGCGTATCGCAGAACGGCCGATAGCTGGGATTGGTAATCGCCTCCTGCCGGAAGGCGAGCCAGGCGATCAGCGCGCGGTCATCGCGATCCTTGCGCGCCACGTCATGCTCGACCAGCGCCCAGAGTTTTGTCGCCGGTTCGTCGCCGACATTGTCCAGCGCGCTTTGCCAGCTCTTGCGATAGGCATCGGCCAGATGCTTCAGCACTTCGTGCAGCAGCTTGTCCTTGCGGTGGAAATGCAAATTCACCATGCCGCGCGCGAGGCCGGAATATTCCACCAGGCGCGATACCGACAGTCCGGAGAAACCATGCCGTGCAATCGCTTCGATCGCGGCTTCGATCAGCTTGGCGCGGAAATAGATCTTGGCCTCGCCGCGGTGGCGCGGCCGCGTGGCCGGTTCCTTCATTGCCATCCTCAGTTGTCCGCGTTGCCAGGTTCTTTTTCTTTTTCCATGCTTGATGCTGGCCGTAGAACTTCTGTTCGGTACCCGCGCTCTTGACAACGATCAATTCTATGAACGATCATTCATAAAACGCAAGATGGCCGAAAGTGTTAGTGTGGCCTCCGCGCGCCCGCCGGTGCGCAACGACGAAGGGGAGGAATGAATGGTTTCACGGACAGGGATGCTCGGGATTGCCGCGTTGTTGACGCTGTTGTCGGGAATCGGTCAGGCCGAAGCCCAGGAGCGCCAGCTCTTCATCTACAACTGGGCGGACTATATCGGCACGACCACCATCGCCGATTTCGAAAAAGAAACCGGCATAAAGGTCACTTATGATTTGTTCGACGGCTACGAGGCCATGGATGCGCGCGTACAGGCCGGCTCCTCGGGCTACGACATCATCTTTCCCGGGCGCTACTACATCAGCCAGCATGTGCTGCAGGGGGTCTACCTGCCGCTCGACAAGTCGAAGCTGAAGAATCTCGGCAATATCGGACAGCGCTTCTGGGACGCGCTGTCGGTCGCTGACCCCGGCAACAAATATGTCGTGCCCTACATGTTCTGGACCAACGGCTACGTCTACGACGCCAAGAAGGTGCTGGCGATCGATCCGAATGCGCCGGTCGATTCCTGGGACATGTTCTTCAAGCCGGAAGTCCTATCGAAATTCACGCCATGCGGCGTCAGCATCCTTGATTCGCCCGAGGACGTGATGGATCTGGCGCTGAACTACCTGCACCTCCACCCCGGGACCAATGACCCGGCGGAACTGAAGCAGGCCGGCGATCTGGTCGCCAAGGCGCAGCCGCACGTCGCCGCGTTCGATAACGGCGGCACGATCAACGGGTTGGCCGACGGCAGCCGGTGCCTCGCCATGACCTGGTCCGGCGACTATTCGCAGGCCAAGTCGCGGGCGGAAGAAAACAAGGCCGACGTCGACCTGAAATTCGTTTCGGCCAAGGAAGGCGTGAACATGGACTATGACGGCATGGCGATCCTGAAGGATGCCAAGAACGTCGACGAGGCGCTGGAATTCATCGACTACATGATGCGGCCGGACGTGATCGCCAAGGTCAGCAACGACATCGGCTATGCTAACGCCAACGAAAAGGCGACTCCGCTGGTCGATGCGTCGCTCCGGGACAATCCGGCGATGTATCCGGACCAATCGCGGATGGCGAACATCTTCACCATCGGCGTGCGGACCGGCGAAGGAACCCGCGTGCTGACCCGCGAATTCACGCGGGCCAAGACGGGGCAGTAGCGCAAAGCGTCGCTTCCTTCTTTTTCGTCATGGTCGGACTTGGTCCGACCATCCACGAGTTTCGGCGTGCCAGGGCTAGCTGCTTCAGGCAAACTCGTGGGTGGTCGGGCCAAGGCCCGTCGGTGGCCCATGACGCATAAATAGAATGCAATAATAGGAACACCTCATGCTCACCAATCTCGACGACGACATGCGGATCGAGCGTCTGGAGGACCTCGACCGCCGGCACCTCATCCATCCCTGGACCGACCTGGGCGCGGTCCGGGCGCAGAAGCCGCTGATCATCGATCGGGCCGAGGGCGTCCATGTCTATGACATCGAAGGCAAGCGCATGATCGATGGCATGGGCGGCATGTGGTGCGTCAATGTCGGCTATGGCCGGCATGAGATCGCGGACGCGATGGCCGCGCAGGCCAAACGCATGTGCTACTACTCGCCCTTCACCAAGAACTCGACCGAGCCGGCGATCGAGTTCGCGCACCGCATCTCGAAATACACGCCGGGCGATCTCAACCGCGTCTTCTTCACCACCGGCGGCTCGACCGCAGTCGATTCAGCGATCCGCTTCATCCATTTCTATTTCAATTTCCTGGGCGAGACGGAGCGGCGCCACATCATCTCGCGCGAGAATGCCTATCATGGCAGCACGTACCTCACCGCGACCATTTCCGGCAAGCCGGGCGACAAGCCCAACATGCGCTTCGCCGCCGACATCGTGCATCACCTGCCCTCGCCCAATCCCTATCGCCGGCCGGCGGGCATGAGTCTGGAGGCATTCGGAGATCAATGCGTCGCCGATCTCGAGAACAAGATCCTGGAGCTGGGGCCGGAGAGCGTCGCCTGCTTCGTCGCAGAGCCGCTGCTGGCATCGGGCGGCGTGATCGTGCCGCCGCCGGGCTATCAGCGCCGCACCTGGGAGGTGTGCCGCAAGTACGGCGTGCTCTATCTGTCGGACGAAGTGGTCACCGGCTTCGGCCGCCTCGGCCATGTGTTCGCGTCGGAGCCGGTGTTCAACATCGTGCCGGACGTCATCACCACCGCCAAGGGCCTGACCTCGGGCTATGTGCCGCTCGGCGCCTTCATCGTATCCGATGCGCTCTACAATCGATTGCTGGACGTGGCCGGCGAGGGGCAGATGTTCGCCAACGGCTTTACCTATTCCTCGCATCCGGTGGCGTGCGCGGCCGGCCTCGCGGCGCTCGACATCCTGGAGCGCGAGGACATCTGCGGCCACGTGGGTGAATGGGGTCCCTATTTCCGCGACCAGCTCGGCACGCTCGGCGACCTCGAGCTGGTGGGCGACGTGCGCGGCAGCCATTTCATGGTGTGCGTCGAATGCGTCGCGGACAAGAAGAACCAGACACCGTGTCCCGACGGCTGGAGCGTCGCCAAGCGGGTGTTCGAACGCTGCCGCGAGCGCGGCCTGATGATCCGCCCCCTCGGCAACTGGATCGTGCTCTCCCCACCGCTCACCATGACCAAGGCGGAGATCGACGAAAGCGTCATTGCGCTGCGCGGCGCCATCCGCGACGTGCAGGACGATCTAGCGCGTGAAGGATTGTGGCGCGGCGCTTGACGGCGCGTGCAGGCGCCTGATCTCGTCCGCCACCAGCTGCTGCAAGCGCCACAGGTTGCGATCGCGGATTCCGAGCTCGTCCAGCTTGCTGACCGTGTGGAACAGATAGGCGGCGCCCGAGCCGATATGACCGCAAGCGCGCGCCAAGATCTGCGCCACCTCGGGCAGCGCCAGATCGACCCAACTGTCGAGTCCGACGGGCTCCGCCCAGAATGTCAGAGCGCGAACCCTTCCCTGGTCCGTATCGGCATTGACCCATCGCACACCGGTCAAATGTCTGTCGTTGCCGACCTCGCGACGCAGCAGCCGGACGATTAGATTCTGGCGATCGTCATCGGCAATCCGGTGCAGCATTCCCTTGCAGCGCCCACCGCGTTTCAGGCCCATCATCAGCCCCGGTTGCGCCGGCGAGCCTCGCCAGCGCGTCAGCCGCAGGCAGAAGGAGCGATGCCAGCCATGCGCCACAGCGCGGCGATGGTCGGTCGTGGCAATTGCCGGCTTCCAGATCAGCGAGCCATAGGCGAAGACCCAAAGCGGGCCAAGCGGCGCCTGCTCGATAAGTTTGGCTGCGGCCGCTTCATATTCCGCATCGGTGAAATAGCGAGAGCCCGGCTGCGGGCCCGGATCTGGCTCCTGGCGCTCGCAACGGGCGACCAGCTCCTCGGTCAGGGTCATCGGGCCTTGCATGCACGGAATCCTAGCGCCGATCGAAGTACCAGCCGGCGCTGCGATCGGCCATCATGCCGATCGACCAGTCATCTGGACCAAGCACCGGCGGCAGCCAATCGGTGCTGGGGCTGGCAGTAACGCGGCGATCGGACCGGCGGTGCGCCAGCATGCCGGAAACCAGGGTGCGAACTTTCCGTAACTCCCACATGACGTCCCTCCTCGTCCGGTGCCTCGCTCGGGAATAAAATCGCGCATTGCCGTAAAGCCAGGCGGAAAAGGCCTGTCGCCGAGTATGGCCGCAGCGTGAAAAGAGCGTAAAATCGCTCTCGTGACGCTGAATAGGTGGTCGGCACGGCCGATGGAGCGGGACTTGGCGGCATGCAGCCTGACATTGCTGGGCGGCTTGGGGCTGCGGTCGGCGGGCGGCAAGGAGCTTGCCCTCTCGACCCGGAAGGACCGGCTTCTGCTGGCCTACCTCGCGTTGAATTCCGCTCGGCCGCTGGCGCGGGATCGGCTGGCGGGGCTGCTCTGGGGCGATCGGGGTGAAACACAGGCACGCGATTCCCTCCGCCAATCGCTGGCTGCCATTCGGCAGGCATTCCGGCAAGTCGATCTCGATCCAATCGTGTCCAGCCGGGATTCGGTCAGCTTTCATCCGAATGGCATCGAGATCGACGCCATCACATTCGAGCAGTTGGCATCCGAACCCTCGACCCGCGCCCGGGCCGCGGCTCTCTATCGCGGCGCCTTGCTGGAGGGGATCGACGGCGTGACACCGGATCTCGAGGCCTGGCTCGGTCCTGAGCGTGAGCGCCTGGCCTCGATCGCCGTCGGCCTGGTCGAACAGATCACGCAGTCATCGGCGCCAAGTGAAGCGGCGATCTGCTTGGCGCGGCAGTTGCTGGCACGGGATCCCCTGTGTGAGCCGGTCTATCGCGCATTGATGCGCCTGCATGTTGCAGGTGGCGAGCGCGCGGCGGCCCTGAAGCTCTACGCGACGTGCCGCGACACGCTGAAGCGTGAATTGAGTGCGACGCCGGACCTGCCGACCGAGACGCTCTACCGCGATATCCTGACTGGTCGTCCGGCGCGGAGTACGGCAAGCCCGCCGGTCAAGCCGGCGGCAGACCGGCCGTCGATCGCCGTGCTGCCCTTCAGCAATCTCAGCGGAGATCCGGAGCTGGACCATCTGTGCGAGGGCCTTGCCGAGGATATCATCACCGGTCTCGGTCGTTTTCAGCTGCTGTTTGTCATCGATCGCCACTCATCCTCGATGATCGCCAAGCAGGAAACCGACATCGCCGAAATCGGCAGACGTCTCGGCGTCGTCCATCTGGTGCAGGGCAGTCTGCAGCGCCAGGGCGATCGCGTCCGCATTACGGTGCGCCTGCTCGATGCGGCGACACGGGCGCAAGTGTGGGGCGAGGCCTATGATCACCCGCTGTCGGATCTCGCCACCATTCCCGATACGATAACCCGTGCCCTTGTCTCGACGCTTCATGGACGCGTGGAAAGCGCTCTGATGGAACAAGGCCGGCGCAAACCCAAACCGGCGGCGTACGATTGTGTCCTGCGCGGCATCAAGCATCTGCGCGGTTATGCGCCGGGTGACAACGAGCGTGCGGTGGAGCTGTTCCAGCAGGCGGTCGAACTCGATCCCGACTATGCGCTTGCGCACGCCTACCGCGGCTTTGCGGACGTCGTCTTGCATAATTATGACGAGACGCCGTCAGACATACTGGCTCGCTCGTTGGAGATGGCCTCAATGGCCCTTCAAATGGACAGCCACGACGGCCGCATCCATTGGATTCTCGGAATGATCTGCGGGGCCAGCGGGGACCTGAAGGGCGAAGAGCAGCACTACCAGCGTGCGATGGCGCTCAACCCCAACGATGCCAATGTCATCGCGAGCTCAGGCGCACTCTGCGCCCTCATCGGGCGGGCCGAGGAAGGAATAGAGCGAATTCGACAGGCGATGCGCCTCAACCCCTATCATCCGGAATGGTACTGGATCGACCTTGGCATTGTGTTCTATATGGCGCGGCGCTACGACGACGCCATCGAGGCCTATCGCCAGCGGAGCAAACCCGGGCACTGGGTGTGGTCCCGCCTCGCCGCGTGCTATGCGCAACTGGGACGCAAGGAAGAGGCTGCTGCGGCGGTCGCGCACGTACTGCAGCTCAAGCCCGATTTCTCGATCGCCAAGCTGCGTCGCGCCGGCTGGGGTACGGCCGAGAGCCAGCATGTCAAGGATGGCATGCGCAAAGCCGGACTGCCCGAATGACATCACGGATAGGTCGCTTGCGACCGCTTCCCGGCCTGGGCTAGAACAACGACGCCCGGAATGTCCGAGCAACGCCAGGGAATGTAACGATGCCCCGAATCCCGCCGGTCTTGGCTGTCTTTGCTCTGGCGGCCTGTCTGTTGATTTCGGCGGTCGGCATCGCCCCAGCCTGGGCGATCGAGTATTTCTCGGAGATTGCCGATCTGCCGGTGGCCGACGGCCTGATCGAGCAGAAGGAGAAATCGACGGTGTTCGACGCCCCGCTGGGGCGGATCGTCACGGCCTACGCAACCGGCAAGGTCGATGCCGACGACGTGTTCGATTTCTATGACAGCGCCTTGCCGCCGCTGGGCTGGGAGAAGACCGCCGAAGGCACCTTCCATCGCAAGGCCGAGACCCTCAAGATCGACGTCCTGGGCGGGCAGGGCGGATCGCCCGTCAATGTCTCTTTCACCCTCAGCGCCGAGAGCCAGCCGCAATGACATTCGAAACCATCCTCCTCGAGAAGCGCGACCGCGTCGGGCTCGTCACTCTCAATCGTCCAAAGGCGCTGAATGCCTTGTGTGCGCAGCTCATTGCCGAGCTGGAGCAGGCGTTGAACGACCTCGAATCCGATGCCAATATCGGCGCTATCGTGGTCACGGGCAGTGAGCGCGCCTTCGCGGCCGGGGCCGACATCAAGGAGATGAAGGATCGCACCTTCATCGACGTCTTCACTTCGGACTTCATCACCAAGGGCTGGGAGCGCCTGGCGCAATGCCGCAAGCCGACGATCGCGGCGGTGGCGGGCTACGCCCTCGGCGGCGGGTGCGAGATCGCGATGATGTGCGACATGATCATCGCCGCCGACACGGCCAAGTTTGGCCAGCCGGAGATCACCATCGGCACCATCCCGGGCGCCGGCGGGACCCAGCGCCTGGCCCGCGCAGTGGGCAAGGCCAAGGCGATGGATCTGGTGCTGACGGGCCGCATGATGGATGCGGCCGAGGCGGAGCGCAGCGGACTGGTCGCGCGCGTCGTGCCGGCTGATAAGCTGCTGGAAGAGGCGCTTGGGGTCGCGGCCAAGATCGCGTCGTTCTCGCTGCCGTCAGTGCTGATGGCCAAGGAAGCCGTCAACCAGGCGTTCGAGACCGGCCTCGCCGAGGGGCTGAAGTTCGAGCGGCGGGTGTTCCACGCCACTTTCGGCACCGAGGACCAGAAGGAAGGCATGGCCGCCTTCGCGGAAAAGCGCCCGCCCCAGTTCAAGCATCGCTGACCCTCGCCCAAAAAGCCGCTGAAACCGCTTCTGGTCCAGGGCGTTAACCAAGTAACCAGTTGGTAACGCCGTTCCTGTGATAGTAGGGCAACAACAGCGGAGATCGGGCGGCCTCTCGGGCCTACTGAGCCAATGTCCTCAGAAACCTTGACCACGGCGCCCGCGGGGCGCGTCAAACTGGGCAATCTCTTCGTGATGATCGACGGGCGCGAGCACCAGATCGTCAACATGAACATTGTCGATGTGCTGGTGGCAGGGGCGCCGGACTGGATCGCGCCCAGGCAGAAGATCGAATTCTCGTTCGTGCTGTCGCTCGACGGCAAGCAGCGCGCCTTGCCGACCTTCGGCGTGGTGGTGCGCAACGACGCGCAGGGGCTGGAAGTGCGCTACAACGCGCCGGCCCTGCGCTGGCGCGACATCCTGGCGCGCCTGATCGCCGAAGACGCGCGCAACGCGGCCAAAGCCCAGAAGGGCTGACTACTCCGCCGCGCGATCGCGCGACTTGCGCCGGGCGGGAATCCCGGTCTCGCGTTCCCAATCGACCATGTAATCGCGCGTGACCGGCACCGCTTCGATGTCGCGGGCAAGCTGCATCTGCCAGACCATGTTGTAGTCATGGCGGAAGGAGAGTTCGCTGCCGATCAGGTAGAACTCCCACATCCGGCAGAAGCGCTCGTCATAGATACGGGCGATCTCGGCGCGGTGGCGGTTGAAATTGTCGCGCCAGGCGCGCAGCGTCTCCGCATAGTGCAGGCGCAGCACCTCGATGTCGGTGATCCACATGCCGGTCTTCTCGACCACCGGCACGACTTCCGACAGGGCGGGACTGTAGCCGCCGGGGAAGATGTATTTGCGTAGCCACGGATTGGTGAAGCCAGGCCCGTCGCGCCGGCCGATCGCATGCAGCAGGGCAACGCCGGTCGGTTTCAGCAGGCGCTCGACCGCGCCGAAGAATTCCCGGTAATGCTTGACGCCGACATGCTCGAACATGCCGACCGACACGATGCGGTCGTAGCTGTCCTCCTCCAGCCGGTAATCCTGCAGCTTGAAGGTGACCTGCTTCTCGACGCCGGCCTCCTTCGCCCGCTGGGTCGCCAGCTCGTGCTGCTCCCTGGACAAGGTGACGCCCACGACCTCGACGCCGCATTGCCTGGCGAGATAGATCGCAAGACCGCCCCAGCCGCAGCCGATATCGAACACGCGCTGGCCCGGCTCCAGCAGCAGCTTCGCGGCGATGTGCCGCATCTTGGCGGCCTGCGCCTCGCCGAGCGTCAGGCTCGGTCGCACGAAGTAGGCGCAGGAATATTGCATGCTCTCGTCGAGGAACAGCTCGAACAGCCGGCGCGACAGGTCGTAGTGATGCGCGACATGCTGGCGTGCGACGCCGATCGGATTGTGCTGGTGCCACCAGCGGGCCAGGGTATGGAAGCCCGCGATCACCCGCTGCCAGCGCGCATTCTGGATGCCGCCGGTATTGGCCATCCCGATTTCGACGAGATCGTACAGCGAGCCCTGCTCGATGGTGAGCTTGCCGTCCATATAGGCTTCGCCGACCTTGAGCCACGGGTTGAAGGCCAGCTCCCAGTCCGTCGCACGATCGGCCAGTCGGACCGTTACCTTAGGCTCCCCGCGGCCGAAACTCTGCGCCCGGCCGCTCGAATCGATCAGTGTGATGCATCCTTGCTCGATACCACGCGCCAACAAGCGATCGAACATGCCCCGATCTCCTGCCCCATCTGACCGAGATGTGATCCCGGCTCTCCATCCTTGGAACTAATCTAGGAAACGCGATGCAGTTCCGTCAACAATCCGACATATCCCTGGAGACCGGCAGGTTTCTGCCGATTTTGGTCCTGCTGGCACTGATCGGCGGATCGACCGCCCGATCCGACACTCTACCGCCCGAGGTGACGATATCGCCCGCCGATCTCGCAGGCTGGCAGGAGCAAGCCTTTGTCGGCCAAACGCTGTATCGCGCGGAGCAAGGCGGCAAGGGCCCGGCCCTTCATGCCACAGCGAATGCCAGCGCGTCGGGATTGTGCAAAACCGTACAGTTCGATCTCAAAACCCTGCCGATCGCGCGGTGGAGCTGGCGGTTGGACCGCGCGCCGCCGCGCACGGATGAACGCGGACGGGAAGGCGATGACCAGGGGTTGCGGGTATCCTTCCTCTATCGCGGTGGCACCACGCCCGATTCCATTCTCGCCATCCAATATATTTGGTCGCAGAACGACCCGCTCGATGCCGCCTGGGCGAATGCCTATGTGAAGAATGCATACGAGGTAGTCGCGCGCAGCGGACCGGCGGCGCCGGGAGAGTGGCGGTCGGAGCAGCGCGATTTGCGGGCGGACTTTCGGGCCGCTTTTGGCCGGAACATCGATCGGATCGATGCCGTGTGCCTGATGACCGATGGCGATCAGACCGCCGCTCTGGTAGAAGGCTGGTACGGCGACATCACCCTCCAGGCACGATGAGCGACCCTGCGGCACCGCAGCACGATCCCAAACGGCTGATCGAACAGGCCTTCGAAATGGGCGCGGAATTCCCAGGTCCGGCGGAGGATCTGCTGCTGTCGTGGATCCTCTCTCTCCCGGCGGATGCCGACGCGCCCGCGATCGCCGCCCTGCTGGCCGAGCGGCACCGCGCCGGTGTCGGGCATTTGGCTGACCGGCACCCCGTTCGGCGGCTTCTCACCTTGCTGGAGCAGACTGCCGCCGCCGGCGCGGCTCGTGCGCAAGGGCGCAGGGGCGGACGGCGGGGCAAGAGCTAGCTCATCAGCTTCTTCAGCGTCGCGACCTCATCGGCTTCGTTGGCCGGCTTGTCCCAGCGGATGCGGTGAAAGCGGGGGAAGCGGAGCGCCAGGCCCGATTTATGGCGGGTCGATTCATGGACGCTGTCGAACTCGAACTCGGCGACCAGGGCCGGGCTCAGCACCCGCACCGGGCCGAAGCGATCCACCGTGTTGTTGCGCACCCAGCGGTCCAGCCTTTTCAGCTCCTCGTCGGTGAAGCCGGAATAGGCCTTACCGACGGGCACCAACTCGCGTCCCGGCGCGCCGTTCTCATCGACCGCCGGCCGCCAGCAGCCGAAGGTGAAATCGGAATAGAAGGAAGAGCGCTTGCCGTGTCCGCGCTGGGCATACATCAGGACAGCATCGATGGTGAGGGCATCGCGCTTCCACTTGAACCAATGGCCTTTGACGCGGCCTGCGATGTAGGGGCTTTCCCAGCGCTTCAGCATCAGCCCTTCGATGCCGCCGGCCCGCGCACCGGCGCGCAACTTTGCAAGCGCGCTCCAATCCGCGAATTCGATCAGCGGCGACAGGTCGAGGCGCGGCCGCGCTCGTTCCGCATACCAGGCCTCGAGACGCTGCCTGCGCTCGCGCAGGGGCAGTGGGCGCAGATCATCGTTGCCGATGGAAAGCGCATCATAGAGCCGCACATGCGCGGGGTTCGAGAGCAGGAGTGCGGCGCTCGGCTTCTTGCGGTTGAGGCGCTGCTGCAGGTCGTTGAAGGACGCGACCTCGATCTCGCCGTCCTGGCGCCGCGCCACCAGCATCTCGCCGTCCAGCACCGCCTCGAAATCCACCTGCTCGATCAGGTCCGGAAAAGCGCCGCTGATATCCTCGCCGGCGCGGGAATAAAGCCGCGTCTGGCCGGCACCGGCTGCGATCTGGACGCGGATGCCGTCCCACTTCCACTCGGCGCAGAAATCGTGCGGCGCGAGGTTGGCGAATTCCGATTCCTCGATCGGATGTGAAAGCATGAGAGGGCGGAATCCGAGAGTATTGCGCACCGCCGGCTTCTCGCCGCCCGCGACCCACTGAATCAGGTCGTGATAGGGCGGCTCGTGTTGCGGCCACAGTTCTTCGATGTCCTCCAGGCTGACTGTGCCGATGGCGCTGAGCGCTGTCTTGGCCAGGCGCGCGGACACACCGACCCGTAACGCTCCGGCCGCCAGCTTCAGCAGCGCCCAGCGGCCGGTTGCGTCGAGCCCATCCAGCCAGCCGGCCATCAGCATCATCGCTTCCGCGCGGCCGGCGAGGCGCAGGCGCTCCACCACTTCGCTGAGGCGCGGCGGCACGTGCGTCGCCGTGTCGGCGCTGGGCCAGATGAGGGCGATGGTCTCGGCCAGGTCGCCGACATAATCGTACGACCAGCCGAACAATTCCGGATCGACCCGCACCGCAGTCATCTCGCGCAAGGAGGCCGGCTTCAGGCTCGGCAGATCGAGCTCGCCGCACAAGGCCGCCAGCGCATAGCCGCGATCGGGGTCGGGCGCATGGCGCAGGTAATCCTCGATCAACCGCAGCTTGCCATTGCGCGCCGGCTGGTAGGAGAGAGCGTCGAGCAGGTCGGCGAAGAGCTGCATGGGTTAACGCTTCGCCACGGCGATACGCCAACCCGACCACCAACTCGCTGAGCCCCTTCCCCCCTTGCGGGGGAAGGTAGGGATGGGGGGTGATGCAGCGCTGTGCCTTCGACAAATAGCGCTCTTGCGAGCGCGCACGCCTATCGGCGTGCCACCCCCCATCCAGCTCCGGCTAAGCTCGCTCTGCTCGCTAAGCCTTCGCATCCTTCCCCCGCAAGGGGGGAAGGGGACTCTAAAAAGAGGGGAAGGTGATGGAGAGCTCATTCCTCGTCCTCGTACCCCACCAGCGACAGCGCTCGCGCCTTGCGGCCGGTCTGCTCGATGGCGTGGATCAGAGCTTCTTCGCGGCCATGGGTGACCCAGACTTCCGGCGCATCGACGTCTCGCACGGTCTGCAGCAATTCGTCCCAATCGGCGTGGTCGGAGATGATGAGGGGTAATTCGGCGCGAGCCTGCCGGGCGCGGGCGCGGATCCGCATCCAGCCGGAGGCGACTGCCGGCACGGGGTCACCCATGCGCCGGCTCCACACTTCGCCGATGGCAGAAGGCGGGCACAGCACGATCTCGTTCTTGATCTTGGCGCTCTCGGTCGCGGTGGCCGGCAGCAGCGTTCCCAGCTGCACGCCCCGCGCAACGTAGAGGTCGCAGAGCGCCTGGTGGGCACCGTGCAAGTACATCGGCCGTTCGTAGCCGGCGCGACGCAGCAAAGCGATGACGCGCTGGCACTTGCCCAGCGAATAGGCCCCAATCAGCACGCTGCGGTCGGGGAACAATTCGCGCGCATGCAGCACCTTGGCGATCTCGCCCTTGTCGGGCGGATGGTGGAACACCGGCAGGCCGAAGGTCGCCTCGGTGATGAAGACATCGCACTTGACCGGCGTGAAAGGCGGGCAGGTCGGATCGAAGCGGCGCTTGTAATCGCCGGAAATGACGGCGCGGCTTCCGCCATGCTCCAGCACCACCTGCGCGCTGCCAAGGATGTGGCCCGCCGGCTCCAGCATGATGGTGACGTCGCCCATAACGAGGCGTTCGCCATAGGCCAGCGCTTGGGTCTCGCGCGCGAAGCCATCGCCATAGCGCACCTCCATGATGGCGAGGGTCTCGGAAGTCGCGGCGACCTTGCCGTGGCCGGACCGCGCATGGTCGCCATGGCCGTGAGTGACGATGGCGCGGTCAACAGGGCGCGACGGATCGATGAAAAACCCGCCCGGCTCGCAATAGAGCCCGCCGGGCATGGGCCGGAGCCAGTTCTGGGGGTGCGACGCCATGGAATTCCCGAAAGATTCAAAATCGTTGTGTTGCCAGGGCTTTAACCTATGATGATCCGGTTTTGTTCCGCAAGCTTATATGGACCAGATTGCCGTCGCCGACACCTTGCCGCCCCGCTTCACCGCCTGGTTCCAGAGCCGCGGCTGGCACGTGCACGACCATCAGGTGGCGGTGCTGCGCGCAGTCCAGGCCGGGCACTCGGCGCTGCTGATCGCACCTACCGGCGGGGGCAAGACCCTGGCTGGATTCCTGCCCAGCCTGGTGGAGCTGGCCGATGCCGATCCCAAAGCCAAGCGGACCGGCATCCACACACTTTACATATCGCCGCTCAAGGCCCTGACAGTAGACGTGGCGCGCAACCTGGAGACGCCGATCGCGGAAATGGGGCTGCCCATCGAAGCCGAGACCCGGACCGGTGACACCCCGCAGAACCGCCGCCAGCGCCAGCGCAAGCATCCGCCTCACATCCTGCTGACCACGCCGGAGAGCCTGGCGCTGCTGCTCTCCTACACCGAGGCGCCGGACTATTTCGCGAGCCTCAAGACCGTCATCATCGACGAGCTGCATGCCATCGCCGACACCAAGCGCGGGCAGCTGCTGACGCTGGGCCTGGCGCGGATCGCGCGGCTGGCGCCGGAATGCAGGTTCCTCGGCCTCAGCGCCACGGTCGCGGCCCCGGAACGGGTGGCGCAGCATCTCAATTATGGCGCGCGTCCGCTCGACATCATCCGCGGCCGTGACGGCGCGCAGCCGGAGATGGGGATTCTCATTCCCGAGGCCCGCGTGCCATGGAGCGGGCGCATGGCACTGCATTCCGTGCCGGCGCTGTATGAGGAGATCAAGAAACACAAGACCACGCTCGTCTTCGTGAATACCCGCGCCCAGGCGGAATTGGTGTTCCATGGCTTGTGGAAGATGAACGACGACAACCTCGCGATCGGGCTGCATCACGGCTCCTTGGCGGTGGAGCAAAGGCGCAAGATCGAAGCTGCGATGGCGCGCGGCGCCTTGCGCGCGGTGGTCGCGACCTCGTCGCTCGATCTCGGCATCGATTGGGGCGATATCGATCTCGTGATCCAGGTGGGCGCGCCCAAGGGCGCCAGCCGCCTACTGCAGCGCATCGGCCGCGCCAATCACCGGCTGGACGAGCCGAGCCGCGCTTTGCTGGTGCCGGCCAATCGCTTCGAGGTGCTGGAATGCAAGGCGGCGATCGAAGCCGCGCTTGCCAAGGATCTAGACGAATATCCGCCGCGGCCCTACTGCCTCGATGTGCTGGCGCAGCACATTCTATGTTTGGCCTGCGCGGGTTCGATCGATCCGGATCAGGTCTATCTGGAAGTCACGACTGCCGCGCCCTACGCATCCCTGCCGCGCGAGGAGTTCGACCGCGTGTTCGCCTTCGTGCGCGACGGCGGCTATGCGCTGAAGGCCTATGACCGCTGGAAACGCCTGCGCAAGATGCCGGATGGCGGCTGGCGCGCGGCCAATATGACGGTGGTGCGGCAATATCGCATGAATGTCGGCACCATCGTGGAAGCACCGATGCTGAAAGTGCGCCTCGGCCGCGGCGGCGCCTTCGGCCAGACACTGGGCGAAGTGGAGGAATGGTTCGTGCAGGGCCTGCTGCCAGGCGATACGTTCCAGTTCGCCGGCCGCCTGCTGCGTTTCGAAGGCATCCGGGAAATGTCCGTCATCTGCTCGCCGGCCAAGAGCGGCGAGCCGAAGGTGCCGGTCTATGGCGGCGGGCGCCTGCCTTTGACAACGGGCCTGGCCGACCGCGTGCGTGCGATCCTGGAGGATCGCAGCCAACAAAGGGATCTGCCGGACGATGTGCAGGAATGGCTGCGGCTGCAGCGTTGGCGCTCGGTTCTGCCACAGCGATCGCGGCTGCTGATCGAAAGCTTTCCGCGCGGCAACAAGGAATTCCTGGTCGCCTATTGCTTCGAAGGCCGGATCGCCCACCAGACTCTCGGCATGCTGCTGACGCGGCGCATGGAACGGGCGGGCTTGAAGCCGCTCGGCTTCGTCGCGACCGATTACGTGATCGCTACCTGGGCCTTGTTCGCGCCCACCCAGGACCAGATCGAGCGCCTGTTCGGAGAGGACATGCTGGGCGATGACCTGGAGGAATGGCTGGACGACTCCTCCATGTTGCGCCGCTCCTTCCGCAACGTAGCGGTAGTGGCGGGCCTGATCGAGCGCCGCCATCCTGGCGAGGAGAAGAGCAGGAAGCAGATCACCTTCAACGCCGATCTCATCTATGATGTCTTGCGCAAGCATGAGCCGGACCACATCCTGCTGCGTGCGACGCGCCAGGATGCGGCCTGGAACCTGGCCGATGTGCAGCGGCTGGGTGATTTCCTGAAGCGCATCCAGGGCCGGATCGATTTGCGGCGCCTCGACCGGGTGACGCCGCTGGCTGTCCCGGTGCTGATCACGCTCGGCAGTACCGAAGTCGGCAACGAGGCGATGGATGCGCTCTTGGAAGAAGCGGCTGCGGATCTGATCGAGGAAGCGACCAGCGGCGAGCCGGGGCAGGAGGCGATGTTGTGAGGATTGCGGGCGAGGCATGACAAGAACAATTACAGTCGAATGGCACGGCCTTGCGCTGCAGCTCGACCTCGATGGCGCGCTCTATTGGGCGGAGGAGCGGCTGCTGGTGGCGGCCGATCTGCATCTGGAAAAAGGAACCTCCTATGCCAGCACCGCGGGGCGTCTGTTGCCGCCCTATGACAGTGCGCAGACGGTAGAGCGGCTGGAACGGCTGATCGAGGCGTATCGTCCGCTGCGCGTCATCGCGCTCGGCGATTCGTTCCACGACCGCAGGGGCGCGATGCGATTGGATGGCGAGGTTGCAGAGCGGATTCGTGTGCTGACCGATCGGGTCGACTGGATCTGGATCCACGGCAATCACGACCCCAAGCCACCGAAGCAACTGGGCGGGCGCGGGGCGGTGGAAATTGCGATCGGGCCGCTCGTCTTCCGGCATGACGCCCATGAGGACCGACACGCCGAGGGCGGCGAGGTGATCGGGCACTATCATCCGGTCGCGTCGGTCTCGACGCGCGGGCGCTCTTTCCGCCGGCGCTGCTTCGCGATCGGCCGCCATCGGCTGCTGCTGCCTGCCTTCGGTGCCTATGCCGGCGGACTCAATGTGCGCGAGAGCGCGATCCAGCGGCTGTTGGACGCCAAGGCGCAGGTCGCGCTGCTGGGCCGCGACCGGCTGCATCTGTTTCCGATCGCCGCGGCTTTACCAGATGCGTCCCTGCCGATTTAAAAGCGATTCACCGGAATCTTGAGATAGGAGATGCCGTTCGGCTCCGCGGGCGGCAGGGCGCCGGCGCGGATATTCACCTGCACGGCCGGCAGCAGCAGGGCCGGCATGTCCAGGGTCTTGTCGCGCGCCTCGCGCATCGCGACGAAAGCATCTTCGGTCTTGCCCGCCAGATGCACATTGTCCGCACGCTGCTTGGCGACGGTCGCGCAGGCCACCGGTTCACGGCCGTCCGGCGGATAATCGTGGCATTGATAGAGGCGCGTCTCCGCCGGCAGCGCCAGGATGCGCTGGATCGAGCGATAGAGCGTGCGGGCATCGCCGCCCGGAAAATCGCAGCGCGCCGTCCCGTAATCCGGCGCGAACATGGTGTCGCCGATGAAGGCCTCATCGCCGATCACATAGGTGATGCAGGCCGGCGTATGGCCGGGCGTCGCCATCACGCGCGCGGTGAGTCCGCCGATCTTGAACTCCTCGCCATCGCCGAACAATTGGTCGAACTGCCTACCATCGGCCGAGAAGTCGCTGCCGAGATTGTAGATCTTCCGAAACGTCTCCTGCACCGTCGGTATGGTCGCACCGATCGCGAGTTTTCCGCCGAGCTGTGCCTTGACGTAAGACGCGGCGGTCAGGTGATCGGCATGGGCGTGAGTCTCCAGCACCCAATCGGTGCGCCAGTTGCGCTGTCTGACCGCGGCGATCAGCGCGTCGGCGCCTTCGGTGCTCGTCCGTCCCGACTTGATGTCGAAATCCAGCACCGAATCGATGACAGCGCATGCACCGGCGCGCTCATCGGCCACGACATAGCTGTAGCTCTTGGTGGCTTCATCGAAAAAGCTGAGCACGGTCGAACCGGCCATGGCCACTGCTCCTGCTAGGCGTCGCGCCGCACCTTACATGAAAACCGCGGCGTGGTGCATAGTGCGCATTGGTCGCGCCCGGCACGAGGGTGGGTCACAATCCGGTCAAGACCTCAGGCCGGGAGCCTGCGCGCAAGCTGCCGTTCCGCAAGGAAACCCAGCAGGAAGCCGATGCCATCGCCGATCGATGTGACGATCCGGTAGGTGACGGCGACGCCGAGCGCTGTGCCTGGCCCATAGACGGGTGTCAATCCGGCGAGCATCACCGCCTCGCGGACACCGATGCCGCCAGGAGAGACGATCGCGACGACGCCGGCGACCCATGCGGTCGCGAATACCCCGATGGCAAGCAGCAGATGGCCCGCAGGCGCACCGAACAGGTAGCGGGCGAGCAGATCGACGCACCATCCCGAGACGGCGATGTTCGCGCAATAGATCACGAAACAGCTCAGCAGGGTCGCGATGCCGGGATGCGTGATGCGCCGCGGGCCGAGCCACCGGTCCATGATGGCGGGCCGGCTTTCCCCGACCAGCCAGATGCCCGCCATAGGCAGCAGCAGCGCGATGAGGCCGATCAGCGCGATTCTGAGCGGTGACGGCAGTTCCATTCCGACAAGGGCCGGCCCCGCGAACGCGATAGACGCGCCGGCCATCGCAATGCCGGCGATCAGTGCCCACCCCTGTTCCATGGCAATCGTGAGTACCATGCCCGGCGTGCCGAGACCGTATCTGCGGCCGAGGGCGACGCGCGCGATGTGATGCGCGACGCTGCCTGGAACGTACTTTCCGATCGCCGATAGCGCGAACAGCGCGACAGCGACGAACGGCCGCGACGGCTCGCGTACCGCGTTCAGCCAAAGGTGCCAGGCGATGCCCCCCGACAGGAACTGGCACAGATAGAGCAGCGTCACGGCAGCGAAGGTCGTCGGCACCAGCGCGTTCCACGCGATCGGCGGCAGCGCATCGGCATATCTCCACGCCGCCACCAGGAAATAGACGACGCTGACAGCAAGGAGGCAGAAGCCGATCGGGCGGGCGAACTTCATGAATGCGATCGAGGACCGGCGCGCTGCGGCAAGGGCGCAACCGAGCGATCCGCTTCCTCGGTCCGGCCGAGCTGCAGCTCTATCGCGCGCACCTTCTCGAGCGTGATCTCGAGCAATTGACGATTGAAGCCGATGAGATCGGCGACCATGCCCACCAGAAAGGCGATCGTGGCAATGACGACCAGGACGCCGCCGAGAATGAGAGACTGGACGTGACCGGCACCGCCGTCCGCGAAGTAGAAATAGATGAACCGCGCAATGGGGATGAGGCCCGCGACCGCGAGCCACACGCCCAGGGTTGCGAACACCCGGAGCGGCGAATACATCGCGTAGATGCGCAGCATCGTCGTAACCGAGCGCTTGATGAAGTCCGGGATCGACTTGAACAGGCGCGATTGGCGCGTCACCTTGTTCGTCGCGACGGGGATCGACACGACAGCCATGCGCTTGCGGCCCGCCTGGATCAGCATCTCGATCGTGTAGCTGAAGCCTGAGACGATATTGAAGCACATGGCGGCTTCCCGCGAGATAGCGCGAAAACCGCTGACGGCGTCGGGCACATCCACGGCCGACAACCTACGTACGACCAGGCTGCCGACCGATTGCAGCGCCTTCTTGAGCGGCGAGAAATGAGCCACATGCTGGGTCTGCCGGTCACCAACCACGATATCGGCGCGGCCTTCCAGGATGGGGCGGACCAGGCGCGGGATATCGGCGCCGGAATACTGGTTGTCGCCGTCCGTGTTGACGATGATGTCGGCACCGGCCTTGAGGCAGGCGTCCAGCCCGGCGCGAAAGGCGGCGGCAAGGCCGCGGTTGCGGGTCTGGCGGACGATGTGATGAACGCCGAGTGCGCGCGCGACCTCGACGGTCCGGTCGGTCGAGCCGTCATCGATCACCAGAATCTCGACCTCGTCGACGCCCTCGATCCGCCGCGGGATGGCGGCGATCGTCTCGGGCAACGTCCCCTCTTCGTTAAAGCACGGGATTTGCACGATAAGTTTCAAGGAGCGTCACCTTGCTCTGCGAGTGCCGAGGGCGGCCCAATCATGGTTGCGGAATGGTAAATAAATCGGAAATTTGATCGTGCGCACAGAACGGGGCTGAAAGCCGCCGCGGTGCCCGATCTCAGGGCTTTGCCGGCTGCGGCGCGGAGACATGGAACAACTCGTTCAGAACGTCGAACACGCGTTCGGACGATTTCTGGTTCGGCGTGCGGCTGCCCGTTTTCAGGCTCTCGTAGGCGCCGAGGAAAGCCATGACTTCGTTCCGGTCGAAATTGGACAGCCGGACGACGTTGTCGAGTCCTTCTTGCCGCTCGGTTTCGGAGCGCAGCACAAGGCAAGGTTTGCCGATATACGCGCACTCCTCCTGTATCGAGCCGCCGTCCGTAATGACGAACTCCGACCGGTCGATGAGATTGACGAATTCAGCGTGGGACTGAAGCGGCGTTGTGGTCACGCCCTTGATCGCGACGAACTCGTCGAGGAGATCGAAGTCGACCAGCTTTTTGATCGTGGCGTCGTGCTGCACGAATATGACCTGCACCGACTGGGCGACATGCTTGAGCACATCGAGGATGAACCGGATCCGTCGTCGGTTCATGATCGTCTCGACGCGGTGAAAGGTGACGACGCAGTAGGGTGCGGACGGCACCGCTCCGCGGTTTCCCTTTTCCAGCGCATAGTACATGGCTTCGACGTTGGTGTTCTGCCCGATATTGTAGATGCGACCGCGCACGCGCATCTTGCGCAGGTTGGCTTCGGCCCACTCGGATGGAGCGAACAGGACGTCGCTCAGCCTCATGCAGATGATCCGGATCAGTTCTTCCGGAAACGGCCGGAGCAGGTTGAAGGAGCGCAGGCCGGCCTCCAGGTGAACGAGCTTTTTCCCGACCCGCTTTGCCATGATCAGTCCGAGCAGCGTGGACGGAGTATCGCCATGGATGATGCAAGGGCCGGGGCCGGGGCTGAACAGCTTCTCGCGCAGGACACGGGGCGCGAAGATGGTGACCAACAGGTTGCGGCTGAACCAGCGAAACGCCTGCCAGACGGTCTTGATGTTTCCTTCGTCCTGAAGGACGGCGTCGGGTTCCTTGACCCCGAGAAAGCCGCGCAGTTCGGCGGCGGTCTTGGCATGTTGCCCCGAGTCGATCAGGCGATAGGGAATGTTCCGCTCCGTGAGCAAGCGCAACAGTGGCGCGGTCTTGATGTATTGAGCCTTGGTGCCGATGAAGACGTCGATCATTCGGCCTGTTCCGGGCAGGAGGGTTGGTCACAATATGCGGTTATCGGAATGCGGCACCACAGAAGATGCGTACGGTGGCGCTTGAGGAGGGCATCGGAGTGCGCTTCCAGGCTCTCAAAGAGGGGGGAGGCGACGCAAGCGGCTGCGCCGGCCAAGTGACTGCCCAGGCGCAGAACATCCTACTGTCGCAACCGACCATGTCAATTGCCGTCGCAGCGCGACCCGTCAGTCCTGCAGCGCCGGTGCATCCGCGGGATAGAACTGTCGGTGCCTTGGTTGTAGCTTCTCCCTCTTCTGCTTCCGATTCGGCGATCAGGACGGTCGTCGAGACGGCTTGAGGGGGGGTGGTTTCGTGAACAATCTGCTGCGGCGCATCTATGGTTTCGTGGCCGGGAAGCGTTTCTCCACATCGTCGGAATACTGGCAAAGGCGCTATCTGGACCGCGGCAACTCGGGCTCGGGGTCCTATGGACGCCTGGCGCATTTCAAGGCGGCAGTGCTGAACGATCTGGTCAAGTCAAAGGGGGTGGAGAGCGTTGTCGAATTCGGTTGTGGCGATGGGGCCCAACTAGCCCTCGCCTCTTATCCTATCTATCTGGGCGTCGATGTCTCGCCGGCTGCGGTGGACACCTGCAAGGCACGGTTCGCCGGTGATCAAAGCAAGAGCTTCATGACGCTCGACTCATTCCGGCAGGTCCGTCCCACCGCCGATCTCGGCCTGTCACTCGACGTCATCTATCATCTGGTCGAAGATGCCGTCTTCGATGAATACATGCGCGATCTGTTCGGCGCGTCGAAGCGTTTGGTCGCGGTCTATTCCAGCAATTCGAATGCGATCGTCGATCCTGCGCCCCATGTGCGGCACCGCGCCTTCACCGACTGGGTGGTCCAGCATGCAACCGACTGGCGACTGGTCAGCGCGCACAGAAATCCCTATCCCCATCGCTGGTACAACCGGAAGAATACGTCGCCCTGCGACTTCTACGTCTTCGAGAAGCAGGCTGGATGAATGGTGTTGCGGGAAAATGGTGTCGCAGGAGGGATTTGAACCCCCGACCGCCCGCTTACGAAGAGGTAGTTTGCATCACGCCGGTACCCGTCGATGCCCGCCGCATCCCACGAATCCCTTGAAACATCGTGATTTTTTGATCCAATATTCCCGTCAGGGCCCGCCCTAAGTGTCCGGCTTACGGCGCGGCGCTTCGTGACCTGCGGCTCGACGGCATACCCCACCTACGGGCAGCGGCAAAACAACCGGGCCGAGAGCTCGCACGTTCCGGTTCGACGACGCGAGTGGAAGCGACAAGGATTCAAATCGGGTGCGTCGGCACAGCGGTTCCTGTCGATTCATGCCGCCACCTACAACACATTCAACGTCTGCCGTCACCTCACCACCGCCCGCACGCACCGGCTCTTTCGAGCCGAGGCGTTTGCGGCATGGCGTGATGCGATGCCGTCATTTCAGAAAGCGCCCCTGCCACGCGGCATACTCGGGAACGCGCGTTAACTTGTCCAGGTGTGTGTTCGACTCCAAACGTGCCGCAAGAGATGGCATGTCAGTGGCGTTGAATAAAGTCTCGTAGGTCTCGCGCAGCGCCAGTGCGGCTGCTGCGATCGGCTGATGGCCCTGCAGCAGCAAGCGTCCACCCAGACGCGACAATTCGGCGCGGTCCAAGGGCGGCGCTTTGGGCGCCGGCGACAGGATGAGCGGTTGATCGACCGCTTGTCGAACCGCAGCCACCTGGTCCAGCGATTCGACTCCGACGATGAAGATGGCGTCGATGCCGGTCTGCGCATATGACTTCACCCGCGCCACGGTCTCGTCCAGGCCCAGAATGCGCAAGCCCGATGTCCGTCCGGCGATAGAGAACTGCGCATTTCGCCGTGCCTCGACCGCCGCGCGCAGCTTTCCGATCATCTCCTCCTTCGAAATGACGGTTTCGGCCGGGCCCTGCCCGAACGCGCGGGGCAGCGCGGTGTCTTCGATGCTGGCCGCCGCGGCCCCGGCATGCTCCAACTCCTCGATCGTGCGCATGACGTTGAGGGCGTTGCCGAAGCCGTGATCGGCGTCGATCAGCAGGCCGAGATCGGTGACCCGCGTGATGCGCCGCACTTGCTCCGCCAGCTCGGTCAAGGTGAGGACCACGAGGTCGGGCGCCGCCAGCACGCTATTCGACGCGACGGATCCGGCCAATATCCCGGTGGTATAGCCGACCGAACGTGCGATCCGCGCCGACAGCGGGTCATAGACGCTGGCCGGCGACAAGCAAGCGGTGCCCGCCAACATTGCGCGGAAATGCCGATAGTGATCTTCGCTCATCTTCTCCCCCGATCCTGTCACTGCCGCCGATGGCGCAACCCGCGAAGAAAGCCCGAGCATTCACTCTAACGCGGTGCCGGCTGCGACGTCATAATGATGAGGCATAGTAGAATTGTGAGATGTTCTGAGCGTCTCTGGAAGCCGCTTGCTAAGAGAGAACCGGTCAATTGAAGGAGGCCGGAAGCTCGCATGGCCGATACGCTCAAATACGATGTGATCGTGGTTGGTGGTGGAAATGCAGCGCTGTGTGCGGCGCTCTCGGCGCGGGAGAACGGCGCCCGGGTGCTGCTGCTCGAACGCTCGCCGGAGGAGGAGCGCGGCGGCAACAGCTCCTATACCGAAGGCTTGATGCGCTTCGTCTATCACAGCGCCGACGACATCCGCGCTTTATCGCCCGACTTGACCAAGGACGAGATGGAAAGCGACTTCGGCGTCTACACCGAGGACAATTTCTTCGACGACATGGCGCGCATCACCCATGATCGCACCGACCCCGATTTGTGTGAGATCCTGGTCCGCCGCAGCAATGAGACCATGCATTGGCTGTCGCGCAACGGGGTGAAATTCTATCCGCAGTTCGGCCGCCAGTCTTTCAAGATCGAGGGCAAGTTCAAGTTCTGGGGCGGTGCGACCCTGGCCGCTTGGGGCGGCGGCCGCGGCCTCGTGGATTCGTTGTATCAGTCGGTCATCAAGGCCGGAATCGAGGTGAAATACGACGCCTGGGTCCGCGATTTGATCCAGACCGATGCCGAGGGCGTGTGCGGCGTGGTGGTCAAGCTCGGCGGCAAGACCCAGGAGATCCGCGCGAGCAACGTCATCCTCGCCTGCGGTGGGTTCGAGGCCAATGGCGAGATGCGCAGCCGCTTCCTCGGCCCCGGCTGGGATTTGGCCAAGGTGCGCGGCAGCCGATACAATACCGGTGACGGGCTGGAGATGGCACTGCGCATCGGCGCGCAGCCTGCCGGGCACTGGTCCGGATGCCACGCGGTCGGGTGGGAGCGCTATGCCGCCGATTTCGGCGACTTCAGCGTGACCGGCGACTACGAGCGCGACAGCTATCCGTTCTCCATCATGGTGAATAGCGAGGGTAAACGATTCCTCGACGAAGGCGCCGACATCCGCAACTACACCTACGCCAAGTATGGGCGCGTCATACTGCAGCAGCCGGGCCAGTTCGCCTGGCAGGTCTTTGATGCTTCGGTGAAGCATCTGCTGCGGCCGGAATACAGCACGCGGCATGTGACCAAGGTGACGGCCAACACGATCGAGGAACTGGTCGCCAAGCTGGACGACGTGAACCAGGTCGAGCTGCTGAAGACCATCACGGACTACAACAAGTCGATCCGTCGCGAGGTGCCGTTCAATCCAACGGTGAAGGACGGACGCGCCACGGTGGACCTCGCCATGCCGAAATCGAATTGGGCGAATCCGCTGGAGAACCCGCCGTTCGAGGCCTATGCCGTCACCTGCGGTATCACCTTCACCTTCGGCGGCCTGCGCATCACCACCGAGGGACAGGTGGTCGACACAAACAATCGCCCGATCGACGGTCTCTATGCCGCGGGCGAGATGGTTGGCGGCCTGTTCTACTTCAACTATCCCGGCGCGACCGGCCTGATGAGCGGCTCGGTGTTCGGGCGCCTGGCGGGCAAGAGCGCGGCGCAGGCAGCTCGCGTCGCTTAACCGGAATCGTGGTTCTGCGGCGATTGACGCTTGATAAATAAGTGCGACCCGGCCTGGATCCGTTCCAGCTGGGTCAGCGGACAGATCGGAGAGCGCAGGCGTGGCAAGCAAGGAATCGACACGGATCGGCTTTGTCGGGATCGGCAACATGGGTACGCCCATGGCAGGACATTTGTGCGCTGCCGGCTGGCGCGTCACGGTCTACGACACCGACCCGAAACGCAGCGCCGACTTCACTGCCAAGAATGGCGGCGCGGCGGCAAGGAGCTTGGCGGAACTGGGTGCGGCATCCGATGTCGTCATCACCATGCTGCCGGATGGCCGCATCGTGCGCCGCGTCGTCCTCGGGGACGGCGGCGATTGCCTGGCGAAAGGCTTGGCAAAGGGTGCGACGATCATTGACATGAGCTCGTCGGCGCCGGTTGGAACGCGCGAGCTGGGTGCGGATCTGCAGCGCCACGGCGTTGGAATGCTCGATGCGCCGGTGTCGGGTGCGGTCAAGGGCGCGGTTGCCGGCAAGTTGTCGATCATGGTCGGCGGCGACAAGGCGCTGGCGGAACGCATGGATCCCATCCTGGCAACGATGGGCAAGCGCTTCCATGTCGGGCCGCTGGGCTCCGGCCACGCGGCAAAGGTTTTGAACAACATGGTATCGGCCGCCGGCATGGCGGCGGCGGCGGAGGCGGTCGTGGTGGCGCGCCAGTTCGGCATCGAGCCGCAGACCCTGGTCGACGTGCTGAACGCTTCCACCGGCAAGAACAACTCCACGGAAAACAAGTTCAGCCAGTATATCCTGAACAACACCTTCAATTCCGGCTTCGCGCTCGGCCTCATGGTCAAGGACCTGGCCCTGGCGATCGAGGTTGCCTCCGCCTGCGGCGTCTCGGCCGACCTGAGCAAGGCTTGCTTGCGGGTGTGGGCGGACGCGCAATCCGAGCTGGGCGGCAATGCCGATCACACCGAGATCGCCAAGCATGTCGGATGGACCGCGTGACGGTCGCGGCCCCGGTCGGCCCGGCGCTGAAGCGCCGGCTGGCGGCCGGCGAGACCATCGCGATCTGCAATCCCGACTATCCGACGCCGCGCCTGGTGGAGTTCATCGGCACGCTCGGCTTCGACGCCATCTTCGTCGATTGCGAACATAGCAGCACGGATTTCGGCCTGATCGACGAACTGGCGCGGGCCGCGCGCGCGTCGGGCATGGCCTCCATCGTGCGCCCCTGGAATGGCGATGCCAGCCTGATCAACCGCTATCTCAGCTGCGGCGTGGACGGCGTTCAGGTGCCGCACGTGCACAGCGTCGACCAGGCGCGCGGGATCCTGGCCGGTATGGCGGAATGGGAGGGCGACCATCGGCAGAAGCTCCTGGTCGCCATGATCGAATCGACGGACGCCATCGCGCAACTGTCGGGCCTGCTCAAGGTCGGCGAGATCGACGTGTTCTATATCGGCGCCTTCGATCTTGCCCTGTCGATGGGCCTGAAGGGTAATCCGAAGCACCCGCAGGTGAAGGCCGCGGTGGACGAGGCGATCCGGCAGATCGCGGGTGCCGGCAAGGTCGCTGGCCTCAACTTGCAAGACGAGATCGAGGCGCTGGCCGAGTATCGACAAAAGGGCCTGCGCTGGATCAACGTCCATCTCAAGGCCTTCGTGCAGACCGGCGCGAAGCCGTTCCTGAGCCACGTGCGCAAAGCCTAGCGCCGGCGGTTCATTTCGCAGTTGCAACAGCCATAGTGCGGCGGCGGCGCGCAGCTCCCGCCTGCATGGCCATGCCCCCACGATCTGCTATAGATTGACGCATTCTGGGACGGAGGGCGTCAGTGCAGTTGCGTCAGCTCAAATACGTGGTCGAAATCCACAAGCGCGGCAATCACATCTCTGCGGCGGCGCGCGCGCTCAACACCTCGCAGCCGGGCATGAGCAAGCAGATCCAGCTGCTGGAATACGAGTTGGGATTCGCCATTTTCCAGCGCAAAAGGAACCGGGTCATCGGCCTGACGGACCCCGGCCGCACGGTCATCGAGATCGCGCAGCGCATCCTCAACGACGTCGACAGCCTGCGCCACGTGCGCGAGGATTACAGCGGCGAGCAGGCGGGCGCGCTTTCCATTGCCACCACGCACACCTACGCGCGATACATCCTGCCCAAGGTGATCGACCGCTTCGTCAAGCGCTATCCGCATGTCCGTATCAGCCTGGTACAGGGCAATCCGACGGAGATCTGTGAGGCGGTCGATGCCGGCCAGGCCGATCTGGCCGTCGGCACCGAGACCATCCGCCCGTTCCCCAATCTGGTGAAGCTGCCCAGCATCCCGATCAATCGCAGCCTGGTAGCGCGAGAAGGCCATCCCATCCTGAAGGCGAAGACCCTGACGCTCAAGGAGATCGCCAAATATCCGATCATCGCCCACGACCGGTACCGCAGCGGCCAGTGGAAGATCATGAACACCTTCCGCCAGCATGGCATCGAACCGCGCGTACTGTTCGATTCCGTCGATGCCGACGTGAGCAAGACCTATGTTGAGTTGGGTCTCGGCATCGCCATCCTGGCCTCGGTCGCGGTCGACCCGAAGCACGATCCTGACCTGCACGCGCGCGACGTCAGCCATCTGTTCGAGGCGAGCACGAGCTATATCTCGCTGCGGGCGAATTCCTACCTGCGCGGCTTCGTGTTCGACTTCATCCAGATGCTCGATTCCGGACTGAAGCCGGAGAAGATCCGCGCCGTGCTGCGCGGTTCGCGCACCGGGTCGCCGACCGCCGCCGATCGACGCGGCTGACGCTCAGGCCACGCCCTTGCCCTGGGTCTCGCTCAGATAGCGCTGGCGCGCCAGCGCCGGCAAGCCGCCGCAGGCAAAGATCTGCTCGATCATCGGCGGGTATTTGCGGAACGCGACTGAGGCGCCGGTGGCGGCATTGATCGCCTTGCCGTTCGGATAATCCAGTTCCAGCGTCTCGCCATCCTCGATCACGCCGCCGATGCCGGGGACGACGAAGATCGGCAGCGGCAGGGCGATGTTGTTGCGCAGGAACAGGCGCGAGGCGGATTCGACGACGATCGCCGCGATGCCGACCTCTTTCAGCACTAGGCCCGGCCGGTGGGAGCCGCAGCCGAAATTGCGCCCCGCCACGATGATGTCGCCCGGCTTCACTTCCTTGGGGAATTCCGGCCGGTAGGACTCCATCGTGTGCTGCTTCAACTCCTCCATCGTGGAATAGAGGTAATAGGGGTTTATGGCGTCCGTATCGACCGAATCTCCGAACTTCCACACCCGCCCGCGGATCATCTGGCTCAGATCATAGCTCATCGAAAACCTCCCGCGGATCAACGATCTTTCCGGCTACCGCCGCCGCGGTGACGCTGAGCGGCCCAGCCAGGTAGATGTCGGAATTGAGGCTGCCCTTACGGCCCTTGAAGTTGCGCGTAGTTGCCGTGATGCAGACTTCGCCGTCGGCCAGATAGCCGACCTTGGGCTGGCAGATACCGCAACCCGGCGTTACCACCTGCGCGCCGGATTCAATCAGTTGCGCGATCAGCCCATCTTTCAGGCATTGCAGATAGACCTGCTGCGACGAGGGCGAGATCAGGAACCGCACCCCGCGCGCCACTTTACGGCCGCGCAGCATGCGCGCCGCGATCTCAATATCCTCGTACCGGCCGTTGGTGCAGGCACCGATCTGTGCCTGATCGATCTTGATTCCACCCGCTTCATTGATGGGACAGACATTGCCGAACTGGTGGGGCTTGGCGATGACGAACGGCATCTCGTCAACGTTGACAACGATTTCGCGCACATAGGTCGCGTCCGGATCCGCGATCAGGGGCTCATACGGCTTGTCGGTGCGGGTGTCGACATGCGCCTTGGTCTTTTCATCGAAAGGGAAAAGGGCGAACTTGGCGGCGACTTCGACTCCGGAAGTCGACAAGCAGAGCCGCCCGTCCATGTCGAGGCCCGGCACCAGCGAGCCGGTGAACTCCAGCGACATGTTTTGCGCGAAATCGTCGCCATACTTGCCAGCCAGGTAGAGAATGATGTCCTTGGCGATCGGATAGTTGGGCGCCCGCCCGTTGAGGACGATCTTAATCGTCTCCGGCACCTGGAACCACAGTTCGCCGAACAGCAGCGCATACATCATGTCGGCCCGCGTGATGCCGGAACTGCCGGCATTGAGGGCGCCATAGGCGATCGTGTGAGAATCATTGCCGACGACCAACTCGCCGGGGCGGACATACCCATAGTCGGTCATCATCTGGTGCGCAATGCCGGGTTCCGCATCGTGGAAGTACTTGACGCCGAGGCGTGCCGCCTCGCGCCGCATCTTCACGTTTTCGTCAGCGTAGTTCTGAGCAAGCGCCGGCTGGTGGTGATCGACCAATAGGAAGAAGCGCTCAACGTCCCAGATGCGCGGGAAGCCTTCCTTGAATCCGGCGTCGATGGCGAGCTTGTGCACGTCCATGAACTGGTAGTGGCACATGGCGCCGTCGATGCGGGCATCGAGAAAGTCGCCGGCTCTGACCTGCTGTCCCTGCAGATTGTGCCGGGAGAACAGCTTCTCGATCATCGTCTGGCCCATGTCGGCTCCCTGCGATACGGCCCGCCTGCGAGATCACGGAAATGCGCAACATCGGCGTCGGCGGTATTGCGTCACGTTGCGCGCTCGAAGCTACAATTGCGGCCCGACCGCTCATAGGAACGTTTTTGCATAGTAGTATGTCGAAGAGTCGGCTTCAGCCTGTGCCTCGCGCCGATGCGAGCGCCGGCGAATTGTGGGCTACGGTATCGTGTGCCAGACTGCGGTCACACGCTTATGTTCCGGTATCTGCCTGCGCCGCGTCGTCCGCACGATCGGGCCGCGTACTAGTATGCTGCTGCAGCATACTACTATCTCTATTGATGTTTTGCTCTGATGGTAGAGCGCCGATACGATCCTCTTCCAGAATAGACACAAAAAAACATATGGGAGGAGTCGAATGGCACCGTTCTCGCGCTTCGCCGGAGTGATCGCCCTGGCGGCGATGACCTTGGCAGGCAGTATCAGCTTGGCAGATGACGCATACCCGGCGCGTCCAGTCAACGTCGTGCTGCCCTTCGCCGCCGGCGGCGGCACCGACATTCTAACGCGCGCCTGGGCCGACAAGCTCAGCAAGATGTGGAACCAGTCGGTTGTCGTCGAAAACAAGCCGGGCGCGAGCGGCAACCTCGGCACCGAAGTGGTCGCCGATTCCAAGCCCGATGGATACACGCTGCTGATGACGACCAACGCAACGATCGTGATCAATCCGCAGCTGAGCCCGGAAGAGGTCAATTACGATCCGCAGAAGGATTTGGAACCGGTGACGCTCGTCGCGTCGGTGCCGTTCCTCCTGCTCGTCAATCCCGCGTCGCCCGCCAAGACGGTGCAGGATTTCATCCAGATGGCAAAGGACAAGCCGGGAACGCTCAACTGCGCATCGTCCGGCATCGGTGGCGGTGCTCACCTGGCGCTCGAATTACTGAAGTCCAGGGCCGGCGTCGACATTGTGCACGTCCCTTACAAGGGCGGCAACGAAGGCTTCATCGCGCTGATGGGCGGTCACGTGGATTGCCTCATCGTGTCGATCCTGACCTCGACCTCCTATGTCGAGCAGGGTCAGGTGCGCGCTTTGGCGGTCACCAGCCTGGAGCGCAACCCGTCGCAGCCGGATGTGCCGGCTTTCGCTGAGATTCCCGGCCTCGAGGGCTTCCAGTCCGACCTGTGGTATGGGCTGCTGGCGCCGGCCGGCACGGACAAGGCCATCATCCAGAAGATCTATGAAGACACCAAGACCGTGCTGACCGATCCGGAATATCGCAAGCAGTTCGAGCCTACGGGCGCGGTCCTGGTCGGCAACACGCCGGAGGAGTTCAAGAAGGTCATCGCCGAGGATATGGAGCGGTGGAAGAACGTGATCGAGGTCTCGGGTGTCCGCAACCAACTCTGATCGAACCTATTGAGTGACGAAGCCGGGCGCGGATCGAAAGGTCCGCGCCCGACGGCATCGAGGGAGTAAGCACCTTGTCGTCCAGCAACCTCCATCCCAGCCACAAAACGCCGTCAGCCGGGATCGAAGACCGACCCGGCCCATCTTTGATCGCTTTCGTCGGTGGGTTGTCGGCCTCGAAGCTGCCGGCGGACGTGGTCAAGATGGCGCAGACCTGCCTACTCGATTCGATCGGCTGCGGGCTGTTCGGCGCCGGCATGGAATGGTCGCGCATCGTCGCCGACGAGATGACAGCGGAAGGCGCGCGCGGCCACGCCAGCGTGTTCGGGCGCAAGGAACGTCTGGCGGCGCCGGCGGCAGCGCTGTGCAACGGCACCGCCAGCCACGGCTACGAGCTCGACGACCTGATCGCTGGCTCGGTCGTTCATCCGGGCGCCACGGTCATCCCCGCGGCCTTGGCCGCCGCCGAAGCGGCGGATGCGCCAGGATCGCGCCTGATCGAGGCGATCGTTGCGGGCTACGAGGTCACGCACCGGGTCGGCATGGCGCTCGGCACGGAGGCCGCGAAGCGCGGCTTCCACACCACCAGCCTGGTGGCGCCGGTCGCCTGCGCCGCCGCGGCGGGCGTGGCGATGGGGCTGCCACGAGACAAGCTGCTCTCTGCCGTCGGGCTTGCCTGCTCGACCGCGGCGGGCATCAAGAATTTCGCCAGTGGCCATGGCGGCGGCATGGTGAAGCGGCTGCATATTGGCCGCTCCGCCGAGGCCGGCGTGCGCGTGGTGCAGCTGGCGCGCGCCGGGTTTGCCGGGCCGCCGTTGGCGATCGACGGGCGCTTCGGATTGCTGGAGATCTATGGCGGCGCCGGCGCGGATTCCAGCCAGCTAACCGTCGATCTCGGCCAGGATTGGGCGATGCGCCGCGTCTGGTTCAAGGTCTATCCGGTCTGCGGCTGGATTCAGACCGTGATCCAGCAGCTGGTCACCCTACGCGGCACGCAGCCGCTGGCGCTGGACCGCATCGCTGCCGTGCGCGTGGGCGTCAGCCGCTACGCCGTGCAGAACAACGGCGAGCCGGAGCCGATCGACACCATGGGCGCGCAATACAGCATCCCCTATTGCGCCGCCCTGTCGCTGCTCGGCGACCCGAGCGATCCGAAATCCTATCAGCAGAAGATCATTCAGGATCCGAATATCCGCCGGCTGGCGGCCAAGGTGGAGGTCTTCGTCGATCCCGAGGTCGAAGCCGTTTATCCGGCGAAATTCGGCGCCAGCGTCTCGCTGCGCCTGGCGGATGGCTCGGAGCGCACCAGCATGGTGCTCGATTGTCACGGCACGCCCTCCGATCCGTGCAGCGACGCGGAGATGCGCGACAAGTTCAAGCGCCTGTCCGCCGAGCGCCTGTCGGCGGACCGCGCCGATCGCCTTGCTGCTGCCGTGGCGTCGTTGCCGAATCTGCGTTCCGTCCGGTTGCTGACGGACATTCTCGCCGCCTAGCGACCCTTGATGAGGCCTTGCATAGTATGACGTCGAATTTGCGTGAAGCTTCCGTCCGGGAGATCGACCTGGGCAGCGGCAAACCGCTCCGCTACTTCTCGTTGGCCGCCCTCGCGCAGGCCGGGTTTCCCGGCATTGCCCGGCTGCCGGTCTCGTTGCGCATCGTCCTGGAATCGGTGCTGCGGAACTGCGACGGCGTGCGCATCCCGGAAGAGCGGGTGCGCGCCATCGCCGGTTGGCAGCCCAACGCCAAGCGCGAGTCGGAGATCCCCTTCACCGTCGGGCGCATTGTGCTCAACTGCGCGGCGGGCATTCCGCTGCTGGGCGACCTGACCGCGATCCGCGGCGCCATGACGCGCCTCGGTTATCCGCCGGAATCCGTCGGCCCGAAGGTGCCGGTCGACATGGCGTTGGACCACACGCTGACCGTCGATTACTACGGCACGCCGGACGCGCTGCAGAAGAACATGGAACTCGATGTCCACCGTAACGAAGAGCGCTATCGTTTCGTGAAGTGGGCGATGCAGGCCTATCCCGGCATCCGCCTTTTTCCGCCGGGCTCCGGCATCCTGCACCAACTCAATCTGGAGTTCCTGGCGCCTGGCTGCCTGATCAAGGACGACGTCTGCTACTTCGACACGCTGGTGGGCACGGATTCGCATACCTGCATGATCGCCGGGCTGGGCGTCGTCGGGTGGGGCGTGGGCGGCATCGAGGCGGAATCGGCGATGCTTGGCCTGCCGGTCTATTTCTTGACGCCCGATGTGGTGGGCGTGCACGTCACCGGCAGGCTGCGGCAGGGCGTGACCGCGACCGACATGGTGTTGCACGTGACCGAGATGATGCGCCGGGCGAAAGTCGTCGGCGCCTTCGTCGAGTTCTTCGGCGAAGGTGTGTCACAGCTGACGGTGCCCGACCGCGCCACCATCGCGAACATGGCGGTCGAGTATGGCGCCAGCATCGGCTATTTCACCGTGGACGAGCAGACCTGCCGCTACCTGCGGGAGACCGGCCGGCCGGAACAGGCGGTACACGCGCTGGAGACCTATTTTCGTGCTCAAGGGTGCTTCGGCCCGCCGAAGCCGGGGGAAGTGGAGTACAGCCGCGTGCTCGAACTCGACCTCGATGCGATCGTGCCTTGCGTCGCGGGCCCGAAACGGCCGCAGGACCGCATCGAGCTGCAGGATCTGAAACCGCGCTTCACCGAGTTGCTGGCGGCGCCGGCCGGTGCCGGCGGCTTCGGCAAGGGGGAACAGCCTGCCGGAAAATCCAACTGCGCCGGGGGCACGCTACATGACGGCGATGTCGTTATCGCCGCCATCACCTCCTGCACCAACACCTCAAATCCGAACGTCATGCTGGCCGCCGGGCTGCTGGCCAAGAAGGCGATCGAGCGCGGCCTGCGCAGCAAGCCGTGGGTCAAGACGTCGCTGACGCCGGGGTCACGCGTCGTCAGCTCCTATTTGGAGGCCAATGGCCTGCAAACCTATCTCGACCAGCTTGGCTTTGCGGTCGCCGGCTATAGCTGCGCCACCTGTGTCGGCGCCTCCGGTCCGATCGATGCGACGCTCGAGACCGACATCACGGACAACGATCTGATCGCCTGCGCCGTTCTCTCCGGCAACCGCAATTTCGAGGCGCGCATCCATCCGGCGGTGAAGGCTGCCTTCTTGGCCAGCCCGCCGTTGGTGGTGGCTTTCGCGCTGGCCGGCAAGGTCGGCATCGATCTCCTGCACGATCCGCTCGGCTACGACGCGTCCGGGCAACCTGTCTATCTGCGTGACATATGGCCGACGCAGGACGAGCTCGCCGCGGCGCTGCGCATCGCCGCCAATCCGGCTTTCTATCGTGAGCAATATTCCAAGGATGTTGGCGCGCAGAATCCGCTCTGGGCGGCGATCCCGCAAGCGCAGGGGCGGCTCTACAGCTGGGAAGCGGAATCCACTTACATCAAGGAGCCGCCGTTCCTCGAGCCGGGCCTGCGCCAATCGAGCTTGGCGGAAATCCGCAATGCCCGTCCGCTGGCGATCCTGGGCGATTCGGTGACCACCGATCACATCAGCCCGATCGGCAGCATCAAATCCTCGTCGCCGGCCGGCACTTATCTGAAAAGCCACCGCGTCGCGCCGGCGGACTTCAATAATTACGGCGCGCGCCGGATGAATCACGACGTGATGGTGCGCGGCGCGTTCTCCAACCTGCGGCTCAAGAACGCCATGGTTCCGGGGGTGGAGGGCGGTGTCACCGTCCATTACCCGAGCGGCCAGCAGGCGAGCATCTATGACGCGGCCATGCGCTATGCCGGCGAAGCCGTGCCGCTGGTGGTCTTCGCCGGCGAGGAATACGGCACGGGCAGCGCCCGCGACTGGGCGGCCAAAGGCACGCGCCTACTGGGCGTTCGCGCGGTGATCGCCAGCAGCTTCGAGCGCATCCATCGCAGCAACTTGGTCGGCATGGGCGTACTGCCGTTCCAGTTCGCCGCCGGCGTCAATGCAGCGACCTTGGGGCTTGCCGGTTGCGAATTGCTCGACCTGCTGGGCATCGACGACCTGGTGCAGCCGCGCCAGACGGCAACTTTGCGCATCTGCCGCGCCGACGGTCAGGTGGAGCAGGTGCCCGTCACTCTTCGGCTCGATACCCAGGCGGAGATCGAGTATGTCCGCTCCGGCGGGATGATGCCGTTCGTTCTGCAAGAGATGGTGAAAAGCGCCGCCGGCGCGGCCTGAGGCCGCTCCGCAGCCTTAGCCGTTCAGCACGCTGGCGGGCACGCAGACTCTGCCTTCCATGATGCGGCGTGCGCTGCGGTACATGCTGACCTGCGCGATCGACCATACGCCCTTGTCCTGCCGCGCTTCCGCCGCCGCCTCCAATGTGCCGGAAGGATGGCCGACACGCACCACGCGGCCTTTGAGATCGCCGCCGATATCGTGGACCAGCGTTCCGGGCACGCAGGCTGCGGCGGCGATGGCGACCCCACCAGTCCCGGTCATAGCGTGATGCAACGCGCCCATGGAGATGATGCGCACCAGAAGATCGATATCGGCCGCTGCCACGGCCTTGCCGCTGGATGCCGTATAGGAGCGCGGCGCAGCGACAAAGGCCAGCTTCGGCGCGTGCGGGAACTTCGCGCTGGCGGCTTCGACGGTAGGTGCCACGCCCATCGCCACCGCGCCGTGAGCGCGGATGGCTTCGCAGCGGGCCAGGAAATCCGGGCGGGAATTTACCTCCGGCTGCAGCTCGGCGCCGCTCAGGCCCATCGCCTCGGCGCGCATGAAGATGGCGGCCATGCCGGCATCGATCATGGTCACCTCATACTCGCCGTGGCCAGGCACCTGCAGGCGCTCCACGACCTTGCCGGTCGGAAACAGCCCGCGCGATCCGCCAGCTTCCGCCGACCCCGACGGATCGACGAAATCCACCCGCAGCTTCGCAGCGGGGAACGCGACCCCGTCCAACTCGAACGTGCCGTCCTCGATCGCGACGCCGCCCGCCATCGGCACATGCACCACGATCTTACGGCGCAGGCCGACCTGCCAAATGCGCACCACGGCGGTGCCGTCCCTTGGTGCATCCACCAGTCCCTCTTCGATGGCGAAAGGGCCGACCGCAGCGGCCAGGTTGCCGCAGGTACCGGACCAGTCGATCACCGGCCGATCGACGCTCACTTGGCCGAACAAATAGTCGACGTCGCAATCCGGGCGGCTGGAGCGCGACAGCAGCACCGCCTTGCTAGTGCTGGACGAGGCGCCGCCCATGCCGTCCATCTGCTTGGCATAGGGATCGGGGCTGCCCATCACCCGCAACAGAATGCGATCCCGCGCCGCGCCCGGCGGCGGCAGGTCCGTCGTCTTGAAGAATACCCCTTTGCTCGTGCCCCCGCGCATGTAAACGGCGGGGACTTTCAGTATCTTCGCGTAATCCATCGGCCTCGGTTTCCTGCTGCGATCGCTGTGCTATTCGGCGTGCGCCTGGTCTTTCTTCTGGCGCAACGCCGGAACCACCATCAGCACGATCCAGAGCAGCGCCACGGCGAGGAATGCCACACTGAGCGGCTGGGTGACGAAGACCGTCGGGTCGCCGCGCGACTGCAGCATGGCACGGCGGAAGTTCTCCTCCAGCATCGGGCCCAGGATGAAGCCGAGGATGAAAGGCGCCGGCTCGCAATCCAGCTTGCGGAACAGGAAGCCCAGCAGGCCGAAGAACGCCGCGAAGCCCACGTCCATGGCGTAATTGTGCACCGTGTAGACGCCGATGCAGGAGAAGACGAGCACCAGCGGATACAGCCAGCGATAGGGCACGCGCAGCATCTTCACCCAGATGCCGACCAGCGGCAGGTTCAGGATCACCAGCAGCAGGTTGCCGATCCACATACTGGCGATCAGGCCCCAGAACAGGCCGGGATGGGTATTGATCACCTGCGGTCCGGGCGTAATGCCCTGGATCATGAGCGCGCCGAGCATCAGCGCCATGGACGCGCTGCCGGGGATGCCCAGGGTCAGGGTCGGGATGAAGTGGGTCTGCGCTGCCGCGTTGTTGGCGGATTCGGGCGCGGCGACGCCTTCGATAGCACCCTTGCCGAATCGCGAGGGGTCCTTGCTCAGCCGCTTTTCGATCGCATAGGCGGCAAAGGACGAGACCGTCTGCCCGACACCCGGCAGGACGCCCAGCACGGAGCCCAGCGCCGTGCCGCGCAGGATCGGTTTCCACGAGGCGAGCAGATCCTTGCGTGTTGGCATCAGGCCAGTGATTTTGCCGGACAGGATGCTGCGATCCTGCGAAGAGCCGAGGTTGGAGACGATCTCGGCAAAGGCGAACAGGCCCATCGCCACGATGACGAAATCGACGCCTTCGACCAGGCCCGGCAGGCCGAAGGTGAAGCGCTGGGTGCCGGAATTGATGTCGGTGCCGGCCAAGCCGAACAGCACCCCCAGCAACGCCATGCCGATGCCTTTCAGCAGCGACCCATGCACCAGCGCGGCGGCGGTGACCAGCGCCATCAGCATCAACGAGAAATATTCCGACGCGCCGAAGCTGAGCGCCACGGCGGTCAGCGGCGGGCCGCACAAGGCGATCAGCACCGTGCCGATGCACCCCGCCACCAGCGAGCCGATGGCGGCAATGGCCAGCGCCGGCCCGGCGCGCCCCTGGCGGGCCATCTGGTAGCCGTCGATGCAGGTGACGGCGGACGAGGATTCTCCCGGCATGTTGACCAGGATGGCTGTGGTCGACCCGCCATAGGAGGCGCCGTAATAGATGCCGGCCAGCATGATCAAGGCGCCCTCCGGCGGCAGGCCGAAAGTGAGCGGTAGCAGCACCGCAATCGTCACCAACGGGCCAACACCTGGCAGCACGCCAATGAAGGTGCCGAGCGCGACGCCGATGAAGCAGTAGAGCAGGTTGTTCAGCGACAGGGCGACCTGGAAGCCGAGAGCCAGATGATCGAAAATCTCCATTACCAAAACCCCAGCGGAATTGGCAGATTCAAGCCGTAGATGAAGATGCCGGCCGAGATCGCGCAGAGCACGACGGCCATGCAGATGAGTTCGAGGAAGCCCGCTTCACGACTGGCGAAGTGGCTCACGACAACGACGGCGACGACTGCCGGGATCAGGCCCAGCGTGCCGATCGTCAAGCTGAAAGCAATGATCGACAACACGATGAACAGCAGCGGTTGTAGTTCCCACGAGGCGATCTTTTCCGACGCTTCTGGGTTGCGGATGGCCCGCACCGTGATAGCCAGCCCGATCAGCGCCACGGCGACGCCCAGCATGATCGGGAAGGTACCCGGGCCGATGCGCATCGCATTGCCGATCTTGTAGTTCGACGCCACGATCATGGTGCCGAGCCCGATGAACATGAACAGGATTCCGCTCAGGAAATCCTTGGTGACTGCTATTTTCATGCGCTCCTCCCGCGATATCGGCAGTGTTTCCGGTCCCTGCCGTCTTTCGTCTGCCGGCGTTCTACGCGCCGATCATTTGCCGTTGCCGGCGACCTACCTGCTGCGTGTCTTCCGCGGCTTGGCCGCTCCCGCCTCCTGTCGCCGCAGCACAGCCAGCGCCGCTGCTGCCGCGCGCCGGACATGCTCCAGGCTCGCCTTCCACGCGGCATCCTCGTCGCGGTCCCGTATTGCCTTCATCAGAACGCGCAGCTCCGCGATGGATTTCGGCAGGCGCGCGGGGTCCGATAGAGAGGTGGCCCGCAGCAGCGTGCTACGGTTCAAAATCTGGTTCAGCATCGCGGTCACATACTCGTTGCCGCAGCCGCGCAGCATCTGGTCGTAGAAGCGCCGCTTGATGTCAAGCACGTCGGCGGTGCCGGGGTTCTTGTGCGCGGCCTTCAGTGTTTCGAAAACCGCCGACAGCGCGCGTATCTGCGCATCGGTTGCGTTGCGCGCAAACCCGCGCGCCGCTAGTGCCTCCAGCACGCCGCGCACGTCATAGATACGCGCCGCTTCATCCGCCGACATGCGCCTGACGAAGGACCCCTTGTGCGGCAAGGTTTCCAGCAGGCCCTCGGCCTCCAGCTGCCGCACCGCCTCGCGCACCACCGGACGGCTGACGCGGAACATCTCGCACATCACGCGGTCGGAGACATGATCGCCGGGACGGAAGTGTCCTTGCACGATCGCCTGCCGCAGCCGCGCCTCCACCTGCTTGCGCAGAGTGGTGGCGGCGACCGGTGCGTGAAAGTCGAGGGGCGCGTCGTTCATCGGCCTAGCGCTGCACGAAGGGGTTGGCGGAGGCCGCGCCATAATTCAGCCAGACGCTCTTCACCTGCAGGTATTCGTAGATCATCTCGGCACCGTTTTCGCGGCCGATGCCGCTCTGCTTGTAGCCGCCGAACGGCGACATGTAGCTGACCGCGCGATAGGTGTTGACCCAGACCGTGCCGGCGCGCAGCCCTTCCGACATGCGGATGGCGCGACCCATATCTTTGGTCCAGACGCCAGCCGCCAGGCCATAGATCGTGCTGTTGCCGATCCGCAGCGCCTCTTCCTCGTCCTTGAAGCGGATAACCGACAAGACCGGCCCGAACACCTCTTCCTGGGCAATGCGCATATCCGCGCGCACGTCCTTGAAGATGGTCGGTTCGACGAACCATCCGTCGCCGCATTCGGGCCGTTTCGCCGGCTGGCCGCCGGCGACCAGAGTTGCGCCGTCCACCTTGGCGATGTTGATGTAGTCCAGCACCTTGCGATATTGCGGCGGCGTGGTGATCGGGCCGACCTGGGTGTCCATGCTGGCGGGGTTGCCCATGCGGGCGCCCTTGGCCACCGCGACCAGCCGCTCCAGGAACTTATCGTGGATGCTGTCCTGCAGCAGCAGGCGCGACCCGGCGAGGCAGGTCTGGCCGGTGGCGGCGAAAATGCCGGAGATGGCGCCGTTCACCGCATCGTCGATATCGGCATCATCGAACACGATGTTGGGCGACTTGCCGCCCAGTTCCATCGTCACGTGCTTCATGGAAGAGGCCGCGGCCCGGTAGATCTGCTTGCCGGTGGCGTCGGAGCCGGTGAAGGCGACCTTGGCGACCTTCGGATGCTCGATCAACGCCGGGCCGACCTCGGCGCCGAATCCGGTGACCACATTCACCAGGCCCTTCGGCGCTCCCGCCTGTTCGATCAGCTTCACGAACTCCAGCACCGAGGCCGAGGTGAATTCAGACGGCTTGATGACCACGGAATTGCCCGCCGCGAGCGCCGGGGCCAGCTTCCAGCTGGTCAGCATCAAGGGTGAGTTCCACGGCGTGATGATGGCGATGACGCCCAGCGGCTCGTAGCGCGTGTAGTTGAGGTAGCCCTTCTTGTCGAGCGGAATGACCGATCCCTCTATCTTGTCCGCCAGGCCGCCATAGTAATAGTACCAATTGGGAATATAGCGGAGTTGCCCCAACATTTCCGCCATCAGTTTGCCGTTGTCACGCACCTCGATTTCGGCCAGGCGCTCCGCGTTCGCCGCCACCAGGTCGCCGATCCGTCGCAGCAGCGCGCCGCGCTCGCTCGCCGTCGTCGTCGCCCATGGGCCGTTCCATGCCGCTTCATGGGCGGCATTGACCGCCTGGTCCACATCGGCGGCATTGCCCCGCGCGATCTCGGCCCAGGGTTTCCCAGTATAAGGATTCGCTGTCTCGAACCACGCTGCCGATTGCGAATCGACGAAGCGCCCGTTGATGTAGTGCTGATATCTGTCCATCTAATCCGACCTGATTGTCACGCTGGCTGCCCGCGCCAGTTCATGTGTTCCCGGTGCTCGACCACCTTGCCCTTCAGCATGTCGTCGAGCGTCCGCGTCGCGCCGTGCGGGTCCTGCGGCAATTCGGAAGCGCTGGATTCCCGCTCGTGCCGGTCGCGGCGACGGGCCTTTTCCAGCACCCCCTCGGCCATGCCCAAGGGAATGACGACGAGCCCGTCATCGTCACCGACCACGATGTCGCCGGGAACGATCACGATCCCGCCGATGTGGACCGGCACGTTGATCGAGCCCGGTGTGTTTTTCTGCGGCGCGCGCGGCGATACGCCGCGGCAGAAGACGGGGAATTTCTCCGCCCGCAGCTGGGCGACGTCGCGAACCGACCCGCTCATCACCGCACCAACGCCGCCACCGGCGCGGACCAGCATGGCGCTGCGTAGGCCGAAGCAGCCGGTGTCATAATCGCCGTCGTCGATCACCAGCACGTCACCCGGCTGCACCATGTGCAGTGCCTTGTGGGTCATGATGTTGTCGCCGGGAAAGCACAGGACGGTGAGCGCGCCCCCCGCCATCCGCACCCCGTCGTAAATCGGCCGGATGGTGGGGTTGATCGCGCCGTGCCGCCCCATCGCGTCGGAGATGGTGGAGGTTGGAATCTCGCCCAGCGCCGCGACAAGCTCCGGCGCGGGACGGGGGACGTTGTAATAGATATGGCCGTACATGCTGGCTTCTCAGGCTCCGGGCGGCCCGGCCGCCACCCCTATTTGCTCTCTTCGGCGGCGAACACTTCCTGCGCCGCTCGGAAGCTGTCGACGCCGGCCGGCACGCCGCAATAGATCATCATCTGCAGCAACACCTCGCGAATCTCGTCCTTGGTCAGGCCGTTGTTGAGCGCGCCGCGTAAGTGCAGGCGCAGCTCGTGCTGGCGGTTGAGGGCGGAGATCATGGCGAGGTTGACGATCGAGCGGTCGCGGCGGCTGAGGCCCGGGCGGGTCCAGATCTCGCCCCAGCAATAGCGCGTGACCAGCTGCTGCAGGTCTTCGTTGAAGGAATTCACGTTGATGAGGGCCTTGTTGACATATTCCTCGCCAAGAACTTCGCGGCGAACCTTCAGGCCCTTCTCGAACATTTCCTTTTCGTGCGGTGTGGCTTCGCGGCTCATGTGGCTGTCAATCCTCTGGACATTTGGGTTCGGGTCGCGCATTCGCGCAAACGACTGCGTTCGTCGGCTGCCGCACGCGGGGTGGCTCGCAAACGCGACGCTCTCATCTGTCTGACAATCTGTCAATCAGTCATTTTCTAGCAATTTTGTCCGCAATCGCGGCGCTTGAAGCGGCGCATTCTCGCACTGCAAAACTACGATAGATCATGTCTGAAACACCTGTGCCGCAGCGATAACCGGCGCTTTCCGCCAACGGCGCCATCAGTCATTTGCACGATCGCGGCGATAGCGAGGATGCAAAGGTGGAATAGCAGTATCGTATTTTATGTTTTGCCCGCTGCCCGTGAAGCGGCGATCATCCACCGCGACGCGAGAGCACGATGAGCGCGCGCGAATCAAGGCGCGCCTTCTCCGCTCTCATCCCACAGACAGCAGCAACGGAGTTCCAGTGGCAGCCGAAACTTCCCATGCGTGGGCCGACGACATCTATCAGGCGCTGAAGAAGGCCAAGGTCGCGCAAGTCGCCTTTGTGCCGGATGCCGGCCACAAGCAGCTCATCAACGCCTGCCACGCCGACAACACCATGACAGCAGTGTCTCTCACCACGGAGGAGGAGGGCGTGGCCATGCTCGCCGGTGCCTGGCTCGGCGGCCAGCGAGGCGCGCTGCTGATGCAGTCCTCCGGCGCCGGCAACTGCATCAACATGCTGAGCATCATCCGCGAATGCCGCTTCCCGCTGCTGATGCTGGTGACGATGCGTGGCGAGTGGGGCGAGTTCAATCCCTGGCAGCTGCCCATGGGGCAGGGCACGCCGCAGGCCCTCGAATCGGCCGGGGTGGTCGTGCAGCGCGTCGATCGCCCCGAGGATGTCGGCGAAACGGTGTTTGCCGGCGCGCTGATGGCATTCGGCTCGAACCGTCCCGTCGCCATTCTGCTCGGCCAGCGCCTGGTCGGATTCAAGGATTGGAGCAAGTAAGCATGTCGGACCATAAAGAACAGGCCCTGGACCGCCGCAAGGTGATGGCCAAGATCCTCGGCCAGCGTGGCGACACGCTGATCGTCACCGGACTCGGCTCCACCACCTACGATGCTGGCACGGCGGATCATCCGAACACCTTCTATCTGTGGGGCGGCATGGGCGCCGCAGCGATGATGGGCCTGGGTCTTGCCCTGGCCCAGCCGATGCGGCGCGTGCTGGTGCTGACCGGGGATGGCGAGATGCTGATGGGTCTCGGCGCGCTGGCCACGATCGGCGCGCAGGCTCCCGGTAACATTGCCATCGGCGTCATCGACAACGAGCACTATAGCGAAACCGGCATGCAGCCGACACACACCCATCGCGGCGTGGATTTGGCCGGTATCGCCCGGTCGTGCAGTTTCAAAGTGAGTGAGACGGTGCGCACCGAGGCCGAGCTCGATAAGCAATTGCCGGTTCTCTTGAAGGCTGCCGGTTCGGTGTTCCTGGACATCAAGGTCAGCACCCAGCGCTACCCGATGTCGAGCCGCCTGCGCGACGGCGCGCACATCAAGAACCGTTTCCGCGAGAACCTGCTGGGACAGGCCGCGTTCGACTGAGTTCGAGGAGCCGCGGGGGCAGGATGCGCTGGAGGGTACGTCGGCGCTGCGTCCGCCTCCAACTAAGATCGCAAAGGGGGGGAGAATGGCGAAATCCAAGCAATGGAAGGTCGTGCTGGCCGGCGAATGCATGATCGCCCGGCCCCTCTCAATGTATGAGGAGCCGGAATTCCTCGGCGTCGTCGATCTGCTGCGGCAATCCGACGTCACCTATGCCCATGTCGAGATGAATTTCGGCGCCTTCGAGGAGTTGGAATATCCTTCCCGCGGCGACTACACGGCCAGTTACATGATCGCCGAGGGCGAGCTGGCCGACGAGCTGAAATGGGCCGGCATCGATATCGCCTCGCTCGCCCACAATCATAGCTTCGATTTCGGCGTGTCGGGTGTGATGTCGACGATCCGCCACTGCAAGCGCGCGGGCTTGGCGCACGCCGGCACCGGCGCCGATCTGGAGGAGGCGCGCGAGCCGGCCTATCTCGAGACCAAGAAAGGCCGCGTGGCGTTGATCTCCGCCAGCTCCGGCAATAAGGGATATGAATGGGCGGGCCAACCCAAGGCCACGTTGCGTGGCCGGCCCGGCGTCAACCCGCTGCGCGTCAAGATGAAATACGAGGTCGACGCCGAGGCCGCGAAGCATCTGAAGCGCGTCGCCGAGGCGCTGGAGATCGGTGGCGGACGGCGATCCCGCACGGGGGCGGAAGTCGTTTTCAATCTCCCGCAGGACCAGTCGACGCGCAATGCCGGCATCTTCGTCGAGAGCGACCGGTTCCGGGTGCTCAGCGAATGCCACCAGCGCGACTTCGAGGGGAATCTCCGCTCGGTGGATGAAGCGATGAAAATGGCCGATCTGGTTATGGTCGCGCACCATTTCAACATCGCCGATGGCAGGCGTGGCGACCAACCGCCCGCTTTCGCGCGCACCTTCGCCAAAGCCGCTATCGATGCCGGCGCCGACATCTATATCGGCCATGGCTGGCACAAAACGCTGGGTATCGAGATCTATCGCGGCAAGCCGATCTTCTACGGCATAGGCAACTTCATCGCGCAGTCCGAATTCATCCGGCGGGTGCCGTTCGACAGCTACGAGGCATGGGACCATGACGTCGACAAGCTGCCGACACTGACGCCCGGCGTCTATCCGATCCATCCAGGTCTTGACACGCCGCTCTGGTGGAGTTCGGCGCTCATCGACCTGACCTTCGACGGCCGCCAGGTGCGGGAAATCCGCCTGCATCCGGTGGAGATGGGGCGTGATGCGACGGAGCAATCGAACATTACCCGCCAGACCGGCAGCGGTCCGCACGCTTTCACGGAGGGCCGGCCCTATCTGGCCGATCCCGCCAACGGCCGGATCATCCTGGAGCGGCTGCAGCGCCTGTCGGCGGGCTACGGCACGAAGGTCGACATCGAGAACGGAATCGGCGTGATCCGCCTGTAAGCAACATCTTTTATCTGGGATTGGTGATGGCACAGACGATCGCGGAAAAGATCCTTGAAACCCATCTGGTGGACGACAAACAGAAGGTCGTGCCCGGCAATGTGGTGCGGGCGCGGGCCGACTTGGTCCTGCTGAATGATATCAACGGCCCGGTCACCTTCCGTCACTTCGCCAATATGGGCGTGGGGGAAGTCGTCTGCCCAGACAAGCTGGCTTTGGTAGTCGATCATTTCGCGCCGGCGCCGAACGCGCTCGGCGCTCAGCTCAGTGTCGAGATGCGCCGCTTCGCCCGGGAGAAGGGCATCAAGCACTTCTTCGACCTCGGCAAGGGTGGGATCGAGCACACGCTAATTCCGGAGCAGGGCTTGATCGGCCCGGGCGATATCGTGATCGGTGGGGATTCGCACAGCACCACCTTTGGCGCGTTCAATACCTTCGGGACACCGATGAGCTGGGCCGGCGCTGCCGCCATCATGGCGCTGGACGAAACCTGGTTCCGGGTGCCGGAATCGATCCGCTACAACATGCATGGGCACAAGTCGCGCTTCGTCACCGGCAAGGATGTGATCCTCAAGATCCTGCAGGATGGCGGGGTTGCTGGCGCGCTCTATAAATCGATGGAGTTCGGCGGCCCGGGTCTTGCCGAGGTCAACATGGATGAGCGCATGGCCATTTGTAACATGGCGGTGGAAGCGGGCGCCAAGACGGGGATCTTCGAGGCCGACGAAATCGTGCGCGCCTGGGCGGACGAGCATTGCAAGCGTCCCTACACGCTGGTTTCGGCGGATACGGACGCGCAATATGTGTCGCGCGTCGACCTTGACCTTTCCGCCATCCGCCCGATGATCGCCAAGCCCTATTCGCCGGACAATGTGGTGGCGGTGGACGAGGTGCGGAACGTCCATGTCGACCAAGTCTATATGGGCAATTGCGCCAACGGTACCATCACCGACTTGCGGCAGATCGCGGCCATCTTCAAGGGGCGCAAAGTCGCAGATGGTACGCGGGCGATCATCGTGCCGGCAACGCAGAAGATCTATCGCCAGGCGATCGCGGAAGGGCTGGTCGACATCTTCGTTGAGGCGGGGGCGGTGGTCAGCACGCCGACCTGCGGGGCCTGTTTCGGCGGGCACAACGGTTCTTTGTCCGACGGCGAAGTCGCCATCTCGACGGTGAACCGGAACTTCCGCGGCCGCGCGGGCCATCCGGGCGCCCAGGTCTATCTCAGCAATTCCTACGTCGCCGCTGCGGCCGCAATTGCCGGCGAGATCATCGATCCGGCCCATATCTGATCGGAGCGCACAGATGAAAGTCGAAGGCTTCGTCCACCTCCTCGGCAACAACGTCGACACTGACGTGATGATCGCCGGCAGATTCCTGTCCCTGTCCGATCCGGCGGAAATGGCCAAGCATATGTTCGAGGAATCCGATCCCGGATTTCGCGCCCGCGCGAAGCCGGGCGACATCATCGTCGCCGGGACGAATTTCGGCTCCGGCTCGGGGCGCGAGCATGCGCCACTCGGGCTGAAGGCACTGGGCATCGGCTGCATCGTCGCCGCCAGCTTCGCGCGCACCTTCTATCGCATGTCGATCGATCTGGGCTTGCCCATCCTGACCAGCCCGGAGGCGCACGCGATTGCCAAGAGCGGTCAACCGATGCGGGTCGACATCGCCACGGCCGTGATCGAAATCGCGGGGCAGAAGATACAGGCCGAGCCTCTGCCGGAATTCCTGCTTAGCGTCCTGCGGCAGGACGGCATGGTCAATTGGGTCAAGCAGGAAGTGCGCCGGCGAAAAGCCGCCGCGGGTTAGCCGACTATAGGAACCGGGAATAGCTATATAACCCGTTCCTCTTTGCGACACCCGGCCGCCTCACCATAAGCTCAGACATGGCGCTTCCCCGACGAGCGGATGATGTGGGTGGTCAATCTCCGAGATCGCGCGACATGAATACCGATCAGCCTGTTTCCTTGCTGGCGATCTTCCTGGTTTTCTTAAAATTGGGCGCGTTCAGTTTCGGTGGCGGCATGACGGGCTGGGTGTATCGCGAAGTCGTGCAGCAGCGCGGCTGGATCGGCGAGACGGAGTTCCTGTCCGGTCTTGCGCTCAGCCAGATCGTTCCCGGAGCAAATGTTGCGAATCTGACCATCTATGTGGGGCAACGTCTCCGCGGGACGCCGGGCGCGCTGGTCGCGCTATCGGCGCTGCTGCTGGTACCGTTCTTCATCGCCATCGGAATGTATACGGCCTATACGACCATCGCTGGCCTGGATTTGGTCACCATAGGTACGGATGGGCTCGCGGCGGCCGCCATCGGCCTGCTCCTGTTGATGTCATGGCGGACGGGCCGGCAATCGGTCCGCAGTCTGCGTTCGTTTCTGACCCTGGCTGCAACCTTTGTGGCCGTGGGAATCCTGCATTGGTCGTTGTTGACGGCCATTCTCTGCATCGCGCCCCTGTCGATTGCCGCGGCATGGCCGCGAAAGAAATCCGATGCAGGATGATCCGCTGCTGAAGCTGGTGATGGTGTTCGCACCGTTCTCGCTCGCCGCTGTCGGTGGCGTGCTCAGCATCCTGGCAGGCGTGCAACACCAGACGGTCGACGTGCAAGGCTGGATGACCGGCCGCGAGTTCATCGAGTTGTTCGCCATCTCGCGCGGCGTGCCCGGTCCGGGCATCATGCTGATCACGCTGATCGGCTGGAAGGTGGCGGGGTGGCTGGGTGCGCTGGTGGCCACGCTGTCGCTCTATCTGCCCTCGGCGTTCCTGATGCTGGCTATCACCAAGGTCTGGAACCGCTATCGCGGCCGCGCCTGGCACTCCGCGATCCAGAACGGCCTCGCCCCGATCGGCACCGGCCTCATCATGGCGGGCATCCTGAGCCTCTTCCGTCTGGCTGACGCTGGCCCCTTGTCATGGGGCGTCGCCATCGGCTCGGCGCTCGTTCTCGGGTTCTGGCCCACGGTGCATCCGCTCTTCCTGCTGGTCAGCGGAGCGGCGATCTTCATCGGATTCCACTTCGCGTCGATATAAGTGCGCGCGATATTCTGCGCTCGCCGCGCGTGTGAGGCGCAATCATAACGCACGAGCATACTAGAATTGTCAGATGTTCTAAGTCCCGGAGGGACTGCGCTGATATTAGTGTCTGCGTCGAAGAACGAATCTAACAAACCAAAACGACACGACCGCGCTGCAAGAGCGCAAGGATCGTGCAGACGAGCCGGCAGGCAGCCTGAGCAAGACGAGGCGCGAAGGCACTTGACGGAAGCAATGGGAGGAGAGCTGACATGCTGTTCGATATACGGCGGCTCGCCGCGAAAGCGGCGATCGCGGCCGCTCTTGCGCTCGCCACTACAGCCGCGCCGTCCGCGGCTCAAGACAAAATCCCGTATCCCCACAAGGTCGTGACCCTCGTCACGCATTCGAGCGCAGGCGGCGGCAGCGACGTCTTCCTCCGCAACATGACGAAATATCTGAAGCAGATCATCGACGCCGACTTCGTCGTGGAGAATGTTACGGGCGGCAGCGGCGCCAAGGCGATGGCCTTCATGGCGAAACAGAAACCGGATGGCAGCGTGTTCTACGCCACCACGCCGACCCATATCTACACGTCGCACATGAGCGACGTGAGCGCGAACTACACCAGCCTCGAGCCGATCGTGAACGTGTTCTACGATCCGCAGATCATCTATACGCGCTACGATGCGCCTTACCAGAACCTGAAGGACTATATCGAGCAATCAAAGGCGAAACGCAGCACCTGGGGTGGCGGCAGCGCGGGCTCCCAGGAGCGTATCATGATGGAACAGATGAAGAAGATCACCGGCCTCGACGCCGCAATCGTCACGAGCGACGGCGGCGGCGAGGTCATGATCAACGTCTTGAACGGCACGTTCGATATCGGCCTTGGCGAATTGCAGGAACTGCGCGCGCAGATTGAAGGCAAGCAGATCCGTGTGCTGGCCGTGCTATCCGACGAGCCGGTCGCGCAGCTGCCGGGTGTTCCCACGGGCAAGGAATCCGGAGTGAACCTCGTGGCGCGCAAGTTCCGCGGCCTCGCCGGGCCTAGGGGGCTGCCGCCGGAGATCGTCGCGACGTGGGAACAAGCGATCGAGCGGCTGCTGGCTGACCCGGCCTACAAGGAGGAATACGAAGCGGCGAGCCTCATCCCCGCATTCATCCCGCACGATGAGTATGTGAAGTTCATCAACGATTTCGCCGAGGAGCAGAAGGTGATGTTGACGGAGGTCGGCGTCATCAAGCAGTAGCGTTGGTGCGGGGAGCGAGCGCGATGGACCGGAATCTTGCCTGTGGCTTGATCAGCTTCGGGATCGCGCTCCTCTATCTGTCGGCGGCGGACTCGATCCCGCAAAGCGACATGGGAGACAGCGTTGGCGCGTCCGGTGTGCCGCTCGCGCTGGGGTACAGTCTTGCGGCGGTCTCGCTGTGGCTCGCCGGGTGGCGGATCGTTGTGCTGCGCGCGGGCAGGGTAGATCGATCTCAGGAGTCGCGCGGCATCTTCGACCGTCCGGTCGCAGCGTTCCTTTCTGCCGCCGGCACGACCGCCATCTGCGCGGCCTTCGTCTTCCTCTTCGAGCCGATCGGCTACATCCCGTCGATCACGCTGCTCATCCTCGCCATGCTCCTGTACCAGCGGCTCCGCCCCAGCTTCCGGCTCCTGATCACGGCGGTTGGCGGCGCCCTGGTATTGTGGGTCTTGTTTGCCGTACTGCTCAGCGTGCGCATGCCGGTCGGCATCTTGCCGGATCTGTTCTGAGGTCGTCGCAATGGACGCCATCATCACCAGCCTCGAGCTCCTGGGAACGACGTCGATCGTGCCGATGGCGATTATCGGGATGACCTGGGGAATCTTCGGCGGCGCCATGCCGGGCCTCTCGCCATCCATCACGATGGCCCTGCTGCTGCCCTTCACCTATACGCTGGATCCGATTCCGGCGCTGGTGTTGTTAACCTCCACCTATGTTGGCGCCGAATATGGCGGCTCCATTCCCGCCATCCTGATCCGCACTCCCGGTACCAATGCCTCGGCCGCAACCATGCTCGATGGCTACGAGATGAAGAAGCTGGGAAAGGCGGGCGAAGCCCTGGGCATTTCGCTGCAGGCCAGCTCGGTCGGCAACTTCGCTGGTATTCTCTGCGTCATCCTGCTGACGCAGCCATTGTCCAGGCTCGCACTGGCGTTCCACCCAACCTCGTACTTCGCGCTCGGCATTCTCGGACTGAGCGTGATCGTCTCGGTTTCCGAGGGCTCGCTCCTCAAGGGCGTGATCGGGGCCTTGATCGGCTTGATGATCGCCACGATCGGTACCGATCCGGTCAGCGGGGTTGGCCGCTTCACCTATGGCAACGCCGATCTTCTCACGGGAGTGCCGATCATCCTCGTCATGGTCGGACTGTTCGCGGTGGGCGAGATTCTCGAGCAGGTCGCCGACAAGAGCAACTGGAACCAGGTCGGCAAGGTGGGCCGGCTGAAGTGGCCGAGCTGGGCCATGCAAAAGCGACTGACGGTCGCCAACCTGATCGGCGCCGGCATTGGCATCTTCTCCGGCATCATGCCGGGCGCTGGCGGTACGGTGGCAAGCTTCATGGCATATTCGGAGGCCCGCCGCTTTTCTCGCCATCCGGAGGAGTTCGGCAAGGGCTCTCCCGAGGGGGTTGCTGCACCGGAATGCGCCAACAATGCGGACGCGGGCGTCGGCCTCATTCCGCTGCTGAGCTTCGGCATACCGGCGTCGAACTCAACTGCAGTGCTGCTGGGCGGCTTCCTCATCCACGGATTGATCCCGGGGCCGGTGCTGTTCGGTCGCGACCCGACCATTCTCTACGGCCTGTTCTCTGGCCTTCTGGTCGCTTCGTTTGCGCTCATACCGATGGCCTACATCACCCTTTCCGCCTCGATCTGGCTGGTCAATCGCCCGAAGCCCTATCTGTTCGCCTTCATTGCAGCCGTCGTCTTCTCAGGCGCCTATTCCATCAATGGCAGCGTGTTCGATCTCGGCCTTGTCCTCGCGTCCGGCGTGCTCGGCTTCGGCATGCGCTATTTCGGCATGCCGATGCTCCCCGTCATCCTGGGCCTGGTCCTCGGCTACATGATCGAAGCCAACTACCGACGCTCCCTGGTGATCTCTGGCGGCGACAACCGGATCTTCCTGGAAGACCCGATTGCGTTGGGCTTTCTCGCGCTCGCGGTGCTGTTCCTCGTGGGTTCGCTGGTCAGCAAGTTCAGGGCGGATCGCCGGCGCGCGGTGGCCGTGACGAAAGGATCCGGCCCGCAGATATGAGCAAGGCGCGGCCTTGGGCACGCCATCCAGACAAGGAGGACTTCGTTGGGATCGCTATCCGAGGATCTGAGCAAATTTGCGGTCGGCGTCGCGATCGGGCCGGAGCTCTACGATCGTGCCCGTTTGTCATTCGCCGATGCGTTGATCGCGATCTTGAGCGCGCGCAAGCTTCCGGCCGGACTCTCCTGCGCCGAATACATGAAGGCCCGATCAAGTGACATCAGCGGACCGGCCCGCGAGTTCGCCACACTGACGGCGACTTCGGTGGAGAATGCCGCCTTCGTCAACGGCACGCTGGCGCACGGCGACGAGACGGACGATACGAATGAGACCGCCCGCATGCATCCGGGATGCTCGATTGTTCCGGCTGCGATGGCCGCGGCGGAAGCGGCCGGCGCGTCGTTCGGCGAGCTTCTGGCAGCGATCATCGTCGGCTATGACGTCGGTGCAGCGGTGAATCTGAGCACCTGGAACGATCGACGCACGATGCGCATGTCGGTCATGAGCACCCATCACATCGGGGGGTTGTTCGGCTCGGTCGGGGCCTTACTGCGCCTCAGAAAGGCGTCGATCGATGTCGGTCGCCGGGCGATCGCCTATGCCGTTCAGCACGCCGGTGGATGCATGACGTGCATGACCGACACCGAGCACACGGAGAAAGCTGTGACATTCGGCGGCCTGCCGGCACGGTCGGCGCTGTTTAGCTGCGAACTGGCAGAACAGGGTTTCAGCACCTGCCTCGATCCGTTCAGCGGACATGACAGCTTCTACAATGCATTCGGCATCCGTGGTGACGCGGAGATCGCCCGGAACAGGTTGCGCGAAGTCGGCTGTGCAATGACCGAGACATCGATCAAGCGCTATCCGGTGGGCATGCCGATCCAGGCGGCCTGCCAGGCGATCGAGCAACTGGTCGGCTACGGCAAGACGGCAAGGCCGGACAGCGTGCTGGTCGAGCTGCCAGCGGAGCGGGTCGGGATCGTCGATGGCAGGAGCATGCGCGACATCAGCCTGCATCACGTCATGGCCTTGCAACTGACCACTGGAAAGGTCGATTTCGGAGCGCTGCACGACCTCGGCCCTGCGTCCCCGGCCGTCTCAGAGCTGGCGAAACGCATCAGACTCGTTGGTTCCAAGGAACTCGATGTCGATGTGAACGGCTTCGGCACCACCCTGGTCGCGCGGGTCACGCTAACCGACAAGGGCCGGGAAACATCGACAGTCGTCGCTTGGCCTACGGGATCGCCCCGCAACCCCATTGGTTGGGAGGGCATGGAGCGAAAGGCGGTCGAAGTGCTGACCGCCTGCGGTTGGCAATCGGAGGCTGCCGCTGGGTTCGCGCGTCTGATCCTGACGGCAGACCTTCATACGCCGACACCTCAGATCATGGCTTCGATCACGCGCCTAGCTGCGGCGGCACGCCACTAAGGCGCCGCCAACAAACACTTCCTAGAAGGAGGGTCGGGCCCGGCCGATCCGGCGCGGCGCATCTCCTGGTCCCGCCAGACCATCAGGCGGATGGTGCTCGACACATCGGAGAGGTTTGGCCGAACTGCGCGGCGCGTGGTAGCGAGAGGTCGCCAGTGGCATGCCGGGATCGGTCCCGGCGCGACTTACGACGTTCTTGTCTTGCTCATGGGAAATACAGGGGAACTTGAACCCTGGCGCGTTGTAAGAAAACTAGCTGAAAACCGCAGGAATCCGCCAGTTTTTGCGGTAATATCGATAGCCATACGGGGGCCATCAGCCATCACGCATTACCATTTGGGGGGAAGGATGGAGGGAGGGAGGATGAGACTCATTCGAGCCCTCAATTTTCCCTTAAGTCATTGGTGCCGTAGGAGGGATTTGAACCCCCGACCACCCGCTTACGAAGCGGATGCTCTACCGCTGAGCTACTACGGCAATCCAGATAGGGAACGTGTCAGGTCGGCTTTGCGAAATGGTTAACCGGCCCGAACGCGGCCGGACACTAGTTCACGAGCCGGGCGGCGTCAACCGACGCGCCGATGGCCACGGGCTTGTCCGGCTTAACCTCCGCTCCGGGCGCTGCGGCTGAGCTGACGGCAGGGGCGCTGCCATGGGGAATCGGTCCCGAAGGCGCGCCCGGCGCGGGTTGTGTCGGGAGGCCGGACGATATCGCAGCGGGGGCCAATGCTTCCTCGGCGGGAGGCTGGTCCAGCAGGACGCTGCCCAAGGCCGCGCCCTGGCGCGGGGCGCCGCCGGTTGCGCGCCAGACCAGGCTGTCGATCGCATCGCAGCGCGGGCAGCATAGTTGCCAGCCCGACGCCTCCGGCCCGCCGGCGCCGAGCGTGCCGCAGGTCTCGCATACCCAATCCATTCCGCCGCGCGCTTCGCCGGCGGCATCGAGCCAGTGCCGTTCGCCGCGGGAGCCGGTGCCGTTCTCGCCGGCTTCCAGTCGCGCCATGCGCCGGCAGGTATCGGCGCTCAGCCCGTCGCCCGCCTGCTCCAGCTCGACCAGCGGCTCCAGATGCTTGCGCGCCTCGCCCCACAGCCGCGCGGTCAGCGCCGCGTCGGCGGCGATGCGATGGCTCTCCGCGTGCCCGGGGTTCTGCTTGACCAGGCGCTGCACGCGCTGGGCACGGTCGAGCGGCGTATCGCCGCCCACCGCCTCGAGGTACGCGCGGCCAAGTGCGGCGTGCGGTGCGTCATCCCACACCTGCTCGATCAGCCTGGCGGCTTCCTTGGCCTTGCCCTGGCGCAGCAGCGCGCGACAGAGGACAAGGCGCGCCGGCACGAATTCGCCCGGATTGTCGCGGGTCAGCTTCACCGCTTCGCGTCCCAGCGCGAGGGCACGGCCGACATCGCCGCCTTCCGCCAGGAGACGGCGCGCCTGCTCGGTCAGCAGAGCGGCGCGGCGGCGCTGTGCCGCCTTCGGCGCCATGCCGCCGGCGCGGCTGAGCTGGTGGAGGCTGTGGGTCGCGGCCTCGATCTTGCCGGACTTGACCTGCAGGTTGTGCGCGGTCTCGGCAGCCCAGGCGGCCTGCGGTGCGACCGCGCTCGCTTTCTCTGCATAGGTGAGGGCAGCGGCTTCGTCGTCGCGCTTCAGCGCACTCATGGTCAGGCCGCGCAGACCCAGCAACGCGGTTTCCGGCGCGTGGGTCAGGCGGTCGAAATAGCGCTCGGCGGCCGTGTCATCGCCGGCCAATTGTGCCGCCTGCGCCGCCAGCAGCAGGGTCAAAGGCGGCTCGCCCAGCAGGTCATGGGCAAGCTTGGCCTGGCGCCGCGCTTCGCCGGCATCGCCCGCCGCGACGGCGGTGAGGCCGCGAGTCAAGGCACGGTAGCCCTTGGCCTTGCGCGAATTGGAGCGCGCGAACGAGAAGCTCTGCGGCGTCTTGAGAATGGCGCCCAGCAGCCAGCCCAGGAAATGCAGCACCAGGAACGCGACTCCGATCAGGAACAAAGCCGCGCCGACGTGCATGTCGACCCGGTAGCCCAGCCAGTTGAGCGTCACGCCGCCCGGGTGATAGGCGAAGTAAAGTGCGACGAACAAGAGCCCCGCCAGCAGCGGGAAATAAATGAAGAGCAGGCGCGAGAGCTTCACGTCAGTTCCCAGCCCCCTCAGCATCGTCGGCAGGCGCCGCATCGCCCGTGGTCCGCGGCGCCAGTTCGCGGGTCGAAATGTCGGCCAGTTGCGCGGCACCTTCCTCGATCGCAAGCCGCGCCTCGGCCTGGGCGAGCCATTCGGCGGCCATTTCCGCCGCCAGGCCCTTCATGCTGCGCACTTCCGCGACCGCGCCGGCGAGATCGCCTTCGCCGAGCTTGGCCTCGGCGCGCGCGAGGCGCGCCAGCGTGTCGTCGCCTTCGACATCGGGCCCGGTCGGGCGCACCGTGATGACTTCCGAGATGCTGTGGCCGAGCCCGCGCCAGAAACGCTTGAACCAGTTGTCGTCGGTGACTTCGGCGGCCAGGTCCGCTTCGCCGGCGCGTGCGATCTCGGTCGCCGGGAAACCGGCGGCAAGCTGCGAGAGGGTCGGCACGCCTGCTTCGGCCATGGGCGTGAGGCGATCGATGATCGGCTTCAGCCGCGGCCGCAGCGTTTCGTCGTTCTGCGTGAGATCGGTGAGGGTGGAGAGCTCGGCGGAAAAGCTCTTGTCGCTGGCGAGCGCGCTGCGCAATTCGCCGACCGCGACGATGAGGGCGACGGCGCGCTGCTGCTCGTTCCCCTTGGGAAGGCTCGCGACCTGCTGATCCAGCGCATCCAGGCGTGGCGTCAGCGCATCGATGCGTGGCGCCAGTTCGCCGACCTTGGCATCGAGACCCGACATCTGGTCGAGGCGCTCGGTGAGAGAAGCGATCTGCTGCTTCAGCGCTTCGTTCTCTGAAGCCAGCGCATCGACCCTGGGGTCGGTTGCGGGGCCCGGCGCGGCATTCGTGCCGATCGTATCAGGTGCCGTCGCGGTCTGTCCGTTCGCGGCCTGATCGACGTGCCTGGCCGTGTCCGAAAACGAGGTTTCGAGCTTGCTCAGCCGCTCCTCGATCGGCGCCAGATTGACGCCCGGCCCTTCGGACAAGGTAGTGCCGCCGGAGGCCGCGCTGGCGCGCAGCGATTCCAGCTCGGACTTGAGGCCGGCCAGCTCCTGTTTGGCGGCGCTGAGGTCGGCATTGATCGGATCGATGGCCGCGCCGATCGCCTGTTGCAGCCCATCGGCGTCGATCGCGGCCTGGACCTTTTCGGACAAGGCCTGGACGTCGCCCTGCAAGGCGGTGATACGGTTGTCGGTGACGGGCCCGGATGGCTGGTGCAGGCCCAGCAACGCGCTGACTTGCGGCTGCCAGAGCGGCGCGCTCACCACCACGCCCGCGGCGGCAATCAGCATCAAGACCACATAAAGCAGCATCGAGCCGCCCCCGGCACGCTGCCGGCGCCCGGCTCTTGCCTGGGCCTCGCTCTCGGCCCGGGCGGCAGGGGGCATTTCGGCTGCGGTCTCCGCCGCCCCGTCGGCGGAACGCTCGCCCCCCTCGGGGCGCTGGGATGGCTCGGCCATCTCGGCTCCTTTGCTGCGGGCAGCATCCACCAGGGCCAGCATGGAAGGCAAGTCCGGCCGGTCGGCGATCTCGACCGCGGCCCAGCCCAGATTGCCGATCTCCCGCGCCACCGCAGCGCTGAGGCACAGGGCGTGGATGCGGGCCAGGGGCGGCGATCCTGCCGCCTGCCACAATTCGGCAAAGGTCCCGGCGGTACGTGGCGAGAACAGCAGGACCGCATCAATGCCGCCCAGGGTCAGATTGGCCCGGGTTTCCGGCGACAAGGCGGTGGCGATCTTGGCTTCGTAAAGCTGCGCCCGGCGCACGCGATAGCCGAGCCCTTCCAGCCGCGCTTTCAGATCGCCCGCCGTCACGGTGCCGGCGGCGTGGAACAGGATCCCGTCCTCCGGCTTCAGCCGGTCCACCACCAGGGCGGCCAGCGCCTCGACATCGCCCTTTGCACTCTCGACATTGGAGAACCCGGCCTGGCGCGCGGCCTCGGCCGAGCCGTCGCCGACGGTCAGGGCCTTCAGATCGCGGCGTGGGCTCAAGGCGGCGAAGGCGCGCACGCCATTGGCGCTGGTGAAGAGCAAAGCCTGCACGCCGTCGAGGTCAAGCTCGGCACCGTCCAGATGCCTGATCTCCAGCAACGGCTCGATCAGCACTTCGACGCCGCGCTCATTGAGGGCGTCGGCCAGCGGCTTGGCATCTTCGATCGGGCGGGTAATCAGAATGCGCATCGGTCACACTATAGCGGAGGAAAGAGAGGGATCATGCCAGGAAATCGGGCCCGGCCAGGTCTTTCAACGTATGGCCGATGTCTTCGCCCAGTTCCTTGGCAGCGGGCACGCCGGCGGTGGCTTCCCGGCGATGCACGCGCGACCCGTCGGGCAGGGCGATCAGCGCGCGCAAACGCAGCACGTCGCCGCTCAGTTCCGCGAAGGCCGCAATCGGCGTGCGGCACGACCCTTCCAGGACCGCGAGGCAGGCGCGCTCCGCCGTTACGCGAACCTGAGTCTCCGGATCGTTGAGCGGGGCCAGCAGCGCGTTCACGCGGTCATCGCCGGCACGGGTCTCCAGCCCGATCGCACCCTGCGCGACCGCCGGCAGGATCTCGTCGGTCGAGAGGATGGCGGTGGCCATGGCTTCCTTGTGCAGGCGCTTGAGGCCGGCGAGCGCCAGCAAGGTCGCGGTGGCATCGCCGCGCTGCACCTTGGCGATGCGCGTCTCCACATTGCCGCGCAGCGGCACGATGGAGAGATCGGGGCGCAGCGCCTTCACCTGCGCCGCGCGGCGCAAGGACGCGCTGCCCACCACCGCGCCCTGCGGCAAAGTGGCAATGGAATTGCCAGCGGTCGCAATCAGCACATCGCGTGCGTCTTCGCGCGGCAGCAGGCACTCGATGACGAGACCGTCGGGCAGCCAGGTCGGCATGTCCTTCATGGAATGGACGGCAAGGTCGATCTCGCCCGCCAGCAACGCTTCCTCGATCTCCTTGGTGAACAGGCCCTTGCCCCCGATCTCGCTCAACGGGCGATCCTGTACCTTGTCGCCGGTCGTCTTGATGACACGGATCTCGATGGCGCCGGGGGCCGCCAACGCGGGATGCGCCGCGATCAGCCGCTCGCGCGTCTCATGCGCCTGGGCCAGGGCGAGCGGCGAGCCGCGCGTGCCGATGCGCAAGCCGGTCCGGTTGCTATCTGAAGCAGGTGACGCCATAAGAGAAGTGCATAAAGGCCGGCCCCAGGGAATGCAACCGCGCGAAAAATGATCGTTTTAGGTATCGAATCAAGCTGCGATGAGACCGCCGCCGCGCTGGTGACGGAGGATCGTCGTATCCTGGCCGACCTGGTGGCAGCGCAGCTCGAGGATCATCGGCCCTACGGCGGCGTGGTACCGGAAGTGGCGGCGCGCGCGCATCTCGATCGGTTGGACAAGCTGGTCGGCCAGGCGATGCGCGAAGCGGGGATCGGGTTCGCGGAGGTTGACGCGGTCGCGGCGACCGGCGGCCCGGGCCTGATCGGCGGCGTCATCGTCGGCGTGATGACCGGCAAGGCGATCGCCCTGGTGCATGGCAAGCCGTTCATCGCCGTCAATCACCTGGAAGGCCACGCGCTCACCGCGCGCCTGACCGACGGCACGGAATTTCCTTATCTGCTGTTGTTGGTCTCCGGCGGGCATTGCCAGTTGCTGGTTGTGGAAGGCGTCGGGCGCTATCGCCGCCTCGGCTCCACCATCGACGACGCGGCAGGCGAAGCGTTCGACAAGGCGGCAAAACTGCTGGGCCTCGGCTATCCCGGCGGGCCGTCGATCGAGCGTGCCGCGCGGGCGGCGAAAAAGCCGGTGATGGATCTGCCGCGCCCGATGAAGGGACGCGCGGAGCTCAATTTCTCCTTCAGCGGATTGAAGACCGCTCTTCGCCACAAGGTGGAGGAGTTGGGTGCGCTGGACGATGATACACGCGCCAACCTCGCCGCCGGATTCCAGATGGCGGTGGTGGAAAGCCTGATCGACCGCACGCGCCGCGCCATCGCCGCCGCGCGCGCGAGTCATCCGCGCCTGACGGCTTTGGTGGTGGCCGGCGGCGTCGCGGCCAATTTCGTATTGCGGGCGGAGCTGGAAAGCTGTGCGCGCGAAGCCAGCCTCGCCTTCATCGCCCCGCCGCAGCGGCTCTGTACCGACAATGCCGCTATGATCGCCTGGGCCGGGCTGGAGCGATTTCGGCTGGGCGAGCAAAGCCCGCTCGATTTCGCGCCGCGCCCGCGCTGGCCGCTCGACGAAGACGCACCGCGCCTGATCGGTGCGGGGGTGAAGGCGTGATGCTTGCCGGATAAATGCCTCAATATCTGGATACTCAATAATCACGCACTGATTCATGAGCAGCCCGGATGACTGTGCCACGGAAGCGACTGTTCCTTCTTGTCTTTATTGTTGGCATATTCATTGCCGCATTTTTGGCCTGGAAAGGCTTCGCCTATCGCCATCATCTGCGCTTCGTTCCAGAGGCAATGAATGTTTGGTGGGTGCGATACGTCTCTGAGGAGGCGTGGGGCTTTGGCCCTGGAGGGAACGAAACCGGGATCATCGTATACGATATGCCGGAAAAAGTGCGACAGGAACTGGAGGAAAAGGGGCCGACTTGGCTCGAGGCGTTGCCTCGCAACAGCTGGGATGGCTGGCAAGGCGGCTATTCTGATTGGCATAGCACGCCGATACCCAAAACCCATTCCTGGGCCGATCCTGCGGCCTGTCCGCTAAAAACAAGCGACCGGTATCTCGGATTCTATCCCAACGGATGTCCCAGCATTTCAGGGTATATGGGGGCATACGGCTTCGCCATCTCTTTTGATCGCGACGTCGAGGATATGGTGAATGAAGCGCTTTTTTCACCCGGGGCCTATTACGCCTTTGGGCGGATCGGCATTCTGATCCTGATCCCGGCACACGACCGGATCGTCTATGTGTACAATGGTTGACCACGAAGATCGAAGGCCAGGGAGAATCAGATGCTCTACGCCATCTACTGCAAGGACAAGCCGGACCATCTGCAGACCCGGCTCGACAACCGGCCGGCGCATGTCGAATATCTGAAGAAGTTCCAGGGCCAGCATGTCTGCACCGGGCCGCTCTTGAGCGACGATGGGCAGGGCATGGTGGGCTCGCTGCTGGTGATGGAGTTCGCCGACAGGAAGGCCGCCGAGGACTTCGCCGCCAGCGATCCTTATGCCAGGGCCGGCCTGTTCCAGAGCGTCACGATCACACCGTTCCGCAAAACCTTCCCGCAAGCTTGAGAGGTCGCCATGAATTACTGGCTGATGAAATCCGAGCCTTCGTCCTATTCCTGGGACCAGTTGGTGAAGGACAAGAAAACGAGCTGGAACGGCGTCCGCAACTTCCAGGCCAGCGCCAACCTCAAGGCTATGAAGGTCGGCGACCGCGTCTTCTTCTATCACTCCAACGAGGGCCTCGCGGTGGTCGGCATCGCGGAGGTGTCGAAAACCTACTATCCCGATCCGACCGACAAGACCGAGCGCTTCGGCATGGTCGACATCAAGCCGGTCGCGCCCTTCAAGACGCCCGCCACCCTGGTCGACATCAAGAAGGACGCGAAGCTGAAGGACATGGTGCTGGTGAAGAATTCTCGCCTGTCCGTGCAGCCGGTGACGCCGGAGCAGTGGAAGCAGGTCTGCGCGATGGGCGGGGTGAAGGGGTAGGCGCCCCCACAACGCCTCAATCCCGCCCTGCTGGCGCCGTTTCGGGCTGACACAAACACCCTGCCGCTCGCGCCGACAGGGGTATGTCATGTCCGATTTTGCCGCTTCCAATCCCACTTCGCCGACCATCCAATCCACGGTGCGCGCAGCGCGCCGCAGGTTCGGCAGCGGGTGGGAGGCGGGCAAGCGGGTCGCGTTTTTCATCATCCTGGTGCTGATCATGCTGGTGCCGCTCGACATGGTGGAGGGCGTGGTGCAGGAGCGTGCTGCCACCAAGGCCGGGGTCGAGGCCGAGATCGGCGCGCAATGGGGTCCGGCGCAGATCGTCAGTGGACCGCTGCTGGTTGTGCCTTATGAAATCTCGCGCATGCAGGTGACGTCCGACGGGGAACCGAAGACCCTTTTCGAAACGCGTTATGCCGTCTTCACACCCGAGGAATTGCATATCAAGGCGATGAGCGGCGTGCAGAAGCGCTACAAGAGCATCTATGAGATGCTGGTCTATGGTTCCGATATTTCCGTTTCCGGTCGCTTCGCCGCGCCCGATTTCGCCGCGCTCGGCGTCACGCCGACGGAGGTCGCATGGAGCTCTGCCAGCCTGGTGCTCGGCATTTCCGGCGTGCGCGCGGTCAATGCAGCCTCGCTGAATGCCGCCGGGAGCGATCGCCAGATCGAAGCGGGCGTGCTGCCTTATCATCCGTTCGCCGATGGAATCCGCGCGACGGTGCCGCTGGAAACGGCGGGCACCGGTCCTCATCCGTTCGAGTTCGCCTTCAAGCTGGCGCTGAACGGACGCGACACCCTGTCCTTTCAGCCGCTCGGCCGCCAGAGCGAGATCGCGATCTCAAGCGACTGGCCGCATCCGAACTTTATCGGGTCGCCATTGCCGGCCAAGCGCGAGATCAGAGCGGATGGCTTCGACGCATCCTGGTCGATCTCGCACATCTCGACCGGTTCGCCGCTCTCCTGGCTCACCCATGAATACAAGCTTCAGGCGGACCTTATGACCACAATCGGTGTCGCCCTCGTCGAGCCGGGCGACGTGCATCAGCAGACCGACCGGATCGTAAAATACGGGGTCCTGGTCATCGGCCTCACCTTCGGCACCATGTTCGTGGTCGGCACGCTGAAGCGTGACCGGGTGCATCTGGTGCAATATCTGCTGATCGGCGCTGCGATCTCCTTGTTCTATCTGCTGCTGCTCTCGCTCGCCGAGCAGATGGATTTCGGGCTCTCATATCTGATCGCGAGCCTGGTCGATATTGCGATCGTTGCCTGGTATGTCGGCGCCACCATCCGGCGCCTGATGGGATGGGTCACGGGCACTGTCTTGGCTTTGGTGCACGGCTATATGTATGTGCTGCTGCAGATGGAGAGCTACGCGCTGCTCAGCGGCACCGTCGGGCTCCTGCTTGCACTTCTGGGCGTCATGATCGCGACCCGCAAGGTCGACTGGTTCGCCCTGGGCGAAACGCGGGAAGAGGCGGCGTAAGCGGGCCTGCGACACCTGGACGCCCCTCCCCGCTCCGCGGCGAGCGGCGGAGGGGTCGTCTTAAGATGGGGCGAACGTCAATCCCCTCAAGTTGTTAGCCTTCTGAGCAGGCGCCGCCATCTTGCCCTTTCATCCTCGCCTTGTTACGACTTTCGTCTAAGGAAGAAGTGTCGGCGCCCGGCTCTAGAGTGCGGCGCAACAAGGATGTCAGGGGAGTGCGAGCGATGTCCGAGCAACAGCTATTTGCCGTCTCGTCCGAGGCCGCTAAACGCGCGCTGATAGACGCCAAGAAATACGAGGAGATGTATCGCCGCTCCGTCACCGACAGCGCGGGCTTCTGGGGCGAGATCGGCGAGCGTGTCGATTGGATCAAGCCGTACAACAAGGTGAAGGACGTCGATTATACCGGCGATGTCCGCATCCGCTGGTATTATGACGGCACGCTGAACGTCTCCGCCAATTGCCTGGACCGGCACCTCGCCACCCGCGGCGACCAGACGGCGCTGATCTGGGAGGGCGACGATCCGTCCGAAAGCAAGCACATCACGTACAGGCAGGCGCACGAAGAAGTGTGCCGTATGGCGAATGTGCTGAAAGGCCTGGGCGCCAAGCGTGGCGACCGCATCACCATCTATATGCCGATGATCCCGGAGGCGGCGTTCGCGATGCTCGCCTGCGCGCGCATCGGCGCCGTCCATTCGGTGGTGTTCGGCGGCTTCTCGCCCGATAGCCTGGCGGGCCGCATCCAGGATTGCGATTCCAACATCGTCATCACCGCAGACGAAGGATTACGCGGCGGCAAGAAGATTCCGCTCAAGGCCAATGTCGATGCCGCGCTGAAGAACTGTCCCTCGATCAAGAAATGCCTGGTCGTTCGCCGCACCGGCGGCAAGATCGACTGGACGCCCGGCCGTGATCACTGGTGGCACGAGGAATCGCCGAAGGTTTCCGCCGACTGCAAGCCGGAGGAGATGGGCGCGGAAGATCCGCTGTTCATCCTTTACACCTCAGGCTCGACCGGAAAGCCCAAGGGCGTGCTGCACACGACGGGTGGCTACCTGGTCTATGCGTCGCTCACCCATCAATACGTGTTCGATTACCACGAGGGCGACGTCTATTGGTGCACCGCCGATGTGGGTTGGGTCACGGGGCACAGCTACATCGTCTATGGCCCGCTCGCCAACGGTGCGATCTCGCTGATGTTCGAAGGCGTGCCGAACTATCCCGACGCCTCGCGCTTCTGGCAGGTGTGCGACAAGCATAAGGTCAACATCTTCTATACCGCGCCGACCGCGATCCGCGCCTTGATGCGCGAAGGCGAGGCGCCGGTGCAGAAGTGCAAGCTGGATTCGCTGCGCCTGCTGGGCTCGGTGGGCGAGCCGATCAATCCCGAAGCCTGGCTGTGGTATCACCGCGTGGTGGGCAAGCATCGCTGCCCGATCGTCGATACCTGGTGGCAGACCGAGACCGGCGGCATCCTCATTTCGCCGCTGCCGGGCGCGACCGCGCTGAAACCGGGCTCGGCCACCAAGCCGTTGTTCGGCATCCAGCCGGAGATCGTGGACGGCGACGGCAAGGTCCTGCAGGGCGAATGCCAGGGCAATCTCTGCATCGCCGATTCCTGGCCGGGCCAGATGCGCACGGTCTATGGCGATCACAAGCGCTTCGCCGAGACCTATTTCAGCACCTACAAGGGCAAGTATTTCACCGGCGACGGCTGCCGGCGCGATGCCGACGGCTATTACTGGATCACCGGCCGGGTCGATGACGTGCTCAACGTCTCCGGCCACCGCATGGGAACGGCGGAGGTGGAATCGGCCCTGGTCGCGCATCCGAAGGTGGCGGAATCGGCCGTGGTCGGCTATCCGCACGACATCAAGGGCCAGGGCATCTATGCGTACGTGACGCTGAAGCTCGGCGTCGAACCGAGCGAGGAATTGCGCAAGGAGCTGGTGATGTGGGTGCGCAAGGAGATCGGCCCGATCGCCCAGCCCGATCTGCTGCAATGGGCGCCGGGATTGCCGAAGACGCGTTCAGGCAAGATCATGCGCCGCATCCTGCGCAAGATCGCGGAGAACGATTACAGCAACCTCGGCGACACCTCGACCCTGGCCGATCCCACGGTGGTGCAGAGCCTGGTGGACAACCGGATGAATAGAGGGTGATTTGACCGACACCGCTCTCCTCGCCACGCTCAAGACCATCACCACCGCCACCATCACCACGGTGCTGCTCAAAAAGGGCATCCGCCGTGCGTGGATGAAAGGGCCGAAGCCGCTGGCGGAGGGACAGCAGCGCGTCGCAGGCCGCGCCTTCACGTTGCGCTTCGTGCCGGCGCGCGAGGACCTCGCGACGCCGGCCTCCTGGTCCTCACCCCGTTCGACGCGCGGGGCGATCGAAGAGATGCCGGAGGGGTGCATCGCGGTGATCGACGCCATGGGCGTGACGGAGGCGGGCGTGTTCGGCGACATCCTGGCGCAACGCATGACGGTGCGCAAAGTCGCGGGCCTCGTCACCGACGGCGTGATGCGCGACAAGGCGGGCGTGCTGGAAACCGGCTTGGCCGTGTGGTGCGCCGGCGCGGCGGCGCCGGCTTCGGTCGCCGGCCTCACCTTCGTCGGCTGGCAGGAGCCGATCGGCTGTGGCGGCGTGGCGATCTACCCCAACGACGTGGTGGTGGCCGATGGCGACGGCGCGGTCGTGATCCCCGCGGCGCTGGCCGGGGAGGTGGCGCGGCTCGGTGCCGAGCAGGAAGAACTCGAAGCCTGGCTCATGGATGAAGTGAAACGAGGCCAGGCGCTGCCGGGTCTCTATCCGCCCAACGAAGAGACGCTTGCGCGCTACATGGCACGTAAGAAGAAATAAACGCTACTGCGCCGCCGCAGCCTTCGCCTTGTGCTCCGCCGAGGCAAGAGCGTTGCTCATATGCTCGAACAGCGGCTCCAGGCCGAGGCCGACGCCATGGCCGCGCGCGGCGGCAAGCGCGGCGGCGGCGGCGGCGAGATTCCCGCTCTTGAAACTTTGCGCGCCCTTGGCGATCTCGTCCAGCAGCTCCGCGGCATGCGGCGCGCGCGCAACCTCCGGTCCGCCGATCAGGGCATAGAGCCGCGCCGGCAAGGTCTTGCCCTTGACGAAAATGTCGCCGATGGGAATTGCCGCGAAATCGGGCGCGGCGTTGCGTGTCTGCTCGCCGATCAGGATGTCGAGGCCGAAGCCCTTGCTCACCCCCTCGATGCGCGAGGCGAGATTCACATTGTCGCCGATGACCGAGTAGTTGAGGCGTTGCCGCGCACCGAGATTGCCGACCAGCGCATCGCCAGAATTGAGGCCGATGCCGATCATGATCGGTGCAAAGCTCTGGCCCGCCGCCTGCGCGCGCTCCGTCAGGGACTTGTTGAGAATGAACAGGCGCCGGCGCATTTCCAAGGTGGCGCGGCAGGCATGCCTGGCATGATCCGGCTCGTCCAGTGGCGCGTTCCAGAATGCCATGATGGAATCGCCGATATATTTGTCGATGGTCCCGCCGTTCTCCATCACGGCCTCGGACATCGGAGTGAGGAAATCGTTGAGCAGGGCAGTGAGGGCGGTCGCCTCCATCCGTTCGGAGATGGTCGTGAAGTCGCGGATGTCGCAGAACATGATGGTAAGATTGCGCACCTCGCCGCCAAGGCGCAGCAGGCCCGGGTTCGCCACCAGCCGCTTCACCATCGCGGGCGCGAGGTAATGGCTGAAGGTCTCGCGCACGCGCCGGCGCTCGATATCGGACCGGCGGAAGGACATCAGCACGCCGGTGGTGAAAACGGCGAGCGCGCCGGCCGATGGATAGGCAGGATCGATCAGCCAGCCTTTCACCAGGAATCCCCACCAGCCAAAGCCGGTTACCGCCAGCACGCTGGCCGCGCCAAGCGTCGCACAGCTCATGGGGCCGAGGCGTGGAAATAGAATCACCATCGCGCCGCCCAATACCAGCAGTGCGGCCATCTCGATCTCCTTGGACCAGAGCGGACGCTCGAGGAAATCGCCGGCGAGTATCTGCTCGACAATCTGGGCATGCACCTCGACGCCAGGTACCGCGGTGGCATTGGGAGTCGAGCGGAGATCGAGCAATCCGGGTGCGCTGGTGCCGACAAAGACGATATCGCCTTCGAGATTGGTTTGTCCCGCCAGCACTTTCCACGCCGGTACATACCGTTCGGCGCGATGACCGGTGTCGCGCAGCCATACTTGTGCACCGGGGTCGGTCTTGATCGGCAGGTTGCTGGCCTTGCCGATGGCAAAGCCGACGATGCCTTCGCGCCACCCGATCAGCCAGGTGCCTTGCGCGCCACTGGATTTGACGACGTAGTTCTTCTCGCCAAGCGCAACGCGCAGAGCCTCGGCCGCCAAGCTGGGATAGATCGTGCCGCCGCCATTCAATAATAGCGGCACCCGTCGGACGATGCCGTCACGATCATAGACGGTATTGATGCTTCCGATTCCCATGGCGTCTTGCTGGAACATGGGAAGGCTTGCGATCGCGCCGCCGAACCGGATGACATAATTCTCGGGCTTGATGCCGGCGCCGCCGATCTTGGCCACCCCAGCCTTGCGCAGCACTCGGTGGTTGGTGCTCGCTTCCGTCATGGCAACGCCGACGACTACGCGTCCCTTGGCGATCTCCTCCGCCAGAATCCAGTCAGGATCCTCCACTTTGGCTTTGATGTCCTTGCTCAGTGGATCATCCGGGGCCAATCCCCAGCTTGGGAACACCAAGGCGGGAGACGTCCGGTCAGGCTCCGCGAACACCATGTCGAGAGCGACCGAGGCAGCACCCTGCTCGCGCAGCTTC